>VOFI01002957.1_pt1 | contig 194115 bp, 212 predicted proteins | sample 5384131 | NCBI WGS metagenome assembly VOFI01 (sample SAMN12384728, study PRJNA508395) | human gut metagenome | isolation source: healthy gut H | host: Homo sapiens | reverse complement strand
GTGCGCGCAGGATTGCAATTCCTTTTCCAGCCACCAGCGGATTCGGGTCAGCAGAACCCACGACCACCCGGTGAATGCCCGCGTCCAGAATCGCATCCACGCAGGGCGGCTGCTTTCCGTAATGGCAGCACGGCTCCAATGTCACATACAGGGTCGCTCCCTGCGGATCTTCGGTGCAGGATGCCAGCGCATTGCGCTCCGCATGAGCCTGACCGTATCTCTGGTGCCAGCCCTGTCCGATGATCCTGCCCTCTTTTACGACCACGGCACCCACCATCGGGTTGGGAGACGTCCATCCGCAACCCTTTTTTGCAAGCTGCAAAGCCAGACGCATATACTCTTTGTCGTTCATCGTGTCGCCTCCAAAAGAAAAAGCCCTGAACAAAAACGTTCAGGGCAAGCCGAAAAGACACAAGGGACCCTTGTGCAAAAAAGAAAGCTCCAGAATGCAAACGCATCCCAGAGCAGCCTCCACAAGCGCAGAACCGTGCGGGCTCTGCGCTTGGTATCTTCTTTCATCCAGACTGTACTGTCGGCTTCGGAGTTTCACCGAATCATGCCTTACGGCTCTGTACCACCGGTAGGGAATCGCACCCTGCCCTGAAGATTTCAGTTCCTCCAGTTCCGGCAGAAAAAATCCAGCGGCTTTTCCACCATCAGGTGAACGTCTAGGGGTTTGGTGGTCAGGCGTTCCATCGTACGCACCATGCCCGTACCAAAGGAGATGGCCGGCACAAAGTGCCCGTCCATCACGTCGATGTGAAAGGCATCCACACCGGCGGCATTGGCCGCCCGCATGTCCCGCTCCAGATTGGCAAAGTCGGCGGCCAGAATGGATGCACACAGTTCAAACATTATTCTTCCTCCAGCTGGGATACCCGACGGCTGTGACGCTCCTCCTCCGAGAAAGGCGTGTCCAGGAAGATGTCCACGATTTCCAGCGCCAGGCCGGGTCCGGTGACCAGCGCGCCCAGAGCAAGCACGTTGGCGTTGTTGTGCAGGCGGGTGGCTTTGGCAGAGAAGCAATCCCCGCACAGCGCGCAGCGGATGCTGGGCACCTTGTTGGCGGCGATGGAGATGCCGATGCCGGTGCTGCAGATGACGATGCCTTTTTCGCACTCGCCCGATGCCACGGCATGGGCCACCGCCTTGCCATAGACGGGGTAATCCACCGAAGCGGTAGAATCACAGCCGAAGTCCCGGTATTCCAGTCCGCGCTGCCGCAGGTGAGCCAAAATCTTCTGCTTGAGTTCGTATCCGCCGTGGTCGCAGCCGATGGCGATCATCTTACACCAGCTCCTTTACAGCGGCGATGATGGCGTCGGAACGCAGGCCGAACTGCTCCAACAGTTCCCATGCGGGGCCGGAGTGGCCGAACACGTCCCTGACGCCCACGCGGCGCATGGGGATGGGGCACTGTTCGCCCAGCACGGCGGCCACGGCCTCGCCCAGACCGCCCAGGATGCTGTGCTCCTCGCAGGTGACGGGCACCGCACTCTTTGGCCGCTTTGACGACCAGTTCCTCGTCCAGCGGCTTGATGGTGCACAGGTTGATCACCCGGGCCTGGATGCCCTCGTTCTTCAGCTGCTCGGCGGCAATGAGGGCCTCATTCACTTCCAGGCCGGTGGCGATGATGGCCACATCGCTGCCCTCGGTGAGCTGTTCGCCCTTGCCGATCTCGAACTTGAAGGTAGCTTCATCATGGAACACTGGCAGGGCCAGGCGGCCGAAGCGCAAGTAGACGGGGCCTTCGTGCTCATAGGCGCCTTGACGGCAGCCTTTTGGCCTCCACGTCGTCGGCAGGGCAAAGCACCGTCATGCCGGGGATGGAGCGCATGAGGGCGAAATCCTCGCAGCACTGGTGAGAGGCGCCGTCCTCGCCCACCGAGATGCCGCCGTGGGTGGCACCGATCTTGACGTTCAGGTGGGGGTAGCCGATGGAGTTGCGGACCTGCTCAAAGGCGCGGCCTGCGGCGAACATGGCAAAGCTGGAGGCAAAGGGCACCAGCCCCATAGCCGCCATACCGGCGGCGGTGGCCATCATGTTGCTCTCGGCAATGCCGCAGGCAAAATGGCGGTCGGGATAGGCTTTTTTGAAGACGCCGGTCTTGGTGGCGGCGGCCAAATCGGCGTCCAGCACCACCACGTCGGGGTGATCTTTTGCCAGTTCTACCAGCGCGGCGCCGTAGCTGTCGCGGGTGGCAATTTTAACCTCACTCATACCTGCGCCTCCAGTTCTGCCAGTTGAGCGTTCAGCTCGTCCATGGCAATCTTGTATTCCTCGTCGTTGGGGGCCTTGCCGTGCCAGCCTACCTGGTTCTCCATGTAGCTGACGCCCTTGCCCTTGGTAGTATTCATCAGGACGGCTGTGGGGGCGCCTGTCTGGGTGTGGAAATACTGGAACGCATCTTCGATTTGGGCGAAGTCGTGACCGTCAATGAGTGACGGTGCGGAAACCGAAGTCCCGCATCTTGGCATCCACCGGGTCGGTGGGCATCACTTCGCTGGTGGGGCCGTCGATCTGCAGCCCGTTCAGGTCAATAATGACACAGAGATTGTCCAGTTTGTACTTGGCGGCGAAGAGGAACGCTTCCCACACTTCCCCCTCCTCGATCTCGCCATCGCCCAGGAGAGCATACACACGCACATCATCCTTGTGCAGGTACTTGGCGGCTTTGGCCATGCCTGCCGCACAGGAGATGCCCTGGCCCAGGCTGCCAGTGGACATATCCACACCGGGCACCGTGTTCATATTGGGGTGGCCCTGCAGATAGCTGTCAATGTGACGCAGGGTGGGCAGGTCCTCCACCGGGAAAAATCCCCGGTAGGCCAGCGCGCTGTACAGCCCCGGCGCGGTATGTCCCTTGGAGAGCACGAACCGGTCCCGGTCCTCCCATTTCGGGTTGGTTGGGTCGACGCGCATTTCCTTATTATAAAGGTAAGTAAACATATCGGCGGCGGACAGGCTGCCGCCGGGGTGCCCGGCTTTGGCACCGTGGGTGGATTCAATCACGCCCATACGCACCTTGCAGGCTGCGATTTGCAGCTTCAGACGTTCTTCCTTTGTCATATCACTCACCAAACACCTTGCAGTAGTCTTCCTTGAACTTCTCGATACCGGAATCGGTCAGCGGATGATGCAGCATCTGCTCGATGACCTTGTAGGGCACGGTGGCGATGTCCGCGCCCGCCAGCGGCACAGTCGGTCACGTGGATGGGGTTGCGCACGCTGGCCGCGATGATCTCGGTCTCGATGTCGGGGTAGTTGGCGAACATGTCGCTGATGGTCTGGATCAGGTCGATGCCCGGCTGGCTGATATCGTCCAGCCGGCCCAGGAAGGGGCTGACATAGGACGCGCCCGCGCGGGCCGCCAGCAGCGCCTGGTTGGCGGTGAAGATGAGGGTGCAGTTGGTGGGGATGCCCTCGGCGGACAGCACCTTGATGGCTTTGAGGCCCTCGGTGGTCATGGGGATCTTCACCACCATGTGCTTGGGGTCCAGGGCGTAGATGGCCTCGCCCTCCTTGACCATCGTCTCGGCATCGGTGGTGGTGGCTTTCACCTCACCGCTGATGGGGCCGTCCACGATGGTGGCAATTTCAGCCAGCGTCTCGGCGTAGTCCCGGCCCTCCTTGGCGATGAGGCTGGGGTTGGTGGTGACGCCTGCGATGACGCCCATGTCGTTTGCGGCGCGGATCTCGTTGACGTTCGCGGTATCAATAAAGAATTTCATAACAAAAGACTTCCTTTCTAATCAATCAACCCCAGGGATTCTCGGTGGGATAGGGCAGGCTGTCGGGCTGGTTTCCCTGGTCGCCTTCTTCGCCTTCCAGGCCCGCATCCAAGCCCAGGCAGCAAATCACCACATCACATTCCGCACATACGCCGCGTACTTCGCTGATAAGCTCATTGGATTTTGCCAGTCCCTGGATTTTATCTGCATACAGATGGCACCCCTCAGAGTAAAATTTTTGCTTTCTGGCAATTTTTCTCTATCATAAATCCTTATGTATGAGTGCGCTTCTCATTTTTTGCTATACGAATTCTTGTATTTTGCTTTTTTGTTTTCCGTTGCGGATTAACCGCTCTGATTGAAAAAGTCAGCAATTTTTGATCAATTTGCTTATACCGCCAAGAAGACGCCACAACCCTGCCGCCATTCATAGTTGATTCTGATTTTGTAAAGTTGTTTCCCGTTTGCCCTTACTCCGCTACTGTTGCTACCATTTATTATTTAATTTAGGGCAATACCGCATAATTCTAAGTGCCGATACGGCGAGCGAGGTGCGGCAGCTGCTAAGCCAAAAGCGCAGATAATACTGGATGCTGCAAAGGTGAGGCGCCGCCAGTGGCGGAAACAGCGAACCGAAGCAGGGGCAGCGGTCGCAGAGTGCGAGGGGCTTTTGCCCCCGAAGCACGATGCGGGTACCGCAACCCGACATTATCGAGCATTTTGGCAACGCAGATGCCGTGCCGCAGCCGCCGGAGCGGTGCTTAAGCCGTAAGGCGGAATTGTGCGGTGTTGCCTTAGAGAACCATGATGAAAAAATAAGGATAGGCGAATGTTGCGGTTTCTGTTTGTTCCTCTGATTCTTGAAAAAAGATGTGGATGAAACAGTCTTCCTCATTTATTGCTGTATTCCAGAGAGTTTTCAAATGGCTGACAGCTTTTCGCCATACCCGTACCATTTTTGCGCTTGCCATACAATCGAAAAACTGCTATAGTGAGTTACAAGAACAGCAGACCGAGTAAATCGGTTGCGCCTTACACGATTCAAAAGGAGCTGAAATTATTATGGAAGGTGCCTACTATAACGGGCAATATTTGAACAGACTGGAACGGCTTGGATATTCGCAGGCCGAAATTGACAACAAGCTGGAAAGCACATTTGAGGAGATGTTCTATGGTCCGGAGGGGGTTCGCCTTTGCCATTGTGCCGGACCTGACATGATGTACATAGAGGATACGGGGAACCATGACGTCCGTACCGAGGGCATGTCCTACGCAATGATGTTCTGCGTACAAATGAATCGCCAGAAGGAATTCGACTGCCTGTGGCGATGGGTCGTGACCCACATGTACCTCACCGAAGGGGAAAACGCCGGCTATTTTGCCTGGTCCTGTCATACTGACGGCAGCAAAAATTCCGATGGACCCGCCCCTGACGGCGAAGAATTTTTTGCCATGTCCCTGTTTTTTGCGGCCAACCGCTGGGGTTCCGGCGAAGGAGTACTGGATTACGCTTCCTGGGCACGGCGCATCTTGCACGCATGTGTACACAAAGGCGAAGAAGCCGGTTCCGGATTTCCCATGTGGAACCCCGAAAACCATCTCATCAAATTCATTCCCAACTGTGAATTTACCGATCCCTCTTATCATTTGCCGCATTTCTATGAACTTTTTGCTCTGTGGAGCGACGAATGCGACCGTCCTTTCTGGCATGCAGCCGCAGCGGCCAGCCGCCAGTACCTGCGCAAAGCCTGCCACGCCCGTACCGGTTTGAGTGCCGAATATGCCGAGTACGACGGCCGCCCCGCATCGGGGTGATCAGCCGGACCGTCACGACTGGTTCTTCAGCGATGCATACCGCACGTTGGGCAACAATTGCTTTGGATGCCCAATGGTTCGGGGACAAAGACGGTTGGGCCCAAGAAACAGCTGCACATATTCAGCAATTTTTTGAAGAAAAGGAACACGGGCAAACAAACGGCATCTATCTGATCGACGGCACACCCGTTGAAGGAAATGCTCTGCATCCTGTAGGGCTTCTGGCTACCATTGCGCAGGGTTCCCTGATTCTGGATGACGCCTGCGCGGATGAATGGCTCCGCCGGTTCTTTAGCACTCCGCTCCGTTCCGGACCGCGGCGTTATTATGACAATTGCCTGTATCTTTTTGCGCTGCTTGCTTTAAGCGGGCATTACCGCATCTGGTTCCCGCAAGAAGCAACGGTATAATGTACCGTTGTGCCTGTTGAAATTCACTGGGATGGCCTGAGCAAGTTTACTTCCATCACCGGTCAGGTGCTTAGCGGTGATGGTGCCGGCGCGGCTGCCTACAATACGTTCGATAATCCCCATCAAGTCGAGCCGAAGCCGTTGACAAACATAGCTGTTGGTACCAACAGCTTTCCTTCCTCTTGCCCGCATGCAGCGTTGCTGCCTTTACGCTGAAAGCCTGATTTCCAGACCAAAGCAAAAGAGCGCCGGAGATGACTTCCGCGCTCTTTTGCTTTTTTCTATGCCGTCAAACGGTTACTTTTTGCCGTCTGAATTCTCCGTAGTATCCTGAGACTGCTCCTGATTTATCTGAGAAGAGTACTCCTCTGAGCACTTCATGAAAACGTCATTTAAAACAAATGCATTTGCATAAGCGATCGAAGAGAACCCCAGCGCAAACCACAAAAAAACAATCCATAGCGCAATGTGGTCTGTGTATACAGGGTCAATGCTACACTTGCGCCTATCAACAACAACATGGAAAAGGTTTTGGGCAAAGAGGTCACAGACATGATAAACGCATTCCGTATGGTACCTAAAACCGTATTGTTGAATCTTGCAAGCAGCGGGAAAGCATATACGAAGGTCATCATATAAGCGATTGCTGCCACGGGAATCAAAATCTTAAAGATGCTGTTTTGGAAATTCCCGGAATGCCATAGAAGATAGATATCATAGCCCAGAAATCCCCCTGCGGCCCCAAAAAGAATTCCCATCAGTACGCCCTGGCGGAAATTTGCCCGGAATGACTTGAAAAAATTGCCGACCACCGGAGTGCCGTCTTTTTCACCCGCCATTTTTGTGGTGACATAATGTAAAGCCGTGATGGCAGGGCCAATGGTGACCACCGGAATGCAGCAAACCAGGAACAGCAGATTCAGGACAATAAGATCCCACACAACGCCCAGGGCGCGCATCAGGGGCTGTCCGGATTAAAAACGCCTCTCAATGAGTTCTCCTCCTTTTTTTTCAGGATGTAAATATTCACAAAAAACAGCGATTCAGATTGTGCACTATTATTTGATTGACAATGGTTCTGCGGCTGAATTATACTAATATTAGCATTATACTTTGCACCGCTAAAAATAGCAAGGTCATTTTGCAACATTCACCGGTAAGGAGCTTTGTATGAACCGGTTTCATCATGTCAGAATCAAGCTGGAAAGTTTTTCTCAATAACTTAAGCCTGAAGAAAAAACTTAGATATCTTTATTTTTTATGTATTCTGGTTCCCATATTTTTTTGACCGATATTGTAATTTTACATGCATTAGCCAAGAACGAGCATGCCGAGCAGCTGCACCAGATGGAAAAAATAGCCAAATTCGTGCAGTCGATGCTTTCCGCCGCCACAGAAGATTCCGCGCTGATTTCTACCAGCCTGTATATGGATAACTCCCTTCAGGATTTTGTGAGCCGGCAATATGCCAGTCCCCAGGACTATTTTTCAAGTTACCGAGAATACATCCACAATTCTTTGCTGCAGGGTGTTTCCCGGATCACAAATTCTGTCATACGGGTGTATGCAGACAATGAAACCCTGATAAACGGCAGTGAATTTGCACGGTTATCCACCGTTTCGCAGGAGCCCTGGTATCAGCAGTATACTGCGGATGGCTACAGCCCGCGGCTTCTTTTTTCTTATGATGAAACAGATGGGCGCCAGGTGTTGTTTTTACGTGGGATGAATGGCCTTTACAGCAATAAGGTGGAGCGCCTTTTGTGTATTGAAATCAATTACAGCACGCTGGACCGCGATTTCCAGAACATGGGGTATAACGATTCAGTTTATGTATGCAGCGGTAACCGGATTTTGCTTACGAACGCAATGCCCAATTATCGTTGGCAGCCTTATGACACATTCTCCCCGTCTGATTCGGTAGGCTTGTCCCAGCATTTTACCCTTTACGGGGAAGATCTGGACATCTATGTGATGGAACCAAGCGGCAACGTTTTAGCCCTGATTCGCCAAAACATCCATATCCTGATCCTGCTGCTGATCCTGAACATTATTCCCCCGCAGCTTTTGATGAATCTGCTGGAGAATTCCATTACTTCTCGTCTTTCCCGTCTGGAAAAAAGTCTTCAACCAGATAGACAGCGACGTGTTGATCAAGATTTCCGGGCCAAGCGGTCAAGATGAGATCGGCAGTCTGATGGACAACTACAACCGCATGGCTGACCGGATGAACAGCCTGATTGACACCGCCTACCGATGCCGACTGAAAGAGCAGAAGATGGATATTGCCCGGCAGAACGCAGAGCTGATGGCTTTATACAGCCAAATCAATCCCCATTTTCTGTTCAACGCACTGGAAAGCATCCGTATGCACAGCATCCTGAAAAAGAAGAAGAAACCGCCAATATGATACAGAAATTGGCCATAATGGTGCGCCAAAACGTGGATTGGTCCTCGGATTCCAATACCATTAAGCGTGAGCTGGCGTTTGTTGAAGCGTACCTGTCCTTGCAAAAAATATCGCTTCGGGGAGCGCCTTTCGTATCAAATCAATGCGCAGGAAGATTGCCAGAACATCCTGGTTCCGAAATTGACCATTACCACCTTTGTGGAAAATGCCTGTGTGCACGGTATTGAAGCAAAATCTTTTCCCGGTTGGATTTTTGTACGCGTGTATACAGAAAACGATGCGCTTTGCATGGAAATTGAAGATACCGGTGGCGGTATGGACGAGGCCGAGGTAGAACGTATTCAAGACCGGATGCGCAACGCCAGCCTGAAAATGTTAAAAGAAAAAGGACGCGTAGGCATGGTGAACACCTGCCTGCGCATCCGCATGATGACGGAGGATACTGCACAGTTCTCGGTGGAAAGCGAGCCGGGCATTGGAACACTTGTTTCGATTCGGTTCCCTCTGAACAAAGCAATAAGGGCGGAGTGACATGTTAAAAGTTATTATCGTAGATGATGAGCAGTTTATTGCGCAAGGTTTGCAGGCGTTGATTGACTGGAACGCCGCAGGCTATGAAGTGGCTGCCGTTTTGTCCGACGGACAGGAGGCTTTGGAATACATAAAAAGTTACCCGTTGACCTTGTCATCACCGACGTTATGATGCCAAAAATGACCGGACTTGAATTACTGGAAACTGTTCGCCGGGAGAATCTTTCCAACGCCGGTTTCGTGATTCTGAGCGGATACAGTGAGTTTTCCTATGCTCAAAAAGCGCTGCGCTACGGGTGTATCGACTATCTGCTCAAACCGGTGGAAAAGCAAGATCTGTTATCCATTCTCAGCAAATACAATAACATCTCGCAAAACAGCAAAATGGAGGAGCAGTACGAACTGGCCTATCAGGCCCGGTGTTTGATCTCGTTGCTGTTCGGCAAATATGATCCCAACGGCGTGGATTATCTGCATAAGCATCTGGATTTTTCGGGCGGCGTTCGTTACATTGAAATTTCCGCTTGCCATTCTTCGGACAACGAAGATGACGATGATGAGAACCACTTCCGTATGGTGCAGCGTGACCTGTACCAAAGCTGTGTGCAAATTTTAGGCGAGGACCGGAGCCGGTGTTTCTGGACGCTTCGTTGGATCGCGTTGGGTATGGGATTGCTTTTGTTTACAGCGGTGCGCTTGCCCGAAATGCCGGCTGTTCCGAAACACAGTATATCCAGGATTTTTATAAGAAATTGGGTGTTTCGACACAACACGAATTGCGATTTCTGGTTGGCAAAAAAGTGGACGATATCACCACTGTTTCTGAATCGTATGATACCGTCTGCGGGCTGAAAAACCTTTGCGCCTTCCGCCAGCAAAAATCGATCTATTATTACGAGGAAGAGTTATCGGTTCCGCAAGAAAGAGCCGTTTTGTGCAAAGATACCCTGGATCAGTTGATTACCGCCATTGAACTGAATGAGCAGGAACGCATCGGCTCCGAAATAGACCATTTGTTTGCCGAAATGCAGCAGCGTGGCGTACATGACAAAGATATCAACCTGAACTTAAATTATCTTTTGTTCCGGCTTATGCATCTTGCATCCAATTTGGACAACGAAGCCAACCAGAAGGAAATGCTGCAATTTATCAGCGCGCAGTCTTTCCGGGAAGGAATTTCCCGCGGGAGCCGACAGCATCTGTTCCGCTTTGCACGCGAGTATGCAGACTACCTTTCCCTTCTGCGAAAAAATATCTCCATCGATATTTTGGATTCTATCGACAAGGAAATCCAGGAACACTACTCGGAAAACCTGACGTTGCAGGGCTTGGGCAAAAAATACTATATCAACAGTGCATACTTAGGGCAAATCTTCCGCAAAAAATACGGACAGTCCTTTAAAAACTATTTGTGTTCTTACCGTATTAACGAAGCGTGCCGCCAGCTATTGTACACAAACAAGCAGATCGGCCGCATTGCCGAAGATGTGGGCTATAAAGATGTGGATTATTTCCTTTGCAAATTTATCGAGCTGAAAGGCTGTACGCCTTCCCATTTTCGGAAGAGCAAAACCGAGAAACCACATTCTGAATTTCCCGGGAAATAATTCACACCAGAATAATCATACACTTGCTCTTCGTTTTTTTCATTCTTAAAAAACAACGATAAGCCAAACAAAAGTGCAGGCATGTTGCCTTCCAAAATACTTCAAGGATGGGGGACTGCCTGTCTTTTTTGTATCATTGTTTCGCTGTTTAGCGCGATTTCCTCTTCCGTTGAATTTGCAAAGCTATAATTTTCAGGGGTTTTTACTGGAATTTGTCGGTTGTGTAAGACATTTTTGGTATATATACTTAAATCAGGGAAAACCCGCAAGGGCGAAAAATCTATCTACAGGAGGCCAATTATGAAAGTAAAATTGTGGCGGCGCGTATTTGCGTCAAGTATGTCCGCGGTCATGCTGCTGGGCTTAACGGCATGTGGCGGCTCTAATTCCACCGAATCGTCCGATGGGATCAAAACATTTACGATGTTTACCGCAATGCCCGGTTCCGAAATCAATGATGACAACGACGTTATGAACATCATTGCCGAAAAGACCGGCGCCAAACTGAAAGAGACCTGGCTGACCGGCCAGACCGACGCAGAAGCCATCGGCACAATCATCGCGGGCGGTGAGTATCCGGACTTCATCAATGGCGGCGATGCCATGATGTCTCTTTACGATGCAGGCGTCCTGGTGCCTTGGGATGATTACCTGGAAAAGTATCCCAACCTGAAAGAGATGTACACCGATGAAGAGTGGGACAACTTCCGCCAGGAGGACGGCAAAATCTATTGGGCCAACGTATTCCAGAACACCTATGGCGAAGATCGTGCCACCACCCATAACGATGAAGCCTTCTGGATTCAGGCGCGTGTTCTGGAATGGGCCGGTTACCCCGAAATCAAAACCCTGGACCAGTATTTCGATCTGCTGGAAAGCTATGCCGATGCCAACCCCACCATGGCAAACGGTACCAAGAACATTCCCTACACGGCACTTTGCGAAGACTGGCGCTATTTCTGCATCGAGAATGCACCCCAGTTCCTTGATGGGTATCCCAACGACGGCTCTGTCATTGTAGACAAGGATACGATGCAGGTGGTTGACTACAATACCACGCCTACTGCCAAGAGGTATTTCCAGAAATTGAACGAAGAATACCAGAAAGGCTACGTGGACGTAGAATTCGCCACCCAGACCTACGATGAATACATCGCCAAGCTTTCCACCGGCGCTGTGCTGGGCATGTGCGACCAGTGGTGGGACTTCGCGTACAATGTCAATGATGTTTTCAAACAGCAGGGTTTGGACGAGCAGGGCTGCAACTACGTTCCGCTGGGCCTGACCATTGACGAAGGAATGGAAAACCGCTGGCACACCTACGCCGATACCCTGAACAATTCCAGCGGCGTGGCCGTTACCACCAGCTGCTCCGATATTGACGCTGCATTTAAGTTTATGAACGATCTGCTGGATCAGGAAATCCACGATCTTCGCTTCTGGGGCGTTGAAGGTGAGGATTACCTGGTTGATGAAAAACGGCCTGTATTACCGCACCGATGAAATGCGGACGAAATGCGCGGATCCCACTTACAAGGCCTCACACCTGTGCAGCTATTCCTACATGCCGCAGTGGCTGGGCACCAGCCGGGACGGCAAGAACGCCATGAAGTCCGAGCAGCAGACAAGAGAATTCATGGACGGCCTGTCCACCCCCTGCAGAAAGTGTTTGATGCCTACGGCGTAGACAGCTACGTCGATTTGATCGGTTCTGTGGAAGAAGAACCGGGCCCCTGGTTCCCGATGTATTCTTACTCCGGTTCAATGACTACCGCAACCCCCGGTGGTGTTGCCTGGGTCAAGATGGGCGAAGTCAAACACGAATGGCTGCCCAAAGTTGTTATGGCGCCTGATTTTGAAAGCACCTGGAATCAATACATGACTGCGTACAACGCAGCCAATCCGCAGGATTTCTTGGCAGAAATGCAAACTGAGCTTGAGCGCCGTGCCGGTCTTTGATGCCCGTTATTGCAGGCGACATAGACGTTGACACATACAAGTGGCCACGGTTGCACGGTGTAGCTGTGGCCACTTTTTTATGAAATGCATTCAACCCGCAAGCTCCTTAAACGTTAGTTTGCAACACATGATTCGCCATACACGTTCCTTAGGAGGACTCTCCAATGAAAAATCCATCAAAGCGTATTACATGGAAAGAGATTTCACGCCAGAAATTTCTGATGGTCTGTGCGGCTATCTTTTTTGTATACGGCATCGTATTTTATTATGTTCCACTGGCAGGCTGGGTAATGGCCTTTCAGGACTACAAACCCAAAGACGGCCTCTTCGGATCTAAATTCGTAGGACTGGAAAAGTTCAAGTTCCTGTTCTCTGACGACGTCTTTTTGCGTGATATCCGTAACACTCTGGCCATGGGCGTTCTCAATCTGGTGACCACCTTTTTTAATGGCCATTATCTTCGCCATCCTGCTGAACGAAGTACGCAACATGTTCGGCAAAAAGCTTGTTCAAACGGTTTCCTATCTGCCCCACTTCCTTTCCTGGATCGTTGTCACCGGTATTCTGCACGATGCGCTGTCTTCCACCGGTATCATCAATGAGATGCTGGTGAACCTGGGCATTCTGAATTCGCCCATCAACTTCTTCGCCAATCCGGGTTATTTTTGGCCAATCGTTGCTTTTGCAAATGTGTGGAAGGAAACCGGCTGGAATGCCATTGTCTACCTGGCCGCCATTACCTCCATCGATCCCAGCCTGTATGAGGCGCCACTTTGGATGGTGCCGGCCGGTGGGGCAAAAATCTGGCACGTCACGCTTCCTGGCATCAAGTCCACCATTATGATTCTTCTGATCATGAATATTGGCAACGTATTGAATGCAGGCTTTGAAGTCCAGTATCTGCTTGGCAACGGCCTGGTCAAGAGTGTTTCGGAAACCATTGATATCTACACCTTGACCTGGGGCATCAGCCAGAACGATTATTCTTTGGGTACTGCAGCCGGTATCTTCAAGAGCGTCGTTGCAATTATTCTGATTCTCGGCGCAAACTGGATTGCCAAACGTGCCGGTGAAGACAGATTGTTCTAAGGGGAGGGTACACATGAAAATCAAATCATCCACCATGGACAAAGTCTTTGTTACCTGCAATACCATTTTTTCCTGGTTTTGTTCGTCACCATTACGCTGTATCCTGTTCTGAACACGGTGGCGCTTTCTTTCAACGACGGTATCGACGCCGTACGCGGTGGCATCCATCTGTGGCCGCGCATCTTTACGCTCTCGAACTATAAAACGGTTCTGAATCAGCAGAACATTCTCACCGGTGCAGTGGTTTCTGTGGCCAGAACGGTATTGGGAACGATTTTTTCCTTGGTGACGAACGCCCTTTTGGCCTACGTCATCAGCCGCAAACGCTTTTTGTTCCGTTCCCAGCTGTCTTTGTTCTGGGTCATCACCATGTACGTGAACGGCGGTATGATCCCCACCTTGGTTTTGTACCGCAACATGAACCTGACCAACTCTTTCTGGGTATACGTCATTCCGGGCATGGTCAGCGCATTTAACGTTCTGGTTATGCGCACTTTCATGGAAGGTCTGCCCAGCGCGCTGGAAAGAATCCGCCATGATTGACGGTGCCAACGATTTCACCATCTTTACCCGTATCATCTCGCCCCTGTGCAAGCCGGTGTATGCCACCGTCGCCCTGTTCGTAGCTGTCGGACAGTGGAACTCCTGGTTCGATGCTATGTTGTACAACCGGATGAACACCCAGTATACGACCCTGCAATATGAGTTGATGAAGCTTCTTTCCTCTGTCATGCAGCAAAGCGGCAGTGCCACCACTGGCGGCAACACCGCTACCGCAGCCGTCACGCCGGTTACCGTGCGTTCCGCCGCTACTGTGGTGACGATGCTTCCCATCATTCTGCTTTATCCCTTCCTGCAAAGATACTTTGTATCCGGCATGACCATTGGCAGCGTAAAAGAGTAAAATCCTTTTCCTGCCATCCGCCCCTGTTTTCCAGTGCCTGTAATCTGAAAAGTCAGTTCGGCGGCACCCTCTAATAGCTATGGCCGCTGCATCTGTTTTTCCTCTTGGATGCAGCGGCCATAACTCTATATTTTTGCATGCAGAATATCACCCCCTTTATACCTGGAGGTTTTCTATGCTTTCCGTTAAAAATCCTATCATGACAGGCTTCTTTCCCGACCCTTCGATTTGCCGGGTAGGGAACAAATTCTATACGGTTCATTCGACATTTGCGTATTTTCCCGGCGTGCCGGTTTTTGAGAGCGAAGATCTTGTCCACTGGAATTTGATCAGCAATGTGCTCGATCGTGATTCTCAGGTTCCTTTGTCCGGCTGTCAGCATTCCGAGGGGATTTTTCCCCTACCATTCGTTACCATAAGGGCACCTGGTATATGATTACCACCAACGTGTCCGACCAAGGAAATTTTATCGTCACTGCAAAGATCCGCGCGGCCCCTGGTCCGAGCCTTACTATTTGGGTGAGTCTACCGGCGGCATTGATCCCAGTCTCTTTTTTGACGATGACGGTACCTGCTATTATATCGGCCAACGGCCGCGTTCTGCCGGGTACCGCTACAATGGCGACTGCGAAATTTGGATTCAAACTCTGGATCTGGACACGATGAAGTTAAAGCCCGATGCCACCATTGTACTTACCGGATTCCAGCGCAAAGCCATTTGGCCGGAGGGACCTCACCTGTACAAAAAGGACGGTTACTATTACATTTTGCATGCGGAAAGCGGTACTTCCATCCACCACAGCGTCATGATCGCGCGCAGCAAAAATGTGTTTGGTCCCTACGAGTACTGCCCCTGCAACCCCATTCTGACGCATCGCCATTTGGGAGCCCAATATCCTGTTACCTGCGTCGGTCATGCCGACTTAGTGGATGACGGAAACGGCAACTGGTATATGGTTGTATTGGCTTGCCGGCCGAACCAAGGGTACACGTTGTTGGGGCGTGAAACCTTTTTGGCAAAGGTCACCTGGGAAGATGGTTGGCCGGTTGTAAATGCGGGGGTCGGTCATCTTGAAGAAGTAGTCACGCTGCCTTACGAGGGGCAGCCTTCTGACGACGTACCCCAATGTAAAACCTATACGTTTGATACACCTTCTCTGCCGCTGGAATTGCTGACTTTGCGCAATCACCGCGATCACGAACTGGAACTGCACGCAGAAGAGCATATTGTTCGTCTTTTTCCATCCTTGCGACAGCTTGAAGGATTGCGGTGAGCCTGCATACCTCGCGCTGCGTCAGCAACACTGGAATTGTGAATTTGAAACCAGCTTTATCCCGCATTTCTGCAAAGAGAGTGATTGCGCCGGTATTGCCATGGTTCAAAGCAACGAAAACCATCTGCGGGCAGAGTGCTATCCCCAGGATTCGGGGGTCAAACTTGTTGTTTCTCTTTGCAAAGATGGTAAAGACAGCTGTTTGGCGCAAATGGATCTGCCGGCTGCACTCCCCATCAAACTGAAGTTGCGCGTAGAAGGGCTTGTGGCCAGTGTTCTTTACCAAAGCAATAGTGAATGGAAACCGGTTATCTCCGACATTGATCTGCGCTCTTTAAGCACGGAACATGCCGGCGGTTTTGTCGGCTGTACACTGGGGTTATACGCTTCCGGCAATGGAGAGGACGCTGGTGGTTATTCTGATTTTGAAAGAATGACCTATCGCGAACTTCCCACCAATTAATCCTTCACGAATCATTCGGTAGCGGCTGCCAAATGGGGAGAGAATGTCCAGCCGGCGAGGAGCCCGCCCACAAATAAAAAGCCATACGAATCCGCGAAAAGCCCAGCGGATGTGGGTGTTTGGAAACCGAATTTCCCGGATCGATACCTGCGTAACCCGTCCATACTCTTCCCTATCGCAAATACAGAAAAGCAGACCCGTGGACTCACGGGTCTGCTTTTTGTATGCACGATTCATTTACAAAAAACGAAACGCTTGATTGCTCCGCAACACAATAGGCTTATAGTTTTCAACTCATCTTTTTCAAAGTTGTACAGAGACGTCGGTATTTTCTCCGGTCAATCCAATATATGCCAGTCGTTCCGGCAGCGGTGTGTGCTCGGTCACCGCTTGTACAAGGGCAGCACATTCCTCTTCAACGCCACTCGCCACACGTCCGTAAGCCGCGAACGCGCGAGATGTGACAGGCTCTATATTCCAACGCGCCTCCTCATGTATGGCAATCCTGCAGCAGAATCCGCCGCGGTTGTGTAATCGGCTTCGCCGTCAGCTGCACCTCTGCCTGCGCACGTTCGGTGTGCAGACTGTACGTTCCCCGGAAACCAGCCAGCTCGGCAACGCCGTTTTCATCGGTATGCAGCTCCCCTTGGGAAGTCCACTCCTCATGAATCAGCCGCTGCACTTCCCGGTAACTGGGCTTGGACGAATTGTCCGCCCGCAACAAACCGCTGGGCGGGCGCATACTCAACTTCTGTTTGTACGGCATAACAATGCTCCCCTACGATTGACAGCGTTTTATTTCACTGTCTCTCATAGAGGGAGCATATCACAGGGGGCCAGAGCAGGTTTTCTTTGCAAACAAAAGGAAAAGCGGAAAAAGCAGCGGAAAACGGGTGCATTTTGGGGTGTTTGGGACCGCATACCGCCATCCGGCCCGGATGGCGGGCGCTCCATTTCCAGACTGCCAGTTTTTTCAGATTCATGGCAGCAAACTTAAGCTTCACCCAGTTTGTCACCTGGGCCAAATTTCTGTACTGCGTGTAACGCATGCAGTGCTTCTCTTTCGCGTCGGCAAACACACGCTCGCTCTTCTCTTTTTCGCGGCCGGCACAGCTCTTTGTACACCGGCATATACCGGACATGCTCCGCCATCTCCACATAGTCCTGCCAGACATGGCGCAGCACGGTTTTCTCGCACTTGGCGTTTTCGGTGCACATCCTCCTGGTGGGATAGGTTTTGCAAAGATACTCCCGGCTCTTGTATTCCCGGTAGCCCTCCCGTTTTGTGGTGAAATACACCATTATACCGCATTTTCTCCCCACTTACGAGAAAAAGGCCACCGAAAGGTGACCTTTTTCGACAGATTGCAAGTTATCTCGTATATACTGACAAATTATATTTTTACTTTGCTGCAATTGGACTAGGGGGACAAAGGGAGTGGTTTTGGTATGGTTTTTGTGTGGAACTGGCAGGGGCGTGTGGGATATGTAGATCGATAGGCAGTATATAGAAAGTTCATTCGAAAGCGTCACGGTTTGGCAGGTTTTGATATGAAAATGGAATATTGTTACCTTGCATGGGAATACGATGCATTGCGTAATGCCTGGAGGGCTGTGTAACGTCGTTTTTGCTTCTTGTAAACTCTTTGTCATCTGGCACTGAAACGTGCTGTATGGTGCCTTAAAATCGATCCTGTGGCATGGCCGGAATTGATTCGAGAAGAAGTGTTTATGGTTACACAGTTCAGATAAACGTCTGATGGGCAAACTGTTCATCCTGCATGGCGATCATGGCGATTCGCATTTCGTCGGAATTCTGGTCGATGACATTGCGGAGATTGCCAAGACGTTCCTTCAGACAGAATCCACTGGCAGAGACCCCGATAATCTTCTGCGATGGATCATCTCGCACTTTTTGAGCAATGTTTTTGCTGGTGTTCCCAACGAAAATAAAATCCGCAGAAAAGGCTGCACGCAACGATCCAGGTAATAGGATTGGTTAGACAAATACACCAGAAACCAAAAGGTTGAAGCAGAAAATGAATGCACAAAAAACGGCAAAGAAGCTCGGCCACGCCACCAATTATGGTGATAAGGCCGTTCCCGAGCCCAACCAAAGCATTGCGGAACAGAAAAATCCATGCCAAAAATAAAAGGAACCACACGCTTGTGTAGAGATATTGCAGTGCATAATGTACCATTTCGGGCGAGGGATCACTCAAAAATATCCGCAGAATGGCTTTGGAGGCAATTCCATACAAAGCCATACCCAGAATTGCAGCACCAAGGGAAAGGAGCATCGTGCTGCGTACACCAACAAAAATGCGTTTTGTTTTCCTGGCTCCTATGTTTTGTGCGCAATACGTAGAAATGCCCGAGCCCAGTGCGATCATAGGTTGCATCACCAAGGATTCAAGCTTAGAAGCGGCAGTATAGGCCGCCATTACGGAAGAACCGAATTGATTGATGCCGCTCTGCAGAATCATAATTCCAAACGCAGTAACGGTTTGGTTTAAAGCCATGGGAATGCCGCTTTGTATCATACACAGAATCCGATAAGGATCGGGGTACAGATCGCGGATACTGAGACGTAGATTGTTGTAGTTGTGAAACATGTACCAAAAAGCATAGCAGTGCAGAAATTCCCTGTGACAACACCGTTGCCCAAGCGGCGCCTGCAGTTCCCATATGTAGTGTCGCGATAAAAAATATATCCAAAACAATATTCAAGAATGACGACAAAATGAGGAAATATAAAGGTGTGCGGCTGTCACCCAAAGAGCGAAGGATACTGGCTGCAATATTGTAGGCCATCGTACACAGGATACCGCCAAAGATGACGCGAAGATATTCGTGTGCGTAGAGGAGTACGTTCGAAGGGGTGTGCAACGCTAACAGAATCTGGCGGCTAAAAGAAACGGTAGGAATCGTGAGGATAACTGAAAACACCACTGTGAGCAAGAGCGCTGTGCCAACTACCTTCTTTAGTTCGTTCAGACGGTGCCCGCCAAATGCCTGTGAGACTAAAATACCGCAGCCTTGGGTAAGGCCGGAAGCAAAGCCAATTACAAGATATACAGTGCTTCCGGTCGCCCCCACGGCAGCAAGGGCGTCTTCACCCAAAAAATTGCCCGACAATGATCGTATCGGCCATGTTATATATTTGCTGGAATAGGGTTCCAAGCAAGACGGGTACGGAGAAAAAGAAGATGGTTTTGGTGGGGCTGCCTACGGTCATATCTTTTGTCTTGTTCATGGTGTAATCCTCGGATCAATCCCAAACTCTGTGTGATCCACATTCAGGGTGCAAATTGAGCAAAAATTATTCGAGGCGGCATCAAGCTTGTCCGGCTGCCGTCTCGTTGGCATCATAACACCGAGGGGGGTGGATGTCAAGGGGGAAAATATAGTTCATTTCACCCTTGACTTCTGACCCCGACAGCATTATTGAGCATTGATGATTTGGTACGAACCAACACCAGAAATCACTCCTTTTAGGCTACGCTTTGGCCCACAATAAAGCTCCCAACTGCTAGGCAGCCAGGTTTTTCGTTCTGGGTCAAATTGTTTTGAAACAAAAAGAGAAGGCTTGCGCCTTCCCTTTACAACTGCATATTACCATGCAACAAGTCTACACCAACACCTTTACACAAATAACCTGCCTTTGCGTTTTTATTTTAGCAGTTTACTTGATGTAGATTAAGTACAAGTTTTTGAAGTCAAGAATTACTTCGGTCTTTTTCGTCGTCGTAAGGAGAAACATCGAAGCCATCTACGATTTTCAAAAGTTCTTGTAACAGCTTGTATTTTGATTCATCATTCTAGGTGCTGAAATAACTGGAAAAAGGCACAAGGGCAAAGTATATTCCAATGGACAGAGTATAACACATCACAAACACGCACGCGTACGATTCTTAACGCGCGCGTGTTTTTTGACGCGTTCTATGTGTGCTATGCCTCTTGACAACCATCTGACCACTCTTTTCTCCCTAGCCGGTTTTATTTGCCGTTTTTCACGCTCCAACGTTTTATTATAGCCACCATAACCAGCGCCGGAAGTTGTGCACACCACACAATTTCCGGCGCTGGTTCATTGTATTTTCCTGACTGTCACAGTTTTCCCTTCTCGGCGCCTGCAAAACACCGTCCAGCTTGGCGGATTTTAGTTCCGATTTTCATGATACAGCGCTGCCTCCATTTTGTAGACACATTCGAAGCCCTGATATACTATATTCGCTGGTATAAACTAAAAAAGGGAGGCCCGACGCTAAGTGTCGATTCTCCCAATATAGAGCAACATAAGAAAAGCGCCCTGCTTTGCAGCAAGGCGCTTTCTGGTGCACCATGTGGGAGCAAACCCGAACACTTTTGTGTATCCGGGCGGCATTGGCATCACGCGGCTGCTCCCCGGAAGTGATGCCTATTGTTCCTCCGCGCAAGGATAAAAGAGGGGTGTTGAAATATCAAGGAGCTTTTGCGGCATATCCTCGCTCTACAAACTGGGCTGCGGTATTCCACAGTCCCCTTGACATTTCCCATTCCTCTTTTTCTGGCTAATCGCGGAACAACCCACATCTCCTTATCCCGATGGGATAACAGAATCCAAAAGCAAACATGGAACTTGCTTAGTTCAATAGCATCATAGCGATATTCGCACCAATTCCGACACATGAAAAAGCCGCGAAAAAGTAAATTACCGCCTTTTTGATAAATGTTAATGCTACATTATCTCCACTTTTTAGACGGATTTGCATTGTAAAAATCAGAATATCCATTCCAAAATATAATCGCTATAAGGCTGCTAACAGGCGGGATTACCACCGCCCATATCTTCGGCAAATAGTTTGTTGCCCCCGCACTGTTCCATTGCACAGCTGCTACATCTGGCAAATACATAAAGGCAACAATTAGGAAATGGTGCAACAAAAAAAGCCGCAACATTCGTTGCGGCTTTTTCTGGTGCACCATCGGGGACTGCCGGAACGCCGCACCTGTTCCTTACGGCATCGTGCCGCCGCCCTGTTCGAGCACCACGGACCAGATCGTGCCTTCTTAAAATAGAGCAACAAAAAAAACGCCCTACACTTTCGTGTAAGGCATTCTTTGGTGCACCATCGGGGACTCGAACCCAGGACCCACTGATTAAGAGTCAGTTGCTCTACCAACTGAGCTAATGGTGCTTAATAAAGCAAACCCACGAACCGGGCTTTCCGCTCGGCCCGTGGGCTGCTTGCTTTTTAAGAGAAGCCGGCATCTACCTATTTTCACAGGCCGTTTCCAGCCAACTATCTTCGGCACAAGTGAGCTTAACTTCTGTGTTCGGAATGGGAACAGGTGGTTCCTCACCGTCATCGACACCGGCCATACCCTGACCAACGTCAGCTTCTCTTTCTTAGAAGGCATATACCCTCAAAACTGAATATCGAACTGCTTTCAGCAAATGAAGTATCAATCGAAAATGGGGTCAAGCCCTCGACCTATTAGTACACGCTTGCTCAATGACTCACGCCACTTACACATTGTGCCTATCAACCTTGTAGTCTTCAAGGGGTCTTACCTGATTGTCTCAGTGGGATATCTTATCTTAAGGCCGGCTTCACGCTTAGATGCTTTCAGCGTTTATCCGATCCGAACATAGCTGCCCAGCTGTGCCACTGGCGTGACAACTGGTGCACCAGAGGTTCGTCCATCCCGGTCCTCTCGTACTAGGGACAGCGCCTTTCAAATATCCTGCGCCCACGACAGATAGGGACCGAACTGTCTCACGACGTTCTGAACCCAGCTCGCGTACCGCTTTAATTGGCGAACAGCCAAACCCTTGGGACCGAATTCAGCCCCAGGATGCGATGAGCCGACATCGAGGTGCCAAACCTCCCCGTCGATGTGGACTCTTGGGGGAGATCAGCCTGTTATCCCCAGGGTAACTTTTATCCGTTGAGCGATGGCATTTCCACTCACATACCACCGGATCACTAACTCCGACTTTCGTCTCTGCTCGACCCGTCAGTCTCGCAGTCAGGCTGGCTTTTGCGTTTGCACTCTCTCTCCTGGTTTCCGTCCAGGACGAGCCAACCTTTGAACGCCTCCGCTACTCTTTAGGAGGCGACCGCCCCAGTCAAACTGCCCACCTAACAATGTCCCCCGCCTTGATTCAAAGGCGCAGGTTAGAATTCCAATGTCGCAAGGATGGTATCCCAACGGCCGCTCCATGAATGCCAAAGCACTCACTTCCTAGCGTCCCATCTATCCTGTGCATGCAACACCGAAACCCAATATTAGGCTACAGTAAAGCTCCATGGGGTCTTTCCGTCTTGTCGCGGGTAACCGGCATCTTCACCGGTACTACAATTTCGCCGGGCGGGCTGTTGAGACAGTGCCCAGATCATTACGCCTTTCATGCGGGTCAGAACTTACCTGACAAGGAATTTCGCTACCTTAGGACCGTTATAGTTACGGCCGCCGTTCACTGGGGCTTCAATTCAATGCTTGCACATCTCCTTTTAACCTTCCAGCACCGGGCAGGCGTCAGCTCGTATACGTCATCTTTCGATTTAGCACAAACCTGTGTTTTTGGTAAACAGTTGCCTGGGCCTATTCTCTGCGGCTCACTTTCATGAGCACCCCTTATTCCGAAGTTACGGGGTCAACTTGCCGAGTTCCTTAACAACCCTTCTCCCGTTGGCCTTAGAATCTTCTTCCTACCTACCTGTGTCGGTTTGTGGTACGGGCACCTTAGATATACACGCAGCTTTTCTCGCCTCTTATCCAGCCGGACTTCGGTACTAAATTTCCCTCGATCTCTACCAGAACCAACACCTGGCTCCGACCTTCTAAAAGTGTCCCTGCGCTTAAATCTTTCGGTGGGGACGGAATCTCTACCGTCTGTGCATCGGCTACGCCTTTCGGCCTCACCTTAGCTCCCGCCTAACTTGGAGCGGACGAACCTTCCTCCAAAAACCTGAGGTTTCCGGCCATGATGATTCTCACATCATTCGCGCTACTCATTCCGGCATTCTCACTTCTGTAAACTCCACAGCCGCTTACGCTACTGTTTCTCCGCTTACACAACGCTCCCCTACCCCGCACTAAAAGTGCAGCCTAAGCTTCGGTTTGTATCTTAGCCCCGTTAAATTTTCCGCGCAGAGACGCTCGACCAGTGAGCTATTACGCACTCTTTAAATGAGTGGCTGCTTCTGAGCCAACATCCTGGTTGTCTGCGTATTTCCACATCGTTTTCCACTTAGATACAATTTGGGACCTTAGCTGTAGATCTGGGCTGTTTCCCTTTTGACAATGAGATTTATCTCACACTGTCTGACTCCCATGCATCAATATTCCGGCATTCTTAGTTTGATAGGCTTCGCTATCCTCTCGGACGCTAGGCCATTCAGTGCTTTACCTCCGGATATCTAACATGAGGCTAGCCCTAAAGCTATTTCGGGGAGAACCAGCTATCTCCGAGTTCGATTGGAATTTCTCCGCTACCCACAATTCATCCGCCGCCTTTTCAACGGAGGTCGGTTCGGCCCTCCATGAAATTTTACTTTCACTTCAGCCTGATCATGGGTAGGTCACCCGGTTTCGGGCCCATTGCACGCTACTAAACGCCCTGTTTAGACTCGCTCTCGCTACGCCTCCAGTCCTTAAGACCTTAAGCTCGCAACGTACAATCGCTCGCCGGACCGTTCTACAAAAAGTACCATATCACCCTTTGACGGGCTCTATGTGCTTGTAGGCACAAGGTTTCAGGTTCTTTTTCACTCCCCTCCCGGGGTCCTTTTCACCTTTCCTTCACAGTACTATACGCTATCGGTCACTGGGTAGTATTTAGGGTTGGAGGGTGGTCCCCCATGTTCCGACCAGGTTTCACGTGTCTGGCCGTACTCTGGATCCTGCGCAGCTGTCAGAATTTTTACTTACGTGACTCTCACACTCTTCGGTTGGCCTTCCCATGCCATTCTGTTAACTCTTCCAGTCCTTAAAAGCAGTCCGTACCCCGAAAGGATTTCTCCTCTCGGTTTGCCCTCTTCCGCGTTCGCTCGCCACTACTTACGGAATCTCGTTTGATGTCTCTTCCTCGCCCTACTTAGATGTTTCAGTTCAGGCGGTTCCCTTCCAATACCTATGGATTCAGTATTGGATAATGGAGTATGAACTCCATTGGGTTGCCCCATTCAGATATCTCCGGATCAATGGATGTTTGCTCCTCCCCGAAGCTTTTCGCAGCTTACCACGTCTTTCATCGGCTCCCAGTGCCAAGGCATTCACCTTGCGCCCTTTTTAGCTTGACCGTTTTCTCAATTGATTCTCCATTTGCCAACAAGATTTTTTACCGCTTGGTGAAATTGTTCCCTAACTTTATCAGTTAGCTAATTAATTTTACTTGGGGATCTTCGTCTATCTCTAGACTCTGATCAAAATCTTATTTCGCAGTTCTATATTCAGTTTTCAAGGTACATGTCGTAAGACTTTGTGGGTTCTCCCATCACTAGGTGAACCCCGTGGTGGGCTGAAATGGACTCGAACCATCGACCTCTCGGTTATCAGCCGAGTGCTCTAACCAGCTGAGCTATCAGCCCAAATGGTGGAGATAAAGGGATTCGAACCCTTGACCCCCTGCTTGCAAAGCAGGTGCTCTCCCAACTGAGCTATACCCCCACGCCATTGCGATCGGGTGTCGCTTCTTCGTCTTACCTGAGGTTTCCTTTTGCAAGGCCCTCAAAATTGAACAATAACTGAAACTTGCTTTTAACCTGTCCGAAACATCTAGACCAGCTAGATCTTTCGTCTGACTCCCTAGAAAGGAGGTGATCCAGCCGCACCTTCCGATACGGCTACCTTGTTACGACTTCACCCCAATCACCAGTTTTACCTTCGGCGACGTCCTCCTTGCGGTTAGACTATCGACTTCGGGTCCCCCCGGCGGCTCATGGTGTGACGGGCGGTGTGTACAAGGCCCGGGAACGTATTCACCGCGGCATGCTGATCCGCGATTACTAGCAATTCCACCTTCATGCAGGCGAGTTGCAGCCTGCAATCTGAACTGAGACGTTGTTTTTGAGTTTTGCTCCACCTCGCGGTCTTGCTTCTCTTTGTTTAACGCCATTGTAGTACGTGTGTAGCCCAGGTCATAAAGGGCATGATGATTTGACGTCATCCCCACCTTCCTCCGTTTTGTCAACGGCAGTCTCGCCAGAGTCCTCTTAACGTAGTAACTGGCAATAAGGGTTGCGCTCGTTGCGGGACTTAACCCAACATCTCACGACACGAGCTGACGACAACCATGCACCACCTGTCTCGATGTCCCGAAGGATTTCATACATCTCTGTGCTATGCATCGGATGTCAAGACCTGGTAAGGTTCTTCGCGTTGCTTCGAATTAAACCACATACTCCACTGCTTGTGCGGGCCCCCGTCAATTCCTTTGAGTTTCAACCTTGCGGTCGTACTCCCCAGGTGGATTACTTATTGTGTTAACTGCGGCACTGAGGGGGTCAATCCCCCAACACCTAGTAATCATCGTTTACGGCATGGACTACCAGGGTATCTAATCCTGTTTGCTACCCATGCTTTCGAGCCTCAGCGTCAGTTGGTGCCCAGTAGACCGCCTTCGCCACTGGTGTTCCTCCCGATATCTACGCATTCCACCGCTACACCGGGAATTCCACCTACCTCTGCACTACTCAAGGCCAGCAGTTTTGAAAGCAATTTATGGGTTGAGCCCATGGTTTTCACTTCCAACTTGTCTTCCCGCCTGCGCTCCCTTTACACCCAGTAATTCCGGACAACGCTTGCACCCTACGTTTTACCGCGGCTGCTGGCACGTAGTTAGCCGGTGCTTTCTTGTTAGGTACCGTCATTATCGTCCCTAACGACAGGAGTTTACAATCCGAAAACCTTCTTCCTCCACGCGGCGTCGCTGCATCAGGGTTTCCCCCATTGTGCAATATCCCCCCTGCTGCTGCCTCCGTAGGAGTCTGGGCCGTGTCTCAGTCCCAATGTGGCCGTTCAACCTCTCAGTCCGGCTACCAATCGTCGCCTTGGTGGGCCGTTACCTCACCAACTAGCTAATTGGACGCGAGTCCATCCTAAAGCGAATAAATCCTTTTCCCTCAGTACCATGCGGTACCGTGGGCTTATGCGGTATTAGCAGTCGTTTCCAACTGTTGTCCCCCACTCTAGGGCAGGTTACTCACGCGTTACTCACCCGTTCGCCACTAAGCTTAAAAAGCAAGCTCTCTAAGCTCCGTTCGACTTGCATGTGTTAGGCGCGCCGCCAGCGTTCGTCCTGAGCCAGGATCAAACTCTTTATAAATGGTATTTATCACTCATAAAGTGTTAAATCATCTTCACTCAGACACAATCGCTTGCGTCCTGTATGAATTACTTGTTTGCCGATTTCTCGGCTTTGGAATTGTTTTTCGTGATTTTCCATCACGTTTAAGGTTCCACAAGTTTCAGTATTGTTCAATTTTCAAGGTCCTGCTTGCTCTCCTCTCGGACAGCTCAATCATTATATCAAAGGTCGTACTTTTTTTGTCAAGCACTTTTTTCGATATTTTTTTGAGCTTTCCGAACGCCTTTTCAAAAGCTTTCCACCCGCACGCCGTCCGGTTCCCCGCTGCGTTTTTGCTGGTACATCGCTTTTATTTGGCCTTTGAAGAGCTGCTGTCTTGCGCGACAGCTTATTTATAATACCACACTTTCAACCATTGTCAACACCTTTTTTCGATTTTCTTCCTTATTTTTTCGATTTATTTTTTGGGCAGGGTGCATATGGACGTTTAAACGTGGTTTCTCTATTCATTTTCTTTTTGTCCCCCGTTTTTTATCCTTTTCCCCCACATCTTCCTATAATACAAATAGCCTTCTCCATCCCCTGCTTCCCCATCTTTCCCAAATCATTTATCTTCCATACTTGCGCTTTGGGTCCAAAGCAAGTATACTAAAATCTGTGATTTAACAAAGAAATGATGGTGATCTTTCCATGCTGGCGATATACGAAACCGTCAACCGGCGCTTAACCCGCGCAGACGAAATTGAGGAAGGCACATGGATCTGCCTGACTGCCCCCAGCCAGGAGGAGATCCGCGAGGTTGCCGCCACCTTAGATATTGAGCCCGCTGATGTGCAGGCCGCCCTTGACCCGGAAGAATCCGCGCGTATCAGCCTGGAAGATGGTTATACCGTCATCATTGTGGATATACCCTTAAAGGTAGACGGCGCCGCCGAGGGCGTATACACCACCATTCCCCTTGGTATTCTGTTGACCCAGACCACCATCACCACGGTTTGCTCCGTAGATACCCCCGTATTGTCTGATTTCGCTTCCTGCCGGGTGCGCGGCTTTTCTACTAAAAAGAAGATGCGCTTTGTGTACCAGATTCTGTACCGCGCCGCCACGATGTACCAGCAGGAGCTGCGCCTGATCGACCGCCGCCGCCAGGAAATTGAGAAAAACCTGACCGGTACCCTGCGCGATAGTGACTTGATGGAGCTGCATGGGTTGGAATCCACCCTGGTATATTTCGCAACCTCACTGCGTGCCAACAGCACGGTTTTGGACCGGTTGACCCGCTACAAGCGGCTGGAACAGTACCCTGATGACATGGAACTACTGGACGATGTAATCGTTGAGATTCGGCAGGCCATTGAGATGACCAGCATCTACCGCGATGATATCAAGGGCACCCGCGAGCTGTTCAGCTCAATTTTGGATAACCGCCTGAACAATGCGATGAAGTACCTGACTTCCGTTACCCTGTTGATGGCTGTCCCGACCGTTATTTCCGGTTTGTATGGCATGAACGTGGACATTGACGGCATGCCGTTTTCCGGTTCTGATTATGGATTTGTCATTGTCTGCTTGCTTACGCTTGCTATTTGTGGGATCGCTGCCTGGGTACTGCACAAAAACATATGCTCTGATTTGTATTGTTTGCCGCATCCCGCCCGCCGGGGTGCGTTTTTTACTTTTCTGCCTGTAACATTTTGGGGGATTCCCCTATTATATAAATAGTAAGAGGAAAGCGAGGTGTGCCGCAATGACTGATGCCGACATTGTTACGCTGTACTGGGCACGGGACGAGCAGGCCATTGCACAGACCGCACAAAAAGTTTGGCGCCTATTGCCGCAAGATTGCCATGAACCTGCTGGGCAGTCAGGAAGATGCCGAAGAATGCGAAAATGACACCTGGATGGCCGCCTGGAACAGCATGCCGCAAAACCGGCCAGACAAGCTTGCACCCTACCTGGGGCGCATTACCCGCAACCTGGCACTGGACCTGCTGGAGCGGCAAAATGCCAAAAAGCGGCGGCGGCCAGACCGAAACCGTGCTGGAAGAGCTGGAATTTTGCCTGCCCGCCGGAGACCACACCGCGCAGGAGGTAGAAAGCGCTGAAACAGCCCGCTCCATCAGCGCGTTTCTGCGCAGCCAGCCGGAGCAGGCACGCAACATCTTTATTCGGCGGTACTGGTACTGCGACGCCACCGCCGACATTGCCAAGCGCTACGGTATTGGCGAAAGCAAGGTGCGCGTTACCCTGCACCGGATGCGCACCAAACTGAAAGCCTACTTAGAGAAAGAAGGTGTCTGCCTGTGAGCTCCCGCGATTTATTCCGTGCGATCGGGCAAATTGATGATGATTTGATTGAATCTGCCAACAAAACCCCCATAAAGCACACCATTCCGTTGCAATTCCGGCATTTTGTTCCGGCAGCAGCTTGTTTTTGTCTTGTTCTGTTAGGGGCGGCGATAGTCAGTCAGGACCGTTCCGCCGGGGTCAGCCAGGCCGCCGAGACCGCTGATCTGAACGAAAGCGCCCCCGCCTATGAGGAATCCAACAGTCCCGATACCTTCAGCGCATTCAGCATGGAGGGCAGTGAACCAGATGCCGCCGCAGGCAGCGTTGCCGATGCCTCTTGTCCTCCTCCCTGAAATCCGCGATGCAAGACAGCAGCCCCTTGCAGGCTCGGAGCGATATTTTGCTTGGCAGCGGCGCTTCCGGCAGTTCTTCCCTGCTGGCCCACAGTGCCGATGAGCTGTCTTTCGGCGAAAGTCTAATTTTAGGCAGTTCCGCGGATGTTGTTCTCCCTGCCAGCCTGCCGGTCTACCGCAACAGCCTGCTGGATGCCGCCGACAATACCGATGCCATGAAAGCCCGTCTTCGCACGGTGCTGGATGCTCTTGGGCTGGATACCACACTGGCTGACACCGCCACGTTCAGCAGGGACAGCGCCGATACCATCTCCAAAACAGTATCTGGTATAAAGGAATCCGCCGAGCAGAACGGGTGGGATGCAGATTCTTCCGTGCTGAATTATCTCTCTGATGCCGCACAGCTGCAGCTGAACATTCCCGAAAGCGACTGGCCCGGTGGGCTGACAATCACCGTCTCCAACGACCTGTGCACCAGTGTGGTCTGCAACAGCTCTGCCGAGGTGAAGACCTTTGCCGCCCTTGCGGAAGAGCGCGTGATTGCCGCCGACCTGCAAGAGAAATACGGTTCCCTCTTTACCTCTCTGCTTGGCGGTGAATATACCGATGTGACGGATGGAGGCGACAGCACGATCTACGGCCAGCCCTCTTCCCTCTTTGTCAAGTTCGCGGCGGATTCTTTCCATTACTTGCTGGTCAGCGTAGATACCGACGGCAATCTGTTGAGCCTGCATGAAACGGACCGCACCGTGGAGCCCCTGGGCGAATACACCAGCGTTTCCCGCGCCGAGGCTGACAAGCGGCTGGCCAACGGAGAGTTTTTGACCGACAGCTACACGGCGGAAGCGGTTGACCCCGCCGCAGAGCCGGAGCACCTTGCCAACCTGCGCCTGACCTATGTGCAGGGGAGCGCCGCCTACTACCTGCCCATGTGGGAATACACGATTGATGAGGGCCCCGCTGCCCTGGGCGACGGCGATGATGTCGACCAGACGCTGCACACCTTTTCTGCCTACTATGTGCCCGCTGTGGAGCTGGACGGAATCGACGTCCTAAAAAACAAATAAAGCCAGCAAAACCATACCGCAGGCCGAACCGCAACACCAAAATGTTCCGGGGCACAGCCTGCGGTATTTGTGTTATTGCAAAATTGCGGGTTCTGCGTTATAGTAAAGGCAATACCGCATAATTCTAAGTGCCGATACGGCGAGCGAGGTGCGGCAGATGCCAAGCCAAAAGCGCAGATAATACTGGAGTCTTATCGAGCATTTTGGCAACGCAGATGCCGTGCCGCAGCCGCCGGAACGGTGCTTAAGCCGTCAGGCGGGAATTGTGAGGTGTTGCCTAAAGGCAACAACCTAACCGTTTTTATATAAGGAGGCCCGCCATGCCCACCGAACCGCAGAGCCAGCCGCTAGTCAGCATTATTGTTCCTGTTTACAACGCAGCAGACCATATTGCCCGCTGTATTGAGAGCATCCGCCGCCAGACCTACCGGAATTTGGAGATCATTCTGCTCAACGATGGCAGCAAGGATGTCAGCTATGCCGTCTGCCAGAGCTATGCCAGTATTGACCGCCGCATTGTGGTGATCGACAAAAACAACAGCGGAGTTTCCGCCACCCGCAACCTTGGCATGCAGGAAGCCCACGGCAAATACTTTCAGTTTGTGGATGCGGATGATTTCATCCAGCCCTATGCCACCGAGCTGCTGGTACAGAAAGCGGAAGCCAGCCACGCCGATATGGTGATTGCCCACTACAACCGCATTGAACCGCCGGTCAGCCTGCCCAAAACCATGCGGGATACCGTGGTGGAGCGTGTGCTGGACCCCATCCTGGATCCGCAGCACCGGGTGCAGACTTTCGGCTTTTTGATGGAAGGCCCCCTGAATAAAGACGCATTTGCCTGTGGCCTGATGCAGGAGCCCGCCAGCTTTTATTACGGCGTGATGTGGAACAAGCTCTACCGCGCCGACATTGTGCGTGAGCACCCCGATGTGCGCTGCAATGAGGAACTGGACTACAGCGAGGACCTGTATTTCAATCTAAGCTTTATCCGCTACGCCCAGCAGTTCTATGCGCTTTCCACCCCCATTTACAACTATGTGCAAAACCCAGACAGCGCCGTGCACCACCTGAACCCCTTTGATGTGCTGACCACTCGGTTTGAGCTGACCACCTATTACAAGGATCTGTTCAAGCACATTGGCCTGTATGAAGAAAAAAACAAGTACCGCCTGAACAAGTTCTTCTTTTGGTGTTGCGGAAAGCTGAAGCAATCCCGCATGATTCTATTACCGCCCCGGCAGAGTTTTTTGCCGAGGCGGATTTTATTTGGCTCTATATCACATACAGCGCGCACACTGCAGCAAAAATGCCCCGGACGAGAAACGTTTCTCGTCCGGGGCATCATGATTCTTATAAAAAAACTCAGGATTCCTTCAGCATATGCTGGCTTTCGGCAAAAGCCACCAGCTTTTCAAAGGTTTCTGCGCTCAGGTCATGCTCGATCTTGCAGGCATCGTGGGAAGCAACGACAGGGTCCACACCCAGTGCAACAAAAAAGCGGGTCAGCTTTTTGTGGCGGCCATAAATCCGGGTGGCAATTTCCAGTCCCGGCGGCTCCAGGGTGATATACCCAGCACCATCCATCGAAATATAACCGGCCTGACGCAGATTTTTCATTGCAATGCTCACGCTCGGCTTGGTAACGCCCATCTCGGTAGCGATGTCGATGGAGCGGACTTCCCCGTTGCGTTCTGTCAGCATCAGGATCTTTTCCAGGTAATCCTCTGCGGATTCATAGATTTTCAACGACACTGCCTCCTTTGTGGACTTGCCATCTGTCATATTGCTATAAAATTATAGTGTTATCTTAACACATTTTTTCAGTTTTGGCAAGTGTAATACTTTTGTTTATCTTTCCGTTTTTTCTTTGCTTTTTTGGGCGGATCCTCACGGTCAGGCATCATCCCATGCTCTTGCTCTTGTCGAACAACCCGCCAAAAAAGTTTGCCACGGTGCTGCCTGCTTTCTTCAAAAATTCGCGGAACGGTTCTCTTGTTTTTTCGTCAGCAGCCGTTGTTTCTTCCCGGGTTGCAGCTGGGGCTTCGGTTGCTCTTGGCATTTTGGGCGGGGTCGCAGTTTCCGGCGTAGCCGTTTTTGCTGTTTCGGGTGTGGCGGCGCTTTCCGGTGTTGCCGGAGCTGCACTTTCGGGGGTAGCCGTTTCTGGGGTAGCGGTCTCTGGAGTAGCAGCAGTTTCAGGCGTTGCGGGTTCAGCACTCTCCGGCGTGGCTGTTTCCGGGGTCGACTGAGCAGCAGTTTCAGGCGTTGCGGGTTCAGCACTCTCCGGCGTGGCTGTTTCCGGGGTCGACTGAGCAGCAGTCTCCGGGGTCGCGAGGGCTGCGCTTTCCGGCGTGGCGGCTTCCACAACATTAATGTTCACTTCGGCATAAAAATCCAGGTCCACACAGCTTACCAACACGGTTGCCGTGCCGGGGGTCACAGCGGTCACGTTGCCGTCCTGGTCTACTGCGGCCACACTGGGGTCAGTCGAAGCAATATGTACCACTGCATCGGTCACAGCTTGGGCAAACTCTGCCCGGTCCTGCGGCGTAATATCGGAAAGGCGCCGGTAAACCGCAGCTCCCCGGCCAGCGCGCACTGCTGGCCAACGGCAAGCTGCACTTCATGCGGCAGGGCAAAATCTTCTGCACTGCACCCACACAACAGGCAAAGCGCTGCTGCCAGCGCGGCCAAAAATCCAAATCCTGAACTTTTTCATACCGGTTTCCATTCCTTTCTGCGGCAGTGGTGCATACATCTTAAAATGCGCCTTATCCTGCCAAAAAGCTTTCTGTAATAACGAACATCGCACGAAGTACAATTTTAGTCCCTCTCGGAGCGACATATATTTTCGATACGAACCTAAATGCAATCTGTAGGGGACGATGCTTGCATCGTCCCGGATGTCGGGCCTTGCCAGATATCTTGCTTCGTGATACCGGCAAACACTCCGCTGGTACACTCTGCCCCCTACGGCCGCCTTCCCCTTTCGCTTCATTCTTATCATAATACGCGGCAGGTGTGAAATTTTCAACATTTTGTGCTGTCCCCCGTTTAAAATTTTCCGGTTTTCCCGCTTGGCATGTTGTGGTATACTGTTAGCAGTATGATAAGTTGGGGTGTATGCTTTCTACAGCCACCGCCCCACAAGTTATACGATTTGTTTATCAAATCTTGCAAGAAATACATTTCGTATTAAGTTTATCGGAGGTTCTGGCCATGCTGGATATCACTCTGCTTGGCACCGGCGGCACACAGCCCCTGCCGGAGCGCGCCCTGGCGGCTGCCTGCATCACGGTGGGCGGCTCCAACCTGCTGCTGGACTGCGGCGAGGGCACCCAGACTGCCGCGCGCCGGGCCGGGGTCAGTATTTTCCGCATGGACGCCATTCTGCTGACCCATTACCACGGGGACCACATTTTCGGCCTGCCCGGCATCTGGCAGACGATGGCCGCCCAGGGCCGCACTGCCCCCCGTCGTCATGGCTGGGCCGCCGGGCTTGACGGATGTGGTGCGCACCTTTACGCCGTGGCCGGACCGCTGCCGTTCGAACTACGGCTGAAAGAACTGCCGGACTGCAAAGGCGAGTTTGAAGTGCCCGCCGGGTGCGTGCAGGCGTTCCCCCCTCAAGCACCGGGTACCCTGCTGCGGATATGCGTTCACCCTGCCGCGGGCGGGCAAGTTTGATCCCCAGCGGGCAAAGGCGGCGGGCATCCCCGTGCGTTACTGGTCCACCCTGCAAAGCGGCCAGCCGGTGGGCGGCTTTCTGCCATCCCAGGTTCTCGGCCCGCCGCCGCGGGCTGAAAGTTGTCTATGCGACCGACACCCGCCCCTGCGCTGCGCTGCGCCGCGCTGCACAGGATGCCGATCTTTTGTTGATGGATTCCACCTATGCCGATGACGCCGACCTGCCCAAAGCGAAGTTATACGGCCATTCCACCTGCCGCGAAACGGGGGTCCTTGCCGCCGAAGCCAACGTGTGCCGCCTGTGGCTGACCCATTACAGCGCCGCCGTAACGGACCTTGCCCCCGGCCTTGCCGCCGCGCAGCAAGCGTTCCCCACCGCAGCCGCCGGGGTTGACGGCATGCGGCTAACCTTGAATTTTGACCCTGATTAAATGAGGTTTTCCCCTTGAAAAAATCTACCCGTCTGAACATTTTGTTTGCCATCATCATTCTGCTGGCCGCCGGGGTGCTGTGGCTCTGTTTCGGCCATCCGGCTGCCGGGTCCGGTCTGGTTGCCGTGCTGACCTATGGCGATGACAGCACCCAGCTGCGCATCCCGCTGGACACCGACCATCGCTATGATATTGATACCGGCTATTACACCATCCATCTGGTTGTGGAAAACGGCGGCATCCGCTTTGTGGAAAGCCCCTGCCCGGACCACACCTGTGAATCCTTTGGCGTACTGACCAAACAGGGCGATTGGGCCTGCCTGCCTGCCCGCCCGCGCCAGCGTTACCGTTGAATAACCATACATTACGGAGGTTCCCCATGAAACCCACCTACAAGCAAGTCACCAAAACCCGCTATATTGAGCAGATCAGCCAGCTGGCGGAAGAAATTTTTGTTCAGCATTACACCAAGCTGACCCCAAAAGTAGCCCGCGCCCTGGCGGAAAAGTACCAGAGTGATATCCTGACGGATGACGAGATCCACAGCGGAACTGTGAATTATTTCATGATCTATCTGGGCAGCGATCCAGTCGGCTATTTTGCGCTGGATCTTACCCCCACGGGGGCCATGTGCCTGTCCCGCCTGTTCCTTTTGGAAAAAGCCCGCGGCCAGGGCATTGGCCGCAGCATTGTGGCCTATGCCCAAAAACTGGCCGAAGGCGATGGCCGCAGCCGCCTATATCTGCGGGTATGGGCCAAGGACCTGAAAGCTGAAGGGTTCTGCAAAAGTGCCGCTTCCGCAAAAGCGAGACCGTCCCCATGGAAGTCCTGCCCGGCGTTACTCTCGATATCACCACCTGGGAAAAACTCTGGCGCTGACCATCCAGCCTTTTTGAAAAAAGGCTGGGCGAAAACCTTTCATGGGCCGAGCATAGGGCGGGAGTTCATCCTGGCGGACGTAAGGCAATACCGCACAATTCCCGCCTAACGGCTCAAGCACCGCTCCGGCGGCTGCGGCACGGCATCTGCGTCGCCAAAATGCTCGATAATACACAAAGTATTATCTGCGCTTTTGGCTTAGCAGCTGCCGCACCTCGCTCGCCGTATCGGCACTTAGAATTATGCGGTATTGCCGTTAAAATTATAGAGTGTTTGCCGTATATTCCACCACGCTATTCCCCACAAAGCAACGGGCGCACAATGTGCGCCCCTACGGGTGGGATGCATACAAAATGACGATTGCGCATTATAAAACAATCTTTAGGGAACGGTCTTGACCGTTCCGCGATTTTATGGTGGATGCCACAACAAATTCATACAGAAGCCCGCCGTATATTTTGGCTCCCCTGGAGGGGGAGCTGTCCGCACAGCGGACTGAGGGGTGGGCTCCCCACGCAGGGCCTAAAAATAATCAGAATTTACGTCAGGCTCCCGGCTTGGTCAGGTTCACCCCTGCCCTCCCCCCTCAAATTTACCATTCACCCCAAATTTCAAACTTATCCCCATCTCCAATTCCTAATTTCTCATTCCTCATTCCTAATTGAGATAACTCCTAACTTTCAAGGGGGTGCCACCTTTGAATCTTCTCCACCTCGCCGATCTTCACCTCGGCAAGCGGGTCAATGGCTTTGACCTGCTGCCGGATCAGCGCTATATCTTAGAGCAGGTCCTTGACCTGTGCACTGCCCACAATGTGCAGGCGGTGGCGCTGGCCGGGGATATTTACGATACCGCCCTGCCCCCCTGCCGCCGCAGTTTTGCTGCTGGACTGGTTTTTGACCGAGCTTGCTCATCGGAACATCCCGGTGCTGGCCATTGCCGGCAACCATGACAGCGCCGAGCGGCTGGATTATGCCGCCGGGCTGCTTTCCAACCAACAGGTCTATCTGGCCGGGCAGTTCACCAGTGCCCCCCGCCGGGTCATCTTGCAGGATGAATTCGGCGAGCTCACCTTTTGACCTCCTGCCCTTTGTCCGCCCCGCCACCGTGCGCCACTGCCTGCCGGATGCCGATATCCGGGATGAAGATTCCGCCATCGCCGCCGCGCTGGGCCCGCTGCCCACCGCCGGGGAGCGTCGGGTTCTGATCGCCCACCAGATGGTGCTGGGCGGCGGCAGTCTGCTCACCTGTTCCGGCAGTGAGAGCGTTGCCGCCGATGTCAACGTCGGCACGGTTCAGGCCGTGGATGTCGCCCGCTTTACCGGCTACCTGTACACCGCCCTTGGCCACATTCACCGCCCGCAGCAGGTCGGCTGCCCCACTGTGCGGTACGCGGGCAGCCCGCTGTGCTATTCGCTGGATGAGTGCGGCGCGCAGAAAAGCGCCGTTCTGGTTCATATCGGGGCCAACGGAGCCGAACCGGAGCTTTTGCCCCTGCGCCCGCTGCACGCCATGCGCCACCTCACCGGCCCGCTGGACCAGCTGACCGCCGCCGATACCGTAACAGATGCCGAAGATTACATCTGGGCCACCCTGACCGACCCGGTTCCCCGCCCGGACGCCATGGCCGTGCTGCGTGCCGCTTACCCCAACGCCATGAAGCTGGATTACGCCCCCGGCGGCGCACTGGATACCGGCAGCGATGCCATCCAGCAGGCCGCCCAGCTGCGCACCATGGGCTTTGACGAGCTGTTCGCCCGCTTTTTGAAAAGATGCACGGCCGCACCCTTACCCCCCGAAGAAACCGCAGCTCTGGCCCAGCTGCGCCAGGAGGCCGGATTATGAAACCTGTACGCCTGACCCTTTGCGCCTTTGGCCCTTATGCCGGAACCTGCACATTGGATTTGACCGGCTTTTGGCTCCAGCGGCCTGTTCCTGATCAGCGGCGATACCGGCGCGGGCAAAACCGCGCTGTTTGACGCTATCACCTTTGCCCTGTACGGCGAAAACCACCGGCGCTTACCGCGAACCGGACATGCTGCGCAGCGACTATGCCATCCCCACTGATACCACCTTTGTGGAGCTGGAGTTCACCCACCGCGGCCGTACTTATACCGTCAACCGCACCCCGGAGCAGACCCGCGCCAAGCGCCGGGGCGAGGGCGTAACCACAGTTCCCGGCTCTGCCGCCTTAACGCAGGAGCCGGACGCTCCCGTGACCGGTACCAAATCCGTGACTGCAGCGGTGACAGCCCTGCTGGGCATTGACGCCCGCCAGTTTGCCCAAATCTCGATGATCGCGCAGAATGATTTTGCCCGCCTGCTCAACGCTTCCAGCGCCGACCGGGCCGAAATTCTGCGCCGCGTGTTTGATACCGCCAGCTACCAGCGCCTTGGCAGTGCCGCCCGCACCAAAGCCGGGGAAGCTCTGCGCCAGGCCGAGCTTGCCAACCACACCGTTGTGCAGCAGCTGGCCGCTTTACAGCCTGCCCCCGGCGAGCCCCCACACCGGCGAACTTGCCGATGCGCAGGACAGCCGTGACCCCTACCGCGCCCCCGCCGCGCTGGACTGGGCCGCTGAGATGATCGAAGCGGACACCGCCCTGACGGCGGAGCAATCCCAACAGCTGGATACCCTTGATACCCGCATTGAAGCGCAGTCCGCCGCGGTGGAAGCCGCCCAAAACCGTGCCAAACTGCTGAGCAGTCTGGATGAAGCCCAGGCCAAAGCCGCCGAGCTGACTGCCCAGGCCCCCGCTTTGAATGCGGAGTGGGACAAGACTGAAGCCCGCCGCCCGGAGCTTGCCGAGCTGGATGCCAAGCTGCAGCGCTTTGCGGAGTGGGAGCCGCGCTATCAAGAGTTGAGCACCGCCGCAGCCAGGGCCAAAGCCGCCCGCGCCGAGGCCGAGCAGGCGCCGCGGCGCTGGAAAAAAGACCAGAAAACTCTAAGCAGTACCGATACTGCCTTAGCCCAGCTGGAACCGCAGATCACGGCCTGCGGCGAACCGAACGCCGAGCTGGAAAGCTGCCGCAAAACCATTGAGCTGGCCCAAAGCCAGCAGCAGGACTGCCAAGCCCTGTTGGACGATATCCCCCGCCTGCACACCGCGCAAGCCAACTGGCAGCGCGCTGCCGATGAATACCGGCAAAAGCAGCAGCAGGCCGATGCCGCCCAGCATTCCAGCGCCGAGATGCAGCGCGCCCTGAATGCCGCCCGCGCCGGGATTCTGGCGCAAGATCTGGTGGATGGCACCCCCTGCCCGGTGTGCGGTGCTCTGCACCACCCAGCACCGGCAGCCCCCGCCCCCAGCCATGTCACCGAAGCCGCCTGCAACAAAGCTGCGCAGGCAGCGGCGAGCGCTGCGGCGGAAGCTTCCAAAGCCTCCACTGCAGCCGGGGAAGCCAAAGCCGCAGCCCAAACCCAGCGGGATACCCTGTATGCGCGTACCGCCGCCTTTCTGGCGCGCCGCCGCCAGCATTATACCGGGCCGCAGGCCGATACCCTGACCCCGGACGAGCTGCAAACCGTCCTGCAGGCCCAACATGACAGCCTGCGCCGCGGCCTTGCCGAAGTGCATGACCGCATGGCAAATGCTGAATCCCGCAAAAAAGATCTGGAAAAGCTGACCCGCCAAAAGCCCAGCTGCAAGCCCAGCGCCCCGACCAGGCAAACGCTGTGGAGCAGGCCCGCACCGCACAGGCCAACGCCGAAAAAGCTGCCGCGGAAGCCCAGACCCGCCTTTTGCCGAGGGGCAGAAAAACCTGCCCTGGCCAGATGCCGCCGCTATGGCCGCCGCCCGCGCCGAGACCCAAAAACAGCGCCGCACCCTGCAAGCCGCACTGGATGCCGCCGCCAAAAAAGCCGCGATGCTTTTTCCAAAGAACTTGCCGCGGCCCAAAGCGCCGCCCAAACCCTGGCCGAACAGGCCGGGGATACCGCCAGCCGCCCGGACCCTGCCGCCCAGCAGCAGGCCCTTACTGCACTGCAAGCTGAGCGCAAAAACCTGCGCGACCAAAACCAGGCCGCCCTGCACCGGCTGGATACCAACCGCGATGCCCTGACCAACCTAAAAAAAAGCCATCACCGCCGCAGAATCTGCCCGCGCCAACGCCGCCATGCTGGATAACCTGATCAAGACCATCAACGGCAATCTGACCCAAAAGCAAAAGCTGCCCTTTGAACAGTATGTGCAGAGCTTTTTATTTTGACGGCGTGGTCGCCGCCGCAAACCGTCGTTTTACCCGCATGACGGGCGGCCAGTATGCTCTGCGCCGCCGCCAGAGCGCCGATATTGCCGCCAAGACCGCACTGGAGCTGGATGTGTTCGATGCCTACACCGGTAAGACCCGCCCGGTCGGTTCCCTTTCCGGCGGCGAAAGCTTTTTGGCGGCGCTCAGCCTGGCTCTTGGCATCAGCGATACCATCCAGGAAAGCGCCGGCGGCATCAGCGTGGATACCCTGTTTGTGGACGAAGGCTTTGGCACGCTGGACGCCGACGCCCTGCAAAAAGCCATCGACACCCTGACTGCCCTTGCCGGTTCCGATAAGCTGGTCGGCATCATCAGCCACGTCGAAACCCTCCAGGACCGCATCCCCAAACAAATCCTGGTCCAAAAGACCAAATGCGGAAGCAAAGCCCAAGTAGAACTTGGTTAATTGGAAGTTAGGAGGGAGGAGTTAGGGCAATACCGCATAATTCTAAGTGCCGATACGGCGAGCGAGGTGCGGCAGCTGCTAAGCCAAAAGCGCAGATAATACTGGATGCTGCAAAGGTGAGCGCCGCCAGTGGCGGAAACAGCGAACCGAAGCAGGGGCAGCGGTCGCAGAGTGCGAGGGGCTTTTGCCCCCGAAGCACGATGCGGGTACCGCAACCCGACATTATCGAGCATTTTGGCAACGCAGATGCCGTGCCGCAGCCGCCGGAGCGGTGCTTAAGCCGTAAGGCGGGTAATTGTGCGGTGTTGCCTTAGGAGTTTATGGTGCGGCTTGCGCCGCGTATTAAAATCATAACACTCTTATACTCTCTCCGTTACTCTCTCCGTTTCCTCACTTCTAATTATTGCCGCTTCCAAAAATTCCGTCCTTCAACTCCTAACTCCTACTTCCTAACTCCTAACTTATGAACCATCTTCTCCAATCTCAACTCCAATCCTATGCTTCCTCCGGGCTTTACCCCTTGCACATGCCGGGGCACAAGCGGCGGGTGGTGCCGGCACCGGGCCTGCCCGCCGGGTGGGATATGACCGAAGTTCCCGGCGTAGATGACCTGCACGATGCAGACGGCATTTTGCCGATGCCATGGCCCGCACCGCCGCCCTGTGGGGGCAAAGCGAACCTGGTATCTGGTCAACGGCTCCACCTGCGGCATTCTGGCCGCCATCCGGGCCGCTGTCGTCAGTTCCGGCCGCACCGCCGTCATCTGCGCGCGCAACTGCCACAAATCCGTTTACCACGCCATTGAGCTCAACCGCTTAACGGCACACTGGCTGGTGCCCCCCGTGGACCCGGCGTTCGGCATTTACGGCAGCATCACCCCCGCCATGGTAGCGGATGCCCTGCGCGCCTGCCCGGATGCCGCTGCGGTCATCCTTACCAGCCCCACCTATGAGGGTGTTTTGAGTGATCTTGCCGCCATTGCCGCTTTGTGCCACGCCGCCAACCTTCCCCTGATCGTGGACGAAGCTCACGGCGCGCACTATCTGCCACTGGCCGCCGCCCACGGCTGGCAGGGGCGGTGCCATTGCTGCCGGGGCGGATGTCATCATTCAAAGCCCGCACAAGACACTGCCCAGCCTGACCCAGACCGCCCTGCTGCACTGGAACAGTTCTTTCATTCCGCCGCAGGAGCTGGAACGCCAGCTGGATGTGTTTGAAACCAGTTCCCCCTCCTATCCGTTAATGGCCAGCCTGGACGGCTGCACCGGCCTGCTGGCCGAACACGGCGATGCCTGGTTTGCCGCCTGGCGTGCCCGCTTGCAGCGGTTCAGCGGCGCTGTGCGCCCACTGCGCCGCCTGCGCGTGCTCTGCCATGGGATGGATGATGTTTCTGCCCACCCCGGCTTTTTTGCCCATGATTCCGGCAAAATCCTCGTCAACGGTGCTGCTGCCGGGCTGACCGGCCCCGCCCTGGCGGAACTGCTGCGCCGGGACTGGCAGTTTGAAACCGAGATGTCCTGTGGTGCCAACGTGCTGGCCATGACCTCCCCCTGCGATGAAGAAACCGCCCTTGACCGTTTTGCCGCTGCCCTGTTGGTGATCGATGCTGCGGCGGCGCAGAACGCTCCCCTGCCCGCCTCGGCGCAGGTGCTGCCCACCCCCGGCCCAGCCGCCTGTTCCATCGCACAGGCGCTTTTTGCCCCGCACACCGCGTTGGCACTGCAACATGCCGTTGGCCGCACCTCGGCGGAGTATGTCTGGGCATATCCGCCGGGCGTTCCGCTGCTGGCACCGGGCGAAGTGATCACTCCGGAATTCATCGCGGCCTGCACCGCCCTTGCTGCCTGCGGCACCCACCTGCACCACACTGGCCTTGGCGGTGGCTCCACTTTGGATGTTCTGCCATAGCACCATTCCTGTTGTGGGCAAAAAACTGCCCGCCTCCCCGCAAAAATCCCCGCTTTTGCTTGACAAACCCTATGGTTTCCGTGTATATTTAATATAATCTATATTTATAGAAGAGGTGAAATTTCATGAAGCACATTCAGACTCTGAACACCCGCGATATGGCTAAGAGCCTCCAGAACGGCGGCTGCGGCGAATGCCAGACTTCCTGCCAGAGCGCCTGCAAGACCAGCTGCGGCATTGCCAACCAGCCTTGCGAGAAGAAGTAATTTTTACTTGAACTGGCTTTCTGCCGGGACTGCCTTTACCAAAAGGCGCTCCCGGTTCTTTTTATGTAACCCCACTTTGATTCGGATATGAGGAATAGTATGATCCATCAATATAAACTCAACGGCTACAACATTGTGCTGGATGTCTACAGCGGCAGCGTTCACGCCGTAGACGAACTGGCGTATGACGCCATCGCTCTGGTCGATGCCGGCCACCCCCGCGCAGAAGCTGCCGACCTGCTGGCAAAGAAATATGCTGACCATCCCGAAGTGACCGCCGAGGACATCAACGACTGCTTTGACGATATCGAAGAACTGAAGGCCGATGGCAAGCTGTTTGCCGAAGATATTTACGCTGACCATGCCTTTGACTTCAAGAATCGTTCCACCGTTGTCAAGGCACTCTGCCTGCATGTGGCCCACACCTGCAATCTGAACTGCGAATACTGCTTTGCCGCCCAGGGCAAGTTCCACGGCCAGTCCGGCCTGATGAGCTTTGAGACCGGCAAGCGTGCGCTGGATTTCCTGGTGGAGCACAGCGGCACCCGCCACAACCTGGAGGTTGACTTTTTCGGAGGGGAACCGCTGCTGAATTTTGAGGTCTGCAAACAGCTGGTTGCCTATGCTCGCAGCATTGAAAAAGAAAAAAAAGGCAAGAATTTCCGGTTCACCCTGACCACCAACGGCATCGGCATCACCGATGAAGTCATCGAGTGGGCCAACAAGGAATGCTACAACGTGGTACTTTCTCTGGATGGCCGCAAGGAGGTCAACGACCGTTTCCGCAAGGATATTGCAGGCCGCGGCAGCTATGACCGCATCGTGCCCAAGTTCCAGAAGCTGGTCCAGTCCCGGGGCGGCAAGGGCTACTATATGCGGGGCACCTTCACCCATTACAACACCGATTTCACCAACGACCTGTTCCACATGGCGGATGATCTCGGCTTTGACGAGCTTTCCATGGAGCCGGTCGTGAGCAAGGCCGGCAGTCCCGAAGCCCTGACCGAAGCCGACCTACCCATCCTGTTTGACCAGTATGAGCTGCTGGCCAAGGATATGCTCCGCCGTGAAAAAGCCGGTCATCCCATCACCTTCTACCATTACATGATCGACTTGGCCCATGGCCCCTGCATTTACAAGCGCATTTCCGGCTGTGGTTCCGGCACCGAATATATGGCCGTTACCCCCTGGGGCGACCTGTACCCCTGCCATCAGTTTGTCGGCGACCCGGATTACAAGCTGGGCGATATCTGGAACGGCGTTACCAACACCGAACTGCGGGATGAATTCAAGCTGTGCAACGTGTACGCCCGCCCCGACTGCAAGGATTGCTGGGCACGCCTGTACTGCGCGGGCGGCTGCGCCGCCAACGCCCTGCACGCCACCGGCGATATCCACGGTGTGTATGAATATGGCTGCGAAGTGTTCCGCAAGCGCATTGAATGTGCCCTGATGATCAAAGTAGCCGAAAGCCTTGATCCCGAGCTGGCAGGCCGCGCCGCAACGGCAGCTCCTGCCACCGGCGAGGACTGTGGCGACTGTTCCTCCTGCGAATAATTTCCTTTTCCCAGGGTGTATCTGAAAAGTCGAAAATATCAGCTGTTTCTTTGTTTTCAGATACACCTTAACCGCCGAGCCAGCAAAATCGGCGTTTCTTGTTTATCCCCGCACCAAATCTTCCATCAAATTCATCTGGCAAAGCCGGAATAAGGAGCGTAACTTGTATGGAATACCGTGTCTGCCGCAATAACCCTGCCCCCCTATAATGACCTCAGCGGCAAAATCAGCCTGCTGGGTCTTGGCACCATGCGCCTGCCCCTGCGGGACGCCGCTGACCAGACCAGCATTGACGAGGAAAAGGCACAGGAGATTTTTGATTATGCCTATGCCCACGGCGTGAACTATTTCGATACTGCCTACCCCTACCACGGCGGCATGAGCGAAAAGTTCTGCGGCAAAGCTCTGGCCAAGTATCCCCGCGCCAGCTATCACCTTGCTAGCAAACTGCCCGGCTGGCTGTTGAAATGCGATGAGGATGTGCCCCGTATTTTTAACGAGCAGTTGGCCAACTGCCGCACTGATTACTTTGATTTTTACCTCGTTCACTCTGTGCATGAAAGCAGCTGGTCCAATTACGTCAAGTACCACGCCTATGACCAGCTGAACGAGCTGCGCAAGGCGGGCAAAATCAAGCGGCTGGGCTTTTCTTTCCATGGCAGCGCTGAGCAGCTGTCAGAGATCCTTGCTGCAGGCGATTGGGATTTTGTACAGCTGCAGCTCAATTATTTTGACTGGGACTATCAGCAGAGCCGCAAAAATACGAGCTGTGCGCCGCTGCCGGGCTGCAGGTCATCGTTATGGAGCCGGTGCGCGGCGGGATGCTGAACACCCTTTTGCCCTGAAGCCGCCGCCCTGCTGCATCAGGCCGCCCCGTGAAAAGAGCCTGGCCAGCTGGGCCATTCGCTGGGTTGCCAGCCTGCCCAATGTGCTGTGCGTACTTTCCGGCATGACTACCCTGGAGCAGGTACAGGATAACGTGGCTTCCATGGATCCCTTTATTCCGCTTTCCACCACCGAGCAGGATACCCTCGCCCGTGCGCTGGATGTGTTCAAGGCCCAAAAGCTTGCCCCCTGCACGGCCTGCAAGTACTGCATGCCCTGCCCCGCCGGGTGCAACATTCCGGGCATGCTGCACGCCTGGAACGAATACCGCCTGTGTGGTGACCGCCTCGCCACCCTAAAAAGAGGAATATGAGGACGCCCCCGCCGCCACCCGCGCCGAGCATTGCATCAAGTGCGGTGCCTGTCTGCCCAAATGCCCCCAGCACATCGACATCCGTTCCATGATGAGCACCATCTGCGATACGCTGTGATTTTTGGATTTACGGGGGATTTTTCCAATCTTTTTGAAAAAAGGCTTCGGCGAAAACCTTTAATCCAATAGGTACAATCGTATAAATAAGGCGCACCACGGGGATTATTCTGTGGTGCGCCTGTTTTTGTTGTTCCTGTTTATGATCCCTGCCTATGCGGAATTACAGCAGGTTCAACCCTTGCCACGAACTTTTTCCCGCCGTCCCATTCCGAATTCCTAATTTCTCATTTCTAATTCCTAATTTTTCCCCTCTCCGTGTAAAATGCCAAAAGCCCGATGTCAACACGGCATCGGGCTTTTGGATTTTCTGCATATAAAACGTTAAGGCAACACCGCACAATTCCCGCCTTGCGGCTTAAGCACCGCTCCGGCAGCTGCGGCACGGCATCTGCGTTGCCAAAATGCTCGATAATGTCGGGTTGCGGTACCCGCATCGTGCTTCGGGGCAAAAGCCCCTCGCACTCTGCGACCGCTGCCCCTGCTTCGGTTCGCTGTATCCGCCACTGGCGGCGCTCACCTTTGCAGCATCCAGTATTATCTGCGCTTTTGGCTTGGCATCTGCCGCACCTCGCTCGCCGTATCGGCACTTAGAATTATGCGGTATTGCCTTAATTTACTTATCCTGCGCGTTATGCTTCGCGGCAAAAGGCAGCTTGCCATAGATTCCGCCGGTCGTCTCCTTGGCGGCACAGATTTTATCTGCCAGGCACACCAGCCACGCTTCACGGCAGGTGGGTGGGATGGGGGTTAAGGGGAACATGTGCTTTTTGATGATCTCCCGCTCCACCGGGGTCAACTTCCAATCCTCGCTTGCGTTGTGCAGGGCGGTGCCTGGGTGGGTAAAACCGTGCCAGTGGTGGCCGTTGGCTTTATCGTGCCAGTCATACAAAAAGTAATCATGCAGCAATGCACCGCGGATCAGCGCCCGCTCGTTTACGCGCAGGTGCAGCGTTTCCGCCAAGACGCAGGCGGTATCCGCCACGCTGACGCAGTGGGCATACACGCTGACCTTGCCGTGCTGGATGCACCGCCGGGTTGCCGTGTAGCGGCCCTCTTTTTCCAGCCGGGCGGCTGCGGCTGCCACGCGGGCTTCGATTGCCCTGCGGCGTTCCCCCGCTCAACTGAAGGTCACCACATCATCACGGGGCCGCGGCAGGCTCCACGTTGATGGCCGTCAGCACCGGGCCGACAGAATCCGGGGTCTGGCCCTTGTAAATCGGGTGGTATTTCAGGTTCACCTTTGCCGTTACCGTGATCCAGTCACGCTGCTTCAGGTTCTTGTACTCCGTGTACTTGCAGGGGAAGCCCACAAACTGGATATCCTGCACGCAGCAGGTCATGGCAAAGCGGCCGGGCACAAAGCTGTCCTTGCCGGCGCGGTTGGTCTGGCACACCTGAGCCAGGAATTTCACCGTTTTGCCGTCGTACTTCTGCATCTCATCCATGCAGTCCATATACCACACGCCAAAGAACTCTTCGGGAATCTCGATCACCGGGGCGTTTACATCGAAGGGCAGCGGGTCGGGGATATCGTCATAGGCAACGCTGCCGTCCTTGAACTCGTAGGCGATGTCGCAGCGGCGGCTGGCCTGGCGCACCAGCTTGTGGATCAGCTGACGGCTCTCCTCATCGTTCACATGCTCGGCACGGTTGACCACCAGCAGCTCGCTGCCCCGCAGCTTGTCCAGCAGCAGGGACCGCATGGCATTGTCGTTCGCATAGGTCTTGATGGTAGTGCCGTCTGCGGTGGCCAGGCACTGGTAAATCAGCCAGTTATCCGGCAGGGCATCGTACAGCTCCTGCACCAGCCACATGCCGTTGTATTCAATGATCACACGCCCACAGTCAGACTTTTTCAGCCAGCTGCTGCAGGTGTTCGCGGTTCAGTTCCGCTTTGTCCTCAATGGTGGCAACGGTCACGCCGCCAAAGGCAAATCGCTCGGAATCATATTCCTCTTCGCCTTCCTCACAGATCAACAGCAGCGTTTTGTCGCCGGAATCAAACTGCGGGTCCTCCATTGTTTCCTGAATAAACTTGGTTTTGCCGCTTTCCAGCATACCCACAAAGAGGTAACAGGGAATCTCTTTCTGCGCCATGTTTTACTCCTTTTACAAATCAGGCGTGGAACAGCTCTTCCACCTCATGTTCCTTCAGCTGGGAACCGATCACGCACACCTTGCCGGTAACATCGGGGCCGCAGGTGCGGATCTCATGCTCACCGGGCACCATGTCGAACTCGTACCAGGTGTCGCCGCCGTCCACAATGCCCTTTGGCACGCAGCACAGCGCCGTACTCGCCGGAATCCAGCGCGGTCAGGATGCTCTCCAGCTCGTCATGGCTGTACTTGTGGGCAGTCTCATGGCCCCAGCTGGTGAACACTTCGTCTGCATCGTGGTCATGATGATGGTGATGATGGCCGCAGCAGCACTCGCCGTCATGGTGGTGATGATGGTGTTCATGCTCGTCCTCGTCATCGTCGTCATCATGGTCGTGGTGGTGATGGCAGCATTCGTGGCCGTGGTCATCATCCTCGTCATGATGGTGGTGATGCTCGTGCTCATCCTCATCATCGTCGTCATCATCATGGTCGTGGTGATGGTGGTAGCACTCGTGGCCGTCCTCATCATGGTCATGGTGGTGATGATGCTCTTCCTCATCCTCGTCCGCATGGGCAGCATTGGAAGCCTGTGCTTCGCTCAGAAGCTCGGCAACCAGGTCGCGCTTACCATCCATAACGGAAACGATCTGTGCACCGGTCAGTTCGTTCCAATCGGTGGTCACAATGGTGGCGGTGGGGTTCTTTTCCTGGATCAGGGCAACGGCTGCGGCAACCTTCTTCTCGTCTGCGCTGCCGGTGCGGCTCAGGATGATGCAGGATGCGTGGCTGATCTGGTCATCATAGAACTCGCCAAAGTTCTTCATATACATTTTGACCTTGTTCACATCGGCCACAGTCACAAAGCTGTTCAGGCTGACCGGCAGGGTCTCGCCCACACCCTCAACAGCGCGGGTCACATCACTCAGCTTGCCAACGCCGGAAGGCTCGATCAGAATGCGGTCAGGATGATAAGTCTCCACGACCTTTTTCAGTGCCTCGCGGAAGTCGCCCACCAGGGAGCAGCAGATGCAGCCAGAGTTCAGCTCGTTGACCTGAATGCCAGCCTCACGCATAAAGCCGCCGTCAATGCCGATCTCGCCGAATTCGTTTTCGATCAACACGATCTTTTCGCCCTGGAACGCTTCCTTGATGAGCTTTTTGATCAGGGTCGTTTTGCCTGCACCCAAAAAAAGCCGGAGAAAATATCAATTTTAGTTACCTGTTCTGCCATGGTAATATTCCCTTCTATCTTAAAGTTTGTTTGTGTTGTTAGCAATCTTGTTTTCTTACTGCTAACCTTATTATATCAAACCCGTCAAGAGCTTTTCGCCCATTTGGGCCTGCCAAAATTTGAAATTTTTGAAAACTTCTTGCCCTGTCAGCGCCTTTTTGCCGCGGCGTTTCCCCGTTTGCTGCAAAATCCTCTCACCTTTCAGCAGTTTGCCCGAAAAACCGCCCAGTATCGCCCGAAAAAACGTTTTTTCTATTGAATTTTGCGCCGGGCGCGTGTTACACTTTGATGTATGCTGTTTTTACCGGAATTTTGCCTTGTTCACGCCCTGTTTTGGAGGTGAGCACCTTGCCCGCTGCCCCTGCATCCCGCGCCGCCGGGCGCGAAGTGACCCCCGTGGAACTGTTCCGCCTGCTGCCCGCCCATTTTGCCGCGGTACTGGTTTGTACCCTGCTGGGAGGTATTCTGGCCTTTGCTGCCGCACGCCTTGCCCCGCGCAGCTACCAGGCCGAAGCCCAGCTGTATGTTGCCGCCGCACAGGAGGGGCTGACCTCCGGCTATGCGGAACTGCAATTAACGGCTGATTATCAGGAGCTTTTGACCAGCCGCACCATGCTGGAATCCGTTATTTCCACCCTTGGCCTTTCCACGGATACTGCCCACATAAAAGACCAGATTACCATTCTGCACCCGGCAGATACCCATATTCTGCGCATTGTTGCGGCCGGTTCCTCCCCACAGCGCGCAGCAGATATTGCCAACGCACTGGCTGCCCCTTGCGTTGGATGATCTCTCTGCCCGCATGGGCACCACCCCGCCCCGCCTGGTGGAGCAGGCAGCCCCGCCGCAGCGCTTTTCCGGGCCGGGGGCTGTGTTCCACGCAGCGTTTGGCGCTGGCATCGGCTTTTTGCTCTGCTTTGCTTTCCTCTGCCTGCATTACCTGCGGGATGACCACATTTATACGGCGGACGATCTGACCCGTTGCCTTGGCTCTTCGCCGCTGGCCTGCATCCCGGATGCTACGCCCCGCCGCCTCCATACCCGGAAAGGCGGCCGCCCATGAAAGAACTTGCTTTTGAACAACCTGCCGGAGCTGGCACCCCGGACGGTTGAATCCCTGAACCTGCTGCGCCTGCGTCTGGAATAGACAGCCCCAGACGCCAAAATCATTCTGCTCACCAGCACTACCCCGCAGGAAGGTAAAACTACTCTGGCTTTGCAGTTCTGGCAGCTGCTTGCCGGGCTTGGCCAGCGCTGCCTGCTGGTTGACGGTTACCTGCGCCATTCCGGCATCTGCCGCCAGTGCGGGCTGACCGGTGAACACAAAGTGCCGGGTCTGGCACACTATCTTTCCGGCAGCGTTCCTCTGGAGGAAGTTCTCTACCACACCGAGATCCGCGGCACCTGCCTGGTTCCGGCCTCCGGCACCACCAGCCGCCCGGCCCTGCTGCTGGAACACCCCGTTTTGCCCGCATGGTGGAAAGCTGTGCACCAAAGTTTGCTTATCTTTTGGTCGATGCTCCAGCCCTGAGCGAATGCAGTGACGCTCTCAGCCTTGCCAAGGTATGTGACGGTGCCCTGCTTGTGGTACAAAGCGGCGGCGTTACCCACCAGGAGCTGCGCCAGGCGGCTCACCTTCTGCAGGGCTGCGGCCTGCCGCTGCTGGGCACTGTGCTGAACCGCACCCCGTATTGACCTTTTATGAAAACATGTTAGAATGGACTTGTTCAACATTCTGCATATAAGGAGAGGACTATTTTGACTACCAATGAAAAAAATCGCCGCGCTGCGTGCCGCTGCCCAGGCGACCGGTGCCCACGGTGTTTTGCTGATGACCAGCGACCCTCACTCCAGTGAATATCTGCCCGCTTATTACAACAGCCTGCCGTTTTTCTCCGGCTTTACCGGCGAGAACTCCACCCTCGTTGTCACCCTGACCGGCAGCGCCCTGTGGTGCGATGGCCGCTTTTATGTTCAGGGTGACCGTCAGCTGGCCGGTACCGAAATTGAGTGCATGCACGCCGGTTCTGCCGGGGTGCCCACTGTGGAAGAGTACCTGACCGCCCATTTTGCCGCAGGCCAGACCCCTGCTGCTGGATGGCAGCTGCGTGCCTGCCACCATTGCCAACGGCTATGCCGCCGCTCTGGCCAAGAGCGGCGCCAAGCTGGAAAGCAAGGATATCGTCTCCCCCTGTGGGAGAGCCTGACCACCCGCCCCAGCCTGCCCAACACCCCCTGCGAGCTGCTGACTGTTGAGCAGACCGGCGCCACCGCCGCCCAGCGCATTGCCATGGTGCGTGACGAGCTGAAAAAAGCCGGTGCCACCGCCTTGGCTGTGACTGGTCTGGACTGTGTGGGCTGGCTGACCAACATGCGCGCACGCGACCTGCCCTGTACCCCGCTGGCCGTTGCTTATGCCCTTGTCACGATGGACAGCTGCACCCTGTTTATCGCCCCCCGGCCGCCTGAATGATGCCGACGCAAAAACGTTGGCCGATAACGGCGTTTCTCTGCGCGACTACCCGGAGCTGATCGATACCGTACACGCTCTGCCCGCAGAGGAAGTGTTCCTCGTAGACGAGAAAGCCACCAACTATGACCTGTACTGCGCCCTGAACGAGCACAAGACCGTTACCGGTGCCGACCCGATCTTTGCACTGAAAGGTGTCAAAAACCCGGTCGAGCTTGCCAACATCCGCGAATGCCATGTGCGTGACGGCGTTGCCATGGTGCGTTTCCAGATGGACTTGGAAAAGGCCATCGCCGAGGGCAAAATTCTGCACGAGACTGACATTGAAAAGATGCTGCAAAAGCGCCGTGCCGAAATGCCCGGCTATTTTGAGGACAGCTTTGATACCATTGCCGCTTACGGCCCCAACGCCGCCATGATGCACTACCATGCCGAGGGCGAAGTGGACAGCGTGATCGAGCCGCGCGGCTTCCTGCTGGTGGATAACGGCGGCCAGTATGACTGCGGCACCACCGATATCACCCGCACCTATCCCGTCGGCCCCCTGACCGAGAACGAGCGCAAATACTACACCTGGACCCTGCAGAGCCACATTGACATTGCCCGCGCGGTCTTCCTGGATTACTGCACCGGCTTTGCACTGGACAGCTTTGCCCGCGGCCCGCTGTGGGCACACAAAATCAACTACCGCTGCGGCACCGGCCACGGCGTTGGCTACATCTCCTCGGTGCACGAAGGCCCCCAGAGCCTGCGCCCCAGAACCCCATTGTCTTCAAAGAGGGCATGACCATCACCGATGAGCCGGGCGTTTATGAGACCGATGAAGTCGGCATCCGCATTGAGAACGAGCTGGAATGCGTGGATGCCGGCACCAACCAATATGGTCACTGGCTGAAATTTGAGCCGCTGACCCTGGTGCCCATCTCCACCGAGCCGGTCATTGTGGACGAACTGACCCGTGACCAGATCAACTGGCTGAACGCCTACCATGCCCATGTATACGAGATGCTCAGCCCCCGCCTGACCGAGGAGGAAAAGACCTGGCTGAAAGCCAAGACTGCCCCCATCGACCGGTAAAGCTTTCTTTTCCGCATTTTTGAGTTATTTGAATCACTGAATTTATCGGCCCCTGCCGCACCAAGGCAGGGGCCGATTTTGTTTTGCCTTGGGCAACACCGCACAATTCCCGCCTTGCGGCTTAAGCACCGCTCTCCGGCAGCTGCGGCACGGCATCTGCGTTGCCAAAATGCTCGATAATGTCGGGTTGCGGTACCCGCATCGTGCTTCGGGGGCAAAAGCCCCTCGCACTCTGCGACCGCTGCCCCTGCTTCGGTTCGCTGTTTCCGCCCCTGGCGGCACTCACCTTTGCAGCATCCAGTATTATCTGCGCTTTTGGCTTGGCATCTGCCGCACCTCGCTCGCCGTATCGGCACTTAGAATTATGCGGTATTGCCCTTGGGTCCTGCTGTGCTATGTCCACATCAACCTTCCCTTTCCGTATTTCCCTTTTCCCTGTCTGTAGGGAACGGTCTTGACCGTTCCGTCCCCTCATCCTACCACCCTTTTATAAATGCACCTCTCTCATGGCCTCGCGCAAATCAACTTATTGTATTTTATTTAATTTTATATTCAAATTGTATTTCCCGTTTTCCTGCGTCCGCTCCTCTGTCCATTCTGCACATTCCGACCAAATTGGCGCAGCGGATGCTGGTCATTCTGCTATTCTTTCATAAATCTTACCCAAAATCACACGTCTAACACTGTGCAATCATCCCATTTTCTGGACTTTTTACTCATTCTTGGGTAAAAAGCCGTGATTATTGTTGATTTTTTATCAAAGTCGGTCTATAATAAAATAGCTGGCAGGGCCAGGCCCTCCAGCTGCTTGAACTGAATTTATAGGAGGTACCTGTTATGCTCGTAAATGCAACCAATATGCTCCTCAAAGCTCGTGACGGCCACTATGGTGTTGGCCAGTTCAATATCAATAACCTGGAATGGACCCGGAGCATTCTGCTTCAGGCTCAGGCCATGCAGAGCCCGGTTATCCTGGGCGTTTCTGAGGGTGCCGGCAAATATATGACCGGTTTCAAGACCGTTGCCGCCATGGTGCGCGCAATGGATGAATCTCTCGGCATCACGGTTCCCGTTGCCCTGCACCTGGACCACGGCACCTATGAGGGCGCAAAGGCCTGCATTGAAGCTGGCTTTACCTCCATCATGTTCGATGGCTCCCACTACCCCATCGAAGAGAACATTGCCAAGACCCGTGAGCTGGTTGAGCTGGCACATGACAAGGGCCTGTCCATCGAAGCCGAAGTTGGTTCCATCGGCGGCGTTGAGGACGGCGTAGTCGGCAACGGCGAAATCGCTGACCCCGAAGAGTGCGCCAAGATCACCGCTCTGGGCGTTGACTTCCTGGCTGCCGGCATCGGCAACATCCACGGCATTTACCCCGCCAACTGGAAGGGCCTGGACTTTGAAGCTCTGGAGCGCATCCATCAGGCTACCAACAACATTCCTCTGGTGTTGCACGGCGGCACCGGCATCCCCGACGAGATGGTTCAGAAAGCCATCCGCCTGGGCGTTTCCAAGATCAACGTCAACACTGACTGCCAGCTGGTATTTGCTGAGGCCACCCGCAAGTACATCGAAGCCGGCAAGGATCAGCAGGGCAAGGGCTATGACCCGCGCAAGCTGCTGAAGCCGGGCGCAGACGCCATCATGGATAAGGTCAAGGAGAAGATCGAGCTGTTCGGCTCTGCCAACAAGGCTTGATTTGGCTAAGATTTAATTTGCCGTTTATCCAGTAACATTACACCCCGGAATCGCATATTCTTATGCGGTTCCGGGGTGTTTTTATTTTACGCTGTTTGCGCTATTTTATTTGTAGGTACTAGCCATAACCTCGCAGTAGGGCGGGGTCACCCGACCCCGCCGAAGCCTTAGCCCATCTCTCATATTACAAATTTTGTAATGCATCTAAAACAGATTTGTAGGGGACGATGCTTCGCATCGTCCCACATGCCGGGCCTTGTCTAATATTTCACCACATCATTCTCCGCAAGGCAGCGGGCGCACATTGTGCGCCCCTACAGGTGGCATACCATCACAATCCCCTCCACATTACTCAAAACCCGTCTTTTCCCTCACCATCACATTCCAGGGCCATCTCGCCTGTCCCATCTTCACATAAAAAACGGCGCCATACCCCATAAAGTCCGGGGTACAGCACCGTTTCTTTTTATCTTAGGCAATACCGCATAATTCTAAGTGCCGATACGGCGAGCGAGGTACGGCAGATGCTAAGCCAAAAAGCGCAGATAATACTGGATGCTGCAAAGGTGAGCGCCGCCAGTGGCGGAAACAGCGAACCGAAGCAGGGGCAGCGGTCGCAGAGTGTGAGGGGCTTTTGCCCCGAAGCACGATGCGGGTACCGCAACCCGACATTATCGAGCATTTTGGCAACGCAGATGCCGTGCCGCAGCCGCCGGAGCGGTGCTTGAGCCGTTAGGCGGGAATTGTGCGGTGATGCCCTTATTCTATAAACTCTATCATCATGCTCTGTGCTTTTGTGCCTGCTCACCAATACGCCAAGCACTATCGCCAGCACAAAATAGATCACTGCCATCACCACAAAGCGGCCAAACAAACCGCCCACATAAGCAATCAGCAGGTTTTTCAGGGCAGGCGGGTCAATGCCCAGGCGCGTTAAGCCGATCATCGGCTTAACGCCCACACCCAGCACCAGGCACACCACAGCAGCACCGCCAAGGGCATACACCAGGCAGCGCGCCCCCAGGTGGGCATCTTTGCGGCTGATGTGCAGCATGGACACTACCGCAGCGCACAGCAGCACCGCACTGACCACCAAGCCGATTACCATCACCTTTTGCAGTTTCTGCACCAGGGTACGCAGCTGGCTGACCAGCGGCACCGCGGTGTAGGAGGCATACTCCATACGCACAGCCTCAGCCACGGTTTCCACGGCCGTCTTGGTTTCGCCTTCCAGCGTAATGCCACGGTCTGCCGTAGCCTGTTCCATGGCGCTGTAAACAGCTTCCGCGATATTATCGCGGGTATAATAGGTCAGCGTTTTGGCATACAGCCCCGCCACAGCATCTTGCATGTCGCTTTCCACCTGGTCAACAGACATAAACCCCGTCATAACATCGGCATCAAAACCGGTGGCTGCACCATAACTGATAAAATCCTGTACCATATCATCATAGGCGCTCTGGGCATAGCCGGAGCTTTTCACGCAGCTCTGCATATAGCCCACGTTACCAAACGTGGTAAACAGCATGACAAACACCGCCAAAAGTGCCAAAATCAGGCTGCTCAGCCAGGAAAGCACCATCGGCCACACAGCGCTGCCTTTGCGGGAGTTTTTTGTTGCGTCATCTCTGCATCTCCTCCCTCAACGGTCAGCATCCAGCTTCGGGCCGGATGTGTAGCTGGCATAAACAAAGTAGCGGTTAGGGGTAAAGCCCAGCGCATCAAACGGGTAGCAGGTATACAGGATCAGGTTTTCATCGGTGCGTGTAAAGTCATACGTGGTGGTATCCTGGTAATCCCGCACCTCGCAGCGCTCCACCGTATAGGTGTAGGTACCGTAATGGGTCTCGATCGTCACCACATCGCCCACCTCAACGCTCTGCAGATCGTTAAAAAAGGTGTTGTTGTGGCCCGCCATCAAAATGGTCTTACTTTCACCAGGGATGCCTGCTCCGCTGCTGTCCACATAAGTACCAACGCCCTGGTTCAGGATGCTGTTGGTGTCGCCGTAATACACCGGCGCATCCACCGTGGTGCCCGCAATCGTAATGCGGCCATAGCGGTCCCCCTTGCTGGGGTAGGTAATGCTGCTCAGCGGGATGGTCTCCTGTTCCGGCTCTTCCTGTGCGGTCCGGTCATTTTCCGTATTGGTCAGGGTCTGGGCTGCCTCATCAAACAGGTCCTTGGGCTGGGGTTCCACCACGCTGGTTTCCATAAACCACTCTACCAGCGAGTAGTACGGTGCGGCAAACACCTTGAACATGACCGCCAGCAGCGCCAACGTGACCAGCGCAAACAGCAGTGGCACTACCACCAGCCCTGCCGGACCTTTGCGCAAAAAATCGTTCTTGTGCGTCATTTATTTTTTTTCTCCCCGTTCAGGCACAGGCTGCGGCCCATACCTGACGCTGAAACAAAAAAAATTCGCCGCGGCACGCCGCGGCGAACAACATGTTAGTTAGGCGTGATTACTCAGCGTCACGGCTCTTGCGGACAGCAACCCCCATGGTGCCCGCGATGGCAACCACAGCAACCAGCATAGCGATACCAGCATTGTCGCCGGTAGCCTTGATAACGCCATTGCCGTTCTTCAGGCTGGCAGCAGCGGTGGTGGTGCTTTCAGCAACGCCCCATGTGCCATTCTTGATGGCTTCGCCGATTTCCGGATGGGTATCGGCATTGCTGAAGCTGTAAGGGACGTAGGTGCCGTTGATGTTGGCAGAGATGGTGATATCGTTGCCGTTGACGGTAACCTTTGCATCGGAAACAGAAACGCCCAGAGCATTCAGGATGCTGACAGCCTCGTTCTTTGCACCTTCGGGATCAGACTTTGCACGTTCCAGCAGCTCGTTTGCCTTGGCAACCAGGCTGTCGGCAGTGTAGCCAGCAGCAAGAGCCTTGTCAACATCAGAAGCGGTAACAGTGTAGGCAATGCCCTTGGAGTTCAGGTAATCCTGAGCGCGGGCAACCTGTGCATCATTGGCAGCAAATGCGCTGGTAGCGAACACACCAGCCATAGCGGCGCAGGCAACGAAAGTGGTCAGTTTCTTCATTTTCATTACGCACATCTTCTTTCTTCCTATTTGAATATTGGAATGTATATTCTTTAATGCACCCCATATTAACTGATGATTCATTATAACTATTAACAATAGCAGTATAGCATTTTTTTTGTCAAATGTCAAGGGCAACACCGCACAATTCCGCCTTGCGGCTTAAGCACCGCTCCGGCAACTGCGGCACGGCATCTGCGTTGCCAAAATGCTCGATAATGTCGGGTTGCGGTACCCGCATCGTGCTTCGGGGACAAAAGCCCCTCGCACTCTGCGACCGCTGCCCCTGCTTCGGTTCGCTGTTTCCGCCACTGGCGGCGCTCACCTTTGCAGCATCCAGTATTATCTGCGCTTTTGGTTTGGCATCTGCCGCACCTCGCTCGCCGTATCGGCACTTAGAATTATGCGGTATTGCCCAAGATTTCTTCGAGCTTTTATGCTTTCCGTTATTCATTTCGCGCTTTTGCCAAAAGTAAAATGGAACTTCCACCATTAGCATCACGCACCAGCCGGTGGCGCAGGCAAAGGCAATGCCATACATTCCCATCCGCGGCGCCAAAATGCAGGTCGTCACCACACGCAGGCTGGTCTGAATCAGCGTGCCCAGCAAAGTCATCGGCATGTTGCCCATGCCGCGGTAATACCCTTGGAATCCGTTCGTCATGGCGGGCAGCAGGTAGAACAGTGCCATCGTTCCCAGGTACTGCACCGCCAAAGCGATCACCCGGTCAGCGCCCTCCCCTGTCACAAACATTGCGGCCAGCGGGGTCTTGAACAGAGTCACCACCCCGCCGATCAGCATCCAATACGCGGCTTCCATCCCAAGGCCCACCGCAAATCCGCGTCTAATGCGGTCCTGCCTGCCCGCGCCGCGGTTCTGGGCAATATAGGTGGTAATGCCCTGGGCAATGCTCTGTTCGGGGATGCAGGCAAAATCGTCAATGCGCGTCACCGCATTGAACGCAGCGATCACTTCCACACCCAAGGCATTCACCTGCCCCTGGATGAGCACTTTGCCGATTGGCTGCACGGCCTGCTGCAAAGCGGATACCCCGCCATATTGCAGCGTGCGGCCCAGCAGGCTGCGGTCAACGCGCCACTGGCCCCGCCGGGGGCAGAGTTCCGGCGTTTTGGTCCACAGCCACCACCCGGCCAACACGGCGCTGAACGCTTCGGCAATCACCGTTGTCATGGCGGAGCATACAATGCCAAAGCCCAGCCCGCCGATAAAGATCAGGTCCAGCGCTGCGTTCAAAATGGCCGATACCATCAAAAGCGCAGCGGCGTTCGGGCATCGCCCACACTTTTGAACCCCGCCGCCAACGCATTGTAAAAGCAGGTGAACGGTGCCCCCAAAAAGGTAATGCGCAGATAGATGGCCGTGATCGCAAAAATCTCCCGCGGAACCGCACAGGCCTGCAGAATCGCCGGGGTGAATAATACCCCCAGCAATGCCACCACTGTGCATGCCGCCGTGCCGGAAAGCACGGTGGTGGCCAGTTCCCGGCGCAGGCTTTCGCCGTCCTTTGCGCCAAAGAACTCGCTCATCAGCACCCCGGCCCCCAGGCAGACACCGGTAATTCCCAGAATAACCAGGTTCATCACCGGGCCCGCAATGCCCTCGGCCGCCAGGGCATCCTTGCCGATGAACCGCCCCGCAATGATGGAATCCACCGCGTTATACGCCAGCTGGAACCAGTTGCCCAGCATCAGCGGCACGGCATAGCGCAGCAGGTGCCCCGCCGCGCCGCCTTTGGTCATATCCTGCATGGCGCTCATTTCTGCTGTGCCGGTTTGCGCTCATCGCGGTCCTGCTCAGTTTCCCGCGTAATGTAGATAGGGCGGTGCTTCACTTCCAGATAGGTTTTGGCCAGGTACTCGCCCACAATGCCAAGGCAGAACAGCTGCACGCCGCTGCACAGCAGCATAATGCAGACCATGCTGGGCCAGCCCGCGGTCGGATCGCCAAAAATCAGAGCACGCACTACAACAAAAATAATGCCCACAAATGCCGCCAGGCAGAAGATCACGCCCGCCAGCGCCGCCATAACCAGCGGCTGGGTCGAAAATCCCACAATGCCCTCAATGGAATACTTGAACAGGCTCCAGAAGTTCCACTTGGTCTGGCCTGCCACGCGCTCCACGTTCTGGTAGGCAAACCACTTGGTCTTAAAGCCCACCCAGCTGAAAATGCCCTTGGAAAAACGGTTATACTCCGACATTTCCAGCACGGCATCCACCATGCGGCGGCTCATCAGGCGGAAATCCCGTGCGCCGTCTACTATCTCGGTATCCGACATTTTATTGATGATGCGGTAAAACATCCGGGCAAACCAGCTGCGCACCGGGGGTTCACCCTCGCGGGTGGTGCGGCGGGTAGCCGCACAGTCATAATCACCGGTCAGCAGGGCATCCAGCATATCCGGCAGCAGCGCAGGCGGGTCCTGCAGGTCAGCGTCCAGCGTGGCGACATAATCACCCTTGGCCGCTTTCAGGCCCGCATAAATACCCGCTTCCTTGCCAAAATTGCGGCTGAAGGAAACGTAACGCACACGCGGGTCGGCATCGTGCAGCTCCCGCGCCACGCGCAGGGTGCCGTCTTTGGAGCCATCATCCACAAAAATGATCTCAAATTCTGCGCCGTGGCTCTTTTCCATCTGTGCCGCCACACGTGCCGCTTCCTGATAAAACAGCGGCATAGCTTCTTCTTCGTTATAACATGGAACGATCAGGCTGATCAACATTAGGGGGTCACTCCTCCCATGGTAGTTTCGTATCGTGGGTATTGCGGTCATTCGGCGGTCCATCCGGTAAAGTTCACCAGCAGGTATCCGTCCTGCAGGCTTACCCCAACCGGGGCTTCGCCTGCCTCGGCCAGGGTATCGGCGGCATCCTGCTGGTCTGCATCCGCCAGGGCGCAGGGGCGGCCCACCTGCTGCATCAGCAGGGCTATCTGTTCTTTGCCGCCAAAGGCATCCTGCGCCCAGTTGATGACCATTGTCTGCGGGTTCTCGTACCGGTCCAGGTCCCCCAGCGGGCCGCCCAGCACGGTATAAATCAGGTATGCGGCCTTATACGCCGGGTTTGCCGCCGGGATCACCAGCCGGTCCTGCAGTTCGGGGCTTAATTCTGCCTGCCCCACAAAGGCCACCGGCAGGGTGCCCGCCGGATCCAGGTCATTCAGTTCATCTGCCGTTTTAATCAGCAAGCGTTCTTCATACTGCCAGCGGTCGCGGTTGTATCGTATCGTCCCTGTCAGGGAGATCAGTTCCACCGCCAGCATCACCCCGCCAGCGCGGCACAAATGATGGCTTTAGCTCCGCCCTGTTTGCCGCGGTCCAGCGCCGGGGCCAGCCACAGCCAGGCCGCAAAGGGCACAAACACAGCAAAGCACTGCACTGCACGGGCCATCTGGGCACCGGTGCCCTGCAAGATGCCCAGCGAGAACTGCGATACAATCAGCCCCGCCGCAAACAGTGCCCGCCCATTGCCGCCGCGGTGCCGCAGGACCCACAGCACCACCGCCCAGCTGGCAAGTGCCAGCAAGGCCAGCGCCGGAATGCCAAACGCACGGGCCAGATAGTTGGTCAGCCATTCCCGCACAGGGATCACAACTGCAGCCCGCACGCTGTCCCGCTGGAACCAGAAGATCGTTTTGGATGCCGTGCCATCCTGCCCGCTCACGCCGTTTGCGGCGCACAGCAGGGCGGTCAGCCCTTTGCGCAGCACCAGTGCCGCGGCCAGCGGCCACAGTCCGCGCAGAATGCTGCCCCATATCTTTCCGGCTTTTCGGCTGTGGGGTTCCGCTGCCGCGGCATCCAGCAGCAGGGCGGCGCACAGCAGCGTCAGCCAGACTGGGGCAAAGCTTTCGTACAACCCCAGTGCAAAACACAGGCAGACCACTGCGCCGCAGGCACCGGGCAGGCTGTTCCGCCAGCCGCACAGCAGGTGCGGCAGTGCCAGCGCCAATGCCAACGCGCACAGCAGGTAGCCAAACCCAACGCCACACTGGTTGGAATACATCAAAATTTCGCCATGGTAGGGCCACAGCAGCAGCCCTGCCGCCAGCAGCTGCGCCCCCGGCTGTTTTGCCTGCCGCCGTGCCGCCGTGTACAGCACCGCGGCCAGCAGAATGCCCGCCAACACCAGGCTGAGGGCAAAAAAACAGCTCCGGCCAAAAGCGCTGGTAGGTCATGATTCCGGTCAGCGCCTGCAGCAGCCCACACGGTAATGCGGCCCTGGCGCAAAAATTCTCCGCCCTGCTGGTAGGTGGCAATGGCAAGGTCGTCCATATCCACGGCAGGGGTGTTCATGGCGTAGCCGTACCCCCACAAAACTGCCAGCAGCAGCACACCCCACAGCGTTTTGCTGCGGGCCAGCCCGCACAGGTTGTTCCAAATTTGTCCCGATACGGGCAAAGCCCCCGCTTGTGCGGAGGCTTGCCGGGTAGTATCAGGTTGTAATGTCTGGCACGCCACGGGGAACGATCAGCCCTTAACGGCGATGTTGACCAGGCGGCCCTTGACGTAAATTTCCTTGGCAATGGTCTTGCCTGCAATGGCTTCGGCCACAGCGGGGTCAGCCTTTGCAGCGGCAATGGCGTCAGCGCTTTCAATGTTAGCGGCAACGTTCAGGCGGGCCTTGACCTTGCCGTTCACCTGAACAGCAATCTCAATGGTCTGCTCCACGCATTTGGCTTCGTCATACTTCGGCCACTCGTGGTAAGCCAGGGTGTCGGTGTGGCCCATCTGCTGCCACAGTTCCTCGGTCATATGGGGAACAAACGGGTTCAGCAGCTGCAGCAGCACTTCGTACTCTGCGCGGGTTGCACCGCCCTCATCGTACAGGGCATTCACCAAAATCATCAGCTGGGCAATGGCAGTATTGGCCTTCAGGGCGTCAATGTCCTCGCCCACCTTCTTAATGGTGCGGTTGATCAAAGCTTCCAGCTTCGGGCGGTAGCCTTCGCCCTCCACCTGCTTTTCGCTCAGTGCCCAGATGCGGTCCAGGAAGCGCTTGCAGCCCTTGATGGAGTTGGTGTTCCAGGGAGCGGCTTTCTCAAAGTCGCCAATGAACATCTCGTAGAGGCGCAGGGTATCGGCACCGTACTCGTTCACCACATCGTCGGGGTTGACAACGTTGCCCAGGGATTTGGACATCTTGACGATCGGGTGCTCGGCCATTTCGCCGTACTTCTCGACCAGAGCTTCGCGGGCAGCCTTTTCGCTGCCGTACTCGGCCAGCAGGCGCTTGCGCTCGGCATCGGGCTGGTTTTCAAAGGCATGAGGGTTCAGGCCCAGGATCATGCCGTGGGAGGTACGCTTCTGGTACGGTTCCGGCTTGGGCACTACGCCGATATCATACAGGAATTTGTGCCAGAAGCGGCTGTACAGCAGGTGCAGGGTGGTGTGCTCCATGCCGCCGTTGTACCAGTCCACCGGGCTCCAGTAATCCAGGGCTTCCTTGCTGGCGATGGCATCCTTGTTGTGGGGGGTCCATATAGCGCAGGAAGTACCAGGAAGAACCGGCCCACTGGGGCATGGTATCGGTTTCACGGGTAGCGGGGCCGCCGCAGCACGGGCAGGTGGTCTTGATCCACTCGGTGTGGCGGGCCAGCGGGCTTTCGCCGTCCGGGCCCGGCTCAAAGTCGGTAATTTCCGGCAGGCGCAGCGGCAGCTCGCTTTCGGGGATGGGCTGCCAGCCGCACTTTTCGCAGTGCACCATGGGGATGGGCTCGCCCCAGTAACGCTGGCGGCTGAACACCCAGTCACGCAGCTTGAAGTTGACCTTCTTGCAGCCCTTGTGGTTTTCTTCCAGCCAGGCATACATCTTTTCCTTGGCATCTTCAACGGACAAACCGGTCAGGAAGCCGGAGTTGACCAGCGTGCCGGTGGCAACATCGGTAAAGGCAGCCTCATCCAGGTTGGCCGGGGTATTGCCCTTGACGACCTCGATGATGGGCAGGCCGAACTTCTTGGCGAACTCCCAGTCGCGGCTGTCGTGGGCAGGCACGGCCATAATAGCACCGGTGCCGTAAGTTGCCAGAACATAGTCAGAGATAAAGATGGGCACCTCTGCGCCGTTGACGGGGTCGATGGCGGTCACGCCCTCGATCTTAACGCCGGTCTTTTCCTTGTTCAGCTCGGTACGCTCAAAGTCGCTCTTGCGGGCGGCTTCATCCTGGTATGCCTTTACGGCATCCACGTTCTTGATCAGCCCGGCATCGATCCACTTTTTGATGTAGGCATGCTCCGGGAGATGACCATGTAGGTAACGCCGAACAAGGTATCCGCGCGGGTGGTATAAACGGTCAGGGTATCACCGGCAGAGGTTTCAAAGTTGACCTCAGCGCCATGGCTGCGGCCGATCCAGTTGCGCTGCTGGGTCTTGACGCGGTCGATGTAATCCACCTGGTCCAGGTCATCGATCAGGCGGTCCGCGTAGGCCGTGATCTTCAGCATCCACTGGCTCTTCACGCGCTGCACAACGGGGGCTGCCGCAGCGCTCGCACACGCCGTTTACAACTTCCTCGTTGGCCAGAACGACCTTGCAGCCGGTGCAGTAGTTGACGGTGGTAGCCTTTTTTATAAGCCAGACCGTGCTTGTACAGCTGCAGGAAGATCCACTGGGTCCACTTGTAGTATTCGGGGTCAGTGGTGTTGATCTCGCGGTCCCAGTCAAAGCTCAGGCCCAGTGCCTGCAGCTGGCTCTTGAAGCGGGCCACGTTCTTGGCGGTCACGATTTCCGGGTTGATGTGGTTTTTCAGGGCATAGTTCTCGGTCGGCAGACCAAAAGCATCCCAGCCCATAGGGTACAGGACATTATAGCCGCACTGACGCTTTTTGCGTGCCACAATATCCAGCGCGGTATAGCTGCGGGGGTGGCCAACATGCAGGCCGGCCGCAGACGGGTACGGGAATTCTACCAGTGCATAGAACTTGGGTTTGGAATGGTCGATCTCAGCATGGAAGGTGTGTTCATCCTGCCATACCTTTTGCCATTTGGCCTCAACGGCCTTGAAATCATATTTCATAAAGCTTCTCTCCCCCACAGAAATTTGTGCGTACTGTGCTTTTGCGCTCCGCATCGGCTCCCCTGGAGGGGAGCTCCGGCGCAGCCGGTGAGTGGTGGTTCGGCGTCACGCACCCCTGTATTCTATGTTCTTTCGGGGTGCCAGCTCCTCTCAAGGGGAGCCATCCAGCATCCATGTTTACGCCTGCTCTTCCGGCTTTTCTTCCCACTCTTCGGCGGGCAGCTCCTTGGCGTCAGCCCACAGGTGCTCCAGGTCATAGAAGTCATGGGCTTCCGGCGTAAATACATGCACAATTACGCTGCCGTAATCCAGCAGCACCCAGCGGTTGCCGTCATGGCCTTCGGTGCGCAGCACGTTCACGCCTGCGCGGCCCAGCTGGAAGTCCGCCTCGTCTGCCAGCGCGCCCACATGGGTGGTGGAATTGCCGGTTGCGATCACGAAATAATCCGTTACCGTGGTCAGGTTTTCCACATGCAGGATGCGGATATTATAGCCTTTTTTCGCGTCCAGCGCGCGGGCCAGACGGATGGCAAGTTCTTTGCTTTCCATTCAATTCTCCTTTGTTGCAGGATCTATTATCATTCTGACGGGGTGCTGTCACCATCGGTGCTGTCCCCATCCGTGCTGTCATCCGGCGCCGGGGTTGCGGTATCGTAAACATCCGTTGTGGCCGAACCGTCAATGTTGTTTGTCTGCTGTGCGTCGGAAATTTCCTCGTTCAGGGTTCCCATAAACTGCACGCTGGGGTCAGATGCCGTCAGGCCGCTCAAATAAAACAGGCCGTCATCCCCTGCAATCTTCAGCTGGCTGGCATCCACCGGGCCGGTATTCTCGCGGAAATACTCGTTCAGCAGGTCTGCCGTTTCCTGCCTTGCCACCACAACGGTACTGTTGCCGTTATAGCTGATGGCCTGACCCATATACACGGGAACCTGGCCGAACATAATGTTGGAGCTGGAAATTTTCAGCATACTGACCGCCACGCTGACAAGCTCGGTTGCGCTCAGGTCGGTTTCCATCTGGCTGGTGATGACCGGCAGCAGCTTGGCGATATCCATACCGTCATGCTGCGCATACGGGCGAACAGCGCCGCATAGAAGTACCGCTGCATCCGCAGGCGGCCCAGGTCAGAGTCCGCATAAATGTGGCGGGTGCGCAGGAAGAACTCTGCCGCCGCGCCGTCCATGGTCTGGTAGCCCTGGCTCAGGTGGCTGCCGCCGTAATCCATATCCTGCGGCACATACACCTGAATGCCGCCGAAGGTATCAATGATCTGGGTCAGCGCTTCCAGCCGGACGGACAGGTAGCCGTCCACATGCAGGCCAAAAATGTTATAGATCTCATCGGCCAGCGCGCTGATGTTGTTGCCGCCGTTGGAGCCCTGCGTTTTGGCAATGGCGTTGATCTGATAATTGCCGGAGAAGCTGGCATCCGTGGTAACAAAGATGTTGCGCGGGATCTGCAGCATCTTGACCTGGCCGGTCTCATTGTTGAAGTGCAGGTACAAAATCATGTCGGTCATGCCGTCATCTACCTGCGAATCGGTTTCCTGCCCGGTCTCGGTGGAGCGGTCAATGCCCACCACCAGCAGGTTGAACTCTTTGCCCGCATACTCTTTTGGGGGTGTTGATCAGCTGGTTCAGGCTGATGGAGCCCGCCGACGGTGCAATGGCGTGCATGATAAAGACGACCGTGCCAAAAAGATCACAGCGATGGCCAGCAGGGTGCCCAGCAGCACCTTCCACCAGCCGCCTTTTTTTCTTTTTCTTGCCGTTCGGGCCATAGGGGCCTGCGCCGCCTTTGCCTTTGCGGCTGCCGCCCTTGGGCGGTTTGCCACCGCCGCCTGCGGCAGATTTGCTGCCGCTCTTGCCTGCGGCGGATTTTCCGCTTCCGGCTGCCGGTTTCCCGGCGCTGCGTGAAGCCTGCATAACAGTGTCCTCCTGCTGCGGCGCGGCCTGGGGTGCAGCGGGCTGGGCTGCCGTTTGGGCAGCGCGGCGGGCCACACGCGCCTGATACTCTGCATCCGCGTTCATATCATAATGTGCGCGGCTGCTTTGGTTTCGTTCAGGTCCAGCCGGCGCACCTGGGTGCGGGTGGCCCCCCTGTGCGCTCTGGCTGCGGGCGCGGCGCTGCAGCTCCAACGCCTGGCGCTGGGCGCGGGTCAGGGGCTGCTCGCTCTGGGCAGCGGCCTGGGCCTGCTGGCGCACGGCAGCTTCGCGGGCAGCGTGGGCTTCCTGGGCCTGCTGCTGAGCAGCAGCGGCGCGGGCTTCCTGCTCTTTCTGCTGGGCGGCGCGGTAGCGGTCAACATCGGTTTGCTGCACACGGTTAAAGCTGCGGGTGCGGCGGGTGTTATTGGCGGCAAGCTGCTGTGCACGGCGGCGGGCAGCTTCGTACTCATCCTGATTCAGCGCACTGCCTGTTTTCACAGTACGCCCGGTGTTCACCGTGCGCGGCGCGTCACCAGCATGGTAGACATTGCGCGGCGCATCGCCGGTGTTTACCCTGCGGATCTCGCTCATAACGTTCCTCCCTTTTATTCAAACGATGGGAACTGGTCTTTCATCTTATTCGGTTACGGCACACCCGCAAAAGGCAGTGCCTGCCCCTTTATCGGGTGCAGGCCGCGCGGGCATCATCCAGTGCGGCAACGATATCGGGGTCCAGTGGGTTGCCTTTTTCGCGCACAAAGGCAATGCTTTGTTCCAGTGCATGGCACAGCGCCAGGTCCAGGTTCTGCATTTCCTCGGCACGCAGCGCCTCCACACCGGGGTAATCCCGTTCGGCACTGGTCATATCCGCCATGTAAATAATCTTGTCCAATAGGCTCATGTTCTGTTTGCCGGTGGTATGGCACTCAATGGCAGATAAAATTTCCGGGTCCGTCACACCCCACTGTGTCTGGCACAAAACCGAGGCTGCGTACCCATGCCACACCGGCGCAGGGCGCTTGGCGGCATTTTTAGCTATTATAGCATTGTCAGCAAAAATCTGCAACATCTCTGCCTTGGGCAGTTCTTTCGCGCTGTCGTGCAAAAGTGCCGCTAATGCGGCCTTTCCTCATCCGCGCCATAGCGTTTTGCCAACTTGACTGCCATTTTTTTTACATTTATGGTGTGCCTGTAACGCTTTTCGCTCAAACGGCTTTTTACCAGCGCTTTTGCTTCGTCCACTGTCATCAAGATCCGCATCCTTTCCCTATTTTATTGTACCCTATCTATGGCTTCACATCAGCTTGCCGTACAGCCCGTTCCGGTGTATCACATCCGCCACCGGCGGGGGCAGCAGCTCCTTCAGCCGGGCAGGGGGATACTTTCCTGCGCGGATATCGCTGGAGGCACACTCCAGCACCGGGGCATCCGCAAACATGATCTTCCCGCCTGCTTCTTCCAGCTTTTGGGCTGCTGCACGCAGAGCGTCGCCATCGCCGGGTTCCCGGCTTTGCACCACCAGGGTGACCATAGCCAAAATTTCCCGCCAGCGGTACCATTCATCAAATGTTTCCAGCATATCGCTGCCAATTGTCATATACAGCTGAGCGCCGGGATACTTTTCCTGCAGCATGCTGACGGTATTATAGGTATAGCTGCGGCCCGCGCGGTCCACTTCCCACTGGCTCACCTGCACCTGGGGGCCAAGCGCCTTAAAGCATTCGCACATGGCAAGGCGCAGTTCGCCCGGCGTTGCGCTGGCGCGCTTGTGGGGTGGGATGCCCGCCGGCATAACCAGCACCACATCCGGCTGCACCGCCTGCATGGCGGCCCGCAGGTTGTTCATGTGCCCGGCGTGGGGCGGGTCAAATGTGCCGCCAAATAGCAGTGCTTTCATCTTACTTTTTTCAGCAGTTCCGCATAAGCAGATTCCTTCGGCTTTTTGCGGAACAGCACAAACTTGCGGCCAATCACCTGCACGCACTCTGCATGGATGGCTTCGCACAGGATGTCGGCAGCCTCGCGGGCATCATACTCGCTGTTTTCCAGCACCTTCAGCTTGATCAGCTCGCGGGCTTTGATGCAGTCATCCACGCCCTTGATCAGCGTTTCATCAATTTCGCCCTTGCCGATCTGAAAAACCGGCTCCATGGTGTTGGCCATGCCGCGCAGTGCGGCGCGCTGTTTGCTTGTCAAAGACATTGTTCGCTCCTTATTGTTCAGTCAAAATCAAATCGTTCTATTCAGCTTTTCTCTGCGGCTCATTCGCCCAAAAATGCGGCGAGCTCGGCCTCCAGCTTTTCCATGGCGCGGCCGCGGTGGCTGATGGCGTCTTTTTCGGCATCGGCCAGCTCGGCATAGGTGCGGTGTGCAGTGTTGGGTACCGTGCCGCCGCCGGGCAGGCCGACGGCATCGGGGACAAACAGCGGGTCATACCCAAAACCGTTATCGCCCGCCGGGGTCAGGGCCACACTGCCGGGGCATTCGCCGGTCACAACCAGCTCCCGCCCATCCGGCAGGATCAGGCAGACCGCCGAAACGAATTTGGCGGCGCGCTGTCCCACCGGCACATTCTGCATCTCTGCCATCAGCTTTTCGTTGTTGGCGGCATCGTTGCCGTGCTCACCCGCATAGCGTGCGCTGTACACGCCGGGTGCCCCGTTCAGGGCATCCACGCACAGGCCGGAATCATCCGCCACGGTGGGCAGGCCGGTTGCCTTGCAAAAGGCTTCGGCCTTAATCTTTGCGTTTTCCGCAAAGGTGGTTCCGGTCTCCTCCGGGGCCAGGGTTACACCCAGTTCCCGCAGGCTTTTTACCTCGTGGCCGCAGCGGGTCAGGATGCGGCGCAGCTCTTTCAGCTTGCCCGCATTGTTGGTGGCTGCACAAACGATCATGCCTGTTCCTCCCCTGCCTGCTCCGTTTCCTCTTTTTTATGCTGCGGAACCTCCGGCAGCAGGGCTTCGGCAAAATCGGTGGCGGAGAAGAAGATCAGGTCGTCGATCTTTTCCCCCACGCCCACAAAACGGATGGGCAGGCCCAGCTTTTCGTGCACACCGATGATGCAGCCACCCTTGGGGGTGCCGTCCAGCTTGGTCAGCACAACGCCGGTGGCACCGGCGGCGCGGCAGAACTCCTGCGCCTGGCTGATGGCGTTCTGACCGGTAATGGCATCCAGCACCAGCAGCACTTCCAGGCTGGCATCCGGGCTGGCCTTTTTCACGCTGCGGCTGATCTTTGCCAGTTCGTCCATCAGGCCCTTTTTGTTGTGCAGGCGGCCTGCGGTATCGGCAATGACCATATCATAGCCGCGGGCCGTGGCGGATTTGACCGCATCAAAAATCACGGCTGCAGGGTCAGCGCCCTCGCCCGCCTTGACCAGCGGCACCCCGGCACGGTCGACCCAGGTTTCCAGCTGTTCGCTGGCCGCTGCGCGGAAGGTATCGCCTGCCGCCAGCATGACCCGCTTGCCCAGATCCTTGTACAGATAAGCCAGCTTGGCAATGGTGGTGGTTTTGCCCACGCCGTTCACGCCCACAACCAGAATAACCGCCGGTTTGCCGCTCAGGTCCAGGTCAGTTTTGGGGCTTACCTCGCGGCGGATGATATCGCGCAGGGCATCCAGCGCTTCCTGGCCGGTATGCAGGCCGTTGATTTCCACCTCGTCGCGCAGCTCGTCCACCAAACGCACCGCGCAGCTGGGGCCGACATCGGCCAGAATCAGCTGCTCTTCCAAATCATTATACAGGTCATCATCAATAACAGAGCTGGTCAAGGTGTTGACGATGTTCTGGAAAAAGTCCGTTCTGGTTTTTTCCAGGCCATCGCTCATTTTCTTCTTTTTCTTAAAAATATCGAAGAATCCCATGGCGGTTCCTCCTTTGAATTAACTGATCAGATCAGCGGAAACGTTCTCAAGGTCAAGGCGCAGGATCTTGGAAACACCATCCTCCTGCATGGTCACGCCGTACAGCACATCAGCTGCTTCCATGGTGCCGCGGCGGTGGGTGATAACGATGAACTGGGTGCGTTCGGTCATGCGGCGCAGATACTGCGCATAGCGCGTAACGTTCACATCGTCCAGTGCAGCTTCAATTTCGTCCAGGATGCAGAACGGCGACGGGTTGACGGCCAGAATGGCAAAATAAATGCTGATGGCCACCAGCGCCTGTTCGCCGCCGGACAGAGCCGACAGGTTTTTGATGACCTTGCCGGGGGCGAAACCTGAATTTCAATGCCGGAGTTCAGCACATCGTTCTCATCCGAAAGATAGAGCCTCGCCGAACCGCCGCCGAACAGCTCGCGGAAGATCGCACCGAAGTTGCGGTTGATCTCCTTAAAGCTGGCGGTGAACATCTCCTGCATTTCGCTGCACAGCTCGGCAATCATTCGGTTCAGCTCCGCGCGGGATTTCTCCACATCGGTGACCTGTGCTTTCATGAAGTCGTACCGTTCTTTAACTTCCTTGTACTCTTCGATCGCGCCCACATTCACGTTGCCCAGCGCGCGGATCTTGCCGCGCACTTCGGCCACCTGGCGGCGCAGGTCTGCCACATTGGCAAAGGGTACACAGAGCTTTTCCGCCTCGGCTTCGGTCAGCTGGTATTCCTCCCACAGCTTGGATGCCGTGGTGTTCAGCTCAGTTTCCGCCGCGGTCTTGCGCTCGGCCAGGCGGGCCATCTCGCCGCTCATCCGCTCGCGCTCATCGGTCAGGGTGCGGTTTTCCTGGGTCAGGCGGGTCACAGCGGCTTCCTTTTCCATGCGCTCGGCATTAGCCTTGCGGATGGTTTCCTCCGCCGCGGTGATCTTCTGTTTGTTTTCTTCGCTGGCTCGCTTGATTTCATTGGCGCGCAGCTCATTGGCGGCAATGCGCTCTTTGGCGGCGGCCACATTGGCCTGCAGTTCCCGCACGCGGGCTTCGGCTTCGCCGCTGCGGCCTTCAGGGTTTCCAGCGCTGCTTCGTGCAGGCTCAGGTCCTTCTCGGTGCGCAGCTTCTGCATTCGGTTATCCGAAAGTTTCTGCGATGCTTCCTCCCGCTGGCGGGTCACATCGCTGGTGGAAGCGCCCAGGCTTTCCAGCTCTTTGCGGTGCGTTTCAATCTCGGCTTCCGCCTGTTTGCGGGCGTTTTCTGCCTGGGCGGCGGCCGCAGTGTTCTCCCGCAGCTGCTGTTCCAGCGCGGCGATCTCCTGCCCGCGGTGGGCGGCAGCATTCTTGCCCTCTTCCAGCGCGGTGTTCAGCTGATCCAGCTCCATCTCGGCTTTCAGGCGGGCCGCAGCGGCGGTCATGCCCTCGCTCTCGGCACCGGCCAGCTGGGCGGTCAGGTTATCCACCTCCGCTTTGCGGGCGGCGGCTTCCTTTTCGGCTGCTGCGCGGCGCGCGTCCAGTTTCAGCACCTTGGCACGCAGTTCGTCCAGTTCCTGCTCGCGGCTGAACACACCCACGCTGCGCGCGGTGGAACCGCCGGTAAAGGAACCGCCTGCGTTGATGACCTGGCCGTCCATTGTGACAATGCGGTTGCGGTAGCCAAGATTTTTGGCCACCACCGACGCTTCGCCCAGATCCTCCACCACAATAATGCGGCCCAGCAGGTTATCAATAATATGCTGGTACTGGGGGCGGTCTCCACCAGGTCGGCGGCCACCTCCGCCGTGCCGGTCAGGCGGCCATTGAATCGGCTGCCCTGCACGGTATCCAGCGGCAGGAAGGTTGCGCGTCCGGCGCGTTCTTCCTTCAAAAAGGTGATGGCCGCGCGGGCGCAGCCTTGGTCCTGCACCACAATGTTCTGTAAGGCAAACCCCAGCGCCGTTTCGATCGCGATTTCATACCCCTTGCGCACGCTCAGGATACCGGCCACCGGGCCGATGATGCCCCGCAGCCGCCCACCGCCCGCGGCGCGCATGACGGCTTTTACGCTCTGCTGATAGCCGTCCATGTTGCGCTCCAGATCCTCCAGAATGCGGATGCGCTGGGCGGTGTTGCTTTTTATCCGCTGCGGCCTTCTGCAAAGCTTCAGCGGCGTCCGCCTGCTGGCGGCGGCGGCTTTCCAGCTTGAGCTTTAAGCCGGAGCGGATGTTATCGTTGCGGGTCACGGCTTCCTCGCACTCTTTCAGGTGCTCGGCAGCAGCGTCCCGTTCCTCAGTCAGTTTTTGTGCCACATCACCCGCGGCGGCTTCCTGGTTTTTCAGGCCGTTCAGCTGGGCGCGGGCCGCTTCCACGGCGGATTGCAGCCCCGCACCCCGCACCTGCAGGGCAGTGGCATTCTGCTGCATGCGGGCCATAGCGGCGCTCACGATCTCCCGCCGCTCACCGCTTTGCAGCGCCTGCTGTTCCAGCGTGTTCAGCTGCTGGCGCAGCTTGTCCGCCTCGGCATCCAGATTTTGCAGCACGGTTTGCAGCTGGGTGATTTCCGCTTTGTGCTCGTCCGCTTCCTGCGCAATCCCCTTTGCGCCCTCCCCGGCGCGGGCCAGCTCATCGCTGGCACTGCGGATCTGCTCGTTCGCGTGTTCGGTTTCGTTCTGCAAAACTGCCAGCTGGCTTTCGCTCCCGGCGTTCTGCTCGGTAATGGTGCGGATCTCAGCGTTTGCTTCCTCCACCTGCAGCATCAGCTGCTGGGTTTCGGCGCGCAGGGCTTCGGTGCGGGTGTCAAATTCATCCAGCTGGCGGGAAATGCGTGCATAGTCGCTTTCCGCCGCCTCATACTTGCGCTGCTGGTCCCGCACCGTATCCTGTGCGCGGCGGATTGAATCCACCCACAGGGTAATTTCCAGCCCCTTGCGGGTCTCGGAATATGCCAGGAACTGCTCCGCCTTTTCGCTGTCGCGTTTCAGGGGTCCAACCCGCTTTTCCAGCTCCCCAGAATATCCCGCAGGCGTTCCAGATTGCCCTCCGCCGCGGCCAGGCGGCGTTCGGCTTCATTTTTGCGGTAGCGGTATTTGGCAATGCCAGATGCTTCCTCAAAAATCTCGCGCCGCTCGGTGGATTTTGCACCAACGATCTCCGCAATGCGCCCCTGACCCACAATGGCGTAGCCATCGCGCCCAAGGCCAGTATCCAGCAGCAGCTCGTACACATCTTTTAAGCGCACGCTCTGGCCGTTGATGGTATACTCGCTCTCCCCGCTGCGGTAATAGCGGCGGCCAATGGTTACTTCGTCCGCGTCCATTTCCAGCCCATGATCGGAGTTATCAATGGTCAGCGATACCGCCGCATAGCCCATTGCACCGCGGGTCTGGGTGCCGCCAAAAATAACGTCCTCCATCTTGCCCGCACCGCGCAGCTGTTTGGAGCTGGTTTCGCCCAGAACCCACCGGATGGAATCCGAAATGTTGCTTTTGCCGGAGCCGTTCGGCCCCACAACACCGGTAATGCCTTCGCCAATGGTGATCCGCGTTTTATCCGGGAAGGACTTGAAGCCCTGTATCTCAAGTTCTTTTAAGCGCATAGATGCCCCTTTTTATGCCTGCTGTTCCAGCTTGGTCAGCGCCGCTTTGGCAGCCTGCTGTTCCGCAGCCTTTTTGCTGCGGCCTTCGCCCACAGCCAGCGCCTTGCCGTTCAGCGCCACAGTAACCTGGAACCGCTTATCATGCGCCGGGCCGGATTCCCCTGTCACGGTGTAGGTCAGGCGGTCGTCCGGGTGTTTCTGCACCACTTCCTGCAGGGCGGTCTTGTGGTCATCCTCGGCGGTTTTGCCCTCCGTGATGAACGGCAGGATAAAGTTGCGGGCGGTCTCAATGCCGCCGTCCAGGAACAAAGCGGCAATGGTGGCTTCAAACGCATCCGAAACCACGCTGGGGCGGCAGCGCCCGCCGCCCAGCTCCTCGCCGCGGCCCAGCCGCAGGTAAGAGCCCAGGTCGATCTCCTGCGCAAACTGGAATAGCGCGTCCTCGCTGACCAGCGAAGCGCGCATGCGGGACAGTTCGCCCTCCGGGCGGGTGGAATGGTGGAACAGATAGTTTGCCACCACAACGGACAGCACACTGTCGCCCAAAAATTCCAGCCGCTCGTTATACAGCGTAGGGGTTTTGCTCTCGTTGGCGTAAGAGCTGTGGGTCAGCGCCGTGATGAGCAGTTCTTTATTCTTAAAATGGTAATGCAGCTTTTCTTCCAATTCCTCAGGGGTACGCGTGGTCATAAGATTGCCTTACCTTTCGTTCTCTCTGTTTTGCGATTGTATATCGGGATATTTTGCAGGCCGGGCGGGCAATGCCCGCCCCTGCAATGGGCTTTGGTTTTGCGGCTATCCCGTAGGGCGCACATTGTGCGCCCGCTGCCTATATTTTGGTACCGGCCATTTCCAATGGGCGGGCATAACATTTCAATCTTCGCACGATATGCCGTTTTATTCCGCGTCTGTCTTTTCTGCTGCGGCCTTGGCGGCTACTTCGGCCAGGGCGCTCTGCATGGTGCCGCACAGGTCATTGGCAACGCACAGCTTTGCCTGGCGGATGGCGTTCTTGATGCCCTTGGCCTTGCTGGAACCGTGTGCCTTGATGACCGGCTTTGCCGCGCCCAGCAGCGGTGCGCCGCCGATCTCCTCAGAGTCCATCATGTGCTTCAGATTGCGCAGCCCGCCTTTTACGCCAAGGTAGCACAGCTTGGTCACAATGCTCTGCATAAAGATATCTTTCAGCATGCCCAGCAAAGTACCTGCCACACCCTCGGTCAGCTTCAGCACCACATTGCCCACAAAGCCGTCGCAGACGATAACGTCCACCTCACCAGCCATAATATCACGCGGCTCAATGTTGCCCACAAAGCGGATGGCCGGGTTTGCTTTCAGCAGGCCGTGGGCTTCGCGGTACATCGGGGTGCCCTTGGTGTCCTCGGCGCCGTTGTTCACCAGCGCGACGGCGGGGTCCTTGCGACCCATGACCTTATTCATGTACACGCTGCCCATGGTGCCAAAGGCATTCAGCATCTCGGCACGGCATTCGGCGTTTGCGCCGCAGTCCAGCAGCAAAAACGGCTGCTTTTTGCCCGGCATGCAGGTAGCCAGCGCCGGGCGCTTGGCCCCCTTCACCGTGCGCACGATGAGGCTTGCGCCCACATGCAGCGCGCCGGTGGAACCGGCGGAAACAAAGGCATCCGCCTCGCCGTTTTTCAGCATCGTCAGGCCTTTGACCAGGCTGGAATCCGTTTTGTGGCGCACGGCCTTGACCGGGTCATCGTGCATATCCACATCCTCGGTGCAGTGAATCAGCTCAAAGGGGGTCAGGTCCACGCCAAGCTCCTGGGCAGCGGCCTTGATCTTGGCTTCATCACCAGCAGGGCCAGGGTCATGCCATCACCAAACTCTTTTACCGCATCGGCTGCGCCCTGTACGGTCGATTTCGGGGCGTTATCGCCACCCATTGCGTCCAGTAAAATTTTCATAATCCACCTCAGTGTTCCGCTTCGGCGCCCATGCCCGCATAGCGGCCTGTGCAGCATCAGAAAGTGCCATATACCGTTCGCGCTTATCCCGGATGGTGTCAATCTCCTCGGTGCGCGGCAGAATGCCCATGTTGGCACCCATGGGCTGGAAGTCCTTGTTGGGGGTGGTGATATAATCGATCAGTGCGCCACACATCGTTGTGGTCGGCGGGGGCGGCAGCTCTCTGCCCTGCAAACGGGCGTACAAATTGCGCGCTGCCAGCAGGCCGGAAGCCGCGCTTTCCATATAGCCCTCAAACCCAGTGATCTGCCCGGCAAAAAACACGTTGGGGTGCTCTTTCAGGTAGAGCCCCTTGGTCAGCACCGCCGGGCTTTCCAAAAAGGTATTGCGGTGCATCACGCCATAGCGGATGAACTCTGCATGTTCCAGGCCAGGAATCATCGAAAAAACGCGCTTCTGCTCGCCCCATTTCAAATTGGTCTGGAAACCAACGATATTGTACAGCGTGCGGGCGGTGTTTTCGGCGCGCAGCTGGACGTTGGCCCAGGGGCGGTGGCCGGTGCGCGGGTCGCGCAGGCCCACGGGGCGCAGGGGGCCATAGCGCATGGTATCCGCCCCGCGGCCCGCCATCACCTCAATAGGCATACAGCCTTCGTACACCGTCAGCTCCCCATCAAAGTCATGCAGAGGGGCACGCTCCGCGTTCAACAATTCGTTATAAAATGCTTCATATTCCAATTTGTTGAATGGGCAGTTCAGGTAATCGGCTTCACCGCGCCCGTAGCGGGACGCCGCAAAGATCTTTTCCATATCCAGGCTTTCGGCGCTCACAATGGGAGCCACGGCGTCAAAAAAGCTCAGCCGGTGGCTGCCGGTCAGCGCGGCAATCTGCTCCGCCAGCACACCCTCGGTCAGCGGGCCGGAAGCCACCAGCACCGGAACGCTTTCGTCCAGCGCGGTCACTTCCTCGCGGTGAACGGTAATGCCCGAGTTCTTTTCCACCATTTCCGTCAGGCGGTGGAAAACACATCACGGTCCACCGCCAGTGCACCGCCAGCCGCCACGCGGGCGGTCTCGGCAGCATTCAGCAGGTGGGACCCCATCATGCGCATTTCAATTTTCAGCAGGCCGGAAGCCGAATCCGGCCGTTCCGCCTTGAGGGAGTTGGAGCAGATCAGCTCCGCAAAGCCTGCACTTTTGTGCGCTGGCGAAAACTTGACCGGCTTTTGCTCGTACAGGTCCACCTGCACGCCGTGGTCCGCCAGCCAGAGGGCGGCTTCACACCCGGCCAGCCCGGCACCGATGATTTTGATTTGCATGCGTTATTTCTCCGCGTTTGTCTTTTCGATATTCTTCACAAACCCGCAGCCCTCTTTGGCGCAGTACAGCTGGCCGCGGCGCTTGAACAGCGTTTTGCCGCAGTGGGGGCAGGTTTCCGGCACGGGTTCATCCCATGTCATAAAGTTGCAGGTGGGGTAGTTGCTGCAGCCGTAATACACGCGGCCCTTGGCGCTTTTGCGCAGCGGCATATGGCCGCCGCACAGCGGGCACAGGCCGCCGGTATCCTTTACAATGGGGTGGGCGTTGCGGCACTCCGGAAAGCCGGAACACGCCACAAACTTACCGTACCGCCCGCTTTTGATCACCATGGGGCGGCCGCATTTTTCGCAGATCTCGTCGGTGGGGATATCCTCCACTTTGATCTTTTTGCCCTCCATGTTCTTTTCGGCGGCTTCCAGGCTTTTTTCAAAGCCCTGGTAGAAATCGTCCACTGTTTTTTGACCCAGTCCGCCTTACCGGCTTCCACAACGTCCAGCTTTTTTTCTCCATATCGGCACTGAATGTCGGGTCCACGATATCGGGGAACTGTTCCAGCATGACCTGGTTCACCGCGCGGCCCAGCGGGGTGGTTTTGAGCTTTTTCTGCTCCTTTTCCACATAGCCGCGGTCCACAATGGTGGTAATGATCGGCGCATAGGTGGAAGGGCGGCCAATACCGTTTTCTTCCAGCGCATGGATCAGCGTTGCTTCAGTATAGTACGGCGGCGGCTGGGTGAATTTCTGCTCCGCCGAAAGCTTGTTCAGTTTCAGGTCCTGGCTCACTTCCAGCGGGGGCAGGGCGGTTTCTTTCTTCTGCTTATCGTCAGCGGCTTCCTCATACAAAGCGGTAAAGCCGTCAAACGTTACATGGAAACCCGATGCGCGGAAGATATAATCCCCCGCCGTGATGTTGGCCGAAACGGTATCCATCAGGCAGTCTGCCATCTGGGATGCCATAAAGCGGCTCCAGATCAGGCGGTACAGCTTGGCTTCATCGCCGGAGATGCTGCCCTCCACCTGGTCCGGCGTCAGTTCCGGCATTGAGGGGCGGATGGCTTCGTGGGCATCCTGCGCCGCTGTGGCGGAGCAGGGATTTCCAGACGCGCTTTTGTTGCAGACGTAATTTTCGCCCCAGGTCTTGCCGATAAAGGTCTTAGCGGCTGCGGCGGCTTCGTCCGCAATGCGCAGACTGTCGGTACGCATATAGGTGATCAGACCAATCTGGCCATAGCCGTGCACCTCCATACCTTCATACAGGCGCTGGGCGGCACGCATGGTGCGGGTGGCCGAAAACCCCAGTGCGCGGCTGGCATCCTGCTGCAGGGTGGAGGTGATGAACGGTGGCTGCGGCTGGCGGCGGCGCTGGCCCTTATCCACACGGGTCACGGTGTAGGGTTTGCCGTCCAACGCGGCCAGAATGGCATCCGCCTGTTTTTTATTTTTCACCACCAGCTTGGTGCCGTCCGCCTGGGCTGTCAGCCGTGCGTTGAACGCACAGCCGCTCTGGCGGGGCTTCAGGTTGGCGTCAATGTTCCAGTATTCTTCGGGCTTAAAGTTTTCAATTTCGATCTCGCGGTCGCGGATAATGCGCACCGCCACGCTCTGCACGCGGCCAGCCGAAAGCCCGCGGCGCACCTTATGCCACAAAAACGGGCTGAGCTTATAACCCACCAGGCGATCCAGCGCGCGCCGGGCCTGCTGGGCGTTGAACAGATCCATATCAATGGTGCGCGGGTGGGCCATACCCTCCTGCACGCCCTTTTTGGTGATCTCGTCAAAGGTCACGCGGTTGGGGGCGGTGGGGTCCAGCCCCAGCACATTGGCCAGATGCCAGCTGATCGCTTCGCCTTCGCGATCAGGGTCCGTTGCCAGATAGACGGTCTGTGCTTTTTTCGCTTCGGCTTTCAGGTCCTTGACCAGCGCGGTCTTGCCTTTGATGGTAATATACTTGGGGGTATAGCCATGTTCCACATCAATGCCCAGCGTGCTGGCGGGCAGGTCCCGGATATGGCCCATGCTGGCCGTTACAGTATAGCCGCGGCCCAGGTATTTGCCAATGGTCTTTGCCTTGGCCGGGGATTCCACGATCACCAGCTTGGTACCGGGCTTTGCTTCGGTCTTTTTGGTGGTGCGCTTTGCGGCAGGTTTTTTGGCTGCGGATTCGCCGTCCTCTGCCTTAGCTGCCTTGGTTTTGGTCGTTGTCTTTTTCGTGGTTGCTTTTTTGCTGCCGGTTTTTCGCTGCATTCTTTTTTGCGGCAGTTTTTTTGCCGGGGTTTCTTCCGGCTGCGCTGCCTGCTGGGCAGTCAGCTCCAGTTCAGTTTGCTTTGCCATATCTGTTTCTCCCAAATTGGCGTATAAGTTCTATGGCAACACCGCACAATTCCCGCCTTGCGGCAAAGCACCGCTCCGGCAGCTGCGGCACGGCATCTGCGTTGCCAAAATGCTCGATAAGACATCCAGTATTATCTGCGCTTTTGGCTTGGCATCTGCCGCACCTCGCTCGCCGTATCGGCACTTAGAATTATGCGGTATTGCCCTATCTTAATCGGATACTTTCCGTAATGTCACCATATATGCGGGCCATATCCGCCCGCTGCGGCTGGGGCCGCTTGCCCTTATGCCGCGGTATACCGGCCCCCGCCGTTATCCACGGCGGCGCCGGCAAATTCCAGCTCCATGAGCGCCGCCAGAACAGCCTGCACGGCAAGCCCCGTTGCGGCGGCCAAGTCATCTGCCGTCTGCGCTTTAGGGCCCAGTTCTGCCAGCACGGTGCGGGCGTTGGGGGTCAGCTCATCCAGCATAACCCCCTCCTGCACCAGCTCGGTGCCGCCGGGTGCAATGTGCAGGGTATCCAGCACATCATCCGCCGTGCACAGGGCGCGGGCGCGGCCGGTGCGCAGCAGCTCATTGGTGCCCTCGCTGGTAGGGCTGTAAATGCTGCCGGGTACCGCAAACACCGGCCTGCCGTACTCTTCGGCATGGCTCACCGTGTTCAGCGTTCCGCTGCGGGTGCGGGCTTCCGCCACGCAGAGGGCCTCGCTCAAACCGGCAATCAGCCGGTTGCGGGCCAAAAAGGTCCCTGTCATTTTGCCCGTATAATCCGGCGGGTATTCGCTCAGCACGGCACCTCCCAGAGCTTCCAGCTCTGTGCGCAGGGTCACGTTCACCGCTGGGAAGGTCTTGTTGATGGCCGTGCCCAAAAAAGCAACGGTCTGCTGCCCGGCTTCCACCGCCGCGCGGTGGCCTGCGCCGTCCAGCCCTTCGGCCAGCCCGCTTACGATCACCACGCCCCGCTCCGCCATTGTCAGCGAAAGATCCCGGCAGGCGGAAAGCCCATACTTTGTGGGGCGGCGGGTGCCCACCATGCCCACATACCGCCGCCCGTTCAGGCAGGCAGGGTTTCCGGTGCCGTACAGCACCAGCGGCAGGTCAGGCAGGTCCCGCAGCCGCTGGGGGTAATCGGCGCTGTCCGGTGTCAGGATAAAAATATTCAAATCATCGCAGCGCTTTTTCAGCCCCGCCATTTGGGCCGGGGCCACCGCCTGCATAAATTCGCGGGCTCTTGCGCTCAGGTATTCCGGCGGGTTCCAGCCCGCTTTTACCTGGCCATACAGTTCGGCCGGGTCCGGGTATTCTTCCAGAAGTCTGCTCGCCAAGCGGCAGCCGGACCCAAGCGCTTCGGCCAGCCACAGCCAATACAGTGTGCTGTCCATACCTTATTATACACCTCTGAAGTGCCAAAAGCAAGACGCTGCCTGCAACCCCGGCGTTCAGGCTTTCCACCAGGTCCGTCATCGGGATGCGCACCGCCATATCGCAGGCCTGCACGGCAGCGTCCGTCAAGCCCTGTCCCTCGCTGCCGATCACAGCGCACAGGCCGTCCGGGTAGCTCTGCGGGGCTTCGTCCAGCGGGCGGGAATGGTAGAGCGCCGCAGCCAGGCAGACCACGCCGCGTGCGCGCAGCTGCTGCAATGCCTGCGGCAGATCCTGCACCGGGGCCACCAGGCACGCCGCCCCGGCTGCCCCCATGGATGCCCGCAGTGTTTTGGGGGGCAAAGGGCGCCGCGCACCCCTTGGAGAGCAGTACACCGTCAAAGCCAAAGGCCGCCGCGCGCTGCGCAGCAGGGTGCCCACATTGCCGGGGTCCTGCACCGCTTCCAGTGCCAGAATACGGCGTCCCTTTGCTAAAATATCTGCCGCCAGCCAGCCGGGGTGTTCAAACACGCCGAACACATCCTGGCTGGTTTTGGTTCCGAAAGCTTTTGTGCCACCGGCTCTGTTACCAGCACAGTTTTGCCCGCAAAGGCTTCCAGTTCTGGGGTATGGGCCAGGGCCTTCTCGGTGGCATACAGGGTTTTGCAGGGGTACAGCCGCGGGCCAGCTCCAGACAGAGCTTGGGGCCCTCAGCAAAAAAACAGGCCATCCGCCGTGCGGAGCTTTTCTTCTTCCGCAGGCGGCAGGCATATTTGATTTTGGCGTTTTCGCGGCTGGTGATGGTTTCCATCTGGCACCCCCGTATGATCTCCATATAAACAAAATGACGCACGCGCGCGCGGCGCATGCGTCTTTGAAAAAGCTGATTCTTACAGCGCCTTCTTGGCGGTCTCGACCAGAGCGTTGAAGCTGGCGGGATCGTGGATGGCCATCTCGCTCAGCATCTTGCGGTTCAGCTCGATGCCGGACTTCTTCAGGCCGTTCATGAAGGTGGAGTAGTTCATGCCCTGGGCACGAACAGCGTTGTTGATGCGGGTGATCCACAGGTTGCGGAACTGGCGCTTCTTCTGCTTACGACCAACGAAAGCATAGTTGCCAGATTTCATGACGGCCTGCTTGGCCATGCGGAAGTGCTTGGACTTGGAGCCGTAGTAGCCCTTCGCCAGCTTCAAAGTTTTGGTGCGACGCTTGTGCGTCATGGTAGCGCCTTTAATACGAGCCATGTTAATATCTCCTTTTACACAGTCACATTAAGTCAAGTCAGAAAATGATTCAGCCGAATCAGCCGCCGTAGGGCATCATCTTGCGGACGGTAGCCTCGTTGGTCTTATCGACGTACTTGGGCATACGCAGGCCGCGGGTGAGCTTGGTGGTCTTCTTGGTCAGGATGTGACGGCGCTTGGAAGCGTTGCGCTTGATCTTGCCGGAAGCAGTCATCTTAAAGCGCTTTTTGGCACCGGAGCAGGTCTTAAGTTTCATTTTAGCCATTTTCTTTTCCTCCGTAAGATAGAGTATTTACTTGGTCGGGCTGGGGGACAGGAACATCATCATGCTGCGGCCTTCCAGCTTAGGCTGCTTATCAACCACAGCCTTGCCTTCCAGCGCCTGTGCAAAGCGCTGCTCCACATCAATACCCAGACTGGTGTGCGCCATTTCGCGGCCGCGGAACCGGATGGAAACCTTTACCTTGTGGCCCTGCTGCAAGAACTTTGCGGCCTGGTTGACCTTGGTGTTAAAGTCGTTGGTATCAATGTTGAGCGAAAGGCGGATCTCCTTCAGCTCGATCACTTTCTGGTTTTTCTTGGCTTCCTTTTCCTTTTTCTGCATCTCAAAACGGTACTTGCCGTAATCGAGAATTTTGCAGACAGGGGGCTTGGCCTGGGGAGCCACCTTGACCAGGTCCAGATCCAGCGCCTGCGCCATTTTCAGCGCATCGCGGGGGCTCATAACGCCCTTCTGCTGGCCGTCCGCGCCAATCAGGCGGACTTCCTTATCACGGATCTGCTCATTGATTTCCAGTTCCTTGGAATTGCTGTTGCTCGCGATTGGAATACACCTCCGTTACAAGTCTTGAAAGATTGAAATGAAAAAGCGGCTGCCCCTAAAAGCAGCCGCCTGAATACGAAGTTGGCACGCAATCATTGCGTGATCTTTGTATGACCCGGAGCCCTTTGGCCCGCAAGGTGAACGACGGCACACTGCCGGACGCTGCTTTTTTTACCTCAAATACTATACCACAGCACAAACGCTGTTGTCAATACAAAAGCGCAAATTTCCCCACAGTTTTTTTCGCAGGGGCGCATTTTGTCGCTTCGGGTTCGTTATCAGCCCTTCACGGCCACGCACTCGATCTCTACCAGTGCGCCTTTGGGGATGCCTGCTGCCTGGAAAGCGGCGCGGGCGGGGTACGGCTCGGTAAAGAACTCAGCGTACACCTCGTTCATGGCGGCAAAGTCTGCAATATCGTTCAGCAGCACCGTGGTTTTTACCACATCAGCCATGCTTGCGCCTGCAGCGGCCAGAATGTTGGAAATATTGGTCAGGCTCTGGCGCGTCTGGGTCTTGATGTCCTGCCCGGCAAATTCGCCGGTAGCCGGGTCAATGGGGATCTGGCCGGAAACGTAAATGGTGTTGCCTGCCTGGATGCCCTGGGAATACGGGCCAATGGCGGCGGGGGCTTTATCGGTATGCAGTGCGGTGTTGCTCATCGTTTTCACTCCTATAATATAAGGCAATACCGCACAATTCCCGCCTAACGGCTCAAGCACCGCTCCGGCGGCTGCGGCACGGCATCTGCGTTGCCAAAATGCTCGATAATGTCGGGTTGCGGTACCCGCATCGTGCTTCGGGGGCAAAAGCCCCTCGCACTCTGCGACCGCTGCCCCTGCTTCGGTTCGCTGTTTCCGCCACTGGCGGCGCTCACCTTTGCAGCATCCAGTATTATCTGCGCTTTTGGCTTTAGCAGCTGCCGCACCTCGCTCGCCGTATCGGCACTTAGAATTATGCGGTATTGCCATAATAATGTTGGAACATTTTGATTATACCACGCCCCCGCCCGCCTGCAAAGCCCCTGGCGCAAAAACATTGCGCCTCGCCCCTTGACACCCCGCACCGTGTATGCTATTCTATACCTACTAAAACCCGGTGTGGATTTTTACAGCACTGCTACTTTTCGCCACACAACCGCGCTAACGCGTGGTTGTGTGGTTTTTTTGTGCCGTTTTTGCCCGCCATTTCCACTGCATTCCAACTAAAAAGGAGCTATACTTTACCCGTGAACGATACTTTTTATGAAAGAGCGGCCTATTTTCCCGCTGCTGGTTTCCATGGCGCTGCCCATGGTGCTTTCCATGACAGTGAACGCGCTGTACAACATTGTGGACAGTTTTTTTGTTGCCCAGATCAGTGAGCAGGCCATGACGGCGCTTTCGCTGGTATACCCGGTGCAGAACATGATCAACGCCATTGCCATTGGCTTCGGCGTCGGCATCAACGCCCTGATCGCGCTGTATTCCGGCGCGGGGACCGCTGCCGTGCCGATACCGCCGCCACCCACGGCCTGGTCTTTTCCATCCTGCACGGCCTGATTGCTGCCGTTGTCTGCATCGCCATGATGCCCGGCTTTCTGCGGCTTTTCACTGGCGATGAAGCCGTCATTGCCCTCGGCGTGCGGTATTCCAGCATTGCGTTCTTCTTTGCCCCGGTCATCATGGCGGAACTTTGCTTTGAAAAGCTGTTCCAGGCCGTTGGCCGCATGAACGAAACGATGGCCGCCCTGCTGTGCGGTTCCATCACCAACATCATTCTGGACCCCGTGCTCATCTTCGGCCTTGGGCCTTTTCCCATGCTGGGTATCTCCGGCGCGGCGCTGGCAACCGGCATCGGACAGTGCATCACCTTAAGCGTCTACCTTATTATTTACTGCACCCACCGCTTCCCCGTGCAGCTACGGCTCAGCTGCATCAAGCCGGACTGGCGGCTGGATGCCAAGCTTTACTCCATCGGCGTTCCCGCCATTCTCAACCTGGCGCTGCCCTCGGTGTTGGTTTCTTTCCTCAACTCTCTGCTGGCCGCTTACTCGCAGGGGTATGTGGTCATTCTGGGTATTTATTATAAGCTGCAAACCTTCCTGTACCTGCCCGCGGGCGGCATTGTGCAGGGCATGCGCCCCCTCATCAGCTATAATTACGGTGCCGGGGAGCATGGCCGCGTGAAAAAGGTCTATAACCTTGCCATGGGTATGAACGCCGCCATCATGGCCGCCGGCACCATCATCTGCCTGGTGGGCAGCCCCGCTTTGATTGGCATGTTCACCACCAACGCCGATACCATCGCCGCCGGTCAGGTTGCTTTGCGCATCATCAGCGCGGGCTTCCTGGTATCCACCCTCTCGGTCACGGCCTCCGGCTCGCTGGAAGCACTGGGCAAGGGCACCCAGTCCCTCATCATCTCGCTGTGCCGCTACATCATCATCATGATCCCCGCTGCGTGGATTCTCTGCCGCCTGATTGGCCCCGTCGGCGTGTGGCACGCTTTCTGGGTCACCGAGCTTCTCAGTGCCCTCGCCGCTGCCTTCGTCTATAAGCACACCGTCAAACTCAACGTTTAACCCCCTCTTATCCCGCCCGGCCCCGCGCCGGGCTCTTTTATTTGCCATTCGCCCCGCCCCCTTCAACTCCTAACTCCTAACTGTTTTCCCTCCTAACTTCAATCTTTCCCCCATTTATGCTATACTCTTCCCAACCCGACGCCCCATATCTGGCCATTTTTGCCCCGGTTCCCGCACTGTGTCGTGGTGTTTTTTGCTTCGGCTGTGGTATCATGCAGCTATAGGGAGGATGAATCCAATGGATCAACAGAAAATCGGCACTTTCTTGAAGCAGCTCCGCCAGGAGCGCCAGCTCACCCAGGAAAACCTGGCTGAAATCATGTGCGTGACCAACCGCAGTGTTTCCCGCTGGGAAAACGGTGTCAACCTGCCCGACCTCCCCACCCCTCATTCAGCTTGCCGATTTTTACGGCGTCGAGCTGCGTGAACTGTTAGACGGAAAAAGGAAGCCTGATGCAATGAACACCCCTGAAGCAAAAATTGCCACCGAAGAAACCGCCCGCAAGGTTGCGGACTACAGCAATGACGTGATGGAAAAGATAACCCGCCGGTTCCACTATATGTACCTTACCTCGGTCATCACAGTCTTTATCTACATCGTCATGGACCACTTTGATTTTTCCGGTTTGCCCGTGCTGCAGGCCATCCAGGGTGCCTGCCTGGGCATCGGGCTGGGTATGCTGATCGTCGGTGCCATTTTCACCAGCAAGTATGGCAATAAAATCATTGCCTTCAAGGTACAGATGCTGAAACACAAATCATAATAGACATAGCAAAAAGTCCGGCGCTCTGCTGCACACAGTGCGCCGGACTTTTCTATTATGGGAAGATATTGGAGGCTTTCGTCACCCGATACAGGCAGCTGCTTGCCAACTGCCTATATAATAGGTAGCTATTTATTCAACGTCCTGCAAAGCGGCGTAGTTTACTTCGCCGGTGCGGACCTTGACCCCCTTGGCCACATTGTAAACAAAGATCTTGCCGTCACCGATATGGCCGGTGTACAGAACCTTGGTGGCGGTGTCGATGATCTTGTCGACCGGGATCTTGCTGACAACAACTTCAACCTTGACCTTGGGAATCAGGGTTGCGTCAACCTCAGCACCACGGTATTTCTCGCCGCTGCCCTTCTGCAGGCCGCAGCCCATAACCTGGGTAACGGTCATGCCGGTCACGCCGACAGCGTTCATGGCGCTTTCAAAGCTTCAAACTTGGCCAGCTGCACGATCATAACGACCTTGTGCATGCCGGAATCCAGCTCAGCGGGCAGGGGTTCTTCCTTGACGACCTTGACGGCGGCGGCAATCTTGGCCTCGCTGGCCATGGTGATGTCGTCTTCACCCAGGTCAGTGTTCTCGTTCACGCTCATCTCAGCGTAAGTCGGGTCAGAGATGGAGAAGCCGGAGTAAGCGGAAGTCAGGCCGTGCTCGTGGATATCCAGGCCGTCGATTTCTTCTTTTTCGGTCACACGCAGGCCGATGGTCTTTTTGATGATGGTAAAGATGACGGTCATGGAAACCAGCACCCAGGCAGCCACGCAGATAACGCCCAAAACCTGAACGCCAAAGAAACGGAAGCCATGGCCGTATAGCAGGCCCTCACTGGTGGAGAACAGGCCGGTTGCAATGGTGCCCCACATGCCGTTCATGCAGTGCACGGAAACAGCGCCGACAGGGTCATCAATCTTGACAACGTTATCAAAGAATTCAACGGAGAAGATGCAGAGCACACCGGCAACGATGCCGATGATGGCAGCGCCGAACGGATCAACCATATCGCAGCCTGCGGTAATGGCAACCAGACCAGCCAGAGCACCGTTAAAGGTAAAGGGAGACATCGGGTTTGCCGTAACGCACCCAGCTGGTGATCAACGCAGCAACGGTAGCCAGCGCAGCGGCAGGTTGGTATTGAAGCAGACCAGACCAGCGGAAACCATGGCGTCATCGCTTGCCATTGCCACGGTGGAGCCACCGTTGAACCCGAACCAGCAGAACCACAGGATAAACACGCCCAAGGCCATGGCGGTCAGGTTGTGGCCGGGGATTGCGCGGGCCTTGCCGTCCTTGTCGTACTTGCCAATACGGGGGCCAAGCATCCAGGCGCCCAGGCAGGCGGTAACGCCGCCAACAAAGTGAACGGCGGTGGAACCGGCAAAATCATGGAAGCCCAGCTGTGCCAGCCAGCCGCCGCCCCAGATCCAGTGGCCGGAGATGGGGTAAACGATCAGGCTGATAGCGGCCGAGTAGCAGCAGTAAGCGCTGAACTTGGTACGCTCTGCCATGGAGCCGGAAACAATGGTTGCTGCCGTTGCACAGAACACGGTCTGGAACACGGCATAAACCCAAAGGGGCACGCCCTCCGGCAGGATGGCGCTGTAGTCGCCGCTCATAAAGGGGGCAAAGCCGCCGATGAGCGGGCCGGAACCTGCAAACATGATGCCGAAGCCGACCAGCCAGAAGCACGGTGTGCCGATGCAGAAGTCCATCATGTTTTTCATCAGGATGTTGCCGGTGTTCTTTGCACGGGTCAGGCCAGCTTCGCACAAAGCAAAGCCTGCTTGCATAAAGTACACCAGGAATGCCGCAACCAGCACCCAGATGACGGTTGATGAGTTGTACATATTCAAACCACTCCTCTCAAGATCAAACCACGGCGCTTCCTCTATTTTTTTTTCTTGCCGCATTAAGCCAGGGCAATACCGCATAATTCTAAGTGCCGATACGGCGAGCGAGGTGCGGCAGATGCTAAACCAAAAGCGCAGATAATACTGGATGCTGCAAAGGTGAGCGCCGCCAGTGGCGGAAACAGCGAACCGAAGCAGGGGCAGCGGTCGCAGAGTGCGAGGGGCTTTTGCCCCCGAAGCACGATGCGGGTACCGCAACCCGACATTATCGAGCATTTTGGCAACGCAGATGCCGTGCCGCAGCCGCCGGAGCGGTGCTTAAGCCGCAAGGCGGGAATTGTGCGGTGTTGCCCCAGATGCTTAAATAACAAAAGCGCCGGGCAGGATGTACCTGCCCGGCGCCATTGCCGTGGTTTTGATTTGCCCACATTGTAACCCCCCGCAAGCCCCGCCGTCAAGCAAAACTTTTCATTTTTTGTCAAAATGTGCAGTTTGCACAGCGTTCCCCGTTTTGTTCTTCCTCCCGTTTGTGCAACCTGCATTTTCTGCCCGGCTGTCAACTTTATTCTGCATGGTGTTTTGCGCGCAAATTTACATTTTTCATCGTAAAGACACGGTTTCACAATATTTTTGTCACATTTTTTCAAAACCCGCTACCAAAAATTGAGCCGCTGTGTTATAATAAAACCATACTTGGGTAAAAATTTGCCCGGCTCGGTTTTTGTACCGTGTACGGGGAAAATCAACGGTGCTGTGCACCGCAAGCTAAAGGAGGATATTGCCCAATGAGCAATTCTATCGCTCTGCTCGCCCTTGAGGCCGCTGACGGCACTGTGGTTCTGACCAGCATCACGCTGGTGTTCGCCATGCTGGTTGCGCTTTGCCTCATTATCACTGTGGAAGGCAAGATTTTTGACGCCATCAAGAACAAAAAAGAATGGCACCAAAGCCGCCCCCAAGGCACCTGCCGCCCCTGCAGCGCCCGCTGCACCGGCCGCACAGAACATCGCCAAGGCGCTCCTGCCGCCCCCGCAGCACCCGCTGCTGACGGCTCCATCCCCGGCGAGATCGTTGCTGCCATTGCTGCAGCCGTTGCCTCTCTGGGTGAAAACCTGACCATCCGCGGCATTCACCGCGTTCAGAAAAAGACGGCTACTGGTTCCCGCCGCGGCGCCTGGGGCGACGCCGGCGTTACCCAGAACACCACGCCGTTTATGTGATGGAAAGGGGACGAAACAATGGGAGCAATTTTTACCAACATCGCTGAGATCTTTGCCAACTCCGGTTGGGCGCAGATCTTCTTTGCCGAGGGCGGCTGGAAGTATGCCGTCATGATCGGCGTGGCCTGCGTGCTGCTGTACCTGGCCATTGTCCACCAGTTTGAGCCTTTGCTGCTGCTGCCCATCGGCTTCGGCATGCTGATGACCAACCTGCCGCTGGACGGCATCTTCCATATGGACATCTTCATCAACGAAACGCAGCACATCAACTGGGAGCTGCTGGGTACATCCGGCGGTATGGCGGACTATATTTACTTAGGCGTCAAACTGGGTATCTATCCCCCGCTGATTTTCCTTGGCATCGGTACCATGACCGACTTTGAGCCGCTGATCGCACGTCCGTCCAGCCTGCTGCTGGGCGCTGCCGCACAGCTGGGCATCTTCTTCACCTTCGTTGGTGCCAAAATCCTGGGCTTCACCAACAAGGAAGCCGCTTCCATCGGCATCATCGGCGGCGCCGACGGCCCGACCGCTATCTTCGTCACCACCCGCCTGGCCCCGCACCTGCTGGGTTCCATCGCGGTTGCCGCGTACTGCTACATGGCGCTGGTGCCGGTTATCCAGCCGCCCATCATGAAAGTTCTGACCACCGAAAAAGAGCGTCAAATCGTGATGGAAAGCCCGCGCAAGGTTTCCAAGACTGAGAAGATCCTCTTCCCGATCATTGTCACCATCATCGTTTCCCTCACCCTGCCTGACGCCGCCATTCTGGTTGGCTGCCTGATGATGGGCAACCTGATGAAGGAATGCGGCGTTGTTGAGCGTATCAAAAAGACCGCCGGCAACGAACTGATGAACATCATCACCATCTTCCTGGGCTTCAGCGTTGGCTGCACCACCAATGCCGCAACCTTCCTGAACATCCAGACCGTTGAGATCATTGTTCTGGGCATTGTTGCTTTCGGTGTCGGCACCGCAGGCGGCGTTCTGCTGGGCAAGGTCATGTGCTTTGTCACCCACGGCAAGATTAACCCGCTGATCGGCTCCGCCGGTGTTTCTGCGGTTCCCATGGCCGCCCGTGTTTCCCAGAAAGTCGGCCAGGAATACAACCCCCGCAACTACCTGCTCATGCACGCCATGGGTCCCAACGTTGCCGGTGTTATCGGTTCCGCTGTCGCCGCCGGCATCCTGATCAACATGTTCGGCTGATCCTGATACCTAACCCCTAAAACTCAACCGCCCGTCACATTTTGTGTGACGGGCGGTTTTTTATATCTATCCATTTAGAACTTAGGGCAGCACCGCACAATTCCCGCCTTGCGGCTTAAGCACCGCTCCGGCAGCTGCGGCACGGCATCTGCGTTGCCAAAATGCTCGATAATGTCGGGTTGCGGTACCCGCATCGTGCTTCGGGGGCAAAAGCCCCTCGCACTCTGCGACCGCTGCCCCTGCTTCGGTTCGCTGTATCCGCCACTGGCGGCGCTCACCTTTGCAGCATCCAGTATTATCTGCGCTTTTGGCTTTAGCAGCTGCCGCACCTCGCTCGCCGTATCGGCACTTAGAATTATGCGGTATTGCCCTAACTATCATCTCCCGTACCTAACCCCATTCCCCGTTAAAACGTCCTCCTCCCACCGGATCCCCGGCTTTCTTCCTTTCTGGGCTTCCACCAAAAACAGCCAGGGTTTGCTGTGTTCATCCTTGCGCACCAGAGCCACCCGCTTGGGCTCCAGCCCAACGGCGGAGAGCGCGGCAAACACCGCCGCCATCTGTTCCGGGCGGTGGCATAGGGCCAGCTTGCCGCCATCGTGCAGGGCACGGGCCGCACAGGCGGCAACATCCTGCATCGTGCAGCTGCCGTCATGCCGGGCCGTGGCGCGGCGGGCATCCGGGCTGACATATCCGCCGGTAAAATAGGGCGGGTTGCAGGCGGCGAAGTCATATTTTCCCTGTTCCGGTCCGCTTTTGCAGAATGTCCGCAGGTCGGTGCAAAGAGCGGTAATATGCTCTGCACCCGGCGTTTCCTGCACAGCACGGCGGCACAGGGCCGAAGCATCGGCATCCAGCTCCACCGCTGTGCATGGGCCGCGGTGCCCGGCATCGTGCCAGGCCAGCGCTACGATTCCACACCCGCTGCACAGGTCCAGCGCTGTTTCTTTGCGGCGCGGCATGGCAAACCGGGCCAGCAGCAAGGCGTCCGTACCAAAGGCTGCCCCCGGCCCGGTAAACACCTTGGTGCCGTTATCCAATAGTTCCATTCCCTGTGCCATGTTGTTCTCCTCCGTGTAAACAGTTTGTTAAGATTATTCTGATTTTCGCGCTTTTACTTGCGATATTTCACAATTCAGCGTATAATGATAAAAGATTGACAATTATCGATTGCCTTTGCCACTGCCCTTATTCTGACATTTCTCCCCCATAAGGAGGCTCATTTTCATGATCTATACTGTCACCCTGAACCCGGCACTGGATAAAACCGTTGAAATTCCTTCCTTTACCACGGACGGCGTAAACCGCATTACTTCCATCCGCACCGATCCGGGCGGTAAAGGCATCAATGTCTCCAAGGTGGTTGCCGCACTGGGCAGCACCAGCCGTGCCCTTGGTATTCTGGGCGGCAGCACCGGGCAGATGATCTCCGAAGCTCTGTCCGGCCTGAACATGACCTGTGACTTTTTGCCCGTTGAGGGCAACACCCGCATCAATCTGAAAGTGGTGGATCCCATCGCCCACACCAGCACCGAGATCAACGAACCCGGTGTTCCCGTGGACCCGGCTACCCTGCAAAGCCTGCTGGACCACCTGCTGAAGCTGCTGCGCCACGACGATATCGTGGTGCTGGCCGGCAGCCTGCCGGTGAATGCTCCTGCCGACACTTACCGCGTGTGGGGCGATGCCTGCCGCGAAAAAGAAAGTGCCAAGGTCATTCTGGACTCTGACGGTGCCGGCATGGTGGAGGGCGTTAAGGCAAAGCCGTTCCTCATCAAGCCCAACAGCGAGGAGCTTTCCCACCTGATGGGCCGCGCGCTGGACAGCCAGCAGGAGCTGACCGCCGCCGCCCGTGAGCTGTTGCAGACCGGCGTGCAAAAAGGTCATCGTCTCGATGGGCAGCCGCGGTATGCTGCATGTTCTGCCGGAGCAGACCATCTTTGTGCCCGGCCTGCGTGTTCCCGTCAAGGATACCGTTGGTGCCGGGGATGCCGTCATCGCCGCCCTGGCTGTTGCCGAAGAGCGCGGCCTGACGCTGGAAGAAACGCTGCGCCTTTCCACTGCCGCCGGTGCCGCCAGCGTAATGTGCACCGGTACTCAGGCTGCCAGCCTGGAAACCATCCACCAGCTGATGGAACAGGTCACCTACCGCGAACTTTGATTTCCGCCATTCACTTTTTACTTTCTTTCCACATAAAATGGGGCGCTGCCGTTTCACCCGGCAGCGCCCCATTCCTTTTTCTTTCGTTTGCCCGGCTCAGCGGTTGCGTTTGCTGCGGTGGCTGATCAGCATGGCAATGCACACCACCATGCCCAGCAGGCGGCAGCGCCCAATACCAGCAGCCCCCAGCTCAAAGGCCTGGGCGTTAAAATCCGTTTTCAGCTTTTCGGTTGCGGTGTTCAGGGGCATCATCCACAGCGTCCCCGCTGCTGGTCGATATTGCAGCGCCGGAATCCGCTTCCAGTGCGCTCTGTGCAGCGGAAGCTGCTTCCCCATCTCCCAGTGCATTCAGGGCATCCACAAGGGCCTGCCCAGCCATCGTGTGCATCAGGGTGCTGGATGCACTTTTTGACCTTTTCGCCGTTCACAGCGCGGCTCAGGTAATCAGCCAGTTCATTGCAGGCACCGCGCAGGGCGGGTTCTGCATCGGCATCCACCTGCCAGCCGCTGCTGGACCACATACCGTTCATATACAGCAGCAGCTGCATGCCGGCATCCGCCGTCATGGTGCTGTACACCTTGTTGCGGAACGCTTCGCTGTCGCTGGTGTTCATGCTGCCAAAGCTCATGGCAATAAACTGGTAGCAGCGGTCGTAATCCGTCAGGTTGGTGTAATAGTTCCGCAGCACATCGGCAACGTTGCTGCCGCTTTTCAGCTCGGCCCCTGCCACAACGGAGTCCAGGTCAGCGCGCAGGTCCTGGTCGCCAAATTTGGAAGCACTGCCGTCATCCTCAATGGCAAAGGTCTGCTGCATCAGGCTGGCATAGCCGTCTGCATCGCTGGCCTGCCCAGCATACACCTGCGCCAGCTGCATGCAGTCGCCGCCCCAGCTGCCGGTAATGGGCATGCCGCGGTATACCAGGTTCATGGCCGCCAGCAGGTGGCCGAAATCAATGCTCTGCCCGTTGGGCAGTTCCACGGTGTTCATCCCCTGCAAATCCCACAGGTCCGGGTCTGCATCGGTGGCGTACTTTTCAAATTCGCCATCGCGGGTGCCCGCCGTCAGCTGCCAGACGGTCGTGTTATAATCCCCACACGGGTAAAACTCAAAGTCAGGTCAATGGGGTCATCGCCGCTGTTCTTTTCTTCAATATACTGTTCCGCCAGCGCTTGCAGACGGCCCAAGCGGTCCAGCGTTGTTTCATAGTCCGCACTTTCCGCTTTTGCAGGCAGCGCCAGCAGCACCAGCAGCGCCAGTACCCCTGATGACCCACACCATACGGCTCCGAATGGCTTCCGTAACCATACACCTCCACATAGGCCGGCACATTCCGCGCACCAGCCCACTTTGTAACTATTTTGTATTTTTTAAGTATATCACAAACAGCCGGTGCCTGTCCACGCTTTTTTCCGCTTTGTGCTGTTTTGGCGCACAATTTACAATCCTTTCATTTTCTCCCCTGCTCTGCTGGGTGCCAAACGCCGCACAATGTATCCGCCCCGCTCCGTGTGCCCTATTCTCTCATAGGGAGGCACACATTGTGCGCCCGCCAACCTATAACCCCAACAACACTTTGGGGATTAAACTCCCCCGCCTTGCAAACACTTTTTTCTGCCTGTCCATCCCACCAAAAAACAGCCGGGGCCAATCGTCCCGGCTGTCCGTTTCTTCTAATCTCTAAGGCAATACCGCATAATTCTAAGTGCCGATACGGCGAGCGAGGTGCGGCAGCTGCTAAGCCAAAAGCGCAGATAATACTGGATGCTGCAAAGGTGAGCGCCGCCAGTGGCGGAAACAGCGAACCGAAGCAGGGGCAGCGGTCGCAGAGTGCGAGGGGCTTTTGCCCCCCGAAGCACGATGCGGGTACCGCAACCCGACATTATCGAGCATTTTGGCAACGCAGATGCCGTGCCGCAGCCGCCGAAGCGGTGCTTAAGCCGCTAGGCGGGAATTGTGCGGTATTGCCCTAACTTCCACGTTTACAGCACAATGCGGAAACTTACACTGTGGTCTTCCTCGCCAGAAACATGGTAAGGCTCTTCCACATCGGTGCCCCAGCTGTCAATGCCGCCAACGCCGCGCACTGCGCCCAGCACCATCACACTGGTGCGCGGCCGGTCGCGGGCAGCTCCGTAATGTGCTGCGCCGCCTCGATCTCCTGCGCCGTGTTGGGCAGCGCGCTGAACGCAAATGGTGCATCCACCTGCTGCAAGGTCAGCGCGGCAGTCGTGTGGCCGCAGGCATCCCGCTGTTCCAGCATGGCCTGCCGCGTCTGCATGTGCATGCCGCAGTCCTGCGGAACCAGATGTGGCTCCACATGCGGGGTTTCCTCATGGCAGCCGAACACACCGCCCTTATAGCGGTCCGGGTAGGTTTCGCCGGAAAGCCCGGTCCACACCGTGCGGGTCACCGGGCCAAAGGTTTCAAATTTCACACCGAAACAGGGCAGCTCCGGCGCACCGGCTACGCCGTGGTAAACGGCATCCACCCGCAATGCGCCCTGTGCTTCCACAGTGTAGACCAGCTCTGCGCTGGCTCCCGGCACAGTGGGGATGCCAAACTGGAACTGCACCTTTACGCAGTCGGGACCTGCTTCCAGCACCTTCATGCCGTTATATGTTACAAACACATCCGCCGCCATCCAGGCCGCCGCGCGCAGCGGGAAGCCGCATCCGCGGTCATTGTCGGTGGAGGCCCGCCAGAACGCCGGGCGCGGTGCGCGCCACAGCCATTCGGTGCCGTTCACCTTCAGCGATGCCGGGCCAGCCCCCGCAATGGAGAAAAGCATCTCAAAGTTTTTGCCCTTTACGCCCAGGTTGCCGTCGCCCTGGGTCACCACCAGGGGGTAGGCGCGGCGGCTCTGCCAGGCTTCGGCCAGCGTACGGTCTGCCTGTGCTGCCGCAGCAGCGTTGGCGGCATCCTGCGCCGCACGGTCCGCCGGGCTGGCGTACCAGTAGCGTACATCCTGCATGGCGGGCTTCTCTGCGCCATCGGCGTATACAATGCCGTTGCCGCTGAAGTTATAATCCGTCGTCCGCTCGCCAAAATCTCCGCCATAGCCCAGTACCTTGCGGCCCATGACGTCCGTATGCCAGATGGCCTGGTCCATATAGTCCCAGATAAAGCCGCCCTGGTACTGCGGGTATTTTTCCGCCAGCTTCACATAGCTTTCCATTCCGCCCAGAGAGTTGCCCATATCGTGCATGTATTCGCACAGGATGAACGGCTTTTCCGGCTTGGATTCCAGATATTCCCGGATTTCCCACGGCTTGGCGTACATCCGGCTTTCCATATCGGTAATGGCCGCAAACGCGCGGTTATGCACCACACCTTCATAATGCACCAGACGGCTGGGGTCCTTGGCGTGGAAAAACTGCGTCATGGCCAGAATATCCTCGCCCGCATAGCTTTCGTTGCCGCAGGACCAGATCAGCACAGCGGCGTGGTTTTTGTCGCGCTCCAGCATGCTGCGGGCACGGTCCACCACACAGTCTTTCCATTCCGGCAGGCTGCCCGGCACATTCCAGCTGGGTTCGATCGCGCCCAGCTTCTGCCAGCTGCCGTGGCTTTCCAGGTTCGTCTCGTCGATCATGTAGATACCGTTTCGGTCACACAGGTCATACCACAGGCTCTGGTCGGGGTAATGGCAGGTGCGCACGGCGTTGATGTTGTTGGCTTTCAGCACGGCCATGGCGGCGTTCATATCATCCGCATCAATAGCGCGGCCCTTTTCGGGGTTCCATTCGTGGCGGTTTACACCGTTGAACACCACACGCTCCCCATTCAGCCACATGATGCCGTCCTTTATCTCAAAGCGGCGGAAACCTATGTCATAGGGCACCACTTCCTGCACGGTGCCCTGTGCATCTTTCAGCGTCAGCTCTGCATGGTACAGCACCGGGGTCTTGTGGCTCCACGGCTGAATCCCCTCCAACTCAATCGTGTCCCCCGTCACAGGGGCCTTCATACAGGGCATAGCCCTCCGGGTCAGTCAGGCGCAAAGTCACACTGACCCCTTCGGTCTCTCATCCAGCTTCAGCTTCGGGGTCAGCAGACCAGTGGTGTTGTCCTCGCTCAGGCCCGCTTTCAGCCAGATGTCCGCCAGATGCACCGCCGGTTTGGCGTACAGGTATACCGGGCGGAACATGCCGGAGAAGCGGAAAAAGTCCTGGTCCTCGATCCATGCTGCACTGCTGCGCTTGTACACTTCCACGCAGATGCGGTTGCCGGTTTCTTTGATGTACTGCGTCAGGTCAAATTCCGAGGGGTGAAGCTGTCCTCGGCATAGCCCACGAACTTGCCATTGCACCACAGGTACATGGCCTGTTCCACACCCTGGAAGCTGATGCATACCCGCTGCCCGCGCAGCCCGGCATCCAGATCAAATTCCCGCGCATAGCTGCCGACGGGATCATCGTTCAGATCCACCTGCGGCGGCCGCAGCGCACTGCGTCCATCCCACGGGTACAGCGTGTTGGTGTATTGCAGCTGACCATAGCCCTGGGTCTCCATATGGCCCGGCACACGGATGGTACCAAAGCCCGAAAGATCCGCTCCTTCGCGCCAGAAATCCGCCGGGCGCTGGGCCGGGCAGCTGCTCCATACAAAGCGCCAAATGCCGTCCAGCGGCTGGCGCAGGCTGCTGTGGCGCTGCGCGGCTTCCTGCACAGTACGGTAGCATACATGGTCCGAATGGGCATCCAGCCGGTTCACGGCAAACACAGTCGGGTCGCTCAACCAGTTCAGTTCCGGTGTCATGATAATATTGCTCCTTTTATTTCTGCCTAAGGTGTATCTGAAAACAAAGAAAATGACGGATATTTCGCAAACACAAGCAGGATTTCAAGGCAAAGAGCCGCAGGAGCCCTTTGTGGATTCCAAGGGCAATACCGCATAATTCTAAGTGCCGATACGGCGAGCGAGGTGCGGCAGATGCCAAGCCAAAAGCGCAGATAATACTGGATGCTGCAAAGGTGAGCGCCGCCAGTGGCGGAAACAGCGAACCGAAGCAGGGGCAGCGGTCGCAGAGTGCGAGGGGCTTTTGCCCCCGAAGCACGATGCGGGTACCGCAACCCGACATTATCGAGCATTTTGGCAACGCAGATGCCGTGCCGCAGCCGCCGGAGCGGTGCTTAAGCCGTCAGGCGGGAATTGTGCGGTGTTGCCCAAGGCTTTTAACGCATAATCCCGCTTCGTTTGTAGAAATAGACGATATTTTCGACTTTTTCAGATACCCCCTAAGGGATATCTGAAATAGACTGAATGCTCGACTTTCCAGACACACCTTAAGTACAGAGTTAATTTTTATCCGTTTCGCATTGCCGCAAAACGATTTTGATACTTGCATCCGCCGCCGCAATGTGGTAATATGATTAAAGCGTAATCTTTCGTTCCATCTGCAATGCTTTTTACAGCGGCTTTGCACCTGCTTTTGTACGTTCTACTACCAGTCTAACACACAAAATATACCCGGTCAACAACGGTTCGTTTTCTGTACAAAAAGCTGGTTTTTTCTCCCTCCGGAACATGTCAGCATGGCGTTTTCTCAATATATGCGATCATAGCTCAGCTGAATAGAGCACTGGCCTCCGACAACTGCGACATGGCAGGTTTCAGGCTTGTTTTTGTTCGATACAGCGCGATTTGCACTCACAAAAACGCGGTGGTCAACGGTAGTCAGACCACGAATTGACCACTATTGGAAATTGACTACTTTACAAGATTGGAATACGCTGTAACGGCGTTTTTCATACATAAGCGATCGTAGCTCAGCTTGGATAGAGCGTTCGGCTCCGACCCGGAAGGCCAGAGGTTCGAATCCTCCCGGTCGCACCAGAAAACCTCATTGCGATGTATTTTTTGCAATGAGGTTTTTTGTTTTGTTAGTGTTTGATTTTCAGAATAATTTTAGCAGCATATCGTCTGCCGCATCGGTGTACTGCCCTTTTTCCTAGACGCTCGTTCCTCAGCCTGTTTATAGTGATTCGCATAAGGCAAATTTCTTCTGTGGAAAAAGTAGCTTTTTTATCGGCTGGGAGAGAATCAATTTTCAGTATTAGCTTTCCAATTTCTTGTGTGATATGCCCAAGTGCCCTTTCACGGTAATAATAAGGTGCCAACGCTTTCAGCAGGATACTTTTGTTCGCTCGTGTCAGCTTGATTTTTCTCATAATCCAATCGTCTTTCCCAGTTTTTCCTGTGCCTTGCGTTTGTTCTTGTCAAATGCGTGGGCGTAAATATCCAGCGTTGTACTTGCCTGTGCGTGACCCAGCAGACTTGCCACGGTGCGCACGTCCACGCCCTGCGCAATCAGCAGGCTGGCATTCGTATGCCGCAAACTATGCACATTCAAATTCAGCGGCAAGTTGTTTGCTTTCAAAATCAGCTTGAAGCGATAGGTAAATGTGCAAGGATTCATCGGTTTTCCATTAGGCTGGCGGAACAGGTAGTCATCCTCATTCACAGTTTCATTTGCGGTTTGCTGCCTATCCCACTCGCACTCTTTCCGCCACGCTTTGAGTAGCTGGCACATCTCTTTACTCAGATATACCATACGGTCACCGCTGGTCGTCTTAGGGTCCTTGGTAATAGATTCCTGGTGACTCAGCTTTACTACACCACGCTGTACATGAATCGTCCGTTTGCGCCAGTTAATGTCACTCCATTTCAACCCACAGGCTTCACCTCGGCGTAACCCCGTAGCCAGCACCAGCTTGAAATAGGTTTCGTACTTCATACTCTGACCTTCAAACGCTGTTATCAGTTTCTTTACGGTTTGCTCATCTGCCACCGGGCGTTCTTTCTTCTGTCCTTTCGGTTTGTAACATCTCCATGCGGGATTGTGAGTAAGGTATCCCTCGTCCACAGCCGCCGATAGGATGCCGCACAGCGTGTTGTGTAAGCTTTCGACTGACTTCTCGGATAGATTCCCTCTGCCGTCCAAACGCGGGCTGTGCCGCATTTCTTCGTAAAAATCTCGGATGACCTCCTTGCGTAAGTCCGTCAGCTTGTAGTTTCCCAGAGCAGGCAGGATTCTGCGGATATCCTGCAAATCTCTGCAAAACGTAGAATCCGCAAGTTTCTTCGGTCCGATGTCATCAACCCAATGCTCAATGTACTTTGCCAGCGTAATGCTACGGTTAATAGGTTCCGGCGTATGTTGAACCTCGTGTTCAAATAGGATTGCCTGTTCCTTTACCCATTTCTCGGCTTGTTTCGGAGTATACTCTTTGGGTGGCTTGACTGTTTTCTGTACAGATTTTAGCCTGTTCCCCTCGTAGTCATACCCACGGGATACTACAATCAAGTAACTGTTGCTGCCGCGTTTTCTAATAGATGCCATTGCTTTCAACGCTCCTTTGTATGTTTTATTGACCTGCGGTACTACAAAGCATATCGACAACTGCGACAGAAAGCTATCACCACACCCAACAATCTTTCGCTCTAAAATCTACCTATTACTGACAAAAACGGCACCGCCATCTCTGACGGTGCCGCCTGTTATTTAACCTGCTTTCTTAGGTTTTCTATTCTTATTTTTCATAAATGCAACATAGCACGGATTTTGGTTGTTCAACAGATCCTGCATCAGCTTTGCGGCCTGCTGTTTCGCCACGTCCTGCGGATGGCAGTAGGTGCGCTCCAAGAACGCCGTATCCGCATGCCCCAGCAGGGATGCCGCCACCTGTTTGCTGGTGCCCTCCTGCAGCAGATAGGTTGCGTAGAAATGCCGCAGGGTGTGCAGGTGGTAATCCTTAGATAATCCGCATTGCTTATATAGTTTACTCAGATGCCGAGTAAAAGAATCCGGGTGCGGCACATGACCATCGGGGTCAGTAAAAATTGGCTGTTCTCTATTTGGAACACCGCTATGCAGCACCTGTTGCTGTCGCAGCGCCATCAGAAGCTCCCATATCCCCATGGGAATCGTTACAATCCGTTCCCGATGGCTCTTGGTGTCGCTCTCAACAATCTGCCCGGATGCGCAGCTACGGGAACGGCGGACGGTCAGTTCACAAGCACCGGTTATGTCCCTCCATTGCAGAGCACACAGTTCCCCACGCCGCAACCCTGTCGTGATTGCCAGCGTGTAGTACGCCCGATACAGAATCGGTTCGTTCTGAATCGCCCGCATCAGTTTACCCATTTCATACTTTTGTGGGATATGCTGCACCTCTTTCTCAAAGTGTTTCTTGCGAACACGGTGCGCCGGATTGAATGGAATGATGTCATTTTTCTTGGCATCCTCCAGCACCGAGGAAACCGTTTCCAGATATTTCTGCACAGTAGTTTCCTTTGATGCAGTTTCCACCACGTCCGGGGCGCTTCCGAAGTTCCTCACACATTTCCTCTAAGGTCATGGGGAGCAACTTTGCAAAGCGGAATGCCCCCAATCAGAGGGCAAACAATATCCAGATTGCGTTTGTATCCTGCATAAGTGGTGGTCTTAAAGAACGGTTCTTGCCGCTTGAGCCAGTTTTCCGCGTACTGCTCAAAGTGGGTCTGGTCGCTTTCCTCGACACCATACTTGAACTTTTTTCTCGATGCGTTCCGCTTCAGCCATGACATACTGCTGAATGCCGCGCTTTGGCACAGATGATGGCACGGTGATAGTCTGCGCTTTCATTCGCTTCTGACCATTGACCTTATAGCCGTTGCAGACTGTGATTTTGAATTTTCGTTCGGATTTTTTTCTTAATGTAAGCCATTGTACCTCCTTGCTTGTAAATCAAATCAGCGTCATTGCTGATTTTAGCGTCATTTTTCCATTTCAACATATCAAAAATACCGTCATTCTTTGTAAATGTAATATTTGACGTACTTACGATTTCTTTTTTCGCAAAAGTGTTTGCTTTGTATAGGGTTATGCCCCATATTTTCCGCGCCAAGGCTTGGCCGATGACGCTAATGACGCTTGTGACGCTATTTTTGAGATATCCCAGCCGGATAATTGAGTTATGTCAATATCAGCGTCATTAGCGTCATCAGCGTCATTTTCAGAATGGGAAAACTTCAGCAAGCGCGTCTGCGATGTGCGATGCGTTTCATAGTGGATACCCTTTGGTGCAAATACCGTGTCAAAGTGTTCCACGATTTTTCGGGTAAGCATATGGGGGCAAAACGCCGTCAGCGCCAGTTTCAGATAACAACTCGGTAGCTGTTCCCTGCCACTTTCCGGCTTGCTCGATGTACTCCGCAACTCTCCAAAGGTATTCCGGCACAGCTTTCAGCCGCTGTTCTTCTGCGGTTTCTTCCTCATCCAACAGCCAAATGCAGTTTTCCTCATGAAGATACAGCGTTCGTCTGTCCAAATCGCGCCCGGTCAGGATAATGTCAGCATTCTTGCTCGTTCGCTTGCGCTGCATAACCCATGTGGTGTCCGCTGCGCCCATCAGACCGTTTGATCCGGAAATCTGGTCGAAGGGGGTCAGACGCAGCCTGTTTACGCAGATGATGAATCAACAGAATGCAGATGCCGTACTTATCTGCAAGGGCTTTCAGCGTGCTTACATCCTTGTAGTCGCTGGCGTACATACTGCCACTTTGGTCGCAGGAACGGACTTTCTGCAAGGTATCAATGACTACCAGCCCGGTATCCGAATGGTTGTAAAGAAAGCTGGTAATCTGTTCCTCCAAGCCTTGTCCGATACTCTGGCATTCGGTCTGCAGGATCAGCCGCTCCGGGGTATCCTCGCTGCCCACAAGCCGGAACAGACGCTCCTGCAGGCGGTTGAGCGTGTCCTCCAACGAGAGATACAGCACCGTGCGTGGCTCGACTTCCCGACCCCACACCGGCTTACCCTGTGCAACCTGTAGGCATAGCCACAGCGTCAGCCAGCTTTTTGCCCGCCTTGCTGGGGCCAGCAAACAGGGCCAACCCAGCTGGAAGTAATCCGGGGATAATCCACTTGGTAGGCGGAATCGGCGTGGACAGTAAATCTTCGGCGGAAATCACTTTCGGTAATTTTGTAGTGTACATAGCACCACCCTTTCTTTATAACATTTTGTTTCAATTATCTCATATTAACGATATTTTGTGTGTATCAGATTGTACTCTACAGTAGTAAGTTGTACGCACCGAACCGCAACACAGCCCCAAAAGCGCTCCAAACGGCGGTTTTCTTTCGCAGCTGGTATCCGTGTGCGATTTGTTGCAGCCGCCCCACACAGGGCGCGTTTAGGCGCGGTATGTGAGTGAATCAGATTGGATTCACTTTTTCGGTTTTGATCCAAGATAGTGAATCCGTTCTGATTCACTCTGGAGGTCCGCGGGCATAATGAACACTTCTTTTTTTGCCATTTGCTCATCTCCTTTTTGTTGTTTCGTGTAACTCTTTTGAATACACCTTCCGGGGAGAAAAAAAGCCCGGAGAACCTTACCGATTTGGTAAGGCCCTCCGGGCTCTTTCTATATTTTCTCTGTTTTATCCGGGCGTGGGGGTACACTTTCCCCGCAAATTTTGATGTGAATTCAATAAAAATCAAATAATGCGCGTAATAGCGCCAATCACGCGGTTATGTAAATAATAAAAGAAACCGCGTACATCAAAATAAATGCTGAAGAAAAATGTCTAATTTGCCGCTCGCCCCTAGACATGGGAACATAACAGGCAGACCGCTGGCAGCAGCCGTTCACTGACCTTGTAAGGATCTTACTGATTCCAATCCAAACGCCGTCACCCCATCTGACGCGTGGGGCAGCAGGAGTATCATTATGCCCTCTCCCCAGTCGCGGGTTATGGTCTGCCGTGACCATGCTGCGCGCCCCACCGAGAGAGAGTAAAGTACCTGTTATGCTGTGTATTCAGTTGTAAAGGTGCTGTGCAGAGAATCTCTGCAAGTTCAAGATAACATACAACTTCCCAGCCTGTCAATGGAAAGTGCCCAAAGTTGAGAAAATCGTAACATTTGCGTGGCCGCGGGGGTTTGGGGTTCACCTCAAAAATGCGTTTGTGGATATCCAAATGCTATGCTTGCGTTACAGTTCGCGTTGTCTATAAAAGTTCCTGATGAGCAATTTATTTACAGGGATACTTTTACAGCAAATTGACGTAAAACAACTATTTAACACTTTCCGTCCGAAAGAACTTATAGCCGCATATACAATGCTATATTCCGGCCCCCTCACAGCGTTCCATGTAATCTGCTGCGGTACTGCTGCGGGGTGCAGCCTTGGTATTTTTTGAAAATCTGGGTGAAGTAGCTCTGGGTCGGATAGTTCAAAAATCCGGCGATTTCGGCAAGGGTGTAGTCGGTGTAGTCCAGAAGATACCGCGCCTCGCGCAGCTTTTCGCGGTGAATGTATTCGGGGATGCCCATACCCATCTCCGCCTTGAATTTTATGGACAGGCTGCGGCTGCAAAGTCCACACCGACGGGAAAGCTCCTCCAGGCGCATGTCATCGTGCAGATGCTCGGAAATATAATTGATGCAGCTTTTCACAGCGGGGTTTTGTGCGCCGCTGTTTTTTGTATCCGCCACGCGGCGGCAGAAATCCACCGCCATGGTGTAAGTCAGCTTCTGTATCGTTGTGATTTCCAGCTGAGCATCGGCACGCTGACAGTAGACATCACTTAAATTGAACGCAGTTTCTCCCGGCAGACCGCCGCGGATGGCCGCGCGCGTCAGCAGTGTGGCAAACGAGATAAAGGCGTACTTCTGCTGTTGCAGCGGATTGGAGCTCATCGCACCGACTTTTCCCTGACTCGGCTGCAGAAGGCGGTGCTGCAGCAGCTCGATGCTGCCTTGCTCTATCGCCTCACAGACGCCGGTTTCAAAATCCGCCGGCACATGAAATTCTGCGTCCTCGCGCAAATTGAACAAGGCATCATCCGGTTTCTCCGTGCGCAGGACGGTGTTATCCACGAACAGAATATTTTCCGCCGAAATCTCCGTGCCGTGGGCCAGCTGCACTACAAGGCACAGCAAAGATTTCAGTTGATAGAGGTTGACCAGCGGCATCTGCACCATCAGGTCGCAGTATGCCTGCATCTGCTGCGGCGCAAACGCAAGCGACGCCATCTGCATGATCTCACTGCGCGCGTGCTGAAACGGGCTGACAAGCCCGGCTATACAGTAGCAGTCGTCCGGCAGTGCCACCACACCGATAAAATAGCCCGGCTCCACATAGGTCACCAGCGGATGCAGGGCGTCCCGCTTTTGCAGCACAAAGTCGGCAAGCACCCATGTCAGCGCCCTGTGCGGAATCAGTTCCTCATGCCCTGCGGGCAGTGCAAGCCGTACTTTTCCCTCCTGATGGACGATTGTCAGCGGAATCCGGCTTACAGCGTGCAGTTCCTCACAGCTTTTTGCAGAAATCCATAGTTCTTCCCCCCTATGCTTACGGCAGTACCGCACAATTCCCGCCTGACGGCTTAAGCACCACTCCGGCGGATCTCCGCGCCAAGAGCCGCCGCAAGCGGCGGTTGCGCTCAAGCGCCTCGCTGCGGCTCGGTGTGCGGCACCTCGCTCGCCGTATCGGCACTTAGAGCGGTTTCCCTTAAAAAAGTAACACACAACCGGATGCGGAGTCAATGCCATTTCGCAGAAATCTATCGGAAATTTGACATAGAAATCATCTTCTTGATATAATCTGCCGCAAAAACACAGTATACTTAGCTTGTAATCAAGAAAACCGCATCTGCTCTACCGGGTGCGCAAAAATGAAGGAGAGAATCATTATGGCAAAGAAACCTCTTGGCACCGATTCGATGGGTATCCAAAAGACCATGCGCATCGGCGATTATCTGGCAGACTGCGGCGGTCAGTTTGCGCTGAACGCCATGACCGGTCTGGTATCGGCCGTGCTGTACTTCTACACTGAAAAAGTCGGTGTTGCAGCCGCCACGGCGGCAAATGTGCTGCTGGCAGCCAAAATCGTGGACGCCTTTACCGACCTGATCATGGGCAAAATTATGGACAACGGCAAAAGCCCCAAGGGCAAGTGCCGCCCGTGGTTCCTGCGCATGGCCATTCCCGCGTTCGTTGCGATTGTGGCACTATTCACCGTGCCCGCAGGCCTGACCGGCTTTGCACAGGTCACCTACCTGTTCCTGTCCAATGTGTTCCTGACTGCTATTGTTTCTACGGCGATCATGATCCCCCTACAGCGCCATTCTTGTCATGCGCACCAAGAGCTTGGAGGAGCGAAACAAGATGGGCATCTTCCGCGCAGCCGCCGGTTATGTCATCGGTATGGTCATCGCTATTGCGCTGGTGCCGCTGACGAATATGCTGGGTTCCAACGGCGTAGCAGACCAGGCGCCTACATTAAATTTGCGGTTGTTGTCGGCGCGCTGAGCATGATTTTCCTGTTCATCCTCTACAAAACCAGCAAGGAGACTGCCGCACAGGAGGAAAAGCCCGATGACGGCCTTGCCTTCGGCGATGCCATCAACAAGCTGTTCCACAACAAATACTGGGTCATCGTTCTGCTGGCAAACCTGCTGGTCAATGTCATTTATGCGCTGTCCGCCTCCTCCGGCACCTACTACGCCAAGTACATTCTGGGCAATGACAACCTCATCGGCATTATGGGTGCTGTGGGCCTGATCCCGACCTTTGTCGGCTTCATCGTGGTCGGCCCTATGACCAAAAAAAGTTTGGCCTGACCAAGACCCTGAAAATCGCCTTTGCGCTGGGCGTCATCGGCAATGTCATCCGCTGCTTCAAGCCGGACAGCTTTATCCTTTGCATCACAGTGGGTCTGCTGGGCAGCTTTGCCACCATCCCCATGATGTGCCTTGGCGGTACGCTGAACAGCATGGCAATGGACTATAACGACTACAAGTACCACAACAAGATCATCGGTATGTCCGCCTCCGCCTCCAGCTTCGGCGGCAAGGTGTCCAGCGGCATCGGTGCTTCTCTGGTCGGCTGGATTCTGGCTGTCGTTGGCTTTACCGGCAATATGGAGGTCATCACGCCCGCCGTCCGCTACGGCATCTACACCTTCAGCCTGTATATTCCGCTGGCTATGTTCATCGGTCTGTTCATCATGCTTTCCAAGTTTGATCTAGAGGCCAAATACGGCGATATGATGAAGGAAATCGCTGAGCGCAACGAGAAAGAAAAGGTTGCGCAGTAAAAATATCCTTTGCCCTGCCGCCTTGGACGGCGGGGCAATTTGCATAGGAGAGGTAAATTGTATGCTGAAATTATACGATTTAACGATTGAATACAAGCACGCACCCTCTGGGTCTGGACGAGGTGCAGCCGCGTTTCAGCTGGAAGCTGGACAGCGACCAACAGGACGCCGTGCAGGCATCCTACCGACTGCGAATCGTGCAGGGCGGGGATGTTGTGTGGGATTCCGGCACGGTGGCGAGTGCGCAGAGTATTCTGAACGAGTACCTTGGCCCCAACCTGACCCCGCGCACCGAGTACGACTGGACGGTCACGGTATGGGACAACCACGGCGAAACCGCCGAGGGCACAAGCCGGTTTGAAACAGGCTTGCTGAACGGCAGCGCGTTTGAGGGCAAGGCGCAGTGGATCACCCACGCGCCGGACAAAGCCAGCCCCGTCAGCCCGGTGCTGTATAAGGGCTTTGTCGTGCAGGGCAATGTCAAAAAAAGCGCGTCTCTACGCAACCGCCTTGGGTATGTATGAGGCGGAGATCAACGGCGAGCCTGTGGACGATACCTATTTCCACCCCGGTGGACAAACTACCGCAAGCGCCTGCAATACCAGACCTACGCTGTAACGCTGCACAGCGGCAAAAACCATCTGACGCTGACGCTGGCGAACGGCTGGTACAAGGGCAAGCTCGGCTTTATGCCGCAGCCCAACCACTACGGCGACACCACCGCCGCACTGGCAGCGCTTTGCATCACCTATGAGGACGGGCACGAGGAATGGATCGGCACCGATGAAAGCTGGTTCTGCACCGGGGCCATTCAGTCCGCCGAAATCTATGACGGCGAAACGCAGGACTTTACGGCAGACCCCGCCGCACCGCAGCCCGCCAGACTGTTTGACTACGGCTTTGACACCCTCATCGGGCAGGAGAACGAGCCTGTCCGCTGCCTGCAAAGGGTGCCTGTTGTCAAGGAATTTACTGCTCCCAACGGTGACCACCTCTTTGACTTTGGGCAGAACCTGACCGGCTGGGTCGAGGTGGAAATTTACGGTGACAAGGGGCAGAAGCTTACCCTGCGCCACGCGGAATCGCTGGACGAAAACGGCAACTTCTACACCGAAAACCTCAGCTGGGCGAAAGCGACCGACACCTATATTTTGGGCGGCGGCAAGCAGACGCTGCACCCTCATTTTACATGGCACGGCTTCCGCTATATTTGCGTGGAGGGGCTGCAATACGGGCAGAACGTGCAGTTTACGGCGTGCCATCTCTCGACGGATTTGGCACAGACCGGTCATTTTACCTGCTCTGACAAGCGGGTGAACCGTTTGCAGCAGAACATCCAGTGGAGCCAGCGGGATAACTTTTTGGATATCCCCACCGATTGTCCGCAGCGCAGCGAGCGTTTGGGCTGGACAGGCGATGTGACGGCGTTCTGCCCCACGGCGGCGTTCAATGAGAACATTATGCCGTTTATGACCAAGTGGCTTCGTGACTTGGCCAGTGAACTGGGTCCCGATGTAAGTATGCCGCAGGTCGTGCCGAACATTCTGGGCAACCAGCAGGACGGCGCGGCGTTCTGGGGCGATGTGGTGACCGTGCTGCCGTGGACACTCTACCGCGCCTACGGCGACAAGCGCATTCTGCAGCACAGCTACGACAGCATGAAGCACTGGGTCAAGTTTATCGAGAGCCAGTGCGGCGAAAACGGGCTGTGGCAGACGGGCTTCCAGTACGGCGACTGGTTGGGGCTGGACGCCGAGGCGAATGCCTTGGGTGATGAGCGCAAGGGCGCGACGGATGACTACTTTGCTGCCAATGTCTGCTTTGCGTGGAGCTTGCAGATCCTTGCGGATACCGCCGCCGTTTTGCAGTACACCGAGGACGCGCGCCGCTGGAGCCGCCGCCGTGAGGAGCTTGTGCGGGCATTCCGCGCCGAGTATGTGACCCCCACCGGGCGTCTTGTCAGCGAAACGCAGACCGCCCTGATCCTGGCGCTGCACTTTAACATAGTGCCTGACGAGTTCCGCCCGCGCCTTTTGGACGCGCTGGAAAAGAACATCGGTGCGCATAAAACGCATCTGCTGACCGGGTTTATCGGCACGCCGTTTGCCTGCCTGACCCTGTCCGAAAGCGGCAGGCACGACCTTGCCGGCAGGCTGCTTTTTGCAGGAGGACGATCCCAGCTGGCTCTATGAGGTCAAGATGGGTGCCACCACCATCTGGGAGCGCTGGAATTCCATCCGCCCGGACGGCAGCTTTAACCCCGCCAACATGAACAGCCTGAACCACTACGCCTATGGCTCCATCGGAAATTGGCTGTATACCAAGCTGTGCGGGCTTGAAATCCTGAAGCCCGGTTACAAGAAATTTGCCCTGCGCCCGCAGTTTATCAAGGGCATCACCCACGCCGAACTGACCTACGAGAGTGTCTACGGCAAAATTGCCATTGCGTGGCGGTGCGAGGGCGGCAAGATCACGGTGGATGCCACGGTACCCGCCAACACCACCGCCGAGCTGACCCTGCCCGAACAGCCCGAGACGCTGACCTTGGGCAGCGGCAGCTACCACTACGAGTATGCCACCGAAACCAGCTTGGAAATAGACCGCTATTCGTTGGAAACCCCGCTGCATATCATTTTGGAGCATCCGGCTGCACAGGCAATTTTTGCGCAGTACGCCCCCGAATTCTTGACGAACCCGATGCTGGAATATGTAAAGAACGAGCCTGTCACCGCGCTGCTCGCCTACGGCGATTCCATCAAACCGCTGTTTGAGCAGGTGCTGGCAGTTATGAATCAAGCAGACAAGGAGTAAGCACGATGGATAAAAAAGTACAGGATATTTTGTCTAAAATGACGCTGGAGGATAAAATCAGCCTTTGCAACGGTGCGGATTTCTGGCACAGCAAGGCGATGGCGCAGTACGGCATCCCCGCCGTTACGATGAGCGACGGTCCCCACGGCGTGCGCTGCCAGAAAAACGGCGCCGATATGCTGGGCGTCAACGAGTCCGAGCCTGCCACCTGCTTCCCGACAGCTGTGACGAGCGGTGCAACATGGGACGCCGAGCTGCTGAAAGCCGAGGGACAGGCCATCGGTGAGGAAGGACTTTCCTACGGCGTGGATGTGGTGCTGGGACCCGGCGTCAACATCAAGCGCAACCCGCTGTGCGGGCGCAACTTTGAGTATTTCTCCGAGGATCCCTGCATTGCGGGCGCGATGGGCGCGGCATGGGTGCAGGGCGCACAGAGCACCGGCGCAGTCACCAGCCTCAAGCATTTTGCCGCCAACAATCAGGAGTACAAGCGGTTCAACGGCAACAGTCAGGTGGATGAGCGCACCCTGCGCGAGCTGTACCTGCCTGCATTTGAGACTGTGGTCAAGGCGCCCAGCCCGAAACCGTTATGTGCAGCTACCCGCGCATCAACAATGTCCACGCCAGCGACAACCATTGGCTGCTGACCGATGTACTGCGCCGTGACTGGGGCTTTGAAGGCTTGGTTGTCACCGACTGGGGCGCGCTGTGTGACCGCGTCAAGGCCATGCACGCCGGGTGCGACCTGAGCATGCCGGGCGGCAGCACTTATATGGAGGACTGGGTCGCCGCCGCCGTCAAGGACGGCAGCCTGCCTGAAAGTGATGTGGACGCCTGCGCCGCAAGGGTGATCGCCCTTGCCCTCAAGGGCGAAAGCCGCCCCAAGGGCCGCGCCTTTGATAAGGACGCCCACAACGCACTGGCGCAGAAAATCGCCGAAAACGGCGCAGTACTGCTGAAAAACGAGGACAACATTCTGCCGCTGGATGTGGGCGGCATTGCGCTGATCGGCGAGATGGCGCGTACGATGCGGTATCAGGGGGCAGGCTCGAGCCACATCAACCCCACACAGCTGACCACCCTCTGCGACGCTATGCCCGGCGTGCCGTTTGCCGCCGGCTGCGATGTCAAGGGCACTGTGACCGAGGAAAGTCTGCGCGAAGCCGCTGAAACCGCAAAACAGGCAAAAGTCGCCGTGGTCTGCGTGGGTCTGCCGGACATCTACGAGTCCGAGGGCTTTGACCGCGAAACCATGGCCATGCCGGAGGGACATATCCGCCTGATTGAAACGGTCGCCGCCGCCAACCCCAACACCGTGGTGGTGCTGTTCTGCGGTTGTGCTGTGGAAATGCCGTGGCTGGATAAGGTCAAGGCGGTTTTTGTATATGGGTCTGCCCGGTCAGGCGGGCGGTGCGGCAGCCGCCAATCTGCTGACCGGAAAGGCAAATCCCAGCGGCAAGCTGACCGAAACATGGCCGCTTTGCTACGATGATGTACCCAGCCGCGACACCTTCGGGAAAAAGACCACCCACTACAAAGAGGGTCTGTATGCCGGCTACCGTTATTACGATAAAGCGGGCAAGGCGGTGCGGTTCCCGTTCGGCTACGGGTTAAGCTATACGCAGTTTGCCTATTCCGATTTGAAAATCGAGGGGCGCACCGTGACCGCTGCGGTGACCAACACCGGCTGCACCGCCGGTGCCGAGGTCGTGCAGCTGTACGTTGCACCGCCCAAAAATGGTCTATACCGCCCCGCCAAGGAATTAAAGGGCTTTGCTAAGGTCAGCCTGCAGCCCGGCGAAAGCAGGACGGTACGCTTTGAACTGAACGACCGCAGCTTTGCCGTCTGGTGTGACGGTTGCTGGAAGGTGCCGATGGGCAGCTATGAGATCTGCGTTGGCGCGTCCGTGGCGGATATTCGTCTGCACACTGCATTGGCCGTGGACGGCGTAAGCCTTGCTGCCCCGACTGGCAGAAAGGCAGCTGGTACGAAACATTGCAGGGCCTGCCCACTGATGCCGAGTTTGAAAAGCTCTGCGGCAGCCCCCTGCAAAGCGACCCTGAGCCGAAAAAGGGCGCATTCACGATGGAGCATTCCACCATGGAACTCAAGGATATTTCCGCCGTTATGATGCAGATGTTCAAGGGCACCGAGGCTACGATTGCCAAGAGCTTCGGCGGCAAGGCAGACTACAGCGACCCCACGTTTAAAATGATGGTCATGTCCGGCGCGGATGCCCCGCTGCGTGCGGCGGTTCTGTCCAGCTGCGGTATGTTCCCTGCCAATCTGGCGGAGGGAATGCTTGCCTTGGCGAACGGTCACCCGCTGAACGGCGTGAAAAAACTCATCAAGAAATGAGGCATAGATATAAACGAAACAGGTGACGCAGTTCCCTTGCAGAAACCGATACGGTATTATGTCGGCGGGCCGATGTTTAAAAGACATATCAAAAAGCCTATCGGCGTGAGCGAATATGAGGTTACGAGTAACCTTACCGGGAAATGGAAAAGCAGTTGCCTTCGGTGGAAGATATTCAAAATAGAATTAAATGAGCCTTTTTGAAATTTGTTAAAAGTATTTTTACCGTATGTTCTTACAGAGTTTATTTGCATTTTGACCACCATTTGACCACTACTGTGCAGGCAGCACCACAAAATGTCGGAAAAGCCTGTTGTGACAACCAACAACGGGCTTTTTCCTGTTTTGGCGGCAAATGTGCAGAACCAACAAAATTCACGTTTCATCGTCAGTCTATACCACCCTGTCGTAGTTCTCCGACCCGGAAGGCCAGAGGTTCGAATCCTCCCGGTCGCACCAAGAGCAGCACCTTATGGGGTGCTGCCCTTTTTTGTTTTGCACGGATTTTATGGGGCGGTAAAAGAAGGGCTTCGAACAGTCCGTGCCCCGCGCTTTGCGTCCCACGAGGCAGAAACGCCCCAGTGGGGCGTTTCTAGGGCGCGGCTCGGCGAATCCCTTCGGGCACACTCAAAAACTTCATTGCAATGTGCTTTTGCAATGAGGTTTTTTTCTTTAATGTTATTCTGGTTTTAGAATCATTTTAGCCGCATATCATCTGCCACATCCGTGTACTGACCTTTTGCCAGCCGTTCGTTTCTCAGCCGATTTATGGTGATTCGCATAAGGCTAATTTCTTCTATGGAGAACGTTGCTCCTTTATCGGCTGGGAGAGAATCGATTTTCAGTATCAGACTTCCCACTTCTTTACAGTCTGTACCGATGGCACGTCTGCTTTTGCATCATACATCCCAGTGCATCCTACACAGCAGAAGAAACGTTATTATTCCCGGGAACCTATTGAAGCAACAACTGCCATGCAGGCCTAAAATTCCCGCATAGCAGTTATTTTTTATTCTATATGTTTTCTAAGGTGTATTTGAAAACAAAGAAAATGACGGATATTTCGCAAACACAAGCAGAATTTAAGGCAAAGAGCCGCAGGAATCCTTTGTGGATTCCAAGGCTTTTAACGCAAAATTCCGCTGCGTTTGTAGAAATAGACGATATTTTTGACTTTTCAGATACCCCCCCTAATTTATTGAATTTCAAACTTATCCTTTACCAAATCTGCCCTCAACGCAATCATATCCGCACCATGTTTCCAGCAGATGCTCAGCACCGGTGCACTCCACGTAGTCGTGATCTCAGCATCCGAGTGGAATGCCGGGTGCGTTTTGCGCAGACGCAGTAGATCCAGCTGGCGCTGGACTACATCACGCTGCAATGCTGTGTTGATCTGTTCCGCATTCAGGTTGGTTCGGTTAATCTCCTTGTGGCCGCCCGCACCGGCATGGCGCACGGCCTCCACATCGTTCTTTCCAGCAAACAGATCAAGATACCACACCTGTTGTTTGCCGGGCATGAAGAGTTGAATCGCACGGGCCAGCAGCATCTTGTCATCATCAGCACCTAGGGCGCTGTAATAAGTAGCGTTGACCTGGTAATAAATATTTTTCTGCCCGTGCAGATCTTTCACCATACCGCCGCGCGCTACAATAGTTCCGATCAGGCTCTGAATACGCTCCTCCGGCAGCAGTCCTTTCAAATCCAGCAGCGGAATGCCATCATGGCGCCCAGCATATTTACGGTGTGGATCTGATGATCGCGCAATTCATCAGCCCAAGCGGCCAGGTAACTGCCATCCTTATTTTCAATGGCATCCAACACCAGCCCCGGCAGGAAGAAATCATAGGTCATGTAGCCTTTATCTGCCACTGTCTGGTAAATCTTTTCGCTGTAAGATGCATGAATTTCCGGCAGCAGCTGCAAACCATATTCATCCGCCAGTACCTTTACTTTGTCCAGCAGCTCCCAAGTAGCCGGGTCGTTCAAAAAGTTTTTCTCTCCCGGTTCCTTGGGGGCATAGGCAAAGGCATCCAGCCGCACAATGGATGCTCCATATCCAGCCAGTGTCTGCAGGGTATTGCGGTAGAACTCCCACACTATGGGGCTTTTTATGTTCAAGTCCATCTGCCCCAGGTATTCACGGTGTTCCTCCAGCCAATTGATCACAACAGATTTGCAGGCTGCATATTTACCAAAGTTGATTTCATCCGGCTTTTTGGCCCGCATTCAATGCTGCAGTCAGCATTGAATGCAACCGTACAGCAGCTGAATACTGTAAGCCGGAAATCTGCATCAGTTGCTGCACCGTGGGGCGCAGATAATCCACCTGCTGGTAGAATGTATTCCAATACGGCTCCTCGGTGCCGTCCGGCATGCGTGCCATCAGGATGGGTAGACCCGGCTTGCGGAAGAGCATTTTTTCCAGGTATTTTGCTTCCGGTTGGATATATCCTTGCTCCGTCATGGAGCCACACCCTTGCCAGAAATCATTCCAGTCAATAAAAAAGTCTCGGTATGCAGAGCTTTTTCCGTTTTTTAACAGGTCCTGGAACTGTGGCGAAAGCACCGAAGCATGGTTCAGGATAAAATCCAGTTTAAGCTTTAACCCCAGCGCCTTTAGCCCCTCCATATCCTGCGGACCAGCAAGTTCCCGGTTCAGGGTATAGTCAATAACTGAAAAACCACGGTCCAGATCGGTGTTGAACACGCTGGGCAAGATGTAGAACGAACCGAACACATTCTCAAATTCCGGCCGGGCCAGCAGTTGCACAATGTCATGCAGGGTGCCGCCCATACTGTCCGGGTAGGCATTCAGCATGGGGGAAATATCAAGTTTCATTTCCGGATTCCTCCAATCTGTTCAGCTCACAGCCAGCTTGCAGTATTCCGACCAGCTCAACACTTTACCCTCGCGTGAAAGGATAATTTTTGCCTTGTGCGCCTGAGATTCCAGCAGCCGCTGCTCAATTTGCAGCACCATAGTAACAAACGGGCTGTCAGCTGCACCATCCCTCGCACGGCTGACCCGGTAGGTCATAGTTTCTTGCGGGGTGCTGTACAAAAACACCGGCAAGTCCACTCCGCAGTAAAAATCACTGTTGCCATGGGTCCATTCCACAAATCAAGACTTTCACCTGGCTGAAATCCACTTTATCATACCACAGAGCGGCTTCATCGCGCCCCATGCGCTTGAGCCAGATGGCATCTATACCATTTTTAAACCGAGCCAGGGTCTGCCCCAGTTCGTCAAAGTCCTGTTCGCTGGGGGTTCCCAGATATCCAGCCAGTGCTTTGCGCCCCTCGGCCTGGTACACAGCCAGCCAAGGTACATCAGCGCACAAAGTGGGATCTGCATCCCGCTGTTCGATTTGCCAGGTGTGCAGTTGCTGCCACACATCCGGGTTCAGCAGTGCCCCACTTGTCAGGCCGTGCATGCCTCCCTGACGGAAAATCCGCAGCCGCTCGGCATCGTTCAGCGCCGGATAGCGGCGGGGATAGTTATCCCCACTGAGTACATAACTGCCGATACCGATCTGCTTAAAATAATAGCCCAGCAATGCCGCCGCACCTGTTTTACCGGAACCAGACCCACCGCACACGGTAATCACTGCACGGCCATAGGGGTTGCGAGCACAGATCTCTGCCAGCTGCGGCAGCAGCAGCGGGAAAATTGCATCCGCCTTGGTGCGGTGTGCTTCACTGATATGCACTGCATCGCCGGGCATATCACCCTGAGGCATATCTGCTGCCTTTTGGGGCAGCGTTGGGGGTTCCAGTCCTTTTGCGCAGCCTGCAACAAGCTGCACACCTGTTTGCTTTGTTCTGTCATGGTCGTTTTTTCCTTTTATGTCTGCGGCAAAAATTCTGCGCGGGCGGCGGTTTCTTCTGGCCGCATGGCGTCAAAGCCGCCCACAGTGTTTTCGTGGGTAATGGCTACACCTGTACGGTCAAACGTAAAATGTACCGTCACTTCAAAACAGGTTTCCACCCAGCGCGCTGCCACGGCGAACGTATTTTTTCTGCCCCACCAACCGGCTAGTTCTACCCGGCTGGTGGGGCTGCTCTGCAGTGGCAGAATGTTCTGGCGGCGGGTGCCATCAGTACCAATGATCAGCTGCTTTTGGGTCCCGCCCTGTGTAAAATGCAGCACCGCATGGTCATCCGCAAAAGTAAATTCTGCGGTTTCGATCGCCTGTTCTCCGGCCGCACCGCTCAGGCGGCTCATGCCCTCACTCCAAAGGCGCAGACGCCCCTTGGTTACAGCAAACATCTTGCCATTTATGGCACTACGCAATGGGCTAAACGGGGCAAATACCGGTGCCGCGATTGCCAAATGACGCATCCGCGTTGCCAAGCGGGCCGCTTGCTCGGGGTTTTCTTCCACATGCTGCACTGCTTTTACGCGGTCCAGGTAGGCCCACAATGTATCCAGTGTTTTTTGTGCCCAGTGGGCGCCGGTAGCGGTCTCATTCAAAGATATCTGCATATCCAAGTCGGGAATCACCACACTGAACTGCCCCATGGCACCGTCTGCACGGTAAACACCTTTAGGCTGGCACAGCCATATCTGGAACCCGTACCCCAAAAAGTTATCGCTCGCTTCAGGGTTGCCGATAGCCTCCGTGGCCGATTCATTTTGTAAGCTGACTGCTTTATGCGCGTAATCCTCCGAAAGAATGCGTTCTCCGTTCCACATACCGTCATCGGCATACAGCTTCATCAGGCGCAGGTTATCCTCAGTAGTAGCAAACAGGCCACCGCCGCCCACTTCCATGCCATCCGGCATCGTCATCCAGCGCAGGTTAGCGGCATCAATGCCAATTTTATCAAACAGGCGCGGGGTCAGATAATCCTGCAGACCCAGCCCTGTCACTTTGCGAACCATAGCCCCCAGCAGCGTAGAACCCATGGAGTTATACATGTAAGTCGTGCCCGGTTCATGCAGCACAGGCGTTGCCAAAAAAGCTGCGGATCCAGTGTTCATCCGCCGGGGACATGGTATCCATACCGCAGCCCATGCAGAGCACATCCCGTACCGTCATTTTTTTCAGGTTCTCGCTGGGTTTTTCTGGCGCTTCATCTGGGAAAATATCAATCACTTTATCATCAAGGTGCAACAGCCCTTCGGTGCAGGCAATGCCAACCGCTGTGGCCGCATAGGTCTTGCTTAAGGATTGCAGCCCGTGCCGCACACCCGGGGCCATAAGGGGCCCACCACCCTTCGGCACATACTTTACCATGCCGCATGATCATCAGGCCGTGCATCTCAGTAAAGCCGCTTTCCAGCTCGTCCAGCAGCCATTCAATATCTTCGCTGCGTAGCCCCACTGCTTCGGGGGGGTGGTGCGCTCAAACTCTCTGCGTTTCATCGTCAACCTCCTGTTTTTCAGCGTTCAACATCCAGGGCACTGCCTTTTTTGATTTCCTGGTCCCAGAACTGCCAGCTATGTGCGCCCGGCCCCTGGAACCAGGTCACATCCGCACCAAGTCCTTCCAGTTCCTTGCGCATAACAGTGTTATTGGGGAAAAGCGAATCCTCCGTTCCACAGGCAAGGTACAGCCGGGGCAATGTGCCCGTCTGTTTGGCCTTTTGGGCCCAATATAGCGGGTCTCGCGGACCGCCTGCCAAGGCATCCAGGTCACCGAACACACGGCGGTAATAGCCATAGTTGCCCACCCCGCTGGGGATCACAGCACCCGGCTTCATTCCTGCAATGTCCTGAATGATAAAAGCGGAGGAAAAACACGCCGCAGCGCTGAACGTTTCACTGAACTTGCAGGCGTTCAGCAAGGTACCGAACCCTCCCATCGAAAGCCCAGCCATCCAGGTGTGCTCCCTATCCCGGCACAGCGGGAACGCGGCACGGGTCAGCTCCACCAGTTCCTGACCAACAAAGGTGCTGTATAAAAATCCAGCTTCGGTATCATCCTCATAAAAGCTGTTTTCCCCACTGGGCATTACCACGGCAATGCCGTACTGGCGGGAAAGCTCGGCAATACAGCTGCCGTGCAGCCAGTCCGCGCTGCGGCCTGTATAGCCGTGCAGCAGGTACAACGTGGGGAACGGTCCCTCCTGCGGCTGGGGTTCCACCAGATCCTCAATCGGCAGGCAGATGTCCACATCCACCAGCCGCATCAAACATTTGGAAAAAAACTCCGCATGGAAAATCGCCATTCCAGTCCAGCCCCTTTTACAGATAAACAAACGGTTCTTTTTTGCATCAATAAAGATTACCGGGCAGCAGTGATCAATCAGATCCGGCAGCCAGGTTGCCATATATTCCATTCCGGCTTCCTCGCTGCGCTCATGGCCAAGTTTGATCATGGCCTTGTTCTGCCCCAGCTGCATGGCATCCCGGATGTACGCACAGGTGGTCCATTCTGTCACATCCCCACACAGCATCACATCGGCGTGGGTTTGCTCCATGGCCTGCATCGGCATCTCTTCCACGCCAAGGCCCAGGCTGCCGCCGCCCACCAAAATCAACACTTTGTTTACCGGCATTTCCGGATCACCTATGGTTTGCAGGGTGGTCATATCCAGCTTGCGCTTTAAGTCTGCGGCCAGGTCTACCAGCGTGGTTTGGGGGATTTCGTACAGCCAAGGGGCTTTCTGGCCGGGCACCAGGTATTGGTTCCAGCCCAGCTTGTCCGCTACGCCCCAATAAATGCGGTCCCCCCTGCCGCGGCGTGCATATGGTCATGGTAACGCCAGATCGTCATACCCGTCTCATCAATCAGGCAGCGTTTGGCAAGGTAGGTCGAATCTTCCGCACACCAGTCCGGTACATCGCGGCCGGTGAACCAGGTGGGTTCGTGCGTAATGATAAAGTTCACACCTTTGGCAGCAGCTTCGCGGATCACCTCTACCGTTGCCATAAATGTAACGGCAATTCCCTTTAACTTCCTGCTGGGGGTCGCCGGTCATCAGCTGGTCGCATGTTGGGGCAATACGAGTTTCGCCGGTGGAATCCGTCAGGACACGATCAATTACTTCCTGAATTTTCATGATTTTGTCTCCTTTAGCCTTTGACTGCGCCCATAATAACGCCCTTGGTCAGGTACTTTTGCAGGAACGGGTAGATGACCACAATGGGCAGTACACCTACAACAGCCAGCGCCATACGGATACCGGTGCTGGGCAGGGGAAGCCATGCCGCTGCCCACCATCGCCGCAGCGTTGCCACTGGAAAGGAACTGGATGTTGTTCATCATGCGCACCAAAAAGTTCTGAATACCGTAATATACCGGGTCATCCACATAGTAAAGGGCATTGATCCAGTCATTCCAGTAAGCCAGGCCGGTGAACAGGCCAACCGTCACATTGACCGGTACGCTCAGCGGTACCATGATTTTCCAGAAGGTTTTCAGCTCACTGGCTCCGTCGATCTCGGCAGCTTCGACCAGCTCAAAGGGGATGCTGTTTTTGTAGTAGTTGCGTACCAGCATGATGTTCATGGCGTTCATCAGCAGGTTGGGCAGCAGCAGGGCAAAGTAGGTGTTCTTGATGTGAAAAATCTGGGTCCACATAATGTAGCTGGAAACAATACCGCCATTGAACAGCATGGTAAAGAACACAAAGAACGAAAGCTGATTGCTGTACTTGAAATCCTTGCGGGACATGGGATAAGCCAGCATGGTGGTAAATAACAGACTAACCACGGTACCCACCGCCGTAATGCCCAGGGAGGTCAAATAGGAGCGGCCAATCTGTTTGCGCTGGTTCCACATGTACAGGTAACTGTCCATGCTGAACTTTTGGGGCCAGAAGCTGTAGCCATAGGTAATCAACGTGGTTTCATCCGTCAGGGAGCTTGCCAGAATCAGCACAAAGGGGGCCAGCGTTGCCACGCAGATCACAAGCAGCAGCACAAGCGATACCCATTTGAAAATGCGTTCGCCGCGGGTATAAAGTTTGCTTCCCATTTGTTTGTCCTCCTATCAGAACAGTGCACTGTCGCTGTCTGCTTTTTTGACCAACCAGTTTGCGGTTACAACGGTCACAAAGCCGACAATGGACTGAATCAGGCTGGCTGCGGCCGACATGCCCACATCGCCGTTTTTAATCAATGCGCGGTACACATAGGTATCTACGGTCTGGGTCACATTGTACAGTGCACCAGAATCCATAGGCACCTGATAGAACAGGCCAAAGTCCGAAGCAAAAATGCGGCCTACGCTCAGCAGCGTCATCAGGATAATCGTGGATTTGAGCTGCGGCAACGTAACACGCACAATCTGCTTCCACTTGCCCGCACCGTCAATACGGGCTGCTTCATACAAACTGGGGTCAATACCGGCAATGCTGCCAATGTACACAATAGAAGCGTAACCGGCGTTTTTCCAGGCGTTGACGATAACCAGAATCATCGGCCAATATTTAGGTTCCGAGTACCAGTTGACAGTGGGCAGGTGCAGCAGTTCCAGGGTATTGTTCAGCAAACCGCTTTCCGGGTTCAAGAAAGCGTAAACCAGGTAAGAAACAATAACCATGGAAACCAGGTTGGGCAAGAGCAGGCTACCCTGAAAAAACTTGGAGATTGTCAGCTTATTCAGCTCATTCATCATGATAGCCAGCGTAATGGCAAGCACCGTGGTGGTAATAATGAACACAACGTTGTATGCCAAAGTATTGCGGATCATTGTGAATGCGGCATCCGAACGGAACAAAAACTCAAAGTTCTTAAAACCGCACCAGTTGCTCTTGAACGGGCCTTTGATATAGCTGTAATCCTTGAACGCAAGAAAAATGCCGATCATGGGCAGATAGTTATTGATGAGCAGATACAAAATGCCGGGCAGTGCGATCAGCAACAACGGCTTTGTGTTCTGGCGCAGCGCGCGCTTTTTCTTTGCTGCTGTTGGTTTTACAGCCTGTGTCGCCATGGGGACCATCCTTTCCGGTAAAACATAGTGTGGATTGTCTGATAAAATTGGGCCCTGCTTGCGCAGGGCCCGCATAAGGTTTTGTTTACTTCTGGGCGGCGATCCATGCATCAAGCTGTTCCTGCTTTGCCTGGATTACGGTGTTGATACCGGCTGCATCCAGTGCATTCAGGAATTCCGGCATGGTGGTTTCGGGATCGACCGTACCACAGATCAGGCCCGGAACATACTGGTTGTAAACATTGGCAATGGCGCTCATCTCAGTGGTAACGCCGGAAGCGTCAAACATAAAGCCAAAGAACGGGCTGCGCTCAGATTCCTTGTTGTGCTTCAGCTTCAGCTGGATATCGGCAATATCTGTGCCAACCGGCTGGTACTGCAAACTCTCGGAGCCGATAACGCCGGTGCAGAGTGCTGCGGTGTAACCAACGGTAGTAGCATCCTTTCCATCGGGGTATGCCCAGTGGTCAGCGTCAGGCTTTACATAGTCAACGCCCTCTTCGCCATACAGGAAGGTATTGATGAGGTATTCATCCGTCCACAGGCGGTTAATCATCTTCATGGTCGCTTCAGGCACCTTGCTGGTGCTGGCAATGCCAAAGTCAACGTAAACGGAAGCGGAATCAAAGTAGAAATTGTACAGAATTTTGCTCTTCAGGTTGTGACCGGAGGACAGGCTCAGCACTGCACCGGCAGAATCGCCGCCGTAAGCGTCAATGGTGGAGAAGCAGCGGCCCGCGCTGAAGAGCTCAGGAGCGGTGCTGGTAGTAGTTGCGGCATCTGCCTGCAGGTAACCCTTCTGGTTCCATTCCCGCATCAGTTTGCACTTTTCCATAAAGGCATCGGATGCATACAGGTTGGTCACGGTGGAATCACCGTTCATGCTAACACCAGCGTAATAGTCGGTGTCATTCAGGCAGTCAATTTTTTCTTCGGAGCGCAGGATGGGACGGATCAGGCTGGTGTCGCCCTGATTATTGGGTGCATAGCAGACGATGTTGGGGTCATATGCGTGGACCTGTTCAAATACTGCTTCCAGATCTTCAATACTGTTCACCGTGCTCATATCCACACCGGCGGCCTGGGCAATGTCATCATCCCAGATCAGGTTGCCGTTCAGGGCCATGCCCTTGTTAGCAGGCACCGCGTAAATCGTGCCGTTAATGGTGGTAGCGGTGTACGGGTTTTCGTCAAAATCCTCTTTCAGCTTGGCGGTCACTTCCTGACCGTATTTTTTCCAGCAGGTCGTTCATCGGAGCCAGCATGTCGGAAGCCACGTCGTTTGCCAGCGCGCGCTCAAAGAATGCATCGATCTTATCGCCGCTCTGCATGGCCAGCTGAACTTTCTGGGTGTACTCTGCCGGTCCAAACAGCTTGATGTCAATGGCGATGTTATCGTCCGGGTAGGTCTTTGCCAGGTAATCATTCATCAGGTTCTCAATGCGGGTCACTTCACTGTCTTCCGGGATGTTATTGAAAGACATGCAGTAGACCGTAACGGTGGTCGGCTCTGACGAAGCAGAACTGCCGCCAGCAGCTGCGCTGCCGGAACCGCTTGAACCACAGGCTGCCAGGCTCATTGCCAGCATGCCTGCCGTGACCAGAGAGATCAGCTTTTTCATGGTGTTTTTCTCCTTTTATTCTGTATTTTTTCCTTCTCTTGGGGTCGGCATCCTTTTGTCTGCGCCTTCCCGCTTCGTTGTCTTTATTATATCAGCCACATCCCATGCCGTCTTTTGAAAATCCAAACAGGATTTTCAAAAATCCTCACACCTTCCCCCACCCCTTGCACCCGCCCGCATAAGATGCTATGCTAACCATAGAACAGCAATTTTAGAATTAGAAATCAGGAGTGAGCAATGAGAATTGGTGATCCGTCGCTTGTGCCAAGGTTCTCTCGTAGGGGTAAGGCCGTGTTGCACTTAACAAGCCATCTCCCCTTATAAATCACCCTTTAGGGAACAGTCTTTTTCGGCTCGTGGCAAAACCTCCTCTACTCTTCAATTCCTAATTTCTCATTTCTAATTTCTAATTTCTAATTAACTCCTAACTTTCTTCCGGGGTGCCTTATGTCTTCACATCAAATTCCCTCCGCTGGCGCAGCGGGGTCAATTTGGTAGTTATTGCAGCGGCACTGGTAGCCATTACGGTCATCACCAACGCTTACAGCTTTAATTTAATGCTGCGCAATTTTCGGCAGAGCCTTTCCAGCACAGCGCTGATCTATACGGAACAGATCAGCGGCAAGGTGGACAAAATCAACTCTGGCTCGCTGGAATTGGTCTCGCTGGCCGCCAGCTCCCAGAATTACTATACCAGCAGCCCCGCTGGGCCGCTACCTGACCCAGCAGGATATCCTGACCCGCCTGCAGGACCGCATTCGCTATGTAGAATCCAGTGATCTCTATTTCTTTTTACCGCACGGACAGTGACGAATTGCTGACCGCGCTGAGCAACCGCCCATCCACCGGCAGCAGCTATTTCTGGAATCAATACCTGATGCTGCCGCCTACCCAGCCCGCTAATACCTGGTTTTCTGTTACCTGCAACGGCGAAACCTGGCTGATGTGCTATTATAATGTATCCCAGGTCCGGGTCGGCGCAGCCGTGCGTGCCAAAACGTTGCTGCAAAGCCTGTATGCCGATACCGGCCTTGTGCAGGACAGTGGCTTTGCCCTGGCCGGGCTGGATGGCACCATCGTTTATTCCAGCCAGCCGGACCTTATGGCCTGCGGCACCAACCTGGCCGGTCACATTCCTGCCAGCCTGATTGTGGAAAGCCACACAGTTCCTGAAGTCGGCACTTTGCTGCTGTTTCGTCCGTCCTCGGATCTTCTGCACCAGCTCAGCGGATCGTTCGGGTGGCTGTTGCTGCTCAATTTGCTTGCTCTTGCCCTTATCACCACCATGCTGCTCAACACCAACCGCCACATTACCGTCCCCATCCAGCAGCTGACCGAGGGTGTGCGCGAGGTGGAACGCGGCAACTGGGATTACCAGCTGGAAACTTCCTCTCAAATTGAGGATTTCCAGCAGCTCTTCCGCGGTTTCAACCACATGATTCTGGAAGTACATGACTTAAAAATCTCCGCCTATGAAGCCGAGCTGGAACGCCACCGCAATGAGCTGCGCTACCTGCAACTACAGATTCGCCCGCATTTTTATCTCAACGCCATTACCACCATTTCCAGCCTGATCTACCAGGACCGCAAACAGGACGCCCGCTCCTTCATCGACTTTTTGAGCGATTATCTGCGCTACCTGTTCAGTGGCAGCGATACCCAGGTTACCCTGCAGCAGGAAACCAAGCACTGCAAATCCTTTATCCAGTTACAGCAGATCAAATACCCCGATACGATTTTTTATATGTTTGAGCTTGCCTCCGGCACCGAGAATATCCGCATCCCCAAATTTTTGCTGCAAACCGTGGTGGAAAATATCTTCAAGCACGGGTTCAGCCCGGAGCAGTTCCTGAGCATCTTTTGGAATCAGCACTGGAAGAACAAAACGGCGTGCGCGGCCTGCGCATGACGGTGGAGGATAACGGCTGCGGATTTTCCCCAGAAATGCTGGCCAGCTTCCCTGTGAAAGAAGACAACGGCCATGTGGGGTTAAGCAACCTCTACCACACCTTGCAGCTGATTTATGGCCCCGCCGCCAGCCTGCACATCAGCAACGCCGAACCGAATGGTGCTCGCGTTACCATCTTTTTTGCCAGAGGAGGAAAACCATGCACATCCTAGTCGTGGATGATGACATCCCCACTGTTGAGGTCATCCGCACTTCCCTGCACTGGGATCTGCTGGGCATTGACCGTGTAGAAACCGCTTATGATTATACCGAAGCCCAAAATAAGATCTGCGCCAGCCAGCCGGATATCATCCTGTGTGATATCGAGATGCCCCGCGGCAGTGGTCTGGACCTGCTGCGCTGGCTGCGGGAAGAAAAACGTGACTGCGAGTTTGTGTTCCTGACCTGCCATGCCAATTTTGACTATGCCAAAACCGCGCTGCAATACGGTGCTGCCGATTACATCACTAAGCCATTCAACATTGCCCAAACTGAAGCAACGTTAAGTAAAGTTGCTTCCCAGGTGCGCTACCACCAGGAGCTTTTGCAAAAAAAGCCGTGCCGGCCAGCAGTGGGAGGAAGCCCACAGCCTGGCCCAGGCATCCTTCCTGCACGGATTGTTCATGGATGGAACCCTGATGACCGAAATTGAACTAAACAAGCGCTTCCAGGACCTGGGCCTTGCGGTGGATGCCCTCCAGCCCATCCACATGGTACTGGTCACCGCTCCTCAACCTGCTGACGATACCAGCTGGAAACCGGAACTGTTCGGCTATGCGTTCCGTAACCTCGCCACGGAACTTCTGTGTGAGAATGCCCCCGCCCATGTATTCCACTTTCTGCGGCAGGATATGCACTTCTGCCTGGCCTGGCTGGACGGCAGCCTGACGCCGGATATTGTAGCCCAGCGCTGCCGCAGCCTGATCGAGCTTGGCGGCAGCTGCCTGCGGTGCGAAGTAACCTGCTATGTGACCCACAGCGTTTCCTGGCACACCGCAGCCGCCCAGCGCGAAGCCATGGAGCAGCGCGACCGCCAGAACATTACCCGCCGCGGCGAATTGATTTTGGAAACTGACCAGCTCGGTCCCCACAACGCAGCGCAGTATTCTTTGGATGTTGCCAAACTGGAACAGCTGTTCGCTCAGGGCAGCGTACCCGCCATTACCAACCTGATTCGTAAGGATCTTTCCACCCTTGCAGAGGAGAAAATGCTTTCTCCCGCGCTGATGCAGCAGATTCACCAGGATTTCCAACAGGTTTTGTACAGCGTGCTCAGCGCCAACGAGATACAAGCACATGAACTGTTCCGCGATGATGCCTGTGTACGGTTAAACCAAACCGCAGAAAGCTCCATTATGAACATGATCAAGTGGGTCAGCGTTGCCGCCGACCGTGCAGTGCGTACCATCCGGGAAACACACCAGGTCAACAGCATTGCGGGCAAGATCCGCCAATACTGCCAGGAACACTTTACTGAAAAGATTTCCAACCGCGAAATTGCTGATGCCGTTTACCTGACGCCGGATTACGCCAACCGCGTATTCAAAGACGCTTATGGTTTGTCTATCAAGGACTACTTGACCGACCTGCGAATGCAGAAAGCTCAGCTGCTGCTGCGTGATGAAGCTAACACCATCAGCGAAGTAGCTGCCCAGGTGGGCTTTGATAATTTTTCGTACTTTTCCACCCAGTTCAAAAAAATATACCGGTCTGACCCCCAATGAGTGGAAGCGCCAAAACGGGTAAATTATCGAAACATTCGCTCTATAAAGCAATAAAATAGCAAGCGCATCATCGCTGGTTTTCCTCTTCTCAGGGGATCCATGTGCAACATAAAGCGCTTGCTATTTTCATTCTACTTTTTTCCGTTAACTCTTTCAACAATGCCCGGCACCCAATGTTGACATCCTGCCAGGTGGCTTCAAAATCACCGGTATACCACGGGTCAGCCACATCGCCGCTTTGCCCGGCGTGCGCCAGCAGCAGCGAGCACTTTCCTTCCGGGTCGCCGCCGCAAATGCGGGCCATGTTGCTCAGGTTCATCCGGTCCATTCCAATCAGGTAACCAAACTCCTCATAATCCTTGCGGGTCATCTGCCGGGCCGCATGTCCATCGCAGCGGATGCCATGCTCCGCCAGTTTGCGTCGGACCGGTGGATACACCGGGTTGCCCAGTTCTTCCCGGCTGGTTGCTGCGGAAGCAATCACGAACTCATCTTCCCGCCCCGACTGTCGCACCAAGTCTTTCATCACATACTCTGCCATCGGGCTACGGCAGATGTTGCCGTGGCATACAAATAATACTTTAATCATCTTTTTATATCTCCATTTAAATCTTGTATTTCTTCTCAAACGCTTGATATTTCAGGGTTTTCCGACTTTTGAGTTTTCCTTTCTTTTCAAGGTATCTTCTCAAATCTTCTCATATTTTCTTATGTTTTTCCCTGCAATCTTGGTAAATCCATTGGTAAAGCAAGCGTCCTTACCAACGGGCTTTTTTAACTATTCGCTATCCGATATACTTCTTCCTTTGCATCATCAAAATTCACATGGGTGTAAGTGTTCAAGGTTACACTGATGTCTGCGTGACCCATGATATACTGCAAGGTTTTCGGATTCATCCCGGATTTTGCCATATTAGAACAAAAGGTGTGCCTGCATACATGAGGGGTAACTTTCGGCATTTGGATACGGTAAATCCTGTTGTATTTCTGAATGATATGCTCCAGATACTTCTCCCAGTGAAGGGCAACCATCGGCATATCGTTTTTATCCAAAAATAAAAATCCGGCATATCCTTCCACCATCGGCTCAACCTTTGGCGTCTTTCGGTTGGCAATAATTCTGCGAAAACACGCTGCGACAGCTTCTGTCATCGGCACATAGCGAATACCTTTGTCTGTTTTTGGTTCTTCAATCACATACTGCATCTGTGCAGTACGCTGTAACTGATGGTCTACCTTAATACGCATTTCTCCAAACTCAATCTCCGAAATCGTCAGCCCACAGAACTCTGAAATACGAAGCCCTGTGTGAAAAAGAATATAGATTGCATCATAGTATCTGCTGAAATGCTTATCCTCCTGAATAAACTTCAGCAAATCTCTCTGCTGCTTTCGGGTAATCGCTTCTCTGGTAACAGAGTCATTGACAATGACAGATGCAAGCTCAAATTCAAATGGATTTTTGCGAAGCAAATCATCGTCTACCGCCATCTGAAATGCCGGTCTGAGGACTCCCCGGATCGAATGAATGGAACTGTATCCTCGTCCATCAATTTGTTGGAGCTTAATCAACCATGCCTTTGCGTCTGACAAACGCACCTTATCAATTCGTAGATTCCCAAAACTCTCTTTTTTCAGCATATTGATGACCGTTTTATATCCGGCAACCGTATTGTGACGAACTCCTGTTTTCAATGAAACATACTTTTCTACCAGTTCCAAAACAGTATAGTTGCCACCGTTTGTTACGATACGGTCAAACAAATCCGCTTCAATCTGTTTTTCTTTCTCACGCAGGGAAGGCTCCCGCTTCTTCCCTTTTGGCATTTTATTTTGTCTGTTGTTTTGGTTTTCCATCCTCATCAATATAGCGGAACCGATACCTCCCATCTTTACGCTGGTACTCGCCCTCTCGCAAAATCCGATTACGGTTATCTCGTCTTTTCTCAATCGTGAACGGCAAAAGGGCCAGACTTTTTATCATAATGGAAGTCTCCATCTGCTTAATGAGGGCACGATTGCCGTTCCACAAAAAATCCGTCCATTCTCATTTTTCCTTCGCCGATATGGGCGGGTTGTCCTCAATGGTAAGCGTATATCTACGCCGTTGCCTTCAATATTTCTTATTATTCACGCTCCCAGCCCTTTCGGCAACGAAGTCCGGCAACGGGCTTCAAAAGACCTTGCAAACAATCTCAATCTGGCGATGGTTACTATTTATACTTTTCTTTTATTTTTCTGTTGTTTTGGTTGTTATAAAGGAGAAAAACCCAGAAATATTTTCCCCGGCAACCGGCTCGGCAACGGGATGGCAAACATGCAACGGGCTGTCATTTTCAGAATGGAAGCTCCATCTGTTCTGTGACCTCCACAAAGCCATCCATTGCTTTTTCAGACGGGTTGCATAAGTCCGTTGCCGGGTTTTCACGCTCCCAGCCCTTTTTGTCTGCCATATTCCGCAAACATTCTTGGATTGCCCGGCTTTGGTGTCCTCCGGCATAAAATCCCGCTGGTGTTCTTTGAGATACCGCTGCATGGCTGGGCTGAATGACAGCTTGAACATGCCGCTTCGGTAAATCTCCATTGCTTCCGCCCACATCTGGCTGATATAGGCTCTGGAAGCGGCTTCGTCCTCCAAAATGTGAACCTCGGCTTGCTCCGGGTACACCATGACCGGGATAAATCGGCGGTTGCCGGAACGGTCAAGGGGGAGAAAGTCAAGGGCGTTGGAAGTACCGCCGAACACGCACTGACGGGGACGGTCTGCCGGGTGGGTTTCATAGGGAATCTTATAAACCTCTTTCTGGCGGCTTAGAAAGGACTTGATTTCCTCAATGCTCTTGGCATTGGCGGTTGCCATCATTTCCGACATTTCAATTATCCAGTGACCTTGCAGCTTGCGGTACACGTTATCATCGTCCAGCTTCCGCAAATCATCGGAAAACCACTCGTCCCGGACTGCCAGCAGCCGGAAGAAGGTGGATTTGCCAGCCCCCTGACCGCCTACCAGACACAGCATGATTTCAAACTTGCTTCCGGGCTTAAATGCCCTTGTAATCGCCCCCAGCATGAACAGCTTCAAGGCTTCATAGGTGTAATCGTCCACATCAGCTCCCAGAAAGTGCCGCAGACAGAAGCGGATGCGCTCCGTCCCGTCCCATGCAAGGCTGTTCAGAAAATCCCGGATGGGGTGGTACTTATTCTCATTCGCCACAATCCCGATGGCGGTTTCAATCTTTTTCTCACTGGTAAGCCCGTAGGTTTCCTCCAGATAGAGAAGCAGATATTTCATGTCTGTATCGGTCAGGGCTGTGCTTTCTCTGTGAAAACCGATGGGCTTTATGATGTCCTTGCGGTCGGTCAGGATGTTGTAGGCGATTGCCCCGGCAAGCACAGGGTCACGCTGGAATACGGTCAGGCAGTTCCGTATGCTCTGGCGGACACCGCCTTTCTCGGTGGTTTCCAGAGTTGCCTTTACTTCCTCAACGCTCTGGGGCGGCTGCATGGCGTTCATGGTGTTTTTTAGTTCTTGCTGCGTCTGCGGCGGCAAGCTCTGCCATTCGCTGTTCAAGCTGTATCACATCCTTTCCATATCCATAATCAGTAAAGCGATTTCCTCCGTCTCCCCGAACAGCAGCACATCCAGCAGATATTCCACATGGGCTTGCTTCTGCAAGGCTTCCACGAACCGGGGATGAAACGCTTCCTCCGGGGAGTGCGGGGCATAGTCGGTTTTCCATACCCGTAAGAGGTGTAGATAATCGGCAAGGACACGGAAGCAATGTGCCTTTGCTTCCCGGAACTGTTCTTCCGGGGATTTCTGCCGGGGCTTGGGCTTCCTTGCCCTGCCCGGTGGCTTCCAGTCCTCATAGGCAAGCCCGAAGTCACTCGCCAACTGTGCGGCGGCTTCCTTTTTCCCCAGCCCGTACAGGGCAGCTACAAAATCAATCACATCCCCATCTGCACCACATCCGAAGCAGTGGAAACGCTTGTCCAGCTTCATGCTGGGGGTCTTATCGTTGTGGAACGGGCAGCAAGCCATCCCGTTTCTGTTTACCCGGATTCCGTAATGCTCCGCAGCCTGTCTTGTCGTAACGGACTGCTTCACAGCTTCAAATACATTCAAATCAATTCCTCCTTGTAAAAAAGAAAAGGCACTTATCATTCTCAATCTGAAAATGGCAAGTGCCTGTTAAAGTTCCATATCCTGTTGTTTGTGTTTCGTCTGCGCCGGGGCGTTTTTCTGTGCTCTCTTCTCGTCAGCCTTATCCTGCAAGACTTCTTTGAGGGGCTGCTTCTTGGGCGGCTCTTTGCTTTCCTCTGTGCCGGGTGTGGCTTTCCGTACCCAGTAGCGGATGTCCCACAGCTTCTTCAAATCTTCCTGCACCTCGGTCAACGGTACTTTCAAGTCTGCGATTTCGTCCACAAGCTTCGCCTGTTCCTGCAAAAGCTCCTTTTTCGTGCTGTCCTTATCGTCCGGGTGCTTGGCAAGGTAGGCACTGGCTTTCTCAAACCGGGCAACCTCCGGGTGTTCCAGCTTGAATTTTTCCTTAGTTTTCTTGAAAAATATCTTCTGGTATTTCTCATAAACGGGCTTACATTCCTTACAGTCCGTCCGGGCAGAAAGCAGTCCGTCAATCACGTTGCTGCGGGTTTCCTTTGGCTTCATCTGCTTTCGGTAGTCGGCGGCAGATTTCCCGGACGTTTCTATAAAGGCTTCCAAATCCTCCACGGTGGAAAGTCCCTTTCTCTGAAGATAGGACAGGGCTTCGCTGACTGCCTTTAAGTCTTTGGAAGTTCCCCGGCTTTGTCCCGCCCGTGTCCAGCCGCTCCGTTCTGCCTTTCGTACCTCCATGTACTTCATCAACAGATTGGGAAGAAAGACCGCTTCCTCCGCAGCTTTTTCCGCAAGCAGTTCATTCCGCTTTTCACTAAGCTCCACAATCCAGCCTTTGAGATTTTTAATAAGCTGCCGGATAGACTTCATCAAACTATTGGCGGCTTTGATTTCTCGGTTCAGGTTTCCGATGTTCGTCTGAATCCCTCGCTTTTCCATCTGCCGGACAGCAGCCCCTTCATGGACGGTAGGGATAATATCAAGCCCCTGTCTTTCGTAAGAACGGAGATCTACTCGTTCCGGGCGGTTGTTGGCTTCCAGATAGCGGTTTTGGATGACCTCCCATTCATGCCGCCAGATTTCGCCATATTTGCGGTCGTTCCAGTCAACCGTATCTTCCTTGTGGCTTTTCCACCTGCCGGACGGGAGCTTGATTCGTTCCCCGTTCTTATCAAGTTCATAGACCTTGCGGCTCTTGGGAAGCCATTTCCCACGCTCATCCATTGCCCGCATGGTCAGCATGACATGGGCGTGTGGGTTTCCGTCCCCTTTGTCATGGATGGCAAAATCCACGCACATTCCTTTGGAAACAAACTGCTGATTGCAGAAATCCCGGACAAGGGCGGCGTACTGGTCGGGCGGTATCTCTCTGGGGATGGTAAGCACCCACCGCCTTGCAAGCTGGGAGTTCCATTGCTTCTCCACCGCTTCGACAGCGTTCCATAAGGTATTGCGGTCTGCATACTCCTGTGGGGCATTTGCCGGGAGCAGGATTTCATTGTGGACGATACCACGCTTTTCCGGGTAGTGCTTTACTTCCTGGTCATATTCACAGAACAGCTTTTCGCCACTCTGGTAGGCAGCGGCGGCAACCGCAGACTGGTGTTGGCTACGCTGAACAATAGTGATTTCGTTGTGTGGACAGGGCATTTCGTGTCACTCCTTTCTATGCTTGGCGGATGGGGTGGCGTTTTACCACCTCATTTTGGGCAGAAAAAAAGCAGGAGACCTTTTTCAGATTTCCTGCTTGGTGTGCCGCTGTATGAGCGGCGGGTATTTAGTTGTGAAAGTTCGGGACAAGTTGACCCGGGAATGAACAAACTGTTATTTTCGATTTATTTTTTTTTTGCATTTTTAAAACAATAAAAATAGTCATATACATTTTATACCGTAATTTCCTCATTTTCCTTTCGGACTACCATTTTTGGTATTTTTAACGTAACAAATGGTTTAGTCCATCACACAATTTCTCATAATCAACAATTTTTCCATTTATAACAATTTCATGTAACTCCAAACCGTATCTTCGTCATCGTTAAAACCTAATGTTTTTTCATAATCAACTCTCCTAAATTCATTCAACTTTTTTCTTACAATGTTACAAATATTTGCAATCAAAGAAATTTTACCAACTTGAATAGATGCCATTTATTTGGAAGTCCGTCATATGAAACTTTTCAAAAATAAGATGGTTTCGTGATAACAAACATTTTTCACAAGCACCAAATTCTGAGAAATTTTTTTTGCTGGAACCTTTCAAAATTCATTTATTTAAACGGGTCATCTCCAAATTCAAACGGGGCTTCGGCTGGGAACAGCTTGCAACGCAAGGTGTCCCCAGATGGCAAGTCCACAAAAGGGTAGCTGGCGGCAGCCAGCGCAGGGGAAGTGTAGCGTCCCCTGTATGATTTGGAGCAGACCTTGACTGCGGAAAATCACAGCCCTCCGGCGAGGAGCCTTCGGAGAACGCAATGCACCAACCTCTGGGTGGTGTATAATTGCGCCCTTAGTAAACTAAGGGGTTTCCGGCTTCTCCCGTTCCAGCAGTTTTTTCAATAGTTCCTGCGTGTCCTGCCTGTGAAAAATGAGTTTCAACAACAGCATGACATCATCATCTGTCAGGCGTTCCGGCTCTTGCAGAAAACTTTCCAGCATACCGCCACGAGTACAGAGCCGGTGCGTCCGTTCCTTTCGGGTAAGCTGCTTCAACTGGTGCTGCAATGCCTTTTCATCATTGATGGCTTTCCGCAGTTTCTTTTCGCTTTTTTCCAGCTCCCGGTTGAGCTTTTCCAGTTTTGAGGTATCAGGCAAGGGCAGCGTCCTCCTTTCCCGGTATCAGCACATAAATCCTGTTTGGTTCTCCCATGCCCTGACGCACCCGCATGATAAGCCCGGCGTTTTCCAGTTCATTCAGAAGAACGCTTGACCGTCATGGAACTGCGGGACAGGACTGTAGCAATGGCTGTGACAGGGAAGCAGACAAACAGGATTCCGTTTTCGTCCTCCTGCCCTTTGGATAGCATAGCGTCCAGCATCCGGCAGTACATGACCTTTGCGGTGCTGCTGACTGGAAATCCTGTTAACGCTCTGGGAAAGGGCATACATGGCGGCAATGGTGTGTCTATCGTCATAAATTCAAAATTCATTCGGTGTGTTCCTCCTTTTTCTTTGCTCGTTTGGATAAATAACGGGGGCAGTCAACCACAACCGCCCGGAAGCTCTGCTTGCACCCATGCTGGCATTTCCGGCATAATTCGTTGTAAGTGACACGCCCCCGGTCATTGAGGTAAAAGGAAAGCTCATGCTTCCTCTTTTTGCTCATTCTCGGCATATTGCGCTTCCTCCCGTTTTAGTGTATGGTTTCGGGGCGATTTTCGGCAAAATTACGGTCATAGAGCCGCTTAAAATCTCCCGAAGTATCAGCGATAGGGTAGACTATCCCCCTATCAGATTGTCGTGTTTCGGTATCATTTCGGTGTCAGTTCGCCAGTTCTCCCCGGTGTCGTTCCTCCCCTGAATCTCACAGCGGCGTATCGCTCCCTTTGGTACGCTCGTTTCGGTCAGGGTTCCTCCACATCCCTGCCAAAAGTCATGGCACTACATCGCCGGGGAAGCATATCCCACACAGGCTGGTCATTCGATTGGAATAATCCATCGATGAACTACCTGTATCATAGAACATTTTTGTGCCCTGTGCCGTATGTCCACAAAGTAGGAATTAGGGGTAAAAATCAGAAATTTCCACGATTGCGGAAAGTGTGATATAATCCAGATAAGCGGCAAAAATAAACCATTGGAAAGGAGCGTGCACCCATGAAAGGAGCGACAAGCATACAGGAACGCCTTTGGGAACTCCGCAAGGACAAAGGCTTAAATCTGGAAGAACTTTCAAAGCTGACGGGCATTTCCAAATCAGCTCTTGGCAGTTATGAAAAAGAAGGATTATAAGGAAATCAATCATGGAAACCTCATCACGCTGGCAGACTTCTATGGGGTTTCCGTTGATTATCTGCTGTGCCGGACAGAAAACCAGGAGCAGATCAACACGCCATTGACGGAGCTGCATTTGAATGATGAGATGGTTGCACTGCTGAAAAGCGGTCGGATTAACAACCGTCTGCTCTGTGAGCTTGCCACACATAAGGATTTTATCAAGTTTCTTGCGGACATTGAGATTTATGTGGATGGGATTGCTACCATGCAAATCCAGAACCTCAACTCCCTTGTTGATACTGTCCGGCATGAAATCATTGAACGGTATCGCCCCGGCGAAGATGACCCGCATTTGAAGGTGCTGCAAGCCGCACATATCAGCGATGATGAGTATTTCAGCCACATGGTACGTGATGACCTCAATCTCATTATCCGGGATATTCGGGAAACCCACAAAAAGGACAGCGAGAGTGCGCCCCAGACCACCGTTGCCGATGAATTGAAAGAAAATCTGGAAGCGGTCGAAAATTTCAAGGGCAGCCGTTTGGAAAAACTGGCAGTGCTTTACTGCAAGCAACTCGGTATCAACTATAAAAATTTATCTGACGAAGAATTTCGCTGGCTGATTCGGATTCTACAAAAATCAAAGAAAACAGGAACTCCTATCAGTCAAAGGAAAAAATGGTAAAGAAAAATGGTTTGTTGGATTCCATGTAGCCGCTGTTGCATGGTTTTTGTTGGCTTCCATGTTTTAGTAGAGTTATATAGTTTCCCCATTCGCCAGGAGAGACCTCGCCCCATGCTATTTTGGATGTCATAGTATTTTCTTTTCCATATTCCCATGTAGGTAACTTAACCAAATAAATTGTTGTCTGGCAGTTTAATGGTTGAAGTTGTTTCATAAGCCAATACATACCACAAAGCTCATCTGGATTATAGCTATACCAAATGCGAATTTCTTCCCCAGCTACATATCGTTCAATCACTGAGGTCAATGTAGTTTTAATTTTCTGTATTTTTTCTTCAACCTGATAATCTAAATCCTCTACAAAGCAGACAGACAGCATTTTCTTGAGAATATTTTTCCGCTGTTCGCCAATTTCATTATCAGAAATATCTCCCACACTAAGAGCCATATCAAAACAATAAACATCACTGCTCTTGCCTCCCAATGGAATAGCATTCTCCCAAGCAATGCGTTCTTGTTCCTGTGCTTGAAGCTTGTGCTTCTTTCATTTCATCTGAAGATGGAACACTCCCGTCTTCGTGCCTTATAAATACCGAAATTGCACTTCCTCTATATTTTCCCCTGCCGTAAGTTTGGGCAATTTTCAAACTTCCACAGGCACTCTCACCAAATACAATTTCAATCATCTGATATACCTCCGATTTAATTGCTCCCGTTTATGAATAAATCATCTCATGCAAAACAATTTCTTCTGCCCGGTTATGGATGTTATTACATCGTTGTACCCATTCCATTTGACAGGTACGCTTCAATTCCTCGGTCACGCCCTCGGTAGCTTTCATCTGCTCCATAATAGTATCTAACCGTTTCTGTGCCTGTTCGTTCAGGTCTGCAAGATATGTCCACAATTCCCCGGTCAGTGTCAATGTATTCAATCTGGCTGGCTGGACTTCTCTTAAATATTCCCGGTGCAGCCGTCCGTACTTTCCGATAGGGCGGTGTTCCTCCGGCAGCTTCAAATCCGGGATGTAGTAATCTCCAACAAGAATATAATCAATCGTTATTCTTGGTTTCAATTCGCTCTGGTGTTCGTTACCAACATGGCGCAGTACGCTATTCGCGGGTATGAGGTCGACGCCCTGGATTTTGTGCTCAAACCGGTCAATTATTACCAGTTCAGCACCAAGCTGGCCCGCGCTTTGCAGCGGGTGCAGCGCCGCAAAGGCGGGCAGATTGCATTACAGACCGCTGGGGGGTGTGCAGCTGCTGAACACCGAGGACATCTACTGGCTGGAAACGCGGGACCGTATGCTGCATTACCATACCTCCACCGGAGTATGGTCCGTGCGTTCCAGCCTGCAAAATGCTGAAAAGCAGCTGGCCCCCCCTACCACTTTGCCAAATGCAACCAGTGTTACCTTGTCAATCTGCGGTATGTGCGGGCGGTCCAGAACGATATGGTCCAGGTTGGGGAGGACCGGCTGGAGATCAGCCGCCGCCAGCGGGCTGCCTTCCTGGCTGCGGTCGCCGCCTATGTTGGGGGTGCCATGTAATGCTGCCAAATCTCCAACAATTTCTTTCTCTTCTTGTCTGTGGGATACAGCTTTGGGGCGCAGCACTGACCTACTGGCTCCCGCTCCGGCACTCGCCGCACTTTTGGCAGCGGGCGCTGCTTTGCCTGATTCCCTCCATTCCCCTTTCCACATTTTTATTATGGGCGGATCACACGCCTTTCTCGCTGTTCCTGCGGGCGGGGGCGCATATTCTGTTTTGTATGTGGATGATTTTCGCTTCCCACAGCTGCACCCAGTTGGACTGGTCCGGCGCCAATATTGCGCCATCTGGGGAATTTTGAGTGCCCTGACGACATTTGAGTTATGGCAGCTTCTTGTCTGGTGCCTGGCACAGGTAAACATATTCCTGCCATTGGATCAGCCCTCTGCTTTGCTGCTGCAACTGCTGTTTTTGCCGCTGCGTACTGCCTGCTGCGGGTAACTGTTGCCCATTCCATGCCATATGAAGGCAGCTACCACATCGGTCCCCGCCAGCAAATCAGCGCTATTATTCTGGGCGGCATGTTCGTTCTGCTGTTTTTAACAATGCAGACCGTCACCAACACCGGAGTATCACGGGAAACTTCTATCTTCATTATTGTCCCCCTGGCACTCTGCCAGCTCTACTGCATCACCCTTTTATATTTGCAGACTGAGCTGTTCAAAAAGGCGGCCATGGAAAAAGAGATGAACTCGCTGAACATGCTGTATGAACGCCAGCGTCAGCAGTATCAGGTGGCCAAGCGGAACGTACAGATCATCAACCGCAAATGCCATGAGCTGAAAGTTCAGATCGCTGATCTGCGCCGCATGGCCCCCAACGCCGCGCTGCAGCAGAGCCTGAACGAAGCCGAAGCCACCGCCCGGCAGTATGACGCCAGCACCCAGACCGGCAGTGAGGTTTTGGATGTTGTGCTGACCGAAAAAAGCATGCTGTGCGAAGCCCACCACATCAGCATCAACAATGTAGCGGACGGTACCTGCCTGCACTTTATGGATCCGGCCGATCTGTACGCTCTGTTTGCCAACGCACTGGATCATGCCATTGAGTTGACCCGCAAGCTGCCGGAGCCGGAAAAGCGGATGATCGACCTGCTGGTCTGCAGGCGGCAGGGGTTTGCTGTTCTGAATATCATCAGCGCGGTGCCCGATGGCCCGGATCCTGGCCGCGAAACCTGCGATGAGTTAAAGATCGTCAAGCGCATTATCCAGAAGTACAATGGTTTTTTGACTACCGAATCCAACGGTGGATTTTTTGCGATAAAAGCCGTTTTCCCGGTCCAATAAAGTTCCCTCAAAATTTCAGGTATAAGATTCACGCCCTTGCATTTGTACATATTGCACAAATGCAAGGGTTATTTTTTGTCAGGCAAAAACCGTTTATTCCACGCAAATGACCGATTATGCAAAACCCATTGCGACATTTTTCGCTGTTCGTTACAATAATAACAGCAAAAAGAAAGGATGGCTGCGCCATGCGAGAAATCACCAAAATCATGAAGGGTTGGGAATTCACCGGCCCCGACGGCACCACCACAACGGTGGACCTGCCGCACACCTGGAACGCCCGCGACGGTCAGGACGGCGGCAATGACTACTGGCGCGGCACCTGCATCTACCGCACCCATTTCGCTGCTCCCCAGTTTAACACCGCCTCCCATCAGGTCTGGATTCAGTTTGACGGCGTCAACGCCAGTGCCCATGTGGTTCTGAACGGCTCCCCCGTCTGCAACCACGACGGCGGCTACTCCACCTTCCGCGCCAACATCACCGAACTGCTGCGGGATGAAAACGAGCTGACCGTGGAAGTCGACAACAGCAAAAACGACCGCGTTTACCCCCAGAAAGCTGACTTCACCTTCTATGGCGGCATCTACCGCGATGTCAGCCTGATGGTGGTCAGCAAGAACCACTTCACCCTGGATTACTTCGGCGGCCCCGGCATCCGCATCACTCCCACTGTGCAGGGCACAGATGCCAGCGTTCAGGTTACCACCTGGCACGACGGCGAAGGCGAAGTGAGCATTGAGTTGCTGGACGCTGCCGGCAACACCGTTGCCACCGGCAAAGGCCCCGACATCACCCTGACCATCTTCAACGCACACCTGTGGAACGGCGTTAAGGATCCGTACCTGTACAGCTGCAAGGCCCGCCTTGTGGTGAACGGCACGGGTGGAAGATGAGACCACCACCCGCTTTGGCGTGCGCAGCTTCAAGGTTGACCCCAAGAAGGGCTTCTTCCTGAACGGCAAGTCTTACCCGCTGCACGGCGTTTCCCGCCATCAGGACCGCAAAGGCCTGGGCAACGCCATCACCCGCGAGATGCACGACGAAGACATGGCCCTGATCAAAGAGATCGGTGCCAACACCATCCGCCTGGCTCATTATCAGCACGACCAGTACTTCTATGATCTGTGCGACGAGGTCGGCATGGTTGTTTGGGCCGAGATCCCCCTACATCAGTGAGCACATGCCCAATGGCCGGGAAAACACCATCAGCCAGATGAAGGAGCTCATCCACCAGAACTACAACCACCCCCTCCATCGTCTGCTGGGGCGTGTCCAACGAGATCACTATTTCCACCAAGGACAAGAAGGACATGCTGGATAACCATCGCCAGCTGAACGACCTGTGCCACGAGATGGACAAGACCCGCCTGACCACCCTGGCCTGCTACGCCATGTGCGGTCCCTTCAACCGTTCGGCCCACATTACCGATATGGTCAGCTGGAACCTGTACCTGGGCTGGTATGTGCCGGGGCTGTTCCTGAACGACCTGTGGATGGGCTTTTTCCATCTCTGCTTCCCCAACCGCCCGTTCGGCTACAGCGAATACAGCGCGGAGGGCATGCCCAACCTGCACAGCACACACCCCCACCGCGGCGACCACACCGAAGAATACCAGGCCAAGTACCATGAGTACATGCTGCGCTGCTTCAAGCGCCACCCCTGGATGTGGGCCACCCACGTTTGGAACATGTTTGACTTTGCTGCAGACGCCCGTGACCAGGGCGGCGAGCCGGGCATGAACCACAAGGGCCTTGTGACCTTTGACCGCAAAACCAAGAAGGACAGCTTCTATCTGTATAAAGCATGGTGGAGCGATGAAGCCTTTGTGCACATCTGCTCCAAGCGCTTTGTGGAGCGCACCGGCAGCACCGCTACCGTAAAGGTTTATTCCAACCAGAGCACCGTTGCCCTGTATGTAAACGGCAACAAGGTAGGCGAGCAGACCGGCGAGCATGTTTTCACCTTCAAGGTTCCCCTGAACGGCGAACTGCACATTCAGGCCGTGGCTGGTGACCGCACCGATGAGTCCGTCATCCGCCATGTAGATACCCCCAACCCGGAGTACAAGCTGCACAAGACCAAATCCAAGAGTGCAAACTGGGTATAATCTATTTTGAACACTCTGTATTTTGTTCTTGCTTAATACAGTTTGTTATAGAGCATTTTCTAACAGGAGGAGAACACAATGAGTAAGAAACCCAAAGTTGGGATGTGGTCCGGCCTGACCGCCGTTACCGCCGTCCTGACCGCAGGCGCCATTGTAGGCACGACGGTTGCGTTCCATTATACGACCACCGTTAATAACTACCTGGACGCCGACACCTATAAGATCATCAAGGGCAACAGCGACGAAGACACTGAGTACTTCAAGAGCGATTTCACCTCTGATGAAGAGCGCGAGTCCTATGAGGCTGAGCTGTGCGCACAGGTTGAAGCCGAAGGCGCAGCCCTGCTGAAGAACGACAACAGCGCCCTGCCCCTGGCAAGCGGCGCAAAGGTCAGCCTGTTCGGCCACGGCTCCGTGGACCTGATGTACGGCGGCACCGGTTCCGGCTCCGTTGACACCAGCAAGGCTCCCAACTTCAAGCAGGCTCTGGAAGATCAGGGCATCCAGGTCAACAGCACCCTGTGGGATCTGTATTCTTCTGACGATATGATGAAGAACTACAGCCGCATCACCCCGGCTGCCATCTCCGATACCCTGGAAGCCAACACCCAGTACGCTGTGAACGAAGCTCCCTGGAGCAAGCTGTCCAGCGCCGAGTCCAGCTTTGCTGACTACGGCGATGCTGCTATCGTCGTGTTCTCCCGTTCCGGCGGCGAGGGCGCTGACCTGCCCAGTGGCGAAAACGGCACCAATGATTCCTGGATCAAAGGCCAGGAGGGCGACGGTAACTACCTGGCCCTGTCCGCTGAAGAAAAAAGGAACTGCTCCAGAACCTGAAGACCCTGAAGGACAACGGCACCTTCAAGAAGATCATCGTTCTGATCAACTCTTCCAATGCCATTGAGATGGATTTCCTGAACCCGGAGATCTGCGGCGAGGATTACGGCATCGATTCCGCTATGTGGATCGGCGATGTGGGCCAGACCGGCATCAACGGTGTGGGCCAGCTGCTCGCCGGCACTGTGACCCCGTCCGGCAGTCTGGTGGATTCCTACCTGTACGACAATCTGGCAAACCCCGCCATGTACAACTTCTACACCCAGGCTTACCCCAACGCAGCAGATTACAACCTGCTGACCGATGGCCCTGATGTGCAGGGTATGTACAGCGTGTATCAGGAAGGCATCTACCTGGATTACCGTTACTATGAGACCCGCTACGAGGACGCTGTTATGGGCACCGGCAATGCCGGCGACTACAACTGGTCCACCACTGTTGCCTTCCCCTTCGGCTATGGCGACAGCTACACCACCTTCGAGTACAGCGATTTCAACGTGACCGAGTCTGCTGATGCTTTCAATGTCACCCTGAAAGTCACCAACACCGGTTCCACCTACTCCGGCAAAGAAACCGTTCAGCTGTACTTCCAGACTCCCTACACCGACTACGACAAGGCAAACGGCATCGAGAAGGCTTCTGCTGAGCTGTGCGGCTTTGCCAAGACCGATATCCTGGCTCCCGGCACTTCCGAGACTGTCAACATCACCGTTGACAAGAGTGAGCTGCGCACCTATGATGCCAACAACGCCAAGACCTATATTGTTGACACTGGCGACTACTACTTCACCGCTGCCACCGATGCACACAACGCTGTGAACAACATCCTAGCTGCCAAGGGCTACACCGTTGAGAACACCGATGGCCGCATGACCGCCGATGGCGACGTTGCCCTGACCTACAAGTGGACCAACGCCGCTCTGGACAGCACCACCTTCGCCACCAGCGAAAACGGCACTGCCATCACCAACCTGTTTGATGAAGCAGACCCCAACAAGAGCAGCAGCGAACCTGGCGAAGTTACCTGGCTGAGCCGCTCCAACTGGGTTGCCACCTTCCCCACCCAGCCTGTTGTGCTGAACGCAACCCAGACCCTGGCTGATCACCTGGCTTTCACCCGCTACGACGGCAGCAAGGCTGACAGCGTTGAAATGCCTACCCTGGGCGCTGACAATGGTCTGGCTCTGGTTTCCATGATCGGTGCCGACTATGACGATCCCCAGTGGGACACCCTGCTGGATCAGCTGACCTTCAACGAGATGGTCAACACCATCACTCTGGGCTTCCACAACACTGCAGCGGCTGCCTCCATCGGCAAGACCGCTACCAAGGACGAGAACGGCCCGCAGGGCCTGACCGCTGCCCTGACCGGCGGTGCATCCGCCATGTGCTACACCTCCGAGGATGTCATGGCTGCCACCTTCAATGTGGACCTGATCAACGAAGTGGGCAAGTGCATCGGTGAGGACTGCCTTGCAATGGGTTACTCCGGCCTGTACGGTCCCGGCATCAACATGCACCGCACCGCCTACTCCGGCCGTAACTTCGAGTACTATGCTTCTGATCCGTTCGTTGCCGGCACCATCTGCGCTGCCGAAGTCAACGGCATCCAGTCCAAGGGCGTTTACGTTTACCTGAAGCATGTTGCCCTGAACGACTCTGAATCCAGCCGCCGCGGCGTGAACACCTGGCTGAACGAGCAGGCTGCCCGCGAAATCTACCTGGAAGTTGCCGACAAGGCCATCACCGATGGCGGCGCCTGGAGCGTTATGACCGGCTTTAACCGCTGGGGCGCTTACTGGTGCGGCGCTTACGATAACCTGCTGACCGGCTTCCTGCGCGGCGAACTGGGCATGCGCGGCATGATCATCACCGACTACTCCGGTTCCAGCAAATACATGGATCTGGCCGATGGTCTGATTGCCGGTTCCGATATCTGGGATAGCCCGGACCCGACCATCCACACCACCCTGGCTCCGAAGTACGAGAACGATGCTTACATCGTGACCGAAATGCGCGAATCCATGCACAAGATCCTGTACACCGTTGCCAACTCCAACGCTATGAACGGCTGGTCCTCCGCTGACCGCCTGAAGGTCATCACCCCGTGGTGGAAGACCGCCCTGTACGCTCTGGACACCGTTCTGGCTGTTCTGACCGTGCTGTGCATCTGGCGCCTGGTTGTTGCCATCAAGCGCAAGAAGACCTGGACTGCTGAGCAGGCTGCCAACACTGCAAGCGCTCAGAATCAACAGTAAGGTTTAGGGCAACACCGCACAATTCCCCTGCCTTGCGGCTTAAGCACCGCTCCGGCGGCTGCGGCACGGCATCTGCGTTGCCAAAATGCTCGATAATGTCGGGTTGCGGTACCCGCATCGTGCTTCGGGGGCAAAAGCCCCTCGCACTCTGCGACCGCTGCCCCTGCTTCGGTTCGCTGTTTCCGCCACTGGCGGCGCTCACCTTTGCAGCATCCAGTATTATCTGCGCTTTTGGCTTGGCATCTGCCGCACCTCGCTCGCCGTATCGGCACTTAGAATTATGCGGTATTGCCTTAGCCTCCGCATCGTCCCCCTTTTTGAATCGTTTATGCCCCCGCCCGTTTCGGGGCGGGGGTCTTTGTTATGAAAGGAGAATGCCCCCATGAGTGAACAAAACTCTGCGGCGTCTGCCAGCGTCAACCGCGCCAAGCCTTACCAGCTGATACTGTTCCCGCTTAACAACGGCGCTACCAACGTGTACTATGTTCTGGTGCTTTCCTACATTGCCACCTTTCGGCAGCAAGGTTCTGGCCCTGAGCATGATCTTCGCCTCCGTGATGGTCACCGGCATGCGCCTGTTTGACGCCATTACCGACCCTATCATCGGTGCCCTCATGGACCGCACCAACGGCAGGTTCGGCAAGTTCCGGCCCTTCATGGTCATCGGCAACCTCATCATGGCAGCAAGCATTCTGGTGCTGTACTGCCTCACCCCGCTGATCCCCGCCTCCATGGAATGGGCACGTTATGTTGCCTTTGTAGCCCTGTACGCCATCTGGGTCATCGGCTACACCTTCCAGACCAGCTGCACCCGCTCCGGCCAGACCGTTCTGACCAACGACCCCAAGCAGCGCCCCCTGTTCACCATCTTCAACACCGTGGGCAGTCTGCTGGGCATGGGCGCGATGCAGTTCTTTGCCCCCATCCTGGCCAAGAACTATGAGGGCGGCTACGCTTCCGCCGGGTTCTTCCGCACGCTGGCTCCGGTGGGCATCGTCATCTCCATCCTGCTCACCCTGCTGGCTGTCATCGGCATCTGGGAGAAGGACCAGCCCAAGTACTTTGGCATCGGCGGCCAGAAAACCGAAAAGATCAAGGTTGCCGAGTATGTTGCCATCATTAAGGGCAACAACCCCATGCAGCGCCTGATGGTGGCTGGTGCAGGCTGCAAGCTGGCACTTTCCATTGCCACCAACACCACTGTTCTGTGCATGCTGTACGGCTGCATGATGGGCAACTATGATGGTCTGTACCTGCCCATGATGGTTCTGGGCTATGTGTTCAGCGTTCCCTGCGTCCTGCTCACCGTCCGCACCAGCCAGAAGAAAGGCCAGAAAGCCAGCCTGATGCGCTATGTCAGCGTTGCCCTGATCTGCTACATCGGCGTTCTGGTGCTGCTGCTCCTGTGGGGCAAGGGCGATGCCTTCACCCTGTCTCTGATGTCTGACGGCAAGGTTTCCATCAACCTGTACACCATCCTGTTCATCGCTTTCTTCGGCATCGGCTACGGTGCTTACTACGCCACCGCCGATATGCCCATCCCCATGGTGGCCGACTGCTCCGACTACGAGACCTACCGCAGCGGCAAGTATATCCCCGGCATCATGGGCACCCTGTTCAGCCTGGTTGACAAGCTGGTGTCCAGCCTGTCCGCTACCGTTGTGGGCATCGCGGTCAGCTTTGTGGGCCTGCAGAGCCTGCCCACCCAGTATGACCCCTACACCCCGGGCATGAACTGGGTGGTCATCGTTCTGTTCTGCGTTATCCCCATGATTGCATGGGCGGCTACCCTCATCGCCATGAAAAACTACAGCCTGACCGGCGAAAAGATGAAGGAGATCCAGGCTGTCAACGCCTGCCGCCGCGACGCTGTTGCGGGCGGCATGAGCCTGGAAGACGCCATGCAGAAATGGCAGACCCTCGACCAGCTGCCGGCCCAGTACCGCGCAAACTAATTTTACTGTTTTCTCCTCCTCTGATACCGGTTTGATTGCGCCGGTTATTTAACTGAAACACCGGGTGCCATATGGCGCCCGGTGTTTTGTTTTGCCGCAAATCAAACGTTTCTATTCCACCAAAACAGCAGGCGTGCTCCCTTCCTCAAGGGGGGGGCCGCCTGCTGCTGTGGCTGTATGTTGTAAGAGAGAGAAATGTAAGATAACTGTCTTGCTTTATGCGATAATGCTTGGGTATTTTATTTTCTCTCAGCACCCGGCATTTTTTAGGGGCCGATGTTTGCGCCATTTCTCATGACAAACATCAAAAATTCTTTCGTTCTTGTTTAACCGATACATCATTCAGCCACATTCCCGGCCTTTTTTCTGCGTTAATACGGTCGATTTCCTCCTTGATCATATTTCCAAAAGTCTTATCGTCAAGTTCTACACTTTTTTCTGCCGCCACAGATTTGTCAGCAAATACATCAAAACATATGTTCTTTATATGAGATTGTATTAAGGCAATACCGCATAATTCTAAGTGCCGATACGGCGAGCGAGGTGCGGCAGCTGCTAAGCCAAAAGCGCAGATAATACTTTGTGTATTATCGAGTATTTTGGCAACGCAGATGCCGTGCCGCAGCTGCCGGAGCGGTGCTTAAGCCGCAAGGCGGGAATTGTGCGATGTTGCCTTAAAACAGAAAGCCTCCGGCTGCTCGCACAATGCAGCCGGAGGTTTTCTGTTAAATTCCCAATCCATCCAAAATTGATGGCAAAGTAATGAGGCTTGTGTTAGAATGAAATCAGCTTATGCTTTTTCGCTCTGCATGGCGGCAGTCAGCTTTCTGGCGGCGAACACCAGCACAACAGCGGCGGTGAACAGGCTCTGGATCCAGACGCCTGCAAATACAAGCAGGATTTAAAGGCAAAATCCCGCTGTGTTTATAGAAATAGACTACATTTTCGACTTTTCAGATACACCCTAGACTATTGCCAGCTGAGCATGGGAAATTATCATGGAAAAAATCTTACAACCGGCAGCGTGTTCAAAGTCATTCTGACCTTTGCCCTGCCGTATCTGCTCTCTTACTTTCTGCAAACGCTGTACGGCATGGCTGACCTGTACATCACGGCCGATTCTGCGGGGTGGACAGCATCACCGCCGTTGCCAACGGCAGCCAGGTCATGCACATGCTGACCGTTATCATTGTTGGGCTTGCCATGGGTTCCACCGTCATCATCGGCCACGCCGTGGGGCGGGCAATATGCGCGATGCCGAAGCCGCCATCGGCAACACCGTCACCCTGGTCATGGCGGTCTCCCTCGGTTTTACCACCGTGCTGGTGGCCGCAGTGCGCCCGCTGGTCGGCCTGATCGGTGTTCCGGCAGAGGCCGTTCCCGGCACGGTGCAGTATCTGACCATCTGCTTCATTGGCATCCCGTTCATCACGGCATACAACATCATCAGCTCCGTCTTCCGCGGTTTGGGGGATTCCAAAAGCCCGATGTACTTTATCGCCGTTGCCTGCGCCGCCAATATTGCGCTGGATATTCTTTTCATCGGTCCCATGGCCCTTGGCCCGGTGGGTGCTGCGCTGGGCACTACCCTTTCGCAGACCTTGAGTGTTATTGTTGCCTTGTTCGGCATCCGGCGGCACAAAACCGGCCTGCGGCTGAGCCGCCAGAACTTCCGCCCGCGCAAAGGCGTGCTGGGCCGTATTCTTAAAATCGGCCTGCCGGTCGCTGTGCAGGACGGCTGCATTCAGGTCGCGTTCATCATTATCACCATCATTGCCAACCACCGCGGCCTGATTGATTCTGCCGCCGTGGGCATTGTGGAAAAAAATCATCAGTGCCATGTTCATTGTGCCGTCCTCCATGCTGGCGGCGGTATCGGCGTTGTCTTCCCAGAACCTTGGCGCAGGCAAGCCGGAGCGCGCCGCCCAGACCCTGAAATACGCCGCCATGATCGCCACTGGTTACGGCATTGCCGTAGTATTGGTCATTGAGCTTGTGGCCGAGCCGCTGCTGGGATGCTTCACCACCGACGCCGCCGTGGTGCTGATGGGCTGCCAGTACATCCGCGGTTATATTGTGGATACCATTTTTGCCGGGATCCACTTCAGCTTTACCGGTATTTTGCCGCCTGCGGCAAGTCTTACATCGGCTTTCTCCACAACATCATCGCTATTGTGCTGGTGCGCGTTCCGGGGTCCTACCTGGCTTCCCGGCTGTTTGCCGGAACCCTGCTGCCTATGGGGCTGGCCGCACCGGCGGGTTCGCTGTTATCCGTCATGATCTGCGTGGCGGCCTACCGCTGGATGAAGCGCCGCGGCACCCCTGTATACTGCCGCCTGACTTTTCCCCCAAAGGAGCATCCGCCCATGTACGTTTTTTCTTCTTCAGCATTCCCACTTAACGGTGTAGCTCAAAACAACGAAAATAACGCATATTCCGCAAACACAAAATTGCTTCTGCCTTTGCAGAAACCGGTTGGATTTTCGGTGTTTCCGGTACACCTTCGTTCTCTCGCTTACCCGCGGCGCTGGCGCAAAAACTTGCCAATGCTGCGCTGCAATGCGGCAAAATCCACCGGCTTTGCAAAATGGCCGTTCATCCCGCTCTCTGCAGAAAGCCGCTCATCTTCCACAAAAGCATCGGCGGAAAGTGCAAACATCAGCACGCTCTTGGCGTCCGGGCGGTTCATGGCTTCTTTTTTCGCGTAAATCTGCTACAATAGAACCCGCATCAAAAAATGTATCATTTTTGCCCTCTGGTGGGAAGGAGTTTGCTATGGCCCATACTTTTTCTTGTTCTGCCGATGCCCCGCTGGTGCACACCACCGGCGGCTCGGTGCGCGGCTACCGTTTTGACGGGCTGGATATCTTTAAGGGCATCCCTTACGCCAAAGCCAGGCGCTTCCACGCGCCGGAGCCAGCTGTGGGGACGGCGTGCTGGACGCCACCAGTTACGGCTATGTCTGCCCTTTGCTGGAAATGCCCAAACCCAACGGCGAAATGCTGGTGCCCCACCGCTATTGGCTGATGGACGAAGCCTGCCAGAACCTGAACATCTGGACCCCCGCGCTGGATGACGCCCACCGCCCCGTGCTGGTGTGGCTGCACGGCGGCGGATACTTTGCCGGTTCCTCCATTGAGCAGATCGCTTACGAGGGCGAAAACATGGCCCGCCTGGGGGACTGCGTGGTGGTTTCCATCAACCACCGGCTGAACATCCTGGGCTATCTCGACCTTTCGGATTTTGGGGCGGAATACGCCAATTCCGGCAACGCGGGCGGGGACGATATCATCGCCGCGCTGCGCTGGGTGCGGGACAATATTGCAGCGTTTGGCGGCGATCCCGGCTGCGCGACGGTATTCGGCCAGTCCGGCGGCGGTGCCAAAGTGACAACGCTGCTGCAGACCCCTGCCGCGGACGGGCTGTTCCACAAAGGTATTGTGATGAGCGGCGTTCTGGGCCGCCTGGCCGACTGCACCGGCAGCGGGCGGGACTGCGCCGAGGCTCTGATGGCGGAGCTTGGCGCGGCGGATATCGCCGCACTGGAAACGGTACCCTATGCCGCGCTTGCCGCCGCTTATAACAAAGTAGCCCCCGCCTTGAAAGCAGCCGGAAAAAACACCGGCTGCACCCCACACCCCAACGCCTTTTATCTGGGTGACCCGCTGGAAAATGCGTTCCGCCCCGAAACCGCCCGCATTCCCCTTCTGGTGGGCACCGTGTTTGGCGAGTTTGCCGCCTTCAATGGCTTCGGCCTGAACAAAGCACAGATGAGCGCCGCCGAGGCCGAAGGCTTTGCCGAAAAAATGCTGGGCAAGCAGACGGCGGATGCCCTGCTGCCGCTGTTCCATGCCGCCTACCCCGAACGCAGCGCCGCCGACCTGCCGTTTTTGGATGTACTGTTCCGGGAGCCGACCATGCGCTATATCCGCCGCCGGGCGGAAACCGGCCCGGTGTGGAGCTATTTCTTCAATCAGGATTTCACCATTGAGGGCGGCCGCGCCCCATGGCATTGTTCCGATATCCCGTTTGTTTTCCATAATACTGAGCTGGTGCCTTCTGCCAACATTTCCGGCGTGACCCGCAGCTGGAACAGCAGATTTTCGATGCCGTTCTGGCCTTTGCCCGCACCGGAAACCCGCAGCACAGCGGCATTCCCACCTGGCCCGCCAGCACCCCGCAACAGGAAAACACCATGCTGTTTGATTCCGCCACCCGCCTGGCCCCTAACCATGACAAAGCCCTGATTGCTGCCGCGCTGCCCGCCATCTCTGCCTTGATGGCACGCAACTTTGACCCCGACAGTATCCAGCACTAATATAGAATAAAATAATTCGGAATCTTCCGCTTCTTCTGCATCTTCGGATTCTCAGAACAATTCTGTGTCTGAACAGCAAACCTGGTCCGAAAAATCCCCGGACGGCGACTATTACATTGAAGTGTATGAAAAAAGACGGCCATGTGTACCGCGTGGATGATGACACCATGCTGTACTGATTCCCGCAACACAAAAGGCATGCACCGCCCCGGCTGAACTTCTGTTCAGTTTCCGGCAGTGCATGCCTTATTTGTAATTTTATCGGTTAAGGCAATACCGCATAATTCTAAGTGCCGATACGGCGAGCGAGGTGCGGCAGATGCCAAGCCAAAAGCGCAGATAATACTGGATGCTGCAAAGGTGAGCGCCGCCAGTGGCGGAAACAGCGAACCGAAGCAGGGGCAGCGGTCGCAGAGTGCGAGGGGCTTTTGCCCCCGAAGCACGATGCGGGTACCGCAACCTGACATTATCGAGCATTTTGGCAACGCAGATGCCGTGCCGCAGCCGCCGGAGCGGTGCTTAAGCCGTCAGGCGGGAATTGTGCGGTGTTGCCTTAAGAAAGCTCTGCGATATCGTACAGCAGTCGCTCGGTATCGTCCCAGCCCAGGCAGGGGTCCGTGATGGACTTGCCATAGCAGTGCTCGCCGATCTTCTGGCTGCCCGGCTCAATATAGCTTTCGATCATCAGGCCCTTGACCAGGTTCTTGATGTCGTCCGAATGGCGGCGGCTGTGCAGAACCTCTTTCGCAATGCGGATCTGCTCCATATACTGCTTGCCGGAGTTGCTGTGGTTGGTATCTACAATGCAGGCGGGGTTCTTCAGGTTGCGCTTCATGTACAGCTCATACAGCAGGCGCAGATCCTCGTAATGGTAGTTGGGGATGGTCTGGCCGTGCTTGTTCACTGCGCCGCGCAGAATGGTGTGGCTGAGCGGGTTGCCCGGGCACTGCACCTCCCAGCCGCGGAAAATAAAGTCGTGGGGCACCTGGGCCGCCACAACAGAGTTGAGCATAACGGTCAAATCGCCGCTGGTGGGGTTTTTCAGGCCCACGGGCACATCGCAGCCGCTGGCCACCAGGCGGTGGAACTGGTTTTCCACCGAGCGGGCGCCCACGGCAATATAGGACATAAGGTCCGAGAGGTAACGCAGGTTTTCGGGATAGAGCATCTCGTCCGCGGTGGAAAAGCCGGTTTCCTGCAATACGCGCATGTGCATATGGCGGATGGCCAGAATTCCCTCCAGCATATCCGGCTTCTTTTCCGGGTCCGGCTGGTGGATCATTCCCATGTAGCCCTCCCCGGTGGTGCGGGGCTTGTTGGTGTACACGCGCGGAACGATCACCAGGCGGTCCTTCGTCTTCTCCTGCACCTTGACCAGACGGGACACATAATCCACAACGGCTTCCTCGTTATCCGCCGAGCAGGGGCCGACAATGACCAGGAGCTTGTCGCTTTCGCCGGTAATGATCTTTTTGATTTCTTCATCCCGCTCTTTTTTGCGGGCGGCCAGTTCCGGCGCAAGGGGAAACCTTTCCCGAATGACATCCGGGGAAGGAATTTCTGTCACAAACGAGAATCCCATGATTTTATGATCCTCTCTCCGTCAGCGCCGCACATTCCAGCCCTCTATTGCCGGGCGGCGCCGCGCTTTTTCTCTGTATTTTGCACAGGTAGTTGATACAAACAGCTTATTTTTATTATAGTATAGAACCCGCCGCGCGGCAAGAGCTGCCCCCGCTGCCGGGCAAAAAACTTGCAAAAAATGCCGTTTTCCGCCGTCCGGCGGCATACAAACAGCCCGCCCGCGCACCACAAACCAGGTGATGCGCGGGCGGGCCTTCTGTATTTAGTGAATCAATTCCGAGAACAGCGGGCAAAGCACGGCGGTCATGATACCGGCCACAGCAACGGAAAGGCCGCTCATCGCGCCTTCCACTTCGCCGATTTCCAGCGCCTTGCTGGTGCCCACGGCGTGGGACGCCGTACCAATGCCGATGCCTTTGGCAATGGGGTTGGTAATGCGGAACACCTTGCAGACGGTTTCCGCCGCCAGCGCGCCCACAATGCCGGTCAAAATCACAATGGCGCCCGTCAGGGTGGCAATGCCGCCCAGCTCGCGGGAAACATCCATGCTGATGGCAGTGGTAACGGACTTGGGCAGCAGGGTGATGTACTGCTCATGGTTCAGGTCCAGCAGCAGGGCCAGTGCCAGCACGCTGAACAGACTGGCCATAACTCCGGCCAGCACACCGGCCACAATGGCTACCAGATTTTTGCACAGCAGATCCCATTTTTCATACAGCGGCACTGCCAGGCTGACCGTTGCGGGCAGCAGCAGGTAGCTGACGGGCGAAGCGCTGGCAGCGTATGTATCATAGGGGATGTTCAACACGCTGAGCACCACGATGACAAACGCCGTGCCCAACAGCAGCGGGTTGAGAATTGCCTTACCGGTGCGCTTGTTGATGAGCACCCCCAGGCCGAACGCAGCCAGCGTGAGCAGCACGCCCCATACGGCGGAAGATTCCAGAACTTGTGTGATCATTGCTTTTTCTCCTTCCGCTCTGCCAGGCGCTGGGTCACGCAGCCGGACACCGTCATGACCAAAATGGTAATGGGGATCAAGGCCAGCAGCACCGGCACCAGCATGGCCTGTAAATCCGCCCACAGATCCATCACGCCCGCAGCCGCCGGAACAAACAGCAGCGGGAAAATGCCGGTCAGAAACAGCGCCGCCGTGCGCACCTGCTCCAGTTTGACCACCCCAAAGCGCAGCGCCGCCAGCAGCAGCATCAGCCCGTACACGCTGGCCGGGATGGGCAGCGGCAGCACCAGGTGGCAAACCTCCCCCGCAAAGCAGAACGCCGCAATGCGGGCAAATTCAAATATCAGTTTCATTTATGCTTTCCTCTTTTTTGTCCGGCAGTGCCCCCACTACCGCCCTGCGCAAAACAAGACACCTTATCGTTATCTTTTTTGCTTTTCCGGGCTGCACAGACAGCCCGGTTCTCATTTTTTCATGCTTCACAAGTATAGCAGACTCCCCCACCGGGGGCAAGGTCAATTTTCGACATGTTTGACAAATATGCAGGTGTTTTTTTGCATATTGTGACGAATCGTTTCGCCGCGCGTATCCCTCATTCTGTTTTGTTTTTCGGTAAATATACAAATTGTATTTTTTGTGTTTTATTTCCAACTACAATAAATCCCTGCCCGGGAACCATCCGGACAGGGATTTGAAGGAGAAACGCAGCTTATTGTGTTCATGGTTCCCCTGCCTCCGTTTTGGCGCAGCCGGCGTTCCGCATACGCGGCTGCACAGCAGGCCGGGGTTCTTGTTCACTCTGCTTTGGTAATAATCAAACGGTTGTCAGCAGGGCTTTGCAGCTGCCCGTTAAAGCATAGGCACCGCTGCCCGCCGTGATAAAGAAACTGTCGCCCTTTTTTGCCTGCACCGTTTCGCCGCCGCAGGTCAGGCGCCCCTCCCCTTCGGTAATCAGGAGCGAAACAAAGGACGTCTCGTCCGCCGTGCCGGTGTAACCACCTGCCACCACATCCACGGTAAAGTAATCGCACTTTGCCAGATGGGGGCTGAAATCATGCTGTTCCGGCGGGGTACGGCGCATTACCTCCAGCGCCTGCTTTACATGCAGCGCGCGCGGTTTACCGTCCGCCCCCACGCGGCCGTAATCGTACACACGGTAGGTCACGTTGGAGTTCTGCTGCACTTCAACCACCACAACACCCTTGCAGATAGCGTGCAGCGTGCCGGACGGGATAAAAAAGCAATCCCCTTTATGCACCGGTACGGCGTTCAGGACCTCGGTCAGGGTATTGTTCCGGATGCGCTCTTCCAGTTCTTCCCGGCGGATTTCATGGTCAAAGCCGTAATACAGGCACGCGCCCCGGTTCACAGTCCAGCACATACCACATCTCGGTCTTGCCGTACTGGTGTTCGTGCTCCAGCGCATACTCGTTGGAGGGGTGTACCTGGATGGAAATGTTATTCTTGGCGTCAATGAACTTGGTCAGAACGGGGAACATTTCAAACTTTTTGCAGTCTGTTCCCGCCGCTTCCGGGTGGGCGGCCAGGTAGTCCGCCAACATGGTGCCGTCCGGCAGATAGCTGGGGCCATCGGGATGGCAGGAAAGCACCCAGGCTTCCGCCAGCGGGTTCAAATCGCTCTGCACACCAAAGTCGGTGCGCAGGCGGCTGCCGCCCCAAAGGTAATCCTTGCAGGAAGGGGTCAGTTTTAGAATTGACATTGTCGATTTACCTCATTATATCACAGCACATTATAAAATGATAGGGTCATATCGCGGAATCATTTTCAGGTTGACGCACAATTTTTGCGCATTACACTTTGTGCAGGTACCACAGCTTTGCGGGCACCTGGCCGTAATCGCCGGGCAGAGGCAGACCAAGGGTCTGCAGCATAAAGCCGGTGTACCGTTTCCCTGCCTCATCCTGATAGGCTGCAGTCTCCTCCAGCCCCTGCAGAATCAGACGCGGGCAGGGTTTTCCACGGCCATTCAGGGCGCTGCCAGATGCCGTCCACAACTTCCGGGCGGGGGGCGAAATCCAGGCAAAAGCTAGCCGCACCGCGCAGGGTCAGCGGCCCGCCCCACGGCACCGGGAACTGCGCGCCGACGCTGACATCCAGCACCAGCAAAGCCAGCAGCGCCAGAATGGGCAGCCAGGTTGCGCCAGGGTGGACGCCCCGCCGGGGCCACGGGCACACGATATTACCGGTCTTGCTGATTGAGATATGCCTGATTTTTTTTCGATCAGCGCCACACGCTGGGTCACGCAGTCACGGCTGCGCAGCGGGTCTGCGGGGTTTTTGAATGCAAAGTCCAAAAAGCTGGCCAATGGTCGTGGAAGCAACGTGCAGGCGCGTATCACTGGCGGCATAATAAATATACACCTTACCGTCATCATCCGCAATAGCGCCATTGGTAAATACCACGTTGGAAACATCGCTGACCCGCTCCCAGCCACGCGGCGCGATCAAAAAATCCGGCCGGTTCGGCAATCACTTTCCAGGGCTCTTTCAAATCGGTCACATACAGGTAGATCACATAGCGCAGGCCCTCCGCAGTGTTGCGCACGCCGTGGGCAATGTGCAGCCAGCCCCTGGCCGTCTTGATGTAGGTCGCGCCCTCGCCGTTCTTGCCTTCGGTGATGGTGTGGCAGCGGCGGGTCAGCAGGGCGTCCAGCTTTGCCTGCTGGCGGTAAAATTCAGAGTGCAGTTTACACATTGACATCGGGGTTCCTTCTCATGAGTTCCATGCACATCCGGCCATTGTGGTAAGGGCACTTCCACGGCTCCACAATGGGCTTGTGGGTGGGGGTGCCGTATTTATCCGTCTGCCAGAACCATTCGCTGCCGGGGCGGGTATCGACCATCTTATCCAGGATAAAATGGTACACATCGGCGGCAGCATCGGCATAGCGATATTCACCGGTTTTCTGGTATACACCTTTTTCAACCGCTGGCCGCCAAAGGTTTCGCCTGTAAATCATATTGAGGGGGTGTAAATCCATTTTCCCATATGGTATGATAATATCAAATTCTTTTACATCGAGATCCACCCGAGGGCATTCGCCACAGAACTTACCAGAATGATAGCAGCAAACACCGGGCAAAGGGTGCGGATCATAAAATTGAAAACCTTTTTTCGGCGGAAAGGTTGACCATTCTGGGTCACCTCTTCCTCAATCTTTTCCACGCCGATCACGCTGGTCACCAGCAGGCAGGTTGCAATGGCCGCAATGGGCATCATAACTGAGTTTGTCAGGAAGTCGAAAAAGTCAAGGAACTGCATCCCGATAACGGTCACGCCCGACAGCGGGCCATAGCCAAGCGCCGACAAGCTTCCAAGCAGCACCATAATAATCCCAATCACTGCCGCAGCCTTTTTGCGGCTCCATCCCAGTTCATCCTCAAAAGTCGATACTGCGCTTTCTGTCAATGCAATAGAGCTTGTCACCGCTGCAAACAGCACCAGCACAAAGAACAGCACGCCCACCAGCGAACCAAGTTCCATGCTTTCAAAAACTTTCGGGATCGTAATAAACATCAGTGCGGGACCGGCCTGCAGGGTGTCCGGGTCACCACCAGAGAACGAAAACACCGCCGGAATGATCATCAACCCGGCCATCATTGCAATCAGCGTATCAAAAATCTCAACGTTCTTGGTAGATCCCTCAATGGACACATCTTTTTTTCATGTAAGAGCCGAATGTTACTAAAATACCCATTGCGATGGACAAAGAATAGAACATCTGGCCCATGGCTGTAACCACTGTCATCCATGAAAAATTGGCCGGATTCGGTACCAAAAAGTACTTCACTCCTTCCAGCGCACCGGGCCGTGTTACTGAATAAGCTGCAATAATTACTGATAACACCACCAGTACCGGCATCATCATCCGGGAAACACGCTCCACACCATTGCGGACACCGGCAAAATGATGCCCAGTGTAAGCAGGGGGTAAAGAGCAGGAATACGATTTCCACCGAAGCGCCATTGGCGATGAAAGAGGAAAAATACCCATCCTGTGCCAGCTCACTGCCATGACCGGTAATATACCCCACCAGATATTTGATAACCCAACCGCCAATAACCGAATAATACGGCACAATCAAAATGGGAATTATCGCGTTGATCCATCCTCCAAATGCACGCCAGCGTCCCTTTCCAGAAGCTGCAAAGGCCCCAACTGGACTTTTCCGGGTCATCCGTCCCAGCGCTGTCTCTGCCATAATCATTGTATAGCCAAAGGTGACCGCCAGCAGAATGTAAATCAGCAGAAAAATTCCACCGCCATATTTTGCCGCCAGGTATGGGAACCGCCAGATATTGCCCAAGCCAACCGAGGCGCCGGCTGCCGACAGCACAAAGCCGAGCTTGCCGGAAAATGAGCTCCGGCCGCTGTGTTGTTTTTCCATTTATTTTTTTTCTCCTAACCATTTTCACACTATTATTTTAGTGTAGCATAACCGCCAAAAAACTGCAATCTACGCCACAAACATTCGCTTTCATAGGGAGGGGCAAAGTCTTTGCTTTTATATCCCTGTCTGCCATTCTATAAAAAAGCTTCCACCTTACGGCAGAAGCATTTCTTTGGTGGGGCATCCAGGGGCCCAACACCCACGGACTAATGAACAGTCCACTGGACTGTTCATTACCTCGCTCTCGCTCGGCCGTCCTTTCAAGTCCTGCATGGCCTTTTTATAAAAAAAGCTTCCACCTTACGGCAGAAGCATTTCTTTGGTGGGCCATCCAGGGGCCCAACACCCACGGACTAATGAACAGTCCACTGGACTGTTCATTACCTCGCTCTCGCTCGGCCGTCCTTTCAAGTCCTGCATGGCCTTTTTATAAAAAAAAAGCTTCCACCTTACGGCAGAAGCTTTTCTTTGGTGGAGCATTGTCCACAGCACTCGAACCCAACACCTCTTCACGGGAGATGGTTTTGGAATCGTCCGTGAAGTTGAAATTGAGCACGACCCGGTCGTCAAAAACGTAGACCGAGTTGACAAAGGTATCAATGATTTGTCGCTGGTGTTCCATGTCTCTCATGTCACCCTTGCGAAATTTTTTCAAACCAGAACCGCATCCATTCGCGGGTCAGGACGGGCTTTTTCAGCTCTTCTTCCAGAATGCTGGTGTTCAGGGCTTCTTTCCGGGCTTCCAATTCGTCCAGCCGCTGCTTGGTGGTCGGGGTCAGGATGCCCTGTTCAATGGCTTCCAGAAGGTTTGCCAGCCGCTTCTCTGTGTCCCTGAGCTGGTCTTTCAGGACAGGCAGCCGGGTGTTCTCCTGCTGCTGGGCATCCATGACCAAATCTATCAGCCGTTCGATGATTTCATCGCTAAAAATCACCTTAATGGCGGTGTCCACCACGAACCGCTCCAGCGGCTCCTTGCGGATGGCTTTCAGGTCGCAGTGCGCCTTGCCGTGGCGTTTGGCGTTGCCGCACTTGTAGTAATAGTAGGTGTTTCCCATGTGGCTGGTGCCGCTTTCGCCACCCATCAGGGTGCCGCACTTGCCACAAGAACAGCTTGGTGGTCAACAAATAGCTCACATCCTCTTTTGCAGGCCGACCATGGGCGATTTTGTTCTGCTCAAAACGCTGCTGCACCCGGTCAAACAGGTCCTGGTCAACAATGGCCGGAATGCCGCCCGGCGTCACAATGTCCTTGTAGCGGTATTCGCCGATGTAGCGGCGGTTGCGGAAGATCTGGAAGATAATGGGTGATGAGCAGGATATACAGCTTCCGATTCAGCACAAGACCCAGCGCAATGCCCACCACAAGACCGGACACCGCATAGGTGCCAGCTTCGGCAGAGATCATGCGTTTCAGCTGTGCATCATCCATCCCGATGGCACGCAGGATGCCATACTGCTTCATTCGTGCCGACACGCTCATGGAAATGCTGTTGACGATGTTCAGAATGGTGATTCCTGCAATCACGATGAGAAACGCATAGACCACCAGATGGAACGCCCAGTAGGTGCTTTGTATCATCCGATTTCCTTCGATTCGGTTGGAAAAAACAACCTGCTTGTTTAACGTGTCGCTCAGCAGGGTGTGTATTTGTGCAATGGCTGCGTCTGCTGTGGTATCTTTTAGTTGAATATCGATCACCGCATAGCGGTTTTGCCCGGTCAGCTGATGGAAGGTTTCTTCGGTGCAGATAACAATCGGGGAATCGGTACTACTGAACGGGCTGTCGTTCAATACACCCACGACTGTGAGCTTTGCATCCTCCAGCTGAATGGTATCACCCACGGTCAGGGAGTTGCTTTTGTCGAATACCGTCAGCACAGGGTATGTGCCATCCTCCGGCTCCTGCGGAAGGGTTCCGCCAATCAGGTCTTTTTTCGCCCAGCCAAACTGTATCGTATCGTATGAAATCAGGTCGATGGACCTCTGTTTTCCCTGATATTCCGCCGGGAGCGGGCAATACATCCGCCCGAATGCGTGTTTGACTTCCGGCAGAGCTTCCAGCTGCTCCACCAGCACCGGGTCAAGGACATTTTGCCCGGATGTTTCAGCCACCGATAAGTCCGGTGTGTAGGACTGCAACGGATTCAGCGCAAATCCAACCCATCGAAGCAAAACCGAAAAGCTCAAAAACAGGAGAATGCTTAACGCAAAGGAACCTGTCATCAAAAGCAAGTTCTTTTGGGACGAGGTTGCATGGCTCACGCCCAAAGAAAGCTCTGCACGACTTCCAAACAACCGAGCATGACACGGAGAATCCGCTGCATTTTCCACCGCATTCCCAGTTGCTGCTGTGATCGGAGAAGCTTTTGCCGCCCGCCGTGCCGGAGAAGATGCCGCGAACCAAACCGTGATAAGTCCCAGCACGGAACCACAGATAATACCGACCGGGCTGATGCCAAGCACTGGTAAAGAGCTGAACTCCTCGCCGATAAATCCACGCAGAAAGGAACACAATCCCCATGTGGAAACGATTCCCAGCGCACATCCTGCTGGAACAGCAGTTTTACACCAGAAAAGGGCTTCCAGCCGGACAAGCATCCGAACCTGATTTTTTCCTGCCCCAAGACAACGCAGCATTCCATAATAGCTGGTACGCTGCGCTACATTGCTGTTGATGCTGCCTGTGATCATAAAAATTCCGGCAAGGACGACCATGCCAGCCAACACAGCCGCTACCGCATATAAGCCTACAATATAATCGTTGTTGCTGCTTGCGTTCAACGCCATCAGGTAAGTATTTTCGGAGATCTTTTCTTCTGAAATTCCGTACTTGTTTTCGATGTTCACAATGGACTGCCGCAAATTGGTATGTGGCTTGAACTGGATGAAATACTGTGTTTCAAAGGATTCTTCTACCTGTGCGGCAATCTGAGAAAATGTACTGCGGTTCATCACCAGCACAACAGCATCATACTGGTTCGCATCGGAGGTATCCTCATTGAAACCTGCGACAGTAAGCGACATGGTCTGTCCATCCGGGAACGTCAGCGGAATCGCTGTACCGACCGTAACATCCAGCCAATCCCGGATGTTTGCTGTCACGAGCACTTCGCCATCCGCCGGGGCAGTGCTACACTGCATTCCCGGAAAGATTTGAAGGATTGCATCATCTGCTCCTACCAGTGCGGCACGTTTATCTCCGGCAAAGTAGTTTTCCGTAAGGGAAGCGTTGATGTCGCTATACGCCGAAAATGCAGCAACATCCTCCTGTGCGGCAAGCTCTGCGGCTGTTTCAGGGGAGATGTCCTTTACCATGATATGCCAGTTTCCGTTTTTGTTCAGCTGGTTTGAGGTTTCCATCCGAATCGCCATATCTGCCATACTGAACACCGCCGTGACCAGAAACACCGCAAGGACGATGCACAAAATCGTCATGCGGTTCTGCCGTCTGCGTACCTTGGCAGAAATCGGGATCAGGCTCAGATAGCTTTTCATTTCTGTGCTGCTCATTCCCGGCACCTCCCAAAATCGGTCAGGCAGCCGTCCGATACCTGCAACACCCGGTCTGCCGTCTGCGCAATGCTGCGGTTGTGGGTGATCATCAGGATGGTCTGCTCGTATTTCCGGGACGTTTCTTTTAGCAGGGCAATGACCTCGCTGCTGTTCTGGGTGTCCAGATTGCCGGTCGGCTCATCCGCCAAAATCAGGGAAGGGCGGGTCATCAGGGCGCGGCCGATGGCTACCCGTTGCTGCTGCCCACCGGAAAGCTGGCTTGGCAGATGCTTTCGACGGTCTTTCAGATTCAGCACGGTCAGCAGTTCTTCCAGATATGCCCTGTCCGGCTTTTGGTAGTCCAGCAGCACCGGGAACAGGATGTTCTGTTCTACGGTCAGTTCCGGGATGAGGTTGAATGCCTGAAAGATAAAACCGATATTGCGGCGGCGGAAGATCGTCAGCTCCCGGTCTTTCATGGCAAAAACATCCTTGCCATCAATCAGTACCTTGCCGGAAGTCGGCGTATCCAGTCCACCAATCAGGTTGAGCAGTGTGCTTTTGCCGGAGCCGGATTCGCCAACGACCGCCACATATTCGCCTTTCGGCACTGAAAAGCGAACATCTTTCAGCGCATGGACAGCAGTTTCTCCGCTGCCGTAGGTCTTGCAGAGATGGTTGACTTCTAAAAGTTCCATAGTGTATCCCTCACTTTGCAGGTTCCTTCGATTCAGACGGATTATCTCTGTCTGTGCAGAAAAGGATAACACGTCAACCTTACTGCAAGCCTACACTCAGCCTACAATTTTGTAGGAATCGGAAAATTCAGAGTAAAGGTCGTGCCCTTTCCCAGCTCGCTGTCTACTTCAATGGTGCCGTGATGGGCTTCTACAACGGCTTTTGCCAGCGGAAGACCCAGTCCGATGCCCTGTGTATCCTGTGAAAAGCGGCTGCGATAAAACCGTTTGAAGATATGGTACAAATCTTCCGGGTGGATGCCGCTGCCGTTGTCGCGCACTTTGATCTGAACCATGGACGGCAGTGCATTCCACTCTACCTGAATCGTATCTCCACTCTTTGTGTGGTCAAGGGCATTCTTTACAAGATTGTCCACAGCTTCCTGCATCCAGTCACGGTCGCACCAAAGTGTAACCGCCTCTGAGCCGGACAGAACAAGCTTTTTTGTTCCTGCTCTGCACGATAGTGATACTGCCGCGCGATGTTCTGCACCATTTCAGCAACATTTTCGTTTTTCTTCTCCAAGACGACCGAACCGGCATCCAGCCGGGTGATTTTGAGCAGATTCTGCACCAGCGTTTCGATGCGATCCAGCTCCTGTTCGGACAGGTCTGCAAACTCTTTTACCTCCGACGGTGAAACAGCTTCGTCCTGAAGCAGACCGTTGTAGATATTCAACGCCGCCAGCGGTGTTTTGAGCTGGTGCGAAATATCTGCAATGGTATTTTTCAAAAAAACGCTTCTCCCGTTGCTCGTTGTCTGCGTGTGCGCTCAGAACTGCCACCAATGCATTAACGGAGTGAAACAGACGGTAAAGTTCTCCCTCCCGGTCGCAGTCCAGTCGTGCATCCGGGTTGCCATCCAGACAGCTTTGGATTTGCTGGACTGCCTGTTCCAGAAGCGCGCTCTGCCTTTGGAAATAGCGAAAAAGCACGCCCCAGAGACAGCCGCCCAACAGAAGAAAAACCAACAGTAACGCGAAAGAAAATACATGCGTCGTATGCCATACGATGCCCTGCGTGAGAGCCAATGCCACCGCCCAGACCGCCAGCACGGCTTGGAACAAATTTCGGATCTCCCGGTTTGCGAATACTTTCATACGGCACCTTTACCCATTCCATTTATAGCCCATGCCGCGGACAGTCAGCAGCATCTGCGGTTTACCGGGGTCGTCCTCAATCTTCATCCGCAGCCGCCGGATGTACACTGTTAAGGCACTGCTGTCAATGTAATCCCCATCGCAGTCCCACAGTGCATCCAGAATTTGTTCCTTGGATAGCACGGCATTCGGATGCTGCATAAAGAAGCAGAGCAGCTTGTACTCTGCGCCGGTCAGTTCCAGCAAGACTCCGTTTTTGTATGCCTGCCCCTGCAACAGCCGGACGGTGATGCTGCCCGATTCCAGTACGGGTTCTCCTGCGCTGGACGCATTTGCACGGCGAAGCAGTGCATTGACCCGCGACAACAGGACACCCAGCTTGAACGGCTTGGTCAGGTAATCATCCCCGCCCAGTTCCAGTCCCATGATGATATTCATTTCCTCATCCGAAGCGGTCAGGAACAGAATCGGCACGTTGGATGTGCGCCGCACCTTCTGGCAGAAATCGAAGCCAGAGCCATCCGGCAGGGAAACATCCAGCACCAGCAGGTCATATTTTCTGTCTGACCACAGCACCTGCTTCTGCCAGCGTCCGGGCTGTATCCAGTGCAAAGCCCTGTTTCTTGAACGCAAAGGTCAGCCCACTGATCAGGCTCAGATCATCTTCCAAAAGGAACAGTGAACTGTATGGCAACGCTCAAGCATATCGCCTCTAAGAACTCGGACTACACCGCCATCGAAGCGTACCTCGTTTACCAGCACGATGAATTTTCCGGCAAAGGTAATTCTAGACGAACAAGGCCGACCCATGCTGCGGGAATCCTACCTGCTCGACACCCTTGAGTGTGGCGATTTCTCGTTTGCAACAGCCTGTCTGCTGGCAAACTGCAAGTATGGCAAGAACACCCAGCATGGTGATATTAAGAGCCATCAATATATCATCAGCTTTGACCCCAGAGATGCAGCCGACAATGGCTTGACCATGGAAACGGCACAGGCTCTTGGCCTGAAATTCTGCGAGGAAAACTTCCCCGGTCATCCTGCCATCGTCTGCACTCACCCGGATGGGCACAACCATTCGGGAAACATCCATGTCCACATCGTAATCGGCAGCATCCGAACACGAGAAGTGGAGCGTAAGCCCTATATGCAGAAGCCCCACGATTGGCGTGAGGGCATGAAGCATTCCAGCACCGCCCAGACCTTGCGGCACTTGCGTGTTGAGGTCATGGAGCTGTGCGAGGGTGCCGGACTGTACCAGATCGACCTGCTCAACGGCTCGAAAGAGCGCGTGAGCGAAGCGGAGTATTGGGCAAGGCGGCGCGGCCAGTTGAAACTCGACCGTGAAAACGCAGGCCTCGCCGCAACCGGACAGCAGCCCCGGCAGAAGAAGTTTGAAACCGTGAAGGACACTTTGCGGAAACAGATTTCTTCGGTGTTGTACCGCACAACGAGTTTTGAAGAGTTTTCCGATAGGCTCATGCAGCAGTATAGCATCACCGTCAAGGAAAGCCGTGGACAGCTTAGCTATCTGCCCTCTGGCAGAACAAAGTTTATCCGAGCGAAACATCTCGGTGACAACTACGACAAGGAAGCTGTGTTTGCCACGTTGCAGGCAAATACCGAACGCAAACCCAAGGCGCAGTTCAAGCAGGATACCATCGGGAAACTGATCGACAATCGTGCAGAGCTGACAGCGTACCGGGCGGCAGCAGCCTATTTCAAGGCAAACGACATCACCAAGCTGCCCAGCCCGAAAAAGCTGGAAGCCGAGTATGCGCAGCTGGCATCCGAAAAGGCAAAGTTCTACGAGCAGTACAAGGAAATCTAAAGGAAGAACTGCTCAAACTGAAAACCGCAAAGCAGAATGTTGCGTCCTTTTCCGGGAGAAAGAACAGACGCAGCAGGAGAGATAAAGGAGTGTGCGTATGATCAATCTGAAAATCGACCCGGAGTTCCAGTCCCAGATTCCTCCTCTGACCGATGATGAATTTAAGCAGCTTGAAGAAAACATCCTCAAAGAGGGCAAACTGCTATCTCCTTTGATCGTTTGGAATAACACCCTTGTTGATGGTCACAACCGTTATGCAATCCTTCAAAAGCATCCAGAAATTTTTTCTCCACGATGCCGCTCCCGTTTGAAAGCCGGGAAGAAGTTCTCGCTTGGATTTGCAAAAACCAGCTGGGGCGGCGTAATCTGACCCCGGAGCAAAAGAAGTTCCTCATTGGAAAGCAGTACAGTGTGGAGCATCGAAAGCCCGGTAGAAACGGCAACAACCAGCACACGGCTGCTGCCAAGAAAAACCGCCCCGGAGGAATTGTGTCAATTTGACACAATTCCTCCCACTGCCTCAGAAGCAAGCGTTCGTAAGCAGATTGCAGAGCGGAACAATGTCAGCGAATCCTACGTTGCCCGTTCTGAAAAGTTCATGCGCGGCGTAGAGATCATGGAACAGATGGTGCCCGGTATGCAGGAGAAAATCCTGTCCGGGCAGTTCAAAGTCCGTGATGCTGATATGCACCGCCTCGCCAGAGCGGATTTTCCGAACCGTAAGCAAATCGTGCACGAGATTCTGCACCCAGAGGACCGCTCGGCTCCGCAGTCGAACTACTCACACTACTCTGGAATCAACTACTCCGCGCTGGAAGTCGCTGTCCGGCGGATTCAGCAGGACTTTGATTTTTTGATGAGATACTTGCCTAAGCTACCGGACGATTCCTACGCCAAAACTGAAACGCTAAAAATCCTCAAGCAGCACAAAGCGTATATGGCACAGTTTGAAGAAATGCTGAACGATGAAAAAATCGCATAACGACAGGCACTTGTAAGCCATCAACGAGCCACCAGCCGCAAGAGCAGGGCGGAAAGCATCCGCGCCCTTACGCCTGATAAGAATTGGAACTTTGATTTTCTCGCCCGGCTTTGCCACGGTGGGACAGTCAAAGGAGCGTGCGTTTGAACAAAAAGAAAAAGTCCACAAACACTTCCCCCTATCCCGATGAAGTCATCGACAATCTGGCACGGGCATTCTACCCGTCCATCCTTGCATGCTGGAACAGCGATTCAGCATGGTGAGTCAGTAAGCGACACCTACACTATATATAAGAATTTGGATTCTATATATCGAAAACAAAATCTAAACCGAACAAATGGTCTCCTTGTTGGTCCGCTCTCTTCAAAAATAATTGCAGAAGGTATGATGGCAAGAATCGATAAGGAACTTTGTAACGCGGGTTTGAATTATTCTCGGTATGTTGATGATTATGAAATATATATTTATAATGATGATGAAAAGCAAATTGTCAGCATAGTAGGACGTATATTAAAGAAATATGGATTCACATTGAATTATGAAAAAACAGAAATTACTGAGTTTCCCTATTATATAGCTGAAAATCTAAAGAAAATTATTGAAAAATATCAATCGGCAGTGGATGAAAATCCATTGATATCACATAACGCCGAGTTGATGAACCTTTTTAACACATTTTTCAATCTTGAAATTTCAGGAACCAAAGGTTCAATAAGATACCTCTTAAAGAGCATCGAAACCGCTCCCATCGAGCTTACTGATGATCAAGATCAAAGACTTTACCGTGCATATCTTTTTACAATCTTAACTAATAATGCTCGATCTCTAACAAAAGCTTGTTCGCTTATTCTTAAAAGTACAACATATGAGCCATTGAACGAAAAAAGAAAAAGCTCAGATTTCAACAATGCTTTTGATGAATCTCCTAGAAGATCATGATTTGGAAGTTCTCTGGTTACTATATATTCTAATAGAAGCTCAAGCATTGGTCCCTAATGATTCTGTAATCAATAAAATTATTGAAAGTCAAAATGAACTTGCTCAAATAATGCTGCTTCGTAAAAATTTTTTATCTGACGCTCAGAAACAAACAATTTCCGAAAAAGCACATTCTTGGATTTTGTTATATGAACTGTTTTCTAACGATATTATATCCGAGGAATCACTCGTCCGAAAACTATATCTCAACAAAAACCTCAATATGTATAGAAAAATGAAAGATAACGACGTTCATTTTTGTTACTGACATGTAAGAAGCTCCTCTCATAGAACATAGAAAGATATACAACTATGGTTGTAGCACTGTGGTAATATACGGCATATCCTCTGTCTAGTCACATAAGATGGAGAACTTACATGATATAGGAGCATCAAGTTCTCAGACTGCGAACTTGATGCAAAAAGCAAAAGGCAGGGCACCAGCTTCATGGTGATACCCTGCCTTTACTCGTTCCTGTCCACTGTTCCGAGTAGTGCCTTCTCAGAACCTCTTGTAAACAAAAAACGTACCCAAACCCTTTCTCATAGAGAATCGGGTTCGAGTACGAACTGTATGGTGGGCCATCCAGGACTTGAACCCGGGACCAAGCGGTTATGAGCCGCCAGCTCTGACCAACTGAGCTAATGGCCCTCATGATGTCAGATACCTGTTTAGTATATCACAATTTTACCCGCTTGCCAACACTTATTTTCGTTTTCGGCGCATATGCTGGGGTGTATGGCAAACCGGCAAAGGAGTGGTATCATGCGCATATTCTTATCAACCTTTGGGGGTGTTTTTCCTTATGTCATTTCTTTTTCATAATGCCCGCCGTATTGGGGCCATCTACCACGCCGCAGCCATCCGCAAGCCCGGTGCTTTCCGCTGCACCCACTCCGTCCCCTGCTGCCGCGCAGGAGATTCGCGCCGTCTGGGTCAGCTTTCTGGAATGGCAGCATACCGATTTCAGCAGTGAATCCGCTTTCCGTGCCGATGCCGCCGCCATCATGCAGAACATTGCCTCCCTTGGGGCAAACACCGTTTTTGCCCATGTGCGGCCCTTTGGAGATGCCCTGTACCCCAGCCGGTATTTTCCGTTCAGCCACCTTTGCACCGGCACCCAAGGGCAGGACCCCGGTTTTGACCCGCTTGCCGTGCTGGTAGAAACCGCCCATGCCCAGGGCCTTACGTTGGAAGCCTGGATCAACCCCTACCGCCTGCAGGCCAACGGAACCCCGGCTGAGCTCTGCGCACAAAGCCCTGCTCTGCTGCATCCCAACTGGGTCAAGCACACTGCAACCGGCCTGTATCTGGACCCTGCCAGCATCGAAGTCCAGCAGTACCTGGCCGATTCCATCCGTGAGCTATGTACCAATTATGCCATCGACGGCATTCATTTTGATGATTACTTTTACCCCACTACTGCCCCGGATTTTGATGCCGACAGTTATGCCGCAAGCGGCAGCACCATCTCGCTGGCCGATTGGCGGCGGCAAAATGTAAACGATCTAATGCGGGCCTGTTACGCCGCCGCCCATGCGTTCAATGTGCGGTTTGGGGTTTCACCGCAGGGCACACTGAGCGGTTGCCGCGACAGCCAATACAGCGATGCCGCGCTCTGGCTGGCCAAACCAGGCTATTGTGATTATCTGATCCCGCAGCTGTACTGGGGCCTGAACTACCGCAAAAATGGTTCCGATGCCCTGTCACTTGGCCGCCTTGCCGCCGAGTGGCTCTCGCTGCCGCGCACAGAATCCGTTCAACTGGCATTCGGCCTTGGTGCTTACCGTATCGGTGACGGCGACGAGGGCGATACCTCCGGTCCCGGCACCGAGTGGTGCACCGGCCATGCCCTCGCTACCCAAGCCACCACGCTGCGCTCTCTCGGTGCCAGCGGCGCTGCCCTCCCCTACCGCTATGCTTTTCTTTTTTGCCAACACCCTCTACCCCACCCTGGCGGAACAGGAGATTGCGGCGCTGCGGGAGGTTTGGGGATAGATTGTCGGTACCCACACTCACTTATTGTTCTAAATGTGGAATGTGCGAATTATAAAATTCAAGAAGAAAATTGTCAATCTAATTGTAAGAAATATTTAAGTAGATGGCCTATTTTAAAAGTAGGACATATTAGATATCAGGTAATCATGTTTGAAAGGGTGAATTAGATGATATTAAGCGTAAGTAGAAGAACTGATATTCCTAATTATTATTCGGAATGGTTCTATAATAGAATAAAAAAGAAGGATTTTTATATGTTCGTAATCCGATGAATGCTCATCAGATAAGTGAAATAAAAATTACTCCAGATGTTGTAGATTGCATAGTGTTTTGGACAAAGAATCCGTTGCCAATGATGAAAAGGTTAAACGAGATAAAAGATTATAATTACTATTTTCAATTCACATTGACTGGATATGGAAATGATGTTGAGGTTAATTTACCAAATAAAAAAACAGAAATGATTCCGGTATTTCAAGAACTGTCAGAAAAAATTGGCAAGCAAAAAGTGATTTGGAGATATGATCCTATATTCTTTTCTGATAGATATACGAAAGAATATCATTTGAAGGCATTTAAAAGCATTGCTGAGGCTTTAAGTGGATACACGGAAAAATGCGTGATTAGTTTTGTTGATATATATCCTAAGAATAAAAAAAATATGGATGGATTGTCAAGTTATGAATTAAATGATGATGAGCTGCGGGAATTTGCTGAGAAATTAAGTAAGATAGCTGCGGATAATAATATTAAGATTGGAAGTTGTGCAGAAAAAATAGATTTGGATGAATGTGGTATAATTCATAATTGTTGCATAGATAGAGAATTAATTGAAAAAATTATCGGATGTAAACTTAATGTTGGCAAAGACAAAAATCAGCGTAAAGAATGTGGATGCGTTGAAAGCGTTGAAATAGGTACTTATAATACATGCAAAAATGGATGTGCATATTGCTATGCAAATTATAGTTCAAAAGTGTAGAAACAAACGCTGCCAAATATGATCCTTCGTCACCTCTTCTATGTGGGCAAGTTCAAGAAAATGACAAAATAGCGATTAGAAAAGTTGAGTCATTAAAAGAAACACAGCTAAGTATTTTTTGATATGTGAGTTCATTATTATAACGTATATTTTTAAGAGTATATTTGGCTCCATTTTGGCTCTAAAAATTTTAGACGAGGTACACAAAAATGCGAAATAAGATGAATATGAAGAATAAAATGCACAAATGTGCACCTAGAAACAGCCAGATAAATCTCTCCGCCCAAGAGTTCGTATAGCGCGTTGCTGCAAACTATTGCCATATACCACGACGCGTGCTCCATTTGTAGTGGTCGATGCTCACCATCGGCCCGCCTGAGCACCCGCTTTGTGTATTAGCTTAAGGCAACACCGCACAATTCCCGCCTAACGGCTCAAGCACCGCTCCGGCGGCTGCGGCACGGCATCTGCGTTGCCAAAATGCTCGATAATGTCGGGTTGCGGTACCCGCATCGTGCTTCGGGGCAAAAGCCCCTCGCACTCTGCGACCGCTGCCCCTGCTTCGGTTCGCTGCATCCGCCACTGGCGGCGCTCTCCTTTGCAGCATCCAGTATTATCTGCGCTTTTGGCTTAGCATCTGCCGCACCTCGCTCGCCGTATCGGCACTTAGAATTATGCGGTATTGCCTTAAAATTCTGCCGCTACTTTTCCACATCCGTAGGGAACGGTCTTGACCGTTTCGGAGCATTTGGACGAATCTCCCTTGTGGAATATTATTTATAGGTTTCGGAAGGGCCAAAACCGTTCCCTACAAATCATTTTATAATTGGCCGAACATTAAAACTCCCTGTAGAGCGTGGTCACCCGACCACGCCACGGCCTGCTGTACCGCACATCAAAAATCCGCAACGAACCCTGCCCCATCCGTAAGGCGGAGTGCCCTCACCCCGCCGTTTACCCCAATTTTCCTCTATGCTAAAAATTTCGCAACAAACTACCATCAACCTTATTGTTGCCATAAACACTCTTGCAAACTTGCACTTTTTTTATTTCAAGGCCCTGCCTCTCCCCATCGCCTCGCCTTTCCACACCCGCCACATTCCCGGAGACTCTCCCGCGGGCTAAGGAACGCCGCACTGTGGCGTTCCTTACGGCACTGCGTGCCGCCGCCCTGTTCGAGTATCCCTGACGGTGCACCAGATCGTGCCTTCTTGAAATAGAGCAATAAGAAAACGCCCTACACTTTCGTGTAAGGCATTCTTTGGTGCACCATCGGGGACTCGAACCCAGGACCCACTGATTAAGAGTCAGTTGCTCTCCTTAGTTGCGCGTACTCATGGTTATTATGCTGGTGTCTTTGTGCTTTAAATCTTTTTTACACATCATCCACCATTCGCTCTTTAGCCATTCTTTCCCATTTCTTGTTCGGTCGTTGGTAGTACCCTTTTCTCATCATATTGCAAATCAATACACTTTGAATTATACAACAAACATATTGCAACTTTAATCATTGGTTTTCTTGTTAGCTTTCTTATCTCTTGTTCTGATCCACCTTTCCTCAAATATGCTTGCAGTGCAATAAGTACATTTTGAACAAACAAGCCTTTATATTCGCTCTCATCTTCTTTCTTATCAAGAACATCGAAGAATTCAAACCATAGTGCCATGCATTTTTCACGTTCTTCATCAGATTCTACTTCATCAAATTTTTGTATCAGTACAGATATAATCTCATCGGATAATATCTTTTCAAATTTACACTTTGCCATAAAGCAGATTACTTTTAGTATTTTATCCAATGGAAAATCTGTTACACATAAGAAATCCACAATACCGGTGCATTGAAAATTCAATAATTCTTTCTGTGACATAGCTATTAGTAAGGGCTCAAATGCAACCAGCGTAAAATCTTGATGCACCGCAATTGAAAGTGCATCATAGTCACAAATTCCAAAAAGGTCTTGCAACTGTATATCATCTCTACCATGTATATTTATCGACTTGTTATTTTTTATAAATTTTAGTTTTTCGCTTTCACTTTTTCTTTTTCCTGCTTCCTGGATAAAATAGCGTTTTTCTTCGTCACTTTCTTCATGTATAATTGGTTGTCCTTGGTCAAACATCATTGTCGCTATTTTTTTCCCTTGATTTGTCCTGAAGTGTCTTTGACCACTCCATATCTAATAATTCATGTAATTACTCTGGAATGTAAACATTATTTTGTATTAAATCCTCCGCTATAATTCCAGCTTGCATAAAGAAAATTGCCGCCGAAAAACTCAATACATATCTCGTATTTTTCGTTGCTGTTACCGAAAGATGTGAATCCGAACGTATAACTATCATAGAATCTCGAAATGCGATATGAACAAATTGCCCATAGGGAATCGTTACTGATTGCCTTAGCGCATATAGCGGTAATGGCACTTTATCCATTTTTCTATATTCCTCTAATAAATCGTTCTTCTCCGGCGTATACTTCTTAATCTCGTCAAAAAACGCATCTATATTTGTTCTTCCATTTTCTAATGTAGGGATTTCTATTTTATATGCGATTCCCTGTTCTAAACTTTTGTTCATTGCCTTTTGAAACAAGAAATGGTCTACTGACACTACGCTTTCTACTACATAAGTCTTCTTCCCAATCGTTATCTTATCTCCTTTCTTTTGCAAATAGAGATTTTTTTCTACGGCATCTGACACCGTCATATGAAATGCATTTTCCCAAGTATACGGCTGTTTCAATCCGTTTCTGTTCGGTATGAGTGCTTCGGCATAAACACAAACCACATATTTGTTTCCAGTTTCTTCTTCGCATAAAACGGCTGATGTATTTTCTTGAATCAGCCCATTGCACTTTTCCTCTCTTTTCTCCACAAAGCTGTGCATGCATTGAAAAATATTGTCCATAAATTGTTCCATCATTTTCCGTTGCTCTCAGCAATGCCTTCGTGATCGCCTTCATCGCCTCATCTTTTTTTATTTATGTCAATGTAATACTGTGCCAAAAATGCCCACGCATATGCAGTGTCCACATTTTGGACATTGATTATCGTCTGCCTATCGATGCGTCGCTTACATACAATTGATAATTGTAGTATTTTCTCGATAACAAAAGGCTTTATGCAGCCGTCTTCCTCAACTTCTTTCAGAATATCCAGTGCCTCAATATATTTGTTTTCTGCTATTAACAGCCTTCCCAAAAGCACTTTATACTCGTTGCTATACTGCGCAGTCGCTGCCATCATCTCACATATTTGTCTTGCCTCCAATATATATTTATTGTTGAGTAGCTTATGCGCAAACTCTATTCCGCCTCTTATTTGCCCTATAACTTTTCCCTCTTTAACTTGTTTACACAAATCGACAAAATCAACTTTCTCTCCCAGTGTAGAATACAAATTCCAATATTCTATTCTGTTTTTTTGTAACGATCTTTCTGTTCTTCTACCATGCGGATCAAATCATCTGTGCACCGATTTTCCCTTTTGCATGCAAGAACATACTCTTCAAATAAGCCGTAATTCTTTTCAAAAAAGTACTCCATATTTTTCGTAAAACTCTATAACGAACTCTGCATCTTTTCCTGCACAATAGAGCTCTAATTCTGACGCATCATCAATGCTAATACAAAATCTTACCAATTCCTGTTCATTTACATTTTCGTCAAGAATTTGAACAAAAAATTTTGCTTTCTTAATAGTTTTACTTTCCTTAATTTGATCAGGGATCTGCGTTAAGTAGTGTACAACTGTCTCTTTGTCACCATTTTCCATGCATATTTCAAAAAAAGGATTTCCCAGTACAGTAGTTGAGACTGTATCCCCAAATTCTCCACAATGGATTTGCGTCTTAGCAGATTTTCTATCTCTTTCTTAGTTTTCCCCCTCTTTATCTTCACCACCATATAGGTGAGTTTTTCCCCCACGCTAAAAGTATTTCATCATAGATTGTAATAGGCTGTTTAAACAAATCGTCATCCAATCCTACCACACATTTATCTCTAAATCTATTTAGATACCAAAAGAGAATCCTCTTTCCCAACCATATTTCTTCCCTGTATTATTTTTCAACTAATAATACTACTCGATATTCTTTCTCATCCCTTTTCAATTCAAAAATCTTATCCCAATTTTCAGTATACAAGTTTCCGGCGATTTTCTTAAACTTGGGATCTACGCTGCTGCTAGAAATTTCGCCTACGACCTCTTTCCATAAGAAGCCGTATGCAATAATAAACCTTATCACTATATTGCGGACATAACAGTTCTCGATTTTTTGTATGCTTTCAACTATCACTTCCGGAGAATTGCTTTCTCCTGCCATAAGCTGAATTAATACTGATAGTGCCCGTTCAATCGAGTCACTCTTCTTTTGAAATAGTGGCACTAATTTCTGTATCTGGTGTACTTCACCACTACACAGTATCGTATACAATGCATCAAATATGCTTTTTTCTTCTTCCGGCGATAGCCTTTCTCTTTGATTTAGCTGTGCTTGTATACCCGCAAGTTTTCCATCCATATCATTTCTGAGGTCCTTTATTTGCATTTGCGTCATGCGCTCGCCCGGAGTGATTGCTTCTCTAGCCATCTTCGAGACAATCTCTACCGAGGCTTCAAAAAAATGTTTGATCAGATGGTTCTCCGTTGGTGGTATTGTTCGTCCTTTCTCCTTTATTGATTCTATACACTGTGTCGATAGTTTTTCGACTATTTCAGTAGTTCCTGCAATCTCTGTACTCGTATCCCAAATGGTTGAGAAAATTTCTTCTATTGGTTTACTATATTGTAAATATTCGCCAAACTCCCGCGATGTCAGTACGGTTCCATCATGATTTTGTAAATACTTTTCTTCAAATTCACAGATGCTTTTTCTTGTATCGGATATAATTTTTGCTTTTTTGACCTCGTCTAACTTATTCTCCATTTTGCTTTCAAGCACAGAAAGTATTATATCACCTATTTTTGACGCACATACCTCTAACATGGTAAAGTCACCTCACAAATTTCATTATCGTTTCCAATCACTCTTTTTGTTGCATATCTTTATTATACCACATATTTGACATCTGTTGGTTACTTTTCCATTAAGAGCTTCTTATCATGCGCGATATATTAAGCAAAAAGCCGGTTGCTTTGCATTTTGCATTGCAACCGGCTTTCAATTTTCTTTTTAACTTTGGAGCATGGCTCTGTATTTGGCGCGATCTGCTTCAGGAATATGCAACGCATCCATTGCTGCATCGGCAGACACTTTAAAGCTGTTCATCACGTTACGAATCGCATTGAGAGTTGCTTTGTTTTCGCCCCTCTCTTCACCGATGCCAATTCCTTTCGCAACGCCCTTTTCCATAACACCTTGGCTCAAATTGCACATTCTGCGCACCTCACTTTCAAGCGTTTGTGTCATCGGAACATCAAATTCCGTTTCTAATATTTCTTTCTTCGTTTCGGGACTCTTTTCTTCTGAAAGCAGTACTTCCAAGAATTTCAGCAGCCCGCCATAGTTTTTGTCGTCCTCATCGCCCAAGCAAATCATCACGGCGCTCATCAGGTCGTAGTTTCTGACTTGCTCAACCGCATCACCAATGATATGCTTTTCCTGTATGGAATACTGCGTAATTGTGTTTCTGCGGTTCTTCGGCGGGTTCATACATACCCAAATCGAGTACACTTTCTTGATTTTTCCGTACTCACCTTTGGTAAATTCTGTGCCATACTGTGCCGAAATCATACGGCTGCAATAGTAAATTGCACGTTTCAACAGCGGGTATCCCGCATTATAGCGGTTCTGCGCCTCCACATTCAGAATCAGCCCAATCAGTCCGTCCTCGCTCGGTGCTGTGGCATAAAAGCGGACATCGTAGCGAACCGTACCCTCGGTCAGCGTCACATCTTCCGTGTTCGCACCGTGGATTGTAGCCGAGATATTACGGTTGGTTTCATCGGCATCCACGCCGACAGCGCCAATCTGCGGTTCACCTTCGATATACTTCTCCGCAATCTCTCGCACCGTACAGCCTCGATATTCCGGAACGCACTCCTTCATAATAACGGCCAGAATGCTTTTGTTGGCAAGCAGACGCTTAACACCCTCATCGTAGCGGGCATCGGCATCCACTTGGGATATACTCTGCGCCAAATAATTTTCTTCCTGCTGCATGGGATAAGCGCCTCCTTTCCTTGCCTTTATTATACGCTGTTTCTTTACTTTTTGCAATAGTGCTGTCCATAGCACAAAAAGTGGACTATTCACTTTCCTGCGTGAACAGTCCGCCTTTTCTGTTATGCACCAATTTCTGTATTGTAAGTTTCTGCTGTGCATTCCAGAAACTGTCTGTACTTCATATTAAACTTCACAATAACTTGGTATTTTCTTCCGACCTCTACCCTATCAATCAGATGGCTCAGTATCATTCGTTTCATTTCCAGCGGAGCGGTGTCAAATTCTTCTGCCCAGCCTTTAAAGTCATCGTAGTAAGTACGCAGTTTCCGAATTTCAGCCGCTTCGTTTAACCTTGCATTTTGAGTTCCGCGTACTCTGCCTTAGCATCATCCAGTTCCTGTTGGTATCGGCGGATTTGCTTGGCAATCATGTCCTCGGTAAAATTGCTTGTTCCATCAAGGCATTTCAGTATCTCACCCTCAAAGCGTTCCAGGGCGTGCTGAGCGGCTTTTATCTTTTTCTCCGCTGCTGCACGTTTTGTCTTTTTTGCAGGTTCGACTCCTGTCGAATCCGATTCTCAGCCACTTGGGAATAGGGTGTGTCTCGGATTTGCTCGAATACTTCCTCTACAATTTTCAAGACGATGGCATCCACTCTCTCGGCAAGGTACAGTGCTTGCCCATCACAGTCTCTGCCGCCTTTGTTGCGTTGGCCGCGCTGAAAGCAGTTATACTTGGGCTGGACTTTTTCGCGGATACTACCATCCGCCAATTTGTAGCGGTCTGTGTGCATAAAGCCGGACATCTTCGCTCCGCAGTGGGCGCAGTAGACAATACCCGCCAGCAGCGTCGGGTTCTGGCTGGTATGGGCGATTCGCCTGTCTTGCGCTGTCTTTGCGCTGCGTCGGCTGATAATGTCATTGGCTTTTTCGAATGTTTCTTGGTCAATGATCTGCAATTCCGGTATGTATTCCGAGCGGGCATTTTTCGTAATGATGTAACCTGTATATCCCTCGTGGCGGATAATGCGGAGTATGTTACTCGATTGGAATTTTGCTCCGGCACGGGTACGCAATCCTCGGTTATTTAACATTTCAGCCAGAGCATATCCGCTGGTGCCTTCTTGGATAACCTTATAAAAGAGTTCCCGAACCCATGTAGCTTCTTCCTCGTTGATGACCAGATCCATGACTGGCTTATCCCGCTTGTTCCGTCGGCCTTGGTCTACCAGTTGATAACCATAGCACACAAAAAAAACCACCTGTATAGTGACCGCTGGATACGATTTGGCGGATCCTATCGCGGGTTCGGATGGATGTTTTCTCCGACTCCCCTGCCGCCTGCCAAAAGCGGATGTAGTTCATCAACTTATCGCCATGTGTCTCGATTTTCTGCTGACCTTCGTGGGTACTCCACATTTCGATGCCATGCTGGACGAACCATTCCAGCACAAAGGGTGTTTCGCTTTCGATTCGTCCGAGACGGTCAAACATATAGACCAGCAGAATATCAAATTCGCCGTTGGCGGCTTCTTCTTTCAATTGCTGGATGGCATCGCGTTTTGAAGCTGACACCTTAGAACCGGAGACGCCCTTTTCGGCCACCTCTTTTTACCACCCGCCACCCTTGCTTTTGCGCGAACTTTCGGCAGTCAATTTTCTGCATCGGGATGTCGTCATGGTCTACCTGTCCTTTTTGTGGATACTCGGTAGGCCAGTGCAGCGCGCGGGGCATCTGTACCTAACCGCAGTTGCTTTTCCTTAAAGTAGGCATCGTCCAGCCACATCTGGTCAGCCACCGAGATTTCAACGGCTTGCCCATTCTGGTCTACGCATATCATAAGTTTCACCTCGCTGTTCATGTTGCGGAAATGGTTGGTGCATTTTCTGCAACACAAACAATACTCTATTATAATAAGGAAAGCTATTCACCAAAACGGAGAAGAACCGTCGCCAAAACCGGCCACATTTCTACCAATTATCCTGTTCTTCCCGTTGCTTGCGCAGATCGTATGCAGACATAATCAGCTCTTTAATAGGAATCATAACGTCCGTTTCACAGTTTTCGCAAAAGGTCAGTTCTGCGGTGTACTCGCCGCAGCGAACAACGATGCTCTGTACGCCGCTCTTTCCCCTTTTTGTTTCAAGAATTTCCATCTTCGCATTCCTCACATACCCATACAGGCTTTCTTTTCTTAGGGGCGGCTCAATAGTCTGTTCTCCAGCCCCGTCAGAAAGAGTTCATATCGTAGATTGGTTTCGGTCGTAATCAGCACTGCACCGTAATTTTGCAGAAAGCGCAGGATGCGGTACAGGGTTGTAATGTCGTGGCTCAACCGGTCAAGGCTCTGCACCATGATGGCGTTGACACGCCCCTGCTGCACAGCGGTAAGCATGGCGAACAAGGCCGGACGCCAAAATTCGGTGCCGTATTTCTGCTCCATGCAGGAATTCACAATGATGTAGCCGCGCCTGTCGGCTTCGCGCATGACATCGGCAAGCTGTTCTTCCAATGCGGGCAGGTTCGGTGCTGCACTGCGGGCGAACGCCCAAATTCTGTATTCTTTCATGGGCGCACCTCAGAATTGATCCATCAACGGAAGCCTTACATCAAAGCGCGGCTTGCCAAAGGATGCCCGCGTGAAGCGGTCGCCGACAAAGCGTTCCAGACCGCTGTTGATGAGTTCGGCGTTCAGGTCACATTCAGTGGTGATAAGGTAGACATCATTCTGACGCAGAATTTCAATAACTCCTACCAGTATGTAGCTGTTGCGGCTGATTTGCTCCAAATCGCGTACCATCACGGCTTCAATCCGACCGTTCTCTACTGCGTCCAACATAGAGCGCAGACCAATGCGGTCTTTCAAGGTGTTTCCGCTGCAATGGTCAAAAAGATGTGCCGCGTACAAGGAATCCATGCCCTGCTGCTTCGTCGATAAGGTCATACAGCCGGTCAAAGGCAATGCGCGGATCGCTGTTGGCGCAGCGCACATAAATCCAGACATCGTGGTTTCGCATAAGGTACATCTCAGGTTCCTCTTTTCACAAAAAGTAATCCGGGAGCTTCTGCTCCCGGATGAATGGCTGCACATCTTCGATTTTCTCGGTGGTTGGACAAGTCGGCAGTGCTGCCAGCGCGGCGTCATGGTACTTGCCGCCGATGCCCGCGCGTTCATCCAGAATGGCTACCACACAGGAATCCTGCTCGGTACGGATAGCACGGCCAAAACCCTGTCGAAGCTTCTTCTGCATTTCGGGGATTATCTCGACGGCTATGTACTCCTGCAAAGTGGGATATTTCTGTCGTTCGTAATCGCTGACCGGGTCTGGAATTGGGAACGGTAGTTTTGGGATAATGAGCAGGGACACCATATCGCCAGGAAAGTCGATGCCCTCCCAGCAGGAGCCAGCCGCAAACAGTACGCCGTTGCCGGATTCTTTGAATTGTTGAATCACCCTGCCGCCGTTGCGCCACGCCTGATAGGTCGGGTATTGCCACTGACCGTCCGTCAGCGCGCGGACTTCTGCCATCTGGCGGTACGCTGTGAACAACACCAGCGCATAACCGTGTCGATATCGTCTGCCGTGTTCAAGTGCCAAACAATGCAGTTGGCATTGCGCGTGTTGTAATTCAATTAGCCCGCTACTGCGGTATCTTCCGGAGTGTTGATTTCAATGTACTCGGCAATCTTGCGGAGCTCGTCAGCAAATTTGAATTTCACGCTGATATTGCCGTTTTCATAGACCTTGATATAGTCCACAAGTTCAACCAAGATTTCACGGTTGAGGGCTTCAATGTTCTGATACTTCATAAAGGCTACCAGTGCAGGATGCTCGTTGTCCACACCGTTTGCCAGTTCTGCGCGTTCAGCGTTCAGCCGGGTAAGCACCGCGGAAATATCAGAAGTCTGCCGTTCGTAGTCAGCCTTCATATCCCGGTATTCCTGCTGGGTGATTTCACCGTCTTTCCAGTCCTGATAAAGAGATTGCTTGTAGCGTGTTATCTTTGTCAGTTCCCGCTCTTTTGCAGCTATCAGATCGTCCAGTCGGTAAGACTGGCTTTTTTGATTGGAGCGGAATTGATTTGCGTGACGATTTCCGAGTAGGAAACAGCCAAATGTACCTGATGCTGTACGGCGAACAAAACAGCAGCCTCCAGCCGTTCATGCTTGATTGAGTGCATGGTGCAGGCTGTCCGGGAACGGTTCTTGTAGGTTGAGCAAGAATAATATACATTGTTGTTCTTGCCAACGCATCGGGTAATGGCCCGCCCGCAATCGGCACATTTCAGAAAGCCGCTGAATAAATGTACCTCACGGCCTTTCGGGGAAGTACGGGTATCACGCTGTAAGAGAGCCTGTACCTTGTCGAAAGTTTCATAGTCGATAATGGCCTCATGCGTTCCAGCGACTTCTACCCATTCCTCACGGGGAACCGCTTCAATCTGGTGTACCTTGTAGCTTTTCACCCGGCTCCGGCCTTGGGCTAAGTCCCCGGTGTAGGTCGGATTGGTAAGAATGGAGTGGATCATGCGGACTCCCCCACATAGGATCGTCATACCCTCTTGTCGAAACAGGCAAGCCCTTTTGTACCTTGTAAGCCGAGGGGCTCGGTACGCCGTGTTCGTTCAGGTACAACGCGATAGCACGTTTTGATGCCCCTTGAATAAGCATTGTGAAAATGAGTTTGACATTTTCAGCAGCATCGGGATCAACAATCAGCCTGTGCTTGTCCTTTGGGTGCTTTACATAGCCGTAAGGAGCAAATGCTCCGATATACTGGCCGTTGCGCCGCTTGTAATCAAATACCTGCCGGATCTTTTTGGAAGTCTGATAGCAGTAATTATCGTTCATCACGTTTGTAATGGGAACGATGATATTTGAAACGCTGTCGGGGTTCTTGTAGCTGTCCACATTCTCAGCAAGGCTGATAAAGCGAACACCCATTTGAACAAACAGGTTATCGATCAAACTTCCGGCATCGCTATAATTTCGTGCGAAGCGGGACAGGTCTTTTACTATAACGCAGTTGATTTTTCCACTCATGACATCCGCCAAGAGCCGTTGAAAATTCTTCACGGTTGGCGTCCGTTCCAGTGTGACCCGCCTCGGGACACTTTGTCTCGAAGTAGAAACGGGCCATAACCGAAGTTACAGCCCGCTTTTTTGCCGGAGAAGAAAGTCCGTCAGCGTGTCCTGCAAGGACGGCCCGCTTTCCGCAAATTCAATTTTACACCGATCCCGCCGATGCAAAAGCAGTATGGATTTTCTACCGCCTGCAAAAACAGAGCGATCCGCTCCTCCCGGGGAGAGAGGTGTCAAAGATCATACCGCTCACATCCGGCAGGGACTCGGGAGCCACTGCGCCGATGTCAACGCTTTTCATTTGTTCCAGTTCCTTTGCCGTTAATCTCACGGTAAAACCTCCTTATCAAAAATAGGATACGCCTCCCGCATATCATGGGGGAAACGCAAGAGGGCAGCACCCAAACGATGCTGCCCTCTTGCCTCACTCCATGTAAGTATAAAATAGAGAACGCCGCTCCCATTTTCTTGCCCTGTCCAAAGACAACCATGCTCAAAGCGGCGTTCCCTCGCAGATAAGGGGACAGCCCGGAGGGACAAGCGGCCAGCCTGTCCTATGCCGGATCGTGGCCGTGGGGCGGCCGGCCCAGTTGCGGCGTTGGTGTTGTTCGCTCGTTCTTCCGAAGAAAAAGTCACAGCGCACCCGCCACCCGGCTCCCCGGACTATGCCCGGGGCCGCCGCTGTTTATCTGCGGAAAGAAGAATATCTCCTTTCATAAACCGAGACATTTTTTTATCATTTCCAAGTGGGGAAAATGAAAAAATCAAAAAGTTTTTTTCATACGCTCAAGGCCACGCTTGATCGACTGGCGGACAGACTCCTCATGTACGCCCTCGGCCTCGGCAATTTCCTTGATGCTCTTTCCAAGAATGATGTGGGCATCAATCCTGCGCCCCTGGATCTCCGGCAAAGAATTGAGTGCGTTCCACAGACGGATGAACAGCTCCATGCGCTCCAGAAGCTCCTGGGGCGTTGGCTCATGCAGGCAGGCGGAATATTCGATCCCGTCATCGCAGTCCAGAGAATACTGCGCCTTATGCCGGGAGAGCCGCCGCTGGTAGGCCATTTCGTGCCGGGCATCGGACATAAACACTTCGGCTACCTCGTCAGAAACCTCGATAAACTGATCCTGTGTGTACCAATAATAAAAATCCTTCAGATTGATTGTAGTCATAAATAAACCTCCGTTTCGGTGTTGGGTGGATGAGTGACCGAAACGGGGCTCGGTGGGGAGCGGCATCCCGGGGAGCCGCCCTGCACCTCGGGACAATTTGTCTCGAAGTACAAAAAAGCGCCCGCACAGCAAGACACTATGCAGACGCATGAAATTACATTATCATAATTGTACTGATATATTGTACCTTCATAGTCAGACTGTCCCGGAGGGGGAGCTACGCTTTTTTTAGCTGGTGAAGGTCATGGGAATTGTGAGAAAGTAAGATGGACACGGCGACACCCTCCTATGGGCCGCCGTGGGGTTACTGAATATCCAAAGAGAAACGGCGGCTCTGAAAATTGAGCCGCCGCTTCATGGGCGCATGGAGATATGTCTGCTGTACGACGGCTTTTTTTCTTTTGCCGTCGTGCGGCAGTCTTTACTCTTGAATTACGCTACAAGTACCAGAACTGGAAAACGCTTATTTTTACTTCAGTTAGCTGGATCTTTCAAAGAAATCGCATACACCGTATTGATCTGTAATGGATAGCTCTCTGCAATGTTACCATCGTAATAGACAATGACTTCATCACCAATGTTGAAATCAACCATGTCATCTTTGTTCTCTGCATCCAAAGAAACATCGCAATATGCTCCGTAAGGGTAAGCGTCTGTCTGGATGGAAATAAGTATGGAGTTGTTATAAACTTCTTCCACAACGCCGGTAATGCTGGACTCATTCTTTATGATGTCGTCCATAGAACGCCCACAGCCAACAAGACTTAATACACAAAACAATGTTAAAATGAGTGATAGAATCTTTTTCATACAGGTCACCTCCGTCTTTTGCCATCGCTCGGCTGATTATGAAAGCAGAAATTATTCCTGCGAGGTGTAATCTTCTCCAATAGGATTATTCTTTAGCATGAGTGATTGTGCATCTGTTTCAGATATTTCTTTAATTTCTGAAATTTGATGGTTGCCATCCCTTGAAATAGTAACACATACTCCATTTTCTTCATCAGTGTAAACAACAGCCTGTTCACTGTCCAATAATATCTTAATTCTCTGATTATTATAATACCAACCGCCGCTCTGCTCGTTGTAGGTAATGCCATAGTCTGCATAGTCTTTAAGCCAAAGTTGGGGAGTAGATTCTCCCTTTTGTACAGTACTCAATGATGTATCAGTGGGATTAAAGTTATTATGCTTTTGGGTATGACGGTCATAATTTTCTTTGGAACACTCTTTAATACCAACAAGGTTATTTTCTTCGTCCCGGTCTGCCTCAATATCCACCGTTCCAGAAAAGAAATTCGTGAAACTCGCTCCAGCTATGGGGTCATTAAAAAATCTCACTACATTCCCATTATAGGTAAAATAATAATTCTCCTGATCATAGCTCAAGCCGTAAGGTTCATATATGGAGTAGTCCACACTTCCACCAGGCAGTTCTGCTGTAGTAGAATCGTTCGCCGCATTTTCCGTATCAGAAACAGTTTGTGCCTGATAGGAAACATTTTTCGTAGTGTTGTTATCGGAAGGAATATTCACTGATGAACTACACCCAGCTACCACCCCCACAAGCAATGCACTTCCGAGAGCTAATGTAAGTAGTTTTTTTGTGCTCATAAAATAAACACCATCCTTTTCTTTGAATATATATAAAGGATACCACTACCTTTTGTGATACATTTGGGATTAGTTTGTGATTTATGTGTAGTTGAAAAGCGGCGGGTTGATTACCCACCGCTTTTCCATATCTTTCAAATTATAAAAGAGAACTTTACCCCAGCTTGCGTATTGCAAACCGTACATTCACTTCCATACTGGTGTAGTATTTCCTGCACAATATACAGTCCAAGTCCACTTCCTCCAGTCTTTCGGCTTCTTGACTGCTCCACGCGATAGAACGCATCAAACAATCTGGGAATACTATTTTCTGGTATATGCACCCCTGCATTTTCAACAGAAAATACTATCTGCTCATGTTTCATAAGTACGGAAATCCAAATATCCGCTCTTTGTGGGGAATACTTGATTGCGTTTCCAATTAGATTTGAAAAAACCTTTTCTACCAACATCTTATTTCCGTTTATGAAAGCAGATGGCAGTATATCAAGGTGTATTTGTAAATCTTTTTCTGCAATCAAATCCGCTGTTTCGTTCAAATAGGCTTTGATAATTTGCACACAATCCAAGTGGTCTTTCTTGAAATCGGCCCCCGCAGTTTCTAACCGCGAAATTGTCAATATATCTTGCACCATTGTTTCAAGCGTGTTTGTAATTTCCAGCGACCTTGTCAAGTATCTTTCATGGTCTTTATAGGGTCCAATACCAAGGAGCATGCCCTCTAATTGCCCTTTGATAATCGTGATAGGCGTTTTCAATTCGTGAGACACCGCTGAAAAGAAATTCGTGCGAGCTTGTTCTAATGCCTTTTCATGTTCTATATCAAGTTCCAGTTTTCTATTTGCTGCCTGTAAGTCATTCAAAGTTACATTGAGCTTCTGCGATAAATAGTTAAGGCTCTTTGCCAATATTCCCAGTTCGTCAGTCCGTTGTTCATCTAATTGCCATTCAAATTGTAATTCGGACATTTCTTTAGAAATACGGCTTATTTTCAGTACGGGTTTAGTAATAAGGTGTGAAAAAATCCAACCAGTAACCAGTGATACGCAAAACACTATAAATGCAAGTAACGGAAACACTTTTTGAAATGCTCTTTGCAGTTCTGCTACTTGCCCCGCCGCTCCATAAACAACTAAAGTGTAGTTTGTATTTTTGCCAAGAAATGAAACCGTATAACTATTGGATATAATAGGTGCATTATTATCTTCATTTCCCCAAGCCTTTGTTTCTATAACAACATCATTATCAGCACTTCGTTCCGTTGGAAGATTTATTCTATTACCATTTTCTTCAAACAGTTCCATTCGGTCTACATTCTGATAATCAAGAAAGTTATCAAAAATACCCCTGTTTCTTCCATGGGCATTTGCGATATTTCTGAAATGAATATTTTTGTTTGTTCATCTAATGTTGCATTAAGGGTATTAGAATATGTTTTCGGGGTGTACCAAGCTAAAATCAAGTAAACCAGAAAGCTCACCCCTGTCAATAGGATAGCAGTAGTGATAAAAACTTTTATAAACAGACTGCCTTTAATTTTCTTTATCAACTTTATATCCCACCCCTCTGATCGTTTGAATGAAATCTATCCCCAGCTTCTTGCGTAAGTTTTTGATATGGGTATCAACAACTCGCTCATCCCCATAAAAATCAAATCGCCACAGCTTATCTAATAAGTTCTGGCGGGTCAATATCCGGCCTTGATGGGTCAGCAGTTCCCGCAATATTTCAAACTCTTTTTGCGTCAGTTCAAAATCAGATCCATCCACGGTGGCGGCATAACTATCACAGTTCAAAAGTAAATTGCCATAAGTGATGATTTGAGGCTTTTCATCTTCTCCCCGCTTGCTACGCCGAAGTACAGCTGCAATTTTGCGAAGTAAGATTGGCATAGAAAAAGGCTTTGTAATATAGTCATCCACCTGCAAATCCAATCCCCTGATTTGATCTTCCTCACCGCTCAATGCAGTCAGCATAATAATGGGAACATCCGATTGCTTTCGTATCAACTCACAGACACCATAACCGTCAATTTTGGGAAGCAAAATGTCCAATATAATCAAGTCATATCGTTGCCCCGAAAACAAAGATAGTGCCTCGATGCCATCATTTGCAGTAGCCACTTCATATCCTGCTTCTTGCAAAAAATTCTGTAAAAGTTCTCGAATATCAAAATCGTCCTCAACTACTAATATCCTTTGCATAGTACCACCTCCAAAGATAGCATATCATAGAATTTTGTGATTAAAGTGTAGTTTTCAAATTTTCTTTCTGTTATTATACCTTGGCCGTGTAACATCGGCAACCTTGCCGACGGGCAATAAAATACTACTAAAACATAAAATTGTGTTTCGTTCTCATAGTCAAACCCGAAATGTAAAATAATATAGGGGTGATATGAGAATGTACCAAGACACCAGACGGCTTGACTTCCACGCATTAGGCCGGGAGATCAAGCGCAAGAGGGAGGCGAAAGGCTGGACACAGGAATACCTTGCACAGCTCGTAGACCGTACCCCTCGTTCCATCATGTATTTTGAGAACCGGGGCCAGCATCCAAGCCTGAACACCTTTTACCAAATCGTCACCCTGTTGGACATTTCCGTAGACCAATTCTTTTATCCTGACAGGCAGAACGGCGAAAGCGACTGCCGCCAGCATATTGACAGGCTACTCAATACAATGGACGAAAAGGAATTGACGGTCATGGAGGCCACAGCAGAGGGACTACAAAAAGCCAGAGAAACGGAGGTCAAGTAAAAGGCCTTCGTTTTTCTCGTTTTTAGGGGCTTTTCGGGGTGCCGCTAAATGGCAAGCAATTCGGGTGTGGCCACACTCGAAATTTTGCAGGGCGCAGGGCCCGCAAAAATGCTTGTTGGGAGCTCCCAAACCCGCTGTACTTCGGGACAAATTGTCCCAAAGTCCCGGCGTTGCACCGTAGTCTGCGGCCCGTCACTATCGTTCCTGGGCCTTATTTTCACGCTCGTCTGTTATGCCGAGCAGATGATCAATGTTCGCTTTTATTGCCACGGCCTCCCGCATTTGCCGCTGGGCCTCCCGGTATTCTGCATAAAGCTCTTTCTTTTGTCCCGCCAGCTCACGGCGGGATTTTTTAGTGCTTCAATCTTAGGGAGCTTTGCGCCGTTCAGTATGGTGTTCATGGTATCCTTTGCCGCCCGGTAAGTGGCAAGCTCCACTTCATGCTGGGCCAGATACTTTTTGCTGTACCGCGGCGGAACACCGGGCGGGTCTTGGCATAGTCCACCGTGGCAGCCATCAGCTCCGAGGTTTTGGAAAGAGCCTCCTCCGTTGTGCGGAGCTCGTCAGACAGCTTGTGAAAGTGATCCACCGCAGCCTCGGTGCTGGCCGTCAGTGCCGCATAGTCTGTCAGATGATGCTCCTGCAAATACTGGAGCGCGGCGGCCATTTGTTTTAGGTTGTAGACCTTGGCCCATCGTTCATAGGCCGGGCCCTTGCCTTGGGCCATACGCTCTTGAATGTCGATGATGAGATCAACTCGCCGTGGCGGAACCGTGAGCTCCTCTGGCAGCTCGGGGATCGGACGTTTCCCGGCAATTACCGCCTTGATGTCCTCCGGGTCAAATCCGACTCCAAGTGTGGGAGCCCGGAGCCGGGTCGGTTTTTCCTGCCCGGGCGCAAGGAACGAGATGACACCGCCGCGCCCCTGTTTCACCGCAAAGCCGGACTCCTCCATGAGCCGAAGAAAGTCGGCAAAGTCTGTGGGCTTTTTCTCCAAAGCGGCGAGAACAGCCAGACGTACCCGCTGTTTTGCAGAGGGCGGCTTTTCCCCAATCCACTGGCCATAGTGAAGAAAGCGGCCCTTGCTGTGCTGGCGCGGGTTTTGAATGACAGACAATTCATGTTCGATGCACACGCGGTCAGAGAGCCGCCGCAGGGCAAAGGACGAACCAATGAAATTATGAAATTTCCGGGAGCGGTCAAAGGCCGTCGCATTGAAATAAATGTGATTGTGAATATGGGCCTTGTCGGTATGCGTGCAGACGAAGAACTGATACTTTCCCTTTGTCCAGCGCATCGCCGTTTCATAGCCGATACGGTTTGCTTCTTCCGCCGTAACCTCCCCGGGCAGGAACGCCTGCCGGATCTGAAAGAACAGGATCCCGCGAGATACGGCCCGGTCTGTCTCTGCAAGGTATTGACTTTTTACCAGAAGAAACTCGGCGGGGGCCGTGTTCGGATCGCAAAGATAGGAAGATACGGCTCCCAGCTTTTCCGGGTTCAGGCCATAGGTGAAACGATCCTCCATCGTTTGAATTGCACTTTTTCCCGCCGCTGTTTTATAAGGGCGGATGTAGGTGGTCGCCGTAGAAATCCCTCCTTCTGGCAAATAGTATTTTTACTTTGGGACACTTTGTCCCGAAGTAGAAAAAGCCGGGGAGCGGTATCAACCACTCCCCGGACGGGTCAGAGCTCTACCAGCGCGGAGAGCTGTTTCAAGAGATCAGACAGCGGCCCCCACAAAGCGGCATAGTCCCGCTGCAAGGCCGCGAGTTCTTCGGGATAAATTGCGCCGTAGGTGTTGGCTTGAATTGCCACTTGGTTCAGATTGTTGGAGCAGCGCCGTTGGAGCGAAACCAGCTCACGAACAGGCGAAAGGTCAACATGAAGCACATACCCACTCAGGGCCATTTTCCGCATATAGGCTCCCATATTACGGATGCCAGCCTCCGCCATACGTTCTTGAATCAGGGCCTGCTCCGCCTCCGACACCATCACATGAAGATGGATCGGACGGCGGCGCTTTTTTGTCATCGCTCCTCACGCTCCCGGCTGCGGCAGGCGCGGGGCGGCTCCTTTACCTTATCCAGCGGCTTTTCCTGTTCGTCTGCCGGAACAGGGTGCGGCAAATGAAATTCACGGTGCAGGCGCAGCACCTCCAGTACAGACAATTCCTGTTCACGTTTTTTCCATATACGCACCTCCTTATCTATCGCCACGGTCAGGCTGCCTACGCTGGGGGGAGCCGGAGCCTCCGAGCCGCGATCTGCCTCCGCCAACTTTGCCGCATTTTTCATCTGCTCGGCAATCGGACGGGGCCTGTCGGGATTATCAGGCGCAGGACGCAGCTCATAATCGGATGCCTGTTTTTCCGTCAGCGGGCGGGTATAGGTAAGATAGCCCCAAGCCAAGAACGAGCCATTTTCCACCGGGATGCGCTGATCGTAATTGAAAATTTCATCCGGCTTGTTATAGGGCGGCCTCGGGAATGTCCCGATGTCCACAGGCCGCTGGGTCGAATAATACTTGTAAAGGCCGGGAGCCTCGGTCTGCCTGATCCCCACGTTATAAATACACTGATAGTCCTGCACCCGGTCTGTAAAATCCTGTTCCATCGCGGTGCGGTCATTTCCATAGTGACCCCATTCGTACTGCCGCTGGCCGTCCTTGTCATCATAGCAGGCCCAGTGACATAGCGGGATGGCGCGGTGGGATGTTCGCCCAATGCAAATCCCCGCCCATTTTCCAGCATGACCGCCTTCAAAATGGCGTAGCCTTGATTTTTGTCCATAGTACACCTCCCATCATCGAGACATTTCTTTGTTTTCTCTTTTCACAAACGGCTGGAGCTGATAGGGGCTTGTACCGTCCTCGGGCCGCAAAAAGTCTATCCGGGCCGCAGCACGGATGGCGTTCTGGTTAAGCTGCCGCTGCCATGCCCCTTGGCTGGGAGCCCACTTAAAGCCGTTGCTTTTCAGTTCCTGCCGCTGATCGGCATCGGGCTTTTCCTCGAAAATAAGCTGCAAACGGTTTTCAGCCTCGTTGATTTTGGCCTCGCCTCCGGGGAATGTCCAGCCAGCAAACTCGGAGCGGCTGCTCAGTTCCTCAATGCGCTGGCGCACACGGCGGATGTTGGCGTTGTTGTTGGAAAGCAGATAGGCGGGGTATGGCTTGCTTTTGTCCAAATGCCATGACTGCGCCGTATCTGCTTTGAGCTTTTCGGCCTGCTCCGGCGTAAGCTCTGGGCAGCCGTCCAGCGTTTTGTGTTTCCGAAAATACGCATTGACCTCCTTCATGGTGGTTTGCTGGGACTCCAGCCCCTCCAGCTTTTTTGTCAGTTTTTCCACGGCAAGATCATCGTCTGCGCTGATCCCACCCATACCAACAGAGCGGATTTTATCAAGCAGCTTTGAAATCTCCGCATACTCTCCATAGTTGCGATCCCGGGCGGCGTTCTGCTTGTGCTTTTTGTCACAGGGAAATTGCCGCCCCGGAGATCAGAATAGAGGGCACCCGGGCATCAATCACATTGCGTTCATTCAGATTTTCCGCAAGTTTCCGGGCATAGCGATCCACCAGAGCGTCAATCTTATCGTGGTACATGGGATCGACACGCGCTTTCTGGCGTTCCGCCGCTGCATACGCTTCATCGACCATTGCCCGGTAGCTCGTCGTAGCGGAGCCCGGCTGATAGTCGGAAAAGCTGTTCATATCTTTTGCCCGCTTTGCGGCTTCTTCATTGATCGGATAATATTTCGGCATAGTACCTCCTTCCACAAAAGCCGGAACTTTGGGACAATTTGTCCCAAAGCCCCGGCAGCTAAAATGTTGACAGCATCTCACGGAAACAGGGCCGGACGTAGAAACATACGCCTCCCGCAGAAAAGGGCCTTAAAAAGCCTTGTCACAGGCGGGTTTGGGGTGTCCTAATTGTCAACACATCAGCCCCGCTTTTTTCGCATATATTCCCGCTGCTGTCTGCGGTGTGCCGCTTTTGCACAGGCCGCCGAACAATAGGTTTGCCGTCCATCGGGAGCCACGGCTCTGCCGCATACCGGGCAAGCCTTGAAATCCGGCCTTGGCCCCTCTGTCAGCAACGCAGCCTCCAACGCCGGATCAAGGGGCAAAACTGCCTCGCGGAAGTAGCGGCAATAAGCTCCCGTCCAGCATTTCCCAAACATATAGCACTCGCAATCCAGCGGCAGGCAGCCGCAGTCCCGGTCATAGTTGGCACACCATTTTGACACCAGCCTGCGGATTGCCGCTTTTTTCTGTCCGGGTCAGTTCTCGGCCCACAGTATCACCTCCCGTTGCCCGGTGGTTTGAGCTGCTCCCGGTAGCAGAACACGCAGCCGATCCCGCGCCAGTAAGGGCAGCCGTCACAACGGGAGCCCTTCGGCGGCAGGCTGGGCGGCACACCCTTAAAGTAGCTTTTTTCTTTCATAAATCCCTCATAGGGGTTATTTGTAAATCTCATTCATTATCCTCGCTTTCGGTATCGTCCTCGTCCCAAGGCGGCCCATCATCCTCGGGATCGTCATAATCAGCCAGTTCCTCACTGTAATCCTCTTCGGGTACAGCAGCTTTTTCATGCTTCGGGCGGTAAATTTTGAAGTACCAGCCTGCACCGCTGCCCAGAACAGCCACAGCCAAAATCAGCAGAAGCGTCCCGGTATTACTTTTCTGCTGGGGCTCGGGTTCCGGCTCCTCCGCAGGTTCCGTCACCGGGGCGGGTTCGGGAGCTGTGCCAGCACACTCGGTCATGTTGACCGCGCAGACCTCGCAATCCGTATGGATGGCTCCGGGCGCACATTTTTCTGTGCAGGAGCAGGCCGGAAGCTCTCCGCCAGCGGCCTTCAGTGCCGCCAGCAGATCGGCTTCATCCACCATGTTCAGAAAGTAGGTGTGATACTGTTCGCCGTCCTCGTCCACAGGCTTGTCATAATCAATGACAATGTAAAAGGTGTTGCCGCCGCTGGTTTCCACCGTGATGAACTGTTTGTTGGTTGCGGCATCATAGAGCAGATCGCGGGTCACAAGGTTTCCATCCTCCGAAAAGCCCTCGCCCGGGGTAATGGTAGGTGCAGGCTCCGGGGCCGGAGTTTCTTCCACAACAGGCGGTTCCTCATTCCCACTGTCCGAATAGGCGTAGGCCGGAATCGCAAAGCCGCATAAAAGAACGGCGGAGCAAAGCCCCGCCGCCAACATACGAAAGTGTTTCATATTCAGTTTTCCTCCTTCTTTTCTTCTTCGGACTTCGGGACACTTTGTCCCAAAGTGCCGCCGTCCTTCAGCTTCTCAAACAGCAGCGGGAGCTCCGTAAGGGAAATGCTCATACCGCGCACAATGTCCACGATCTCGCTGTTTTCCGCCTCCAGCTTTTTCTGCTCCAGCTCCTTGAGCCGGGCCTGCTGTTCACTGATTTTAGCCTTGACCTTATCAATCTCGGCCTGAATTTTCATGCTTTTGGTAGTTGCCATTTCAAAACCTCCTGTCACGGTAAACGCCCGTAGGCGTAAAAATGAGATTGCCAGTAGCTTGTATTCAAATTTGCGTAGCCGATGGGATCTCCGCAATGCAGCATTTTCCCGTCACCGACATAAATCCCGCAATGGCTCACGCCCGGCGTGTCATAGGTGCCTTTGAAGAACACCAGATCACCGGGTTTGGGAGAGCTGGTCGGCGTACAGATGTTATAGAGCCCCTGGGCTCCCAGCCTGCCCACATTCCAGCCGGAGTGATTGATAACCCACGAAACGTACCCCGAGCAATCAAAGGAAGTGGCGGGAGAACTGCCGCCCCACACATAGGGATAGCCGATGTATTTCTGCGCTTCGGCAAGCATTGCGGCAAAGGTTTCATCGTCCAGATATTCTCCGGGCACTTCGTAATCACCGGGTTTCCCGGTAATGTACTTGTTCACATAGGGAGAATCCGGGAACAGATCGGGGCGGTTTCCCAGCGTTGCCATATAGATGGCATACCGGGAAAGCTGATCCTCGCCCATGACATACACGGGCACATGGGATAAATCAAAGTTCTCCAGCGTGACCGTACAGATGTAATAGTCGTAAGGCACCTGATAGGTGTCCGTATGGGAGTTGCCGTCCGCGTCCGTCCATGTGTCGGTTTCTGTGCGATAGCGGGTTTCCACCACCACATCCTCCGTGAGAATGTACTGGCGGTCAAAGAGCATTTGCAGCGTTCCCTGCACCTCGCCTATTGTCCATTGTCCCTCATGGAGCGCACACAAAAGAGAAAGCAGCACATAGGGGTCATGTTCGATTTCGTCCAGATCGAAGTGGTATTCGTCATAGTCATGGGTGCTTTCATAGGTGTCCAGATAATGCTGCAAATCATCTTCCAGCACACAATAGGCAGCTTCGGCGGCCAGCATATCCCGATCCTCGCAAGGATAGGTGCTGGCCCCTAATGCACCGGCCCCGGCGTTCCCCAGCATAAGCATGGTAGAGGAACAGGACTGCATAGCAAACAGGAGCAACACACAGAGCACCGCAACCACGGCACCTGCGGGATGACTTTTGACAAATTCCACTGCCCGGGCAGTCAGGCGTTCTGTGGCCGTGGCAGTTTTCCCAGCCGCAGCCGCGCCCTGCTTTGCAGCCTCCTTTGCCTGCTTGCGGTATTGCCTGCGGAGCCGTTGCTTCTGCCAGTAGCGGGTAAGGGCATTTTTCGTCAGCTCCGGGTGCTCCTGTGCGGTGGTGTGAAAATGGTAGTCCGCCGTGTACTTGGTATAGCGGGCCTCGGCCTTGCGTACCACTTTTGCCGGATGTTCCCGGACTTTACGGCGCACAAAGCGAGAGCCATGCCGTAGCGCGGTTTCTCCCACAAGCTCAGAACGGTGTGCGCCTTCCGTGCCGACATTTTCCTGTTCCACTTCAAAAATCTTGCCATGCACGAAGCTGTGAACGGAACCACTGGCAACACGGCCTATGCGTTTTACCGGGCCGGGCTTTTTCGGCGGCTTTTGCTTTGCTAGCTTCTCCCGGGCCTGTTCCAGCTTTTCGCCTTGGGACTCCATGCGGAGCTTTGCCGCCGCAGCCTGTTCCTGCTGGCTCTTTTTGCGGAACTTGGACTTCGGGACACTTTGTCCCGAAGTGCCGGAAGTCTCCGGCCCGGGCTGTTCCCCGTCAGGGGCGTGGGCGGTCTGCGACCAAGCCTCCTCCTTGGGTCTTATTCGTTTTTCGTTTCATTTTTCATATCCTCCGGGCGGGTAGTCAGCAGGTCATAGATTTCTCCGCGAGGGAACCGATCCACAAACGGAATGGTTACATTTCCATAGAACAACAGCCCCTCGCCGGAATTGCTGTGTGTGATATAGGAAAGCTGATGCTCGGAAATACCGAGCTGTTTTGCCAGAATGGTACGGTCACTCTGCGCCTGCGAAAGCAGGATCATAAAATCCGTGTTGTCCAGAATGTTCTCGATTTCCCGGCTGGCCAAAAGGTCTTTGACGTTCTGCGTCAAAGCAGACGGCACACATCCTTTTTTACGCAGCATTTTCCAGACTGCCACAAAGTAGCTGGCTGTCAGCGGATCGCGGAGCAGGATATGAAACTCGTCAAAGTAGCACCAAGTCGCCGCACCCTCGTGGAAGTTCTGATCCACCGCCTGCGAAACAAACTCATTTGTGATGTGCATTGCAATCTTTCTAAGGTTTTCGCCCATGTTTTTCAGAACGATGCACACCACACGGCTGTCCGTCTTGACGTTGGTAGGATGGTTAAAGAGATTGAGGGAGCCTGTGCAATAAAGCTCTAAGGCAGTTGCCACGCGCCGGGCTTCGGGCTCCGGCTGGCGTAAGAGCTCTTCGTACAAATCCTGCAACAGCGGTGTTTTTTCAGTTTCCAGTCCGAGCGCCTGTTCCCGGTACACCAAACGCACACAGCGGTCAATGACCGTCTTTTCAATGGGCTGCAAGCCTTCCTTGCCGCCGACCACCAGCTCGCACAGGGACAAAAGAAAATCCGCCTTCATGGAAAGCGGGCTTTCTCCGGCGGCCATATTGAGCTCCACATCCATCGGATTGAGGTGGTGCGGGCTGTCCGGGGCAATCTCGATCACCTGGCCGCCCAGCCTTCGCACCAGCGGAGCGTATTCGCCCATCGGATCAACCACGATGATCCGATCCTGCGGGATGGTAAGAAATACATTCAAAAGCTCACGCTTTGCGGCAAAACTCTTGCCGGAGCCTGTAGAGCCCAAATACATCCCGTTTGCCGATTTCAGCTTTTTGCGGTCAGCCATGATGACATTGTGGGAAAGTGCGTTCATGCCATAGTAGAGGGCCTGCCCAGCCATGCGGAGCTCCCTTGTCATAAAAGGAATAAAGATGGCGGTGGAGCTGGTGGTCATACCGCGCTGGATTTCCACCTCGTTGTAGCCAAGAGCCAACGAGGAAACAAAGCCCTGTTCCTGTTGCCAGTCCAGACGGCGCAGAGCGCAGTTGTATTTCTGTGCGATACCGCCCACAGTAAACACATCGTTTTCCAGCCGCTGGCGGTTAGGAGCAAGGTTTACCACCGTAAAGGTCAGCAGAAACATTCGCTCATTGCGGGATTGCAAATCAGCCAGAAGCTCCGCTGCGTCCTTGCTGAATGTAATCAGGTCAGGGGGAAGAATATCCGGGTCATAGCCGGAACGCACAGCCTTTCTCTGTTCCTCCACCTTCATTTTTCCGATGTCCGAGATTTTTCCCTTGACGGTCTTAATTGCCTTGAGCTGATCCACGGTCTGAATGTGCATGGTCACAGTCATTTCCGCATCCAGCTCTAAGATTTCCGCCAACAACTTATCCGAAAGCTCCGATGCCATAATCTGCAAGTAGGACACTGCGCCCCAATACTGGCCGATACGAAATGTGCGGGACTGGCGGAAGTCGAGACTGTCCGGGGCAATAAAGTCTTTTGTGCCAAGCCCGGTCTGTGGGATGTCTTTCCACGAAAAGCGGAACGCCTCACGGCTCCCCGGGTGCATCTGGCTATGAAGCAGCGCAAGGCGGGCCCGCCCGTCCATAGGCTCCGAGGGAACGCCCAGCCGCTTAAAGTTTCCCATGACATCAGCCTCCACACGCTCCAGACGGGGCCGAGCCTCCGCAATCCCCTCGGCGGGTATGCCAAAGGTGATGTATTTTGAGCGTTCAATGCCGTTATTGCTTTTGGCAATCTGATTTTTCAGCATCCCGGTAAACTCGTCCCGGACGCTGTTATAGTTGTCATCCGCTTTCGGGATATTGACTTGATAGCGGCTGCGGGAATGGGAACGGCGGTTGATAAAGGAAAGCTGGAACGGCAGCGAACTGTCAAAGTAGTTGAGAAATGAACTCCATCCGCTGAATATGGCAGTCTGATCCTCGGTGGATGCCACGGAGTAATTGATGTCCTCATATTCCACAGTTTTTGTATAGAGCCCACCCGGGAGCTTGCACACACCGTCCGGGTGCATGGACAGATACGGGATTGTCTGTTGGGCAGACAGGGCCGCCCGGCCTTTACCCTTGGCGGCGGCTCCGTTTTTTTTCTTTGTGTTTTTCAATCACATCCTCCTTTCCAGCGCCCGGCCCGGCAAAGGGCGCATAAATGTTTTCGGTTCGGTAGGCCCTGATCCCCGGCCTTTTCATACATCGCCAGCAGGAACGCCGGGAGCATAATTCCCAGCATGAGAAACATCGCCCCGGTATTGCCGAGGGTGCCACGGGTTAGCAGATAGGCCGGAATCCCCACTGCGCCCGCACTACCGAAGCAGACAAGCTGGCGTTTGGTGAGGTTGAAAGCCATCTTTGTTTTGATTTTGGATAAATCGTTTGGTACGTTTACATAGGGCATAGATCACACTCCTTTCTGTACTTCGGGACAATGTGTCCCAAAGTCCGGATGGTTGGTGTTACTTCATTTCCCCATACAGCCCAACCGGGCGGGGTCTGTCTGGCAAAGAGCTCCACGCGGGGCAGATCGCCCATCAGGGAAATGATTTTGGCGCGGGCCTCGTCCGGCTTTTTGCTGTGGGCCTCA
>VOFI01000071.1_pt1 | contig 209159 bp, 252 predicted proteins | sample 5384131 | NCBI WGS metagenome assembly VOFI01 (sample SAMN12384728, study PRJNA508395) | human gut metagenome | isolation source: healthy gut H | host: Homo sapiens | reverse complement strand
CGCCCGCCGCATGAAAATGGTCAACTGGTATTCTGTGCTCAGGCTTCACGTGATTACCCTGAATTTTAAGGGCATGTGGAAAAACATAAAGAATTCCAATCGGTCTATCCGGTATTTTATGAGTGAAGATTACCGTCCCCATAAGGGACAGCCCATCCTTCCTTTTCCCGTGATACAGCCGCAGAGACGCGGGTCAAAATAAAAAGGAGAGCTCCATGAAAAAAAATCATGCCCTGGATTGGAAAAAGGTGTTTAACATCAGCCTTCTTTGCCTCTCCTTTGGCATGATTATTTATTTTTGCGTCAAAGACAACAATCTCGCAATTTTAATCCAATCCTTTTCGTCTCTGAATTTTTTCTGGCTCATTCCCGCTGTTCTTCTCATCGCAGGCGTATGGGCATTGAAGCCCTGCTGTATCACCTTATCGTCAACAGCGTTTACCCTGGCCAATATTCCTGGAAAGAAGCGTTCCGGGTTACCATGGTGGGGCAGTATTTCAGCGCTGTCACTCCCTTCGGCGTTGCGGGCCAGCCGATGCAGCTGGTCGCCCTGTCCCGCCAGGGGGTTCCTCCGGCGTCGCGGTGTCAGTGGTAGTCCGCAAGTTCCCTCATCTACCAAACCACCCTTTCCCTTTACTCCCTGGGGGTCATTTTATTAAAATCCAGCTTTTTCGAAAGCCAGATCCACGGCTTTCTGCCTTTGGCTCTTGTAGGCTTTTTTAGCCCAGGCCGCCTCGGTGCTTCTGTTATTTTTTGTTTTCCGTCAGCCGTACCTTCACCACTAAGCTGATTCAGTTTTTTTCTGGCTTCTTTCCAAGCTTCGTTTGGTAAAGCGGCCGGAAGAAAAAAAGCAAACGGGTTCACGCACAGCTGGAATCCTATTTAAACAACAATAAATCCATGAACCACAACTGGAAGCTTTCCCTTCAGCTCTATGGGCTGACCTTTTTGGAACTGACTGTTCTGTTTTCCGTTCCTTTTTTTTCTATACAAAGCTTATCATAACCCAGGCGCTCCCTATTTCGATATGGTTTCCGCCCAGGCCTTTGTTACCATGATCGCCGCCTACACGCCTCTGCCCGGCGCCGCCGGAACCTCGGAGGGCAGCTTTTTGGTGCTGTTCAACCTGTTCTTTCAAGGGGAAACCGTCAAGCAGGCTATGCTCCTGTGGAGATTCATCACCTATTATTCTACCATCGTTGTCGGCATGTTCTTCGCTCGTTTAGGCAAAAAGGGGCCGGAACTGGCCCGTCCTGAGGAAGCTTCGGGCCTCGGCCAGGCTCCCGAGGGTGTTTCTGAGGCTCCCGCAAAAAGGGATTGGTTCCTTAAGCCGACTGGTTTTCCTATCCATGTCAGCGGTCCCATCATAGGAAGGGCCTTTGCGTTTCCTTGATCACCATTTTTGGGGGCTTCCCCATTGATTCATCAAGCTTCTCAAGAACCTTTAAACTGAAACCGAAATTCAAAAAGCGGGAGGTGTTTTTGCGCCTCCTGCCTTTTTGTAAAAGCTTCAGACGCGGGCTGATAAAAAACCCCTACGGCAAGCTGCTTTTAGCGCCGCCTTTCACAAGCCGGTGTTTTTTCATTTCCTCAAACACCTCTCTGGACAGCAGGGCCAAGGCGATCATGTTCGGAATCGCCATCAGGCCGTTGAAGGTATCCGCCGCTTTCCAAACGGAATCCAGGCTCAGCATACAGCCCAAGGCGGCGCAAACGGCGTAAAGGAACCGATAAATCGGAATCAGCTGCTCGCCTGCCAAATATTCCAGGCTTTTCTCCCCATAGTAGGACCAGCTTACCAGAGTGGCAAAGGCGAACATGACGATGGACACCGCCACAAACACTCCCTCCCATTTTCCCGAACACGCTGGAAAACGCCTGCGTGCTCAGGGCTACACCGGTCAGGCCGGAATTCAACACTCCGGACGCCAGAATACACAGGGCCGTCACCGTACAGCCCACGATGGTATCGGCAAACACCTGAAAAATGCCCCACATTCCTTGTTTTATCCCATCGCCCCTCCTCAGCGGCCGCGTAAATGATCGGTGCGCTGCCCAGGCCCGCCTCATTGGAAAAGGTTCCTTTGGAAATCCCTGGATGACAGCGGCAGAGGCAAAGCCCGCGCCGCCGCCCGCCGCCGCTTTAAATTGAAACGCCTCATGAAAAACAGCTTCAAACACCTGAGGCAGTCTGCCGCCGTGGACCACGATGACCACCAGACAGCCAATTAAATAAAATACACTCATAAAGGGCACAATCTTTTCCGTAAACCCGGCTATCCTTTTTAGGCCGCCCAGGATAATCACTCCCACCAACAGGGCCAGCGCCGTTCCCGTAGCCCAGTGTGGAACCGAAAATCCAGCCTCCATGGCTCCGGCAATGGAATTGGCCTGGGTCATGTTGCCCATCCCAAAGAGGAAAAAATACAGGCAACCGAAAACAGGCCCGCCAAAAAGCGGCTGTGAAGCCCTTTCGAGAGATAATACATCGGGCCTCCCACCCACTCGCCTTTTTTTTTTTTTGCCGGTAGCGGCAGCCAAGGACATTCTCTCCGAAAATAGTCATCATCCCAAACAGGGCCGCCACCCACATCCAAAAATCGCGCCCGGTCCACCGATCGCCAAAGCCGCCGCCACCCCTACGATATTCCCCGTTCCCATAGCTCCGGCTAAGGCCGCGGTCATAGCCTGGAAGGAAGAAATTCCCTTCCTTCCTGTTTCCGCAGCCGCGGCCCTCTCCGGTTTGCGGAAAAAGCTGCCCGCCGTCTCTTTCCACCAGAGCCTCAGCCTGCGGAATGGGAAAAAACGGGATCTGGCGGTATAATAAATCCCGATGAGCAGCAGCGCTCCCAGAGTAGCCGGGCCCCACACCAGCCGGTTGACCCAATCTCCAATTTGCTCCAGCATAAAAAGCCCCCTTCCTGTCCCATTACTATGAGGACGGAAAGGGGCTTTATGCGCTAAAAAGGCTTCGGGAGCGGGTAAGCTGAAAAAAGCTGAAAGGGGAGCTATTCCGCTTTCACAAACTGGCTGTTGTAAAGGCGGCAGTAGAAGCCTCCCCGGTCCAGAAGCTCCTGATGGCTTCCCTGCTCGATAATATTTCCCTGGTTCATCACCAGGATCACATCGGCGTTTTTGATGGTGGACAAACGGTGCGCCACGATGAAGCTGGTACGCCCCTCCATCATCCTGTCAAAGGCTTTCTGCACCCGGATTTCCGTCAGAGTATCGATGGAGCTGGTGGCCTCGTCCAGGATCAGCATCGGCGGATCCACCAGCATCACCCGGGCAATACTAAGAAGCTGCTTCTGGCCTTGAGACAGATTTCCGCCATCCTCGCTGATCAAAGTGTCATAGCCCTGGGGCATTCTGCGGATAAAGCCGTCGGCATAGGCCGCATATTTTCCCGTACTGTGGCGGAATACAGCCAGGTATCCTGGAGCACCATGCCGAAAAGCCGGCGCAGGCTGTCCCTGGTCATCTCCTTGACCGGAACACCGTCAACGCTGATCTCACCCTGATTGACGTCATAGAACCGCATAAGCAGGTTGATCATGGTAGTCTTTCCGCAGCCCGTGGGGCCGACGATGGCAATTCTCTGCCCCGGCTTGGTTTCCAGATTAAAATTCTCAATCAGCTTCTGATCCTTGCGATAGGCAAAAGAAACATGGTCTATCCTTACCCGGCCCTCACAGCTTTTCACTGTCTTGGCGTCCGGGGCATCCGGAGCTTCTTCCGGCTGATCCAGCAAGGCGAACACCCGGCCCGCCGACGAGAAAGCTGTTTGCAGCTGGGTAATCACCCCGGTAACCTCATTGAATGGCTTGGTATATTGATTCGCGTAGGTCAAAAAGGAGGAGACACCGCCTACGCTCAGATTGCCGTTGATAACGGAAATCGCTCCTACTACCCCGGCGGCGGCGTACACGATGCCATTGACGAACCGGGTGCTGGGATTGGAAAGGGATGAGAAAAACTGGGCCTTCTGCCCGCATTTGTAAAGCCGGGCGTTGATCTCCTGAAATTTCTCCTCAGCCCGCTCCTCATAGGAAAACGCCTTGACCACTTTCTGGCTGCCCAGCATTTCTTCGACGCAGCCTCCCAGCTCGCCCTGGGTCTTGGTCTGTTCCTTGAACATCTTGTTGGAGCTTTTGGCCACGAACACCGCCACAAATAAGGATAAGGGCGTCACCAGCACTACCACCAGGGCGATCAGAGGATTGATCCCCAGCATAAAGCACAGGGTTCCCACAATGGTGACCACACCGGTAAACAGCTGGGTCAAGCCTTGCAGCAGGCCGTCGGAGATAAAGTCGATGTCGTTAATCAGCCGGTTGATGATGTCCCCGTGGGGATTGCCGTCAATATATTTCAGAGGCACCTGGTGAAGCTTTCCAAAGGCCTCCTGCCTTAGATCATTCACCGTGTAATAGGTTACCTTATTGGTACATAATGTCATCAGCCACTGGAACACCGCCGCCAAAGCCACGGTGATCCCCAGCAGGATCAGATATTTTAACGTCTCGGGAAAATTCACCTGGCCCGGCCCCACAATTTGGTCGATGGCCTTACCAATCAGCACCGGACCAAGAAGAGTCAGGGCAATGCTGGCAACGGCGCACAGAAGGCCGCCGATCAAATAGCCCGCATAGGGTCTGGCATACTGAAACAGCCGCTTTAAAATCTCCTTGGGAGTCATGCGCCCACCTCCTCGCTGCTAAGCTGGGACAGACAGATTTCCCGGTAGGTCTCGCAGGTACTCATAAGCTGCTGATGGGTGCCGATTCCCGCCACCCTGCCGTCGTCCAGCACCACGATCTGGTTCGCGTTCCGTATGGTACTGGCCCGCTGGGATACAAGGATCACCGTCATATTTTTTGTTTCCCTGCGGATAGCCTGCCTGAGCGCCGCGTCGGTCGCAAAATCCAGGGCGCTGGCGCTGTCATCCAAAATCAAAAGCTCCGGCTCTCCTACCAGCGCCCTGGCGATGGTCAGCCGCTGCTTCTGGCCGCCGGAAAGGTTCTTCCCTCCCTGATCGATAACGGCATCGTATTTTTCCGGCAGGGCGTCTACAAATTCCGAGGCCTGGGCAATGGATAAAGCCCGGGCGATCTCCTCATCAGTGGCGTTTTCCTTGCGCCACTGCAGATTCTCCCGGATCGTGCCGGAAAACAGGGTCGCCTTTTGCGGCACCAGGCCGATCTGGGTCCGAAGCTGCTCAAAGGGATATTCCTTTACGTTTACGCCATCCACGAGCACAGCTCCCTTAGTAGCCTCATAAAATCGCGGGATCAGGTTGATCAGAGTAGATTTTCCCGAACCTGTTCCGCCGATGATGCCGATGGTTTCTCCCCGGCGGATCTGGAGCTGGATATCCTCCAGGGAATATTCGTCAGAGCCGGCGTGGATTCTGGCGGCGGAGGCGGAAGCCTTTGTAAACAGCACCACCAGGTTTGCAATGACGATCATAGCCAGCAGAATCTGATTAATATAGTTGACAAAGGCGATGATCTCGCCCTGGGAAAGATCGCCGATCTGTACCCGCCGGCCTCCGTACCACACAATCCCGATGATGGCGATATTCAAAATCACCGTGGTAGCCGGGTTCAGCAGCGCTGAAATCTTTCCCACACGGATAGCGGTTTTGGATAGGTCGTCGCTGGCCTGTTGGAACCGCTCCTTCTCGCTTTCCTGCTTGCTGAAGGCCCGGATCACCCGCGCGCCGCTTAGATTTTCCCGGGAGATCAAAGAAATCCTGTCCAGCTTTTTCTGGATTCCCCTGTAGAATGGGATGCTTCGGTTCATTACTAAAAAGATGACTCCCGCCAAAAACGGCGCGGCCACCAAGAAAATCAACGACATTTTTAGGTCGAGGAGCATCGCCATCACAATGGCGCCGGCAGCCAGAAACGGAGCCCGGATCACCAAACGGATCAGCATGGCCACAGCCTGCTGCATTTGGTTCACATCATTGGTCAAGCGGGTAATCAGGGACGGCGTGCCGAACTTATCCACCTCGGCGTAGGAGAAGGTATTGATGTGGCGAAACAGCTTGTTCCGCAGCTCCGTGCCGAATCCCTGGGAGGCGATGGAGGCGAAATACTGACACACCAGCGTCGAGCACAGGCCCACCACGCCCAGCAGAAGCAGCAGTCCGCCCATTCTCCAGATATAGGGGCCGTCGTTGTTCTTTACGCCGATGTCAATAATATTAGCCATCACCAAGGGTACGATCAGCTCAAAAACCGCCTCGATCAGCTTAAAAATCGGGCCGGCGATGACCTGCTTCTTATAGGGCTTTAAAAATCGGGCTAATTTAAACATACTGGTTCCTCGCGTTCTATGAGAAAATCTTTTGTTTTCGCGTTCTCAGATATTCCCGCGCTTTCAGACAAAAAAAGGAGACGGCCTCAAGAACAGGCTTCCGCCCTGCCCCTGTACTCCGTCTCCCGCTGCTCTTTTATGGAGCTATGGAGGGGTTCCTTTTTCCTTAGAGACTCCCTCGGTTTCTTACCGCTTGCTGCCTAAGAAAAACAGCGCCATGGTACCGGGGCCGGAATGAGCGCCGATCACCGGACCGATGGGATTGATATAGATTTCCTTCGGCTTGAATTTTGCCTTGACCTGATCAGCCACATATTTGGCATCCGCCTCGCTGTCCCCATGACTGATGAAAATCACCTGCTCCTTTGGGTTGATGGCAGTCTGAGCCATATGGTCCACCAGGGCGTCCAGAGACGCCTTCCTGCCCCTTACCTTGCCCATGGGGATCAGATGGCCTTCGTCATCCACATGGAGAACCGGCTTGATATTCAGCATAGTGCCAAAGAAGGCTGTAGCCGGAGACACCCGTCCGCCCCGCTTCAGGTGGTTCAGGTCATCCACGGTAAACCAATGGCACAGGTTCAGCTTATTCTCTTCCAGCCATTGAATCACCTGGTCGATGGATTTTCCCTTTTTCTTTTCCTGTACCGCGTGGTAGACATACAGCCCCTGTCCCAAGGAGGCGCAGAGGGAATCCACTACCTCGACCCGGTTATCCGGATATTTCGCCTGAAGCTCCTGAGCCGCTACCTTAGCGGAATTGCAGGAGCCGGACAAGCCGGAAGAAAAGGCGATATAGAGGACATCCCTGCCATGCTTCAGCACTTCCTCGAAATAATCCGTATAGCGGTGCACCGTTACCTGGCTGGTGGTCGCACTCTCCCCCTCCCGGACAATGCGGTAAAATTCCTTGGTGGAAATCTCTCTTTCGTCGGGATAATTGAAATAGCTTTTCCCTTTCAGCTGAAATTCCAGCGGAATAACGCCTACCCCTAATTCCTCCACCATTTTAGGAGAAAGGTCGCAGGCGGAATCCGTAATAATAATATAATCTCTCAACGTAAAAGCCCTCACTTTCGTAAGCTGACCGGTAGAAACAAAACCTTTCTAGAAACGTTTTAAGCCGGTTTATGTTATTTATTATACCCTATCCTCTAAATTTTGGGAAGAGGTATGCCTGCTAATTTTTGGTTTTTTCCGCTAAAGCTCATAAAACGGCCGATTTTAAACTATATATATCCTAGATTGCCCGCCATTGAGAAGAATTTTCAAAGGGGGATCGGGAAGCAGGCGGATATAGGTCAGCGAAAGCTGACGCCTCCTGCCCTGCCGGGTACGAAAGCGCCGCGAAAACACCGCGGCGCTTAACCTGTTCTCGAAAAAGAAACTTTTCGTAACAGCCGGCGAAAGCTCTAAATGAAATTCCGGGCGTATTCGGTCAAAACCATGCGAGGAGGTCACTATGAGAAAAAGGGCTTTTTTAATTAACTCTCTGATGCTTACCTCCGCCGTGCTGCTTTCCCGGGTCATCGGAATTTCCTTCCGGGTCTATATGAGCAATAAAATCGGCGCAGAGGGAATCGGGCTTTATCAGTTAATCTGTACGATCTTTCTGTTCGCCTCCACCTTTGTCACCTCAGGCGTCAGCCTAGCGGTGACCAGGCTGGTCACCGAAGCTCTCGCGCGAAAGGAGTATCAAAAAGCGAAAACCGCTGTGCGCAGGGCTCTGGTTCTGGGGCTTTTCTTCAGCCTTTTGATGGGGGGGCGCACTGTTTTTCAGCGCCGATTATATTGGCAATCAGGTGTTGAAGGATCCCCGCACTATTTTATCTCTGAAGATTCTGGCTCCCAGTCTGCCGTTCATGGCGGTGTCCGCTTGCTTTCGGGGATATTTCTTCGCGGTTCGCCAGGTGATCAAAACCGCCAGCGAGCAGCTTCTGGAGCAAATCGCGGAAATCGTTATTTTCGCCTTGGTAGTGAACTTTCTGGCGCCCATGGGCCTGGAATATGCCTGCTGCGCCATTGTGCTGGGAACGACCGGTGCGGAGATTTTTTCCTGCCTGTATTCTTTTTTGCTCTACTGGGGCGAGCTGCGGAAGCTCAGGGGCAAGGCTTCTAAGGGCCGGATAAGCGGCGGAATAAAAAAGCTGCTGTCCATCTGCCTCCCGGTCACCGCCAGCTCCTGCCTGCGCTCCGGTCTTTCCATGACGGAAAACATCCTAATACCGCCGGGGCTGAAAAAAAACGGCGCGTCCTATGAGGGTTCCCTAGCCGGCTACGGCATGATCACCGGTATGGTGATGCCGGTGATTACCTTTCCCTCCGCCTTTTTATCCTCTTTCTCCATGCTGCTGATCCCGGAGCTCTCTGAGGCCAATGCCGCCAACCACAAAAAAAGAATATCCACTATATCGCCGGGCGGGTTTTTCAAATCACCTTTCTGTTTTCCATTTTTATCTGTGGTTTTTTTGTTTTCTTTGCTAAAGATTTGGGGCTTCTCATCTATCATGATTCAGCTCCGGGAGTTTATCTCAGCGTGCTGGCGCCGGTAATCCCTTTGATGTACCTGGACAGCGTGGTAGACGGTATGCTCAAGGGCTTAAACGAACAGCTGAGTTATCTGTCCTATAATATCATAGACTCGGTCATGCGGGTCGGGCTAATCCTGTTCCTGCTGCCGCTTATGGGATTAAACGGCTTGATTGTGGTCATTTTCGCCAGCGAAATTTTAAATTCCACTCTCAGCATCGCCCGGCTGATGAAGGTTACACAGCTGAAAATGCGGTTTTTTACCTGGATTTTAAAACCCGCTTTAGCCGTCGTCTTTCCCGGCCTGCTTTTGATGGGGCTCTCCTCTATTTTGAGCAAGCTCCTTCCTGACGTTCTGTTCCGGGTGCTTTTCGAACTGATATTTACCGTGGGAATCTATCTTCTTCTTTTATTCGCTATGAAAAGCCTGACAAAAGACGACATCCGCTGGTTGAAATCAATTTTCCGGCAAATGAAGCAATGAAGCAAGCTTCTCCCGCCCGTTTCCCCGCCTGCTTTTCAGTGAACCGACATGCCGGCCTTCGCATATGGGAATCCCTGGCTTTCTGAATTTTGACTTCCCAAAAAACAGCTCAAATGCCATGCAAAAAGTTTACGGATTATTCTTTTGAGCGCTTCGGATGTTTTGTTCTGAAAGGATCAAAAAACAATCGTGATTCTTCTTCTCCCTTATTGACACCATTCTATATCTAGTCTATAATGAGGAATGTATTTCGAATAACCCACAAGATATGGTATCAAAAGTGTTCAAAGGAGAAGAAAGAAGCATGATTGAACGTATTATTAAGAGGGACGGACGGGAGGTTCCCTTCGAGATTGACAAAATTTCCACCGCTATTTACAAGGCCGCTGAGGCAATCGGCGGCCACAACCGCGGGGTCGCCGAAGAATTGGCCAAACAGGTAGAAGACTACATTGAAAAAGAGGAGAAGATTTCCACCCCTACGGTCGAGCACATCCAAGATGTGGTGGAACGTACCTTGATTGAAAGCGGCCATTCCCGCACGGCCAAGGAATACATCCTTTATCGCGCCGACCGCACCCGTCATCGTGAGATGAATACCCGTTTGATGAAAATATATGAGGATTTAACCTTTAAAGCCGCCAAAGATAACGACATCAAGCGTGAAAACGCCAATATTGACGGAGATACCGCCATGGGCACCATGCTGAAATATGGATCTGAGGGCGCTAAGCAGTTTTATGAGATGTATATTCTTGACCCGGCCCATGCTAAGGCTCACCGGGAAGGGGATATCCACATTCACGACCTGGACTTTTTGACCCTAACCACCACCTGCTGCCAAATCGATCTGGACAAGCTGTTTACCGGCGGCTTCTCCACTGGCCACGGCTTTCTGAGAGAGCCCAACGATATTGCCAGCTATTCTGCGTTAGCGTGCATCGCTATTCAATCTAACCAAAATGACCAGCACGGCGGGCAGAGTATTCCGAATTTCGATTACGCCATGGCTAAGGGCGTGATCAAAACCTATCAGAGAATTTACCGCCAAAACATGGCTCGGGCCATTGAAATCATGGAAGATGCCGAGGATGCCAGCGCTTTATCCAAGGAAATCATGGCCGCGGCCACGGAAAAAAGCGCCGGCGCCATTCCCAAGCTGGAAGACGGCGAAGCCTATATGGAGGCGGAGCTCCAGATTCTCACAGATAAATTTGGTGCTAAAGCGCTGAAAAAATTCAAAAATTTGCTTTTAAGCACGCCGGTGTGGAAACCGACCGGGCGACCTACCAGGCGATGGAGGCTTTCGTCCACAACCTGAACACTATGCATTCCAGGGCGGGCGCTCAGATCCCTTTCAGCTCCATTAATTACGGCATGGATACCACTCCCGAGGGCCGCATGGTGATTAAAAATGTTCTGCTTGCCACAGAAGCCGGCCTGGGCAATGGAGAAACTCCTATTTTCCCCATTCATATCTTTAAGGTAAAAGAAGGCGTCAACTATAATCCCGGAGAGCCCAACTATGATCTGTTCAAGCTGGCCTGCCGGGTAAGCGCCAAGCGGCTGTTCCCCAACTTCTCTTTTATTGACGCTCCTTATAACCTGCAATACTATAAGCCTGGCCATCCGGAAACCGAGGTAGCCTATATGGGCTGCCGCACCCGGGTTATGGCTAACTCCTACGATCCAACCAGGGAGATTGTTAACGGAAGGGGCAACCTCAGCTTTACCTCTGTGAACCTTCCTAGAATCGCGATCCTCAGCAACCATAACATCGACTTTTTCTTCGAGCAGCTGGACCGGAAGATCGATCTGGTCATTGATCAGCTTTTGGACCGCTTTGAATTGCAGGCACAGAAAAAAGCCCGGAACTATCCCTTCCTGATGCAGCAAGGGATTTGGCTTGATTCCGATAACCTGAAGCCGGATGACGAGGTGCGTGAGGTTTTGAAGCACGGCACTCTGACGATGGGTTTCATCGGCCTGGCGGAAACCTTGAAGGCTCTGACCGGCTATCATCATGGCGAAAGCAAGGAAGCCCAGAACCTGGGTCTGGAAATTGTCGGGTATATGCGCCAGCGCATGGATCAGGCCACGAAAAAGCATGGCATGAACTTCTCTCTGATCGCCACCCCGGCGGAGGGCTTATCCGGCCGGTTTGTCCGTATGGATGCTGAAAAATTCGGAAAAATCCCCGGCGTTACTGATCGGGAATATTATACCAACTCCTTCCACATCCCAGTTTACTACGACATCTCCGCCTGGGATAAGATCAAGCTGGAGGCTCCATACCACGCCCTCACCAACGGCGGCCATATCTCCTATGTGGAGCTGGACGGTGATCCTACAGAGAATCTGGACGCTTTTGAGCAGGTGGTCCGCTGCATGAAGGAAAGCGGCATCGGCTACGGTTCCATTAACCATCCGGTGGACAGGGACCCTGTCTGCGGCTATACCGGTATTATCGGAGACACCTGTCCTCTGTGCGGCAGATCCGAGCACGACGGCCACGAAAACTTTGAGCGGATTCGCCGTATCACCGGCTATCTAGTAGGTACGGTAGACCGCTTCAACAACGCGAAAAAGGCGGAGGTTCGGGATCGGGTAAAGCATTCCTTGGGCACCGGCTGTGGAACGATGGAGCAGGTCTGATTCAGGAAGTTCATCTTTGCTCATTTAGAACAAACCCGCTGTTTCAGCACGGCGGCAGACCCGTCATAGAATAGAATCGCCGGCGGTTCCGGCAGAGTGGGCAGAGAACTGAAACCGGCAAACAGACGGCGGCTTGATCAAGAAGGGCGGATAGGCGTTTCCTGTCCGCCCTTCTTGAAGCATGCTTGTCACTGCCGGCCGGCGGCGGGCTTCGCCGCAGAAAGCTGAGTGAAGCCTCTTCGCTTTTTCAGCTTTTAATTATTCTATGTAAGAAAGCAGGAATCACGGTTATGAGTAAGCTTCGCCTCGCGGGAGTCATCAAGGAATCCATTGTGGACGGTCCCGGCATCCGCTTCGTGGTGTTCGGCCAAGGGTGTCCCCATCGTTGTCCTGGCTGTCAAAATCCCCAGACCCATGATTTTAGCGGCGGCTATGATACCACTACGGAAAGGCTGTTGGCGGAAATCCGGAAGAATCCCATGCTGAAAGGGATTACCCTATCCGGCGGCGACCCCTTTGTGCAGTCGGAAGCTATGGCGGAGCTGGCGGAGGAAGCGCATAAATTGGGATTAAACGTAGTCACTTATACCGGTTACACGATAGAGGAGCTGCTCAACGGCCTGGAGGGGCATCCCGGCTGGCGGCGACTTCTAGAGCAGTCAGACACGTTAGTAGATGGCCGCTTTATTCTGGAACAGAAATCAATGCTGCTAAAATTCAGGGGCTCCAAAAACCAGCGGGTTATTGATCCCCGCGCTTCTCTGGAGCAAGGCCGGGCGGTGGAAAAGCCCTTCGACAACGAGGTTGTCATCGAATTTCCCAGAGATATCTGAATCTCCGGCGGCCCGTTTCCGTTGCCGAACCGCTGGAATACAGCCGTACGTGCCGGAAGCACCCGCTTCGCATATAAATTCCGCCTTCAAAAGCCAGAGCAGACGGCGTGCCGGCAGCAAGGAAAGTCCGGCGGTGCCGGAAGCTTGACAATGAACATTCCTGTTCAAAGCAAATCTCCTTCTCCCCGGAAAGTTTAAATGATTCAGATAATTTGCAAAAGCCGGTAAAGCAGGCTGGGAAATTTTCCCAGCCTGCTTTACCGGCTTTTATAAAAATTCCAGCCGCCCCCCCCCGTTCTGACCGGCGGCGCTGCCTCTCTGTCACAATAAATCCTGGCAGCCAGTCCGGATTTTTCCGCCAATTTTATCAAGAGCAAAGCCGGATGCCAACGCCACAAATTTTCTTAACTTTCTTATCCCCCTCCGAATAACAGGCGAACCGTCAGCACTGCGATAACCACGCTGGTGAAATCAGCGGTCAGAGCGCTGGGGATGGTATGCCGGGTTTTTCTAATATTGACCGAGCCGAAATACACAGCAATCGCGTAAAACGTAGTCTCGGTAGAGCCCATCATTACCGCGGCCACCCTGCCGGCAAAACTGTCTACCCCGGAAGAAGAAAAGATCTGATCTACCAGGGCCAGAGAACCGCTTCCGGAAACTGGACGAAGCAGCATCAGCGGTACCACTTGAGGCGGCAGGCCAATTTTTTCCGCCAGCGGCGCGATGAACGCGGTAAACATATCCAAAGCGCCGCTGGCCTTCAGCATACTCACCGCTGTAATCAGCCCTACCAGGGCCGGGATAATACCGAAGGTAGACTTTGCCCCCTCCTTTGCCCCTTCTAAAAGGTATCGAATAAGGGGACCCTGCGTACGAGGCCAAAAACCAAAATCAAGCCGATTACACAGGGAATCAGGTAATTGCCGAACTCAGTCATGGACGCCGCCTCTTTCCCAAAAGCTTTGCCATCAGCACTCCCGCGCACAGGCCGCAAACAGAGGTGATCCAAACAGCGGGCATCACATCAAATGGCGAGGCCGCGCCGTGGCTTGCCCGCAAAGCCGACATCATTGTGGGGATCAATTGCAGAGAAGCGGTATTGATAACCACGAACATAACCATACCATTGTCCGCGGCAGACGGCAGCTCCTCCTTCCTGGCCCTTGCCATTTCCTTCATAGCGGCGATTCCCATAGGCGTAGCGGCATTTCCTAATCCCAGAAGATTTGCGGTGATATTCATACAGATCGCTTTGACGGCGGGACTGTCCTTCTCATAATCGGGAAACAGCTTCGCCATCACGGGGGAAAACAGCTTCGCTAAAATCGCCGTCAGACCGCCCTTCTCCGCCACCCTCATCAGTCCGGTCCACAGGCACATCAGCCCAAGCATGGAAATCACCAGCTGTATCGCGTCAGAGGCGCCGGAAAGCACCGCGCCGGAAAGCTCTCCCATACGGCCGGTAGCCAGAGCGCATAAAATGCTGGTCAGCATCAAACCGCCCCAAATAAAATTCATCATAACAAACTTTCCCCTTTCTTCAGTCATGAATATGAAAAGAATCGGGAGAGTTATGAATGAATTGAAAACTTTACTTTTTTAAGAGCTTCAAGAATTGACAAAATTCTGGTTTAATTGTATAATTATTTCATAATTTACCATTTAATAACATTTTTGGAAGTGTTGACCTGGTAAATTATGGTGAAGTAATGGCGTAAAAACAGGAGGTGTTTACATTATGACTTCTACTGGTATTGTAAGAAGGATCGATGGCCTGGGGCGTATCGTGCTGCCCAAGGAACTAAGAGCCACACTGGATTTAAACGACCGTGACCCTTTGGAAATCTACACGGAAGGGAATACTATTATCTTGAAAAAGTATGAGCCTGCCTGTATTTTCTGCAACAGCACAAAGGAAGTTATCAATTACCGAGGCCGCAACATTTGCAAGGCCTGTATTGACCGTTTGAAAAAGGATATTGATTATTAAAATATGCTTTACAATTAAGGAGTAAGGCTCAATGAGCCTTACTCCTTTTTTTTACATTTCTCTGCATTTTCTATAAGCTCCGCTACGATTTCCGCACGATTAAAGGGTGTCATAAAATAGAAGCCATCCGCATGAGGCCTCAGGCTTTCCGCAATTTCCAAGGCGATCTCAATGCCGGTCCGCTGGGCCTCTTCCCGGCTCATCTCAGGAGAAAACCGGTTGACGTAGGCCGTGGGAATCTGAATTCCTGGAACCTCATTGTTCATATAGACCGCATTGCGGTAGCTAACCAAGGGCATAATCCCCAAAAGCATTTTCGCCCCCATCTCTCTCGCTTCCTTCACTGTACTGATCCGGCCTTCGTCAAATACCGGCTGGGTCAGGAAAAAGACGGCGCCCGCTTTCAGCTTCTTTTCCAGGCGGGCCAATTCCGCCTTGGGATTCGCCACATTTGGATTAAATGCCCCGCCGATGGTAAAAGGGCTGTCCGCAAACACGTCCTGGTTCATCTGGCTGATCATTTCCATCAGCTTAGCGGAGGTTACGTTAAATACCGGCTTGATATAGCCCCGGTCCAGCTCCGGCACATGGTCGCCGGTTACCGCCAAAATTGTACGGATGTTCTCACACTGGGCTCCCAGGAGCATGGCCCGCAGAGCGTTGACATTCCGATCCCGGCAAAGCAGAAATGAGGCAGCACCTCCATCCCGGTTTCCCGCTGAAGCTTGGCTCCGCACACCACTGGATCCAGCTTGACCCGGGCCATAGGCGAATCGGAGATGGTAACGATGTCCACACCGCTGTTCTGAAGCACCCGGCAAGCTGTTAAAAGCTTATCTACCCGGCTTCCATAAGGAGGATCCAGCTCCGCCGCCATAACAAATTCTCCCTTTCGGAGCTTTTGGGCAAAACGGCTCTCCCGGGGAGCGCTTTTCTCCAAGCTTCCCACTGCTGTAACAGTGGTCGTGACGGCTGCCAAGGGCTCGCGCTTTTTCTGAATCAACCGGCTTAAAAGCTGAAGATGCTTTGGAGTAGTGCCGCAGCAGCCGCCGATCATATCGACTCCCAGCTCGGCGATTCTCACAGCCTGATGAGAGAAATACTCCGGAGAGGTATCGAACACCGTACGGTTTTCTTCCATCGCGGGATATCCCGCATTAGGCATCACCAGCACGGGAAGGCTCAAGTATTGCCGGCTGTAGCTTAGAAGCTCCCTGGCGAACTTTAAAATATGAGCCGGCCCGCGCCGCAGTTTAAGCCGATTCCGTCAAACAGCTCTCTATGAGGCTTTACCTCATCTAAAAGGCGGCGCAGCGGAACGCCCAGCCGGGTAATGCCTTCAGGGGATACGGTAAAGGAAATCAAAACTTTACATTCCGGTTTCTTTTTTAAATAATCCGCTATCTGGTCAAATGGAGAAAGCTCTGTCAGCGTCTCAAACAGAAACACTTCCGCCCCTCGGACAAAAAGGCATCCGCGATTGCCAGATATTCCGGAAGCAAATCCGTTTCCTCGTCTCCGCGGGGATAAATCGCAGTCATATCCGCCGCCGCAACAGCCTGGCAGCCAGCGGCTTCCTTCGCCAGACGGTAGCCGGCTCTCACGATTTCCAGTACATCCGCCAGCGGGCGTCCCAGGCTTTTGGTATTTGCCGAAAAGGTATTCGTTCTCAAAAATTGAGCGCCCGCCTTTACATACTCCCGGTGAATCTCAGAAATAAGCTCTGGCCGGGATATATTCGCCCACTCGCATTCATGGATAGAGAACCCAGTCTTTTGAGTAAAATAGGTTCCCATAGCGCCATCGGTGATTACCGGCCGTTTTTGTTTCAGCAAAGTGTCAAGATTCATAGTTGGCTCTCCTAGCTTTGGGATAATATCTTTCGTATACTGTGTTCGCCAAGCGTCCCCCTCGCCGCCTTCTCAGTCACGCTCGGCGGCCTGGCGTCTATTTTCATGAAAGCCTTATCCCACTATCGTTATTAAGTGTTCCTATTATACCATAAAAAGTCAACTCAGGAGGAAAAATCTTTTTTCTGAATTTTTATCCTAATTCGGGGCAACAATACCTTCGTAAAGGGGTGTTGTTATGCCGATTGCAAAGAAGATAGACGAAACCATCGCCATGCTGAAAAAAAAGGCTGCGGGCAGAGGAAAGCTTTGACCTAATCTACCGAACCATGACCATCGGCGGAAAAGGCGCCTGCTTGTTCTTTATCGACGGCTTGGTAAAGGATGAGGTCATGGAAAAAATCATGGAGTTCTTTTACAGCGCTAAGCCTGAAGACGTTACCGACGCTCACTCGTTTGTAAAAAGCAGCGTACCGTACATCGAGGTCGCCCTTTCCGACGACGAAGGCCTGATCTGCACCAACATTCTTTCCGGAATTTTGGTGTTAGTGGTAGACGGCTTTGACAAGGCAATTTCCATCGACGTAAGGACTTATCCGCAGCGCGACAGCAGCGAGCCCGACCGGGACAAGGTGATTGTCGGCTCCCGGGATGGGTTTGTGGAAACCCTGGTAGCGAACACAGCTTTGATTCGCCGGAGGATTCGGAATCCCAGTCTGACCATGAAAATTCTTTCCGTGGGAAGTCTTTCCAAAACCGACGTAGTGCTGTGCTACATGGATGACCACGTAGACCATGCCTTGCTGAATAAGCTCTTGAAAAAAATCCAGGACGCGCCGGTGGAATCCTTGACTATGAACCAGCAGAGCTTGATGGAGGCCATGCATCGAACCCGCTGGTATAACCCGTTTCCTAAGTTTAAATATACCGAGCGTCCGGATACTGCCGCCGCCTCGGTTTTGGAGGGAAACATCGTCATTCTGGTGGACAACTCCCCTTCAGCCGTGATCGTTCCCACCAGCATTTTCGATATCATCGAGGAGGCTGACGACTACTACTTTCCTCCAATCACGGGCACCTATCTGAGGCTTTCCCGATATCTGATCTCCCTGTTTACTCTGGTGGTCACGCCGTTGTGGCTTCTGGCACTTCAGAACCCCCAATGGGTTCCCGAGCTGTTCCAGTTTACCGTCCAAATTGAGGAACCTGTCATATTCCAATCTTCTGGCAGCTAATCCTGCTGGAAATCGCCATCGACGGCCTGCGGCTGGCCTCCTTAAACACACCCAGCAGCCTCACCACCGCACTGAGCGTAATCGCCGGTATTGTGCTCAGCGACTTCGCGGTAAAATCCGGCTGGTTCAACATGCAGTCCCTGCTGTATATGGCCTTTGTGTCAATCGCCAATTATTCCCAGCCCAGCTATGAGCTTGGCTATGCCCTGAAATTTCTCCGGGTTCTTCTGCTGGTTTTAACCCTCCTGTTTAATCTGTGGGGCTTTCTCGCCGGTTTGGTCCTGATCTTTATCCTGATGATCCTCAATAAAACGATCAGCGGAAAAAGCTATCTATATCCCTTGATTCCCTTTAACGGGAAGGAACTGAAAAAGAAGCTGATCCGCACCCGTCTTCATGTAAAATATTAAACCGCCTGTCTCAGAACGTTCCAGCGCGGGCCGTCATCGAATGCTCTCTTAAGGGACAAGGAAAAAAGCAGGCTAAAAATTTGCAGCAAAATTAAAAAAGCTGAGTAAAATGCCGGATTGCATTTTACTCAGCTTTTTTGAGCGGGAAACCGGCAGACGCGCGGTGGCGGCGCCCCGCAGACGGCTTTATTCAAAGCAGGAGCGAAGCGCGGCTACCGGGAGCTTTCTATCCGTGACAAAAAAGCGCTCCCGGCAGCGAACAGCCACACGTTTACGAGAGGCGGAGCGGTCAGCACAAAAATTCAAGCACTTCCTGAATTGCGGTCCGGCAATGGATATTAAGGCCGGCACAATCCGTCCTTGACGATGGTTGTTTCTTAGTCGCTTTTGAGGGGAAATCCTGCTTCTAAAAGCGCCGCGGATCGGCAGAGGCGTATAATGGATTCGCTTCCCGCACCATTCCCGGATATTCCCTTTTCAGTTGGGTAAAAGCCATCTCCACTTCCTCTGGGATCTCCACATGGGCGATATAGCCCTTTCCGGACGGCCCATAGCCCTCAGGAGTATCGGACAGGCGGGAGATTTCCCCCATCAACAGGGTTAGATACCGTTCCAGCGGCCACATTCCCCAGATCTCCCGGTCAAAAGCCAGCTTGGAATCCCTTTCGACCACCTTAGCCTGATAAGCGGCGTAGTTTATGATTGCTATCTCTTCTCCCGCGTACTTTCTTAAGGTGGCATCCATCCGCCGCTGCATGGCAGCATCCTGGGTTAAAATAATTCTCTGATATGGCACACGGCTGCTTTTCAGCAGTTTTAGCAGATAAGTAATGTTATTGCCGCAGTTGGTGGATTCACGCTCCAGAAGGTCAGCCTTTCTTCCATATCGGTATTCCAAATAAGCCTGGAAAATCTCCGCCTCCGGCCGCCCAGCGGTTTGGATCTCGGGAACCTCCCGGCCCATCGCCTGCCGTAGATCCTCTGTCGTATGTCCGGCGCCCCCCACGATCACATATTTTTTAGCAGCCTGATTTTTCATTGCCTCAGCAAGTACATTGCCGCCGCATAAAATGCTCCCTCCAAAAAGAACCATCACGTCGGCTTGCCGAAAGCCGTATCTTTGTTCCAATGCATCTTTTGTCAGCGTGGGAACGTCTCTAACACCGCAAAACGCGCCTAAGGTGTTGATCCATTCTACCGTATTCCCCTTCATCACCGTGTTCCTTTCCTGTGATTCTTAAAGTTTTCGCAGCTTCGCCTTTTTATCGTAGCACAAAACTTTTTGGGAGGCAATCCTTTTCCTTGCCTGTGAGACAGCTGATCTTTTTCTACACTTTTTTACTGCCTTTTAAATATTTTTGATTTGTGGTAAAATAAAACAAAGTCTAAAGGCAGGCGAAAGCTATGAAAGAAAACTATGAACGGTGGATGAACCGGGAAATACAGCGTTTCCAGGCGCGTGGGGAAGTCCCCCGCCTGCTGCTGCACAGCTGCTGCGCTCCTTGCAGCAGCGCAGTGCTGGAAAGCGTCTTCCGGTATTTCGAAATTACCATCTTTTATTACAACCCCAATATATTCCCCAAAGAAGAATATCTCCACAGGGTGCAGGAGCAAAAGCGGTTTTTAGCGCAGTTTCCTCCCGCCTCCTCGGTTACTTTTTTAGAGGGGGATTATCAGCCGGAACGGTTCTTTCAGCTTGCACAGGGACTGGAACAGGAACCGGAAGGCGGCGAAAGATGCGCCCGCTGCTACGAGCTGCGGCTGCGCCGCACCGCCGAGCTGGCCAGAGAGCTAGGTTTTTCGTATTTTACCACAACGCTGTCTATCAGCCCTTATAAGGACGCGGAAAAAAGCTTAACGCCATTGGCAGGAAGCTCTCTGAGGAATACGAGGTTTCTTACCTATATTCTGATTTTAAAAAGAAGGACCGCTATAAGCGTTCCATCGCGCTTTCCAGGGAATATGGGCTGTACCGGCAGGAGTTTTGCGGCTGCCCCTTTTCCCGGGAAGAAGCCCTGCGGAGAAAGCAGGAGCAGGGAAACCGGTAGCTTGAGGTTTTCACCAACAAACCAAGAATTGCAAAGCAAGCCATAAAAATCAGATGAAAGCGGCCGGCTGGACAAATCCAGCCGGCCGCTTTCATCTGACTCTATATTTCCAGCCTCCATTCAATAAAGCACGGACTCTTATGCGTTATATAATATAGTTTTCAACGGTCTCTCGAATGGTATCTAAAAAGGCTTCTTCACCAAAGATATTAATTTTCCAGAAAACCGCTTGGCTTCCCCCGGAGGTAATAGCGGAAAGAAAAATTCTGCCGCCGCTTTGCAAAAGAGTAAGGCTCAGGCTGACCCTGTTTCCTCCCGTAAAGCTGTATCTCTCGTACACTCTAACGGCGCAATACGCAGAGCCAGAGCAAAAATCGCTTTTTTCTTCCAGACTGGCCGAGATGCTGCCATTGATAATCTCATCCTCCAGCTGGGATAAAATCAGACTGAAATCGCCTTGCAGCTCACATTCCAGCTTTGCCATTCCTACACCTCCCATCTGACGTTTTTCAAGGATTTCCCGCTATTTTTGGATGGATACCATCAGACCGTTTCTTTTTTCCCTTTTGAGCGCAATAAGGCGGATATTTGCTGTTGATCCTGTGAAATTCCTTACATTCCCCGCAATTTCCATGACGGGGACAGTTTTTCTTTTTACAAGGGCATACCATAGTCTTTTCTTCCAAAGCGGTTCCTCCCGTATAGCGGTCAGCGTTTCCAGGCAGCGGGCACTGCCAGCATCAGCATAGGAAAGATCTCCAGCCTGCCGATGAGCATATCCAAGCTTAGTATCAGCTTACTGCCAGCGGAAAAGCACGCATAATTCCCCATCGGTCCTACCAGATCCAGACCTGGGCCAATGTTGTTTAAGCAAGCCAGCACAGCGGTTAAGCTGGTCTCCATAGAAAAATTATCGATTGCGATCAGCAGCAGGGAGGCAATCGAGATGATCGTATAAACCGTCAAATAGTCATGGACGCCATGCACTACCTCGTCGTCCACCTTGGCGCCATCCACATGGATCGCGGAAACCGACCTGGGCCGCAGCATTTTACGGATATTCCGCTTGGCCTCCTTAAACAGGATCAGCACCCGGATAGACTTAATCCCGCCGCCGGTACTGCCGGCGCAGGCGCCGAAAATCATCAGGATCACCAAAATAGTCTTGGAAAACATCGGCCATTGGTTGAAATCCACAGTAGCGAAACCGGTAGTCGTCATCACTGAGGACACCGTAAACGCCACGTGGTGGGCCGCTGTTCCCGGATTCCAGTCAAACTGTGGAAGGACGTTCCAGGTAATCAGAAGAATAGCCCCGATCATAGTGCCTAAATACAGGCGCAGCTCCTGATTTCTGAAAACCCGTGAAAACTGGCGCAGCAGGAGCAAATAGAAGATATTGAAATTCACACCGAAGAGGGCCATGAAAACTGTGACCACTCCTTGCTGAAAGGGGGAATAGCCCGCCATGCTGTCGTTTTTAATGGCAAAGCCTCCGGTGCCCGCAGTAGCAAAGGAAGTGGTGACGCTGTCGAACAGAGGCATCCTCCGGCCAGCAGAATCAGGATCTGCACCATGGTCAGGGCAATATAAATGCCATATAAAATTTTGGCGGTTTGATGCAGCTTTGGCGCGAGCTTTTCTACCGAAGGCCCGGGACTTTCCGCCCGTAACAGATGTACCAGGGTGCTTTTCCCTTTCATAATGGGAATAATTGCAAGCAAAAACACCAGAACTCCCATGCCTCCCAGCCAATGGGTAAAGCTGCGCCAGTACAAAAGGCTCATCGGCAAGGCTTCTACATTCTGCACCACACTGGCCCCGGTGGTGGTAAAGCCTGAAACCGTCTCAAAAATACAATCAATAAAATTCGGAATCTCCCCGCTGATCCAAAAAGGAAGCGCGCCAAAAAGAGACACGGCGATCCACGCTAATGATACGGTCAGGAAGCCATCCCGGGCATAGATTTCCTTTTTTCCTTACCCGAAAGGCCGCCGAAAGCAGGCTGACGCCGCCCATGGCCAGCATAGCGAAAATAAATCCTATGAGCGAAGGATATTCCTTCTGCACGATGGCGATGACCGCTGCCGGGATCATCGTTACAGCCTCGATTCTTAAAATCTGACAGATCAGATACAGAATCATTCTGCGGTTCATAACAATCCCTTCTCCTCGTCTAAAATATCATTCAGGTCGTTAATGAACCGGTCTGCCGTGGTTACCACGATAACAGTATCCCCTTTTTCAATGGCGTCATTACCAGAGGGAATGATAATTTTTCCCCTGCGGTTGATGCAGGAGAGCAAAATATTCGGTTTCAGCTCAAGATCAGAAAGCTTTTGGCCCAGGCCCCGGAAGCTTTCCGACGCCCTGAATTCCAGCGCCTCCGCTTTTTCGTCCACAATCCGGTGCAGCGCAACAACGGCTCCGCCGGTCCGGTTGCCCATAGCCCTGACATAACGGACGATATCGTTGGTACACAGCTCCTTAGGGCTGACCACACAATCAATTCCCTTATCCCGAAAAACCTCGGTATATTCCGTCCGGTTGATCTTTGTAATCACCTTGGGAACCTTCAAATAGTTGGCATACATGGATACGATCAGGTTTTCCTCGTCAATATCTGTCAGGGTCACCACCGCGTCGGTCTGGTCAATTCCCTCGGAATCCAGAATGGAGCGGTCGGAACCGTCGGCAAAAATCACCGTAGCCTTGGGCAGCAGCTCCGCCAGCTGCCTGCACCGTTCCTTTTGGATTTCAATCAGCTTCACATCCACGCCCTCATCGAGCAAAGCCATCGCCAGGTAAACCGCGATCCGGCTGCCGCCGATGATCATAACATTTTTGATCTTTTTCTGGTTCAGATGCAGGCTGCGGATCAATCTGGCCAGGTCTCCGGAGGGAGGCGGTGACATACAGCTTGTCCCCGGCCTGCAGGCGGAAGCTACCGTCCGGAATCACCACATCATTTCCCCGTTCCACTGCACACACCAGCACCTTGACCTTCACCGTGTGGTAAAGCTCTGAAAGAAGCTTGCCCACAATATGGCTTTCCGGCCGGAGCACAACCTCTACAATTTCCACCCGGCCCTTCGCGAAAGCATCCCGCTTGAGGAAAGAGGGAAATTGAAGCAGCCGGAAAATTTCGCTGGCGGTGGCCCGCTCCGGATTAATCATCAGATTCAGGCCCAGCTCGTCCTTTAACAAAAAGAATTGGCCATAATACTCCGGATTCCGCACTCTGGCAATGGTATGGCTGCATCCCAGCTTTTTCGCCACAATACAGCACAGAAGATTAATTTCATCCGCAGAAGTCGCGGCGATCATCAGGTCGCTTTCTCCCACGCTGGCCGCGCTCTGCACCACAGGGGATGCGCCGTTTCCATGAACCACCTGAATATCCACCATCTGCTGGGATTCCTTCAACACCATTTTATTGCTGTCTATTACCACAATGTCATGGTCTTCCCGGGCCAGCTGCTGCGTTAAGGCAAATCCTACCTTACCGTCTCCCACAATAACAATTTTCATAATGCAATCTCCAATAATTCCACAATGATTCAAGCATGAAAAAGCAAAAAGCGTCTCACTTTTTGCCAAATTTCCTTTTAATTTTCCCATTTCGGCCAAATCTTAATGCAATCTTAGCACATAAAGAGAAAAGTAGCAAGAGGCGTGGAAAGAAAGATTCTTTTTGTGAGTATTTTTTCCTTCCTTTGCGGCACTGTCCAGCCAGAGAGCGTTTAGGAGAACAAACGGCGCACGCTGAAACAGGAAGCCAAACGCAAAGGGCCGAACGGAAAGTTGTTTCCCGTTCGGCCCTTTGCGTTTGGAATATAAATAGGCTGAATTCTTGAATTCACATTTTATGTTATACGATATCGATTATCACAAGCTCCGGCCGGTTATAAAACCTTGGAACTCTCGTAGACTCTCTGGCCAGGCCGCGGCTGACAATCATCACGGTGCGCTTCTTATGGTATTCGCCGCCAGCGTACTTTGGAAAGAAGCCCTGATTCGGGGCGTAAAGCCCGTTTAAAATTCCCGGGATTCTAAATTGTCCGCCGTGAGCGTGGCCGCAAAGCGCTAAATCAAAGCCTTGCGCGGCGTAAAGCTCAAAAAATTCCGGACGGTGGGAAAGCAGAATCGTATAATTCCCATTTTCAGAAGCTTTTCTCACCTGATCAATTTGTTGGAGAAAGCTTACCGTGTCCCGTGCCGAATCGGCAGAAGCGGTAAAAGAGGCCTCCGGGTCGTCAACCCCGCAAAGATTGATCGCCGTGCCACGAACCGAAACCGTTTCACAGACGCCGGAAAGCCTATGGACCCCACACTCCTTAAGGATATCCATTTTTTCCAAAAAAGCGCCGCTGCCGCTCCAGTGTTCATGGTTCCCGGTCACATAGTAGCATGGATACCGTTTCCCAACGCCGCGCAAGAATTGTTCCGTATTATCGTCGGGGAGCTCATCGTCGAAAATATCGCCACTCATCAAGACCAGATCTGGATTTTGACTGTCAACAGCGTCTATCAATTCCCGCTGATTTTCTCCGTATCCGCAGGAATGGAGGTCTGATATAAGCGCAACACGGACCGGCGCCTGCACGGCGTCAGATTCCACCGTATAGCACCGCACCTTCAGCCCGCTGTCAAAGCCGGGAATAACCGGGCACGCCAGCGCCAAAAGAATAATTGGAACCATGATTCTTCTTTTCTTCATTTTATAAGTCCTCCGGGGAAATCAGCCGGCTTATTTTCTCAGCAGTCCTACAGCGCCGGCTATCAAAAGACTCCGCCGGAGGGCGCTTTAAAAGCCAGCGGAATTCGCCGCGCAGCAGTGAAATCAGATATATCTTTCACGTTCTTCCTGGCTTAGCGCACAGTTTCGGCGCCGCGGCATACTTAGGCTTCATGCCCTATTTTGAGAAAGCAACGCGTTTCATGTTCTTTTTCTGGGCTTTTATTTTATAATCAAAGCTTCATTCTTTTTTTTAGAAGATCCGGTGAAGCGCTGTGGAGTAAGGCCTCCTCAGAAGAAATCATCCCCTGCTCATACAGCCGCATCAAACTGGTATCCATGCCCACCATTCCCTCGCCGCTGGATGAAAAAATAGCGGAATCGATTTGATGGGTTTTGGATTCACGGATCATGGTGCGGATCGCGGGATTGCACAGCATAATCTCAAAGGCTGGAACGACCCTGCCATCCTTACAGGAGATCAGCTGCTGCGACACCACGGCCTGCAGAACCATTGAAAGCTGTACTCGAATCTGTCCTTGCTGACTGGGAGGAAATGCGTCCACAATCCGGTCAATGGTATTGACCGCTCCCAGGGTATGGAGGGTGGAAATCACCAGATGGCCTGTCTCTGCGGCGGTCATGGCGATGCTGATCGTTTCGTAGTCTCTCATTTCTCCCAGCAGAATGACATCGGGCGCCTGGCGCAAAGCGGCCCGCAGAGCCACGGCGTAGCTTTCCGTATCGATAGAAATTTCCCGCTGGCTGATAATGCTTTTGCCATGACGGTGCAGATATTCGATGGGGTCCTCCAGCGTTACCACATGGCTGTTCCTGGTCTGATTGATCCGGTCGATGATGCAGGCCAGGGTCGTGGACTTTCCCGAGCCGGCCGGACCGGTCACCACAATTAATCCCTTGGGACGGCCGCCCAGTCTGAGAATGATATCCGGGATGCCAAGCTGCTCCGGATCAGGCAGGCTGAACGCGATCACCCGCACTACCGCCGCCAGAGAGCCTCTTTGACGGTATACACTGGCACGGTACCGGGAAACTCCCTCCAAGGAAAAGGAAAAGTCATCATCGCCGGTTTCCAGCATTTTTTCCGGGCTTCGCTTAGCGAATCGGTACAGCTCTCTGACAATCATTTCCGTGTCCTCCGGCATAAGCCGCTGATCCGTCTGCCTTTGAATCTGGTTGTTCACTTTATAGGACACCGGCAAGCCTGCCACGATAAAAATATCAGAAGCGGAAGCCTGAGCCGCCTGCTTTAAAATCTGTTCTGCTTCCATAATAGTTTTCTCTCCTTATCGCAATAGGTTAAGAGTTCCCTCCTGTGATTCGCTTTCCTCTTCCACCAGAGTCTGCCAGCGCAGCCGTTTCCATTCTCCCGTAAAACGGCCCTCCTCGGAAAACATCAAAGAAATTTCAACAGAGAGGCTTTTGCTGTCGTTGATCGGCACCTGATAAGACGCCACTGCGGCGTTTTCCTGCCGGACTACGGCCACGCCGTCGGCCCTTAGGGCTTCTTCCCAACCGGGCCCGGATTGTACCGCCGTCAACAACTCATGCAGAATTTCCTCCGCCCTGGCATCCGCCTGATAATATTCCACGGAGGCCTGAGCGTTTTTCTCCGCGAGATTCCGGTCCGCTCTGGCGGAAACCAGAGACAGGGCCGCCAGGGTGGCCAGGCACAGCACCACAAAAATCGCCAGTATGGAAATTCCTCCGGCGCCCATACCGGACCCGATCTGTTTTTCTTTCATAGTATTCACCGCCGCTCCATAGCCGTTATGGCTGAACTGCTTTCGCTTTCAGAGAGTGAATCTCCTGATCTCCCTTCAGCACTCGGATTTCCGCCGCCAAAACTCCTTGCTCCTCCGTCAAGCGAACGGCAAGCTCATAAACCGCCGCTTCCTTCCGCGGCAGCTTTTGCCACTGCCCGTCGTAATAAACCCGGATCATATTTCCGTCCCGGCAGCCGCCCAGCAGCCTTTCCAGTTCGGGGGAATCCCCCTCTGCTTTTACGGCTTCCGCGGCTGCCTGCGCCACCATCACCCCTTTGGTAAGGTCCGAGCTTTCCACGCTGATCAGCTTGGCTTTGGCGAATAGATTCATGCACACGCCGGCGCAGATGGAAAAAAACACAATGATAATCAAAATTTCGATAAAGAAAAAGCCTGCTCTTGGACTTGGAACGCTCTGTCATGATGCCACCTCCAAGGCCGCGCTTTGAAGGCATACAGCGCTTTCATAAACCCTGTTTTCCGTATCGGTGGCAACGATCCTCAAAAGGCGGCGGCTAGGAAGCTCCAGCCGCAGCTCCTTCAGCTCCATAATCGGCTGTCCGCTTTCCGGTACGATTTCCGTCCCCCGCTTCACAGTAATCTCCCGCAGGCTGCCGCCGTACAGATACGACCAGGTCTCGTAGACCTCGCCGCCTATCTCTTCGGAAAACACCAGCGCGGGCTCTCCGCCGATTTCCTTGACCGCCACGCCGTTTTCCCGGTCGTTCTGGCGAACCTTCTCTGTCAGATACGCCACCGTCCCCGGGCGCTGTAATTGGCGCTCATCTCCCGGGAAATCCCCTGGTAAACATCCGCTCCCTGGATGACTACAAACAGGGACAGCACGGTAAATAAGCAGAACAGGGACAATACAAAAATTAAATCCGTGGCGTGCCGGCTCCGCTTCACAGCGACTCCCCCTTTCATAAATGCTTCCTTACGCTCCTTTGCCGGCGCGGTGGTGGTCACTGCCGTCTTATCATGCCGCAAACCGAAGGGCCTCTGTTTCCGGCTCACAAGGAACGAAAGCCTAACGTTCTCTCAGTCACTTTTCCTCAAACACCTGAATTTCCGGCATCAGGTTTGAGCCCTCCAGCCGGTAATGGTACACATAATGCTCACGGTCTAAAATCAGGCCGTAATTTTCCTCTAAATAGTCTAAATCCGGTGGATACCGCCCCTCGATGGCGTAGCACTGTACTGTAGCCCGGGCCACCGACTGCTCGGCCGCCTTCAGCCGTTCCTGAGAAGCGGAACGGGAAACGTTTCCCACGCCGTAAATTACAAAGCCCACGACGATGATTACGGAAACAATGGGAACTAAAAGCCCCCGGGAGAACCGTTTTCTCTGTTCGCAGGACACAAACGCTTTTTTCATATCCGCTCTCCTATCCGATCGCCGACATAATGCCCATCAGCGGAAGCATGACGGAAAGCAAAATCATACCGACGATGAGGGAAAGCACCGCCACCAGAGTCGGCTCCAGCGCGGAAATCAGGGCGCTGAGCCTTCGGTCCACCTCTTCCTCATATTGCTCCGCGATCTGATGCATGACGGTATCCATACTGCCGGTCTGCTGGCCGATTTTCAGCATCTTGCTGTGAAGGGCAGAAAAAAGCCCCGTCTCCACCGCAGCCTCGGCAAAGCTCACCCCGGAATCCATGCGTTCCTTCATCCGCTGTATTTTTTTCTTCGTACCCGGGTGCTCCATCAGTTTTTCGGTCATTTCCACCGACTCATCCAAATCCAGACCGGAGCTGAGCATCAGCGCCATTCCCGAGGCGAACCGTCCGGAATCCACAGCACGGCTGAGCCGGCGGAAAAGCTTAGCGCCCAGAGCGGCAAAGAAGGCCTTCCCCCTTTTCGTCATCCGAAGGAAAACCACCCCGGCAGCCACGACTGCCAGGCCCGCCGCGATCCATACGGCGTATTGGCTGACGCCCCTGCCGAAGCTCATCAGCCCCTGGGCAAACTGGGACATCTCCCCCGCCCAGCTGCTCGAAGACCTGCTGGAACACCGGCAGCACCTGGATAATAATCACCAGAATGACCGCCACCATCATAACGATCATCACCAAGGGATAAATTACAGAGCTTCTGATGCTCCTGGAAACCGCGTCGTTCCGCTCATAGTAAGCCCGCAAGGACTCCAGCACCTCTTCCAGCTTACCGGACGCCTCGCCAATCTCCACCATTGTCACCATATAGCCGGGAAATTCTCCGGATTCCTTTAACGCCGCCGCAAAGCTGCCTCCGGCTTCCATCACATCCGTCAGTTTTTCAATGATCTCTCCGCCCCGGCCGTTTTTGTCATCCTCCGCCATAATCAAAAGACCTTCCTGCAAGGAAATTCCAGCCTTTACAATCAAGGAAAGCTGACCGCAAAACGCGGAAATCTCGCTGTTGGAAAGTATTTTTCTCCTGTTCATCCCTGATTTCCTCCCCTAACCTGTCACGATTTCGGAACGATATTCGAAAGAAGGCGCGTATTCCCGGCCGGAACCCGCTTTCCGCGTGGGCGCCGCGGTATCCTGTTAAAATTTCTACCCGCCGCTGTCCCGTCCTCAAGGATCAATAATAATAAAGGTCGTGATAATTGCTGCCGTCTCCCACATATTCCGAGGCGCCGCCTCCTGAAGCGGCAAACGTAGGATCCATACGCACCCAGTCTTTTCCATCAAAATAAATGATATTGTCGATCCAGCCTACGCCATCCAGATATACGCTGATCCAGGCGTGGTAAAGCTCGCCGGCATAGCCTACCACCAGCTTGGTGGGAATGCGCTGCACCCGGAGCATAGCCGTCATCAATGCGGCGTAGTCAAAGCAGATCCCCTTTTTGGTATTCAGAGTTTCGTCGATATCCGGCAGATACCCGCTTTGCACAGAAGCCGCTTTATCAAAATCATATTGTATATTTCCGATCACATAATTATAAATCGCGGCGATAGCCTCCAGGTCATCGCCGGCGCTTTGCACCAGCTTCTGGCTTTCCCCGACCGCCTGGCTGTCCTCCGTAAATTTCACATACTGGTTCGGATATAAAAACGGGGTCAGCTGATCCTTCAAGGCCACCTGGCAGGTTCCCGCAAAGGCCTGAGAATACCGGTTCCCCTCGATGTTTTCATTGACAGTGATCTGGTATTCCCCGTCTCCCCGGGAAAATAGGAACACATCACTTTGCCCCCTGCCTGAAGATTATAGGTATACACCGTTTCCTCATCCGGGACATATTTGATTTGCAGCTTGACCTTTGGATTATCCCCATGATAGGTCACTGTCATATAACCGTCAGCTTTATTGGAAACGTCGATGCTGACCGCCTCGTTTCCTATAACCTCCGTACCCGGAGCCGTGGGAGTCAGCACCACCGGCTTCGGGTCCCTCTGTCCGGACTCCTGTTCTTGACTGGGGCCGGACGGCACGGGAACAGAGGAGGAATCAGAGACGCTCTCTCCGCTTCCCGCGTTGCCGGGAGGAGGATCGCCTTGACAACCGCAGAAAAAAGCGGAGAAAAGAAAAACAGTGAGCCATAGCGCCGCTGTTTTTTTCATACGTTTTTTCATCCGTTCTATCTTCTCTCTTTCAGGCAGAAAAAGTATTGTCATTGACAATGCCGCGGGAGGCGGCTCTTCCAAAACAAGTCCATAGTTAAAGTATAAACAACAACGGAAATAAAGTAAAGAAGAAACTTTCCCTTTCGTAACATAAGAAGCGCCCAGGCTCAGGGGGCGGCTCCATAAAATATTTTATGGAGCCAAAGGCCGCTGCCGGCGATTTTCTTTTCGCCCCCGCGAACACAAAAATCGTCAGGCTCGGGCCACCCACGATCGGGCGCTTTCATAAATCATAAAATCAATAAAGTACCGTGCCCATCGCGTCGACCAGAGCGCCGCTCCGGGTGGCGGAAATGTTATTGCACAAAATGACATCCTGGATTCCCTTCTCCGCCACCAGCTGGGAAATGGACCCCTCCCAATAACGGTAATCCACCACATAAACCGTTTGGTAGTGGGAGACTAGGAAAGGCACAAAGGCGTTGCCAAAGGATTCCTTGACTACCACGCAGGAGGATCCATCCTTTTTGTTGGGATTGTGGATAACGGAAATCGGCTGGTCGCCGCCTATGAAGCAATTATATTTCAGGCTGGAGCTGTAATCCGTAGCGTCATACACGATTTTCCATTCCAAAATACTCCCGTCGCTCTGAGTGCAGGTAATATCATTGGTATCCGGCGGAATATAAGCCTCCACCACATCCGGATTCTGCTCCAGCGCCGGATTTTTCTCAGTATCCGCATAGAAGGAGCCTAAGAAATCCGGAAAATCCACCTTTTCATATTTTGACAAGGGCAGAGGCTTGACGCCCTTAGCCTTGGCAAATTCCTCATAGGCGTAGTAAGCGCCCAAAGCCGTCCAATGGTGGTCGGTGCGGAAATACAGATATTCATCGTTATGGGACATCAGGGTATCGTAAATATTGACCTTCTTCGTCTCGTCCAGCATGGAGCCGTACATATAATCGATGGCCTTTTTCTGGTCGTCCGTATTTAAGCCCGCCCTGGTGGATTCCGGCAGCATGATATCAATGCTTGTCGGCACAATCATATCGTATACCACAGCCTTGCCCTGCAGCTTCTGAGTGATATTATTAACGGTAGCCGCATACTGATCCGCTACCTCCAGGTTGAAGTTATAATACTCAAAGGCGCTGTCGCCGGCCAGCAGGACAGCGTTCAGGGTTGTGGTAGGAATCGGCTTTTCCTCCTTGCTGCTGGCCTCAGAGGAACTGCTCTCAGCAGAGGACGCAGAGGAGGCAGAGGAGGCCTGTGACGACGCATTGGATGAACCATTAGAGGATACCGGTTTTGTCGGCTTTTCCGGAATGGCGTCGCCGGTGGTTACCTCTCCGTGAACCGTAGCCGGATGGATGCCGTATAGGCTTTTTAGCCGGGCATTCGCACTGGTAAAGGCGTCACGAAAGGGGAAGGTATCGGAAAACCACAGATCTACCTGTTTAAAGTAGCTGCCGTCCGCCAGAGCCTGAAAACTGAATTCAGGAAATTTGGTCAACTCCCGCTTTTCCACCACTGATTCGGTTGGACGCAGGGGAATGATCAGCGCAATGACGCCGAATATCAGCATCATAATAAAAAACGCCGCTATTTTTACATTCAGCATCTTCCGGCTTTTTCCCGCCGGGGAGCTTATACTTTCTTTGAACTCTGGTTCCTCTCGCCATGAAAAAAGCCTCCTGATCACCGGACAATTTGAAAGCCGGCAAGCTATAAAAAAACTAACAGCACTAAGAAATGATCTTAGAGTTAAAATTAAAAAAGCACAGCCATAAAATATGGTTTTATCTTAAAATTGGAAGTAAAGGAACGGATTGTAGCTGTTGCCCACCAGGCTCATGGTGGAAATCAGCAGCAGTACTAAGGGCATCGCCACCTGCACCACGCTGTTGACCCGGAACCAGGCCGCCGACCTGCCGGAAGCCACAGAAATAGCCCGTCCGATATTATGCACCACCGGCGTAACCGCAATGACAGCGATCGCCAGGAAAAAGATGTAATTGAGCAAGGTAGTGTTGGCTTCAAAGGTAGTCCAGGGATTGCCGTTCTGGCAGAACATCCCCTTGAGGACGACCCCGATCAGCGCCATATTTTTAAACCGGAATAAAATCCAGCCGAAGTAAACCACGATCAGCAGATAAATGTGGGATACGAATCCAGGAAGCCTGGCGAACACCTTGTTCAGGAACAGCCGCTCCAAAGCGATAAAAATAAAGAAGTATAGGCCCCACAGAACAAAATTCCAGCTCGCGCCGTGCCATAAGCCGGTCAGCGCCCACACCACGAATAAATTCAGGATCGTTCTTCCCAGACCCTTACGGCTGCCGCCCAGGGGGATGTATACATAATCCCGGAAGAAGGAGCCGAGCGAAATGTGCCATCTGCGCCAAAACTCAGAAACTGTGGACGACAAATAGGGATAATTAAAGTTTTCCTTGTAATGGAAGCCGATCATCAAGCCCATACCGATGGCCATATCGGAATAAGCGGAAAAATCCAAATAGATTTGAAGCATGAAGAACAGCACGCCCATCCAAAGAATCACCGCCGGCTTTGCGGAAAGGGCCGCGGCGTTCTGGGTGAACTGGGACACATCCGCCACAGCGGCGTCCGTCAGAATAAACTGATCTGCCAAAAGCCCGCAGGTATTGGCCAGCACCGCTTTCTTCGCCAAGCCCGCCGCAAACCGGTTGATTCCCCGGGCCACCTCGCCCCGGTTGATCTGCCGATATAAGATTTCCTCTGAAATATCCTTGTACCGAACGATCGGTCCGGCGATACACTGATGAAACAGGCTGGTATAAAGAAGCAGACGGAAAAAGTAGGGTCTGCGCCTCTACCTCGCCCCGATAAACATCCACCACGTAGGAAAGCAGCTGAAAGGTATAAAAGGAAATACCGATCGGCAGCAGGATCTGAGGCACAACGCTGGGCAAACCGAACAAGTCGTGGGTCGTTCCCAGGATCAGAGTCAGATATTTGAAAATACCCAGCAGGGTCAGACTGCATATACAAGCCCCGATCAGCCCCGCCTTAGCCAGCTTTTTGCCCCCGGTACTTCTCAATCATCAAGCCAAAGATCCAGTTGATCAGCACCATACCTACCAGCAGCGGCACGTATCTCGGCTCGCCCCAGGCATAAAAAAAAGAGCGAAAAGACAATTAATATCCCGTTTCTCACATGGATGCTTTTCGCCAGAAAATAGCAGATCAAATTGAGCGGCAAAAAAAGAAATAAAGAAAGAACAAATTGGAAAATACCATCCGCCGAACACTCCAAATCTATAGTTGATTCCCGAAGAATTCCTTTTCTAGTAATTTACATAATATTGTCGACATGTATAGTTTACCCCATGACGGCGAAGACTGTCAACTAGATAACTTACTTCTTACAAAAGTGTAAAGATTGTTTCATTTTGGTAAAAGAAATTCTTAAAAACAATATGCTCAACAGAGTGTCTGGATATCTGATAATTTTTTCATAGCAGCTCTTTAATCTATATTAAAATAAATCTCCGGCTGAGATTTCCCTGTCCGGTTGCCGGTATTTTTCTATTCTTAGCGTTCGGAAAAATTTTAGAAAAATCGTTCAGCTTCCTTACCGCTTGGGTTGGAGAAAGCAGAACCCATAACAGGCTTTATCCTACTGTGAATCCTGTGAAATCTCTTTAGACGCCTGTTTACAGACTTTTATAAAAATACAGTTATTTTAATTCCCAAATATCGATTTTATGATAGGCCGGTGCATCCGAAATCGGCCAGGCAAGCTGACTGTTCTCTAACCATAAAAGCAGCCTTAGGCATACCGCAAACATCATAGGCTAGCTTTTTATGCTAACGCAGAGCAAAAAAAAAGCAGCGGCTTCCCAAAAGCTGCTGCTTTTTTGTTTATAGCTATTTTAGAGTAAGAACACTCTATCACAGTCCAAAAATCTGACTAAAAGGAATGCTTGATTAAGCTTCCTCAATCATTTTCACGATAAACTGCTTGGGTCTGGCGCCTACAGAACTGGCTACCGGCTTGCCATCCTTCATGACCAGCAAAGTGGGAATACTCATCACCTGAAACTGCTGTGCAAGCTCCGGCTGCTCATCCACATTCACCTTGCATACCTTAACGCCCGCAGGAGATTCCTCCGCGATTTCATCTACGATTGGTGATACCATTCTGCATGGCCCGCACCAGGACGCCCAAAAATCGATTAAAACCTTTTCCTTTGCTTTCTGCAACCTCCGACTGAAAGTTTTGTTTCGTAAGCTCAATAACTGCCATGATAAATTCCTCCTATTTTTTATTGTTATTCCTGAACCGGCGTACGTTCGCCGCTCATAGTCTGCTCAATAATGCTGTCCATCATACTTCTGGTCAGCATACCGGTGATATAACCAAATACATTGCCGTCCCGGTCGATCATAAAAGTAGTGGGGAATGAGGTAACTCCATAACCCTGGAACACTTCTCCGGTAGTATCCATCACGACGGGATAGGTATATCCCCGTTCGGTAAGGAATGCCTCGACCTCCTCCTCAGACACATCCTGATTATAGGGATTCTCCTCCGACCTGGGATTGGCGACGCCCAGCACCACCAAATCTTCCTGATTCAAGCCATAATCCTCATATAACTGCTGAATATCCGGCATTTCATTTTTGACATGGAGGGCACCAGGTTGTCCAAAGTTTAAAAACACCACCTTGCCCTTGTAATCGGAAAGGGTATGCTTTGCTGGCCATTTTGGTCATAAAAGGTAAAGTCCGGAGCGGAGGGCAAGGACTGTGAGGCATCAGAGCTGGAAGCCTGCGGGGAAGAAGACTCGTTTTTCACTCGCCGGGGAGGATGACGTCCCTGGCTCTTGGCCTGCGGAGGAGGACACGGATTCTCCTCCGGCAGCGCCCCCAAAGCTGGAAAGATATCCGGTAATTCCATTCATCCAGCCGGTGAGCATCATGATCCCCATCAGGATCATCAGCACACCGCCCGTCTTGACGGTATATTTTACCACCCTTTGATGTCGTTTAAAGAAATCCAATACCGCTCCGGTAAACAGCCCCACCGCGAGGAAAGGGATCACAAAGCCCAAAGTGTAAACACCAATAAGGGCGTAGCCTACCGCCGAGGAACTGGCTGAGGAAGCCATCAGCAAGACACTGGTCAGGGCTGGGCCTACGCAAGGCGTCCAGGCAAAGCTGAAGGTAAATCCTAAGATCAGAGCGACCGCCGGATTCATAGAGAAGCGGCTCAAGCGGAACGGCAATCTGTGCTCTCGGGTGAAAGCATTGCTGCCGAACAGCTGAAAGACTCGAACAGGATCACCAGCACGCCGCCGATCCTAGCGAACAGGACCCGGTTTCCGCTGAAAAACTTTCCTACGGCAGTAAAACCAAATCCTAAAAGGAAGAAAGCGAAGCTGACTCCCAGAACAAAAAACAAGGTGTTCACAATTACCTTAGAGCGGCGATAGTGTATGACGCCGTCTTCATCCACCGTTTTGGCGCCGCCCGCCAGGTAACCGATATAAAGCGGCACCAGCGGCAGAACGCAAGGTGAGAAAAAGCTCAGCAAGCCTTGCAGGAATACGGTAACTCCGGAAATCCCAGTTTCAATTGTAAATCCCATAAGTACCTCCAGCCTGTAGTTTGATTTTCGCAGAACTTCTGGGCAGCCGAATTTCTTTCCCTGGCTCCGTTGTATCAGAGCGGCCGCCACGTCTGCAATAGTAATCCCTTCGAGCCGCTTCTGACAAAGCATCAAATCAGAATAAAGCCGATCCATAACGTCCGCCATTCCTGACGCCACCATACAGTCAAGATTCTGGCTGCCGCTAGCGCCAATGTGAAGATACAAATTCAATCTGCAGTGCGGCGCTTATCTGCTTTAATGTGATTTGTTGCGCGTTTTTTGCCAATGAATAGCCGCCCTCTTCCCTCCTTGGTGGAAACCAGGCCAGCCTTCTTTAGCTTTGCCATTACTTTTCGAACTCTGGCAGGATTCGTGCAAATATTTTCAGCCAACGCCTCGCTAGATAAGCATTGTTTTTTTAATTTTAAAAATACCAGGCCGTGAACCGCAATACAAAATTCGCTGTTCATAATAATTCTTCCCTTTCCTATTACGCTTTCTGCCAAGGAATCCATTATCTTTTAACTGTAATCTATTTTGTTTCAGTTTGTAATTGTAATTATAATTATTACAGTTAAATTTGTCAATAGCTTTTACGTAAATATTTAAAAACGTCGTGAAATTTCTTTTCCTAAAATTCTATTTTCAGAAGTTCCTTCCTTTGAGGCCGTATCTTCTTTTCTCCCAATCCGCAAAAAATAAAGCCTGCCGGTGGCCAGACAGGCTTTATCTCCCCTCGTATTTTTATTCTGCAGAGAAGGTTTCAGAATAGATCTCCGTTCCGTCCGGATTCAAATATCGCACTACGACCACGGGGTTTTCCACCTTGACCGATTTCTTCACATCATCCGCAAATTTTTGGAAGGCATCCCATTCCGCCTCCATTCCTTCTTTCAAAATATCCTTTGCTGTTTCCACCTCCAGCATTTGTGAGTAAGTGTACGTATAAATCAATTGATTCTCGCGGCTGGTAACCTCTAAGCTTAATCCACTATCTGCTAGCGCGCTTTTGTCCTCCTCTATCAAGGACTGCATCTCCTCGCCTGCCAGAAAGTCCTCCAGTGTGTCATACTGATGCCCAGTGCATCCAGTGATCAAAGCCGATAATATCACAAAAACTAATATCAGTAACCCATATGCAGTCTTTCTCATAGAATCATCATCTCCATCTGTAAATATAAAAGGCTATCCTTAGTTTATCCCAAACAGAGCCGCTTTTCAAATATTATTGTAAATTTTATCATAAAGAAAGAGTCCAGCGGAATTGCCGCTGGACTCTTTTAAAGTATCATATTTTATTCCGCCGCGGTAAATTCCTGAGAATAAATCTCTGTACCGTCTTTTGCCAGATATCTGACCTCAACAATAGGATTCTCAACATTTACGGCATTTTTGATTTCTTTAGCCACATTCTCGAAGACAGAGGCTTGCTGTTCGATAGCAGTAGCCAGCGCTTCTTTAGTAGCCTCAATGTCCAAATCCGTCTGATAGGTATAGACATACACCAGCTTATTGCCCTCAGCCACAATATCCATGGTGAGAGTACCGTCTTCTACGGATTCCTTAGCCTCTTTGATCTGAGACTGCATCTCATCAGTAGCAACAAAAGCTTCAATCGAATCGATTTTACCATTGCTTGCAGAAGTGAAGGACAGTGCCATAGCAAAAACCATTGCTAAAGCAAGCACGCTAGACAATACTTTTTTCATAACAAAATCGGCTCCTTTATATTATATTTTTGTGGACGGTGCCGTCTAGTCAAAAAAATAGACGCTATTTTGCTCAAACTGCAAAATAGCGCCTCTAAATTTGGGGTTAATTTATTTCTTTAAAAGTATAAGTTAACAGAACAGGTAAGCCAACAGGTAGTATAATATAAAACCCTGCTTTTGTCAATATCAATCTTCACGGCAGATCAAGGGCCATGGCCATATCTTTCATAAAGCGTTAAATTTCCCCCGGCAAAGCTTAAGCTTCCAGACAATAGATAGAAATAATATCGGTTAATCTCCTCTCAATGATTCAAAGGTTATTTCCAGCTATGCCCACCTCCAAAAGAGGCATGGGCAATGCCTTAAGCCTCAAAAAGCCAGCATCTAAAATGACGCGCTGGCTTTCACTTTAAATAAGGCGCCCCCGGCGGCGCCAGCGGCCGCCTTGCGAAATAGAAAAAGGAGCGCCTTGGGCTCTCCTTTTTCTGATCTTGCGATCTAATGACTTTTGTTTTGAAAACAGCTCCGCTTTTTTCAAAACAAAAAGCGGCTGACAAAAGAATAAGTCAACCGCTTTTAGCTTCATTTTACACGGGATGGATCATTTTTTCCTTATCGGCGTGCTTGCCGTCAATCCCATATTTCTTTTCCTGGCGCTTTTTGAAGAAGTCCAGAGACACCTTCGGGAACATAGCATAGGAGAGCACATCCTCCTCCTGCTCGCTCCACTGAGCCATCTCCTTCCGCAAGGTATCCAGCTCAGGCTCCAGCAGATCCGCCGGGCGTCCGGTAATCACAGGTGCGTCGCCAATGATCTTCTTCTGGAACTCAGGATCAATAGGCATAGGAGTGGTGCCGTATTTGCCGGCTACCATATCCTTAAACTCATTGGTACACATTTTATACCGCTCGCCGGTGATCACGTTGAACACCGCCTGGGTACCCACGATCTGAGAGGTGGGGGTAACCAGCGGCGGATAACCGGAATCCTCACGGACACGCGGAACCTCGTTGAGCACATCCTGAAGCTGATCCTCCTTGCCGGCCTGCTTCAGCTGAGAAAGCAGGTTAGAAAGCATTCCGCCCGGCACCTGGTAAATTAAGGCGTTGGCATCAGTAGCCAGCATTTTGGGATCTAACAAACCGCTGTCAAGATACTTTTTGCGCAAGGTCATAAAGTAATCTCTGATCTCGTTAAGCAGGATCAGATCCAAGCCGGTATCGTACTCGGTGCCTTTCAGAGCCGCCACCATAGACTCAGTGGGAGCATGAGAGGTTCCGAGAGCCAGCGGAGACATTGCGGTATCCAGAATATCCGCGCCAGCCTCGATGCCTTTCAGCAGGCACATGGAAGCCAGGCCGGAGGTGTAGTGGGTGTGAAGCTGAATCGGAATGCTGACAGCCTCTTTCAAGGCGGTGACCAGCTCGGCGGTGGTATAAAGGAGTCAGCAAGGCCGCCATATCCTTAATACAGATGGAATCCGCCCCGGTCTCCTCAATGCGCTTAGCGTAATCCACATAGTATTCCGTGGTGAATACCGGGCCGGTGGTATAGGAAATGGCAACCTGGGCGTGAGCCTTTTCCTTCTTCGCGGCCTTAATAGCCGTTTGCAGGTTTTTGATATCGTTCAAAGCGTCAAAAATACGGATGATATCGATACCGTTGGCCACAGACTTCTGGACGAAATATTCCAGGACGTCGTCGGCATAATGGCGGTAGCCCAGCATATTCTGGCCTCTGAACAGCATTTGCAGCTTGGTATTGGGGCATTTCTCCCGAATGGTGCGGAGTCTGTCCCACGGGTCCTCGTCGAGGAAACGGAGACAAGCGTCAAAGGTCGCGCCGCCCCAGCATTCCAGAGAGTAAAACCCCACCTTGTCCATTTTTTCCAGGATCGGCAGCATTTCCTCGGTAGTCATTCTGGTGGCGATCAAAGACTGGTGCGCGTCCCGAAGGGTGACGTCCGTAATTAAAATCTTTTTAGCCATAACCGCGCCTCCTTACTGGAGGGAAACAAGAGGAGTGCCGGAATCGACGCTGTCTCCCTTGTTTACTTGCACGCTCGCGACCACAGCGTCACGAGGAGCCATAATCTCATTCTCCATCTTCATAGCTTCTAAAACTACCAGCACATCGCCCTTTTTCACGTTCTGGCCGGCGGAAACATTCACGCTGACAATGGTGCCGGGCATAGGAGAATTTACGGTCTCAGCGCCGGCGGGTACCGGAGCGGCGGCCGGAGCGGGAGCAGCGGCCGGAGCAGGCGCAGCGGCGGGTGCGGCAGGCTTGGCAGCCGGAGCGGGAGCAGCAACAGGAGCGGCGCCTGCGGCTACTTCTTCTACCTGTACGTCATATGCGGTACCATTCACGGTGATCTTTAAATTTTTCATGAGAAACCTCCATTATTATCTTAAATTTTAATTTTTACCAATTTAAGCTTTTACGAATTAAAGATTGTTGGCGTGTTTCTTCGGCAGTCTTGTCACACGCTTTCCAGCCAGCATATCCAGGGCGGCATACAGCTTCAGCCTGGTTTCACTGGGCTCGATGACATCCTGCACAAAGCCGTCGCCAGCCGCCTTAAACGGACAGGCCTCCTGGTCCTTGTATTCCGCGATCAGCTTCGCTCTGTCAGCGGTCGGATTGGAAGAGCCTTTCAATTTATCGCTCCACAGCATTACAGCCGCTGTGGTAGGATTCAAAGCGGAAATGGAAGCGGTCGGCCAAGCATAAGCCACATCCACACCGGCCGCAGCGCCCGCCAGAGCCATATAAACAGCTCCGTAGGCTTCGCCGGTAATCACAGAGATCTTCGCGGTGGTCGCCTCGGCATAAGCGTTGGTCAGCTTACAGGCCGCCTTGATGCAGCAAAAGCTTTCAGCGTTCACAAAGGTAATCACAGGAATGGCGAAAGCGTCGCAGAAGCGAACGAGGCGGGCCGCCTTTTCACAGGCTTTGCCGTCAGCTGTCTTTTCTTCGCTGGCTACTACGCCTACTGTGTTGCCGCCCAGCTTGGCCAAGCCGGCGATAAAGCCGGCGCCGAATCCAGCCTGAAACTCAATAAAGCTGTCCTGATCCATAACAGCGGCGATAATAGAGGCGCCGGATTCTCCGTCGGTTTCAGCGGCGGAATCGGCAAAATCGGTGATCGGCGCGCCGGAAAGGTTATTGGAGGGCAGCAGGGTGATCAGCTCTCTGGCCTTGGCTACCGCTTCTTTGTCATCCTTAGCGGTCAGATGAACCAGGCCGGACTCAGAAGCTTCCTTCAGGTCTCCGCCCTCGCCGTTGGTCTGCAAAGCGAATTGGCCATCCTCAGACATGATTACCACGTCCGCCGCCGCCGCGATCATGGAGCTGGCTCCCAGACAGGGGCCCGCGATCACAGCGATTTGGGGTACCACGCCGGAAAGGTTGTTGGCCTTCAGCATCACATCGCCGTAGGCCGCCAGCATTTCGCAGCTTTCATTCAAACGGGCGCCGATGGAATCATAAATTCCCACCACCGGGGCTCCTGTTTTTTCCGCTAATTCATAAACCTTACAGATCTTCGCGGCCTGAGCCTTGCTCATGGCGCCGCCCTCTACGTCGCTGTTCTGGGCGAACGCGTATACCGGCTCCGGATTTTGTAAAGCTGTCGATCTCTACAAAGGTCCCCTCGTCAAAAAGGAGCTGAAGACGCTGATAGGCTTTCGTCTGTGCATTTGCCGCTTTGGTTTCCTGCAAAAAAGCGAGCTTGCTTTCTATACTCATCCTTGTTCCTCCATTCCATTTTTTACTGAGAAATTATCAACGCAACTGATTTACATTATAGTATAAATTCCGTCAAATAACAAGGTATATTAGATAAAACTTTAACAATTTTTGCAGTTTTTAATTAATTTAAAAATCTCCATCCCCATTCTTTCGTCATCCTTACGGAAACCATACCGCTTCACCAAAGGGAAAATAGAAACCAGCTTGGTCTCCATATGGAAAAGGTTTCGGTTTAAGGCGTAAGAGGCCGCCGAACGGATCATCATTTCACAGTATTCCGACTGGTCCACGTCCATATCCCGGTAATCCGTACAGCCATACAGCTGGAAATCTAAGATCCGCACAGAGGTCTTGTCCACATCCACGGCAATATAACCAAGCTCCTTGCCTCCCTCCCGCACTACCAGCAGCGCCGGATCCTTTCCGGACTCCTTCTCATAGCCGCTGGCCGCGTAAGCGGTATTCAGCCTTTCTCCGCTTTTCTGCTTGTCCTGCTCCGGTAAAATCGTCAACATCACAACCACTCCTTCTTTTTGCTGATTAGTTCCATTTCCATGTCATTTTCAGATCGTTTTTATCTCTTCATTTTGACCGTACAACGGGTAATAAAACCGCCGTTAAAAACGCTTTGTCAAAGCCGGCTTTCTTATCGTTTTAAGGCTGGGGCCAGCCTTTTGACCTCATCCAGAGTCAGATTTCTCCACTTTCCAGGCTGGAGCATCCCCAGCTTAACCTGTCCGACCGCAACGCGCTTCAATCTGGCTACCTCCACTCCAAGCTGCTCGCACATCTTCCGGATCTGCCGGTTTCGTCCCTCCCTCAGAATGATCTCCAAAACCACTCTGCCCGGCTCCCGGCTGATGACCCAGGCGTCCGCCGGGGCGGTTCTCACCCCATCGATTTCCATGCCTACATTCATCAGCGCCAGCTGCTCCTCGGAAATATCCGGCCGTACCGTAACCCGGTAAGTTTTAGGTACGTGCTTGCTGGGATGCATGATCAGGTTGGCGAACTCCCCGTCGTTGGTCATCAGCAGCAGGCCCTCCGAATCCCGGTCCAGCCTGCCCACGGGATAAACCCTTGCCGGGATATCCTTAACCAGCTCCGCCACGCACTTGCGGCCCATTTCATCGCTCATGGTGGACACATATCCTCTGGGCTTGTGCAGCATTATGTAGTAATACTGCCGGCTGGCCACGATTCTGCGTCCGGCTACGGTCACATGATCCGTTTTCGGGTTCACCTTGTCACCGATTTGGGCCACATGCCCGTTAACCTTTACTTTTCCCTGCTGGATCAGCTCCTCCGCCTTCCGGCGGGAAGCCACCCCGCAATCGGCCAGCATCTTTTGCAGCCGTATTTTTTGATCCTGCATGTTTCACTTCTCCTAAAATTGAGTTGCAATTCTAATCCAGGCCCGACCAGTCTGGCCGCGCACTGCTCTATTTCAAAATGGAAAGCCCCCGGCCATGGCCGATGCCTGGCAAATTTTACCCGTCCTCCGCATCATTCAAGCCAGCCGGGCGGCTGTGCTGTGTTTGGTGAAATCAAAAACGGCTTAGGGTTCTCCCAGTCTCCTCATGTCTAACAGCATTTTTTACCGGAACCAATCCAGAAACCGTTCCCACAGGCTTTTCTGTTTGATCTGGGCCGGCAGGTCCTCGCCCGCCAGCAAATCCACTGAAGCCAGCACCTCCCCGTTTATTTCATAAGTGAGCTTTCCAACCGTCTGTCCCTTTCTCACCGGAGCATAGAGAAAGGCGGGCACCTCGATTCTTTTTTCTCGATCCCGCTTTCCTCCTCCGCTAAAACGGAGGCGCCGGCGGTAAACGCCCCATTGACGCTAATGGAATCCCGAACGCCGCCGACAACAGGCACCTGGAGTCCTAAGGCTGTATCGTCAAAGCTTACCTGCTTCACCTTAGAAAAGCCGTAATCCAGCATAGCCTTGTGGTCATTCCAGTCATCGGGCGCATTGAGCGTCACCGCCACAAGCCGGACGCCATCCCGCTCGGCGCAGGAAACCAGGCACCGGCCGGATTTTTTGGTAAAGCCGGTTTTCACCCCGATACACCCCTCATAAGCGGTAAGCAGCCGGTTATGGTTGCCGAAGGTGTATTTCATGTCCGGCTCTACAAACTGAACCTGCATGCTTTTCTGGGAAGCGATCTCTCTGAACCTTTGGTTCTCCATAGCGCAAGCCCCCAGCAAAGCCATATCATAAGCTGTCGTATAGTGATTTTCGTCGTCCAGTCCGGAGGGTGTGACAAAATTGGTGTTTTTCATGCCGATCTGCTTCGCCCGCTGGTTCATCAGCTTGGCAAATTCCTCTGTGGAACCGGCGATCGCGATGGCCGCCGCGTTGGCGGCGTCGTTGCCGGAGCACAAAAGCATCCCCTGGGCCAGCGCCGTAAGGGGTTACCACATTCCCCGGCTTCAAGCCCATAGAGGAGCCCTCCACCCGGACCATTTCATCGGTGATCTTCACCTGACGGTCCTCTGCCTGAGCCGCTTCCAAGGTCAGAAGCGCCGTCATAATTTTAGTCGTGCTGGCCATCGGCAGCTTTTCCTCCGCGGCTTTCTCGTACAGCACCGTACTGTTGTCCGCAGTCATCAGAACCGCCGCCTTAGCGGAAACGGAAGGCTCTCCGCCGTTGGCCGCCGCCGGCGTTCCCGCGCTGGTAAGGATTCCAGCTGCAGCCAGCAAAGCGCATAATAATTTGATTCTTTTCTTTAACAAAGCAACCACCTGCCCTTACACATGTATGCAGATGGTTGCCCGATTATTCAACGGTTATACCAGCGGATCGCTGAGAGCGATATCGTCTATGCTGGACTTGGCAGGCTTCTCTTCAGGCTGTTCCTTTTTCTTTTTGTCTTTTTTGGAAAACAGTCCGCTGATTTTATCCACGACATCCGGCACCATTCCCACCACACGGTCGGCGGTGCTGTTAAAGGGATCCACCTGCAAAAGCTTTACCTCCCCTTCGTGAATAGCCAAAAACGCTACCGGCGTCAGGGTAATCCCAGCGCCCGCCCCGCCGCCGAACAAATCCTTGCTGGCAGCGTTCTTCGAGACAAAATCCGAACCGCCGGAAGCAAACCCATAGGACACCTTGGAAACCGGGATGATCACCGTGCCGTCCGGCGTAGTGATCGGATCGCCGATCATGGTGCTGGCGTCTACCATGGTCTTTATTTTTTCCATCGTGGTATTCATCATGCTTTCGATTGGATGGTCGCTCATGGACAAGTCCTCCTTATTTTCTAAAAAATCGTCTCATCCTCTAGTCCTTTAGGATCTAAAGGCGATTTTCCATCTCGCTTAATCAGCGATTGTTTGCTCCATTTTCAGGGTTTCCACTTTTTTCTGGTTTAATACCAGCTTAAAATACTTATGCAGGGCTTTAAATCCTGAAGCCACTAAAAAAATAGGGCCAAAACAAATCTTGATATAGCAGAATACACTGCTTTCCTTTTCTCGAAATCCAGGAATTACCGATACCTTATAATTTTTACAGCCTGAAAGCGCCGTAATCATAGACACCACAGGATACACCACAGAACAAGCGTATCCATATTTCACAGCGGTATCCGCGGCGTCCTCTCCGGCGCGGTTAACCGAAGCTCCAATTCTTTCACATTTGCGTGTCTTAAAAAGTCTTTCACGGCCTCGGTCAAAAGCTGTGCCAGTTCCTTCATCAGCCGTAAAAGCCCGCAAACCCTCGTTCCTTAATCAGCTGCTTAAGCTTAGACTCCTGGACGGCGGGAGAGCCTTCCTCCTGTTTTTTCGCTTTTCCCTTCTTTTTGGGTTTTTTCTCTTTTTTCGGCGCCAGCCGGTAGCTGAAAAATAAAAAGCGCAGCTTAGCCTCCAATTGAGTTTCGTAGCTGGCAGTCAGCGTAATGGGACAAAGCAGCAAAAGAAACAAAAAAGCAAAAATCCCCAGGATAATCCAAAGCGCCGTCATAGCTTAAGCTCCTCCTCCTGTTCCCCCTCCTCGGAAGGCTCCTGGGCCTTTTCCTTTTCCGGCAGAGGCGGAAGCTCCTCTAAGCTGGAAAGCTGAAAGCATCTTAAAAAATTATCTGTAGTGCCGTATAACAGCGGCCGGCCGGGAAGCTCCAGGCGTCCCTTCTCTTCTACCAATTCCTTCACTGTCAGGCTCTGAAGCACGCCGGAGCAGTCCACACCCCGGATCTGCTCAATAAAGGCTTTGGTCACCGGCTGGTTATAGGCTACAATAGAAAGCACCTCCATCGCCGCCGGGGACAACGGCACATTCCGGCGCATATCCATCACCTTGCGGATAATATCTCCATATTCCGGCTTGGAGGCCATTTGGAACTGGTTGTCGATCCGCAGCAGGCATACCCCGCTGTCTTTTGCTCCAGGCGCTCCTGAAGGGACTGGGCCAGCTTCAGCACAGTAGGCTTGTCCAGCTCCAAAATCTCCGCCAGCCGGTCAACGGAAACCGGCTCGCCGCTGGCGAACAGAACCGCCTCTATGACTGCTTGGTACTCCTTGATCTCCAAACCTTACCACCACCGCCTAACAATTTCAATTTTCTCGTTGTGCTTTCTTCCTCAATCCGGACTCGCTTTCCCTTGACCAGCTCCAGCACCGCCAAAAAGGTGGCTACCAGCTCCGACTTTTCCCGGCTATCCTCAAAGACCCGGTCGTACTCCACCTCATGCTTTTTCCATAGGCACCTCAGCACATGGATAATTTTAGAGGATACCGACACGATCCTATGGGTGACAATACCGGAAAAGGCCTCCGGCGGCGGGGGCAGCTTTCGCTTTCCCCTGCCTGCAGCGTTTTGATACGCGGCCATAACTTCCTCCGGATGGTGTTTCCTCTGGTACGCCGAGTCAAACTCCACCGCCTCAGGCTGCCGGACAAAGGTATTAAACTCCGCTCTTTGAGCCAGAACGGCGGCGATCCGTTTGCACTCCTGGTATTCCAAGAGCTGACCGGTCAAATCCTGCTTTAAGGCCTCGGCCTCCTCATGCTTTGGCAGCAGAGAAACGCTTTTCAGATGAACCAGCCTTGCGGCCATTTCCAGAAATTCGCTGGCGATATCCAGATCTTCCTCCTGCATGGCCCGGATCTGCTCCATATACTGGTCCAGAAGCTCCGCGATAGGAATGTCGTAGATATTGAGCTTATTCTTTGTAATCAGGTGCAAAAGAAGATCCAAAGGGCCTTCGAACACCGGAAGCTTATAGGATAGCTTTTCCATAAACGGCGTTCCTTATTTATGCGAATGAAAAAGGCAGAGCCGCCAAATTCATAATTCCATTGTAAACCTGGGTTGTAAGCCAGCCCAGAGGGCGGCTGAGCACGCCGGTAAACAGCAGGACAAAAACCGCCAGCATAATGATATTTTGATACCGGTAGTATTGATACACCATGCGGTCCGGCAAAAACGCCGCTAAAATCCGGGAACCATCCAGCGGCGGCAAAGGAATCAGGTTGAACACAGCCAGATTGATATTGATAGTAATATAGTACAGGAAAAAAAGGTGGCCACATAGCTCATAATCACGCTGGTGGAATAGCCGGTCAAAAAAGCGATTAAATAGAAAATCAGCGCGCCGACGAAAGCGGCCAGCAGGTTAGAGACAGGCCCCGCCAAAGCGGTAAGGGGCCATTTTGGCTTTCGCGTTCTTGGTGAAATAACGGGGAATCCACCGGCACAGGCTTTGCCCAGCCGAAGCCGAACAGCAGAATACACAAGGCGCCGATCGGATCAATGGAGGGCAGAGGATTTAACGTAAGCCTTCCCCGGTTTTTCGCTGTGGAATCTCCCATTCGGTACGCCACCCAGGCGTGAGCGCACTCGTGCAGAGGCAGCACCAGCAAAATAATGACCAAAACGGACAACACCCGCATAAAAACTGTTTCCAAAGTAACTCCAGGCTGTAAAAACCATAGCATGGGCAAATTCACTCCTTTTACTTGATTAGTATTATATCGCCTGGCAAAAAAAAAATACAAGAGAATCGGCTTTTTATGAACGAAATAAGAATAAAAGGGGGAGTTTTTCAGTTTTACGGAAAAAAAGCTTGCAATCCAGGCCGAAATCTGATAGAATATCTAACGTTATCGATAGCGCTAAAAGGAGGTGCACACTCATGGCTAAGTGTGAAATTTGTGGCAAGGACATGGCTTTTGGCATTCAGGTATCTCACTCACACAGACGTTCCAGCAGAACTTGGAAACCCAACATTAAGCGTGTACGGGCAATTGTGAATGGAAGCCCGAAGCGTATTTATGCCTGCACCCGTTGCTTGCGTTCTGGTAAGGTTACCCGCGCTGTGTAATGGCAACGAAGAAAGCGAGCCTTTCAAAACCATAAAAAGAGGGACCGGTAAAGCCGGTCCCTTTTATTATCGCTGCCTGGAAAGACTTTTTAACAGCATAGCTGCGGTTCGCTGATACCATCTAAAAGAGGCCGGCGTGGGTAAGAGCTTGTGAAGCAAAAAGCTCTTATCCACGCCGGCCTTTTTATTTTAATTTTTCCGCTTCTTGGCGGTAATCTTCTTTTCCTCGCCCCGCAGGATCCGCCCAATATTAGCATGGTGCTTTCCCACCACCAAAGCCGCCAAAATCAGGGAAAACGCTGTAGTTACCACAACGTAGGCCAAGGAATATCCTTTGTCGAAGCTATGGCTCAGGTTCGGCCGATAATCGGCAAAATAGGTCACCAAAAAAGTGCCGATAGGCAGGCTGACCGCGGCGCTGATGGAGGCCAGGGAAATAATCTTGGAAATTAGAAAAACAATCAGGAACACGCCGACCACAATTAAAAAGATGCGCCAATCAATGATTAAAATCAACGCGGCGGATGTGAGAACCCCTTTTCCGCCCTTAAAGTGAAAATAAAGCGGGAAAACATGGCCCAGAATACACGCCACCCCCGCCAGATAAATTCCACACTGTTTCACGATAAATGGCGCGCCGGAGGCCTGGAAAATGAGCATCCCTAAGTAAACCGCCAAGAGGCCCTTGGCAAAATCGAATATGAAGGTCAAAATGGACGGAAGCTTTCCCACCGAACGCAGCACGTTGGTAAAGCCAGCATTGCCGCTGCCCATGGTCCGGATATCCTTTTTATCGAACAGCCGGGTAAAAATAATCGAAAAGCTGACGCTCCCTACCAAATAACCGATGACCACAGTCGCTAAAATCTGCAAGCCGTAATCTCTGAGTAAAGCTATCACCTGTTCCATGAAGAAACCGCCTCTCCCTTTCTCTTATTTGTCTCCCCGCTCACGAATCAAAAAGCGGATAGGGGTTCCCTCCATCCCGAAGGTCTCCCGGATTCTGTTTTCCAAATAACGCTGATAAGAAAAATGGAAGAGCTCGGCCCGGTTCACAAAGCACACGAACGTAGGCGGCTTAGTGGAAGCCTGGGTCATATAATAAATCTTCAGCCTTTTTCCCTTATCCGTAGGCGGCTGCACTCGGGCGGTCGCCTGAGCCAGAACATCGTTGAGCATACCGGTAGTAATCCGCATGGCATTGAAGTTAGCCACCCTTTGGATCAGCTCAAACAGCTGATCCAGCCGCTGGCCTGTCTTGGCGGAGATGAAAACCATCGGCGCGTAGGCCATAAAGGAGAAATCCACCTCCAGCTTTTTCCGGTATTCCTGCATAGTTCTGCCGTCCTTTTCCACGGCGTCCCATTTGTTTACCGCGATGACGCAGCCCTTTCCCGCCTCATGGGCCAGTCCCGCCACCTTGGAATCCTGCTCAGTAAAGCCCTCGGTGGCGTCGATCATAATCACGCATACGTCGGAACGGTCGATGGCCATCTGCGCCCGGATCACGCTATATTTCTCAATCTCATCATCCACCCTGCTTTTTCTGCGGATGCCCGCGGTATCGATCAGAGTGAACCGGCCGTAATCATTCTCAATCTGGGTGTCGATAGCGTCTCTGGTAGTTCCAGCGATATCAGAAACGATGCACCGGTCCTCTCCGGCGATTCGATTGATGAGGGAGGATTTTCCGGCGTTGGGCTTGCCGATCACCGCCACCCGAATGTTCTCAAGGCCTTCCTCCTCTTCCGCTTCCTCGGGAAGATGCTCAAACACCGCGTCCAGCAAATCGCCGGTGCCGTGGCCGTGGACTGACGATACCTGGATCGGGTCGCCCAGCCCCAAATTATAAAACTCATAAAATTCCGCCGGAGGCTCTCCGATGCCGTCGCATTTGTTGACGCAAAAGCACCACCGGCCTGCCGCTTTTCAGCAGCATGGCCGCCACCTCACTGTCAGTTGCCACCACGCCGGTTTTCACGTCCGTCACCAACACAATGACATCTGCGGTATCAATGGCAAGCTCCGCCTGGCGGCGCATCTGAGACAAAATCACGTCGTCGGAATAAGGTTCGATTCCGCCGGTATCCACCAGGGTGACCTTCCGGCTTCTCCACTCGCACTCTCCGTAAATCCGGTCACGGGTTACGCCGGGGGTATCGTTGACAATGGCTACCCTCTGACCGATCAATTTATTAAACAAAGTCGATTTCCCTACATTGGGCCTGCCTACAATGGCAACAACTGGCATTGACATTATGACTCACTCCCTAATATGGCATCCAAAAATGCGTAGCCGTCATTGGGCACGGGACGCACCGGCACCTTTAAGGCCGCCTCTACATCCTGAAGGCTCACGTCATCTAAAAACAAATCTCCCTCCCGCCGCAGCATACAGGCGGGAATCAGCAGCTCGTCTCCCAAGTCTACGGAAGAAAGCTGCTCGATCAAATCCGTTCCTGTCACCAGGCCGGAGACGGTAATAGTCTCCCCAAAAAAGCGGTTGACAATGGGCGTCACCCGTCCGGAAATGTGTGGGAATTTTTTTATTGCGTCATCCAAAAAGCCTCGAATATATTCCCTCGGCGCCATTCCCGTGGCAATGGTGATTTCCCGTTTCCTTCCCCCGGTCTCCCCGGCTTCCTCCAGGGCGCTGTAGAACTCATCCATTAGCAGCGGCAAAAGCCCCACCCCATTTTCCAGCATGGAAAAATCCTCGTAAAACCCAGCGGGAGGCAGCGGCCTTTCCGCTTTTAAATAAAACTCATCGCCCGGATAAGCCACCCGGGTTCCGTACTTTTGAAGGCATTTCTCCCCAAAGCTTTCGATCAAATCAATGGCCTCCCCGCCGTTTCCCTGGTAAAGGAACGCATCTCAGGCAGATTCTGCCGGTATCTGGTGATTCCTACCGGCACAACGGCTACCGCCTGAACCTGGGGGCACATGGTTTCCAGATCGCTTAACGTGCGCTTCAGCTCTTCGCCGTCGTTATAGCCGGGACATAAAACAATCTGGCAGTTATTTTGATCCCCGCCTGAGCAAACCGCCGGATAATCGAAAGCGCCTCGCCGGCACGGGGATTTTTCATCATTTTCACCCTAAGCTCCGGGTTGGTGGTGTGAACCGAAATATTCATAGGGCTGATGTGCATTTTGATTATACGGCTAATTTCGTGTTCCGTCAAATTGGTCAGGGTCACGTAATTGCCAAACAAGAAGGAAAGGCGGGAATCGTCATCCTTAAAATAAAGGCTTTTCCTCAGGCCCTTCGGAAGCTGGTCAATAAAGCAAAATACGCATTTGTTTTTGCAGCTGTCTTTGCCGATCCATCAAATAGGTTTCAAATTCCAGGCCGATTTCCTCATATTCCGGCTTTTTCAAAGAAACCGTACGGCGTACTCCCCGGTTGTTTTCCAACTCCAGGACCAAAGCTGTATTCAATTGGTAAAAGCGGTAATCCAGCACATCCATAATCTCATTGCCGTTTAAGGTCAGCAGGCCTTTCCCCGGCCTGAATTCCATGCCGGTAGGCCGGGCTGTGCTTTCTCACCCCGCTGATGGTGACCGCCAAAAGATCATCCCTTTCCGCCCGTGTTTCTATGAAAGCTAAAAACTGAGGTTTTTACGGTTTCTCTATTTTTTCAGATAAAAAAATAGAGAAGGATTTCTCCCCTCTGTTTTTTTCAAAAATCAAAAAGCAGCTTACGCTTCCTTTTTTTGATTACTTCCCTGCCCTTGTAGTAACCGCAGCTACCGCAAACTCTATGGGGAGTTTTAAACTCGCCGCACTGAGGACATTTCATCAAAGCAGGAGCATCCAGTTTCCAAACGTTGGAACGTCTGGTATTTTTTCTTGCGTGAGAGCTTTTTCTCTTGGGTACCGCCATTGTCAGCACCTCCTTACAGAATTAAAGGTCGGAAGGAATCTTCCTCAGTCTATCAGTTTCTTTAGGATCTCAAGCGGGGATCCACCTGACGCGCAGAACAGCCGCATTTCCCTTCATTCAGGTTTTTCCGCACTGAGGGCACAAGCCCTTGCAATCCGGCTTGCACAGGAATTTTGTGGGCAATTCCAGCAAAATATCTTCCCGCAGCAGATCGTCCAGCTCGATGCTCTCGTTTTCCACCAGAAGAAACGTGTCGTTTTCCTCATCGTTTAAGGCGTTTACCAGAACATGCTGAAACGAAAACCGGTATGCCCTCTGTGTTTCCGCCGCACAGCGGTCACAGGGGCAGCGGAAATCAAACGCAACATCCGCTTTTAAATGGATCGCTCCCGCCCGGTTCTCAGCCTGCGCCGTTACCGAAACCGGCGTAATAAACGGACGCACGCCCGAAAAGACGACCTGAGACAAATCCATTTCATAATGAAGATCTTTTTTACCGCCATCCTCTAAAAACAAGTTTTTTAATTCAAGCAGCATAAAATAATCCTCCCTATTACACCTTAAGTATTATAAAGGTTCTTGTTCCCTTTGTCAACTAAAATCTTAGGAATTCCCCTCAGTTTCCATTTGCAGGAAACCGAAAACATGCTATAATAACCCTAGCGCGGGAGCCCGGTTCCTTCTCAGCAGCGCGCACGGCGGAAAACGGCAGACAGCTTGCTCTGTTTTTGTCCCGCAGCTTAACGACGCTGCCTTTTACCCAAAACGCAATGCCGCCTTTTAAGGGATTTCCCTTCCCTGTTTAAGCTCCGCTTTTACCTTTCTCTCTTAGCAGTATAACCAGTAAAGTGAGGTTTCCTGACGAATGAAAAAATTCTTTGTGATTCTTGTCTGCAAAACGATCCGGCTGATCGGCAGGCTGACCGGCCGGGGCAGCTCCTTGCCGGGACAGATCGCTCTAAAGCTCGACCCGGATATTCTGAGTAAAATCAAAATGCCCCCTATATTGTCGCCGTCACCGGCAGCAACGGCAAAACCTCCACCGTGGAGCTGATCGCCCGCATCCTGAAGGATGCAGGGAAAAGCTTCGCCTACAACAAGGAAGGCTCGAATCAGATCGAGGGTGTTACCACCCTGATTCTGGAGCACTGCACTTTTTCCGGCAAGGTCAAGCCCGAGATCATTTTAATTGAAAGCGACGAGCGGTTCGCCAAATATACCTTCCGGTATTTCTCTCCAACCCATTACATCATCACCAACCTTTACCGGGACCAGCTGACCCGGAACGGCCATCCGGAATGGGTAGCCCACGCCATCGAGGAAAGCATCCGTCCCGAAACCCAGCTGGTGCTCAACGCTGACGACCCGCTGGTTTCCAAGTTCGGCCTGGGACGGGACAACACCGTTTATTTCGGAGCGGACAGGCTTCCCCAATCCACCGACAGCTGCACCTCCCTTTACAATGATGGAAAATATTGTCCCAACTGCAAGCAGCCTTTAGAGTATGCGTTTTATCATTATAACCACATCGGAAAATTTCATTGTCCCAGCTGCGGCCTTCGCAGCTGTCCCACCGCCTATACGGTCACCAGCGCCGATCTGGATGAAAGCTCTGTGGTGATCAATGAAAAATACAGGCTTCGGCTGGCGTTTTCCAGCTTTTACATGATGTACAACACTCTGGCCGCTTTTGCCGCCGCCTCTTTGCTGGGCGTGGCGCCGGAGTCCATAGTGCGGAGCATCAGCGACTACACCCTGCAAAACGGCAGGATCGTTCGTTTTGCAATCGGCCGGCATCCGGGAGTTCTGCTGGCCTCCAAACACGAAAATTCCGTTTCCTACGATCAGAGCCTGCGGGCGGCGGTGGCCGGCGGCCGGCCGAAAACCGTGATTATTATCGTAGACGCGGTGAGCCGCAAATATTTCACCTCGGATGTCTCCTGGCTTTGGGACATTGACTTTGAGCTTTTAAAGAGCGAAAATGTCCAGCGGATCGTTTTGGCCGGTCTTTACTGCAATGATCTGGCGACCCGGTTTGATTACACTGAAATTCCCCAGGAAAAAATCACCGTCATCAGCGATATCGGAGAGGCTGTTTCCTGGCTGGCTGAAAATGCCGTGGGCGAAATTCTGGCTGTCACCTGCTTTTCCGATAAGGGAAAATTCCTTTCCCATGTCCAGCCGCAAAAGGAGGCCAAACCATGAAACTGCTCCATCTGTATTATGATCTGATGAATTTATATGGAGAATACGCCAATATGGCGGTCTTAGCCAGCCGGCTGAAAGACCAGGGGCTTGAGATCACCGTGGACCGCAAAACCCTGGGAGATGCTTTTGACTGTTCTCAATATGATTTTATTTATCTCGGCGCAGGCATGGAAAGCAGTCAAAAGGCGGCCCTCTCGGATCTTCTCCCCCACCGCGGAGAGCTTGCCTCCGCCATAGGGCAGGGTTCGGTGCTTCTGTTCACCGGCAACGCCTTCGAGCTTCTGGGCAGTTCCATCACGGATGCAAGCGGAAGAGAATATCCTGCCCTCGGCTTTTCAAAATTTACCGTTCAGGAAACCGATGCCCGCATCACCGGCGACGTAATCTGCCAATGCGCGCAAATCAAGGAACCGGTCGTGGGCTTTGTTAATAAATGCACCCTAATCAAAGGGATCGAAGCCCCGCTGTTTACCGTTTCCATGGGCCCCGGCAACCAAGCCGGCGACCCTCGGGAGGGCCTTTGCCTGGGAAATGTGTTCGGCACCCATTTGACCGGCCCTATTCTGGTCAAGAATCCCAGCTTTCTCGACTATATCACCGATCTGCTTGGAAAAAGGCAGCAGACCCAGTTTGAGCTTTCTCCGATGGATAATCCTCATCCGCTTCGGGCCTACGAGATCACGCTTCAGGAATTGACCAAGCGCCGCGACGGCGTTTAAAAGCTGGCAGAGGCGGCCTGCCTGATGCTCAGCTTTTTCGCGCCGGCCTTTCACTCCATTCAGCCGGATTGCTTGCTTCCTCTGGTTAATTCCTCGCGGGGCCGTCAATAGTCTCCGCTGAAGCATTCAAGCTATAAAAAAACGCCAGGTAATTTACCTGGCGTTTTTTATTAACAGCGTTTGGCTTAGATCTTAACAGAGTCCGCGTCGATCCGGGCCGGAAGCTCGCTGGCGTCGGCAGAGATCAGCATGACGATTTTCACCTCGGAATGCGAGGCAAGCTCATTGGCTTTGGCGACAAAGTCGGCCAGAGCCTCAAAATCCCGTCCGGTGATTTTCAAAGTGGAATCCACAAAAATATCGGTTACATCATAATTTCCGGCGCAAATACCGCTGAGAAAGCCGTAAAACGCATCAAAACCGCTGACATTATACTGCTCGATGTCGATCAGCCTGGCCTTGTGGGATACGTCGTAGGTGAGCTTCGCGCCCTTTTCAATGACTACCACATTGCCGTTGGACTTTTCCACAGCCTCATTGGCCAGCTGGATCAGTCTTTTTGTTTTTCCGGAACCTTTATTCCCAATAATCAGAGTTATCATAGGATACTCCTCCTGTATATTTATTCCGCCACCGGCGGTTTTTCATGCTATTTTGCAAGTCTTGCTTCCAAAGCGGCTTTCTCGTTCTCATAACCAGGCTTGCCCAGCAAGGCGAACATATTCTTTTTATAGCTCTCTACGCCAGGCTGGTCAAAGGGATTGACGCCCATCAAATAGCCGGAAACAGCGCAGGCCTTTTCAAAGAAATAAATCAGATAACCCAGCTCAAATTCAGTGGCTTCCTCCATATGCAGCACCATGCTGGGAGCGCCGCCGTCAGTATGGGCCAGCACCGTGCCCTCAAAGGCCTTTTCGTTAATATAGGCCATGGAGCGGCCGGCCAGGAAATTTAATCCGTCCACGTTGTCCTTATCCTCATTCAGGACGATTTCCCGTTTGGCCTTATCAATCAGCACCACTGTCTCAAACAGCAGGCGCTTGCCATCCTGAATAAACTGCCCCATAGAATGGAGATCTGTGGAAAACACCACCGAGGCCGGGAACAGGCCCTTCTGGTCCTTGCCCTCGCTCTCGCCGTAAAGCTGCTTCCACCATTCGTTCATCATCGTGAAGCACGGCTCGTAGCTGACCAGAACCTCTACCTCTTTTCCCTTGCGGTATAGGATATTCCGTAAGGCGGCGTACTTATAGCAGTCGTTTTTATTGAGGTCAGGCTCCATAAAGTCATTCTGGGCCTTTCGGGCGCCGGACATCAAAGCGTCGATATCGCATCCGGACACCGCAATCGGCAGCAGGCCGACGGCTGTCAGCACCGAGAACCGTCCGCCGACATCGTCAGGAACCACAAAGGTTTCGTAGCCCTCCTCATCGGCCAGCTTCTTCAAAGTGCCCTTCGCCTTGTCGGTCGTGCAGTAGATTCTTTCCCTGGCGCCTTGCTTGCCGTATTTTTTCTCCAGCAGTTCCCGGAAAACCCGGAATGCGATCGCAGGCTCCGTGGTGGTTCCGGACTTCGAAATCATATTGATGGAGACGTCCTTCCCCTCGCACAGATCGATCAGTTCAGCCAAAGCGGTAGAGCTGATGCTGTTACCCGCGAAATAAATATCCGGAGTATCCTTTTTTAAAGCGTTATAGTTTGGGGATTTTAAAAACTCAATGGCCGCCCGGGCTCCCAGATAGGAGCCGCCGATTCCGATTACGATAAAAACATCCGTATCGGACTGAATCTTTTTCGCAGCCTTTTGAATTCTAGAAAATTCTTCCTTATCATAATCAGTAGGAAGCTTGATCCAGCCTAAAAAGTCATTGCCTAAGCCTGTTCCGGCATGAAGGGCCTCATGGGCCAGCTTGACTTGAGGGGCCATTGCTTCACATTCCTGGGGCTTGACAAAGCCCTCCAGGTATTGTGCGCTGAGTTTTGTAGCCATAATTAAACCTCCTCGATCCACGGCGCTTCCGCCGCCCTTTTTGATACTTTTTATTTTACAATATCCCGTCACAATTTGCAAGGACAGCCAGGTCTATTTGTCCGGTTTTTGTGAAATTTAACGATTTCGTCAAAATTTCGCCGTATATTTTTTATCCTTTGAAAAACTCCAACTGCTATACCTCCTTTTTCTTCATCCAAAGCAAACACGGGCTTTCCGCGCTTTTCCGCTGCTTTACAGCCGCAGAAGCTCTCTGGCTAAAATCCCCAATGCGGAAAAAAAAAGCTGATTTGTTCCACATCTCCAGCAGCAGTGATTGGATATTCCGTCAGCACCTCGCCGTCCAGGGTATATACAATTTTTCCCAGCTGCTGGCCCTTAGCCACGGGCGCCTCCACCGATTCCGACAGTTTGACTTCTGTCTTTAGATCCTTTTCCCTGCCCTTTGTCAGCAGAACGCTGCCCGAAGCGGCCGATTCAACCGCGACCTGGGACTGCATCCATTCGCCACCGGCACCGGCTGCAAAGCCTCCTCCGGCAGACCCGGGGTGTAAATCATATAATTGGAAAATCCATAATCCAGCAGGGCCGCAGCGTCGGTAAAACGCTCCTTTCCCGTAGCGCTGCCCAGCACCACGCCGATCAGTGACAGCCCGTCTCGCTGCGCGGTAGCAGTGATACAGCTTCCCGCGCCGCCGGTGGTGCCGGTCTTTAAGCCGGTGATCCCGTTATAACTTTTCAAAAGCTTATTGGTATTTACGATCTGGGTTTTCCCCTCTCTTAGGGTATCCATCCAAATAGTGGTATAATCAAAAATTTTCTCGTGCTTGATCAATTCACGAGACATCAGCGCTACATCGTAAGCGCTGGTTACATGCCCCTCTTCGTCCAGGCCGTTGCAGTTTTTAAAAACCGTGTCTTTCATCCCCAGCTCCGCCGCCCGCTGGTTCATCTTCTGCACAAAGGCCTCCTCCGTGCCCTCCAGATGCTCCGCCAGCGCGACCGCCGCATCGTTTGCCGAAGCCACCACCGTAGCCTTTACCATATCGTCAGCGGACATGGTTTCTCCCGGTTCCAGCCAAATATCTGATCCGCCCATTGACGACGCATGCTCACTGGCTGTAATGGTATCCGTCAAAGACATCCTGCCCTGGTCAATGGCCTCCATGACCAAAAGCAGCGTCATCACCTTGGTAATTGACGCGCAGGCCCTGACCTCATGGGAATTTTTCTCAAACAACACCTTTCCGGTAGACGCCTCCATCAGCACAGCGCTGGGTGCCGTCAGATCCTCCTCCGAAAGCGCTCCCGCCGCCACCGGCAGGGCAGACGCCGCCAGCAAAGCTCCAAGCCCCAGGCATAAAGCCCTTTTCCAAAATTTCATACCGCACCTCCAACAAGTATTCTTCTGATTTATACTTATGTAAGCGCCTGTCTTTTTAGTCGTTTTCCTGTAAATTCAAATCCACAAAAACGGCTTGAATTTGGTCCTCGATGCTAAGTCCTTTCAGGCTTTTCAAAATCGCTTTCTGTGCGTCTGTCCCCGGCGAAGCCCGCCAAAAATCAAAGCCTCAGGCAAAAAAAAGCCCCGGCACGCGGGGGAAATTCCGCGTGCCGGGGCCGCTGCCGCCGTCTGTCCCGCCGGATCGCTTACCGGCGGTTGACCGAGGACGTACCCTTTTCCCTAAGATAGGTGGATTCCAGATCCGCTAAATGAAGCTTTACGGCGATGGGATATTTGTCGAACGCATTGCTGATAGCGTAGCCGCCGCTTTTCGCAGTATCGTCAAAGCCGCCCATATGCCAGCGGATCGCCATAGCCTCTGAGGTTTTTTAGCCGCATAAACCGTTCAATCAGAAATACGGATTTTTCCCCGTGACCGTAGGGAAACATATCCTCCACGCTGAAATAGGGCTGTTTTTCCCACTGCCCTGTTTCTTCGTTTTTCACGTTCCGGGTAGAGCATTTATAAAACTGGGCTTTGCACAAATCGTGAAGCAGAGCGCAGACCGCAAAGCTTTCCGGATTATCCGCACCTTCCTCAAAATGCTTTTCCATCATCACCTGATACACCTTGACGCTGTGCTTTGCACCAATCCTCCGGTGCATGCGCAATGAAATTTTGTGCTGGCCGGAGCGGTAAAAAAGTCTGTGGTCTGTAGCCATTCTAAAAGCTCCTTGGAGCCCTCCCGGCTGATATGCTCCTGATAAATACTGATAAAATCCTCTTTATAGCCCATAACTTCTCCTTTTCTTAACCTATGTATGGAGTGCCTGCTTTTTTTCATATTTTATTGTAACACAAAAGGCCCGGCCTGAACAATCAAAAAAACAAGAAGTTTTCAGCAGCTTTACGAATTTGTCGATTTATGGTACACTGTGTCCTACTACCTACTATATGACGCTCCCCCTATTCCCTCATATAAAATTACAGAACAAAGGAGAAGCCTATGAAAAACAAAAATATGCAGGTGCTGCATTCCTCGCCAAAAACCCGGCGCACGCCGCCGGCCGCCGGCTTCGCCACGGGGCTTTGCTTCTACAAGCTGTTTTGGATATTCCTGGTAGGCCGTGATTGGCTGTCTGGTGGAAATGCTCTGGTGCTATCTGAACGAGGGCTTTTTTGAAAGCCGGCAAGGCTTGATCTACGGTCCTTTTTCCCCGGTTTACGGCTTAGGCGCCGTGCTTTTCACTTTAGTGATGTACCGGTTTAAGCATTCCAGCAGCTTCATCATCTTTTTGGTCAGCGCCGTGGTCGGCGCCTTGTTTGAATATGTCTGTTCCTGGGTGCAGGAGATGGCCTTCGGCACCGTTTCCTGGGAATACAGCAACGAGCCTTTGAATCTTAACGGCCGGACCAGCCTTTCTTTCGCGGTAATGTGGGGCGTTTTGGGCTTGGTGTTTATGAAGCATGTGCTTCCCTTTTTAGAGCGGCATATCGAACGTTTGCCGGTAAAGGCCGGTACTATAATCACTTGGATTCTGATCGTACTGATGGTCCTCGATATCGTCATCTCCGCCGCTGCGGTGCGCCGGCAAACAGACCGGCACAACGGCGTGCCATCCACCAACATTATCACGGAATTTCTCGACAATCATTATCCCGATTCCTTTTTAAAGCTAATCTATCCCAACATGGAACAGCCGGGAAGAGGCTGAAGCCATACCAGAAAGTCAGGCAAAATTGTTTTCGGAAAAGCGCCGCGGATTTTCGCGGCGCTTTTTTGAGAGCTTTTGCCTTTTTTATTTGTCGTGCCTGCTCCAGTCAATATACTGAGCGGAGCACCAGCCTGTACCCAGAAGGCATCGAATTCGAAGCCAGCCTCTGCCGTTATCCTCCAGCACATCCACCATATTGCCTTCGGAAATAGTGAACAGTACGGAAAGATCCGTGGCCGGACCCGAACGGATATTGAGCACATCCGCCGTACATTTTCCCACGCCGATGGCGGGCACCTGCAAATTGGTGCGGAACCAGTCGATATACTGGGAAGCGCACCAGCCGGAGCCCAGAAGGCAGTTGATCTGAAGCCACTGACCGCTGGCTGTGAGCACATCGACCATATTCCCCTGGGACAGCTGAAACGCTGCCGGATAGTCCAGGCCGCTTCCTGTGCGGACGTTCAATACATCCGCTGTGCAGCGGCCGATCCCAATCGGCGGCTGCTGGGATTCAAAGGGAGACCATTGGATATATTGAGCCGCACACCAGCCCACGCCGTGGAGACAATTGATCTGAAGCCAGCCGTTCTCGCTGATCTTCAGCACATCCACCATATTTCCTGTGGAAATCTGATACACCACCGGGTAGTCGGTTCCCGGCCCGGAACGGACATTCAGCACATCCGCCACACAGTGGCCGATTCCCAGCCGATCATCCCGCTCTCCGCCGGAACCTTCTTCCGAGCCGCCTGATCCGCCGCTTTCCCCGGAGCCCCAGCCATTGAGTCCCTTGTCTTTAATAAGCTTCGGGAAATCGCGGTAGGCTATATTCATATCCACCTTGCCGGCGATCCCGCCAACGGTTCCCCCGCTGGTATACTGCCACATGCCGTGATGGCCGTCATACTGATCCTCTGAATAATACTGAGCCACCCACACGTCATAGGGAAGCTGGTCCGGATAAAACTTGTTGGTCAGCCAATTCAGGCTGGCGTAAATCCCCACATAATAGCCTGCCTTTTCCACCGTCTCACAGAACGCCCGGATCACCTTAGTCAAGGCGTCCCGATCCAGACTCCCCATGGTAGCGCTGTCCTCTACGTCGTAATACAAGGGGGTATTCAAATCGAATTCCCTTTACTGTGTCGAGGAAAAAAGCCCGCTTCGTTCCTAGCCTCTTCCTCAGTCACCGCATAGCCGTAATGATAAGCGCCAATGGGAATCCCGGCGGCCTGGGCTCCTTTTTACGTTGTTATAAAATTGATTATCCACCTGGCTTGGGCTGGGCGAGCCAAAGCTGGAACGCAGAATGGCGAATTCCACGCCGCTGCTTTTCACTGCGTCCCAGTCGATCACCCCTTGCCAGGAACTAACGTCAATTCCCCTTTTGTCCATAAAAATTTCTCCTTTCGCTTCTGGAGCGTTTTCTGCCCATTTCTATAATATGTATGAAGCGACTCCTTGTCCCATTTTTCTTTTCCGGTAAAACCATGCGTTTCGAAAAAATTTCCATAATTGCTAAATGATACATCTCATGAAGCCGTCTTTTTGACAAACAATAATGCCGGGGTGATAAAATGGATAATTTTTTTAACGGAGGAGCAATCCTTTTCAGCAATCGGCTTGCAGAGGATATGGACTTAGGGAACTATTTCGCCAGTCTGCCCGAAGAAGTGCAGGAAGCGATTAACCAGAGAGCGGAGGAATTTCATTCTGCTGAAGAAATACGAGCTTACGCGGAAGAATTGAAGCTGCGTTCTTAATCGGCTGGGGTTAGAGTAAAAATCAAATTCCAGGATTATTGGCCTTTCTCTGCTTCCGCAGGCTTAAATGCCGCCGTCTTTATTGATTAACGGCACAAAGGGAGCCTCCAGCGAGGTAACGCTAGGTGCTTGAGAGCCGTCAGCGGCGGAAAAATCCGCCGCAAATCAAACGGTAAAATAGGCTGCCGCAAAAGGAAAAGCTTTCTGGGAGACGGGCATAAAAGCCATGAGCCGCGCGGCTCCGCAAGCAGAAACCTAAAAAGTCCGGCTGGGATAACTCCCAGCCGGACTTTTTCCGTCGAAAATTTCAAGCAGATTAAATGGAAATTTTAAGGGCGATATCATAAAGCTCCTTGTTAAACTGCTTTTTCATCTGCAAAGCCTCGGTGATATCAAAGTCCACAATGTCTCCATGCCGCATCGCTACCACGCGATTGCTCTTACCCTGAACCAAAAGCTCTACTGCCTTGTAACCCATCTCGCTGGCCACCACACGGTCTCTCAGCGTAGGAGAACCACCCCTCTGCACATGGCCCAAAACCGTGGCTCTGGACTCAATACCCGTCTTATCCTCAATGTCCTTGGCCAGCTGCTCCACGCCGCCGATCCCCTCGGCGACTACCACGATAAAGTGCTTCTTGCCGGTCATCTGGGTAAACTGCATCCGGTCGATGATATCCTTTTGGAAATCATACTCTACCTCCGGCACCAAAATTGAGGTGGCGCCTACGGCGATGCCGGTCAGCAAGGCGATATCCCCGCACCTTCTGCCCATCACCTCTACCACGCTGCAGCGGTCGTGAGACTGAGCGGTATCGCGGATTCTATCCACCATTTCCATTGCGGTGTTCATAGCGGTATCAAAGCCTATGGTGTATTCACTGCACTGGATATCATTATCGATGGTGCCGGGAATACCCACACAGGGGATTCCCGCGTTGGTCAAATCTCTGGCGCCCCGGAAGGAACCATCGCCGCCGATAACCACAACGCCGCCGATGCCAAGATCACGGCAGGTATCCGCCGCCTTCTGCACGCCGGCCGGAGTATTGAATTCCGGGCTGCGGGCGGTAAACAGGGTTGTGCCGCCCCGGTGGATAATATCGGAAACACTGCGGAGATTCATTTCAAAAACATCCCCGCTGATTAAGCCGTTATAGCCTCTGCGTACGCCGATGACCCTGATTCCATTCGCGATGGCCGTTCTGGCAACGGCGCGCACCGCCGCGTTCATGCCGGGAGCATCCTCCGCTGGTCAATACGGCTATGGAATTCATACTCATGACAAGCCCTCCAAATCTTAAATCATTGCTTGCTAATATCAGCCGAAGGGCACAAGCCCTGCCGCTTCCGCCGACCTATCCTTAACATCTTAACCTATCATATTTATTATAAGCAGAAAATGTTAGAGAATCAACAGAGCAATATGGACAATCATCTCACAACCATGGATTTCTTTCCCATATCCCCTTATTTCTGCAAAAGGAACATATTTCCAATATTTTTTACGGAAAACTGCCATATTTCCTCTGTATCAGTCAATGACGATCACGTTTTTTCTCCCAACTGATAGCGCAGCTCCTTCAGCAGCACCGGGTTGTTATCCACCCACAGGCTGGCGGGGGCCTTCAAATACTTTTTCTGATCCGTGTAGTAAAAATACACCGGGGTGGGTCCTTCAAAAATTTCCAGCAAAGCAGACAGCCCGTTCCTTTTCCCTTTGAGCTGGCCGACGGCATCCGAAGGTAAAGCTCCGGCCGCCTGCTTTTCTTTTCTGTTTCCCCGCCGGCAGATGATTTTCGGCTCCTCTTCCTCTCTGGCGCTGACCCGGCCCTTGAGCTGAACCACAGAGCCCTCCTTCAGCAGATGGCCAAATTCAGCCAGCACCTTAGGAAACACCAGCATTTCTATCCCGCCGTACAAATCCTCGATCTGGACAAAGGCCATCGTGGAATTGTTTTTGGTGGTTTTCAGCCGGACGCTGTTGATAATACAGAGAAGCGTCACGTTAGTACCGTCATGATACCGGTCATATTCCCCGTGAGCCTCGGCAATTTCTCCGATCTTGGCAGCGTTAAGCTTTGCCGCCGCCTGGGCATAGGCGGCCATCGGGTGCCCGGAAAGATACATGCCAGTGATCTCCTTTTCCATGGACAATAGTTCCGAAGCCGGGAACTCCTCCACATCAGGAAAGGCAATTTCATCCCTGGGAGCCTGCCCCATCGCCTCAAAAAAGCCGATTTGGCCATCTAGATTCTGCTTCTTTTCCGCGTCCAGGTTGTCCAGCACGGTTTCCGCCACCGCGAGCATCTGCCGGCGGTTGGCCCCGAGGCCGTCCAAGGCGCCGGATTTAATCAGGCTTTCCAGAGTTCTGCGGTTCATTTCCCTGCCATGCAGCCGCTTGCAGAACTGGTAAAACGAGGTGTATTTTCCGCCCTGCTCCCGCTCCTCCAAAAGCCGGGCGATAAAGCCACGGCCCAGGTTTCGGATCGCCAGCAGGCCGAACCGGATGGACCCATGAGTAACGGTAAAGCCGTTGCCGCTTTCGTTTACGTTAGGCGGCAGAACCTGAATACCCATATTAGAGCATTCCTCAATGTAGCCCGCCACCTTGTTGGCGTTGTCCAGCACGCTGGTCAGCAAGGCCGCCATAAACTCCTTTGGATAATGGTACTTCATATAGGCGGTCTGGTAGCTGACCCAGGCGTAGGCCGTGGCGTGGGATTTGTTGAATGCGTAAGAGGCGAAGCTCTCCATCTCGGCGAAGATTTTTTCCGCGATCTCCCGGCTGACCCCCCGCCGGATACAGCCCTCCACCTCCACGGTTCCGTCCCCGCCTATCAGGCCTTCAATGAAAATTTTCCGCTCCTTTTCCATCACCGAGTGCTTTTTCTTGGACATCGCCCGCCGAACGATATCAGCCCGGCCCAAAGAGTATCCCGCCAGGGTGCGGAAGATCTGCATGACCTGCTCCTGGTAAACAATGCAGCCGTAGGTCACGTCCAGAATGCCGGCCAGCAGAGGGTGCAGATAGATTACCCGCTCCGGATGGTGGCGGTTCTCGATGTATTTGGGAATGGAATCCATGGGGCCGGGACGGTACAGGGAGATCACGGCGATGAGATCCTCCAGAGACTGAGGGCCCAGCTGGACCAGCACGTTCTTCATGCCGCCGGATTCGTACTGGAATACGCCGTTGGTGCTGCCCTCCGCCAGCATCCGGTACACCGCCGGGTCGTCATCCGGCACATGGGCGATTGAGAAATCCGGTTCCTTTCGGCGCACCATTTTTTCGCGTCGCTGAGCACCGTCAGGGTCCTCAGGCCCAAAAGTCCATTTTCAGAAGCCCCAGTTCCTCCAGTGTGGTCATGGTATACTGAGTGACAACGGCGTCGTTGTTTTTCGCCAGAGGCACATAAAAAGCTGACCGGCTGCTCGGTGATGACCACGCCGGCCGCGTGGGTGGACGCCTGCCGGGGCATCCCTCCACCTTTCTCGCCATATCAATCAGCTCCCGGGTCTGGGGGTCGGCGTCGTACCGGGCTTTCAGCTCCGGGGAAACCTTCAGCGCCCGCTCCAGGGTGATTCCCAGCTCCATAGGCACCAGCTTGGCGATCACATCCACCGCGGCGTAGGGCATGGCCATAGCCCGTCCCACGTCCCGGATAGCGCCTCTGGCCGCCATTGTGCCGAAGGTGATGATCTGGGCCACGTGGTCTGCGCCGTACTTCCGCACCACATAGTCGATGACCTCCTGGCGGCGCTCATAGCAGAAGTCGATGTCAAAGTCGGGCATACTGACCCGCTCCGGGTTGAGAAACCGCTCGAACAGCAGGTTATACTTGATAGGGTCAATACCCGTAATCCCGATACAGTAGGCGGCGATGCTTCCCGCCCCGGAGCCTCTTCCCGGCCCTACCGGAATCCCTACGGATTTAGCGTAGCGGATAAAGTCGTGGACAATGAGATAATAGTCCACATAGCCCATGGTTTTGATGGTGTTCAGCTCATATTCCAGCCGCTCCCGGACAGAGGGGTCGACGTTCGCACCGTAATATTTTTCAAAGCCCTCATAGCACTGGTCCCGGAAATACTCAAAATGATCCTGTCCGTCAGGCACCTCGAAATGGGGCAGCTTGGTGTTGCCGAATTCAAATTCCACATTACACATTTCCGCGATTTTCACCGTGTTGTCGCAGGCCTCGGGCACCTGTGGGAACAGAGAGCGCATCTCCTCCTCTGTTTTGAAATAAAACTCATCGGAACCAAATTCCAGGTTATTGTCATCCTCCAGGGTATGGTTGGTCTGGATACACAGGAGGACCTGATGCATCTTACTGTCCTCTTTGTGAATATAGTGGCAGTCGTTGGTCACTACCAGGGGAATCCCCGTCTCCTGGGACAAGGCAATCAGCATGGGCGCGATCTGCTTTTGTTCCCGGATCCCATGATCCTGAAGCTCTAAATAGAAATTCCCCTGACCGAAAATCCGGTTGTATTTCAGCGCCTTTTCCTTGGCCGCGTCATAGTCTCCCCGCACCAGGGCCCGGGGAATATCCCCCGCCAGACAGGCGGAAAGAGCGATCAGGCCCTCACTGTAGGCCTCCAGCATTTCGTCGTCCACCCTGGGCTTATTGTAAAAAGCCGTTGATCCAGGCCTCCGACACCATAGCCGCCAGGTTTTGATAGCCGGTATTGTTTTTGCAGAGAAGCACCAAGTGCCTGTTTTCCGAATCAAACTCATGGATTTTGTCGGTGTGCTTCCGGGGAGACACGTATACCTCGCATCCGATGATCGGATGGATTCCCTTGGCCTTGGCGGCCTTATAAAAATCCACCACGCCGTACATGGAGCCGTGGTCGGTAATGGCCACCGAGGCCGCCCCCGGCTTACCGCCGTATCAATCAGCTCATTGATCCGGCAGGCGCCGTCCAGCAGGCTGTATTCGGTATGCAAATGTAAATGGACAAAACCGCTCATGATTGATTCCTCCAAAAGCAGAAGCGGGCGGAGCGTTTTCCGCCCCGCCCATGGTTTTGACTTCTCTTCTATTTTAACTGCTGTAAATGTGAACCTGTTAAGACATCGCCGTATTCCTGGCCAGGGTGACAGCGTCTCCTCCACGGAACCCCTTGACCCATTGGAAAGGGCCGCTTTTTTGTCCCTGGCTTTTCCCCCTAACCGTTTGGGTTTTTCCGCCTTGTTAAAGCCCGCGAAAGCGGTGAGAGGGCCTTTGACAAATTGCAGTTTGACGCGCTTTCAGCCGCGCGGCGGAGCAGACAGGCCGCCGGGATCTCCTTATACCGTCTGGGTACCGCAGTCCGGGCAGAATTTTCCGCTGACCATTTTCCGGCAGTTAGGACAGAACCGATCCCCCTGAGGAGCGTTCTGAGCCTCCCGCACTACCGGTTTGCCGCACTCCATGCAGAATTTTGCCGGGCTGGCATAGTGTTTGCCGCAGCCGGTGCAGACGTATGTGCCAGCCTCCTGAAAGGCTGCGGCTGCTGAACAGCCGGTTTGGACTGAGCCGCGCCCGCCATCTGCTGCGCCATCTGCTGGCCCATCGCCATCGCCGCGCCCATGGCCGCGAAATTCCCGCCGCCGTTCCGCCATGGGGAGGCTGTCCTGCACAAAGCTTTGAGACGCCACCTTTTCCGCCATGGAATGCTCAAAATGTTCAGATCCGCCACGCGCCGATATTTTCCAGTTCAGCGCACATCTGTCCTGTTGGCACAAAGGGCGTTGAGCCCTACGTTCTGCCGGCCTTTTACCGCTGAGCTCTCCCATAATCCGTTCGGAAATGTCAGACAGGCTGTAGGTGCTCTTTACCCCGGCGATCTTATTGATAAACTGGACATAATCCCTGAACTCCACAATCAGGTTGCCGTTGCACCCTACCGGGATACCCGATGGCACCTCCTGGGTAGGGATCATGATCCTTTGACGGGTTCCCCATTTGAGCAAAAGCTCCTTGGCGTTGACAAAGTATACCTCCGCCCGCAGCCCGGTGTCTCCTCTCAGCTGAAACCATCCCTTTAAAAGGAGTGATATCCGTTTCCACATCATAAGTGCCCGGCTGCTCAAAAACGCCCTCCAGCTGGCCTCCCGCGAAAAAGATCGCCCGCTGTCCGGGACGGATCACCAGCCTGGCCCCTTTCTTGATTTCCGTATTGGGCCATCTATAAAACAAAACGTCATCCCGAAACTCGTTCCATTCGATGGTGTCCCTGCCTTGTCCAAACCATGCCATACGCTGTTTTCCTGCCTTTCCCAATTTTATAATTTTTCCGCACCGGTTTCTGTGCGGCGCATGGATTCACTGAAAAGAAAAACGTCATAATCCCCGGGTTTCCCGGACGCTGAACACGCTGAAAGGAGCCTGCCGCCGTCAAACGGCTTTAAAGTATAAAAGCCCTGAATTGTTCTCACCCGTCCTACACCCTTAACCGGACGGCTGCCGGGCTGACAGCGCCTTTCCGCATCTTGTCGCTGTTCTGTTCGCAGCCCGTTTTCCTCACCGCCCGGCGCGAAAGCTGTTTTCCGGCTGTCACCGCCGGCCTTGATCCGAGGCTTTGCCCCTCAAAAGCAGCGGTCAGCCTGGAACGCTCCTTTCGGCCTTTTTGAAAATCATCCTTGCACGCTTCAGGCCAGCCCCTGAGAATTGTTTTAAACATCCGCCTTTGTTTCATCCCACAGCGGCGAAAGCGAAACCCGGGACAGGATTTCCTCCGCCGGAGAGCCAGGCTCCGCCAAATCCACCTGCTGAGCCTGGCTCTGAGCCGCCGGCGGGTGATATTCCGCCGCATAGGCGCCGGTAGACTCGATCAGGAAATAAAGGCCAGCCAAAACCGCTATCGCCGCCAAAACCGCCGCGACGATCTTGGGTGCGCTGTAGGGACGCCCGCCGCTGACCTTGCCGGTTTCCCCGTTGATAAGATATTGATACAGCTTGCCTTCGAGGACCTGTGCCTGATCGTAGCCCATCGCAAGGATCGAATCCCTCGCCTGAGCTTCCAACGCGTCCTTGATCATCCGCTCGGCCAACCGAAAACAGGCGTCGCCCCGCCAGGCGTACTTTTCCGCCTGAAAGCCGGATATGTACTGGGGCGAATAGGGCTTGATATCGTTAACTGTATCGTAAGGCATCACATCGTTTAAATATTTGCTGTTGCTTTTCTCGCTGGCACAAACCTGGAGATCATTGAAAAATTGCCCTACGGAGCCTCTGACCGGGTACCAATCGGTAGTGGTATGGGTGTGGCCATCCTTGTCGCGGTAGGTTCTGGTGCGCCCTCCCTGCCGGTAAACCATCCGTCGGCCTTGGCGTCGTAGGTCCAAAAGGGAATATACAGGCCGGTCAGCCTGCCCTCCTGATAGGTCTTTTTCAGAGAATTCGGGGCGAACCACCGTTTTTTAATCCAGGCATGAAACTTTTCCTGGGCTTCCTTTTGATCCAGCCGGAAAGGGACAATCCCCTCGGGCGGAATACCGCTTTCCTGCTTTTTACATCCACCTGGGTAGATCCGCACATGGGGCAGACCGTGGCCGTATCGTACTGGCCGAACAGGATCTGGGCGCCGCAGTTCTGGCAGAACACGCAGGAAGCTCCCTCAAACGCCACGTTTTGGGCCTCCCGGCTGTGGTAGCCGTCCAGCGGATATTCACGAATCCCCTCATGAAGCGGGATGATTTCGTCGGGCGACCCGCAGGATTCGCAGCAGTAAAGCTGCCGCTTAATATCGTATCTTAAATTGCCCCCGCAGTTGGGGCAGAGAAAATGCTCCGTCTGTACGGTTTTCACTTCCTCCGCAGGAATGGTTTGCTGCATAAGGTTCCACCTTTCGAAACGCTGATCCGGCACGATCCCGCCGGTAACCGTTACCCGCAGGCTCCGTGCCGGTAATCAGGGGGTTCCCCTGAAGCTGTTTTCTTACAATCACTATTCTATTTATACCATATCCCCGCTCTGATTTCCATGGTTTTTTACAGAATTCCAGGGATTCCAAAAAGCCCTGCGGCGTGCCGCGGGCCTTTTTCGGTCTCAAGGACGCCTCCCTTCCGCGCCCCGCCGCATATCCGTTGAAGCGCCCCGCCTATTTTCTTTCCACAAGCGGCTCAGTAAATTTCAGCGGCGTCACAGGGCAGGCCGTGAATATGATGGAGATACTCCTTGACTCTGCGGTCCTCCCCCTCCGGATACGGGTATTTCAGCGCTCTGCCCACCGCCCGTCCCGCGGTGCGGAAGATATCGCCCATCGTGAACAGGGCCTCCCAAATATTTTCCCTTTTTCCGTCCGGGTAGGTTTTCAAAAGCTTTACCCAGCTTTTTTCATCCAGGTATTCCCTCAGGTACTTTCCGCATTTTCCTGTGGTGACGGAAAAATCCGTATTCACGCCGATGTACCAGTCCAGCATTTTCATCATTTCAAGGCGCACCGGATCGTTCAGATGAGCCTGGGCGTAAAGCACCTGGTCCCGCCACAGCCCTTTGGCCACATAAATACTAACCCACAAAAACTCATTGCAGCAGCCGTCAAATTCCCGTCTGGTGGGTTTTTTCACCAAAAACGGGTCCTCTTTTGGGGGCGGGGTCAGAAAAAGCTCATCCTTATCCAAAAGCACCATGCCGCAGACCCGCGGATCTGTGTCCCGGGCATCCCGGCTCACCAGAGTCAGGTCAATACGGTTTCCATCGGCAAACTGCATCAAATAGGTCATTCGGGTCCGGGTAGGAGGCTCTGGGATCTGCATGATGATCCGTCTGCCAAAGCAGTCGATCCAGCGGGGATTGCTGAGAAACGGCTCCATGGCATCCACGAGGAACACCACGTCGTAATCCTGAAAGCAGTCGGGCTTGGCCTCCTTGAAACTCTGGAGCCCTGCAGCAAAGCCGCCCGGATATGCTCCTCCTGCTTCGCTTTTTTTAATATTATGGCCAGCATTTCTTCTTGGCTTCTCATAGAAAACCTCTCTTAACATTGCGGGAAAAGACGCTTTTCCCTGCTTTCTCTTTCTTTTTATTATCATAACGCCAATTCCCCGGCTCACTTGTGAACGTTTTTTAATTTTCCCCGTGTCCGCTCTCTTTGGGTTGACAATTTTCTGAGAACGAGTACAATGATAACTATAAATTAGCAGTCATTATACAAGAGTGCTAATCTCTTTTGAAACGGAGGAATGAATATGGCCCGCGAAGGACAAATTAAAGTACAGTCGGAAAAAATATTTCCGATTATTAAAAAATGGCTTTATTCGGATAAAGACATTTTTCTGAGAGAGCTGGTATCGAATGCCAGCGACGCTATCAAGAAGCTGGAGCGTCTCAACGCCATCGGCGAGGCTGATACCGGGGAGGAAAAAGGCCGCATTGAGATTCAAATAGACCCAGAGGCTAAAACTCTGTCCGTCTCGGATAACGGCATCGGTATGACGGAGGATGAAGTCGAAAAATACATCACCCAAATCGCCTTTTCCGGCGCGGAGGATTTCATCGAAAAATACAAGGACAAAACCGATGCGGAGGCCGGCATCATCGGCCATTTCGGCTTAGGCTTCTATTCGGCCTTTATGGTTTCCGATTCGGTGGAAATCGATACCCTGTCCTACCAGCCCGGCGCCAAGCCAGTGCACTGGGTCTCTGACGGCAGCGACACCTACGAAATCGGCGAGGGAGCCCGCGAATGCCACGGCACCACCATTACCCTGCACATTGGCGAGGATTCCAAGGAATTTCTGGAGGAATTCCGCCTGCGGGAGATGCTTCATAAATACTGTCATTTTATGCCCTATGAGATTTATTTTTACCCCAAGAAAAAGGACTTATCCCAAAAGGAGGAAAAATCCGGCGAGGAGTCCAAAACAGAGGAGAAGCCGGTAAACAACACCCAGCCTCTGTGGCTGAAAAAGCCTAAGGACTGCACCAAAGAGGAATATGAAAGCTTCTACCGGGAGGTATTCATGGATTTCAATCCTCCCCTGTTCTGGATTCATCTGAATGTGGATTATCCCTTTAATTTGAAGGGGATTCTCTATTTTCCTCAGCAGAGCAACAAGCTTCAGGTCATGCCGGGAGAGATTAAGCTTTACAACAACCAGGTTTACATCGCCGACAACATCAAGGAAGTGGTGCCGGAATATCTGATGCTGCTGAAAGGCGTCATTGATTGTCCCGACCTTCCCTTGAACGTTTCCAGAAGCTTTCTGCAAAACGACGGCGACGTGCAGAAAATCAGCCGCCACATCACCAAAAAGGTTTCTGATAAGCTCCACTCCGTATTCGAGGAGGACCGTGCTTCCTTCGAGGGCTACTGGGAGGATATCGCTCCCTTTATTAAGTTCGGCTGCATCAAGGATGAAAAATTTTACGACCGGGTAAAGGATATCGTGCTGTTTAAAACCTTGAACCACGATTACAGGACCCTGGAGGAATACCGGAAGGAAAACGAAGGCCAGATTTTCTATGTCACCGATGAAAACGTCCAAGCCCAGTATATCCGCCTGTTCCAGGAAAACGGCATGAACGCGGTCCTGCTCACCCACGCCATTGACAGCCACTTCATCAGCTTTTTGGAGTATAAGGAGAGCGGCTTAAAGTTCGCCCGCATCGACTCCGATCTTTCCGATTCTATGAAAACCGACGGAGAAAAGCCCGACGAGGAAGCCGTCAAGGCTCTATGCGAACAGTTCAAGGCGGCTGTAGGGAAAGAGGATCTGGACGTTCAGGCGGAAAATCTGAAATCCAAGGAAACTCCGGCCATTATTTTGGTTTCCGAGTACGAGCGGCGTTTAAACGATATGAGCGCTATGTACGGCGGTATGTTTCCTGCCGGCGCCCAGGCCAAAACAACTTTGGTTCTGAACGCGCAGAATGATATCGTCCAAAAAATCACCTCTCTGCCAGAGGAACAAAAGCCCTTGGTCTGCAAATATGTTTACGACTTGGCCATGCTGTCCAACCAGCGGCTTTCCGCAGACGAGCTTTCGGAATTTATGAAGAGAAGCTCTGAGCTTCTGAAGCTGGCGGTTTTTCTCTCAAAGGGCCGAATAAAAATTCCATCGCCGCAAACAATAACTGCGGTGACGAAATTTGAAAAAGCGTCTTAAAAATGATATCGCGATTTTCACCATCGGCGGCCTGTCCTACGCCTTAATCGAAATTCTCTGGCGGGGATATACCCACTGGACCATGATAATCACCGGCGGTATTTGCTTTGTGGTGCTGTTTCGGGTGTTCAGCCGGATTACCCACGCGAAGCTTTGGCAGAAATGCGCGGCGGGCGCCGCCATCATTACCGCCATCGAGTTCGCCGCAGGCTGTATTGTGAACCTATGGCTCCAGATGGACGTTTGGGATTATTCCTTTCTTCCTCTGAACCTGTTCGGCCAGGTATGCCTGCTGTATACCTTTTATGGGCTCTTCTGTCGATGGGAAAACGCTTTCACTAGTAAGTTCTGGGCGCATCCACACGAAAAGAGTAAGGCGGCTTTAGCCGCCTTACTCTTTTTTTATCCTTTCTCTAGGCAATGGTATTCAGCCGGCCTTGTCGCCGCCCTCTAAGCCTGCCGCTAGAACGGCAGTCCCAGAAGCGCGGCAGTCGTTTCCCCTATCTGCTGAAGGCGCGGAAAACCTGTTCCGTAACCGGCTGCCTAAAAAGGATGTCAGCGATCATCCGCAAATAGATTCCATAAGAGAAAAGAACAAAATAAAAGCACTTATTTCAGCCTCCGCATTCTTTTTTTTTGACATTTACTAGATGTCATATTTTTCAACATTTTACCATATACTAAATAAAATGACAATCACTAAATGTCAAAAAGAAGGAATCCGCGGTGTATAAAAACAGAAACAGCAATGGAAAATTGAATCTTTGCGGCGAGAAAATTCAGCTTCTCCGCAAGCAGATGACTCCTAAGGTGTCTCAGCGGGCTTTAGCGGACAAACTCCAGCTGGCGGGAATCGACCTGGATAAAAACGCAATTCAGCGGATTGAAAGCGGCCAGCGGTTTGTTACGGATATTGAGCTGCGGGCTTTCGCTAAAATTTTTCAGGTCACCACAGATTTCCTCCTCGAAAATCATTTCTAGAAATTACCTTCAGGGCCGCGGGATATCCTTTCGGCTGCGGATTCCGTCAGATTATCTTATAGGCAAGGGGGCTTTCCCGAACGTTCTCAAGCATCTTTCAATTTCTGTTTTCCGGCCTTTCCTTTCCTCAAAGCACGGGGGTGCCGGACAAAATTCCGATAAACATTTGAAGTGAGATAAGCTATGTTAAAAGTACTGGTAATTGGCAGTCCTGGTGCGGGAAAAAGCACCTTTGCGCGGAAATTAAGCGCGGTTACAGGACTGCCGCTGTATTATCTGGATCTTCTTTGGCACAAGCCGGATAAAACCAATCTTGCGGCAGAGGAATTTGACCTGCGGCTGAACGAGATGATGAAAAAAACTCAGTGGATCATTGACGGAAATTATCTCAGGACATTGGAACTGCGGCTGCAAAGCTGCGACACCGTATTCCTATTGGATTTTCCACTGGAGGTCTGCCTTTCCGGGGCCAAATCCCGCATAGGCAAAAAGCGGGAAGACTTTCCTTGGATCGAAGCTGAAATGGACGAAGAGTTCAAGCAATGGATTGTAGACTTTCCCAAGGATCAGCTCCCTCATATTTATGAGCTGTTGGAAAAGTATAAAGACGGCAAAGAAATCTTTGTTTTCTATACCCGCGAGGAAGCGGATCGCTGCTTGCGTAAGCTTTCATCAGATAAAAACGGCTGACGTATTTTTCCGGTCCTACCGGTTGCGCCCTCTCAATTCTCTCAATTTTCCCTGGGCGGCCAGCCATTACCGCTCAGAGGATATCTTAAGACGTTTTCCGGATTTGGCTGTAAGCACAAAAAGCAGGGTGTGTGATCACACACCCTGCTTTAAACGCCTGCGCCATAGCACTTCTTGCGGCGCATTTTTACATTTTTCCATTTCTCGGCGCTTTTTCCTCTTTCTGCCCTGTCCAGCATCCCGAGGAGCAGCTTTTTGCCAAACTGTTTTCAACGCGGATTTTAATGGATTAATAATTCTTCGCCTGAATTTGGAAATAGGCCTTGGATGAGAGCACACAGGACAAATTTCCGGCGCCTGAGTGCCTACTACGATATGGCCGCAGTTAGAGCACTGCCAGATCACTACATCGCCGCGCTTAAAGACCTTGCCCTCCTCCACGTTGCTCAGCAACGCGCGGTAGCGGTCCTCATGCTCCTTTTTCGATCTTGGCAACGCCCTCAAACAAGGCGGCGATCCGGTCAAAGCCCTCCTCCTTGGCCTCCTTGGCAAAGGTGGCGTACATGTCGGTCCACTCATAATTTTCTCCCTCAGCGGCAGCCAAAAAGGTTTTCAGGCGTAGAGCCGATACCCTCCAACAGCTTAAACCAAATTTTCGCGTGCTCCTTTTCGTTGTTGGCGGTTTCCTCGAAAATATTGGCGATCTGGACATATCCGTCCTTTCTCGCTTTAGAGGCGAAGTAAGTGTACTTATTTCTGGCCTGTGATTCGCCGGCAAACGCTGTCATCAAATTTGCTTCTGTTTTCGATCCTTTTAATTCCATTTCGCATACCTCTTTCTTTTTTAATTCTAAAAATAAGAATAATTCTTATTTTATTTATCCTTATTGTACTCCCTTTGGTAAAATTAGTCAATCCTTTTTTCCTGAATTTGAAAAATAATTTTACCCCCGGAAGCGTCGCATACCGCCGTCCCTCCAGCCTTGAGATCGCCCGCCAGCAGTTCCTCGCTTAAAGGATCCTCCACCTTAGTTTGAATTTCCCGCCGCAGCGGACGGGCGCCATATACTGGGTCAAAGCCCGCTTTCGCAATCGTCCGCACCGCCTCCTCGGTAAATTCCAGGGAAACTCCCAGCGGCTCCAGCCGCGCTTTCAGGTCATTCAGCATATGCACGGCAATCTGCTGAATTTCCTCCTGGGTTAGCTTTTGAAAAACAATAATATCGTCGATCCGGTTCAAAAATTCTGGCCGGAAGGCTTTTTTTAGTTCTTCCATGACCTTATCCCTCATGACTTTTTGATCGGCCTCTTGGCTGTTGTCCGCTGAAAAGCCCAGATTCAGACGGTTTTCCGTAATCAGCCTGGCACCAATGTTGGAGGTCATAATCACCACGGCGTTTTTAAAATCTACTGTACGGCCCTGGGAGTCTGTTAACTGCCCATCCTCCAAAATTTGCAGAAGAAGATGAAATACATCCGGATGGGCCTTCTCAATTTCATCAAACAGCACCACGGAATAGGGCTTGCGCCTGATTTTCTCCGTGAGCTGTCCCCCTCCTGATAACCGACGTAGCCAGGCGGCGAGCCGATCATCCGGGAAACCGTGTGCTTTTCCATATATTCCGACATATCCATGCGGATCATGGCCTTTTTCATCACCGAACATTGCCTGAGCCAACGCCTTGCACAGTTCGGTTTTTCCTACACCGGTAGGGCCCAGAAACAAGAAAGAGCCGATCGGGCGTTTGGGGTCCTTCAGTCCTACCCTTCCGCGGCGAATGGCTCTTGCCACCGCCGCTACCGCTTCCTTCTGGCCGACGATCCGCTGGTGGAGGATCTCCTCCAGCCGCAAAAGCCTTTGGCTTTCCTCCTCTGTCAGCTGTACCACCGGTACGCCGGTCCAGCTGGAGACAATCTGGGCGATATCCTTGGCGGTGACCTCGTCGCCGGAACGTTCGTTTTATCCCTCCACTGATTTCTTTGCTCTTCCAGCTGCTGCTTTAAGTGCCGCACCTCATCCCGTAAGGAGGCCGCGCGCTCAAAATCCTGGGAGTTAACCGCCGCCGCCTTTTCCTGCTCCAGCTCCTTGCTTTTTTCCTCCAGCTGCTGCAGGTCATCGGGAACGGTATAGCACCGCAGACGAACCCGAGAGGCCGCCTCATCAATCAAATCGATGGCCTTATCCGGTAAATACCGGTCTGAAATGTACCGGGAGGAAAGCTCCACCGCGGCCTCGATCGCTTCGTCAGTGATTTTCACCTTATGATGCGCCTCGTACCGGTCTCTAAGCCCCTTTAATATGGCTGCCGCTTCCTGGACCGTAGGCTCCCCCACCATAACCGGCTGGAAGCGCCGCTCCAGGGCGGCATCTTTTTCGATATGCTTCCGATATTCATCAATAGTGGTGGCGCCGATCACCTGGAAGTCACCCCGGGCCAAGGCCGGCTTTAAAATATTCGCCGCATCCGCCGACCCCTCTGCCGCGCCTGCGCCAATGATGGTGTGAAGCTCATCGATAAACAAAATGACATTGCCCGCCTTTTTCACTTCCTCAATGGCGTTTTTGATCCGGTCTTCAAAATCACCCCGGTACTTGGTGCCGGCAATCATTCCTGTCAGATCCAGGGACACCAGCCTTTTATCCTTCAAGAGCTCCGGCACGTTTCCGGAGACAATCTGGAGGGCCAGGCCTTCCGCAACGGCGGTTTTTCCCACGCCAGGCTCGCCGATCAGGCAAGGATTATTTTTGGTCCTTCTGGAAAGGATCTGAACCACCCGCTCAATTTCCATCTGGCGGCCAATAACAGGGTCAATTTCTCCCTTTCTGGCTTGTTCTGTGAGATCGCGGCCAAATTGGTCCAGGGTTTTAGTGGCAGATTTTATTTTTGATTCCTTCCCTTGCTTTGGAACCGAGGCCGACGAGTCTGTTTCCGCACCCATCAATTCGTTCATTTTTTCCACGATCTCAGAAGACCTGACCCCCATCTCCGCCAAAAAACGGACCGCGTAGCTGTCGCTTTCTCCCAGGATCGCCAAAAGCAAATGCTCTGTTCCCACATAGGTGAAGCCCATTCTGGCCGCCTGCATCACGGCGATCTGCAAAATCCGCTTGGTTCGTGGGGTAAAATCCTCGGTGCCCAGCGCACCCCTGATCCCCAGCCCGATTTTTTGGGTCATCAGCAGCTCCAGCTGAGAGGCATCCACCTCTACTGCGCGGAGCACCGTGGCGGCTACTCCGCTGCCCTCTTTCAAAAGCCCCAGCAGAATATGCTCGCTGCCCACATAGGTATGCCCCATCTCCTCCGCGCATTGAATCGCCAAATTCATGGCATGGTTGGCCTTTTGCGTAAATCCGTTAAACCGATACATAGCCCGCCTCCTATAAAATAACTATTACCAGCGATTGGTTTATTATACAGCGCCGGGGAAAAATCCCATGTCAAATTTTTGGGTAAAAAAATTCGTCACCAGAATGAGGCTCCATCCGTATACTGTACTGTAAGCCAACAAAACACAAACAAAATTCAAGGAGGACTTCATTATGTGTAACAACGGATTTGGCGGCTGCTCTTGGATCATCATCTTAATCCTCATTCTGTGCTGCCTTTGCGGCTGCGGCAACAGCGGTTACGGCAACAACGGTTGCGGATGCAATGATGGCTGCGGCTGCGGTTGCTAACAATTTCCGAATACCGCGCAAACCCCAGGGCGCTTCGGAGGATTCCTCCGAGGCGCCTTTTCCCGTTTCCCATGACAAGAGACAAATGGACTGATAGCTGGGAAGCATGCTTAAATCGATGGAAAACTTTTTGAAACAAATAAAAAAGCCTCTTAAACCGCTGCCAATTAGGTTTAAGAGGCTTTTCGCACTGCCGTTAAGCTTTTAAATTCGGGACAACAAAAACAATCATTTAGATCTTTCTGTCCATATTCGGTTACCAGTAAAATTCAGATTCTGTTTTACTCAAAATCAAAATTCAATGGATTGACTTCCGTTCCGTTTTCAATGATCTCAAAATGGAGGTGGGAGCCGTATGAATTTCCCGAATTTCCAACCGCCAGAATCGGCTGTCCCTTAGAAACATACTGGCCTTGAGTAACATAAATGGCGCTGCCGTGAGCGTAAAGGGTTTTATACCCATTGCCATGGTCGATCACCACATAATTTCCGTAGCCGTCGTTTAAGTCACCGGCAATGGTCACCACGCCGCCATCCGATGCCCTGACCGTGGCGCCATGAACGCCGCCTTCAGCAATATCGATTCCCTTATGCATGGTTCCCCACCGCATCTCAAAAGGGCTGGTAATATGGTAGGTGTACGGCAGAGGCCACAAAAAGCTGCCGGTGGCGACGCCGCTTCCCTGTCCAGACTGATAGCCCTCAGGATAACTGTCCGGAAGCGTACGGGTACCCGTCTCAATCGTTTTGCTGACCGGCTCCTGCACTACGGTTCTTTTCACCGCACTGCGGGAAACCTCTTTCCCATTGAGATAAGTAACTTGATCCACACATTCCTGAACACCGTCCGCACCCTCGTTGACCACATTGCTGAACACCGTATACTCCATATCGTTGCTGACGGTGACAGTATCAAACGGGATTTCTTCCTGATAGGTCTCGGTTTTGGTCACTTGAATTTGCAGCACCGACAAAAGAATTTCCTTGATTTCATCATAGCTTTTGACGCTTCCAGAAGGATACAGGCCTGACACCACTTCGATTTCCTGGGCATAGGAGGCCTCCGCATCAGGATCCTCCAGCTTTTCCTGGTTCAACAAAGCATCTAGGAAAAACTGCAGCTGGGCCTGACAGTCGATCACGCTGTAAAGCTTATTGTCCACGTAAATTCCGCAAGCCTCCACCAGTTCTCCGTGCATATCCAGCGCTTCTGTTTCCGCGATCTCCGCCGCGGCGTATCGAGGCGTTATGGTTAGATTTGCCGTTTCTGCCGCGGGCTCATGATCGGCTGCCGCCGCGCGGGGGGCTAAAGGAACTAAACTGAGTACGGAAGCCAGCACTAAGACGCAGGCCACCGGCATGACAAGATTCACCGCCTGCCGGGAACGGCACTCCTGGGTAAACGCAGCTTTTATCTTTTCCTTCACAGCCTGCGCCGGAAGCTTTCCCAACCAGCCTTCGGCTCGTTTTAAAATTCTTAACGCCCATTTTTCCGCGTTCTTCAGGCCTTTCGCACCCGCCGACACAAAACGGGTCCATAGCTTTTCACAAAGATGAACCGCTTTTCTCAGCCGCGCTTTTACAAGCGCTGCTTTTTCCGGCTGAATCAGCATCAAAATGACACCCTCTCTGAACAAAACTAGCTGACAAATTTGGCAATTAAAAAATTACAACTTTGTAACAGTATGTTATTTATTATAGCTAATTGTTACAGAATTGCAATCCTGAGAAACAGAAATCAGCCATAATGACAGATTCTAACCAGAATTATTATTTAATTTTATAGATATTTTTTAGTTTTTATTTTTCATAACGCATCTTTTCGACAGTCCAATGACGAACCAAGTCGTAAAATTCCGACGCCTCTTTTTTCGCGCCTTCCAAATCATGTTCTAAATAATTTCCACATTCCGGCGCCGTATTCCCGGGCAGAGGGCCGGAATATTCTCCAATCTGCTTTAACACAGATTTGATCAAATCCAAAGCCTGCTGGGGCTCCATATTCCTTACCAAAAAATAGCAGCCGGTTCTGCAGCCCATCGGACCGAAGTAGATCACCCTGCCGCCGTATTCACTGTTGCGGGCAATGGTGGCAAACAGGTGCTCGAAGCTGTGCAGCACCGGATTGGATAAAAACGGCGGCGTGTTGGGCTTTCTCATACGAATATCATAGGTGGCAATATCTCCGTCAATACGGGAAATATAAATACCAGGCTCTAATTTCGTGTGGTCTACGCAAAAACTCGCGATTCGTTCCATATTAGTTCTCCTCTTCTGTTAAAACGGCCGGTTCTCTGTCAACGCTCCCATAGACGCCCCGGATAAAAATCCGGCGATCAGCGCCTTGGCGAGCTCAACGGCCTGTTCATATAAATCCAAATAGCTTTCCGTCCGCAGCTCACCGGTTTCCATAGGCCATTGCCATTCCCGGTGGAGCACATTGGAATAATCAAAATCCGTTTCCTCCGTCATGCTCCGAACATGGCAGGAAAGGGTCGGCAGCGGCTTTCCTTTCTCCACCCGGAGCAGGATTTTCTTCTTTAATGTGGTTCTGTCCGTCATCCACCCAAAGGCGGTGCGGCAGTCCTCCACAGCCTGCGCGACAGCCTCCTGAGATACCTGCGTTCCGTACAGCCTTCTCAGCAGAGACTGATAAAACGAGGCCATCTCCTGCTTGACTCCCTCATCCCTTGGTACCGCTCTCTTTAAGCTGAAATCTGTCGGCAGCTCCGCCCTCTCATACCGCAGAAAACCACATCTAGATTAGACTCCACTTCGTGATGGCAGGTCTCCACAGTAGATGGCTTTACCAGCTCGTGGAGCATTTCAGCACTGTAATTCACAAAGGGATGCGCCGCGCTGTCAAGGGCGTAATGGCATAAAAAGCCTAAAACGTAGGAAAGGGAGACGTCGTTTCCTCTTTCCCCGTTCTCATATTCCTGGGCAAAATCAAAAATGCTCGAGGGCGGCGTCTGGTGAAGACGCTCCCCAATCTCCTTCAGGCTTTCTCCCTTCTGCCAAGGGAAAAACCGGTGAGTAAAAAAGAAGTCGGGACCTTGAGCGCCCCATAAAAAGGCATTTTGAGAAAAGCTCCTGCTTTTGTCAAAGGCCGGGTCATCCAGCACCCTACGAGCCAATAAATAATGGGAGATCGCCGCGGGCATAGTTTCAATTCCTCCCTGCTGACTAGATTTACAAACGGAGGCAGGAGACCGGCGCAGACGCGCCTTACCCCGTCTATCCCGTTATCCGCTTAAATAGTATTTAATCTGTTCCAAGCGCTTCCTATAATTTCTCAGCGGCCAAAGCCTCCTCCAACGCATGGGCAAGCTGATCCGGGCACGAGGTTCCGCGCATTCCGCACTGGATGCCTTTACACTTCCGGATGATCTCCAGGGCGGGCGCTCCCTGAATCAGAGCTGTAATTCCCTGTAAATTTCCGTTGCAGCCGCCGTGAAATTTGACCGTCTTGATCCGGCCGTCCTCCAATTCCACATCGATTCTGCGGGAACAGGTTCCCTTGGTTTTATAATGATACTCCATAGTAAGACTCCTTATAACGCTTAATCCTATCCAAATTACCGTTTGTCCGCCCTTGGCGGCTGCTTTCGGTACTTTTCGCATCGCTTTTTCATCAGTTCCACCTGGTCGTCGCCAGTAGTACAGGTTCCTAACGGATTCGGCTTTTTCGTATACAGCCCGTGAAAATCCGTTCCCCCGGTCATGATCAGGCCATGTTCCCGGCAGAATCCGGACAAGCGCTCCGGGTCGTCTGGATGGTTCCTTGGATGCCACACCTCCACGCCATCCAAGCCCAGAGGCAGCAGCTCCTCCATGACGTCGTAGCTGTCATAAACCGCTGGATGAGCCAAAACCGCCAGGCCGCCGGCCTCATGGATCTTAGGCACGATTTCCGTTACTTCCGGATACTCTACCGGAGCGTAGGCGCTCCCTTCCCTAGGGTGAAACAGGCTGCGGAACAAATCCCCAAAAATTTCATTGGTATATCCGGCATCCAGCAGCGCGTGCATAATGTGCTGCTTATAGATGTTGGTGCTTCCCTGAGCCCTTCGGGAAACCATGTCCGGCGTGATAGGATACTGGCGCATCACCTTTTGCAGCATGAGCGCCGCGGCCCTCTGCCGGCGTTCCTTCGTCCTTTTGAAAACTCCTTCCAGCCGATCCGGATTTTGACATAAATAGCATAAAATATGCACCTTCCGCCCTCTGGCCGAATCAATGCAGGATATTTCCGCGCCGTGAATCACTTCGATTCCCTGACGCCTGCCATAAACACACGCTCTGGTTGCCCCGGCAAACGTGTCATGGTCCGTGACCGCAATGGTTTTAAGTCCAAGCTTTTTTCGCCATCAGCACCACCTCGTCGATGCTGGCGGAACCGTCTGACATTTTGGTATGACAGTGCAAATCTGCCGCCACGGAATTCACCTTCCAATCTTTACATATTTTTCTGATATTATTTTCTAATAAATTTATTATAGTACAAAATTCCTTAGAAAACAAGCAAACACGCCGGATACTTTACCTTTCCGCCTCCTTCGGAGCTTTCTGGCGGAAAAGTGCCGCCTTATTTCTTACGAATCAACCTGCATTTTCTACGCCGCCAAGCAACTCCCGGTTAGCCTTGTGTTCCCTGCCCCCGGCGCAATGTCCCATTATTGTTGGATATCCTGACAAGGAAGGAATCCGCCTGCTTTTATCCCGCTCACTGTTACGTCGGAAAACTCAGTCCTTCTTCCGGCCGCATCACGCAAAGCTTAGCCGCCGGCGGCAAAGCAAAAAAGCTGAGCATCTATAAAGATGCTCAGCTTTTTAAACTGGAGCGGATGACGAGGCTCGAACTCGCTACCTCCACCTTGGCAAGGTGGCGCTCTACCAGATGAGCTACATCCGCAAACCCATATTGCAAAAGCTATTATATAGAACTCCGCCGCTTTTGTCAAGCCCTATGGTAAAATATTTTCTTTCTTCGGAGAGGTGCCATCCTGTCGAAACTTATGCTATAATAGGAGAACAATCAACAGCCCGCCCCGAAGCTCGGGTAAGCGGCTCATTTTTGGAAAGGCTTGGTTCCCTTATGAGTTATTCCATCAACCTTGGAAGCTGGCAGTCAATTTTTGCCGTTCCTTCCGATGTGGTCGATAAGCATTTAAAACTAGCCGGCGGCGCCCAGCTGAAGGTGCTTCTTTGGGTGCTTCGGCACGCGGGCTCCCCCTTCGAGGCGGAGGCTGTGGGAGAAGCGCTGAATATGCATCCCGCAGATGTAAAGGACGCCATGCAGTACTGGGTGGAAACCGGGCTGCTCGCAGTCTCCGGCGGAACCTTCTCCCCGGCACAAACCGATCCCGGCCGGAGTTCCCGAGAAGAAGCTGTCCCAGCGGCTCAGCCTGCCGCTCCGCAGGGTTCTCCGGTTTCCTCCATTGCTCAAGGAGAGAACCGGCCGACAGCAGTCACCCAGCGGGCGTCAGAACCGCCAAAAGCCTCCAGGCCGTTGTCCCGGCTCCAAAAGCCGGACAGCCTTTTTGTGGCAAAACGCGCTCAGGAGGACAGCGACATCGCTTTCCTCCTGCAGGAAGCCCAGGTTATTCTTGGAAAAACCATATCCAACGGGGACAGCGCCACCCTTTTAATGCTTCATGACACGGATGGTCTGCCGGTAGACGTTATTCTGATGCTTTGCTGCAATATGCCTCCAGCATTGGGAAAGGCAATATGAGATACATAGAAAAAACTGGTATCCGGTGGTCGGACGAGGGCATCGATTCCCTGGAACTGGCAGAGCGGAAGATCCGCCAGCTGGATCAAAGCCAAAAGGCCTGGTCGTCAGTCCAGCGGCTTTTGGGTTTGGAGCGCCGATCCCCCACCGCTAAGGAAGCTCAGTTCGCGGACCGCTGGATTAACGAATGGCGTTTCTCAGAGGATTTAATCCGGGAGGCCTATGAGCGTAATGTAGACGCCAAGGGGAAATTTTCTTTTCCGTATATGAACAGCATTTTGGAGCGCTGGAAAAAAGAGGGCGTGGAGACTCTGGAGCAGGCACAGAATGAAAAGAAGCCCTTCCAGGAGGCTGCCGGCGGAGAGCAGGCCCCCTCTTACGATTTAGAGGCTTATGAGCGTTCCAGTATTTTTGATGATTGAAAAGAGGGATGGCCATGGGATATTCCAAAGAAATTATCGAAGCCGCCAACCGGGCTATGGAGCAGCGCAGGCGGCAATCCATAACCAAGGCGGAACAGCGCAGGCGGAGCTTTTTTTCCCGTTACCCCCGGGCGCTGGAAATCGAACGGGAGCTTTCCCGCACCGCGGCGAAGGCCGCAAAAGCGGTTCTCACCGGCTCTAATGCCAGGCTGGAGCTGGAACGGCTCAAGGAAAGCAACCAAGCCCTACAGTCGGAGCTTGCCGCTCTTTTAAAGTCCGCCGGCGTATCGGAGGACTATTTGGAAATCCGCTACGCCTGTCCTCTCTGTAAGGATGAAGGGTATGTGGACGGAAAAATGTGCTCCTGCATGAAACAACTGCTGCGGGACGAGGCATACCAGCGGCTGAACGCCCTTTCCCCCCTCTCCTTGTCCTCCTTTGACACCTTTTCTCTGGATTATTACGGCGAGGCCCCTCTGAAGGCTGGGGGGATACCGCCCAAAAAGAGAATGGAGGACATTTACCGGTACTGTAAAAATTACGCCGCCAACTTCGACCCCCAGCTTTCTCCAAGCCTTTTGATGCAAGGGGCCACCGGCCTTGGAAAAACCCATCTTTCCCTAGCCATCGCGAGAGCCGCCATTGGTAAGGGGTTTGGCGTCATTTACTGCTCCGCTCCTAATATCATCGGCAAACTGGAAAAGGAACGGTTCCGTTCCGCACGGGGAAGCGCCGATGAAAGCGACGTATATCTGCTGGAATGCGATCTCCTGATTTTGGACGACCTGGGCACGGAATTTCCCACCAGCTTTTCCAGCTCCACGATCTACAATATGATCAATTCCCGGCTGATGGCCTCCAGGCCCACCATTATCAGCACTAATTTGACCATGCGGGAGTTAGAAAAGCAGTACAGCCAGCGTCTGGTTTCCCGAATTATGGGCAACCACGTCCGCCTGGAATTCCTAGGCAGCGACGTCCGCCAAAAAAAAGCGCTTGATTCGGTAAGCTTTTTAAAAACAGGCTGAAATTCTTCAGCACTTGCAGAGGAGGATGAGACCACATGAATACCGCCCGGCTTCCCGCTTCTTATGTTCCGGTCCGAAAAATTGACTTGCAGAAAAATATCAGGCAGGCGATTCTTGTAAACGCAGGATGTCTGGTTCTGCTCATTCTGATGATTTTAATCGGATGCCTTTTTTCACCCTGCCGGCATGATTTTCTCATCGCCTGCCCTATTGTTATACAACGCGCTCATCATGTCTCTCGGCCTTGCGGTTTATATGCTCCTTCACGAATGGACCCACGGCTTTTCATGAAAAAAAATTCAGCGGCGTAAAGCCGAAATACGGGTTTACCGGTTTATACGCGTACGCCAAATGCGACGCTTTTTTCGACAGGAAAAGCTATCTCATCATCGGCCTGTCTCCCATTGTGCTTTGGGGCGCGGTGCTGTCCGTGATCTGCTTTGCCTGGTTCCGCCCCAGCTTTTTGGGGCGTCTACCTGATTCAGGCCTTTAATATCGCAGGCGCCGCCGGGGATCTCTATACCACGGTTATCCTCTGCCGTATGCCCAAAGAGGTTTTGGTATACGACTTTGGTGCCTCCATGTTTTTTTATCTGCCTGCGGACAAAAAAGGTACGGCGGTATAATCCGCCGTACCTTTTTTGCATCCGGTAAGCCGCCGGCCTAAAAGCGTTTGCGCTCCGCATAACACCGACGGGCCTTTTAATCGTTTTTTTCCAAAGAGTTCAGGCTTTCCTGTTTTAAATAAGCGTTGATAAAGCCGTCGATATCGCCATCCATTACCGCATTGATATTGCCCATTTCGTAATTGGTCCGGTGATCCTTAGCAAGGGTATAGGGCATGAACACGTAAGAACGAATCTGGCTGCCCCAGCCGATTTCCTTCTGAACGCCCTTAATATCAGAAATCTTATCCAAATGCTCCCTGCTCCTTGATCTCCATCAGCTTGAGGCCAGCATTTTCATCGCCACCTCACGGTTCTGATGCTGGCTGCGCTCCACCTGGCAGGACACCACGATTCCCGTGGGGATATGGGTCAATCGGACCGCAGAGGAGGTCTTGTTCACCTTTTGCCCGCCGGCGCCGCTGGCCCGGTACACATCCATTTTGATATCCTCCGGCGCGATTTCCACCTCTACATCCTCATTGATTTCCGGCATAACCTCCAGTGAGGCAAAGGAGGTATGCCTGCGGCCGGAAGCGTCAAAGGGAGAAACCCGCACCAGGCGGTGGACGCCGGCCTCGCTTTTCAAATAGCCGTAAGCGTTGAGGCCCTCAATAAGAACCACGGCGCTTTTCAGCCCCGCTTCTTCGCCATCCAGGTAGTCCAGGGTTTTCACCTTGAAATTGTGGCGCTCGCCCCAGCGGCAGTACATTCGGTAAAGCATCTCCGCCCAGTCCTGAGCCTCAGTGCCCGCCGGCGCCGGCGTGGAAGGTCAGAATCGCGTTATTAGCGTCATACTCTCCTGTGAGCAAGGTAGCCAGGCGCTGCTCCTCCAGCTCTTTTCTGACCTTTTCCACCTCCTGCTGGGCATCCGGCAGAATAGAAAGATCCTCCTCTTCGTCACCCATCTCGATGAGGGTCAGGGCATCCTCATAGCCGGACACCAGAGTCTCATAGGCGGAAACCTTGTTTTTCAGCATACTGGTTCGCTGAATGATCTTCTGAGATTTTTCCATATCATCCCAAAAATCCGGAGACGTCTGAGCCTCCTCTAACTCGCCGATTTCCTTTTTCATCGCTTCCAGTCCCAGAGCTTCCTTCAGATCCTTAATGTCCGGCTCCAGTTCCTCCAGCGACAGCTTTAATTCTTCAAACTGTATCATATTGTCTCCTTATCCTCTAAACAGCATTATCGTTTCTTATTATAAAGTAGATTTCTAAAAATGTAAATATAAACCCGCTGTAAATTCATAAGATAATCATTGAAGTTTTCTTCAAAATTAGGTACAATAAGGGTTGAACTTAAAAAACCGGAAGGATGGCACAATACCATGATTGATTATACCGGAGTTCCTTGCCCTATTTGCGGCAAGGCATTTCATGAGGGGGGACGATATTGTTGTCTGCCCAATCTGCGGTACTCCCTATCATAGAGCCTGCTACGAAAAGGAAGGGCGCTGTCTGTTTGAGGACAAGCATAAGGAGGGCTATGTGTTCCACCGGGAGCCTGAGCCTGGCAAAAGCGCGCCGGAAAATGATTCCGCTCGTACCAAAACCTGCCCCAGATGCGGCAACAAGAACTATACCGACGCTTTGTTCTGCGATAAATGCGGACTCCCCCTTGCTCAAAAAATTCCATGCCGGGCATGTTCATTATGGACCCGATGGGCGGCGTGAATCCGGAGGAGGATTTCAATGGCGTAAAGGCCGGTAATTTGGCTAAGTTTGTCGGCAGCAACCCTCCCTATTATATGAATGTGTTCAAGCGGCTCAAGGATCACAACATTGGGAAATTCAATTTCTGCGGATTTCTTTTTTCCGGCGGCTGGCTTCTATATCGCAAGCAGTACCTTTGGGGAGCCGTCATCTCTCTGATTTTACTTGGCTGTCTGCTGGGCTCCAGCATGATCAACCTTTTCCATAACTATGACATTTTGAACCAAGTGATCGCTGCCGCCGGCCTTTCAGAGGCCACTGGGCTGTTTTACTCCATGCAGGATTCCATGAAGCTGATGGAGCAGATTATGCTTTTACCGGTTCTGGACCAGATTCTTCTGTTTCTTCCCACTGTTCTTTCCCTGCTCCAGTGGATCATCATGTTTGTGATTGGATTCCGGGGAAACCGCATGTATTATAAGCATTGCCTGAAAAAGGCCGGAGAAATCCAACAAGCCCATCCTACATAGACCCTGAGCTCACCAGCGCCCTAAAAGAAAAGGGCGGCATTAATTGGGGACTGGGCATCTGTCTGCTGGTATGCTATTTAATCATCACATATTTTCCGCTATTAATATCAGGAGATATTTTATGAAAGTAACAAAAGCAGTCATTCCCGCCGCTGGATTAGGCACCCGCGTTCTGCCGGCCACAAAATCCATGCCCAAGGAAATGCTTCCCATTGTGGACAAGCCTGCTATTAAGTACATCGTGGAAGAGGCGGTAAACTCCGGGATTACCGATATTCTCATCATTACCAACCGGGGCAAGAGCTTAATTGAAGACCACTTTGACCGCGCTCCGGAGCTGGAGGCCAAGCTCACCGGAGCCAACAAAAACGATGTTCCATCAGGTGGTGGATATCAGCAAGCTGGCTAATATTTATTTCGTCCGCCAAAAAGAAACCAAGGGGCTGGGCCACGCGGTTAACTGCGCCCGTTCCTTTGTCGGCAACGAACCCTTTGCCGTCTTGTACGGCGACGACGTTATCATCGGAAAAGACCCCGCCTGCGGACAGCTGATCCGTGCCTACGAGGAATTCGGCATGGGCGTCCTGGGAGTCAAGCAGGTTTCTGAGGAAGCCATCACAAAATACAGCTCCCTTAAAGTAGAAAAAATCCGTGACAATCTTTTCAAATGCACAGATATGATCGAAAAGCCCTCTAAGGATAAAATCATGTCCCTTTACTCTATTTTGGGGCGCTGCGTGCTGACGCCTGATATTTTCGACATTCTGGACAACACCGCTCCCGGCGCAGGCGGAGAAATCCAGCTCACCGACGCTATGTGCGCCATGGCGAGAACCCAGGGTATGATCGCTGTGGACTACACCGGCAAGCGGTATGACATGGGCAATAAGCTTGGGATTATCCAGGCTGCCGTGGAGGTGGCTTTGGAGCATCCGGAAATCGGCAAGGACTTCCGGGAATATCTGAAGGGGATGGCCGCCCATCTGTAAAGAGGACATGCTGTAATCTTTTCTACGCTTTGCTCCTTTACCGCTTCCGCCGCCGGCCGGCGGCGGAACACAAACCCTGCGGAAATCCGGTAAGGAAAAAGCGGAAAAGCATTGACAAAGCCACGTTCGGCGGCTATAATTAATCTGTTACTGCCATGGAAATTCTATGGCAGGGAAATAACATCCTTGCTCCGGACATGCGGGCCGGGGCCAAAGTCCAAAAAGGAGGTGCAACAAGCATGGAGAAAATCCAAAATTCCTATGAAACCGTTCTGGTTATCTCTTTGAAGTTAGGTGACGAGGGCGTAGCCGCGATGGTTCAGAAGTTCAAGGATCTGATCGAGGCCAACGCGACTCTGGAAAGCGTTGACGAGTGGGGCAAGAGAAGACTGGCCTACCTGATCAACAAGGAAGCCGAGGCTTATTACGTTCTTTACAACTTCAAGAGCGATGCTGAGTTCCCGGCGGAACTGGATCGTATTTACAAGATCACCGATGGTATCCTTCGTTCTCTTATCATTAAGAAGGAAGCTTAAGAGGAGGCCGATGAAATGCTCAACACCGCGATTTTAATGGGCAGGCTGACTGCCGATCCTGAGCTTCGTCATACTCCCAGCGATGTGGCTGTTACCAGCTTTACTTTGGCTGTTGACCGCTCCTATGTAAAATCCGGCGCTGACCGCCAGGTTGATTTTATCGACATCGTGGCGTGGCGCAGCACCGCCGAATTTGTCTGCCGTTATTTTCATAAAGGCCAGCTGGTGGCGGTACAGGGTTCGATTCAGACCCGAAACTATACGGATAAGGAAGGCAATAAGCGCAAGGCCTTTGAAGTGGTGGCTGATAACGTCCACTTTGCCGAGCCGAAACGGGACAGCTCCTATTCTCAGGCTCCGGCGCAAAGAGAACGCCTATCGTCAGGAAACTACCGAGCCCGCCGCCTATTCCACCGGGAATACCGGCGATTTCGAGGAAGTGCTCACCGACGACGATCTGCCGTTTTAATGTTAATTACAAAGATAAGATAAGGAGGATTATACCATGGCTGATAGACCGGAAAGACCCGAAAGAGATAACCGCCGCGGCGGCCGTAAAGGCCGTAAGAAGGTTTGCGGCTTCTGTGTAGATAAAGTGGAATCTATTGATTACAAGGATGTAGCCAGACTCCGCCGTTATATTTCCGAGCGCGCGAAGATTCTGCCTCGCAGAGTGACCGGCACCTGCGCCCGCCATCAGCGCGAGCTGACTGTGGCCATTAAGCGTGCCCGTCATTTAGCTCTGCTTCCTTTCTCCAGCGATTAATTTCGCTTGGGAGCTTCCGGGGGCTTTTTCCCGTATAAAGGAAATCTTAGAAAATTATTTGCCGTATCCTAAAATACTGCTGAAAGCAGTTTTAGGATTCCCGCAAAATTTACTGGTCAAAAAGGCGTGCTTTCAAGCACGCCTTTTTGTCGCCTTTTTGTCTTTATTTTCAATAAGCAGAACCGCCGTCTCCGCCCGTCAGGGCAAATAGCTCCGGCTTCACGCAACAAGCGCAGCGTGCTGATAACAGAAGCCATCTGACGCCAAAAAACGGTTATACCGATTGAAATTATCTGGATGCAGGCTATTGGGCAAGTGACTTGAGTAAAATCTATTTCAGCATATCCCTTAAGGTGTTTGCCGGTAGCAGCTCTTAACCCATTTAGGGCCTATTCCCTTTACCGGCGCTGCCGGCGGGTATGGCTCTCATTTCAGTAAAACGGTGAGCCTCCCCATTGAAAGCTCTCAATCAAAACCACCAGTGAACTGGTGGTATGCACAGGGCCTGGAAGGGCCAAATACGGACTTAGTCCCTAAAGGGACATGGAAGTTTGACACCGCATTACAATTTCGGGCAGCCGCTTAAGCGACTGTTCTTTTTTGCCTACTTGTTCTTGCTACCCGTAAACGGGTCGATGTACTCTTTCATGGTCATCTGATCCTTCGTGTAATCCTCCTCCAGTTGGTTCTTTATGTATTCTTTAATTGCGCGTTCATTTCGACCCACTGTATCCACAAAGTATCCTCTGGCCCAAAAGTGTCTGCTCCCATATTTGTACTTTAAGTTTGCATGTCGGTCAAATATCATAAGACTGCTCTTTCCCTTGAGATATCCCATGAATTGTGCTATACTCAGGTGTGGCGGAACACTTACCAGCATGTGAATATGATCCGAACACGCTTGTGCTTCTAATATTTCCACTTTCTTCTCTTCGCATAGCTTTCGCAGTATTTGCCCAATATCTGCTTTTAACTTCCCATATATCTCTTTTCGACGTTACTTCGGTGCGAATACGATGTGGTACTCGCATCTCCACTTTGTATGTGCTGATTCTTTTATCTCTCCATGCCAAAAACCTCCTGATGTTCTTTAGTAATACGGTCGCCAAACCATTTACTATTTTACATCAGCTGGTTTTTTCTTTTGCTAAAGCTTTTCTACCCCCCGGTATAACCGGGGGTTCTTTTCCGCTTAAGCGTTAAAAGAAAAAGGCTTCGCGCGCCGCGCGAAGCCTTTTGACATATTCTTCGTTCTTACTCTTTCAGCATGGCCCGATAAAGCCTGATGTATTCGTTGGCTGATTTTCCCCAGCTGTTGTCGCATTCCATCGCCCGCTTCATCAGGACCTTCCAGCCGCCCTCCTCGTTCCAATAGCCGGCGATGGCCCGGCGAACTGCCCCCAGCATATCCTGAGAGTCATAGGTCTGGAAGGTAAATCCATTCCCCTTTCCATCACCGCTGTCACTGATGGAATCCTTCAGGCCTCCGGTTTCCCTGACAATGGGAACCGTTCCATATCTTAGGGCGATCATCTGAGAAAGGCCGCAGGGCTCACTCTTAGAGGGCATCAGGAACATATCGGCACCGGCATAAATCTTTCTGGAAAGCTCCGGCACAAAGCCGAAGCAGGCGCAGAACCTGCCGGGATATTTTTCCTGCATGCTTTTGAAGAAGCTTTCATACTCCCAATCGCCGGAACCCAGCACCACAAACTGGACGTTTTCTTCCCGCATCAGCTGATCCATGGCTTCCTTCACCAGGTCTAAGCCCTTATGAGAAACCAGACGGGTCACCATGCCGATCAAGGGGATCTCCGGATTTTGCTCCAGGCCTAAGCGCTCCTGCAAAGCCCGCTTGTTTTCCGCCTTGCCGGACAAATCATCGGCGCTGTAATTGGCATAGAGATTCGGGTCCGTTTCCGGATTATAATTCTCCACATCAATTCCGTTCAAGATTCCAGACAGCTTCCACTGACGCTCCTTTAAAATAGGATCTAAGCCGTGGCTGAACCAGGGATCCAAAATCTCCTGAGCATAGGTAGGACTTACCGTGCTGACGCGGTTCGCGGTCTCGATCGCACCTTTCATCAGGTTCACGCAGCCGTCAAATTCGACGATAGAGGTGTCATACTCCGGCAGGCCCAAAACGTCCTCCAGAAGCTCCATACCGTATTTACCCTGGTACTGAATATTATGAATGGTAAACAGGGTCTTGATCCCCTGATACCAATCATTATTGGCGTAGAATAGGCTGTAGTAAATCGGGACCAGAGCCGTCTGCCAATCGTTGCAATGGATAATATCCGGCTTAAAATCAATGTACGGCAGCATCTCCAACGCAGCCCGGGACAGGAAGGAAAACCTCTCTGCGTCATCATAGTGCCCGTAAAGGCCCTTACGCTTAAAATAGTACTGGTTATCCAGCAGATAATAAATTACGCCGCCGTGCCGGGCTTCAAACACGCCGCAGTACTGCCTTCTCCAGCTGACCGGCACAGACAGGCTGGTAATGAACCGCATATTGTCCCGCAGCTCCTGAGGAATATCCTCGTACATGGGCATAACGATCCGGCAGCCAATCAGCCGCTGGCGCAGCGCCTGAGGCAGGGACCCCGCCACATCACCTAATCCGCCGGACGCCGCAAACGGAAGAGCCTCGCTGGTGCAAAATAAAACCTTCAAATTCATTACCCCCTTTAAACCACAGACGCTTTACTGATATATACGGGATAAGACTGGAAGCCCATCAGTGTTCTTCCATCCTTAATCAACACATCCTTATCCGTAATCACATACTTCAGGCTGCAATTGGTGCCGATCCGGGTGTCCTGCATGATAACGCAGTTTTTCACCTTAGCGCCCTTATCGATTTTTACGCCCCGGAATAGGATACAGTTTTCCACTTCCCCGTCGATCACACAACCGTTGGCGATCAACGAATTTTTCACTACAGAGCCCAATCCGTACCTGGCGGGCATATCGTCGCGGACCTTCGTATAAATCGGACGCTGGGCGTTAAACAAATCGTCCCGGATCTCGCTGCTCATCAGTTCCATATTGGCCTCAAAGTAATCGTTCATGGAGCAGATCACATGGGAGTAATGGTCAAACTCATAGCCAAACATTTTCAGCTGTTCCACATTGGATTGCAGAATGTCCCGCTTAAAGTTGGTCTTATTCCGGCTGCTGCACTCATTCACCAGCCGGATCAGAAGCTCCCGCTTGATCAGCAGCATATTGAAGGCATAGTTATATTCCTCGTCGCCGTTGGGATCGATAATCAAATCCTTGATTCTCCCATCGGGCTCTAAGGAAAGCACCATGGTTTCATCGCCGTTTTTCGGCAGCCTGCCCCAGCGGTAAATTAAAGTGACATCCGCCTCGTTTTTGATATGCTCCGCGATCACACGCTTAAAGTCCATATTGAAAATAGCGTCACAGTCAGAAAGCAGTACATATTCTTCTTTGCAGTTGGTCAAAAAGCCCATATTGGCGTGAAGAATTTCAATGCGGTTAGAAAAATCCCCGCCGCCCGCTCCAAAGGGCGGCAGAATGAACAAACCGTCGCGTTTTCTGGAAAGATCCCACGCCTTTCCGGTTCCCAGGTGATCCATCAGGGATTGATAATTCCGTTTGGTAATTACCCCTACCCGGTTGATTCCGGAGTTCACCATACTGCTCAGCGTAAAATCGATCATGCGGTATCTGCCGCCGATGGGTACGCTGGCCATAGTGCGCCGGTCCGTCAGTTCCCGAATCGATTCCTCATGCATATTGGAGAAAAGCAGCCCCATCACATTATTTCCGCGCATCTTTCGCCACCTCCGGAATATCTTTGTCAATCATCGCCTTGGGGGGCACCACGGCGCCGGCGCCGATTTTAATGTTGTCCCCGATCACAGCCACGCCCCATTCATCCTTCTGCTCAATTTCCTCCGGACGGGCGCCAACCACGGCATTTTCGCCAACCACGGCGTTTTCCGCCACGATGGCGTACTGCACCACCGCGCCCTCCTCGACGCGGGCTCCCGGCATAATGATGGAATCCTTTACCACCGCACCAGGCGCCACATTCACGCCGGCGAACAAGACGGAAAAGTCCACGTTGCCGTAAACGTTGCATCCGTCAGCTACCAGCGAATTCTGGATCACCGCTTCCTCACCTACATATTGCGGCGGCATCACCGGGTTTCTGGAATAAATCTTCCAATTTTCGTCGCTCAGGTCCAGTGTGGTGTTGGGGTCCAGAAGATCCATGTTGGACTCCCATAGGCTGTCGATGGTTCCTACATCCTTCCAGTAACCCTGGAACTCATAGGCGAACATACGCTCACCCGCATTGAGCATGGCGGGCAGTACATTTTTCCCGAAATCATTGCTGGAGCTTTTATCCTTTTCATCCGCGATTAAATATTCCTTCAGTTTATTCCAGCTGAATACGTAAATTCCCATGGAAGCCTTGGTGCTTTTAGGCACCTTTGGCTTCTCGTCAAATTCGTAAATCGAGTCGTCCGGGTTGGTGTTCAAAATGCCGAACCGGGAAGCCTCCGCCAAGGGTACGTCGATTACGGCGATAGTACACGCACCTCTTTCTCCTTGTGGTAGGCCACCATTTTGGAGTAATCCATTTTGTAGATATGGTCGCCGGACAGAACCACTACGTAATCCGGGTCGTACCGGTCGATGTAGTTCATATTCTGATAGATGGCGTTCGCGGTGCCTTTATACCAGTCGGCCCCCCGGCTGCGCTGATAGGGCGGCAGCACCTGTACGCCGCTGTTCATGCTGTCCAAATCCCAGGGCTGTCCGTTTCCGATATACTCATTGAGCACTAAGGGCTGATACTGAGTCAGCACGCCCACCGCCTCGATACCGGAATTTACGCAGTTAGACAGAGGGAAATCAATGATTCGGTACTTTCCTCCGTATGCCACCGCCGGCTTCGCCAATTTGCTGGTCAGCACGCCCAGCCTGCTGCCTTGTCCTCCCGCCAAGATCATGGCGACTGTTTCCTGTTTTGGGAACATCTTTTCATTCCTCCTTGTGCAAGGTTTTATCTTATTCATTTATTTTGTCAGGATTTTACCGCTGCTTTTTCGTGTTCTGGGTTTTTTGGGAGCCTTCGCTGTTTTTCCTCCTTTTCTGCCGTTTCCGGCAGTTCCTTCGGCTCCCGCGGCTTTCTTACCGGCTTCTTCCGCGCGCATTTCAAGAACAGCACCGACATAGGCGGCAGCGTCAGCTCGATAGACTGCTCATAGCCGTGCATCGCTATCTCCTCTGATCTGATGCCGCGCCATTGGTTGTGCCGCATCCGCCGAATTCCTTAGCCTCGGAGTTAAACACCTCCGCGTAGGTTCCGGCAAAAGGCACACCAAAACGATAGGACTCTCTTTCGACTGGCTGAAAGTTGCAGACCGCGATCAGTTCTTTGCCATCCTTGTCAATTCTTCTGAAGCAGATCACGCTCTGGGTATAGTCGTCGTTGGAAATCCAGGAAAATCCATCCCAGGAAAAAATCCACCTGCCACAGCGGACTGGATTCCAGATAGAAACGGTTCAGCGCTTTCACAAAGGCCTGCAGCTGCTGGTGCTGCGGATACTGCAGCAGCCCCCAATCCAGCTCCGATTCAAAATCCCACTCCTTAAACTGGCCGAGCTCCGTACCCATAAAGGTGAGCTTTTTGCCCGGATGGGCCATCATATACGCTAAAAACGCCCGTGTATTGGCAAATTTCTGTTCCACCGTTCCAGGCATCTTATTGATAAGGGAACCTTTTCCATGGACTACCTCGTCATGGGAGACCGGCAGAATAAAATTCTCGGAGAAAGCATAGAAAAAGGAAAATGTCAGATTATCGTGATTAAAGGAACGATACAGCGGGTCCAGGGACATATAGTGAAGCATATCGTTCATCCAGCCCATGTTCCACTTATAGTTGAAGCCCAGGCCGCCGGCGTAGGTAGGCTTGGAAACCATCGGCCAGGAGGTCGATTCCTCTGCGATCATCATCACGTCCGGCTGTACCGCGAAGGCCGACTCGTTCAGGCGCTGCAAAAACGCCACCGCCTCCAGGTTTTCCTTACCGCCGTATTTATTAGGCACCCATTCCCCCCATCCTTGCGGCTGTAGTCCAAATACAGCATAGAAGCCACCGCGTCGCACCGGATGCCATCGATGTGGTATTTCTCCAGCCAGAACACCGCGCTGGAAATCAGGAAGCTGACCACCTCATTGCGGCCATAGTCGAAGACCAGGGTTCCCCAATCCTTATGCTCGCCTTTTCTCGGGTCCGCATACTCGTAGCAGCAGGTTCCGTCAAATTTAGCCAGCCCGTGGATGTCCCGGGGGAAATGGGCCGGCACCCAATCCATAATTACGCTGATTCCCGCCTGATGGCACCGGTCCACAAAGCGCATAAACTCCTTAGGGTCGCCGTAGCGGGCGGTCGGCGCAAAATAGCCGGTCACCTGATAGCCCCAGGAACCGTCGTATGGATACTCCGTCATCGGCATCAGCTCGATATGGGTATATCCCATCTCCTTCACGTAAGGGATCAGCTCATCGGCGAACTTTTCATAGGAAAAAGGATTGCCGTCGGCGAACTTCCTCCAGGAACCGGCATGGACCTCGTAAATATTCACCGGATTGGTATAATGGGAATGCTTTGCCTTATATTGATACCAGGCGTTGTCGTTCCACTCATAGCCGTCCAAGCTGTAAAATTTGGACGCGTTGGAGGGGCGGGTCTCATAATGATAAGCGTAGGGATCCGCTTTCATCAGCACTTCGCCATCCTGCGTGGTAACAGCATAGCGGTAAACGTCGTATTCCTTGACCTTGTCCGGGATAAAACACTGCCAGACCCCGCCTTCAGAAATTCTCTCCATAGGATCTTTCTTTTTCATCCCAGCCGTTGAACTCACCGACCACGGATATCTTAGCCGCGTTTGGGGCCCAGGTACGAAAAACAACGCCCTCTTTCCCATCCTGCTCCAGCTTATGGGAGCCTAAATACTCATAGGTCTTGTAATTAGTCCCCTCATGAAATAGGTAGAGCGCTAAATTATTGCGTTCGGCGTCCTGATTCTTTTTCATTGCAAATCAACTCCTTACCGCACATCGAAAGTCAGGAAAACCTACTGGTTTTTCGTCCCGGATATGCCAATGAAACAGCCTTTTTCTTACTTATTTCTATCATAGCAAGTTTATGGAAATAATTCAAGAGGTATTTGGTTATTTTCTTATAAATCAAACATTAAATTTATAATTAATTTAGATAAATTTAACAAGTATATTTTAAAAATGATTTGTAACAAAACACCCGAATCCCTCTTTAAGCACAACCATTATCTTACCATAAACACCTTGTCGAAAAGAAGCGTATTTTCTTTTTTCGAAAGGTTCTATTACTGATTCACAAATCTCCGGTTAACAAAAAACGCCCCTTCCCCGCACTTTAAAAAGCTGCCTGGAAAGGGCGTTTTTTTAATAATTGGATTCCCGCTTGATTTCCGGATCAATAAAAATGTCCGCTTCGTCAAAACTGGGTGTAGAAAACTCGGAGATCACTGCTCCCTCCGGTCCTGCCTGAAACCAGTGGCGGGTCTGTTCTTTCAGCGTATACTGTTCGCCGGGCCTCAGATAAATTTCATGCCACACGGTAAAATGCTCCTTCCGATGCTCCGGAACTCTTCCCCGCGGCTGCTCCGTAGGCTCCCCGGGAACATAAAGGTAAACCTCTCCCCAACGGCAGCGGAAGGTTTCCTCCTTCCCCTGATAATCCCCCAATTGAGGATGCAGGTGCTCCGGACAAATCTGATACGGTGTCAGCATCATCTCCTTGGCGCACACACGATCCGTATTCACATAGGTAAGAATTTCCGTCCCGATCGTGTCGAACTCTCCTAAATGGTAATCACAGTATTCTATCCGTTTCGCTTCTTCCTCTGTGATGACGATTCCCGCCGCTTTCAATAACTCACGTGCCTTTGCGTTTGCCTTATCAATTTGCTCTCTTGCAGCCACTATTTGACACTCCTTGTTGATTTTTATTGTTTATTATTTTTTCAATCGATTGTAATTATATTGTAAATTGCAGTGGGAAAACTGTCAAGATAAAACACGCTGATTTGAAAAAACATCCCTAATCTCTCTGGCTAAAAAGCTCTATTTCGTCCGGAAAAGGGCTTGTAAAAAACCTCTCTGAACCCCAACGGATAGAGTGAGGCCGGATATCTGGACTGCTGAACCTCCTAATCAGCAGCCTAAAAGAACAGGAAGGAAAAAATTCGATCATAAAGGCAGCGGCTGAAGGAGATAAATGATGCGGCATCTGCTTAATGCTCTAACCTCAATACTTCAGCCTAATTGCAAGGCAAGCTGCTTCGCGCCGTCCCCAAGGAAAGGGTTCGCGTATAATAAAAAGCCTTCTGTCTCAAACGACAGAAGGCTTTTTTCGTTATGATAACTCAGTGAAAACGCCAAACTTATTTGTTGTCAACCTCGACCATATGCTGGATCAGGTTGAGAACCTTGTTGCTGTAGCCCCACTCGTTATCATACCAGGAAACCAGCTTGAAGAAGTTGGCGTTCAGGCCGATACCAGCGGTAGCGTCGTAGATAGAAGTTCTGGGATCAGAATAGAAGTCAGAGGATACAACAGCCTCGTCAGTGTAGCCCAGGATACCCTTCATATAGGTCTCGGAAGCTTCCTTCAGAGCGGCATTGATTTCCTCCATAGAGGTAGCCTTTTCCGTACGGACAGTCAGGTCCACAACAGAAACATCCAGAGTGGGAACGCGGAAAGCCATACCAGTCAGCTTGCCCTTAACCTCCGGGATAACCAGGGCGCAGGCCTTGGCGGCACCGGTGGAGGAGGGGATGATGTTGCCGGCAGCGGCACGGCCGCCTCTCCAGTCCTTCTTGGAGGGAGCGTCAACGGTCTTCTGGGTGGCGGTGGTGGAATGGACGGTGGTCATCAGGCCGTCGACAATGCCGAACTTATCGTTGATCACTTTGGCCAGCGGCGCAAGGCAGTTGGTGGTGCAGGAAGCGTTGGAAACAACCTTCATGTCCTTGGTGTACTTATCCAGGTTTACGCCGCAAACAAAGGTAGGAGTTTCCTTATCCTTAGCGGGAGCGGAAATAACAACCTTCTTGGCACCGGCCTTAATGTGAGCGGAAGCCTTTTCCGTGGTGCAGAATACGCCGGTAGACTCAACAACATACTCGGCGCCGCACTCGCTCCACGGGATCTCTTCGGGATTCATGCAGCCATAAACATTGATAGCCTTGCCGTTTACAACCAGCTTGCCGTTTTCTTCCTTGACGCAGCCCGTCAAATCTGCCATGGATGGTATCATACTTCACCATGTATACCATATAGTCGGCGTCTACGAAAGGATCGTTCACGCCTACAACCTCAAACGTTTCCGGCTGAGCGATAGCAGCACGGAACACCAGACGACCGATACGTCCGAAAACCATTGATGCCAATTTTAATTGCCATAATAATTTGACCTCCTGAGTTTTAAAATCTACTTTTATTCTATAGTATTTCATAACAATTTGCAAGAGCTTGTTACAAAATTAACTATTCTATTGAGGAAATCCGCACATTGCCGGGATTTCTAAGGTTTTTCCATGATAATATTGTGCATATTTTGCACAATATTCAACTCTTTTTTTCGCTGATTTCTTCAATCAGCTGGTTAATATAATCCATATCGATCTCATCGGGATTTTTCGACACAGCCGGCCTGGGAACCGCCTGGGAGGATGCCTTTTCCCAAAGGTCGGACCCGCCCTTTCCCGCATCCGGCTCTCGGCCGGAGAGCGCAGAAGCCGCCGGCGCTTCCTCTTTCCGCGGCTTGTCCTTGAAAGCCGCAGACGGTTCCGGCGTCTTTTCTTTGGAAGGCTCTTCTAAGGCCGTCAGCCGATTTTTGGCGGCGTTCCGCTCCGCGATGATGCTGCTGAAGTAGGTTGCCTGGGGAGTCGGAGGAACTCCCGGACTGCCTGCCTCCTCCTGTTCCTCCCCGCTGATCTGAGCGAAGGGCTGAGGCCGGCTGAGCTGGGCGCTGGCCTGTACCAAAAAGCCCCAGGCTGTACAGCACCAAAGCCAAATCCGCTAAAAACGTCCAGCTTGAGGTCAGGGAGAATCCGTTTTGTACTGCGTCCACCCCTTGAGGCACACAGGCAACCAAGGTAAACAGCACCATCAAAAAGCCCAGCATTACGGTGCGCTTCCCGGTTTTCGGGGTTTCGATGCCTGTAAAAAGCTTAGAAAGGGAGAAAAGAAACATAAGCATTCCCAATACTGACAGCACGCTCAGCATGTTGCTGCTGATGGTGGTCACGTTGGTGTACTCAATAAAGGTCAGCACCACCGCTCTGACGCACACCCACAAAGGAAGCGAGCAAGGCCAGTACAGGCGCCTTGCGGAAGGTATTTCTGCCGGTAAAATGGGACACAGCGGCAACCAAAAAAGCGATCATCCCTAAAACGCCGCAGATAGATAAAATCAAATAACGGAGAGTTCCATGGTCCACTACATAAATCAGCAGATTCGCGCCGGAGTCCGCCGCCATCGCCGCGGCGGCGGCCAGGGCGAAAACACCGGAAAAAATATTTCGGCGGAATTGAAACTCCGAGGTATTTTTACAGCTTGCCGTCATAATCATGATAATGAGGACAAACAGCGCCAAAATCCCTAAGAAGATCTGATAAAGGGATTCGCCGCTTTCAAAAAAAGCCGGTAGCCGGATCGATTAGGTAAACCACCTGGTAAACCCGCAGCGGCACAGCGACAAGTAAGAAAAGCGCGAACGGTATCCATAGGGATTTGATCTTCATATCTTAATCCTCCAAAAAAAGAGAAATTCGTGTTAAAAATGTTTACCAAACTATTTTAACACGAATTTCGGAGTTATGACAACTATTTTTCTCTTTTTTTCAACGGAAGAAAAGAAATCTTATTTTCTTTCATCCAATGGTATGTATTTTTGGCTGTCCACCAGAGACTTATACGCCGGACGGATAATCCGGTTGCTGGTTTCCACTTCCTCAATCCGGTGGGCGCACCATCCGGCGATTCTGGACACCGCGAACATAGGCGTGTACAAATCCTCCGGCAATCCCAGCATTTTGTAAACCAAACCGGAATAGAAATCCACATTGGCTGAGATCACCTTTTTATCCCCTTTCACGTTCAAAAACGCCTTAGGCGCCAGTTTTTCCACCAGCTGGTATAGGGCAAACTCGTCATCCATTCCCTTTTCCTTCGCCAGCCTCTGGGCGTGGGTTTTCAAAATCACCGCTCTGGGGTCGCTCAGGGTATAGATAGCGTGGCCCTGGCCGTAAATCAGGCCGCTGTGATCTCCTTCCTCCTTCCGGACGATCTTTTTCCAAAAAGGCCTCTACCTCGTCCTCGTCTTTCCAGTCCTTAACCTTTTCCTTGACACATTCCATCATCTGCATCACCCGGTGGTTGGCGCCGCCGTGCTTCGGCCCCTTTAAGGAACCGATGGCAGCGGAAATCGCCGCATACGTGTCCGTTCCCGAAGAGGAAAGCACCCGGGTGGTAAAGGTCGAATTGTTGCCGCCGCCGTGCTCGGCGTGGATAATCATCAGCAGATCCAGAAGCTTCGCTTCCTCGTCGTTGAACTTTTTGTCCGGACGGATAGACCTTAAAATAGATTCCGCAGTGGAATGCTCCGGCTTGATGGGATGGAAATACATGCTCTTCTTATCGTAATGCCGCCGCTTTACCTGATAGGCGTAGGTCATAATGGTAGGCATTCTGGCGATCAGGGAAATGGACTGGCGCATAATGTTTTCCAGAGAGGTTTCATCCGGATTGCTGTCGTAAGAATATAGCGCCAGCACGCTTCTGCCCAGCTTGTTCATAATGTCCTTGGAGGGCGCCTTGATAATCATATCCTCGGCAAAATACTCCGGCAGCTCCCGGTAAGAGCTGAGGATCCGGTTAAACTTTTCCAGCTGCTCCCTGGTAGGCTGGGTGCCGAACAGCAGCAGCCAGGCCACCTCCTCGTAGCCAAAACGGTTTTCTCATCGGCAATCAAATAACCGTGGACGTTACATATATGGGTCAATCCCGCCATCACGCCGGTTCCGTCAGGATTCCTTAATCCCCGCTTTACCTGATACTGTTCAAATTGAGCGGGTTCGATATGATTATTCTTTCTAAACTCCTCGCAAAGCAGAGCCAGCTCAGAAGGTTGTTTTTGAAGCACTTTCCAACACCTCTTTCTCTAATTAATTATTAAGTTTATTACAAACCTTATGCAAAGTCAACCTATTTACTTCTGTTTTTGCATTTTTATGAAATTTTATTTTTCAAAAATTCAACAATCAACAAAAAACATTTAATAAATTCACTAAACACACGAAAAATGAATAATTTGATTTATAAACATGTAATTTGAATAGGAGGCTCTCATGAAAGCAAAAGTGGTTTTCTTAATCATTTTATTCCTGCTGATGCTGGCTTTCCCGCCGCAGTAATCGTCTTTTTTCCTCACCGGACGGCGTTTCGGTATACAAAAATCCTTCTCCCTCCAGCGCTCCCCCCTGCCGGCTCTTCCTCTGGGTCCGTCTCGTCCGCAGAAGCTCCGCCGCCATCAGGGACCTCCATGCCTACATCATCCGGTGAAGCCCAGCCGGAGGCCCAGAAGGAGGGAAGCTTTCAGGTTCTGGATGAAAGCTCCGGTAAAATCCAGGAGCTTTCCTACGCTGATTTTTTAGTCGGAGTCGTATCCGCGGAAATGCCCGCCTCCTTTGAAACAGAGGCGCTGAAGGCCCAGGCTATAGCCTCCATGACCTTTTTTCCTAAAGAAAAAGGAAGCTCAGCGGGCCGCGCCGGACGAGGCGCTGAAGGGCGCTGATTTTTCCCTGGATTTTTCCAAAGGAGTCGGGTATTTGACGGATCAGCAGCTTCAGGAGAAATGGGGAGACGCTTACGAGGATAACCTGAAAAGAATAAAGGAAATCTGCCAGGAGGCGCAGAGCCTGGTACTCCGGGATTCGGATGACGCTTTGATCACCGCGGCCTACCACGCTATTTCAGGCGGAGTCACTGAAGCCTCCGCCGACGTATTTTCCGAGGCTCGTCAATATCTGGTAGAGGTACCGAGCCCAGGAGATACTCTGGCTCCCGGATATCAAACTACCGTCATCGTATCCCCGGAGGATTTTAAGGCCAAGGCGACAGCCGCCTGGCCGGATATCAAGCTGGAGGGAGAGCCCCAAACCTGGATAGGGGGGATTCCCAAACCACCCAGGCCGGTCTGGTAAAAACAATGAAGCTCGGCTCCTTGGAGCCAGCCGGCGATGAGATTCGCGAGGTATTTTCTCTGAGGAGCGCCAACTTCGATTTGATTTTCAGTGAAGACAGCTTCTTGTTCACGGTGCGGGGCTATGGCCACGGCGTCGGCATGAGCCAATACGGCGCCAATTTCATGGCCTCCCAAGGAGCCGCCTGCGAGGAAATTCTGGCCTGGTATTATCCAGGCACAAAAATAGAGCGGCTAAGCGCTTAGCCGCTCTATTTTTCTATGGTTGAAATTGATACCAGGCAAATCGGCAGCTTTTCTTCCGAGCTAAACCCAGCCGGTGATGAACAAGCCTACAAGTACCGGTATTCCACGGAATCAAAGACGCCTCGGTCGGTAATCCGAATTTCCGGCAGAACCGGCAACGACAAAAAAGATAACGTCTGGAATGGGTCCAGCTCCTCTGGCATCCCCATTTCCACACATAGCTTTTTCATATTCGCCAAAGCCCTCTGCACCTGTTCTGTCGGTTCCTGTGTCAGCAGGCCGCATACCGGAAGCGGGAGAACTTCGAGCAGCTTTCCATCCCGCGCCAAGCAATAGCCGCCCCCGGCCTTTTCCAGCGCCTGGATGCCCAGCAGTATATCCTGGTCGTTATCCCCCACCGCAATCAGGTTATGAGAATCATGTGCCACCGTAGAGGCAATGGCTCCGTGAAGGAAAAAGCCCTCTGCCACGCCGATGCCCACCCGACCTGTTCCTCGATGCCGCTCCACCACCGCAACTTTCTGAAAGTGCCGGTCAGGCTGGAATTCTCCAGAGGTACAAGGCACCTGGCAGACCCTGTGCCTTGTCAAGATCTGATGGGGGATCACCTGAGCCACGTGAGCTGCGCCGTCGGGGCAGGAGAGGCGGAGCTGTTCCCGGCGCACCGGCCGAAGCTGGACGGTATCCAGCAAAAATCCCGGGACAGTCCGTTTTCCCACGGCGGGCCTTTCTCCCTTCCGGCTTACCAGCTTTCCTTTCCAGTAAACGCTGTCCACGCTCACCTCTTCCAAATCGTCCAGCACCACCAAGTCAGCCTGGTATCCGGAACCTATGGCGCCTAAATGGGAGAGCCCGTACATCCGCGCCGCGTTGAAGCTGGCCATTGCATATGCCTCCGCTGGGTCCATCCCAAGATGAATGGCCTCGCGGATATTGCTGCTGATATGCCCTTCCCGCCGGATATCCTCCACATGCTTATCGTCAGTGCAGAAAGCACACGCTCTGCGGAAACCCGGGAATCCAAAAGGGTGCTGATAAGCGTTTCCCCGTTTTTCGCCCCGGACCCCCTCCGGATCATCAGATTCATTCCGCTCCGCAAGCTGCTCCAAAGCCTCCTCTGGCTCGGAGCACTCATGATCGGTGCTGACCCCCCGCGAGGAGATACGCCTGCAAATCCTTTCCCACCAGTCCCGGCGCATGGCCGTCGATAACTCTATCCTGAAAAGCCCACAGCTTTGCAAGGGCTTTTTCCTCTCCGGCGCAAACGCCGGAAACATTCATAAATTCCCCCAGGCCCAAAACCGAGGGGTCCTCGCGAAGCGGCAGCAAATCCTCCGCCTCCAGCCTCGCGCCGCTGTCGTCAAGCTCCGTGGCCGGCACGCAGGAGGGCAGCATCACATAGCCGTTCAGAGGCAGCCGCTTGATCTCCTCCAGCAGCCAGCGTATCCCCTTTTCTCCGGATACATTGGCAAGCTCATGGGGATCGGCGAGAATCGTCGTGGTTCCAAAAGGTAAAATTTCAGCGGCAAAGGCGGCTGGCGTCAGCATAGACGATTCGATATGAACATGGGCGTCAAAAAAGCCTGGCACCAGATACTTTCCAGTTAGGTCAATTTCCTCCCTGCCCTCATAGCGGCCTACGCCAATGATCCGGTCATCCCAGACAGCCACATCCTGGGTAAGCCATTCCTTGGTAAAAACATTGAGCACAACGGCGTTTTTCAGCACCAATTTTGCAGGGATTTTCCCCCGGGAAGCCTGCAGCATTTCGGTCGATGAGAACATGGCATCTTCCCCCTTCTGAATATTTTGCTTATTTTAGCACACTTCCATTCAAACTACAAGCCGTTTTGTCCATTTTTCAGCCAAAAGCCAGTAACTCCACGGTAAATCGGGGTTGACAAATTTTATTTGATCTGTATAATATGAAGTACACTTCACATGAAGTTAACTTCATATCATTGAGGGAGCCGCTATGAAAAACAAAATCAAAGAGCTTCGGCTTGAGGCAGGTTATACCCAGAAGCAGCTTGCCGATTTGGCGCTTGTCTCTTCCCGTACAATTATTTCCTTGGAAACCGGACAATACAATCCCTCTCTGCTGTTGGCTTATCGGCTCGCCCGGATTTTCAGCACCACAGTGGAAGAGCTGTACTGCTTAGAAGAAAATCTGAAGGAGGAGGACCAAAAGTATGAAAAAGCTGTAAGCTTCCATTTTCTCAAGTTGTGAAAAGGCGAATTTATCTTCTATGGGCTGTTTTGGCTTTGCTTCTGGCTTTTATGGTGCTGGTGGGAGAAAAAGGCCTGATCGATTCCCGGTACACCACCGGCCTTTCCCAGCTTTCCTACAAAGCTCTTTACTTTGGCGGCGTGATTTACACTATTTATAAAATTCACTACAACCGTTCATTGCTAAAAAACAAGGAAAAGCTGCGTCAGGAAAAAAAATTCTGGCCTGGATGAGCGCACCCAATGGGTCCACGAAAAAAGCGGCGGGCCGATTATGGATATTTTTCTGCTTTGCCTGGCGGCCGCCGCCTGCGCCTTATCCTTTGTCGATATCAGCGCGTTTAATACCGCTGTTTCCATTTTATTTTTTGCCGTTCTTTTAAAAATTGCCGCATATTTCTACTACAAAAATAAATAAGGCAGAAAAACGCTTAGAAAGCCCTTTAAGAAAGTCTGTAAACTGAATACAAGCTATTTCGGATAAGCTTAAATGAATTTCCATTTTTTAGCCTGCGAGATTTTTCAATTTTATTTGGAAGCCGCTTATCCGCTTCTTTATTGCTTCAGCCGGCAGGCGGCGCAGCCTGCGTAAAAAGGGAAGCGGGCTGGAGAAAAGCCCGCTTCCCTTTTTGTTATGATTTCTTTTCTCCGCCGCGAATGGTAACCCGGCGGATTTTTCCGCTGATGGTTTTGGGAAGCTCGTCCACAAACTCCACCACACGGGGATATTTATAAGGAGCGGTTTGACGCTTCACATAGGTCTGCACATCCTTTTTCAGCTCCTCAGAAGGCTCGTAGCCCTTTGCCAGCACAATAGTGGCCTTAACCACCTGTCCACGGATAGGATCCGGCGTGCCCGTAATGGCGCATTCCAGCACGTAAGGCAGTTCCATGACTACGCTCTCGATTTCGAACGGCCCGATCCGGTAGCCGGAGGATTTAATAACATCGTCGGTACGGCCAACATACCAGAAGTAGCCGTCCTCATCCCGCCACGCGGTGTCGCCGGTGTGATAAATATCGTTGTCCCACACGGTTTTTGTCAGCTCCGGATTTTCGTAATACCCGTCGAACATACCGCAAGGCTTTCCATCCCCTGTCCGCAGCACGATCTCTCCTACGGTGCCAGGCTCCACGGTATTGCCCTCATCGTCAATTAAATCCACATGGTATGCCGGAGAAGGCTTGCCCATAGAGCCGGGTTTCGGCTCGGTTCCCACCGGATTGAACAGGGTCAGGGTTGTTTCCGTCTGGCCAAAGCCTTCCATCAGCTTTAAGCCTGTAGCCTTATAAAACTGGTTAAATACCTCCGGATTCAGAGGCTCGCCGGCGATGGTGGCGTGGGTGATGGAGGACAAATCGTACTTGCTCAAATCCTCCTTGATGAAAAAGCGGTACATGGTGGGAGGTGCGCAGAAAGTGGTGATGTGGTATTTCGCAAACAGGGGCAGCAGCTCAGAGGGTGTAAACTTGTCAAAGTCACAGACAAAAATTCCCGCCTCCATAAACCACTGTCCATACAGCTTGCCCCACATGGCCTTCATCCAGCCAGTATCGGACAGGGTCAAATGCAGGCCGTCAGGCACTACATTATGCCAATATTTCGCGGTCATAATGTGCGCGATGGGATAGGTATAATCATGCCAGACCATTTTGGGCATACCGGTGGTGCCAGAGGTAAAATACAGCAAAGCATAGGATCTGCAGCGGAGGTCTCCGCCCGTTCAAAGGTATCCGGCTGGCTTTCCAGCTCCTTGGAAAAGTCTACCCATCCTCGTGGGCGCCGTGAACGCCGATTTTCACCTTAACAGTGGGGGATTCCGGAAACGCCGCATCCGCATGGTCCATAACCTCGCCGTCAGTAGTACAGATGATTCCCTTCACGTGAGCCGCGTTGAACCGGTATACCAGGTCTTTCTTGGTCAGCAGATTCGTAGCCGGAATACCTACCGCTCCAACCTTGTGAAGTCCCAGAAGGGCAAACCAAAACTCATAGTGCCGCTTCAGAATCAGCACCACTGTGTCCCCTCTGCCGATTCCTAATTTCGTGAATAAATTCGCCGCCCGGTTGGAGTATTTTTCCAGGTCGGAAAAGGTAAAGGTATGCTCCTCTCCCTTGTCGTTGCACCAAAGCATTGCGCGCCGTTCCGGCTCGGCCTGAGCGATCACATCGATGACGTCGTAGGCAAAATTGAAATTATCCTGGTAAACCGGCTTGAAATCGACCAGTTTCCCATCGTAAAAAGGTCTCCCGGCAAAATTTTTGATGAATATTAAGCATTCTCATGGTCCTCCGCTTCTTCCTCAACTCGGCGCATAACAATGGCTAAAAGGTGCAGGGCTCGCCGCCGGCAGCGATCATGCCGTGGCCCCGGCCGGAATCGTAATAAATAGCGTCGCCCGGCTTCAAGATCTCCACATGGTCTTCCATTCTGGTTTTCAATTGGCCGGAAATGATAAAATCAAACTCCTGGCCGGAATGGGTTGACAGCGGGATCGGCTGATCCTGCTCCTCCTCAAAATAGGGGGCGGTCACCAGGAAGGTTTCGGCAATCTTATTTTTAAACCGATAATTTAAATGCTCGTACTTAAACCCGGCTCGGCGCTTGATATCCAAGCCCTCGCCCTTTCTGACGATGGAGTAGAAGGAAAGCCTGGGATTTTCCCCGTCAGCAGCTCCACAATATCCACATCCAGCTTATCGGCGCATTTATACAGAAAGGTAAAGCCAAAATCCTGCTCTCCATTCTCATGCTTCAGGTATTCCTCCAGCTCAACGCCGGCGGCCTCAGCCATCTCCTCCGGGGTGATATCCATCATTTCCCGCAAGCCCTTGATTCTCTCTGCTATTTCTACAATTCGAGTTTCCATTTTTTTGCCTCCTGCCTTTATAGTATATTCATGGTGAACGCCGCTTTAAAGCTGAGCTCAGGCTCCAGCAGCTTCATTCCCCCGCTTCCTTTCAAAGCAGTCGTCTTCATCCTGCGCGGTGCCGCAGCCCGTCCAAGGCTCCAGCGCTACAAAAGGCGCGTCATTCTTTGCGGACCAAATTCCCAAATAGCGGAAATCCCCATATTCCATTTCCACTCCCCGCCCGGTAAGAATACTGTAAAGCTTCACCTGCCGGGAATTAGTATTTTCACAAATCAGAGCATCGTCATAAAAGAGGCCATGAGTCAGCTTTAGCTTTCTCTCGTGATCCAGGATTCGCTTTGTCTGGGAAAAGTCTAAAAAGCTTGGAACCGGGAAGAAATTTCGGACAGTCGATCACTTCCTCTTTCTCAAATTCCACTACCCAGTTTTCAAACCGGTCTTCGCCGCTCACAGGAACCCGGAACGCGGGATGGCCTCCCACCACAAAGGGCATGGGACGATCCGACAAATTGGTCACTAAAAATTCCACCGTCAGCCTGGTATCCTCCAGGCGATAGGTCACCCGGAGATCAAAGTCAAAGGGGTATTGACGCTTGGTAGCCTCATCAGCTTTCAGCGAGAACACCGCCATCTCGTTCCTGGTAATCACCGGGGTAAATTCCCTGTGCCGGGCAAAGCCATGCTGCGCCATGGAATAGGCCTTTCCGCCTATCACCGCCCTCTCGTTCCGCAAGGCGCCTACAATAGGAAATAAAATGGGCGCCTGCCCCTTCCAATAAGCAGGATCCCCTTGCCAGAGATACTCGGTATTTACCACATCCTGGTACGAAACCAACTGAGCGCCAAGGGTATCGATTTCAGCTACCGCGCCTTTACTGATTAATGTTACCCGCATACTGATCCTTCCCTGATCACAGATTGGGCCCTGACAGCCCTCTAAGGAAAAATTATAACATAAAACCCAGGTAAAAAAAAAAAAGAATTTCTCTTCTTATTCTCTTACTTTTCCAGGAAACAGAAACGCCAAAAACAAAATACTGTGGATTATGATTGTTTTTATGCCTTTCAAACAGGCGGCCGCCGCTCTGTCAGAAGCTTGCACAGCTTGGCCGTCCGATACGCTGTCGCCCTGCATGGCCAGATTTTTGGCTGGGGCCGTGCCGATTGAAGATGGTTTTTAACAGCCGCCTCATTTTGCCCTGCTCCACACTTAAAACTAACTATTTTACGCCCCGTCTCCACTGATAGGTCCTCCGGCCGACACTGAGAAAGCCGGCGATGGTTTTCTCACCGCATAGAGAAAAGGCCTGCCGTCCTGCGGACGGCAAGCCTTTCACGCGTTTTTCATTTATTTAGTTCCCCTAAGCTGTGAAAGCCTTGTTCTAAGCACTTTCACAATATAAGGATTCTTTTTCACATAGAATACAATCACGGCGCCAAACAGCACCAACGAGCCAAACAAAACACCCAGCACGATAGAAGTCGTCGTGTTAGAAGAAGCTCCTTCATCGATTTCAGTGATCGCCGCGGCCTGCACCGTCATATCAGTATTTCTAGCATAGGTAGGGCCGAGATCCAGAGAATTAATCACAGCGTCGATCGCAATCCGAACCGTCAAGTCGGCAACTCCGGTAACCCGCAGGCCGTTTTCTTCCTCGAAGCTCTTCACCGCTTGCTCCGTCGCCTTATCAAAGGTTCCGCTGGCGCCGCCCTGATAGAGATCAAGCTTAGCAAGCTTCATCTGCAAGGCTTTAACGTCGTCTCCTACATAACCGAGCTTTAGGTTGTCCGCCTCAGGAGAACGAAGCGCCTTGTCGGAATAAAGAACATCCTTCATGGCCTTGTCTACAATTCCGGTAGCCTCCAGGCTGTTAGTGGTTTGATATTCCTTTACCGCCGCTTCTGTAGCGTCATCAAAGGTTCCGGAAGCGTCGCCGATCATATAGCGCAGCAGGATCAGGCGGTTTTGCAGCTCTGTGACTTCCTCACCCGCATCGCCCTTTTTAATGACGGCGGCCTCGGGATTAGAGGGAGCGTCAGAGGCTTCCAGCTTACTTCTGGTGGTATTGTCGTAAACACCGGTAGATTCCAGGCCTACCACAGTTTGGAACTTAGCAACCGCAGCCTTGGTCTGGTCGCCGTAAAACCCGGTAGTCTCGCCGGTCATATATTGAAGCTGAATCAATTTTTGCTGAATCGTGTGAATTTCTTCCGCAAACTCTCCGCCCTCATAAACAGCGGGCAGATTGCTGGGCGCGCTGTCGGAATACAGCAGGGCCTCGGTATCCGGGTCGAGAATCCCAGTGGCCTCATAGCCAGCCTTGGCCTGGAAGGCCTTCAGACATTCCGCAGTATATTCTCCAAAATACTCTGTAGCCCCGTCGTTAAAATAACCAAGCTCAGCCAAGCGCTGCTGAAGCTTCGCAACCTCCGCGCCGGAGGAGCCTAACTGGAGATAAACCGGCTCAGCGGGAGTATCTTCCACATAATCAGCACCGCCGCCGGAAGGATTGGAAGAGCTTCCCGCGCCGACGGAAGGATCTACCGTAACGGTAGCGTCGCCGTAATCTACGCCGTATACATAGAACCAGTTTGTCCAGCCCATGCTGGAAACAGAGCCATAGCAAACGCCAGACCCATAATCTCTCGCGTCAACGCACATCCTCCGCCCGCCCACATAAACGCCCATGGCCAGGCATTATAAGTCCGGGAATTTCAGCCGATACTGCCGGTCTGAGGAGACATGGCCATCATATCTGAACGGATTCCGCCGACTCCATAATAAGTAAATCAAACCGGAGCAATCCACCGTCCGTCGGCCCAGCCCTCATTGTACGGGTCATCGCATGAGCGGCCAATCCCGCGCCAGTAGGTCCGTCGGCCTTTGCTGTCTGGCTTGTCCCGAACACTCCTACAGGCACCATCACCGCCAGGGATAACACTACCGCGGCAAATCTCTTCATTCTGCTCTTTACTCGGCCCATTCCAAATTGCCTCCTTAACCTTTCTCTCTCCATATCAAAACACAAAATCATGTAAATTTCACAGGAAAATAAAAATTACAATCTGTAACAAATTGGTTACAGTTTATCACAAAGTCGTAATAATTACAACCTTTCCGGGCTTGAAAGGGGAAAAATTATGATTATGCCTAATTTTTTTTTTTTTTAAACAAAATCAATAATTGTATTTTCCAATAAGAAATTTTAAATCGTTTCCTGTCGAATATCTTTTAAGCAGAGCCGCTAATCCCATAAAAATCAAGCAAAAAAAAGCGCCGCGGAACGGTCCTAAACCACTTCGCCCGCCAGAATGAAGCAGTACTGCCATTCTAAAGCTGCTGAAGCCATTTATTACCCTTCTGCGGCGCTTTGGCTATAATAGGCTTTCTCAGCCGATTACGCCTTTTTTCAGTGTGATGTTCGCATACCGGGCTGTTTCACCGGTAGCCACTACACAATACGCTGTATCTGTATGGCCGTAAAAATCAAAGCGCTCCAGATACTCGATCTTATCCTCGCCTACATCATGCTTAGCGAGGATCTTTTTATACTCCTCCACTACTTCAGGTACATAGTCATCCCCGGGTACCACCTGCATCAGCTTAACTGGCTGCGTCACAAAGGTGTCAATGGGAAACAATTCCAAGACCGCATCCAACAGGGCAGGAATCGGAATCCCATCCGCCCGTACCACATACGAAGCTTTGCTGGATTCCGCAGGGAAATTGGCGTCGCCAAAGGCGATAACATCTCCATGTCCCATTTCCGCCAAAATCTTCAGCAGCTCCGGAGAAATCAACGGAGAAATTTTTTTCAGCATCTTTACCCTCTCCTTTTACTTTCCTATCTTTCTTATATAAATAGATATCGTATAATACAGCCTATTCCATCTCTTCAGAACTTTTACTCTGTTAAAAGCCAAAACCCTTACCAAGACCCCAAGTCCCAGCTATTGTCACCCTCAGGGCTGGTAGACCCTCTGACAATGAGCTCTGTGCCAAGCAGCAGCGTCTCGCCGTCACCGGCCGCTTTGCCCTCGATCCGCTGGAGAAGCCTTTTCGCAGCCGCGACGCCCATATCATAGTTGGGAACCCGTACGGTAGTCAGCGGCGGGCTTACCAGAGTGCTTGGGAAAATATTATCAAATCCTGCCACCGCAATTTCGCCAGGAATGGCTTTTCCTGCTTCTTGGATCGCCCGAATCGCGCCGATTGCCATCTGGTCGTTCGCAAAGCAAACACCGCGGAAATTTTTTCTCCGGTTTGGAACAGCCGGCGCATTGCCTGGTAACCGGAAAGAGGTAAAAAATCCCCTTTACCACCAATTTTTCGTTGAATGGAATCCCGTTCTCTTTTAAGGCGTCCTGATATCCCAGCAGCCGCATCCGGCTGACTGATACATAATCAGGCCCCACAATGTGAGCGATCTCCCGCCGGCCGCATCCGATCAAATGCTCTACCGCTTTTCTGGCGGAAAGGCGGTTATCCACCATGACAGTATCCACCCTGGCGGCGCTGATCTTATGCTCCAAGAGCACCACTGGAATGTGCTTTCTGGAATTTCCCAGAGCATTGAGCCCTTTTTACATACTTTTCCTGCTTCGGATCAGAGTATTCCATAATGATCCCATCCGCCTTGGTCGCGACTAGATATTTCACACATCTTTTTTTTTCTGTCTCCAGGCTGCCTCCGCTGTCCAGCACGTTCATCACGCATCCCGCTTCAGACACTGTATCCTGAATTCCTTTCAGCATGGGGCCGAAGAAAACCCGCTGAAAGGAAGAAATCACCACGCCGATAGTATTGGTCCGGCTGTTCCGCATTCCCTGGGCGATGGGACTTGCATGATAGCCAAGCTCCTTCACCGCCTTCAGCACCCGCTCCTCCAAAGCCGGACTTACAGTCTTTTTCCCAGTCATTACGTTGGAAACCGTGGAAATAGACACCCCCGCCAGCTTTGCCACATCTTTAATATCAGCCATAAATCCGCCCCTTACTGAGGCGGAGCAGGCTTATGAAAAACCTGCTCCGCCATTCCGTGCTAATTGAATATTGCTAAACGAAAAGCTTAGTCCATAGAAACCTGAGGCATTTCAGGATGATTCGGGCCAAAGTGCTTCAAGATAACCAAAGGCTCGCAGATGGAGTTGTTGGTGATCTTTACTCCAGCGGCAGCGGCCTTTTCACCTACGAAAAATTCGTCGGCGCTCAACTGCCCAAAGCGGAGCATACCGGCGGTCTCGCACTGGTAGCCGCCGATGGTGCCGAAGCCCTGGGTCAGAATGCAGCCATAAGCGCCGCTGTCCTTAATGGTAACCGTCTGGCCGGGATATACGGTCAGCTCCTTGGCGCCCACATAGGGGTTGCCATAGGCGATCCATTTCTCCTCATAAACACCGTCTTCCTTAGAATCCATCACCGGAGGACGGAAGTAGTGCTTCTTATAATGAGGATCCACATTGGCTTCCCAATCCATCAGGTTCATGACGGCGTCAACGTCATCCTGCTCTTCCTCAGGCAGGCGCTCCACCAGGTTCTTGATATCGTAAACCTCGCCGGACGCCACGTTTTCGAAGACAGAGTTTACGTCGCTGTTCCACTGAGGCTCATAGGTTAAGTAAGAGCCAGGCGCATGTACAACTCCCGGAGGCGTATACCAGCCAGTACCAAGTTCAATGCGGTAAGCCCTGGAAAGCTCGGTGATCCGGTTGTCTCCGGTCTTATATTGGAGCAGACGCTCTCTGACTTCTTCCTTGGTGCAGTCGGGGTCAAAGCCGAAATAAGTCACCGGAAAACGTCCGGGATAGTTGTTGTACTGTCTCGGGAAGTAATAAGCCTCCGGCTTGCCTTGCCAGCCAATACGAGCCGCGGCGTCGAAGTCCAGATGGAGGTGATGGAACAGGGGCAGCTCATTGTCGAAGAATTTCGCGTACATCGGCCAAGTGCCGTATTTCTTCAAAAATTCCTCGCCGATCAGCTCGGCGCCTAATTCCTCTACAGCGTCCTTCAAAAGGAATTTCTCCTCGGGAGTGGTGCCGTAGGAAACATAGCTCATACCCTCGTCGGGAGCGGCCAGAGGGCCGTTGGCGGCCTGGATCACGCTGGAAAACCAACGCTCCTTCATTGGACCGCGGGCAGTACCCAGGGCAAAATAATCGTCCGGATGCAGACGAAGCCGCTTGCCGGGCTGGGAATTATTTCTGGGAACAAACGTCGGAATCAATTTAAAAATTCCGCCGTTTTTTTCAAAGGTCTCGCGAATGATCTGTGACTGGCTCATGAAACATTTTCTCCTTTCTAATAAAAAAACGTTTTACCACCAATATTATTTATAACACCTTTTCCCCGCCCTGTCAATTATCCTTGAATCAAATTTTATGGCTTTTATTTTGGATAATCTGTCAGGAAGCCGTTACATTTTTATCAGGGATTTTTCCGCTTTGATCGGCTGGAGCGCTCTCCCAGCCTCTGAGAAATTCCTTCCCGGAAAAACGCGGGCAGACGGAGCCGAAAGCCTTTTCGCCTTTCTAAAAAACAAAGCACCCTTGCCGGCAGGAAAAATCCGCTGAGCTTTGCTGGGAAACCGGCTGAGCTGTGAAAGGCGGCCTGGCTGTTTTAAGCCTCCCGCTCCACACAAGGATTCATAAGGCAAGAATCCCAAGGAACTTCTTGCCAAGGCTGCCGTTCAGTTTTATAATGGAAAAAGAAATCTGTGAAAAAGGGGTGTTCTAATGAAATTTATGGAGGTCAGCAGCGCTGGCGGAACCATACGCATGTCCAAAATCGTCAAAGGAGCGGATTATTTCGGCACAACGATTTCCGAAGATACCGCCTTCGCCTTGCTGGACCGGTATTTTGAGCTGGGCGGCAACACGATCGATACCGCCAGAATCTACGGCCAGGCGGATCCCGCCGATCCTGACGGTCCCACCTACAGCGAAGGAATAGTAGGCCGCTGGCTAGCCTCCCGCGGTATGAGGAAAGATGTCGTGCTGGTGACCAAGGGCTGCCATCCAGACCGCAGCTGCGTTACTAAGAGCAGAATCTGCAAGCAGGTGCTCGATCAGGAGCTGGAAACCAGTTTTCCGAATTAAAGGTGGATCTGTAGATATTTATTTTCTCCACCGCGATAACCCCGATATGCCGGTAGGGGGAAATCATGAATATGCTGGATGAGCATGTAAGAGCGGGGGAAAATCCGCGCTTTAGGAGCTTCAATTGACCGTCCAGCGAATCGACCAAGCAAACCAATGGGCTTTGGCGCACGGGAAAACCCCTTTTACTGTTTCGCAGATTCAATGGGGGCTTGCCGCCACTACGCCAGCGGCCTGGGGTGATCCTACTTTGGTCGCAATGAACGATTCGGAATATGCAGGCTATGTAAAAAATAAAATCCCTGTTATGGCTTTCGCCTCGCAGGGCGGCGGCTACTATTCCAAAAAGCTTATGGGACTTCCCTTAAAGGATAAGATCCTCCGGCGCTATGAAAGCTCTAAAAATCAAGCGCGCCTGCCAATCGTCAAGCGGATCGCCGAGGAAAACAGCTGTACCCCCGCCGCCGTCTGCATGGCCTTTCTGACCTCAAATCCCTTGCAGAGCGCCGCCATCGTAGGCTGTTCCACTGTAGCTCAGCTAGAGGACAGCATGTCCCTCTGTGATCTGACCCTAACGGAGAGTCAGCTGGAGGCGCTGCAAAACCCAGCTGGCTGACACGCTCAGATGCTTCCGCCTCAAAAAGGCCGGACAGTATTACTGTCCGGCCTTTCTTCTTTTTCCCCTAACAATCCAGCCAGGTAAGCAAAAGCCGATGCTATTGAACGCCGTTTTCCTCTACCCTGCAAACCGTCAGGATCGTTCCAGCCACTGTGAAGCCAATCTCAAATCCGGCAAACGTCATGCCGTAAACCCGATTCGGCTCATTCTGATATCCGGGCCGGGGATCCTGCGCCAAAATTTCCAGAAGTCCCTCCCTGCAGCCCTGAGGAAGCCTCTCTAAAAGTTCTTGAGGAAATTCCACATGGAGCGCCGGTTTATTTACAGCTCCGGTGAAGCCTTCCAGCGCTTCAGGATGGGAATCACAGTAGGCGAGATAAGGCTTAATATCAAAAATCGGGCTGCCATCCATAAGATCCGCGCCGGCTACATACAAAACCGGCCCAAAAGCCGTGTGAAGCCCTACCTTTTCCAGCCGGACACAGGATAATCCAATGGCATTGGGGCGGAATGGCGAACGAGTCGCGAAAACGCCCATTCTGGTATTTCCTACCAGCCGGGGAGGCCTCACAGTCGGAGACCAATTCCGCCTCACCGCCTCAGAAAACTGCCAGAGCAGCCATATGTGGGAATATCCATCCAACCCCCCGGAACGCGTCAGGGTTCCGAAATTCCGGTTCAAACACAATGGTGGAAATCAAGGAATCAACAAGCCCGCTTTGCCGTGGAATCCCAAATTTTGAGGAAAAATCATTGTGAATACGTGCGATTATCCGCATCGGCATCTCTTTAGACATAAAAAATCACCTCAAACGCAAAGCTCATAAAAAGCATAACTATTATACCAGCGGCAGCCGCAATGCGCAAACAGCGCCTTTCCCTGCCGGAGCGGCTCAGGCACAGATCGGCTTCGGCCGGCGCGGCCCTTATCCTTTTCGCGCCCTCTCCGCCTTGTCCGTCCATTCATTTTCCCGAATTTCTTTCTCTATCAGCCGTACCAGTTCGTGGGGACACATTCCCAGCGCGTTGGCTATTTTCCAGACAGTTTCAAAATTCGCCTGTTTGCTTTGCCATTTTCAATCATCGCCAAATGGCTTCTAGCCAAGCCCGCCAAGCCGCTGGCAATTTCTTGGGATAATTGCTTCTCCTTTCGGACACGGCGCACCACTCTGCCGACAGCGTAACGGTTATATTCTATCATCGCAGACAACCCCTTTGCTTTAGTGTACGGAGAAAAAGCGCAAGTTATGTCTCCGATGATAGACAAACCAAATTTTGTGTGCTATAATAGACAAAACGATATGGGGAGGAGAACTGCTATGCTGAATGAAAAAAAGCGGCATCTGGATCAAGCTATACAAGCTGTGTATCATAATTATTTTTATTCTCTGCTTCCCAGGATGCTTTTTCCTGGGGACATTACTGAGGCTTACCGGCTTTTCTTACTTTTGCTGTATCTTTTAGGCCTATTCGTAGGAATCCTTCAATGGATTTTGAATATGCTGATCTTAAATCTTGTTTCCAATCTCCAAATTCTTCGTGAAATAGAAGAAAAAAGCGAGCAGCGCCGGGAAACCTGGGCGGAAAAACGGGTGCTGCGGCCTATCAAATAATCGTAGGGCATGGCGCCTGGCCTCAGTCTTTTTATCATAACAGGAATAAGAAAGGCAGAAACACAGAATTGTGTTTCTGCCTTTCGTGTATGCGCAGCCAGCAGCTTTTAAAGCTTTGTTTTTCACAACGAACGTTGCCGCACCCTCATCTCAATACCGTTTTAGCGGCCGCTCCGGGCCGTTTCGTTAACCGCCGCATTCAAAGCATTTAATAATATATTTAACTCTTCCGAAGGCAGGTAGCAAAAGCTTCGCACGGCGCGAAGAGGCAGGCTCAGGATGATCTGCCGCGTCATTTCGTCGGATTTGGGCTTTCCGAAAGCCTTCCACAGCTGATCCATATACTTTGAAAACACTTTTTCCGCTTGTGGATTCGCAACAATATCTCCGATCACCGTATTGGCTTCAATCCGTTGAACAGCCCCGCTGGTATTTTCCATACAAACCGTTTTCGAAAGCCTAATCTCTCTTGAGGATGAGCCGATTAATATCTCATACTCTCCGGACGCGGCATACCAATCTTTCCGCTCCGGATGATACCAGGCGAATGCCCGTTTGGTTAATTCCATTTTTATCGTTTTTTCTTCACCGGGGCTGAGCGCCACCTTAGCAAAGTGTCTTAGCTCTTTTTCCGGTCGGACCGCACTTCCGGTATGATCTGACACATAAAGCTGTACAATCTCTTTTCCCGCGGCAGCGCCGGTATTTTTCACTTTAAATGTAACAGTCAGACAATCCGTGTCTTTTATTTGATCACTACTGAGCTTTAGGCCGCTGTATTCAAAGGTCGTGTAGGAAAGGCCGTGGCCAAAGGGATAGCGCACCGCCATTTTTTTGCTGTCGTAATACCGGTAGCCAACAATCTTGATAGCGCACCGTATTTCCGTCCCCGGAAAATTGAGATAAGAGGGATTATCCTCCAAGCGGAGCGGAAAAGTTTCCGCCAGCTTGCCGCTGGGGTTCGCCTTGCCAAACAGCAGGTCAGCCGCGGCCTCTCCCACGGCTTCTCCGCCAAGATACATCTCCAAAATCGCCTTTGCCTGTTTCTCCCAGGGCATCTCCACCGGAGAGCCGTTGTGCAAAGACTATAACCAGATTAGGCTGCACCCGGCTTACCCTTTCGATTAAATGATTTTGCTGTTCCGGCAGTCTCATATGCCGCCTGTCATAGCCCTCAGACTCATAAGCGTCCGGCAGTCCCGCAAATATGACCGCCGCATCTGATTTAGCGGCCAGCGCCACCGCTTCTTCCGCCAGCTCCTCCGCCGCGCTGTCATCCAGCGTATAGCCCATAGCGTAAGAAACTCCATTCAGCAATTCCCAGGCGCCTTTTACTTGATAAGGATTGATATGGGAGCTTCCCCCGCCTTGATACCGGGGTTCCTTCGCAAACTGACCGATCAACGCGATCTTTTTACCTTCCTTTAAGGGGAGAAGCTGATCCTCGTTCTTCAAGAGCACCGCCGATTCCAGCTCAATTCTTTTTGCCAGCTCATGATGCTCCTTATAGGGAAAAACGGTATTGGTTTTGTTCTCCCAGTAAGCAAATATCCTGCTGAGAATTCTTTCTACCGCGGTATCCAATACGCTTTCATCAAGCCTCCCTGATTCTACCGCTTTGATAATTTCCTCGTCATTCACGCCGCTGCTGCCAGGCATCTCTAAATCCAAGCCCGCCTTCAGGCCCTCCACCCGGTCGTTGACTGCGCCCCAATCCGACATAACATACCCGTCAAATCCCCATTCGTCCCTGAGAATATCTGATAACAGCTTTTTTATTTTCAGAGGCGTAGACCCCGTTAATTCTGTTATAGGAACACATTACCGTCCATGGTTTAGCTTCCTTGACAGCCGCCTCAAACGCAGACAAATAGATTTCTCTCAAAGCCCTTTCATCCAGCTCGGACGAGCAGGACATGCGGCGGAATTCTTGGTTATTGACCGCAAAATGCTTAATCGAGGTTCCTACTTGTTTGGACTGTACACCGGAAATATAGCTTTTGGCCAATTCCGAGGCTAAATATGGATCTTCGGAAAAATATTCAAAATTCCGTCCGCACAGAGGGGAACGCTTAATATTAACCGCCGGTCCCAACACTATGGAAACGTCCTCAGCCTGGCATTCCTCTCCGATCGCTTCCCCCAGCTCCTGAAGAAGTCCGCGGTCAAAGGAGCAGGCGGAGGCGCACGCCGCCGGAAAACAGACCGCCCTCTTACTGCCGTTCAAGCCCAAATGGTCAGTCTTATCCTCCTGCTTTCTCAATCCATGAGGACCATCGGATACCATTACCTCCGGAATCCCCAAGCGCTCCACCGATTTCAAATGCCAGTTATCCTTTCCTGAGCACATCCCGGCTTTTTCTTCCAAAGTCATTTCCGATACGATTTTTTTGATCTCCTTTTGATTCATCCATCTTCACTGCCTTTCCAAAATTATAAAACTATTTTTACCTTTGGCGCAGGCACCCTGCCGCTAAAATCCCTTTTTGAATTTACCGAATAAGGAACTAAACCAATCATGGGGTCATCTGGCGGAGCTTGATAGGAATATCGTCTCAAAAGCATTTCTCTATATTTTATTTCCATAATAGCACACTTTGGAATAAAGAGATATACAAATTGAACTATTTATCTTACAACTGACAGCTTCTTAATCATTCAAACATTACGCCGCTGGTCCCAGCAAGCACGTTTTTACAGGCCGCCGCGCAATAAACTTTTTCGCTTTTTACAAAATAGTACACCGTTCCTAACACATCAGCCAGCAGCCAACCGATAGGCACCGACCACCAAATCCCCGCTATGCCGAACGCCGGTATGGCGGAGAGCGCATAAGCCAAAGCCACCCGGATGCCGAGAGACGCAATGGTGAGCACAACGGACATCCCAGGTTTTGCAAGAGCGCGGTACAGTCCATAGAACAGGAACAAAATACCGATTAAGAAATAAAACGCTCCTTCTATATGAAGGTAGCGTACCCCTTCTTCAATAACGGCGGTTTCCTCGGCATTGATAAAAAGGGTCATCAAGGGCTTGGCAAAGACAAAAACACAAAAAGAAACCATGAGGCTAAAGGCAACAGACGCAGTCAAAGCAGCACGGATTCCCTTTTTGATGCGTTCAGTCTGTTTTGCGCCATAATTCTGCGCAGTAAAAATAGAAAACGCATTGCCAAAATCCTGAACAGGAAGATAAGCAAAGGCGTCAATTTTTACAGCGGCGGCAAAAGCGGCCATAATGGTAGTGCCAAAGCTGTTAACCAAGCCCTGAACCATCAAAATTCCTAGATTCATGATAGATTGCTGCAAGCAAGTCAAGGCCGAAAAGCCTGTGATTTCTTTTACACGGCTCAGGCGAAAGCGAACCTTTTTATCTCTTCTTAAAAGTTCAGGATATTTTATTCTTGTGTAAACGGCAATTCCAATACCGGAAACATATTGGGAGATCACAGTGGCTTCCGCCGCTCCGGCCGCTCCTCGGTTTTAATCCCGCTACAAACCATAAATCCAACGCAATATTTAAGACAGCCGAAACCGCTAGAAACAACAGCGGCACTACAGAATTCCCCAGTGAACGCAGTAGAGAGGTAAAAAAATTAAACAAAAAAATTCCGGCCAGCCCTATAAAAAATTACGCTTAAATATTCCCGCATCATGGCAACCAGATTGGCGGGAGTGCGTAGAATCCAAATGATCCAGTCAAGCCCCATAAAGACGGCGGTATTTAGCAGAGCCGTCACAATGCTCAGGAGAACAAAAGAAGCAAGTATTCCCTCCTTCAGTCCTAGTTGATCCTTTTGGCCAAAACGAATGGAGAATACTGTTCCGCTTCCCATGGCAAGTCCAAGCAAAATAGAGGTCAGAAAAGTCATTAAAGAAAAAGCAGAGCCAACGGCAGCGAGAGCGCCTGCTCCCAGAAACCGGCCCACAATCAGCGTATCCGCGATGTTATAGCACTGCTGCAGAAGATTTCCAAAAATCATAGGGACCGCAAAACGCAGCATTGTTTTTATCACAGGCCCTTGTGTTAGATCTTCTTTCATCATATCCTCTTAATTTCGATTCGAAATATTTATATTAACATTCGTAATACATTGTAGATATAAACTTATTAATTGTCAAGATATAATCCCGCAATCCGATTGACTTCTTTCACATAATAACTATAATAGCCGTATAAGGAATACATAACACAAGGAGATGAACAGCCGTGTTTTTTTAGATGGCTTGGATGAATTAGACCAGCAAATCGTGAAGCTGCTGATCCGAAACGCCCGGATGTCTTATTCGGAGATAGGACAAAAAATCGGGATCTCACGCGTAGCAGTGAGATCCCGTGTCCAGGCCCTTGAACAGGCTGGGATTATTGAAGAATACACAACGGTCATCAATCCGCAGAAGATCAGCGGAGCAATTTCCTGTTATTTTGAAATAGAAACGGTGCCGGACACGCTGCCGGAGGTTGCCGCGCTTCTGGAAAAACGATACCGTCACACAAATTTATCGTGTGACGGGAAAAAGCAAGCTCCATGTTCACGCAGTCGCTTCGTCCAGTGAAGAAATGGAAGAATTGATGTACGGGACGATGGACAAGCTGCCCGGCGTAGTAGAATGCAGCTGTAATATGATATTTTCCAGAATTAAGGATATTAAAGGCTTGCGGCTTTAACCCTGTTGGATGAATTCACAGAAGCTTGTCCGCCCGATGCGCCGCTGCCCGGCATAACGCGGGCTTCCGGCTTAAGCGGTGTCCATCCCGCAATAAAAGCCAGAGGAATTGCACCGCGGGTTTGCTAGGCGTCGGGCTGCCTTTCTTTTCTTTTATCCAGAACCTTTTTCATCACGGATAAATAGACCATTATCGAAACAAGAGGGCCGGCAACATCTGAAATAGGCTCCGCAAAAAACGCGCTTTCAGCGCCCCATATTGCCGGAAGAAGAAACAGCGCGGCAAAATATACCAGTTTCCGCCAGAAGGACAGCGGAAGCGAATACTGCACTTTTCCGATGGCTGTAAACCCATCCACAATCTCGTACTGAATCCCAAGCGGGAGAAGTGACAGCGTATACACCCGGATGGCCCACAGAGCCTTTTCCGCTATGACGGCATCATTGGTAAAAAGCTGGACAAACCATTTCCCGCCCAGCCACGCTGCCGCTGTCATCAGTCCGGTATAGACGAGACAGAGAAGAAAGATCTTTCTCTGCGCCATTTTAACCCGGCCGATCTGCCGAGCTCCATAGTTAAAGCTTAATATCGTCTGAGTTCCTCCGCTGATTCCGCTCAGCGGCATAGTGACAACCAGCATAAAGCTTTGTGCGATGGTAGCGCAGGTTACCAGCATGTCCCCCTGCGCGGCTCCGCCATACTTCTGTAAAATGGCGTTCATGGCAATAATCATGATATTATCTACCGCAATGATTGCAAACGGCGTGAAACCGATTGACAAAACCCGGCGCATAATCCTTACGCTGTACCCGCCAAAGGTAATGCGGATCGCAGGACGCTTTCCAAAAAGGAAGGACAGGACAAAGCAGCAGCTGGCAAACTGAGACAAAACAGTCGCCACGGCAGCGCCGGTCACTCCCATGTTCCACGCAAAAATGAAGACCGGGTCCAATATAATATTTAATCCCGCTCCCAAAGCGACGGCAAGCATGGCAATTTTAGCAAACCCCTGACAGATAATAAACTGGCTCATCCCCGCGGAAAGCAAGGCGAATATTGTGCCTGTGAGATAAATAGAAAAATAGCTGTCTGCATACGAAATCGTTGCTTTGCTTGCGCCGAAAAACAAAAGCATAGGTTCTTTCATCGGAAACAGCACGGCGGTCAGAGCCACAGAAAGGATGCAAAGCATCAAAAAGCAGTTCGCGACAACCGCAAAGGCCTTTTCTCTTTTCCTTCACCCAAGTAAATGCTCATCAGCGGGGCGCCGCCGATGCCAATCAGTGCCGCTGCCGATCCAACCATTGTGATGACAGGCCCGCATACGCCGACGCCCGCCAGCGCAAGATCTCCCGTCTGAGCGATATTTCCAATGTACATACGGTCAACAATGTTGTATAAAAACGTTGACGAGCTGGGCCAGCATGCTAGGCAGCGCGATTCTTACAACCAGCCTTCCGATAGGGTCTTTTCCAAGATCATTTTCCTGTCGCATAAGCGCCTCTTTGTCAATTTGATCGTTCCTTACTTTCAAACGGTTACTATTATACCGACTGACAGGAAAAAATGCAAGAAGCCTGATCATTCGGGGAGAATCTGCCGGCCCCCTCCCACTGTGCGCTGCCTCCGGTTTTTTATTATAGGTATCCTGAAAAATTCTTTGGCAATACCCAGGGATTATCAGCCCTAGTTTTGTGAAGCCAGCCTACCTGGGCCACCATCATCGTATAATTATACGGTTTGACCACTTCCTTCTCATGCTAAATTCACCATTTTATTGATAGCCTAATGATTTCTTTTATTATATCTTGACATCTCTATAAGAGAATAGGTGTTTTTAACCTATCATTTGTGTTTTTTCGACTAAAACACCTCCTAATTAAATACTTTAAATTTATTTATACTTCCCAACAGAACGCACTTAGTCACCTCATTCCTCCGCTTTACCAAATAACATTCTTCAACCTCATTAGGAATTCAACATTTTTTAATATATTTTCAGAGATAGTATAATAAAACAAGTTTTTATAGCAATTCTCATTTCCAGAGCAGCTATATTGGAAAAATATGTATCGAGACTGAGCGATTAATCCTCGATTTGCAGGAGGCAGGATAATGGCAACGACAAGTTTATGGTACATCGAGGGCAGGCTGAAAGATTGAAAAGACAAGAGCGGATAATCCGAACTTACAGCCGTTGTGGGACATATTTTCTTGTGTGCCAGCCGCCCCGAAGCGACTGAACAGGGCGAATATGTTTCGTCTATCAACTGCCTCAAAGAAATTGCCTTGCAGCAGATGACTTTAACGAAAAGGCAGTACGTCAAAGAGAATGGATATATCGCCTGGCACGGTTATCAAAACTTCAAACCAGATGAGGTTACGCCCGAGCAGGCGCACCAGATCGGCTTGCAGACCGCAAAGGAAATATGGGGAGATAAGTATCAGATCATCATCACTACCCACCTTGATAAAGACCATCTGCACAATCATTGCTGTTTCAATTCGGTCTCCTTTTTAGACGGCAGGAAATACAACTATTCCAAATCAGAGCAAAGAAAGCTCCAAGAGGTATCCGACCGTATATGCAAAGAACACGGCTTATCGGTCATAGGAAATCCGGAAAGCACCTGACGGCCAATCCGCCATTCGGATTCGTTAAGGAGGCCGAAGACAAGGACAAGTGGCTGATCGACGAAGAAGCGGCGCAAACCGTGCGGTATATCTTCAAGCTGTGCTATAACGCTCCCGACAAGAGCAGCGGTCACAGAAAACAGAAAATTGAGATTTACTGCAAGGCTACGGGCATCATCAACATTGCCGATGAGGACTGCGTTGCACTCGATAGCAGACTCGGTATGCAAAACCGAAAGAAGAAAACAGCCTGATAACGCAAATTGGCGGCACAGCCCTTCGACTATACCTCCAATTTACATATTTCCTTCGTTATCGTACCTCGGCTGAAACGCTTCCCAATATTTTTACGTCTTCAGGCCAAAAGCAATCGATATGTATCACACGCCTCCGTACAGCCAGCACTTTCCGCAATTTCAATGTCTTGGGCCTTCTGGGGGTTCCTGCCCCCACATTCTTTTGTCAACTGCCAACCGACGGTTAATACCGCATAGCTGTGGCCATGCGGTCCACATTTACTGCCAGCGATACCTTAAATAAAGCCTGTTTTGAATTTTCCCGAATGATAAGGCGTTTCTATTTTTAAAGAAAATCAAAACCACCAGTGAACTGGTGGTATGCACAGGGCCTGGAAGGGCCAAATACGGACTTAGTCCCTAAAGGGACATGGAAGTTTGACACCGCATTACAATTTCGGGCAGCCGCTTAAGCGACTGTTCTTTTTGCCTACTTGTTCTTGCTACCCGTAAACGGGTCGATGTACTCTTTCATGGTCATCTGATCCTTCGTGTAATCCTCCTCCAGTTGGTTCTTTATGTATTCTTTAATTGCGCGTTCATTTCGACCCACTGTATCCACAAAGTATCCTCTGGCCCAAAAGTGTCTGCTCCCATATTTGTACTTTAAGTTTGCATGTCGGTCAAATATCATAAGACTGCTCTTTCCCTTGAGATATCCCATGAATTGTGCTATACTCAGGTGTGGCGGAACACTTACCAGCATGTGAATATGATCCGAACACGCTTGTGCTTCTAATATTTCCACTTTCTTCTCTTTCGCATAGCTTTCGCAGTATTTGCCCAATATCTGCTTTTAACTTCCCATATATCTCTTTTCGACGATACTTCGGTGCGAATACGATGTGGTACTCGCATCTCCACTTTGTATGTGCTGATTCTTTTATCTCTCCCATGCCAAAAACCTCCTGATGTTCTTTTTAGTAATACGGTCGCCAAACCATTTACTATTTTACATCAGCTGGTTTTTTTTTTGCTAACGCTTTTCTACCCCCCGGTATAACCGGGGGTTCTTTTTTTCCGCTTGCGTTAAGCGGAACAGCGCCCTTTGCTGAATTGCAAGGACGCTGTTCCGTTTGATTTGACTAATGATGCTTGAATTGTTTAAAATGTGCCGCACAAAAAAAGCAGACAAATATGGCACGGCCAAGCCAGGTATTGGGGAGATGCCGGATGTCCTATCAAGCAGCCAAGCCACGTTGACATTGGAACCTCCTTCAGCTATCACGAGTTCTAAATTCCGAGGGGCTCATCCCTGTGGCCTGCCTAAAGATTTTGCTGAAGTGAAACTGGTCGGGATACCCCACCTTTTTTCCCACCACGCTAATTGACAGATTAGGATTTCTCAGCAGCTGCTTTGCAAGACTAATTCTATAATCGCGGATGTATTTTGAAGGGGTTTTGCCGGTAAATTTAGTAAATATCTTGGTTAAATAAGAAACTGAGAATCCAAACTTTTCCGCTATTTCTCCCAGCTCTAAAAGCTCCATATAATGTTTATGAATATATTCCTCTACCAGTTCCGCAATATTTTCCGGCTTTTGAAAAGACGTGTTATTGGCCATTTCAAATTCTTCCTGAAAGGTAAGCAGATTTTTCTCAATCTTCCTCAAAACTTCACTTAGCTCGTCATCGTTGACTGGCTTCAGCAGGTACTCCATAACCTGATGCTGGATGGCTTCTTTCGCATATGCAAAATCATTATGACCGCTGAGTATGACACACACAATAAAATCGTATTTTTCACGGATCCTTTTAGCCAACTCCAGCCCGTCCATGATCGGCATACAGATATCTGTAAACACTACGTTCGGAAGCAGCTCGTCTGTAATGGCAAGCGCTTCCTCTCCATTAGAAGCGATAGCAACCACCTCAAAGCTGCTGTTAACTCTTTGAATACTGCGGCTGATATTGCGCGCAATAAGCTTCTCATCTTCTACCACCAAAACAGAAAATTTGGCCTTACTCATTTTCTTTCCAGCCTCCGATCGTAACAATAGCGCCGCCTGGCCCGTCTGCGTTTTCAAGCCTGAATATGTGCTCTCCGCCATATAGTAATTTTAACCTTATGTAAATATTCATCAAGCCCATACCATTCAATTCTAAGTTAGGTAAAACGCCTGTCTGATTAATCTGTTCAATTTTTTCCTGCAGCATCCGCAGTTCATCTTCTTGAAATCCCGGGCCGTTGTCCTGCACTCTGATTTCCCAGTATTGTTCATTGTAAGAACCCTTAATATTAATTTTCCAGGGAGGAGATTTTTCTTTGGTCATAAATTTAATAGAATTTTCCACGATTAACTGTAGGCAGAGCTTCGGAATTCTTACATTTCTCAATTCCTCTGGGATCACTATGTTATAAATCAAATCGTCGTCGAAGCGGGCTTTCATACATTTCAAAAAATCAATCGTATACTTTATTTCCTGATCTACCGTGACCAATTGCTCTTTATCTGACGATATGTATCGCAATATTCTGGACATGCTCTGACACATATCCATGATTTGGCGATCCATGCCTTCATCTGCCATTGCTTGTATCGTCGACAGGGAATTGTATAAAAAATGCGGGTTCATCTGCGCCTGCAATGCCAGCATGCGTGCCTGCATCTCCCGCTGCTGCAAAGTGAGCTCGCGGTTAATAGAAAGCTTTACCTTGTTCTGCATTTTTAAGAATGCGTCATACAGCGCATTTAGTTCTGTAATATGGGTGTCCACTTGAAAAATTCCGTAGAATCATCTTGCGTAATATCAAAATTCTTAAGATTCAAATAAATCCGATTTAACGGCCTGCTGATGAAGCGGGCGATAAAAAACGACAAAACAATAATAGAAAGCATTATAAAAAACAGCAGGCCTAAATTTGTAAAAAGATAGCTTCGAATAGGCGCTAACAATTGATTCTGATCCACAGCGACAACAGTTGAAAAGCCTGTATAGTCAGATGTCTGAGCGAGCAAATAGGCATCGTTATAATAAATAATATGATCGCCGTCTATATCTTCCGCGTTTTGCGACATGACAGCTTCATAATATTGTTTCCCTTCAGATAAATCATCGACAGGATAAATCATATTCCCCTCAGAATCAAAAATATATATTTTTTTCTGAAAATGAGTATTGATAACCTTCTATCATGTTACTGATGGCTTCAAAAGATTTTTAACCTCTATAATTCCCAGGGGTACGTTAGTAGCGCTGTAAAAGACACGGCATAAGGAAAGATATGCTGGTATTCAATGTAATCAGAAAATTCCTCCTTTAAAATACTGGAATATATTATATTTTGGGATACCGTATCTAATTTCGTAACCTCAGCATCCAGATTGTCGCTTATTGTAATTGCGTTATTTTGCATAGTAATAAAAGAATCTGTTTTCGCTTTATCTGACTCGGTAATAATAAAATAGGACATAAATATGGCAAAAGCTAGGATAAAGAGCACGGTAAAAGGAATAAACAGCGTGAACAAAATGCTGTGCTGTTTCATGATATTCCCCATACGCTTCCTCCTTATCATACATTTATAGAACAAAATAGCACAATTAGTGCAACATGTTGTATGTTACTACAATATGTTGCACTAGATGTAGCTATCTATAAATGTATAGTTTAATCGAAAGTAAAATAAAAACATGAAATTGGGCAAAAGAATCTATTCCCCTAACAAAGCATCAGAATATATAATATAAGAGTCTTGTATGAATTTTTTTTATCAGCTTTTTAGGATAGGCGTCCTCTGACCTCTAACTATAATATACCGTTATTTTTCGAAACAGTCAATAATCTTAAAAGAGGGTTGAATATGCGGAAACTAAAATTATGGATTGTCGCTTCAGCGTCAGTTTTGCTTTTAAACCTGTCATCATGTGCTTCCAGCAGCACCACCTCTTCGGTGGCTGAGCCTGTCTATACAGAAAAGGTAACGTTATCTTTTATGGCGAGCCAGGATTGGGTGCAGGATGCAGAGCTTGACTTAGCGCGACAGTTTGATGAGAAGACTGGTATTGGCGTCAATTATCAAATTTTTCCTTCCAGTCAGTATAATAATCTACTGATGACCAAATTAAATACAGGTGAGTGCCCCGATATTTTTGCCGCTCAATCGGGGAAATTTGATATTAAAAGTCAGTATTGTGTAGAGAAGAACGCTATCGATCTATCCAATACAAAATGGGCCTCCAGAACGGAACCCTTAGCTGCCGCTGAGTTAAGCGTTGACGGCCGGCTTTTATGGCCAGCCCACCCAGGATGTTTCTGCTGTCTGGGCGTTAGGATATAATAAAAAATATTTGAAGAACTGAATTTAGCAGTTCCTCAAAGCTATTCGGAATTTTTACAGGTCTGTTCGGCTATTCAAGCTTCTGGAATTACCCCAATCTATGAATGCTTATCTGACGGCTGGCATCATACTCTGTGGTTTATAGAGTCCTGCATTGTTCAAGAAAAAATAGAACCTGGATACCAGGATAAATTAAACGCAAACACGGCAAATTTTTCAGATAATAAAATTTTCCTTCAAATTCTGCAAAGAGATTCAGGAAATGGTTGATCTGGGCTATTGGGGCGAGGGTTATATTTCTAATACATATAGCGGCGCCCCCACGGCCATCGCCTCTGGCGAATACGCCATGGTAGTCTATAATCAGGGACTGGGGGAGGAAGTGCATACGATCAATTCCGATATTGCGGTGGACGATATCGGGTATTTTGTACTGCCGTTGGCGGATAATCAAACCTTAAACGTCAATCCGGCAGGCCCGGCAAGATTTATTTACTCAGGCACGCAGCACTTAGACGAGGCCCTGGATTATCTGGACTTTTTGGCTTCGCAGGAAAGCCTGGCCTATTTAACGGAGCACGTACCAAAATATAATAAGCGCCGTTTGATAACGCACCGCAAACTTACACTAATTCAATAGAAGAATTTTACAGCCAATACACGGAATCATTAGTGGTCTATCAGACTTCTGTTAAATATGTCAATCCGCAGTGGACTGAGATCGGCGGACCTCACTAAAATGCTCACAGGGGAAATCTGTGCTGAACAGGTTTTAGAAAACATTGACCGCAGGCGGGCAGAACAGGCAAACATCGCGAACGACCCGGGATGGTAACTCAAAATTATCATTAGGCATTTTGAAAGGCGGGCGCAAAAAGGCGCAAAACGCGTTATTATCATTCTCAGCAAATTAATTTTCACATCTCATGTTCAAATTTGACAAAACAAAGCGAAAAAAGGGGAAAGCCGCATTTTTACTGTGGTTTTTCCCTTTTTTGCCGGCAAATGCCACAATGGATTAGTCAAAATAATACATAAAAGTGGATTGATCTATCTATTCAAAATCGTCAATATGACCGATATAATAAAAGCAACAAAGTTAAATTTACTTTAAGGAGGAAATTTATTATGAAAAAAGGCAAAAAACTTTTGGCATTGCTGATGGTTGCTATGCTTGCGGTTTCCGCGGCTTCCTGCAAAGCAGCAATGAGACTACTTCCAGCAGCGAATCCAGCGGAACCGACTCTTCGGCCGCCGCTTCTACAGACGGCGAGGAAAAGCTGGATGTGACCCTTTCCTATATGGCGAGCCAGGACTGGGTACAGGATGCGGAAATGGAGCTGGGCGAGAAGTTTGCCGAGGAAACCGGCATTAAAATCGATTATCAGATCGTACCTTCCGACCAATACAACAACCTGCTGATGACCAGACTGAATACCGGCGAGTGCACCGATATGTTCGGTTCTCAGAGCGGTAAATTCGACATTCAGACCTCTTTGAATGTGGTAAAGAACGCTGTGGACCTGTCTGGTGAAGAATGGGCCGGCAACGTTGACGAGCTTGCCGCCGTTGAGTTGAGCGTTGACGGTAAGCTGTACGGCCAGCCTGCGCAGGACTTGTCCGCTGTTTGGGCGGTCGCCTACAACAAGCAGATTTTCGAGGATTTGAATTTAGAGATTCCCAAGACCTTTGATGAATTCAAGCAGGGCTGTGAGGCTATTAAGGCCGAAGGCATTATCCCGATTTATGAGGGCGTCGTCGACGGCTGGCATCATACCCTGTGGTTCCCTGAGATGTGCGTTGCCGCTGAGACCGCAAATCCTGGCCTGGCCGACAAGCTGAACAACAACGAAGCCACTTTCGCCGGCAACGAGACCTTTACTCTGATCCTGAACCAGATCATGGACATGATCAACTCCGGTTATTGGGGCGAGAACTATATGTCCAATGAATATACCGACGCCGCCAAGAATATTGCTTCCGGCGAATACGCCATGACCATTGCCAATCAGGGCTTCGGTGCGGAGGTTAATGCTGTGGACGCGAATTTCCCTGTTGATCAGATCGGATATTTCGTCGCTCCTCTGGCAGACAACCAGACCCTGAACATGAATCCCTCCGGCCCCGCCCGCTTTATCTATTCCGGCTCCAGCAATATTGACGCCGCTAAGAAATACCTGGCTTATATGGCTACCGACGAAAGCCTGACTTATCTGACTGAAAATGTCGCTAAGTTCAATAAGCTCCCCTTCTCCAACGCCCCCACTACTTATTCTGATACCATTCAGGAATTCTATGATAGCTATCCCACTTCTTCCACTGTTTATCAGACTGCCGTTAAGTATGTAAATCCCCAGTGGACAGAGATCGGCAATAATATGTCCGCTATGTTCCTGGGCGAAATGACCCCAGAAGAAGTTTTAGAGGATCTTGATAAGAACAGAGCTGAACAGGCCAAAGCTGCCAGCGATGAAGCTTGGAACTAAACAAACGGTAAACCAACCTTGAAAGGTACAGCCTGATTTTAGCAATCGGGCTGTACCTTTAAAACCAGCAAAGGAGCTTTACTATGAATAAGAGAAAGGTATATCCTGGATATTTTGTCCTAGGTGCCCTGATTATTTATCTGGTCTTTATGGTGATACCAGGATTAATCGGTATTGGCTTTTCCTTTACCGATTGGTCCGCCTACACGGATGAATTGAATTTTGTGGGCTGGGAAAACTTTAAGACCATTTTTTCTCCTGAGGAGAACTATGTTAAGGTCATTTCAAACACACTCGTCTTTACCTTTGTAACTACCATCATCAAAAATGTGTTTGGGTTATTGCTGGCGCTGCTATTAACCAAGCATATGCGCCTTTTGAACTTCCACCGCGGCGTTATGTTTATGCCGTCCGTCCTCTCTACACTAATTGTCGGCATGGTGTTCACCTCTATTTTAAACCCTGCTGAGGGCTTATTAAACGTTACCCTGCGGAGCATCGGGCTTGACGCTCTGGCCTTGCCCTGGCTCACCAGCTCCCAGTACGCTTTCGGCACCGTAATGGCCGTCGAGATCTGGAAGGGCACCGGATATATTATGACCGTTTTAATTGCCGGACTCATGTCGATTTCCCCCACCTATTATGAGGCCGCGGATATTGACAGCGCCAACGGCTTCCAAAAGCTGCGCTATATCACTTTGCCGCTTCTTATGCCTACCTTAGCGACCACTACCGTTATGAACGTGATCTATGGCCTAAAGGTATTCGATATGATTTACGCCCTGACCAACGGCGGCCCCGGCAAAGCCACGACAGAGGTTCTGTATACCGAAGTGTTTAAAAGATTCGGTACCGGCCAATACGCGGTAGGTACCGCGCTTTCCTCCGTTATGTTTGTCTTTATGGTAATCATTGGTATTTTCATGATCCGCGTCATGACGAAAGACGAGGTGGTTGAATAATGAAAAAGAAAAAACTCCTGCTGACAATCGTCTGCAACATTATCGCCTGGATTTTGTCTTTGATCTGCCTGGTCCCGCTGGTGCTTATCATTTTCAACTCCCTGAAGGACAGCTTATCCGCCTCGTACATGAATTTGTCTTTGCCGGCGTTTCCCATTCCCTGGGATAACTTTTCCACCGTAATACAAAAAGGAAAGCTGGACACCTCCTTTTTGAACAGCGCCATTTATTCTGTCGGCAGCGTGGCCCTCTGCACTCTGTTTGCAGCCGCAGCCGCTTATGTGCTGTCCGCAACAGAACAAAGCTGAACAGCTTTCTTTATATCTTCATTGTGTTAGGTATTACCATGCCCATGAACTACGTAGCCCTGATCCGGGTGATGTCTTTCCTCAATTTGATGAACTCCCAGATTGGTATTATCCTGCTTTACGCCGGTATGCAGCTGCCCTTTGCCGTTTTCTTGATTCACGGCTTTGTGGCTAAGGTGCCTGTGGATTTGGACGAGGCCGGTATTATCGACGGCTGCTCTCCCATCCGCCTCTTCTTCTCTATTGTGCTTCCGCTTTTAAAGCCTGCGCTGGCTACCGTAATCGTCCTTACCTTCTTAAATACCTGGAATGAATTTGCTTCTCCTCTTTATTTCCTTAACAGCTCTGAAAAATGGCCCATGACGCTTTCTGTATATAACTTTTTCGGAATGTATTTTAAGGACTGGAACCTGGTGTGCGCGGATATTCTATTGACCAGTCTTCCGGTAATTCTAGTATATTTGTTAGGACAAAAATATATTGTTTCCGGTATGACTGCCGGCGCTGTGAAAGGCTAAGGTGTCCTATGAATCGGATCACTTATCAATTGGAGGGGGCGAAAGCGGCTCTCTCAGCAGACAACGGAAGTTATCTTCTGCAAGCCTGTTCTGATGGTATTGTACGGTGCAGCTACTCTCCAAAAGAGCCGAATCCAAATTATTCGGCTCTGGGAATTTCTCCCCCGCAGACTTCCAAATGTGTTTGGAAAGCCGCAGAAACCGCAGATACACTTTCCCTGCAGGCGGGGAGCATCCAGCTCGATATCGGCCTGTCCTCCAGCCATTTCCTTTGGAGGGACGCCGCCACCGGAAAAGAGCTTCTTCAAGAGGGAAACAAAGAATTAACCTCTGTTCCCGTGGTGAAATATTCCACCGGCGGCGAGGCGCCAAAAATACGCCGTGTCAAAACCGTAGACGGGGAACGAAATTTCATCGAAAACCTAAAGCCCTACACTGACCGGGAAGCCTATCGGGGAAAAATATTCTTTCAGTGGAGGCATGACGAGCGAGCTTCACGGCCTGGGCCAGGCCGAAGAGGGGATCTATAATTACCGCGGCCAAACCCAGTATCTTTACCAGCATAATATGAGAACGCCGATTCCGTTTTTAATTTCCGATCAAAGCTACGGAATTTTATTCGACTGCGGGTCATTGATGACCTTTAACGATGACGCCCGCGGTTCTTATATGTTTTTTGATACCGTGGAGCAGCTGGATTATTATTTCATTCATGGAAGCACCCTGGATGACATCATCAAAGGCTACCGGACTTTGACCGGCAATGCTCCTCTGCTTCCCAAATGGGCGTATGGATATATTCAGTCAAAGGAGGCCTACCGCACCCAGGAGGAGCTGGTAGCTACCGCCGCTGAATATCGCAAAAAAGGGATTCCTCTTGATTGTATTGTGCAGGACTGGAACACCTGGGAACCAGGAAAATGGGGAAACAAGCACTTGGATTTATCCCGCTATCCCAATATCAGGGAAGCCAATCGGCAGCTTCATGAGATGCATGTGCATTCTATGGTTTCCATTTGGCCTAATATGAACATGGGCTGCGCGGATATCAATGAATTTCTGGAGGAAAATCTTTTTGCTGGGCGACGCTTCCACCTACGACGCTTTCCAGGAAAAGGCCAGGGATCTTTATTGGCGGCAGGCGGACGCCGAGCTTTTCCAGGAGGCTTTGACAGCTGGTGGTGCGACTCCACGGAGCCCTTCAGCGGTCCGGATTGGGGCGGAGAAACGCTTCGCGAGCCCTGGGAGCGGTATTCCCTCGTGGGCGGAGAGCATAAAAATATTTAGATCCAGCCTGTGCCAACCTGTTCGCCTTAAAACACGCTCAAGGAATCTTCGAGCACCAAAAAAAGCAGGCTCCTGAAAAGCGGGTAGTTAATTTGACCCGTTCGGGCTATGCCGGCTCTCAGCAATACGGAACTATTCTTTGGTCCGGCGATATCAGCGCCAATTGGGATACCCTTAGAAGGCAGATCACCGAGGGCCTGAATTTCTGTATGAGCGGCCTCCCCTATTGGACCTTAGATATCGGAGGCTTTTTTCGTAGTAGGAACAGACTATACCAAGAGAGGCTGCGGCTGCAATGATAACCCAAATCCTCTGTGGTTTTGGTCTGGGCACTACAACGGCGGCTGCGAGGATCTCGGATACCGCGAGTTGTATACCCGCTGGCTGGAATACGGCGTGTTCCTTCCTATTTTCCGCTCTCACGGCACAGATACTCCCCGCGAGATTTGGAACTTCGGGGAACCCGGATCTCCGTTCTATGACGCTATTGAGAAGTTTATCCGCCTGCGTTACCGTCTTCTTCCTTACATATACTCTTTAGCCGCGTCTGTCACCTTCCGGCAGGATACTGTATTGAGGAGCCTTCTTTTGACTTTTCAGAGGATGCCGCCGCCAGACAGGTCAGCGATGAGTTTATGTTTGGACGGTCGCTTCTGGTATGTCCGGTTTATCAGCCGATGTATTATGATGCAGGCAGCGTACCGCTGGAAAAGGAAAGGAAACGGACCTGTTACCTGCCTTCCGGCTGTACCTGGTATGACTTCTGGACAAACGAGCCATATGACGGCGGCCAATCCATAACGGTAGACGCCCCTTGGACAAAATTCCTGTTTTTGTGCGCTCCGGCTCTTTGATCCCGATGGAAACTGAAAAGCTGGAATATGCCGACCAGATTTCTGCCGCTCCTTTTGAAATTCATATTTACCCGGGCCAAGACGCTCAGTTCCTTTTCTATGAGGATTCCGGCGACGGCTACGCTTATGAACAGGGAGACTACAGCATAATTCCCTTAAAATGGGAAGACGCTTCCAGCACCTTTTCAATCGGAGAGGCTCCGAACGCTGAATTTCCGCAATCCATACGCGGCCGGGAAATTCGTTTAATACTGCATTGTTCCCAGCCTAAGACGATTTCTTTCACTTATACGGGTTCCTCGCAATCCTTTTGCTTTGCATCTCTTATGTCATAAACCTCCTTTCTTACAATATAATTTAGATCACGCAGAAGGCGTCCCTTGGCTTCAGCCAAGGGACGCCTTCTATTTTTATATAAGCATCTTATAAATAAGGGACAACAATCACAGCCGCAGGCACCAGGCTTGTTTCCCGCCTCTCATAGACCGTGCCATATTCGAAATATGATTTCCTATCCGGTTCGTTTCCCTATACCTTATGAAAGAAGTACTTGGAAGAAATTTCGCTTAAATCATGTCCGGGTCTTTTCCAGCAGAGCCTAAGCGAGCCGGGATGACGGAAGCTGGTATACAGAACCTTGACCGGATAATAACCCTTCTTTAAATCTACCGAACGTGTTTCTGCTTTCTGTTCATGAGGCTCGTCATTGTTAACCACTAAGTTCCCGCATAGATAAAGCTGTCCGCCGTCCGTATTTTCCAGTTGAAATAAATAGCTGCCGTCTGCCGGTACTCGGAGATACCCCTCAAACGAAAGAGAAATCCGATCTTCTTATCACCATACTCTTCTCTGACAACAGCTGCGGTTCCATTGTTTATTTCTTTTACCGCAAACACCGACCCGCCTTGTGCCTCCTTTGCCCCAACCATAGAATCAAGCAGCGCGGCGCTTTGCATACCGCTGTCATAGCAGCAAAAATGCAGGCCGTCTGACAAAGCCCTTTCCTCTATGCTCTCCGGCTCTAAATCCAGCTCTATTGATATATCTTCCTGTTCCTTCGGCAACGGGGCAGACTGATATAAGCCAAAGCTGCGAATCATAGGAGTATCCCAGCTGCGTAATATCTGAAAGCGCACCTTTGAGGCTGTTACCGGGTCAAATCTTCTGACCGTTTTATAGCCTATTGTTTTATGCCGGACTACCTCGACCCATTCCTGATCCATCCATACCTCCAGGCGCCAATCCGCCACACGCTGGCCCTCCTCGATGAACTCCTGCACCATTACCTGGTCAAAGGTCTTTTTCACCGCCTAAATCAAATGTCAGGCTGGCCGTGCTGTCCCCCAGGGACCACTCGCCGGGGCTTGTCCAATAGGTAAGCTTCTCCCCATCCAGGACCTTTACGGCTTCATGGCCCTTGGCCTCCGCAGTACATACCACCGCCGCATTTCCCGCCAGATTGACGCAAAACGTCTCCTCAAGGTAGGCTCTCATTTGCAGCAGACGTTCCTCCTGGTCTTGCCGGATAATCCCCTGGGTATCGGGGCTTACATTCAGCAGCAAGACGCCGTTGTTGCCGATCGAATTGTAATAAACCTCAATTAAATCTGAAAGCTTTCGAACCGAAGAAGTCTTTTTCATTCCAAAACCATTGATTTAGAAGAACCGTATTGACTTCCAGCGGATACCAAATGGCTCCTACCGCGTTTTCATAGTATTTTTCCTCTCCCAGATCCTTCCATGTAGCATTTTCCGCTATTTCTCGGCTGAATACAGGCTGCACCGACCACTCATTTTCACGGCTGGCGCCTCCCTCGTTTCCAACCCAGCGTACGCCCTTGCCCGCCCAGCAGAGCTTTTTGCTTTCCCGCTTTCACCAATTCCCATGTTTCCGGGGCTGCAAGCTCATGAGGATCATAAAGCCGTACCACCGCGCCGGGCTGAAGCGCTCGATCAGCTTGTACCACTCCCGCGGCGCATAGGCTGGAACCGGCTTCCAGATCTCAAAGTCACTGCAGGCGCCGTCGAACCACACCTCATCTACCCGGCCATAGTTGGTCAATAGCTCCCGCAGCTGGGCTAAAAAATATTGATTATACTCTGGCTTTGGCCACAGCCCTTTTCCCCTTTGATGCATATCCCATGGAGAAAGATATACTCCCAGGCCCATCTCATTGTCCTCACAGCCCTTCTGTAAGCTTTCCATGACGTCTTCTCCGCCAAGAATTGTCTCAGAGGAAAAATCGGTCGTCTTCGTATTCCACTGACAAAATCCATCATGGTGCTTAGCGGTGAAAATCATCATTTTCATTCCTGCCCGGCTGCACACCCGGCACCATTGAGGCACTATCCAGCTTTGCGGGGTGATAGTCGGATTTTTTCTCTGTGCCGTTTCCCACTGTACATGATTAAATGTATTGGGGCTGTAATGGACGAATCCAATAAACTCCTTTTCCATCCAATTCAGCTGAGCAGGACTCGGCTTTACATGAGCGGCCTTTTTTAATTTTTTCTTCCAAAGTATCCTTCGGATCAAATGTAACAACCCACGGGGCTTCCTGCATTGCATCCATCAATTTCTAATTCCTCCCTTTATGGCTATGGCATATCGATACTGATCCGTTCAGCCCGAATTTTTCTTCAGCCGCCGGCATCGGCAGCGCCTTCGGCCCTGAAAACTAATTTTTCATACACCGCCAGTACAAAATATCGAATGTATTTTTATTATAAGCCAGAAAACATCTGTAAAGAATATCTATTTCACTCCACTTTTATGTATGTTTTTCACCAACTAAAAAGTTTTCCGCTCAAGCGCAAGGATAAAACGTCAGAAAGATTCCTTGAAAAAAAAGCGTCCAAACCCAATGAATGGATTTGAACGCTTTTTCTATTTAGAGGAAGCTATCGCAAGGAAATCCTTTAACCAAGCCGTCTTCTTCTAATAATAAGGGCAATCGCAACGCCTAAGCCGCTGAGCAGGATCAGTACGATAGCAACGCCGACATAAGGCGCCATGGAATCTCCGGTTTGGATATTCTGATCGTCCTGGCTTCCGCTGCTGCTCTGAGTGTCATCAGGCTGGCTGCTGGATTGGTTATCATCAGGCTTGCCGGATTCTCCGGGCTGTTCCGAAGAAGCGGTATCCTCTTTCACAGTGATCTTAAAGGAAACCGTCTCGCCCTGATAGGTCACAGTAACGGTCTTTTCTCCCGCAGCAGCAGAATCAAAGCCGCTTACCTCATAGTCCGTTACCTCTTGGTAGCTGCCGTCGCTGTAATGCGCAATTACTACCAAGCCGGTCAGATCCAGCTTATCGCCGATCTTATACTCGGTCTTGTTCGGGCCGGAAATCGTGATGGATTCCAAGGTCACCACTGGCTTTTCGGTTTCCTTCACGGTTACCTTAAAGGCCGCGGTTTTGCCCTGATAGGTCACGGTAATGGTCTTTTCTCCTGCGGTGGAGGAATCAAAGCCACTGACTTCATAGCCGGTTACTGTGGCTTCATCGCCTGTGCTGTAATGAGCGGTTACCACCAGTCCAGTCAGATCCAGTTCCTCGCCGATCTTATACTCAGTCTTGGTCGGGCCGCTCACCGTGATGGATTCCAAGGTCACTACAGGCGCGGCTTCCTTCACGTTCACCGTAAAGGTCGTGGTTTTGTCCTGATAGGTTACGGTGATGGTCTTTTCTCCCGCGGTGGAAGAATCGAACCCGCTCACCTCGTAATCCTCTACAGCAGCCTCGCTGCCGTCGCTGTAATGGGCCGTTACCACCAGTCCAGTCAGATCCAGCTCGTCGCCGATCTCATACTCAGTCTTGGTCGGGCCGCTCACCGTGATGGATTCCAAGGTCACTACAGGCGCGGCTTCCTTCACGTTCACCGTAAAGGCCGCGGTTTTGTCCTGATAGGTCACGGTGATGGTCTTTTCTCCCGCAGTGGAAGAATCGAACCCGCTCACCTCGTAATCCTCTACAGCAGCCTCGCTGCCGTCGCTGTAATGGGCCGTTACCACCAATCCAGTCAGATCCAGCTCGTCGCCGATCTCATACTGGGTCTTGGTCGGGCCGCTCACCGTGATGGATTCCAGAGAGGTCACATATTTCTGAGTCAGATAAGTATTAACCTGCTCAATCTCCGCGTCGGACAGAGCTCTGTCGTAAATCAGGATCTCAGAAATAGTGCCCTCAAAGAAGCTGTCAGCGTTTGTGACAATGATCTTTCCTACATACATGGTAGTACCGATGTTGGCAGTCTGGGCTCCAGTGTTTTCCTTTGTGGTTCCCAAAACGCCGTCCACATACAGCTTTTCGGTTGTTCCATCCTTCACCGCAATGGTAACGGCGGAACGATCGATCTCGTCGCGGTCGTAATACTTAATATTACAGAACTGCTGTCCGCTTCCAAAACGGGCAGAGGTCCAGTCATGATAGGGGGATACAAACAGTCCGCCCCAGCCAGCGCCGGTCTCTCCTACATAGAAAGCGGCGTGCTGGTCGCCGGAGGTCCAGTCGTTACCAGGATTGGTTACCGCCTCGCCTGTATAATGGCTTACTACGATCATGGTCAGCTCAGATTTGCCGTTAAAGTTTACGCCGTCAAAGCTCATGCTGGAGGCGCCGTCAAACAGCAGGGAAGGCACACCGTTTTCATTGGTCGAGAGCTTGGGGCGCTCTCTTCCTCGGCCGTAAAGGTCACGTTCTCAGAACCCTGGCTGTCCCAGCTCAGGACAGAATCACCGTCGTCGCCGCCCAAGGTGACGCCGCGGTCAGCGTTCAGCCAGATGTTAAGGCCGTTAGTGGGGATCGGGCTCTTCTCTTCCAGAGTTACCTCGCCCCAGTTCGCGCCGCTCTGCCAGGAGTTACCGGTCTCGTCGTACCACATTACGATATCCTGACGGGTTCCGTCGGCATTGGCGTCGTTGATCTGCACGTCAAAGCCGATTTTATCGTTTGCCGCGGGATCTACCGTCTTGAAGGGGATTTTTGCTTCGATGACATATCCGCCATCTACGATTCTGGCGTAAGACTCAAAGCCTTCCTCAATACCGGAACCGTTAAAGGTCTGCTCATTTTCATAGTTGATCCGATATTGTCCCATTCCCGCCTGATAGGAGGAAGCCTTACAATTCGTCTCATCGACAAAAATTTCAATGGAATCCTGTTCGTGAACCTGGCTGCTGTCGCTGTTGAGGACAGGATCCTGCACCTCGACCATGACATACAGGTTCTCCTCATCCCACATAGCTTTCGCTACGCCGGAAGCGGTTCCGTTATCCTTCATGGTCAGATGCTTCTCGATCACCAGAGCCGGAGCGCTGTTCCAGATCGGATCGGTTTCTCCTTCACCAATGGTAGGAGTGCCGTAGGTGGCAAGGCCGTTGCCGGCAGTGACCATATTCAGTACGCGGACCTTAGCGTCGGATTGGCTGTCAATCTGAGTCTTATCATCCGCCTTGGTAACAGAAAGGACATAGGTGCCGGGAGTCTTCGGCGCCTTCATAGAAGCGCTGTCGCCGGCGGCATAGGACTGTCTCGGATCGTTCTCATCGAACGCGGACAGACCGGATTCAGCCAGCCAAATGCTGTAGCCGGCATCATTTAATGCCTCCGCAAACTCCACCAATCCTTCCGGAGAAACTGTCAGGTTCTTGGGGAGCAGCTTGTTCGCCAAAGAAACGCTTGTGGTGAATGTAATGGTTTTCGTGGCTTCGCTTTCTCCGATAGGAGTAGCCTTTAATTCCCAAGAAGCCTCGGTGCTGATGGAATGTCCGTTTTTAATCTTCTCACCATTCAGTGTAAAGGTGTAGTTATCGGTATCCAGCTCCAAAACCAAAGGCTTCAGCTCAGATACGGAATAATTCTGACCCTCTGCCACGTTGGCCAGATCCTTCGATTCGCCAACATAAACAGTAAATTCAGAGGCGTCGGAAACCTGTCCATTCGCGTATTTGATATACAGCTTGTATTCTCCAAGCTCCATAGGCACCGTAATGGTCTTTTCGTTGCCTGCCGCCTTTGTCATGGTCGGGCCTTCCGCGAAATCTTTGGTTCCCGCAGGCGCCAGCCAAACCTCGTCGTCCGCCTCCAGCAAGCCTCTGCGGTTCAGGGTATCGCCGGCAGACAAACGCACGTTGGAAGCCAGCTCATAATAAGAATCCGGCATAACGGTTTCGTCAATCAGGTAAGTATACTCATCCTCCAGGCCGGAATTGAGAACCACGTTGTTGCCAGCCTTCGGCCAGATGCTTTCAGCGCTTACGTATTGATCCAGAGAACAGTTGGGGGGCTGTGGTCTCGGATTTGCTGGAGTTAGAGAAGCCGTTGGTTACCACCAGGTCGTGCTTTCTGCGCCAGTTGTTCATCTCGTAAACGTTGCGGAGAGTATTAGTGATAACGTTGCTGTCAAACAGGATATAGGCGCTTCCCTCGTCAGGATGGAAGCCGTTGATCCAGCGACCCTCGTTGACCCAGTCGGGAGTCTCGCGGTAAACGTTGATGTAGTTTCCATTAAATTCGGAATATTGAGAATAATCCGTGCCGCCGGGGGGTGCCGTCGCCCTGCTGGCCCAGCGTATAGATACCGCCGCAGTCTTGCAGGATAGAGGCGTAATCCTCGATGCGGTTGTAATTTACATGGTTATTTCTGGAGGTGGTGGTGGGCAATCCCGGAAGCTGAGAATCGCTTCCAACCTCGCCGTCAAAGTTACACCAGCCCCAGCCAATGCTCATGGCACTGTAGGAGCACTTATAAATAAAGTTATGCTCGATCCACATGTTTTGGGTGAAATAAGTGGCGATCGGGGAACAGCCTGGGAAGAAATAGCAGTTCTCCAGGAAATAGTTGTTTCTGATATAGATATTCTTGGGAACCGCTTCTGTTCCATTCTGGAACTTCTCCTTGTCAGGGCCGGCGTTGTTGGAACCGGAGCCGCCTACCCAATGCTCCTCAGTATCATTCTCATAGACATGCTGGGGATGGCCGATGGTAACACCGCCGCCACCGGTATGGCCGATATAGTTGCCGGTAACCTCGATGTTATAGACATCGTTTTCAGCATGGAAGCCGAGATAACCGGTCATCTCAATCTTGCCGTCCAAAATGGCGATGTCGTGGGCAGAGGTCGCATGAACGGCCGCCGGGGCAACGTCATAGGAACGGTACATATCGTCGTGCCAGTTTCCGGTGCTGAACTTGTTCATGTAGGTACAGCCCTGTACGGTTGCGTTACCGTGAGAACCGTCTACTTCCGCCAGGTTCCAGTCGGAATAGGCGAAGGTTAAGCCGCGGAAGGTGATATGGGCGGCATAATCCTGTTTGGGAGTAGAACCCTTAATATCCACAAGGGTTACCAATTCCGGAATGATAACCTCCGCATCCGCCATATCTTCTCCCTCTTTGGGGATATAGTACAGCGTGCTGCCCGCCTGGTCAAAATAGAACTCGCCGGGCTCGCTCAGCCATTCGAAAACGTTGACCACGTCGTTATTTCCAGTGGGGTTGTAATTACAGTTCCAGCTGGGCTGCTGGGCGATGGCCGCGTAAGGCATTTGAAATTCACCTGGGTATCGCCTTCCGGAGTCTCTTCCAAAGTGTCAGCGCAGACAATGGCTTTTACCCAGGTGGAGCCGGATTCCAGCTCGATATTCTGCGGGTTTCTGGTATCCGCAGGCAGTCCAAAGTCCGCAGCGAACACGTTGCCCTCTTTGATACCGCTCTTTGAAATCCAGGCCCAGTCCGCCTCTCCCTTAGTTACGCTGTAGTTTCCCACAGACCGAAGAGGACGGGCACTTCTTCTTGTCATACTGGCGCGCTCGCCATTGACATAAATCGCTCTGAGCTTATCATTGCGGACCAAATCAGTCTTGTAAGCCTTAATTCCGTCGTCAAGCCAATCCACTTCTGTGGCTTCCTCCCAGTCACCCTCTAGGAGCTTACCGCCGCTGATGATCGGTTCTTCCCCGTCAACAGCTTCATAGTAGATTGTGCAGTTCTCGTTACCAGAGTCGTTTTCATCAAAAACAATGGTATCCTCTAATTCGTACAGTCCGCCGGCAATCTTTACTACGATATCGCCGCTGTCCTTGTCCAAGGTGCGGACATGCTCCTTGGCCTTTTCAATCGTAGCGAAGGGCTTGCCCTGACTACCGTCACCGGTGTCGTCGTTTCCCGTGGTGGAAACATAGACCGTATGGGCTACATTTCTATCCTCCACATCGGAATCGCTGGGCAAAGCGGATGCCGTCATTGCGGTGGGCAGGCTGCTCAGTAAAACCAGGGCGGCCAATATTCCACTCAATGCTTTTTTCATACAGATCCTCCTTTTATTTTGGATTTCTCGAAAGCATACCTTTTTGGATTGGAAATAAGCCTAACAAAATAGCACAGCATTTTGTGGCTTTTACAAAATGCTGTGCTATATGTAGACTTCTAAAAATCAAAAGGTATAATTATACGGTTCGACCACTTCCTTCTTGTGCTAAATTCACCATTTTTGTTGATGGCTCAATGGTTTCTTTTATTATATCTCAACACCTTCCATAAGAGAATGGATATTTTCCACCCTCTCATTTGTGTTTTTTTGACTAAAACGCTTCTTAATGAAAGGCTTTAAATTTATTTATCCTTACCAACCGAACGCGCTTAGCCGCCTCATTCCTCCGCTTTACCAAATAACCTCCTTCAACCTCATCAGAAATCCAGCATTTTTTAATATATTTTCAGAGGTAGCATGCAAAACGAATTTTTACAGCAATTCTCATTTCGAGAGCAGCTATATTGGAAATAAAAAAACGTCCGAGAAACTCGGACGTTTTTCTTACTCAACCGTTACAACACCTTTTTTTAATATCATATTGGCATAAAGGGCGGTTTCACTTGTCGTAACCACCGCATATGCTTTTTGCGCTCTCTCATAAAAAATCAAATTTGTTGATAGCTTGCTCCTGGTTAGATTTTAACGCGTATTGGTCAATGACAGCCCGGTAATCCTTCCAAATCGTCGGAACATAAGGGTCGCCAGGAAGAACATCCATCAGTATGACCGGATAATCCACATAAGAATCCAAAGGCATTAGCTGCAGAATCGCTTTTAGAAGTTCCGGGATTCCATGACCGTCACAGCGAACAACGTTTGGGGATGGGCGAATTTGGGAAAATTACCGTCAGCTAACACCAATTCGTCGCCATGACCCATTTCCATTAGGATTTTTAATAATTCCGGAGGTAGAATACTTGGAATTCCTTTTAACATTATAATCTTCCTTTCACTTTGTAATCGTGCCGTCCAAATCCCAGAGGTCTTCCCAGCCCTTGGCGCCTTCCCAGAGGAATACCTGCCCCTTGACCAGACGGCAGTTGCGGTCCACAGTTTTCATAACCTCCATCTCTTTCTCCGTCAGAGGATCCTCCACCGTGCAGCGCAGGTTGCTTACATACTCGTTCTCATAAATGGAGAACGGAATCGGAATCTGCCCTCTCTGAACCGCCCATTTCAGACAGATTACCGCCGGGTGAACGTTGTGAGCCTTCGCGATCTCTACCACCTCGGGCACCTGAATATCCGCCACGTCCTCCGCCGTCTTATCCCGTTCAGGCCTTGTCGGGGAACCAATGGGACAGAAACCGATTGGCTGGATGCCCTGTCCTACGCAGTAATCAAACAGCTCCTGCTGCTGGAAGCACGGATGCAGCTCCATCTCGATAAGAACCGGCTTGATCTCGCACAGCGGCAGCACCGCTTCCAGCTTCGCTACCGTCATGTTGGACATGCCGATATTCCTCGCCAGCCCCATCTTTTGAATCCGCTCCAGCTGCCTCCAGGTCGCCATAAACTCCTCTACGGAAAAAGGCCTCGAATCCGGGTTCCGGGCGTCTCCGTCACACCCCGGCGCGTGATAATTCGGAAATGGCCAATGGAGAAAATAAGTATCCACATAATCCAGCTTTAAGTCCTTTAAGGTCTTCGCCAGAGAAAGCAGAACGTCTCCCCCTTTCCGTGCATATCGTTCCACACCTTTGACGTGATGTGAAGCTCTTCCCTTTTCACCAGACCGTTCCGAAACGCTTTTTCAAACACCTCCCCAATCTGGTCCTCGTTCTGATACACCGACGCGCAGTCAAACAGCCGGTAGCCGCACTGGACCGCCCCGTAAACCGCGTTCGAAATTTCCTCCGCGCTAAAACGGTCGGAACCAAAGGTCCCCATTCCGATACATGGGATTTCCTCTCCCGTATACAGCCTGCGCTTCGGCACCTTCGCCGGATCAATGAATTTACTCATCCTCTTCTCTCCTATCTGTTTTATTTCTTCTAACTTTGCTTTGCTTTTACTAAATTAGCAACATTATGTAAAAGTCCTCCCCTCACTGTCCATCTGCTCTCAATTCTAGGACAGCTGAGGACATTATTACTTCTCAGGATCATCGGCCATTTCGCAGTAATATCTATTTAAGAAGCTTTTGCTTCACAAAATAACATTTTTATAATTCATGTCGCTTCCGTTGTCAAAGAAAGCGAAACGTTTCGCTTTTTGATTTTACTATACCACCTCTTATTTAATTCGTCAAGATATTTTTATGATTACTTATTAAGGGGTCAGAATTTGGATCTATTTAATTGGGTATAAGCCTTAGTCAGCCCAATAAAAATTACTATGATAAAATTAATTCAGCTGCTTCCATCAGAGGGTAATTGGTATTCCCAAAGGCTGGCCGTACCGCCTTGCTCAGCCCTTCATTCAAGAGACGGCTGGCTAAAATGCCCACTAATAAAGCCTTAAAGGAGGAGCGTACGGCAGGCGGGAGAATCAGAGGAAAAAAATCAAGAAGCGCTCCGGCATACTTCCGGAGCGCTTTCGCTATGCATCTTTACATTGTAATTCCGTCTAGCAGCTGTCCGGCTTTTCCCATTTTCATGGCCTGCGTGAATAGCCGCCGCAAGCTAAAGCCTCAATCTTAGAACAACGCGTTATGCGCTCTATCCGCTTTATTGAAAAACTGGAGAAATTTATTTTTTTCTTTGGACTTCTTCTTGAATAAGATTGAGCAGCGCATCTTTAAACTTCAAATTTTGATCTTTGTCCAGTTTATCTTTCGATTCAAGTATAAAATCATCTTTTCATACAGATACTTGATCGTCAGAGGGAAAACCATTCCGATCAAAAGATAAAAAAAGACAAAATGTTCATCACCAGGAATGTAAGTATACCACATTTCTTCCCGAAAGCCTGTCCAGTCGAAGCCATCTAAAAAACCCCACACGGCAAGCAGTGCCAGGCCGCAATTCATCAAGAAAAATGAAATGCTGTGGTGCATCATCACTGTCCAAGTATTTTTGCCCCGCATATCGAATCAATCGACTCGACTTAAGAGCCGGCGTCAGTATTCTGGAAATCCTCAGCCAAAAAAATATTCCGGTAATAGAGGCAGCAAAGGGCAGCCATGGAATGCCCTGGGGGAATTTCGCGTTCCATGCACTGTAGTGTACCGACCCAAAGCATTTAAACAATACAAATTGAACCGTAAAAATAATTAGAAAATACGGAAAATGTCCCAGGCGGTCCTTACTTTCCCAGCGCGATCGATACAAATAGCCGATCTGATAAAATGGAAGAAGAAATCCACATCGAACCAGCATTCGGCTTCCATCGCTGTTTCGAAAGCCTTTGGCCGCGGAATACACAGAAAGCAGACCGATTGCTAAAAGCAGAGCTAAAAATAGATACTCATTAAAACTGGTAAAAAATGATTTTAATTTTCTCAAAAAAATATAAATCAGCATAACCAGAAACAATGCTGGAACAAACCATGCGGCTAAATTAAATCCAGCACCTGGATTATTTAACCAGGGCTTTATAAAATACGTATAAAAGCTTAGCCGGTATCCAAAAGATACAATTCCTTGATCAAGTAAAACCGTTATTAAAATCCCATAAATCAAGTTCCAAATATAAAAAGGCAGAAGCAGGGATCTCGCCTTTTTTCCAAAGCCACGCGCCAGCCTTTTTCCGCAGACCTCCGGTTTAAAAAAAAATAACCGGAGATAAAGACAAACAGCGGCATATGAAAGGAAGCGAACGGGAACCAGTCCGTAAAAAGCTGAATCCCTAAATTTTGTTTGTGAACGATCAAAACGGAGAGAATTGCAACCGATTGTAAAATTAAAAACTGTGGGTTTAAGACGGCTGATTTCGCTTTGCTTATTTTTTCTCCTTGGCGGCACAAGAATCTTAAACAATCTATCCGCAATTTCGTTCTTAAATTTGCCGTACTCCTACCATCCATAGGCCACCATACTTCCATGAAATTTGTGATTGCCAAAAGCTCCGGCGAAAATAGCAGAAACAGTAAATAGCAAGCGTTATTTTGTGAAAACCGTAAAACAGCGCTTTTTGCTGTCTGGATTACCGCATCCGCCAGTTTCGTTATCCCGAAAGCGCCATAGGCTTTCGCCCCTCCGCATATTAAAATCATAATACGCGAATTCTTATTGCGTTTTCGCGCCTAAGCGCGTTCCTTAGCTCACAGAACCTTTTCCAAAATCCCGGCCACATCCTTTTTTGATAAATCGACTGGATTATTATCCATTCGGCCTGCTGTAAAGGCATATTGAACGATAGACGCAATATCCTTTTTCTGGATGCCAAACGTTCCTAGCCGCAGCTCTATTAAATCCTCGCATACAGAGCTCAGCCAGCCATCAATTCCACCGTAGGGAGCAAACACTGCGGCAAGCTCGTCATAGTTTTTCGCCGCCTTTTCATTTATTCTGGCGACCTCCGCCATGGTCAGCGCAACAGCGAATCCATGCGGCACCTGGAATAAAAAGGACAGCGGATAAGAAATGGAATGGCAGGCCGTGGTCCGCGTCTGAGAAAACGCCAGTCCTGCCAGCAGCGACCCACGGCACAGCTTCTCACGAAATTCGTAATGTTTCGGTGCCTTTAAAGCCGCTTTCAGATTCGCTGTAATTACTCGAAGCGCTTCTAAGGAGAAATCTTTTACCAAGGGGGTAGTGTGCTTGGACCAAAACGCTTCCTCTGCATGAGCCGCCGCATCCAGCGCAGTAGACAGGATTAAAGGCTTTGGCGCGTCAAGGTCAAATCGGGGACAATCAGCGCTAAGCGGGGTTTTAATCCTGGCGCGTCAATAGAAAATTTACTGGTCTTTCCCAAATCCCACACAGTAGCCCATTGGGTCACCTCTGAACCAGTCCCAGCCGTTGACGGAACTGCAATAATGTCTACAAATTCCGCCCTATTCTGGTAGGATTTCCTGCGGATGGCTTCGGTAATCTCCTCTGCCGTATAAGAAGCATTTCTTTCGGATCATAAAACGCACTGATAGCCTTTGCCAAATCGATGACACTGCCGCCGCCTATGGCTACGATGACATCCAGCGGTTTGGCGCCAAGGCTTTCTAACGCCTCCTTGACATCCTGCTGGTTTGGATTGGCTACCTCTGTCTGGAGCCAATGAAATTGGCGCGGTCCTCCATTTCTTTTAGGAAACTGTGAAGGGACCACCAGTCAGCCGCTTCTTTCCCCATGATAAGCGGCACGTTCTCCACAGGAAGAGAAAGCAGACGCTGTTTCATTTCAGTCAGGCTCAAAAATAGGATTTCTGTCTTTTGCACAAAGGCTTTACTGCAATTCCCATATTATGCTTCCTCCGGAATCAGGGTTAAAATATCTTTAATCGGCATACAAAGGTCGTCGGCCTCTTTTGCCCTATGGTTTTCCAGGATCGTCCGGGCCGCCTTTTGCATAGCCGGAAACGCGCTGCGGGTCAGTTGATTCGCGTAAATCACAATATTGATGCCGCGCTGGGCAAACTCTTCCTCAGTCACCGTGTTAAATGAGGTCGGCACCACCACAATCGGCGTAACCGGGTCTTTTTTCACGGAACCTTTCGCAAAATTCGAAAATCTCTTCCGGAGATTTCTTCCGGGAATGAATCATTATCCCATCCGCGCCGGCAGCTACATAGGCAAAAGCGCGCTTTAAGGCATCCGCCATGCCCCGCTCCAAAATCAAGCTTTCGATCCGCGCGATCAGCATAAATTCTTTTGTCTTTAAAGCTCTTTTTCCGGCAGCGATTTTTTCGCAAAAGTGCTCGATGCAATCTTGGGTCTGCGCGACCTCGGTGCCGAATAGGGAATTCTTTTTCAGCCCAGTTTTATCCTCGATAATTACAGCGGACACACCCATGCGCTCCAATGTTTTAATGTTATATACAAAATGTTCGATCAAGCCTCCGGTATCCCCATCCAAAATGATCGGCTTGGTGGTGACCTCCATAATATCGTCTATGGTGCGAAGCCTCGAAGACATGTCCACCAGCTCGATATCCGGCTTTCCCTTGGCGGTAGAATCACACAGGCTGGAAACCCACATGCCGTCGAATTGAAAGGCCTTGCCTTCTTTCACCACAACGGTATTCTCAGCGATCAGCCCGGTGATTCCGCTGTGCGCCTCTAAAATACTGACCGTCGGCTTCATCGCGAGCAGGTCTCTTAAACGTCCCCGGCGAATATCCGGAATGGACAAATGTTCCCGGGAGCGCTGTTCCAAAGCACGATATCTTTCGTCGTTGGAGTAAGGGTATTCCACCAATTCGCCGCCATACTCGTTTAGAATAGAAACCACCTCATCGCGGATGGGCTTCTGTACGCCGGATTTCCAATCGTCGCCATGCACTACATAATCCGGTCTGAGTTTTCTCAGGTTATCGGCATAGCTTAAGCTGTTCTGCTCCACGGTCCGGTAAACGCCTCGGATGCTTTGGAGCATATTCACCCTTTCCTCATAGGACAGCAGAGGATACCGTTTATAGCTCGCAATCACCTGGTCTGTCAAAACGCCTATGGTCAGCTGGATGATCCGTGCATCCAGCCGACTTCAATATAGCCGTCTTTCATCCTTAAAGCGTTTTTTGCCAGTTCAATGGAATAAATGTGCAATTGGTTTTTGTCATAAACCGGGTTATTTACAAATGTGTAGGACAAGTCCAATTCCAGGGAATGGCAGTAATCAACCAGTACCTGGTCGAATAGTCCCGTTGTAATGACAATTTCTCGAATTCCTTGCTGCTGCAAAAGCTTTAGCTGGCGGCTTAGGATGGTTTCTCCCTCCAACAGCTCCGTCATGCATTTCGGATGGCGCGAGGTCAGCAAGCCCATCCGTTTTCCCATTCCAGAATTTAAAATCAACGCTTTCATTCTCTCATCCCTTTAAATAAGCCATAAAGCCCTGCTTGTTTTCCACTGCCGTAGTCGTCGGCCTTCCCAAATCCTCACGGGAGCCAATGGCGGTTTTCACCTCCACGAAGGCCAGCCCGTCCCGGCCCTTCGCCTGCTCCAGAACAGGTCCCAGCTCTTCCAGACGCTCGACGGAATAAACAGCCGGGTAACCGCAGGCCCTCGCGATTTCAGTCAGCCGGATTTCGCCGCACACCGTAGGCATTCCCCCTACTGTTTCATGGGCGCCGTTATTCATCACCACATGAATAAGGTTTCTAGGCTTTTTCGCGCCGATTACTGCCAGCGCTCCCATATGCATCAGCACCGCGCCATCGCCGTCAATGCACCAGACTTTTCTTTCCGGTTGATTCAAAGCCACTCAAGAGCGATCATGGAGCTATGCCCCATAGAACCTACCGTTAGAAAATCGTACTGATGAGGCTGCCTGTTGGCCTCACGGATTTCAAACAGCTCTCGGGATGCTTTTCCGGTGGTAGATACGATTACATCCTCACCGGCGGCCTCTGCCACCTGCCGTATGGCTTCTTCCCGGAGTATCCACGCTTCATAGCGCACCTTCCGGCTGTATTCCAGCGCGCCCTTCCTCAAACAAAGGCGGCGCATCCGCCTCTGTTCAGCACCTTTAAAAAGCGCTTCAGCATTGCGTCAAAAGTCTCAGGGTAGTCTCTTTATCTAGGATGCCCCAGATCCTCTAAAAGCTTTATCGTGATTTCGCCCTGGAATAGGTGCTTTGGGCTCATCCCCTGAACGCCCGGCTCCCCTCTCCAGCCCACAACAAACAGCGCCGGAATTTGATAAACCCTTTCATTCAACAGAGAAGCCACTGGGTTCACAATATTGCCGATCCCGCTGTTCTGCAAATAAACACAGGGAATCTTCCCGGTTGCCATATGGTAGCCGGCGAGCTAATCCCACCGCGTTTCCCTCATTTGCGGCAATCACATGCTTATCGCTGATCCCATAGGTATTCATTAAACAATTGCACAGGGCCTTCAGCTGGGAATCCGGCACGCCGGTAAAAATGAGATTCCATTGTCCTCAAAGCTTTTCAATATTCGTTCTGCATTCAGCATAATTTTCCTCCAGCGCAATTCTTTCTTTTTTTATCTTTAAGCGGTTAACGAAATTTTCTTCTAACTGTTTTCATCGCCGTTTTCAGTTTTTCACGATAAAGAAGGCCCAAGCCTCCGCACAGCAAAAGTCCATACAGCACCTTCCATACGGCGGAACAGCCGCAATAAACTATCCCGCAGGCAGCCGCCATTACAACGATGTCCAGAGCCAGCCGCTTCAGGTCAAAGCTTACCTTTACCGTTTTCTGGATGCTGAGGATCCTCATCAACACATTCGCCAAATAACCGAGGGTCAAGGCGATTGGTACGGCGTAAAGGCCCCATATCTGTATCGTCGCGTATAAAAGCCCAATATTCACTGCCGCCCCCAACAGGGTAGAGTACAGAAGGATATTGGTTTTCTTTTCGGCGTTAAAAATATGCCCGTAAAAATTACTCATAGCGTTAGCAAACGCAGATAAATAGTAAATAGGCAGAATCAGCTGAGTCAGCGTATAAGCGTCGTCAATAAAGAATGGGAACAGCACATTGGTTCCTACGATCACAGCGGCCGTTCCGAACGCCATAAAGTCCATGTAGACCACCAGCATTTTGCTGTAATACCGGGAGCGCTGGTCACTGCCGCTATGCTCATAGGCGCTTTCCTGCCATGCAAGGGCGTAAACCTTGATGAGCGTAACGATCAGCGCCGCAAATTTATTGGCAAGGGCCATATATCCATTAGCATCCTCAGACAAATACCATTTCGCAAAATACCGGTTGATGTTGGTCATTCCCCAAAAAGGCCACTGCGTTGATCGCCAGAGGAAACGAATACTTTGTCAAATCCCTCAGCATAGCCTTTGATACATCTTTTAACCGCACTTTCCGGAGAAATCGGTGCCGCGCCTCGATATACATGGCCGCCAACACATTCGATACGGCGGGAGCGATAAGTATCGCCACAGCGCCTACCCGGAAGCCATAAATCAACACAGCGCTAAGTATAAACTGAAATACAGAGGAAACCATTCCTGAAATCATAAAATCCTTGCTGTCGCCGATCGCCCGCACCTCGAATTGGGCAATGTGCAGAATCAAGAGAGAGAGGCCGTAGGCAATCATCCACCCTGGGTTTGGAAGCTCCTGCCAAAAAGCAATCAGCACACAGCCGGCGATATAAAGAGGAAAACAAGCGCCCGATAAAGAAACGACATTGGTAAATATCTTTTGTTTGCCCTCCAGCGTATGCTCGTCGTAGGAAAATCTGAGCAAAGGCGTCCAGACCTCCATAAACAGCAGAGATGCCAGCATAGTGACGGTAGTCATGGATAAGTCATTATCGCCGTATGATGCCGGATCAAAATTAGCTGTATAAATAGGCAGCAGCAAAAAAACAATAATTTTATTAAAAATGGTCCCAATAAAATAGACCGCCATTTTTTTAAGAAATTTCATTTTAAATTAGATACTACCTTCTGTTCCATTTTTCGGCATCCTTCATTCCGGCACTTTCAAACCTATCACAATAGCAGCTCAGCGTCATCAGGCCGAAAAACATAGGAGAAAAATCATAAAACTCTGTAATCATGCCGGTAAGATATACAAAAAAGCGTAAAAGCAATTATCTTTGCCCCTTTTAATTTCCTGAATTTCATAAGATAATGGTTGGTTGTCAATAAAATGGCAAGATAATGAATCAACAGCACAATTCCGCCACGGTACAAAGTTTCTAAAAAGCGGTCATGCGCATGTAAACCCGCCGCTTTATTGATCCATTTTGTCTCAATGGCATATTGCAGCTTCCTGTCCTCATAAAACGGTACTCCATGTCCTAAAATAGGTTTCTCGCCAATCAGCTCCAAGGTTCTGTCCCAGATGACGGTCCGCCCAGTCAGCGTCAGATTTTTATGAAGAATATCTTCAATCAGGAACGCAAACAGATTTTGCATTCGAAAAATAACGATTACAAAAAATAAAAGAATATTTAAGATAAGGTAATTTCTGAAATTAAACAATTTATCCACAAAGCAGCCCTGAAAAAGCCAAAAAATCAGCATCGCCCCTGTAATTAAAATCGACGCTCCGGAATGAACCAAAACGGCGGACAAAACAGTAGTTAAAATTAAAATGAAAGCTCTGATCCACGCTTTCCAATTTTTTTCAAGTTTCCCCTCCGTTTCCATATGATAGCGGATCATGCCAAAGCATGCGGCCGGAAGCATTACATTGATCATTTGATTCTTATAGCCCAAAAACCAGTAGGCGGAAAAATAGTCCGATGCGTAAAGCCCCTCAGGAAAAATCAAAATCGTAACCAAATTAAGGTAAACCATCGCTTCTAATACGATCAAAAGCGATGAGATCAAACCTTTGGGGTTATAGACCGCGATGAGATCCAGCATCATACAAATAATGACAAAATTTGCAGAGCGAAGCAAAATGCCTTTCATATCTCCCTGGTTTAACAGGGTCGACAAAATCAGTATGCCATAATAGACAGCTACCAGAGCTACAATCGGATTAATCCGCCGTTTCCGAACTATTTCGGCGAGATAGCAAATACCTATGCACAAGCCCGCGAGGATCTGCAGAACATCATAAACTTTGTCCAATACCGGAAGCGCGTGAAATAGCTCGGCTGAAACAAAATCACGGCAATCGCCGATAAGAAAAAGCAGCTTTTTAAAAGCTTTTGATACCATTGGCCAAAGCAGTCCGCGCTTGCCATTATTTTTTCTATCATAAGCGATTCTCCCGGCTGATGAACTCCACACTATGCTTACATCGTTCTCTGTTCCTTCGGAGGAAGCGCCATATAGTCCCCGTAAACTTTAGTAAGATACTTTTCAGCCTCTTGCGGCGCGGAAAAAGCTTTCTCCCTCAAAGGAAATTTTTCGGCCGTCTCCCAGCCATGAAATCGGGAAAGACTCCCGGTATATATATTCGCCGAAACAATTAATGCACCATTCACTTTGTTCAAATGGATATCTAGATAAAAAATCGTTAAATTTACGAATTTCCTTAGTCATAGACAATAGCCTGGAAAAATGGATTACTTTATTAGCTTTTAAAACCGCACATTGCCACCAGGTGCGTTTGCTGTAATCAGTTCCATGATAATTTACGTGACAGCTTTAAGGTTAACATATGGAATGTGATCCAGCATTTATGTGCGGTCAGGGAAAGCCTCCCTTTGGGAAGGCCATCCAGCGGAAACACATCAATCCAGACATCATACGCCTTATTATCGCTAAAGATTTCTCTTACCAACTGATACCGCTTATCCACAACCTTCGCTTGACGAAAAGGATAATTACAGTCTTTTTGTATAATGGCATAACGCCAAATACGGCGGCAGCTTTTCGGAGGCGACCCGTAGGAACCGTTCATAATCCGGTCTCGGTATCATAATATCAATATCATCATCCCAGGGAATAAACCCTTGATGCCTGACGGCCCCTAATAAGGTTCCGCTGGATAAATAATATCTAATCTGCTCTTCATCGCAGATCTTAGAAACCACCTGTAAAATATCCGCCTCTATCTTTTGAAGCTTTCTCAAAGAGCTTTCCATGTAAACTCTCCCACTCTGACAAAAATCAATCTCTGATAATCTCAACACGAGGATATTCCATGAAATTCCCATAGAGTCCTTCCAGTACTTTCTCGCTTTGCGCCGGACATCGAATCACCATATCCTCAAACGGCAGTTCACGAAAAGGAAAATAGCAGTCCCGTGAAAACATTTCTCGGAAGCGATAATCGCTGATAAAGATAACGACCTGTCCGGAGGTTCGAACATCATATTTTTTTAAACAGCGATCTAAGCGGAGATACATTTTCTTTGTGTTCATCTTTCTAAAAGGATTACAGTGCTTCGCCAGAAAAATCAACACCCGGTCGATAGCAGGACGATTCTGAAGATGGGTTCCAATTGTTTCCGGCTGAGTCATTTTTGCTAATGCCTTTAATCCAAGCAAATGATATTGATGGAGCTTGTTTTTCAATTTTCTCTTAGGCATGCCATCCAACTGCATAATATCGATATTGACATCGTGTGGCTGGCTGTTTTCCGTGACATGCTGTATGATTTTTAAATCATTACAGTAAACCCTAACGCCATATGATAACTCCTTGTCATCATCTTCATGATATTTAAAATAATTAATAGACATGCTAGACGGCAGTTCTTTAGGAGCAAGCTCTACAAATCTTTCAAAAGAGTCTCTAGGAAGCCCAATATCCACATCGTCATCCCAGGGGATAAAGCCACCGTGCCGCACTGCTCCTAACAAAGTTCCATCTATCGCAAAATATTCCAGGCTATGCTTTTCGCAAATGCGCACAACCTCTTTTAATATTTTTAATTCCACTATTTGAAGCTCTCGCAGCACGCTCATATCATTATTCAAACTTATTCCCTCACATACAGGCTATTCGCCAGACTGATTTTTCCGCATATGAACCATCGGAACCAAAACCGAATGTAAGAATCCTGAAAGGCTTACCGAAAAAGGCAGCGGCATCAGCCGGTAAAATTTTTCGTAGATCTTTCTATAGCTTGAACGATTATCACTTCTCAGGTCCTTGGCCCGCCAAGGCGATCTTTTGTAATAATTCCTCCATAGAGGCGCATAGGGATGCTCACTGCCCTTCACCCAGGGCCTGAGTGATAGAAAGCTAGAGGTAAAGTGTACAATACGGGGATGTTTTCTCGCGTGATCAACCTGTTGGGCAGAATAATAGCTCTGGGGCTTGCGATACTTAATCATATCCGGATAGGTGAAATCAAAGAAGATCGTCATCGCATTATATTCCGGCGGCAGAACGAGCAAATCCTTATGCAGCACTTTATTAATAACACCCTGGTCGTTATATGCCACTTGGCCATTGCATATTCGAATATAATTCATACATTGCTTCTCTATTTGGTTCTCCGCCATTTATCCATGTCAATAAGCATAACTCCTGCGTTAATATAGGAATCTTCTCCGTTGATTCCGGCGTTCTGCTTTCTTTGATTTGACAAGCAGTCCATTACGCCGGCTGCAGTCTTATCTTTTAAATCTATTTCCCATAAATTTTTCAGAGAGCCCAAAACGAGAATATCACAATCCAAATAGAGAACCCGTTTTACCTCCTTTGGGAGTAAAGAATCAATCAAAATCCGTGCAAACGTACTGATCGGCCATCTTCCAGATGTGACAGCTTCTCCCGTGAGTTGACTGATATCAGGCACCTCAATAAAATGGACCATCCGTTCATACTGCTGAAAGATGCTCTCTAATTTACGCTTATTCCCTTCTGAAATTCCTCCGTCCAGAATATATACTTCTATGGTTTCCTGCTCCCGGTTATTTTCAAATAAGGAGATTAATGCGCACCCCAAAATATCAGCGAAATTATCATCGCTGCTAAAAACACAGTTCATCCTCCATTTGCCTCCTAAATAAAATCCGCCGGCCATGAAATTCGATCGCTTACGCTTTCATCTAAGGAAAACTCCAACAATAAAAGCCCCTTATTGAATAAAGAGGCTTTTATCCAAATTTTAAACACTGCTTTCCCAGCTACAGAATTCTCCGCTTTAGCAGGCGCCATCCATTCTCAAAACAGCTGACACTGTTTTTAAAAGAATTTTAATATCAGTCCAAATTCCACGGGTTTTAATATACTTTAAATCCAATGCCACCCACTCTTCAAATCCGATATTATTTCTTCCGCTGCACTGCCAAAAACAGGTAAGCCCTTGCTTTACTCTAATCTCTGGCGCTGATAGGAATTATATTTCTCAACCTCACTCACAAGAGGCGGCCTAGGGCCAACAAAGGTCATTTCACCTTTCAGAATATTAAACAGCTGCGGAAGCTCGTCAATGCTTGTTCTTCTAATAAAGCTTCCTACCTTTGTAATACGCGGGTCGTTGTCCATCTTAAAGGCCGGCCCGTCTTTGATTTGATTAAATTTTTGCAGCTCCTCCAAGTACTCTTCCGCATGTAAATACATAGAACGAAATTTATACATGGTAAAAATCCGGCCGTCCTTAGTCATCCGCTTTTGCTTGTAAATTGCCGGGCCGCCGTCTTCACGTTTAATGGCAATTCTTTGCAGCAGCAAAAACGGGCGACAATAAAACAAGGAAAATCATGGAAAAGACAATATCCGCCGCTCTCTTAACAAATTCATAAACGGGTTTTTTCTGGGGGCGTACGACTTCGTAAATGCGGTTGACAAAAAATTTAGGTTGATCTGCAGCTTCCCCATACGTTCTCTCAGCCGCAAAGATCTACCAAATAAACTTCTCTTGCCATTTTCAACTCTCCAATAAATGGTTTATTCTTTAAGCTTTCAAGCTTGTCTCAGAAGCCCTACTCTTCCTCATAAATAAATTGGTGCAAAATATTGGCGGCATTATTCAAATCATATACAAAGTACCAAACGCCATCTATCATCTGGCCGGAAGCGCCACACTGGTCATTGGGAAGGCTCTCCTGCACCATTGAAGCTCCCGAAGCCACTGCCCAGGTGCCGATTTCCAAAATGCTTTCGTCGGACAGAGGGTCTTGCTCTCAGAAAGAATCATGCTCACCAGCCCAGGATACTGGGTTATATTCAGTTTTTTCACTTCGTCAAACATCGCGGACAAAATCTCGCGCTGACGGCTGGTACGGGCGGTATCGGAACCGGTTTCCCGATTTCTGGCGTATGCTACCGCTTGACCGCCTGTTAATCTGATATCTCCTGTTTCTGTGATATAATCGGTGGGAATACCCAATTTGTTAAGATTGTCTACATATTTGTTGGCTACCACCCGTTCTTCCTCGGTAACATTGATGGTAACTCCCCCTACATAGTCAATGATTTCAGCCAACTGAGAGAAATTAACTGTTACAAAATCCTTCACATCCAAGGAGAAATTCTCATTGATGGTTTTAATCGCAAGCTCTGGGCCGCCGTATGCATAAGCATGATTGATCTTTGTTTGTCCATAGCCATCTACCGAGACATAAGTATCACGGGCGATAGAGGTCAGCTTGATTTTTCCATGCTTCCGGTCAATAGAAAGGATCATCAGCGCATCGGAACGCCCCACATCGTCATCGTTCCGTGAATCCACCCCAAACAACGCAATATTGGTTACCTGAGAGTTTTCAGCCCTTGCGGCAGCCTCTGATGTGATACCTAATTCCGGATTTGTCTGCGGCAGTTCAACTCTAGCCATTTGTCCCAAGGCCGCTTTGATGTAGATGAACACTCCGGCCGCAGCAGCTAAAACAATAGCTAAAATAATGCAGATGGCCACAACCGCCTTTTTTCTTACCAGACCACTTCTTCTTTTTATTTCTTTGGTTTTGGGAATATCTTTTGCCATTTTTACAATATCGAGTTCCATCAGAATGAGAATAAATCTCGCGATCTGACAATGTCCTTTTCCCTGTATATCTGCTTTGATGTTTCAAAGCTACAACCCCTTTTATCCAAAATCACGTGAGAATAACATCGCATTGGTGTCTGATAAATCAAAATTTGTTGGACGGAAAATGAGCAAAAAAAAAGAGCAATATTTTGTATGCGATACAAAATATTGCTCAACATATATACTAAAAAGTATGGTCTTTTATAGTTTAATTTTTGTGTATTTTTTCTGCTTTATTTAATGATATTTTACTTTATCTTTAACCTAAAGTCAATGCTAATATGCAATATTTCTCCGTCTATGACAGATGGAGCGCTTTCTCCTTCCTTCATACTCCTATAAATTCGAACCATAGCTTCTGCCCTAAATTAATTTTAGCAATTCCAAGACAGCTTCTACCAATTCCAATTAATATCTCCGTAAAATTCTTAAATACACCCGGTTTTGTTATAACCAGTTTATCTTCGATTAACAGATAATATTTTGATTTTAGAAATCCTCTAGAATACTATTTGTCTAATCCCAGTCACCTTAAGCGTATATCTCCGCATCTAAAGTTATATTCGCATCGGCGTCGTTTCTAGCAGCATATTTCATAGCAAGTATTCGCTTCCAGCTCCCCGTTCATTTTGAATCGCAGTCTCATGATATTTTCTGTGGAATAATAGCTTTCTACACTTATCGCATTAATGACGTTAGGCAAGCCCATAGTCCCAATAGTTCCAGACATTGTTACAATGGGCGCTTGTATTCTCATAGGAACCGCAAGAGTCACGGGAACGCCGACTAATGTTAAATCGCTCCATCTGGCATAGCCCTGCCCCACCATTGCATACCGCGATTTACTAGAATTAAGAGAATAAAAATATCTTCTGCACCGAACCATTTCTAAAGATGGATCCGGCATATGATATTGATCTGTAGCGCTTCCAAAAACCACTTGAGGGGCGGCGAATTGATAATAGGTAGCCGCAGGGGTATTGCTCACTGTTTGTAAGCACAGTCCATGGGTGACAAAGGCTCCTATCTGCACGGAAGGAATGGCAAATTTGAACTCTTTCCAGGTAGTAGCTGCAGTAATCGGATTAGCATCTAAGCCAAAAATAACGTTAAACTGTTCTTCCGCATCGGCTTTTATCCAAAAGGAGATGGAAATCGTGCTCCCTGTTAGTACTTCAAAATTTTCTATTGGTCTGCAAAAAGGTGCTTTGGCCAGGGTTTGCCAAACCGATTTTCAACTGATAAGGCGTCACTGCCGGACTCGTATTGGCTTCTCTCGCAACAGAGGAACATCCATAGGCCATCCACCTGTCAACAGTATAAATATGCTTTGCCCTGACGTCCTGGTATAGACTTCCTGTCCCCGCTGGTTGATCGAAAAGCTGCTGTTAATCAGAAGATTCGGTACCGCCCCGATTTCAGAGGCCGCCGGCAGCCAGGTATTCGGATGCGCTCCAACGTCTTCCGCATCTGGCATCTGCACAAGCCTGCCTTGTGAATTCAAGGTGGCAATTCCATTCGCCTCACCCTTTTCTGTAATGGAAACAGCGCCTATTTCTATTGTGGTCGGTAGCCATGAGGCTTCCCGTGCCCCTACATCAGAAGCATTTGGCATAGGTGATATCTTACCCTCCTGATCCAAAGCCGCAATCCCGCCGTTCTTTCCTTTTTCATCTTCATGATTTCTGAAATCATCTGTCCGATTTCTGGAATTTGCAGGCCTTCCATTTTTTCTGCCGCCCGATTCGCACGCTCCGCTGCCTGATCCGCCTCTGCCGCAGCTGACGCAACCGTTTCCAAAGCGGTTATTGACGCATCCTTCCATTCTGAAAACTCAACTTTTCTCGAAGCTTCCGCATTCTCTCTCAATTCTTCATTCGCACACCGCAGATTTTCCGTCTCCACCCTCTTGGCCTCTGCAGCTGTAATGTTCCGCTCCAGGATCTCCGTTTTTCCTGCAATTTGTTCGGCAGACTCATTAGCATTTTCTGCAGCCTGCACCGCTGATTCCGCTTTTTGTACGGCACTCTGAACCTTCTGAAGATTTTCTGTCAACACAGAAAATTCATTTGTACTTTCTATTGCATCATGATAGGCGCTCTTTACAATATATAGGACAGGTAATGTAATTTTTAACACCTGGCCTCTATTTCCCACAACCTCTAATTCACAAAGCTTTGTCCGGCCATAAGCCGACATCATTTGTCCGGTTAAAGCTATGCTGGCCGTATTTCCCGACACTTGAGCCTGCGCATAAATTAATTTATCATCTGGTTTTTGAATGTAAACAAAAACGCTTTTTTGTGATAAGTCTAAGGGAGCCGCTGAATCAAATACATGTACCACTAAAGCTCTGCCCTCGGCTTCTTCCTGAATGACCCTTACCTCCTCATTGGGTTTTCTCCATACATCTACTGTGATTTCTTTATAAACCAAAAGATTCCTCCTTATCTATTAGAACATTTGTTCTAATAGATATTACCCCAATTCCAATAAAAAGTCAACACACTATAAGCGTTGATTGCCTATCTTCTCGATTTAATGTGCACAAATCGGCTCTCGCCGCCTTTTGCTCTTTTTATTTGTATACCTCTGTTATGCTTTCCCATTAAACAGTCTACACAATCGCCATAAATATCAAAAAGCAAAGGTGCCCTTGGCTAACTTCCATTTTCGCCAACAAAATATTCTCTTGGATCAGCCTCGAGGACAATTCCAAACTAAGGCCTGCACTTTGTAATTACTGCAAAATTTATGACCTTTTATTGAGCCGATTTGTTTTAAAAAGTCTTTAAAAAGAAAAAAGGCAGCCTATTTACACATCTGTAAATAAGCTGCCTTTCGTATTGTTAACAAACAACTGAAAAATATTTTACAGTAAGAGCATTCGGGCCAGCATGGCATTCAGATATGAGATCTTATCCCTCACGCGGCATACTGGGCAAAAAAGCATTGTGGTCAGCCCTCCCAGGGGATTTGGTTTCTGACAAAGAGCGGGATCTGGTCTAAGGGCGCGGGCACCGTGACGGTCCGGCCGCCCTCAAAGCTCTCTCCAGTCCAGAAGTTAACCCAGACTTCCCCGCCGGGCAGATACACCTCTCTGCTCTCCGTTTTCGCGTACATCACCGGCGCCACCAGCACGTCCGGCCCAAACAGGTACTCGTCCTCCTGGTCCCAGCTGCGGGGATCCTCCGGGAAATCGTAGAATAACGGCCGCATCACCGGCGTTCCCTTTTCATGGGCCTCCTTCATCAGCCTGGCGATATACGGTTTCATCCGCTCCCTCAGGTTCAGATATTTTTACAGATCTCAAACGCTTCCTTCCCAAAGCTCCATACCTCGTTCTCCGCGCCGGACCGGCAGGTCGCTCCTCCTGTGGTTCCCACCTGCGGCTGCCTCGGCTCCCGGTCCCCGTGCAGGCGCATCACTGGACAGAAGGTTCCATACTCAAACCATCTCACCAGCAGCTCCCGGAAATCCGGATCCTTGGGATCTCCTCCGTGGAACCCCCCGATATCCGTGGTCCACCAGGGAATCCCCGCCAAGCCCATATTCAGCCCCGCCGCGAACTGGTTCCTTAAGGAATCAAAGCTGGAATGAATATCTCCGCTCCACACCAGCGCGCCGTATTTCTGCGATCCCGCCCAGGCGCACCGCAGCAGGTTGATAATATTTTCCTGCCCCGCCGCCTCCTGGCCTTCATAAAAGGTCCTTGCATAGTACACCGGATATAGGTTTCCGATCTGCACGTTCGGCCCTAAATAATACCGGTAATTGTCAAAATCATATACCGTATATTCCGGCTCCGCTTCGTCCAGCCAGAAGATTTTTACCCCTTTATCAAAATAATTCTTCTTCGCCTTTTCCCACAAATACTTTCGCGCTCCCGGATTTGTCGCGTCATAATGAATCGTGGGGCCCTCAAAATCCAGCCCGACGCGGAAGCCCCTGTCTGTGCGGATCAGATACCCCTTCTCCAGCATTTCCTCATAATTTTCGCTGGCTCTATCCACTGTCGGCCAAATAGACACCATCAGCTCGATCCCCATTTCCTTCAGCTCCCGGATCATCCCATCCGGGTCCGGCCAATACGTGGGGTCAAACCTCCATTCTCCCTGTTTCGGCCAGTGGAAAAAGTCCACCACGATCACTGAGATCGGCAGGCCCAGCCGCTTGCTCCCGCGCTACCTGCGCAGCTCCTCCTGGGTCTGGTACCGGAGCTTGCACTGCCAAAAGCCCATGGCGTACTCCGGCATCATCGGCACCCTTCCGGTAGCGCCGGCATACGCCTCCTCGATCTCCGCCGGCGTATCTCCGGCTGTGATCCAGTAATCCATGCCCTTAGTGGACTCTGCCTCCCAGCTGGTGATGTTCGCTCCAAATACACACCGCCCCACCGCCGGATTGTTCCACAAAAAGCCGTACCCCAGCGAAGACAGGGCGAAGGGAATGCTGGCCTGGGAATTCCGGTGGGCAAGCTCCAGATCCGCTCCCTTCAGATTTAAAAGCTCCTGCTGGTATTGGCCCATGCCATAAATCTTCTCATTTTTATCCCCCGCCTCAAACCGCACGGTTAAACGGTAATCCCCGCCTAAAATCGGCTTTGAACTCCCGGGGGCTCCACTTCCAGGGCGCTGCATGTTTTGGCGAACAAATCCTTTCTTGTCCTGGAGTATCTCCAATAAGAGCTTACCCTTTGATTGTAAAGGTGATCTTCCTGTACTTGCTCACCTCCGCACGGATTTTCCCTGTTTTTTATCCTGGCCTGTCTTCTGTAATCTCAATTTCCGCGCCGCATTCCGGAGCCTCCAGAAGCGCCCAGCTTTCCTTTGGCATTTCCGCTTCCTTTGTAGCCCGCACCCGAAGGCTGTTCGCTCCCCCATGGCTCCAGCCACAGCTCCTCCGCGTCGTAGTGATACTTTAACCGGTTTCCCTCCTGCTGAAATACCGACATCCTTTCTGCCTCCTTGCTTTTTGATTTTTATCGTAAGCCTGCGCCTGCTGAAATTGAAAAGCCTCCTTTACAGGCTTTTCAAAAAATTCCCGTTCTCCTTCGGCACTGTTCTTTCCCGGCCTTACCCCTTGACCGCGCCGGCTGTCAGGCCGCTGATAATATATTTCTGCATAAAGATGAAAATTAACGCTACCGGGATAATGGTAACAACCGCGAACGCCGTCAGATAGCTCCACTTGGTGCCGTACTGTCCCATAAAGTTAAAGATTCCCGCGGTAATGGGACGGTTGAATCGGGACAAAGATTCTCAAAATGCGCTGAACCGGTTACAGCCGTCGATGCTCGCCGCATCCTCCAGCTCCTTCGGAATGGAGCCGAAATAGTTCTTCAAAATCAGGACGGAAAAGGGAATTCCGATCGTCGCGTCCGCCAGAATCGCCGAGAAATATGTATTTAATAACGACATGTTTTTAAAGATGATAAACATCGGGGTCAAAATTACGGATACAGGAAGCATCTGGGTGATCAAAAGCTCAAGATGCATACCTTCTTTCCCCTAAAGCGGAACCGGGCCAGGCCGTAGGAGGCCGGTACGGAAAGAATGACCGCGATCGCCGTACAGCTCAGCGCAATGATCATGCTGTTGCCAAAGGACTGAAACATATTGAAATCGCCGCTTTGAAGCTGCGCCGCGTAGGAATCCGTATTCAGCACGCTGGGGAACAGCGTGGGAGGAATCCGGAAGATTTCCTGCTCTGTTTTCAAGGAGGTCACTAAAATCCAATAAAGCGGGAAAAGAAGGACCACTAACAGGACCAAGGACAGAACGCAGAACAGCGCGTTGCTTTTCCCCTTCAGCTTTTTTTCCGCATTCATTATAAATCCTCCTCTGAATAGGCAAATTTAAGATAGATCAGGCTGACAATAAAGAGAATGACAAACAACACGTTAGCGGCAGCCGCCCCTGGCTGTATTTAAACATATTAAACGACAGCTTGTAGGGAGTAGGTGGACAGCATCTGGGTAGAGTTTACCGGCCCGCCTCCGGTCATCACAAATACCAGATCGAAAACCTTAAAGGTGTAGATAAAGCCCAGGATCAGCACCGTGGGAATGGTGGTCAGGCCTGTGGAAATCAAAATCATATTAAAGGATGCCGATCCAAACATTGGAGATAATCAGGGCGATCATCGCCGTTGCCGGCTGGGTCAGCCAGTCGATCGGAGCGCTGATCAGGCCGATTCCCATCAGCGCCTGATTGATGATGCCCACATTAGAGCTGAACATAAATTTAAAAATCAAAGCGGTCACCGTGATCGGTATCATCCAGGGCATCATCAGCAATCCCCTGACCGGCTTGGCAAAGGAAAAACCTGCGGTTAAAGAACAAGGCCAGCAGAAAACCGATCATAAACTGGAATACCAGGCACAGCACCGTAAACAGCAGAGTGTTGATAATGGAGGTCCGCAAAACCTCATCCTGGAACAGGGTCTGATAGTTTTCGATTCCAGCAAAGGGCTTATTGGGGCGCTTAAGGTCTTTACCGTTACATCCTGAACGCTTAAAATGAAGTTGCTTACAATAGGGTAGCCTACAAAAACAGCATGTAAATCACTGCCGGAAGCACGAAAAAATATCCTATGTTGTCATATCGAAAAATTTTTTCAGCTTTTTCATTGTTTCACCACTTTCCAAACCTTGTTTAATCTTTGTTTATTCTTTCTGTAAACCATATCCGCTCCGGATGGCCCATCGCTTTTCCGGCACTATGAAGCCATCTGCCCCCACGCCTCATATTTCCCCCCTCCTTACCCGTTAATCTTTTTCTTACCTTTATTATAGCCTTTGCCCATTCCCTGCGGTACTCAATTATTCTAAGAAAGGAGTACAAAACTAAGCTTTTTCAAACTTTTTTCTAAAATACCTTTCTATCCTTTTTTGTTCCTGTGATAATTAACTAAAGGCCTCCTATTGAGGGTATTCAGAGATCAGGGCGCCCCCTTTCCTCACATTTCCCACGGCTTCCCCGCTGCCCGGCGGGGCTCCAAGCTTCTTGCCACCCTTTTCGGCCGTTCGCTTCAGTAAGAAACCATACCGGGCGGCGCGTCAGAGGGTCAAGCCATAAATATCTGTTCCTTTCAGCCTTAGACGCAGAAAAGCCTCACCTTTTGGGGTGAGGCTTTTCCAGGAGGTTAGTAAAAGGTTTGTATTTCGGCGTCTTGCTTATCCCAGCCTGCGTTTTTTGCCTAAGACAACCGCGATTCCCGCGCTCGCCGCGACTAACAGGCTTAAAAGGATAATCGGCACTGTCATTCCGTCGCCGGTCTGAGCGTTATTATTGTTCTCTGTCCCGCTGCCGGTTCCGGACTCTGTTCCGCCGCTTTCAGAGCCGCTGCTGCCAGTTCCAGGTCCTTCACTGCTGCCCGGATCCTCGCTAGTGCCTGGATCCTCGCTAGTGCCTGGATCCTCGCTGCTGCCGGAGCTCTCCTTCACGGTTACGGTAAAGGCCGCCGTCTTGGTCACGCCGCCCTCCGTGTAGGAAACTGTCACCATCTTCTCTCCAGCGGTGGAAGAATCGAATGCGCTCACCACATAATCCTCGGCTGCCAATACCTTCTCGGTGCCGTCGCTGTACTTTGCAGTCACTACCACGCCGGCCAGATCCAGCTCGTCACCGATCGCATATTCAGTCTTGGTGGGAGCGGTCACGGTGATAGATTCCAGAGTTACCTCTGCGGGCTTCTCTTTCACGGTTACCTCAAAGGCTGCCGTCTTGGTCACGCCGTCTTCCGTGTAGCTCACAGTTACAGTAGCTTTGCCGGCTTTGGAAGAGTCAAAATCGACTTCATAGCCGCTCACAGCTCTGCTGCTGCCGTCGCTGTATGTGGCTGTTACCACCATTCCGGTCTCATCCAGTTTGTCGCCCACAAAGTATTCGGTCTTGTCAGGAGCCTTCACGCTGATGGACTCCAGCGCCAGGTCTGCGGGCCTCTCTTTACGGTTACCTCAAAGTATGCGACAAAGTTCATATACTGAACGCGAATTTGCTGCTTGCCCACCTTATCGGGATCATACTGGGCCAGGGAATAACCGGCGGCCAAAGGCTCAGTGGAATTGTCGCTATACTTCAGGCTCACCTGTATTCCGGTCTGATCCAGCTTCTCACCCACAAAGTATTCGGTCTTGTTGGGAAGCTTAGTAACGGTAATGCCTACCGCTTCGATCACAGTAATCTCGAATTCAGCGGTCTTGGCAACGCCGCCTTCTTCGTAGACAACGGTAACAGTCTTCTCGCCTGCGGTGGAGGAATCAAAGCCCTCTACATCATAATCTTCGGCTGCCAATACCTTCTCGGTGCCGTCGCTGTATTTAGCGGTTACCACTAAGCCGGTGGTATCCAGCGACTCGCCGACCTTATACTTCAGCTTGGCAGGGCCTTCAATCGCGATTTCGTCCAAAACAGGGGTAACTTCAGCTTCGCCGCCGACAGTTACGCTTCTTTCGTTCCAAATATCGCTGCTTCCCTCTGCGTTGTTAGCCACAACGGCAAAGTAATAGGTGCCCTCTTCCATATCTTCGATCTGGCAGGGAGTACCGGTCACGTTGGTGATTTCCTTAGTATAGCTGCCAGGTTCCGTACCGTACTTAATGGTATAAGAGGTTGCGCCTATAGACTCCTGGAACAGCAGGTTAACCGTGCTGCCTTCCGCGTATTCGGCATACAGCAGCGGAGAACAAGGCACCGCCTCGGTTTTAAAGGAACGGATGCCGGTGGAAGAAGCAGTTTCATGCTTCAAATCCTTGGTAAGAGCCGTCACTCTCCAGTAATAGGTGGTGTCAGGCTTCAATACGTTGGGTTCCATCGTATATTTGTTGTAGATCATACGGTCTCTTACAAGGACAGGATCAGACATATCCTCGTTTTCAGAGATCTCCAGCTTGTAGAAGAACGCGTTGGCAGAAGCTTCCCAGGTGAGAGCGGTTCTAGCAGAGACCTCCTCCGCCTGATCCGCCGGACTTGTCAGCTTAAAGTCTTTAGGAGCGTCGCCTTCCGCTTTGGTGGTAAAGGAGTGAATCGGACCGTTCCACGGTCTTTCACCCTCGTCGTTAACGGCGTATACCGTCCAGTAATAGGTCGTTTCATACTCAAACTCCTGATCGCGGGTGGGAGTATAATAGGCCTGAGAGTTGCCGCCGAACTGACCGTTGCCTCTTACGTTGGTGATACCAGATTCATTGATCACCGGATCGGACAAATCTTCATTCTTGGAAACAACCAAACGGTAGGAATCCGCCTGATAAGCGGTAGTCCACTTAAATTCAGGCCTGGTCTTTTCATTCATCGCGCCCAGAGAAGGCATGGTGGGGCTGAACTGGCCAGGCACCTCGGTGCTCTCGCTGGTATAGAAGGAGTAAACGACTCTTTCGGGAAGCTCAGTGCTGCCGTACTCGTTTTCAGCAGAAACCGTCCAATAATATCTCTGGCCGAGTTTCAAGCCAGCCTTTTCCGGTACTTCAAAGCTCTGGCCTTCAATGCCGGATTCTTCGATAATCGGATCGGACATATCCTTGTTTGCAGACACGGCTACGGTGTAGCTGGTTGCGCCCTGGGCCTTAGACCAGGTAAGGGTAGGCGTAGTTACAGCGGCTTCGCCGTCGTCAGGAGTCATGGGATGGAAGAAGCTGGGAGCGCTCTCCACTTTCTTCAGAACTACCATCCAGGTTTCGTTGGCCTTAACGCCGTCGATAACCACGCTGATGTTTTCGGTGGACTCTACATCCAGGGTTCTCTGATACATCAAGCCGTCGTTCTCGCCGGGATAGTCGAGGCCTTCCAGATCGGAGGTAATGACCTTATACAGATCCACCTGAACGTCCTCGCCCACATAAGGCTGGTTGTTCAGCTCGACACTGACGGAGCCGTCCGTAGAGCTGTTGGCGATGATAACCTTAGAATCGTCGACGTCTTTACTGGCCGCGCCGGTAAATTCGCCGTTTTTATCGTTGGGGGCGTCTACAGAAACGGTTACATAGTCGCCGCTCATTTTAGAGAACGCGTAGTATACCCACCACAGAGGTCTTCTTACCGCGGGATTCTGGGTAACCTTTTCCTTGTTTGCGGTAATGATATCGCTCATGCCGTTGGCATTGCCGCCTTCCAGGCAGCCCTTGATGTTCCAGTCGATGTTTGTCCTGATGATGTTGGACATGGTTCTGGTAAAGTCGATGGCAGTGCCGGAAGGACCGCCGGCGTTTACGCCGCCGGAGTTGTTCTCTTCAAAGATGATATACTTGCCGTTAGCTTCGGGATACTGCTCCTGAAGGTCCGCAATGTAATCCACATGGTCTTTGAGCTTATCGTAAGAGATGAAGGTATCGCCGGTCCAGAATTCATGCCAGGCCGGGCCTTCTACGGTGATGCCGGCTTCGACTGATTCAGGAATATAGAACTCGGGAATTCCGTCAAAGCCTACGGCGCTGGGGCCAACCGCCGGGATAAAGTCGGGATATACCTCGCGCACCGCTTCCCAAGCTACCTGATAGGTGGGGAACAGGCCGGTCCAATATTCGTTGGTGAGGTTGGCAAAATCCGGGGTTATGCCGTTATCCTTATAATACTGAAGGGTATCCTTCAAATACTGCTTAAACCGCGCCAGCTCCTCCTCATCCTTTACCAAACCGGTATCGGTAGGATTGCCGCTCGCTGTTGCCCAAGAGGGGTTATGGCCCAGCAGGAAGTAATATTTATGTCCCGCGTCTTTGGCGCGCTGAACAGCCTGCAGGCTGCGCTGAAGGATGCTGTATTCGTAATCATAATATCCTCCCATATCGCCAACCCCCTGGAAGTTCTGGGCGGGGATGGTATCACGGGCAAGCAGCGGCCCTAAGAGGGTCAGTCTGCTGTCGGGAATATTATAGTTAGGAATCAAAATGTAACCGAACTGGCTGTGGTTTACCGGACGCTCTACAGAAGAAAAATCAACAGAGATCGTCGGGTTGGCCACGATTTTCAAGGTTGCCTCGCCAGGCGTCTTGATTCCAGGGCCTTCCGCGTAAACCTTGTACTCTCCGGCCTTCAAGGCCTTGATAGTGCCGTCCTCTTTATTGTACGAGGCGCTTTCTTCGTCCTCGAACCTAAAGGTAATCTCGCCGTCATAAGGCATTTTCAAACCGTTGGAATCGATGGCGTAAACCATAGGCTTAACGGTCGCGCCCACTCTGAGGGAATAGCTGGTGTTCTCAAACACCAGGGTATCAACGGTAGGATCCGCAACGTGGGGCCATATGGCGATCTTATCAATATTAACCACGCCTTCTCTCTCGCCGTCCACGTTCTGGTAGCGAATCTTGTTCTCGCCTTTTTCCAGCGTTACCTTTACAACGTTTTCTTCCCACTGGTTCCATGCCGCTGTGACTGTAAAGGGAACCATAGTGATCTCGCCGTCGTTAACGCTTAAGCCGATCTGCTTGGTATCCGGCCAGCCATTATTATGGCCGTTGGCGTATCTTAAAGATAGATAATACTCGCCGGCCTCTTCAGCGTTATAGGTAAACTCTACATAAGCGCCCTTGTGATTTTCAAAGCCGGACACAAAGCTGTCGCCGCTGTAGCCGCTGTGAGACCTGTCCCCGCCTCTAGCGCCGCCGCCAACATCTGCGTCTTCCGCCTCCATATGAGTGGCATTGGGAGGAATCAGCTCGGGCATTGGCTCTGCGGCTTCGAGAAGCCAATAGTAAAAATAGTCGATGCAAATGCCGTTCTTTTTGCCATTACCTTGTACGGTAACCGTGTTTTCTCCGGCCTCTAAATTCAGTTCTACATTGTGATAGGTCCAGTTGTCCCAGTTTCCAGTGCCGGCAAAGGTTTCGATTGCCTGCTCAGCGCCGTTGACTGATAATTTGATCGACCGATCAGCCGCCCAGTCTTGGGCAGGCCCTGCAATGTAGTTGAAAGCGAATTCATAGGTACCCGCCGTTTCAACCTCAATCTCGAAGGCCACATTAGCATTTTCGGCACTTCCGCCTATACTGACGAAACCTGTGCCAGAATAATCGTGGTCGTAAGCCATTCCCGTATCCGGGCCGAAATCTCCTGTTTCAGCCTCCACTAGTATGGCTGTCTCCGGAGCGCCCTCCGGGGGAGTCGCGGTTCTATTGGGTCCAGCCGCATTGGCCTGCATTAGGCCGATATCAGTAGAAACCATACCGCTCATGAGAACCGCCGCTGACATTAGGCCTGCTGTGATTCCGCGAACAATTTTTTTAAATTGTCCCACTTTTTTCTCTCCTCTCATTTGAGCCCCTATTTCATACAATAACAGATTGCAAAAGACGAAAAAGCAGCCTCTTGTGATATATTCCATGGTTTTATAATTCCTTATAAAATATATCCTATCTATTACTATATGGATCTAGAAGCGTCTGTTTTTTCGATTAAAGGCGGGCATCCGGAGAGGTGGGGGCCTCCCCGGAATGCTCGGCTTCTCTCGAATTTTTATCTTTGGGCAGTAATCCTATCAGATTACTCCGCCAAAATACCGTCGATGGTGCTCTGCGCCTTAGCGCGGCGTCAGCGGGAGCGCTGGTTCCGGTGATGGACTCGTTCACCGCCAGGGAAAGGGCGTCGGAGATTTCCGGCCATTGGGCGTGAGGCCCTCTGGGCTGGGCGTACTGCATTTCTTCAGTGAATTTCTGCATCGTCTCATCATCCGTAAACTGGCCCTCGGCTACGTCCTTCCGGGCAGCGATATAACCGAAATCATCGATGTAGCTGGCAACCTCGTCCTTTGAGGTGGCAAACTGCAGGAAATCCAGAGCCGCGTCTACGTTATCCCCGTCGATTACGCCAAAGTTCTCGCCGCCCAGGCAGGAAGCGTATTCCGCGTCCTTCGGCAGCAGGGTGACATCCCAGTTCAGGTCGGGAGCCTGCTCCCTCATCGTGGGAACCTGCCAGGGACCATTCACCATCATGGCGATATTGCCGGAGATGAACTGGTTCATTACGTCTCCCTGAGTCCAGTTGATGACTTCCTTGCTCATGGAGCCGGCGTCTACCAGATCCTTTACCAGAGTCAAGGCTTTAATGCCGTTATCATTGTTGATATCGTAAGAGGTCGCTCCGGTGCTCCACAGCCAGGGGGTGAAGTTAAAGGTGCCTTCCTCGTTCTGCAGGCAGCACATGGCGAAGCCGGTCACATTGCCCTGGGTTGTCTTTTGGGCCACATCCTTCAGCTCATCCCAGGTGGTGGGAGCTTCACAGCCCGCGTCGGCCAGCATATCCTCGTTGTAGAACAGGGCCAGGCAGTTGCTGCCAAAGGGAAGGCCGTAAAGCTTGTCGTCCAGCTTGCAGGAGTTCAGCGGGCCCTCATAATACTGGTCGATCCCATCCCAATCGCTGACCTTATCGCTGATATCCGCGAAGATTCCCATGGCCGCGTAAGAGGCATGGTCCGGGCTGTCGATGATTACCAGGTCGGGAAGCTCCGCCGCGCTGGCTCCGATGGACAGCTGCTTTTTAAAGTCGGCAAAGGGGATATATTTTGCCGATACCGACACCGCATCCTGGGAGTCGTTGTATTCTCCAATGACCCTGTCCAGGGTTTCCTGGTGCTTTTCGGTCTCCCAATAGTACCAAATGTCTACCTCTGAAGCCTCCGCCGGGGCCTGGGATTCCGCTGTGGAAGAGCCCTGGCTGTCAGAGCCGCTTTCAGGAGCCGAGCTGTTGGAGGTGCCGCTGCTGCACCCGCCAGCGCGCCTGCCGCCAGTAAACCTGCCAGCAGAATGCCTAACGCTTTTTTTGCTTTCATATGTTTTCCTCCTTAAAAATTCGAAGCCTTTGCTTTTTTCACAAAAGCTTCTTTCTTTCCTTGTAGTTTTTATTATAAAGTGATACCCCGCCTCTGAAAACTCCATTATTCTAAGGTTGGTACACAAAAGCTAAGCTTTTTTCTAATTTCTTCTAAACTTCCGTCTTTCGCTGCTCCTGCTGGATGCAAGCGCTTTATCATTTTTCACCAATTTACTGAGACTTCAGCAAGAAATATTCTTAAGTCAGAAAACTGAATTACACTGCAATCATAAGCGCTTGAAAAGCTGGATTATTTATTCAGCTTTCTATAATCTGCTGGCAGCTGGCCCGTGACTTCCTTAAAAATTTTACTAAAATATTTTGGAGTACTATAGCCAACTTTCTCTGCGATTTCGTATAGCTTTAACTCCGTGCCTATCAGGAGTTTTTTTGCTTTTTGAATCCGATATTCCTTGATGTAGGCGCTAAAAGTAATCCCAACCTCTTTATGAAATTGGCTTCCCAAATACTCCGGGGTAACTTTTAACTTCTCCGCAATTTCATCCAGGGTAATTCCTCTGGCGTAAAACTCATGAATCAGACCTTTGGCCTTTCGCACGATTAATCGCATTTGGTTTTTTTCATCATTACTGATTTCCAGTGGCAATAATGTAAGAATCTCCCTCATTATGCTTTCCAATTCTTTTTCAGTAACCGCCCTCATAATTCTTTCTATAAACGGTTGTTGTTCGAGGCTGCTGTATACAGATAAATCCAGTTCTTTCGCCACATTGATGACAGACCAGATAAAGCGCAAATAGGATTCTTTAATTTTTTTCGGATCATAGAGTGCGCCTTTCCTAAAATAGCTTTGGAAATCCCGAAAGGTTTCCTGTAGTTTCGTCGGGTTTGCCATGCAAATAGCCGTTTTCATTTGGTTCTCAATATCTACCGGATAGCTCAACGGGCTTGTCTGCAGCTGCTTAATACGCGGATAATGGATAATAACACCGTTTCCTAACGGAATACACCAATCCATACAGCCTTGGAGAGTCGCCGCGCTTTCCGCAAGCTGAGAGAGTCCTGTAAACCTAATCCAGCCAAAGCTGGCCATACTGTCATTACAAATTCGCGTTAATATTGTCTTCTGAAATCTTTTTACCAGAACCGCTTCTTCCCCTTCACATGGAAATATGAATAGGCAGCTTTTAAACACAAGGAAATCGAGTATTTGACATTTTTTACTGATTGTGTCTTTTAACAGAGCGGTCAAAGCAGGAATCGTCCGCTTTCTTTCTTCTTCATAATGATCCCCTAAGTAAGCCAATATCATGATGTAATTCCCTTGAATCTCTACTGAAAATTTACTTCTCACATAGCTTTCCAAGGTTCGCTATAAACTTTAACCGGCCTACTTGAAATCCGGTTAATAGTTCCCCTAAGGTATCCAGTTCTGGAAGCTCTTCTTTCTTTTTTCCTTTCGTTTTTAATTGCTGCTTCCACCATGGAGAAGGGCCTGTGTCAGTTCATTTACCATGATCGGCTTAATGAGATATTCGCTGACTCCCAGCTTAATCGCCTGCTGGGCGTAAGAAAACTCAGAATACGCGCTGAGAATGATGACCTTCGGCAAGGGCTGCTTTTCCTGCAGGCAGCGTAGCATCTCTAGGCCGTCCATGATAGGCATTTGCACGTCTGTAATGACTAAATCCGGTTTGCTTTCTAATATAAGCTCTAATCCGGCTTTTCCATTTTCAGCTTCCCCTACTACCTGATAATTCTGATCTATTCTTTCCAGCAGCTTCATCAAGCCCTCGCGAATCCGTATCTCATCCTCTACGATTACGATTTTCATCCTTACTCCCTCCCCTGTGTTTTTGGAATTCGAATCACTATAGTAGTTCCTTTTCCCTCCTGACTTTCAATGATAAATTCCGCATCCTCTCCGTAATACATTTTCAGTCTATCAATAGCATTTTTCATACCAAGGTGGTTTTTGTTTTTGCTGTCCGGTAAAATACCCTGTTTAATCTCCTGAATCTTGTTCTCCTGAATGCCCTTACCGTTGTCCTTGACAATGATCTGCAAAAATCCATTTTGTCTTTTCTGAACCTTATAATAAGAATGTGATGCCTGTTGTACTCCTTCAAACCCATGCAAAATGGCGTTTTCCACAAACGGCTGAAATATCAGCTTATGAATCAGGCAATCTAAAAGCTCTGGAGGTACGATAATCTGGCAAGAAAATGTATTTTTCAATCTGGTCTGCTGAAGGAAAATGTACTGCTGCAGCCATTCCATTTCTTCCCGCAGCGTTACAATGCTGTTGCTCTTATCAATGCCGTACCTTAATATGCGCGCCAGCGCCCCAATGGCACTGCTGATCTCATACTGATCCGCGTTAATCGCCATCCAGTTGATGGTATCCAGTGTGTTATACAAAAAGTGGGGATTGATCTGCGCCTCCAGCGCTGTGATTTCTGCGTCTTTTTGCCTCGCGGATACCATCTTCACTTCTTCCACCAGTTTATTCATTTGTCCCATCATTCTGTTGAACTGGTCCGTTATCGTCTCCATTTCAGACGGCATCTTTCTGTCTCTCCGCACCCTCACGGCCAAATCCCCGGCTCCCGCTTTTTTCATGGCCGCGACGATATTTTTTATCGACCCCGTCATATGACGGGTCACTAGAATGATTACCGCGATCAGAAAAGCCACTGATAAAAAGACGGCCAAGAGCATGAGATTCCTCTGCGCTTCTATCTGCCGAAATACAACGCTTTGGTCCGATACATTAACAAAGCTCCAGCCAAGAAGATCATCCCGCAGACTGTGGATCGCAAAATTATCTCCGTCCATCAATCCGCTTCCCTCTATGAGCTCCCCGTAGGATTCCCGCCAGCCGTTTTCACTCTCCGGGATGGGCAGAACTGTATTTTCGATGCTCCGCTGTACTGGAAAAGTCACCAGCCTGCCTTCATCATCGACAATAAAATTAACGTTTCCTGGCAGCGTATCGTCTCCGTCCACCGAATTTTGATTACATACCTCGTGTAAAAGCCTTTCATCGATGCTGATGATGCCGGTGAATAATCCACTATCCGTTTGAACCAGGTTGACCTCAGCTAATTCGTCGGTATTTTCCTGCACAATTCCCGTGGTATTGTAGTAGGACATCAAATTGATAAAAACCAGCGGCAGAATCGATATCAGGCAGAAGGCGGATATGAGCCGAAATTGCAGGCTGTTTGTTACAATTCTCAATCTTTTGATAACATTAGACTTTATTATCTCATGGTTTATGAGACATTCCGCAATAAAGCAAAAAAGGTAAAAAAAATGCCGGCTATCTCGCAAACATGGCGATAACCAGCATAAAATGGGTGATCCGAAAATGTATAAATATTAGAATTTTTAGCATAAAATAACAAATGTTTTTTAAATCTAATTTGATTTTATCTGATTTTCAACAATTTGTAAACTCTCACATTTCTAAGATTTGGGAATAATTCTAAGCTTTTTATTAGCTTTAGCGTCATTCCCGCGCATTGAACATCTGTATACTCGAAAATTCACAGTTGAAAAGCCATAAATTCTTTGAGTAAAGCGGCGGCCTGCTCCAGCCAGAATTTCTTAATCATTTTTCGGCTCCTCTTTTTATGGGGTGCTTCAAATCCATTCTGCTTCTTTAAGCTTTATTCCAGAGCCCAGCCATGCGGCTTGGCTTTTATTTTGTAGCAACACTTTTAAAATTGCTTTTTTGCATTCCCTTTCGGATAGAAAAAAAAGAACCTATCCGAATTCAAACGGATAGATCCTTTTCCTTATTCGTACAATCAACGCCAGGAACAGTGTCAGCCCTGCAAAAATTTTTCTTCCTTCACCCCACGAAAAGCGGGAAGCTGGTAACCTGTGAGATGGGTTAACAAAACAATTGAATCGGCGTTCTATCCGCTGGCAGGACGCAGAACCGCGAGAAAAATGATACCCTAAGGGCTTAAATATTTTCATCCGCTCTTTCTTTTCATAAAAGGCCACAGCCTCATAGGGGCGAAGCGTTTCCGATTTTACATCATCATAATTGGAAATCAAAATCTGACGCGTAACCTCTGGATTTTTTTGCCAATGGACAGCAAGTCTCCTGATCTGAAAAGTTTGCCAGCACCAGCAGCCTCTCCCGATTCCAGACTCTCTGATAGGCCCAAACGGTATTACTGCCTGAGTCGAGCAATTCATAGGTTCCCTCGGTGATAATCTCATAAGTCTTCCGCAGGCGGATCAGCCTTTGATAATAGCTGAAAACCGAATCAGGCCGGCCGACCTGATTCTGAGCGTTGATCCTCTGATAATTTGGGTTTACCTTAATCCACGGCTCACCGGTGGTAAAGCCGCCGTTCTTCTGACCGCTCCACTGCATGGGAGTTCTCCCGTTATCCCGTCCCAAATTTTGCACGCAGCGGAGGAACTCCTCCTCCGACATTTTCCTTTGCGCCTTCACTAAAAGCTCATACGCCTGTCTGGCGTCGATATCCGGATAATCCTCCAAGCTGGAAAAATTAGGATTCGTCATTCCAAGCTCCTGCCCTTGGTAAATATAAGGTGTTCCTTGCAGCATATGCAGGCAGGTCGCCAGCATTTTCGCTGATTTCTCCCATAGAAACGGGGTTGAAGCGTTTCCGAACCGGGAAACCGAGCGAGGCTGGTCGTGGTTTTCCCAGTACAGGCTGTTCCAGCCGACGCCGGAAAGCCCCTCCTGCCATTTGCTCATAACCCGGATCAAATCGGAAAGCCGGAACCGGTTCTCCGTATATTTGCCATAGGGTCCCATGATCGATGGCTACGTGCTCAAACTGAAACACCATATTCAATTCCGTACCCGCCGCGTTGGTGTACCGTGCCGCCTCCTCCACTGTGGCGTTGGGCGTTTCTCCAACCGTCATGATATCGTACCGGGACAAAACCTCACGGTTCATTTCCTGAAGATATTCATGTACACGGGGGCCGTTCTCGCAGTAAGGCGTCAGGTCTCCATATTCCCCGTAGGCTCCCGTCACCTGACCGTCTGGAAATCTCTGATTCTTCGAAATCAGGCTGATGACATCCATGCGAAAGCCATCCACTCCTTTTTCCAGCCACCAGGTCATCATGTCGTAAATCTCCCTACGCACCTTCGGGTTTTCCCAATTCAAATCCGGCTGCTTTTTTGAAAAAATATGCAGATAATGGCTGTCCGTCTGCTGGTCATACTCCCAGGCGGAGCCGTAGAACCAGCTTCCCCAGTTATTGGGGGCTTGCTATCCTTTCCTTTTTTTCCAGATATAATAGTCCCGGTAGGGATTATTCTCTGATTTTCTGCTTTCCCGAAACCAAGCATGCTCGTCTGAGGTGTGGTTAACCACCAGATCCATCACAATCCGCAAGCCCCGCTTATGGGCTTCACACAAAAGCCTTTCAAAGTCCTCCATGGTTCCGAAATCCTTCATGATGGCCCGGTAATCGCTGATATCGTATCCGTTGTCCGCGTTCGGAGACTGATAGACCGGAGAAAGCCACAGCACATCCACGCCCAGTGTTTTCAGGTAATCCAGCCTTCCCGTAATCCCGTTTAGGTCGCCGATGCCGTCACCGTTGGAATCGCAGAAGCTGCGGGGATAAATCTGATAAACAACGGCTTTCTTCCACCAATTAGTGCTCATAATCCTTCTCCCTTCAGGTAATCTTGCTTTATGGACGCCGGCCGGTCTCTTTTCCTTGTTTTGGCCTTTCAAAAAGAGGCCTCCTGAAAGACCGCCGCTGTGTTTTCAACGCATAAGCCTAAAAGGCCGCCCCGGTAGTCTTCCAGAGATATGACGAAAAGCTCTACCTCATCCAAAAAACTGTCAGCCGCTTCTCCCGCACAGCCAGCGAAAGCCGGTATTTCCGGTTCAGATTGAGAGAAAACCGCTGGGCTTTCAAACGATGCTTCCGCTGATAAACAGAAATTTGTTTTTGATTCCAGTCCAGCATAACCCGGAATCCCCCGCCTTGTCCGTCGCCGCCGAACCACACGCCGGCACACTGCCGCTCGCGATATGCCTTGAGCGTTACATTCACGGAAAAGGAAAAATCCTCTACGATTTCCTCGGTGAAAATGCCGCCGAGTCCTCCGCAGTCGCCCTCCAGTCCTTCCAGGACATCCGCCCAGCTTCCATCCAGAAGCTGGGTGAACTGAGGCAGGCAGGCCCGCTTCTCCGGCCAGGCTGTCCGGAGGGAAGCAGCCTCTCCCTCCAGAAGGAGAAGATCGGCATCCTCACTGTGCAGCTCTACCCGGCAGTCAGGACTGGACGGGAACACCAGATCGGTAAGCACCGCCGCGCCACGGCCGCCAAACACCTCAATTTGAGAGGTATCCGCCAGCACCTGCAGCTCCAGCTCGCCTTTTTCCAGCTTCATCGGCGCGGTATGGATTCCGGTAACCCCGGGAAAGCCGTTGATACCGGCATGGGTGCGATCCACATACAAGCGCTCCCCGGCAAAGTCATACCCGATGGAAAGCCACTCCCCTCCGCTGTAAACAAAGCGAAGCTCCGCCCGCCCCTTCCTGTCCTCCGGCCTCAGCCTGCACCGGAAGGAAAGAGCGCCGGCATACAGCGCCGTTTTCCTGCACTGGCCGGCGGATAGGCGGCAAGGCTCCATTTTTTCCCGCTGATCCTCCAGGGCGGACAGCTCTCTTACCGGCCGCTGGCACAGCCTGACTCCCTCCGGAGTCTGCCGCAGAGAAAGCTCCCGGACCGTAGAAAACTGTCCTTTGAATAATTGGGTCGGCAGAGCATCCCGGTATCTCCAGTTGTCCGCCCAGGCGATCATCAGCCGGCGGCCATCCGCCCCAGGGATGCCGTTCCAGGTAACGCCCGCATAAAAATCCTGCCCGTAATCCAGCCACAGCGCCGTTTCGGGAGAGTTTTCATTTTCAAACCGCGAGCCGTCGAACCGGCCGATAAAGTACTGCATCCCGGTGCCGCCCGCCGGCGCCCCGTCGTTGACGCTGACCGCCAGCACCCAGCGGCTCTCGTCCGGTTTCTCCGCGACCGGCAGGCAGAACAGATCGGGACATTCCCAAACGCCTGCAGGCGAGCCCTCGCCTCTGCCGAATTCCCCGGAATAGCGCCAGGTCAGCAGATTTTCCGACTGGTAAAATTCCACATGGTCGAAGCAGGCCAGAACCATAACCCAGCAGGCTCCGCTTTCAAGCCAAAAAACCTTAGGGTCTCTGAAGTCCTTTTTCCCGCCGGAGGTCAGCACCGGATTTCCCCAGTATTTCCGCCAGGTTCTCCCACGGTCGTTGCTGTAAGCCAGGCCCTGGCTCTGCTGGCTGTCCACATGCTCGTTGTATGTAAACAGAGCAACAAACACAGGCTCCTTTCCCGTTTGCAGGCCGCTGGTGTTGTTCCAGTCTATCACCGCGCTTCCCGACCAGATTTGACCGATGGTATCCGGCTCCAGGGCCGGGGGAAGATGCTCCCAGTGGATAAGATCCCGGCTCACCGCGTGTCCCCAATGGATGTGATTATGGATATTGTACTGGTGCATCAAATGGTACTCGCCGTCATAATACAGAAGCCCGTTTGGGTCATTAATTACATGGGACTGGGCGGTATAATGGAACAGAGGACGGTAAGGATCCTGAAAATAAGGTTTTCTCTTCAAGCTTTCGTCACCCCTTTACCGCTCCGGAGCTCAGTCCCTTGACGAACTGCTTCTGGAATAGAATAAACACCAGCACCACCGGCGCCAGACCGATGATCGCGCCGGCTGCAAGCAGGTTATAATCCGCGCCGTAGGTTTGAAAAAACGTGGAAATCGCCAAAGGGAGCGTATGGTAATTTTGATTCTGCAAAAAGAACACCGCCTGGGCGTAATTATTCCAAATACCGACGCCCTGCATGATCACCACGGTGGCGGTGATCGGCTTCAGCAGGGGAAAGGTCACCCGCCAGAATGCGGAAAATTTGGTGCAGCCGTCGATCACGGCCGCCTCCTCTACCGATTGGTTCATAGAGCGAATAAAGCCCTCATAGAGGAAAACAGAGAATGGAAGGCACTGGCACGCAAGAAGGAGCATCATCGCCCAGTGAGAATTGATGCCGTTAATTTTCCGCATAATAATGTATAAGGGCACCGTATTGATGATGCCCGGCACCATCATGCTCAGAACCATCACATGAAACACCGCCCGGTTCCACCTGCTCCTCACCCTGGCCGCCGCGTAGCCGCCGCAGGCCGCGCAGAAGATCAAAACCGCTATCGCGCCGATAGAGATCATCAGCGAATTCATCAGCGCCCGTCCCATATCGGCCTTGCTCCAGGCGTCGGCGAAGTTTTGGAGCAGCATTGCCCGGGGAAACCATTCTTGGGCGATGCTGTCCGCCGGGCCGCTGAGGGAAAGATAAAACATGATATAAAAAGGGGAGCAGAAAAACCGCGATGATAAGAACCAGCCCCGCGTAGGCGCCGGATTTTCTGAAAGCTTTCATCCTATTCTCCTCCCTACATTTCTATTTCTTTGGATCTCATCCACCGCAAGGAAACCGCGATAGGAATGACGATCAGAATAAACATGATAATAGCGACGGCTGTGGCGTAGCCGGCAAAGCCGTTGAAGGACTGGCGGTAGATATAAATGCTCAGCGATTCCGTAGCATAGCCGGGGCCGCCGCCCGTAATCGCCATAATAATGTCAAACACCGCCATAGAGCCGATAATGTTTGTGAAAATATTAATTCTGGCCGAGGGATAGAGCAGCGGCCACGTGACATTTTTAAAGGACTGCCAGGTATTGGCTCCGTCAATTTTCGCGGATTCATATAAATCCATGGGGACGGACTGCAGCCCGGCTAAATAAATCATCATCGGTCCTCCCACAAACTGCCACACATTGACGATAATGATCAGCCAGATGGCCTTTTTAGGGTCTCCCATCCAGTCGAAGGAGCCGTTTACCCCCAGCTGCTCCAGGGATTTATCCAAAACGCCTGTGGAGGGGGACAGGATCAGAGTCCACAAATATCCCATAATCAAGGGACTGATGATGGATGGCATATATACCGCGGTGCGGGCAAAGACCTTGCCCTTGATTTTAGAATCAAACAGAAGCGCCAAAAGCAAGCCGAAAACATTCAGCAGAAGCGGGCTGACCAGGCCGAACAGCAGGGTGACGCCGATGGCGTTCATCGCCCGTTTATCGGAAAAAAAGCGGATAAAGTTATCCAGGCCAATAAAATTCCGCTCCTCGGAAAATCCGTTCCAATCTGTCAGGCTGACGCCGATCCCTTGACAGAGAGGGACGATGAAAAAAGACTACAAACAGGATTGTCGCGGGCAAAAACATTAACCGGTGAAGATTGTTGGATATTTTTGAACCCAGTGCTTTCATACCACCACTCCTAACGAACAAAGCACATTGTGAAAAAATCGCGGAATGGACGATCCATTCCGCGATTCAGGCCAGCCTATTGAAGATTACTGCGCGTCAAACGCGGCCTTCCACGCGTTTTCATAGGCTGCCGCAAACTCAGACGGGGTATACTGGCCCGCGAAGAACTCCTGCAGCATGATGCCGCTGGCGTCTCCGCCAAAGCCCGCCGGCTCCACCGTGGCGCCGATAATTGCGGATTCCTCAGCGGACTCCTGGGCGCTGGTATAGATCGGCCCGATATCCACAGTCACATCCGTGAAAGCGGAGGGCGCGTTTCTCGTCTCAGTATAGGATACCTGGTTTTCCTTGGTGAACAGCCAGTCTAAAAATTCCTTGGACGCCTCCTGGTTGGCGGAATCCGCTGTAAGATAGTAGGTGCTGTCGGCAGTCTGGTTGATCGCGGGCTTCACGTCGGCTTCCACCGCCGGGAATGAGCTGGCGCGCAGCTCGGCCTCCGCGTCAGGATTGATTTCCAGAATGGTGCCGATGGTGAACATGCCCTGGAACAGAATCACCGCGTCGCCGTTGGCGATGGCGTTCATGGCGTCGTCATAGGTCGCCGTCAGCACGTTGCTGTTGATCAGCTCCTCCTGCTGAAGCTGGCCCAGCCAGGCCACATATTTCTCCAGAGGGCCGCCGGCCTCTCCAAATTTCAGCTTATCCATATCGCCATCCAGAGCGGCACGGTTGTATTCCAGCTCGCCCAGGCGCTGGCGCTCCGCCGCGCCGGGAATATAGCCGAAGAGCATTCCCATGGTCCACGCTTCTTTGCCGGAGAAGAACAGGGGCGTTTTGTCAGGATAAGCATTTTTAATCGCTCTTAAATTCTCTGTGAATTCATCTAAGGTTTTTGCGGGCTTCAGATTCAGCTCGTCAAAAATCTTCTGATTGTAAATGGTCCCTGTCATCATAGTGTTGGTCGGCAGATAATAGTTCTTTCCGCTTTTATTGTCCACGGAGATCTCCTTGACCGCCGGGTCGATTCTATCCCACCACTCAGAATCGGTGAGATCCACAAATTTTCCGGCGTCGATCATCTGCTGAGTGCCCATTGTGGTGATATCCGGAATATCCCCGGCGGCAAACTTTGTCTGCAGGGCGGAGGTTCCTTCCTTCTGGAACTCATGCTCCACCTTCACGCTTTCGCTTTCCGCGTTGAAGCGCTCCACCGCGTCGTTGTACCAATCCACCATTTCCACGTTGCCGTTGAAAAATCTTACGGTAACCGGCTCTCCTGCGGCCTCCGAGCTTTCTCCTGAGGAGCCCGCGGCGCTTTCGCCTGTGGTTCCGGTTTCGCTCTGGTCGCAGGCGGCCAGGGCCATAGTCATTGCGCCGGCCAGCAGCGCGGCGCAGATGCGTTTTCCAAGATGATTCATAATCTTCCTCCTTTACTTTGTCGGACATATCTCTTACCTACGGTTTCAGTGTAAAACAAACCGGGAAATTTGAAAATCCTCAAAACTTACGATTGAGGTTCGTATTTTTATCATTTGCTTTTTGCGCTTAAAAAACTATGTTATAATGATTCCAGAAAACCGCTTCCCTTGGCGGCAAGACGCCGCCGGAGAACTGGAGGGCTTCTCAGTGAAACAAAAAATAGAAAAACTGAAAAAATTCCACAGCATCCGTTTCTCGCTGACATCGGTGGTGGCTCTTCTGATTCTTCTCTCCGTATTCATTTCCTCCACCCTCTCCTATTCCCGCTATACCAGGGATTTTCAGGAGCAGTCCTCTGAACAGATCGACCAAACCCTGGAGCAGCTTTCCATCAATTTAAGCACCTATTTGGATGAACTGTTCCGGCTGACGGTTTATCTCTATTACGACGATTCCGTGGTAGCGGCGCTGGAGGCCACCGGCGGCAGCGATATCGACCGTTTGCAGAGAAGGCGGGTGATCGAAAGCTACTTGGATAAAATCATGATCATGCCCCGCAAGGACATCTTAAATGTTTTTGTCATTACAGACGACATCTACTTCAGCGGCCGTATGCCGAAAAGCGTAAACCACAGCGCGGATTATCAGGCCCTTGACTGGTATCAGGAGGCCATGTCCACCCAGTCTCCGATTTTCGTGCCGCCTCACACAGAGCAGCTGGTATCTTATCCTAAGGATACGGTTTTTTCTATCGTCAAGCAGCTGAAAAGCGTGCAAAACATCGACCAGGTGATCGGGGTCATCAAGGTAGACGCCAGCTATAGTGGGATCGCCGATATCGCCCGAAAGGTCAACATGGGGGAGCAGGGCGGCGTTTTTATTATAGACAACGACAAAAATCTAATATACAACAGCGCTTCCCAGGAACAGGTGGAGCTTTTATCCGGCGTGGCGCTGGCCTCCTCCGGCTCCTGGATTGAAAAAATAGGCTCCGCGGAATATATGGTGAACACTGTCCAGGTCAAAAGCGCGGACTGGACCATCGTGGCGGTCAACTCCCTGGATGAGCTGACAAAAAACGCCCAGAAAACCAGGGATTTTACCTTCCTGCTCGCCACCTTAAGCTCTTTATCCGCGATTTTGGTGCTTTTGATTTTCACCCATAGCTTTTTAAAGCCCCTGATGGGCATCGTTCAGCTGATGAAGGAGGTGCGCAAGGGCAATTTTCAGGTCTCCTTCTCCTCCAAGCGCAACGATGAAATTGGTTATCTCGGGGATTCCTTTAACGCGATGGTCAAAACCATCAACGACAACATTGAAAAAAACACCGAACTGGCGAAGAAGGTATACGAGGCGGAAATGCTCCACACCGAGGCTCAGCTGCACGCTCTGCAAAGCCAGATTAAACCCCACTTTCTGTATAACACCCTGAATATGATCAGCATGCAGATCCAGGTGGGCCGGCTGGAGCAGGCGGTGGACAACATCGAAAAGCTGCACCGGCTGCTGCGGGGCATGGCCAAGTGGGACCGGGAGGTGCTGGTGGAGGATGAATTCGCCATACTGACGCCTATCTGGGAATCCAAAGCAGCCGGTTTGAACAGAGGCTGTCCTATGAGCTCAAGCTGGATGACAGTCTGAAAAACAATATATCCTGGCGTTTATTTTACAGCCCCTGGTGGAAAACGCGGTCATTCATGGCTGTGAAACCCAGCGGCGGCGGACGAAAATTACCGTAGAGGGCTTTTTGAAGGAAGGCCGCTGTTACTTTGTCGTGAGCGACGACGGAAAGGGCATGACGGAGGAGCAGCTGAAGGCGCTGCGGGAAAAGCTGGGCCGCACGGCGGAAAACGAGAACCAAAGCGTTTCTCCCGGCGCGGACGGCCACATCGGCTTGGAAAACGTAAACAAGCGCATCCAGATTCATTATGGAAGCTGCTACGGAATCCGTATCTCCAGCCAGCCCGACGCGGGAACGACATGCCGGGTAGAGCTTCCCTTACTGGAAAAGGAGTGTGAGCAGGATGTACCGAGTATTACTGGTTGACGATGAAAGCCTCACCCTGGATTATCTGAAAATGGCAATTCCCAAGCAGGACCCGGACTGGGAAATCGCCGGCGCGTGCCTTGACGGCATCCAGGCTCTGGAGTGGTTTGAAAGCCATTCAGCGGATTTGGTTCTAACCGATATTAAAATGCCCGAGATGTCCGGGCTGGAGCTCTGCGAGCGGCTTCACCGCCGGAATCCAGAACAGAAAATTGTCATTTTATCCGGCCATGACGAATTTAAATTCGCACAGCAGGCCATTCAGTGCAGTGTGGCGGATTATTTATTAAAGCCGATTTCTCTTACTGAACTGAAAGCCGTGCTGCAAAAAATAAAGTCCTCCTTACAAACAGAGCGGGCGGAGGAATTGGCATACCACAGCCTGCTGGAGATGTCGGAGGACGGAAAAAAGCAGATTGCCGCCCGGTTCATCCGGGCGATGATCGAAAACTCAAACGTAGAGGTCAAATCCCTTTACCCTTTGATTCACCGCATGAAAATCAGTCTCATCGAGGGTGCCGGAGTCATGCTTCTGCTGAGTCTGGATGAAGATGTTTTACTGGGAAACGGTATTCAGGCAAGCGATATTCCTGTCTTTCGGTATATGCTGTACCGTTTAACCCTGGAATACACCGAGCAAGCCGCGCTGGGAAGCTGGGTCACGCTGGACCAGGAGGAAAACACCTTGCTTCTGCTTTCCGATGACGACACGGAAGCGGTCGAAGATCAGGCGCTTCATATCTATCAGCAGGTTTCCCAATTAATGCTTGAGCACGCCGGCCTTTCCATTTCCGCCGGGGTCAGCGGCCTTCTTTTCGACGTTATGGAAGCGGAAGCCGCTTACCGCCAGGCCTATACCGCATTGTGCGGCCGTTTGTTTTTCACTGCCGGCGCTTATTATACCACAAAGGAGATCTCCTCTGAAATCCAGAACAAGATAACCAGGCTTAACCATTATGTTTCCTCGCTGCATTCCGCCCTGCTGGATAAAAACTCATTGACACGGCAGCTGGCGCTGCAGTCTATCATTCAGCTGCTGCCGGGAAAAACGGAAACAGAGGCGCTGCGGTTTGGCCTTTACTGGATCAAGGGGCTGGCCAAATCTGCCCAGGCCTGGCCGCCGGATCGTCTCAACCGCGCGGCCTCCGCTCTCTGTGCCTGCAAATCCTCCGATCAGGATACGATACAGGCGTTTTACACCTCCGCCGCTTCGTTTTTACTGCCTTCTGAGGAAGAAAAAGCGGATCGGAACAAATCTGAAAACGGTATCGTCTCCCAGGCAGAGCATTATATCCACACTAACTACGCCCAGCCTATCAGCCTGGCCTTAGTAGCGGAAAAAATCGACGTCTCCCCAAATTACTTGAGCTCGCTGTTTCATAAGGAGCTGGGGGAATCTTACAGTAAATATGTCACGCGCGTCCGCATGGAGCATGCCAAACGGATTATGAAGGAAAACCCTGGCCTACGGATCTATGAGATCGTCAACCAGGTAGGCTATGTCAGCGTAAAACACTTTTCTTACGTTTTCAAGCAGCTGTTCGGGGTAACTCCCGGAGAATACCAGCAGTCTCTGAAAGCCGATTAACCTAACTTACTGATTTTTGTTTTTAACCCAATTCTGAGCCCAGCATGCGGGATTCCTTTCATACGCCCTCGGAGGCGACAGGAATTTCTATTTTCGTGATATAATCGTCGATTTTATCTATCACCATTTCGTTGATCCCAATTTCATAAGCGTGTCCATAAAGGCGCAAATGATTCCGCCTGGCGTATTGAAGAATCTCTTCATAACGCGAGGGTAGTTTCTCCCAGCTTCCGGCGCTGAACCCGCGCAAATAAGTTCCTCCCGGCTGCTTATGCAGCCCTTTTTTATTTGTAATGTCAGGAACTTCTATAAATAAACCCGCATAATCATCAAAATGGCGGGCGTACAGGTTTTCCACCGGAAGCATAGAGCCATAGGAAGCCTGATACATACGTGGAAGCTGATGCTTTTTAATTTCTGAAACAACCATTTCAATCTGCGTTTCCAAAGGGGTATTCGCCGCGATCTTCACTATGGCAAGATATTTCGGCTCTTTCTCTATGATGGAAATCTCGGACAAATCCAGTTCCAGCAACGCGGCCATGTCGTCGTGCCGGCTGTACAGCTTGGCCCGTACCGCTTTCATACTGGCGATTGCCGTGTTTAATTCCTTTATCCTTTCTTTCAGTAATATCTCCATACTCTCCGCAGACCGGTTTTTTATAAATGACTTAATATCAGCAAGAGGCACCTTCATATCCCGAAGCATTAGAATGGTTTCCAACACTGAGCTTTGATAATAGTTATAATACCGATACCCATTTTCTTCACTAATCACCGCTGGTTGAAACAGTCCTATTTCATCATACCACATCAGCGTCTTTTTATTGATTCCATGCAAAGCCGCAAACTGGCCGATGGTAAACAAGGTGTTTTTTCCTTCAGACATTTCTTAACCCCCTTGACCGTCCTGTTACTGTACGGTTTATTATAATCTATATTGATGATATCCGCAAGAAAAAAGGGGGATTCCTTATGAACAATGAAGCTGCGTACAGCAGACCCGTCACCTTAAAAAGCATCCTTAGATTTGCAGTTCCAACAATTGCCATGAGCGTTTTTATGTCTTTTTATACGATGGTTGACGGACTGTTTGTATCAAATCTAATCGGCACCAACGCTTTATCCTCGATCAATCTGGTGTATCCCATCATAGCGCTGGTCACAGCAATTTCAACTATGCTTGCGACGGGGGGCAGCGCAGCCATTATGAAAAAAATGGGAGAAGGAAAAAACGATGAAGCAATGCAGGACTTTACTTTTTTAATCATAGTAAATATTTTTGCTGGCCTTGTAATGTGTGGCATTGGCTATCTATTTATGGGAAACTTTTTTAGCTTTATGTCTCTTTCCGCAGAAGTTTCCGACTACTGCCGGGAATATTTAAGCTGCTACCTGCTGTTTACCGTACCAATTCTGTTAATGAATAATTTTACCCTCTACATGATTGCCGCGGGCAAAGCGACCTTGTCTCTGCTCTGTTCCGTCGCCGGCGGGATTGCGAACATTATGCTTGACTACCTGTTTATCGCGGTCTTTCATTTAGGAATCGGAGGCGCAGCGGTTGCCACTGGATTAGGGTATTCCATTACAGCGGTTGTAGGTTTCTTTGTATTCTCTAAAAAAAAATAGTCTGCTTCATTTTGTGAAGCCTGTCTGCCGTTTCAAGGTGCTTGGAAACGCTGTTACAAACGGCTGTTCAGAAATGGCAGCCGCGTTAGTCAATGGTATCATTACCTTGATGTTCAACTGGGCAATGCTTAAATATGTGGGACAAAACGGAGTTGCCGCAATCACGATTATTTCTTATGTATTGGCGCTTGCCGGTTCTCTTTATGCTGGTTATACCTATGGCGTAGCTCCTATGATTAGCTTTTACTATGGAGAGCGGAGCCATGGCAAGTTAAAACGGTTAATCCGAACCAGCCTGATAATTATCGGTACGATTGCTGTGGCAACAGTAATCGTCTCTCTGATTGTTACAGAACCTTTGGTATCTATTTTCGCCAGGCCCGGGAGCGCTGTTTTTGATCTGGCTGTCCAGGGAAACCGTATTTGTTCGCTAGCGTTGCTTTTTGTAGGATTCAACATTTTCGCAAGCGGAATGTTCACTGCACTTTCCAACGGAATTATTTCAGCTGTGCTTGCCTTTTCCCGTACTTTTGTATTTACCATGATTGCCATGCTGATCCTTCCCGCGTTCTTCGATGTTATTGGGATCTGGCTGGCTACCCCAGCCGCAGAGTTAATGGCAGTCATCTTGGCCTGCTTCATGTTTTTTAAATACCGAAAGCGGTACCATTATTGAGGCTGAGTAGCCAGCTGGAAAAATTACTGTTGCACGTCTGCGCCTGAAAATTCCTTATTGAAATATTGTCTATTATAAAACAGCGGCCATTGGCTTCTGTCCATATACACATAAAGGAGCGGCAGAAAAGTGATAGCGCTGATTCCCGCGCTTTTATAACAAGCGAGGAAGATTACTGTAAGGAAAAAAAGCTCGGACAAGCCTGCAAAACTCAAAGATTTAAAATAAAAAATACTGCCGGTTATCTGGTAATTTCACAAATAAAATGCACCAAATTCCGGTAGTATTCCAGATGGGAGGGGCGGACACTTTAGATGCGTTGTAAACACGGGCATCTTAACCCAAAAAGAAAGAGTCCGAACGCGAATCGCGTCCGGACTCAGTCTGTCTTTGGTGACCGAAATTACTGGCGCTGTCAGCGCAGGATACTCACGCAAAATAAAAGGAAAAAGAATCGTAGCGCATTCTGCTCCAGGTCTAACCTAGAAAAGGCGAACAGTTTAGATGCTCCTAATCTCACTGCCCTAAAAACTTATTTAGGTTTAATTTATGATATAATCGGGAACGGCTTATCTGTATCGCTACTATCAAATTTTTCTTCGCCGATAACAGGATGTTCGCCACCGCCGCACCATTCGCCAGTTGCAAGCCAAATTTCATAGTAATAAAGCCATTCTATAGTCCATGGAATAATAGTTTTCGACAAAAATTTATACGAAGAAAATTCCCTATATCTATAAAGACATATTTTTACTAATTTGGATTTGGAATCAATATGATATTTATGAGGAAAAATCAGGATCATCTAAATTCTCAAGGTTATCACCAAATATCCATACCGATGGACTATGCCATAATGTGAACGTCATTACAACCTCATACTCTTTAGACAACGGAGTGGGACGAACCTTTCCAAACCACCAAAGAGTATTATTATGGATTTCGCATGTTGCTGTTGGATAAGCCGCTCTTAACGTAATCATCTGTTCAAATAGGCGTATTGGCCTATTTTTCATATATCTTTTATTCGCCAAAAAAAGTATGCTCCTTTATTCGCCCAATCCCATTCTCTGGTCTTTGTGTCGTTAGCCCACCAGATAAGCCATTGACATATAGGTTTCCAGCGCTACGCTCTAAGCGTGTCTCTTCTCCCAACACTTTCAAAGCTCGATTTACTGGGGCCTCCCCTAAACATAGACTCAATTCTTGGGAAATTTTATTTATGCCATAAAGCTTAAGTGGATTTTCTATTATTTCTTCTCTAGCTCGAGTTAGCCAATTAACAAATGCAGTTCGTTTTGAAGGGTGTATGGCCCATTTTTCAGCAAAGTTTTCTTCGGGCATAACAGGATTTTCCACCCAATAAATGCCGTTGCGACACTGAATAAATGTCGGCATATTTCTCATTATATTGCAAAGAGCTTCATATATATTGCTTTCCCCGTTATAGGACAAAGCGACAGAAGTGTAGTTATAATAATAGAAATTGGCTTATCTTTGTCGTCTGCTTGAAAACAAATATCACGATGTCGTTTTAACAACTGAATTGCTTTTTGAAGAGGAGTTCTCATTTTATATGTAGGAACTTTGCTAATCTCTGTTTGACTACGAGCTGCATAAGCTCTCTTTTCTACAAGTAAAATATCCTTCATACGATTTTCAAACCAGTCGTGATACGCATATGGATTACTAAATCGTTCTGTGTAATTACTGCTACCATTTTTATGGGTCAGCTTTATAGCTGTCAAATGTGGTTCTACGAAATAGCCACTTTTAGGTACACAGGGAAGAATGTCCATATGAAACTCATCATACTGCATTGTCCAACATCTTTTACCTTCTGGTTCCAATTTTTCCTTGTATAGTGCATGTTCTTTTAGCCGATCACCAACCAAATTTTTGATTTCATATAATGATAAATAGCGACCATTTTTCAGTAAGCAAATCAGATCCATATCGTAGTCATCGGAATCATCTATTGGTCGCACCACCGTTCCTAAATTCATGGAACCTTGTGGCATAATTTTGACATCATAATTCACGCCGTCGCCAATCCACTTCCCGACAGACTCATAACTTTTCACAGCTTTATCCTGCATAGTTGGAGTAATATTTAATTCATCTGCTATTTTACTTAATAAATTTCCTAAAGCGATCTCTCGATCCGTCATCACTCTTTAACCTCCTATCGTAATTGTTTCAAAAAAGCCATTATCATCATCGTATATTTTCAGAGCTGGGTATATTCCAGGCATATATCTCCTTCCAATCTCAAAAGCCGCTGACACAGGTATAGCGGGAAAAACTCTAACACTTTCAACCTCTAAATAAGTATTACGAATTTCATCTAATACATTCTGATATTGATGCCAAAATCTTGATAAATCAATTATACTCGAAATGCAATCAACTCCATACCGTTTAGCGTATATAGTATAAATCACATCTGCATTGAATACACTTGTTATCCGATCCAGAGCAATATTAGCTGTTAAAGCTAAAACAACCGCAATTTTATTACCAGACCGAATAACTTCCTTAGATATTTTAAATTCATTAGTTGGGTCTTTTGTTTGCCAGCTCCATGTATTTGGTGTACGTAACTTTTGATAAATATCGGCCTGAATTTTGTCCCCCATAAGAAAGCCGAGTTCGGTGATAAGAGGAGTCGGCGCAATAGGGAAAACAGAAAAATGTTGGTTAGACTGTATACTTAATACGCTTTTTACCATACAATTAAATTTCATTTGTAATTGTTTCTGTGCTTCTTTCCAATATACACGAGATCTGTAATTGGATGAAAGCTCAATCCTTAGTGCAATACCGTGATTAGAAGCTGGTTTTTTTTGAAATAATATTGCTTCAACTGCCTGCCGAAAATCAATGTTCACATCAACTTTTCCTTTTTATTGGGGAAGTAAACATAATTATTTCGGTTGATTCCGCATTAATGGATGTGCATAGCTCTTGGACAGCTTGCTCATGTTTCTTTTTCATATCCAGCAAAATATCTTCAGTATATTTTTGCTGGATTGCTATCGATCAATTTATGATGATCCCTGCACATGAGCATCAGATTATCAATATCTTGTGACAATTTGTATGATCGCTCTTTATCACCACGAGGGCCATTAGGACTTGAAGCCACAATATGAGCGACATTTGTATTGTTAAAATCATCCAATGTTATAGAGTCTGTAAACAAAGTGCGGCCGCATCCTTCAAACTCACATCGACCAGCGGCATGTGCACAGAGCATGTATATGGTCAGTGGCTTTGGATCAGATCCACGATTTTGTTTCTTCGATTTTCCGCTTCTACCATTTAGATGCCACGATTTATTTTTCACTCCGTTCTTTAGGCAAAACTTGAAATGAGTCAATTACAGGTATCCCCTTATATTTCCCGTTCAAATAGTTCTTCTCAAAGTTTTCATCCTTTCGAATTTTAACACCATCTTCATCAATGCAATCGGCCAATGAATATAAATGTGAAATGCCCTGTTTATCCTTCTGTGTAAAATAAATTTCATCACGTCTGAGGATGTCAGTGGATAGTTGCCATGTATCGTGGGTCGTAAAAACCAATTGAGCCCTATGTGGGTTCAATTCAGCAGTCAAAAAGGTATGAATAAAGTTTTTAACAAGCAAAGGGTGTAGTCTTGCATTAAGTTCGTCTATGAACAATACGCGCCACGTTCTAACACCTCTTGTAGAACCGGATACAATGCAAACATTTTCAGCGTTCCATCAGACTCTAAATGCAGGGGAATGGAGGCGGTTTCATCCGAATCAATCATGGAGTGAATAGCGTCTATTGTGTAATGCTCTTCCTTTTTATCAGAATCAGAGGAAGTAACCTTTTGTATATGGAACCCTTTGATGGAATCATCAAAAGCAGAAAAGAATCTTACTACATTATCCTGCACTTCTTGATTATCAACGAACCCCGCAGGTAAAAAACGAGACATAAAAAAACTTTCAGCGGGATCCCCAAAATCCGCAAATTCATTTTGTAAAAACCAATCTCTGATAAATTTAAGTTTGGGAATTTTTAGTTTGGCTCCCAAGGATGAGATCAAAACCTCTCGTTCCAAGGAAATTTCTAAGTTTTCACGGTATTTGACAGGAATTCCAGTTAAATCTAATGTTTCGGCATCCCGATAAAAAATACGTTTATAAGCTCTTGCGGTTTTAGCTTTTTCGATTCAACCATTCTCGTGTAACTCCCTGTGAATTTACCGCAAAGCCATATTGATATGATTTTATTGATTCGCTACCTGTATCTACAAAAAAAACTTCGAATAAAGACTCTTGATTTTTGCTTTTGCTATCAAACAAAAAAGGCGTAGGTTTCATATAACCAAAGTCTGATTTTTGGTTTGAATCGTCATCCCCACCAAATTTGAAGGAGTTTACAACATACTGGCTCATATATTCGAAAGCCTGATAAACGTTAGATTTGCCACTTGCATTAGCTCCATAGATAGCGACAGTCGGCAAAACCTTTTCAATTCCAGTATCAAATAGGTGATCCGCATATTCCGTGATTTTGGAAGCAGACAAATCCAATATGGTATCATCTCGAAAAGACTTAAAATTACGAAAAATAAACTTGGTCAGCATTTTTTCACTCTCCTAAATTTATTATAATATAACTCACAAGAAAAATCAACGTATAATTGAGAAAAAATCTCAATTATACGCATATACAGGCTGGTGTATGGCTTTCTTTAAAAAACAGCACCGATGTCCTCAAGTTTTTGGGAGCATCGGTGCTGTTTTTGTAGGCAATCTATTTTTTCAGTATCAGATATAAATTCTATTTATATCCGCTTTTATTAACTTCAAATCTTATCTGAGCAAGATAAAGGGTAAGGCCATAAGCCTTTATGGTAGCTGATAATTTTGCTACAATAGTCAAAGCCAATAGAAAGGAGATACCTTAATCATGCCCAAGACCTATTCAGAGGAATTCAAACAAATGCTTTATCAAAAATACAAATCGGGAGAAACTATATCCAGTCTCTGTAAAGCCTACGATGTTTCTCGAAGTTCCCTCTATAACTGGTTTTCAGACATGAAGCCGATTGTGAAATCGCAGGGGAAAATGTACTCGGCCAGTGATATTCTCGCTTTGCAGAGAGAATTAGAACGTTTAAAAGCTGAAAACGAGATCTACCGTATCAGCGGCTGTACTCCAAAATCCCCTCTAATAAACCGAATTGATGCAGCTTTAGAATTAATGGAACATTACGATTTTCGAATGATGGTTGTATGTAAAGCACTTAATGTAAATCACACAACACTTTATCATAGAATTCGTCATAAAGATATTCCGACCAGTTATGAATTGCGAGATAATGAGCTTCGTCCACTTATTCAAAAAATATTTGAAGAAAGCAAGCAGAGATTTGGAGCACCCAAAATTCGCATCAAATTAAAAGAAATAGGATACACTGTTGCTATTGAAAAGATACGAAAATTAATGAAGGAAATGAATCTTTTCTGTCAAGTACAGAAACCCTCCCGATATGATAATAATATTTATCATCGGCAGTTTCGAAAAAAGATAGATTAAAACGAAACTTTACAACAGAAGCTCCAAATATTGTTTGGGTCAGTGACACAACATATGTAATGGTAAATAAGACATTTTATTATATCTGCGTTATTATCGATTTGTTCTCCCGAAAAGTCATATCTTACAAAGTTTCAACTTCTAACAATACAACCCAGTCAAAAGAAGCATTTAAACAGGCTTTTCAAGAACGAGAGCGTCCGCAAAATTTGATTTTTCATTCTGATCAAGGCTCACAATATGTCTCTTATGAGTTCCGTCAATATCTTCGGAAAAACAAAGTAAAACAATCTTTTTCAGCACCTGGTTCTCCACACGATAATGCAGTAGCAGAGTCTTTCTTTTTGCCTGTATGAAAAAAGAAGAATTACATCGTCATGCTTATTTCACTGCAGAAGAACTAATACAATCAGTAGAGGAATACATTCACTTTTTTAATTGTGAGCGACCTCATCATCGATTGAAAGCTCGAACACCTGAACAAGTAGAAATAGATTATTATGCAGAAAATCCGGCAAATACATAATTACAATAAAAAACGAAAGTAAGTTTTTGTACATTTCCAAAAGAAACTACAAAAACTTACCTTCGTATCAGATGGTGGGGGAAGGTGGATTCGAACCACCGAAGTCGGTGACAACAGATTTACAGTCTGCCCCCTTTGGCCACTCGGGAATTCTCCCCTATTTAATTGAACTGCTGGTGAAAAAAATGGAGCTGGTGGACGGATTCGAACCCCCGACCTGCTGATTACAAATCAGCTGCTCTACCAGCTGAGCTACACCAGCGAGTATCTTTAACGCTAGAATACTATATCATTTTCGAGAAAATTTGTCAAGGGAAAAGTGGAAAATATTTTATAATTCCACTTTTCCCTATATCAGCTATTTTTCCCGCTTTTCCTCAGCACGATTATCCAGCTTTCTTCGAACCAGCCAGGGCCATCACCGTAGATTCTTATGGCGTGACGATGATTTTGATGGTAACCTCCTTTACCGAACCGCCGTATTCGGGCATTGTGTGGATGAACATTCACATTCCACCCCTCTTTCACAAACAGATCGATAATATTCAGCAGGTGGCTCCGGAGAGAATTTTTTCCCCGCGTGAGCGTTCAGTACCAAAAAGTGCTTGCTTCGCCATTTTGTTGTCACACCCCTTTTCCTGCTACTATTTATTTTATTATAACCCTCATTAGCCCCTTCGTAAACCTCCTCGCTCTTTTTTTGCTCGTTTTTGCTCATTTGTGCCTAAATTAGCAGTATCTAAAATTTTTAACACAACCTTTCGCGCAACGATAGACACAAATAAACAAAAATGCTATCATTATAAATAAAGCAATCAGGTCGTCTGCCTAAAAAACGGGCCGGCGGCGGACGGATTCCATTTTACAAGTTTTTTCCTTTGATCGGAGGTCTTACTATGAGCAATGTATCAAAAGCATATGAAATCGCGAAGGAGGTATTCAGGCAACCGGAAAAGCTGAAAACATTAAACTGCTGGCAGGGCGATGATCTGAACGGTTTTTTGTTTCCAGGAACTTATCCGGGAAAAGCCAGGAACTGCGCCGAATTGCGGCAGGATGTGGAAAAGGCCCTGTCAATGATTCCCGGCAATCATAAGCTGAGCCTTCACGCTACCTATACCGATACCGAGGAAAAGGTGGACCTGGACACCCTGGAGCCCCGCCACTTTGACTCGTGGATTCAATGGGCGAAAGAAAAAGGGGTCGGCCTGGATTTTAACGCCACCTGCTTCTCCCATCCCATGGCGGACACCGGCTTCACCATTTCCAGCGCCGATCCCGCCATCCGTGCGTTCTGGATCGAGCACTGCAAGATCAGCCGGAAAATAGCCGAGCATATGGGCAAAGAACTAAATGAACGCTGCGTCACCAATTTCTGGTTTCCAGACGGCTATAAAGACATTCCCGTAGACCGGGTGGGCCCCCGTATGCGCATGAAAACCGCCCTGGACGAGGTGTTCAGCCTGCCCATCGACTCCCGCTACAACCTGGATGCGGTAGAGAGCAAGCTGTTCGGGATCGGCAAGGAGAGCTATACCGTAGGCTCCAATGAGTTTTGTCTGGGCTACGCCGCTCAAAACCATGTGGCTTTGACGCTGGACGCCGGACACTTCCATCCTACTGAAGTAATCTCCGATAAAATCCCCACCGTTCTGCTGTTCGTAGACGAGCTGCTCCTTCACGTCAGCCGCCCGGTTCGTTGGGACAGCGACCACGTGGTCATCATGGACGATGAGCTTGCCGCCATCGCCCAGTCCCTAATCCGGAACGATCTGCTGGCAAGAACCAACATCGGCCTGGACTTCTTTGACGCCAGCATCAACCGTACTGCCGCCTGGGTAATCGGTACCAGAAACACTATTAAAGCCCTGCTGCGCGCCCTTCTGGAGCCCACAGAAGCCTTGATGAAGCTGGAACTGGCGGGAGACTACACCAGCCGCCTGGCAATGCTGGAAGAACTGAAATTCTATCCTTTTGCCGCAGTATGGGATTATTACTGCGAGGCGATGGGCGTGCCAGTAAGAGAAGCCTGGCTTAGCGAGATTAAGGACTATGAGCGGGAGGTTCAGTTTAAAAGAGGCTGATTCCTTTTCATCTTATTTTCCCTTAATCTTCTTCAAGCCTGCTGTTAGACTTGTGTAAATTTCCCGAAGACAGCGGCGCAGCGCTTAATTGGCCGCTTTTGCGGATTGCTACACACTGTTTTCATAATTTAGCATTTTACATATCCGTAATTTTCAGCTGCGGCTGCCCCCTCGGCGCTATATGGCTGATCGAAAAAATTTGATAAAGAGCGGAAATCAAAGGGTTCGCCCCTGGTTTCCGCTCTTTTCCGTTTTCCTTCGCCTTCCCGCCGATGCCCAAGCTATTTTTACCGGTATTTTTAAGGCCGGCAGTTATGCTTTATGCTGATTTCGGAGAGCGCTTCCTTGGCATTCTTCTTTAACGGCTTATGCTTTATGAGATATTTTATAACACATCAAAAAGGCTGGATATCCCGCAAACATGGCGATAACCAGCACAAAGGGATAACCTGAAAACGCAGGATGAATTTGGAAGCCGCTGCCGCAGTGCGCTTAAACCTTATCGAAGGAAGATAAAAAAACGCCCAAGGCAGTTTTAGCCTTGGAGCGGCAGGTTCCAGTATTCTTCCTTTTTTATTTCCAATATGTTTCAATATAGAAATTTTTGTATGGCAAAAATAGGTTCTGCTGTTTTCCAGACTTCGTGGCATAAGCCGAAGGCATCCAGTCAGGCTTCAAGGCCCAGCCCTAAGGGGCCGCCTATCAAGCGCCAGCTAAATCGTAGTGAGCACCAATTCCCCTTTTGCCTTCCAAAGTATAGCGTCCCGTGTTGGCAGGAACCAATACGCTTTCTCCTTTTGTTATTCTCATCACGCCATTACTCCAGCTGAGAACAGCCTCTCCCTCCAGCATCAGCAGCGAATGAAAGGACGTGTGATCCGCAGAAAATTCCTCTTTTCCCGACAGGCTGATCTGTGTTACAGTAAAATACTCGCAGCTGGAAAGAAGCGTCCTCACGCCGCCTGGAAACCGCTCCGGCTGTCCCTGCGGCTTAGGCTCCCGGTCCGGCGGCGCCAGGCGGGTCACCATCTGAGCCTTTTCCACATGAAGCTGGCGGGGCTTTCCGTCGGCTCCTACTCTGCCGTAATCATAGATCCGGTAGGTGGTGTTGGAGTTCTGCTGAATCTCCGCAATCAAAATTCCTTTGCCAATGGCGTGCAGAGTTCCCGCGGAAATGAAAAACACATCTCCCTTATGAACCGGTACCTTATTGAGAACCTCCAGCAGGGTGTTGTTCTCAATCCGTTCCTTAAACTCCGCCTTACTGATCTCTTTCTGAAAGCCATAGTACAAATAAGCGCCTGGCTCGCAGTCTACGATATACCACATCTCGGTTTTTCCATATTCGCCTTCCACCCGCAGAGCAAATTCATTATCTGGGTGAACCTGAATAGAAAGGTTATCCTTAGCGTCGATCAGCTTGATCAAAATCGGAAAATCCTGAAATCTTTCGCCATGTGTCCCCAGAACTCCTTTTCCGTGCTTTTCAAGGTACTGGGGTAAGGTCAAGCCTTGATCCTCTCCAGAGGCTACCACACTTGGGCCGTCCTATGACAGGAAAGCTCCCAGCTTTCCGCCACCTTTCCAAGTCTGTCTTTTTCCCGAAATCGGTTTTCAGCCGTGTGCCGCCCCACAAATAATCCTTTAACGGCGCTTTCAGTTTAATTGGTGTCATGTTCCTTCTCCTCTTTTTCCTTTGATCTATTCCCTTCCGCCAGCCTATTGCGGCTGGTCGAAAAATGATACCCGCTTAAGCCACATCTAAATAGTAATTGTTTTTTAGAAATAAATCACCCTTTTTCTATCTGTTTTCGATATTTTATGCTATAATAAATCTGTTAGCTTTCGTTCTGGTTCAACGAAGCGCTGGAAAGGTGGATTTGTTTTGTGGAAAATCTAATCGTTTCAGTCAATGTAGTGCTTCCCTTGTTTCTCATGATGGCCCTGGGATACTTTTTAAAAGCGGTGCGCCTTTACGACGACCATGTGCTGAATAAAATGAACAACCTGGTTTTCAAGGTGTTTCTGCCGATTCTTTTATTTGTCGATCTATACTCCACCGACCTGGAAAGCGTGTTTAACCCTACGTTGGTTCTGTTTGCCGGCGGAAGCGTGCTGGCCGCTTTCTTTCTCAGCATGGCCTACGTTTGTCTCACGGAAAAAAGCAACAAAATCCGCGGCGCATTGATTCAGGGCATTTTCCGCAGCAATTTCATCATTTTCGGTATTCCAATCGCCCGCTCCATTTATGGCGATAACGCTGCCTCCTCCGCCGCCATTCTGATCTCTATTGTCATCCCTCTGTTTAACATTCTTACCGTGACGGAAATGGAAATCTTCCGGGGCGGAAAGGTAAAAATCAGGAGCATACTGAAGGGCATCGCCACTAACCCCTTGATTCTCAGCTGTGCCGCGGGGTTTTTATTCCTGTTTCTACGGATTCCCATTCCGGAAATCGTTTACGGCACACTGACAGATCTCTCCCGTGTGGCAACCCGCTGGCGCTGATCATCCTGGGCGGCTCCATTAAATTCTCCAAAACCATGGGGTATTTCAAGCAGATCGTCACCGGTCTCTTAGGCAAGCTGGTCGTGGTTCCCGCCATCTTTCTTCCCATTGCGGCGGCCATTGGCTTCCGCGGCCAGGATATGGCGGTTTTGATCTCACTTTACTGCTCGCCGGTGGCGGTGTCGTCCTTTGTAATGGCCCAGCAAACGGATTCTGACGGCGACCTTGCGGGGCAGTTTGTCGTCCTAGGCGCCGCGCTCTCCGTAGTCACTATTTTTCTATGGGTATTTCTCTTTAAAAATCTCGGCTTGCTGTAGCGCTTCTCGTTTCACCGCTTCGCCGCCGGCCTTTCCCGGCCGGCGCTTTTTATGCCTTTCTTTGGCCGGCCTTCTTGAAAAGCCGCCGTATCCTTCAGCGCGCCAAATCCTTTCAGATTAAAATCTCGGGCCTTCCGTCCTCGCGTTCCGTGTTCCAGTTCCTTTCTTATGCTTCCTTCTGTCCTTCTTGTTTAAAGGACCGGACGTATTCCTCAATGGGAGCCAGGCTTTCCTTGCTTAATGGCGCCGGTTCTTGGCCCCGGTACTTTTTTCATGAACAGCTTATGAAAAGGTCCCAGCTTGTCGTAGTCCGTGCTTCCTACCAGATAAAAGAATCCTGCTTTCTTCCGCATGGCAGGAGAAAGGTTGCCTTGCGCCACGTTATCCAGAAGCTTTTTATTCTCCGGCGGAGTCAATCCGACGGCAAACACCACCAGGTTGCTCTCACGAATGGAAGCATAATTTCGTTTCAGTCTGAAAGCCCCTTTATGACGCCGTAGTACAGGCCTCCTCCAAAGACAATCGTATCATAGGTCTCCAGCTTTTCCTTATATACCCGGCGCACGTCGTATAAATCCGCCCCAAGGTCCTCAGCGAGCCATTGAGCGTACTGCTTTGTACTGCCGTACCGGGAACAATAAACCACCGCGATATTGGTCATTCTCTTTCCTCTTCTCTCGCATAAACCGCGATTTCTAGTTCCTATTATACCCTACCCAAGGCGGCGCCGCATCCCCTTGGGCTTATCCCATCTGTAAATTTTCTATGAACAATATTGAATTTCTCCGGTTGTTTCCAGTTGTGTCTTCCAGTATAATTGTAATACTATTCGTATCACATGGAAGGATAGGCGGAGATTCATGAACGGAAAAGCAGTCATTACCCTTCCCAAAGGCGGCCAATTTGTCACCAGGGAAATTTCCTTTACCTTCAGCAAGGACCGTGGACGGGAAAACAACGCGGTAAATCTATATCCGGAAATCACCTACCAGAGCTTAGACGGCTTCGGCGGCTCGGCTACAGAGGCGGCGGGCTATGTGCTCAGCCAATTGGACGACGCCCGCCGTGAGGAAGCGCTGAGAGCCTACTTCGGCCGGGATGGCCTCCGATACAGCTGGCTGAGAGTTCCCGTGGACAGCTGTGACTTTTCCCTTTCCAGCTACTGCGCTGTCACCGATCCCAATGACCGGGAGTTTCAAACCTTCTCTCTGAAACGGGATCTCCAATACATTGTCCCTCTTCTGCGCCAGGCCCAGGCACTTTCCGACACGCCCTTGTCCCTGATGCTTTCTCCCTGGTCGCCGCCGGCCTTTATGAAAACGAACGGTTCCCGCCGCTTTGGCGGGCGCCTGCGCGAGGACTGCTATAGTCAATGGGCCAAATATCTCTGCCGCTATATTAAGGAATATCAAAATCTGGGCTTTTCCGTAAAGCTGTTAAGCATACAGAATGAACCAAAAGCGAAACAGCCTTGGGACAGCTGTCTTTACACCGCTCAGGAGGAAAAGCGTTTTTTACAGGAAGCCTTATATCCTCAGCTGCAAAAGGAAGGCCTAGGGGAAATCAGCGTATGCATCTGGGATCATAATAAGGAGCGCTGCTTTGAGAGGGCTCGGGACATCATCGACGCGGAAACCGACCCCATGGTAGGCGGAGTCGCCTTTCACTGGTACAGCGGCGACCATTTCGACGCCTTGCGGCTGATCCGAGAGAGGTATCCTGATAAAAAGCTGGTATTTACAGAGGGCTGTGTGGAGTACCACTCCTACGTTTACCAAAACGACCTGGCAAACGCCCAGCTTTACGCCCACGACATCATCGGCAACCTAAACGCGGGAATGAACCTGTTTTTAGACTGGAACCTAGTGTTAAATCAGAAGGGCGGGCCCAATCACACGGGAAATTACTGCGACGCTCCAATTCTGTGCGACGTAAAAAGGAATGAAATTAAAAAGCAGCTTTCCTACACCTATTTAGGGCACTTCAGCAAATACCTGCTGCCTGGCGCCAAGCGCATCGCCTTTACCCAGTATACCTCCCAGCTGGAGGTCACCGCCTTTTGAATCCCGACGGCGTTATTGTCGCGGTGATTATGAATCAGACCGTCCTGGACCTTCCCATCGATTTCCGTTTAAATGGAGAAATGTCAGTAATCGAAAGCCCCTCTGAAAGCATTATGACTGTTCTGATTCGGCCTTTTTCCGCTCCTCAGGAGGAAGCGTTCTAATCTTACTAACTCACTAAAAATTCAATCCCTTTTCTTCCCACTAAGCAAGGAGCCCCGGAACAGAAGCTTGATTTCTGTCCCGGGGCTCCTTCTTTCATGCGCCGTTCTCCAGAGAATCCCTTTTCTAAGCTGGAAAGCTTTTAAGCGTTCAGCAGGCCTGCGATCGCCGCGCCGATCAAATTGGGATTCTCCGCCTTAATAAACTCGCAGTATAAGCCCAGCTCCTCATTGAGGAAGGATTTGGTATAGGCTGACAGCTTATCCTTGCAAAGCTTAGACTTATAATAGGTGGAGCCATCCATGGTAACGCACACCGGACGGCAGGGATTCGCGCCTTTCCCGGTTTTCAGCATAACCGCCGCCAGGTTGAAGGCCACAAACCGGGCCGCCCTCTCCATCAGGCCGTCGATCAGATAATACAAGGTCTGGCAATCTTCCTCTACACCGCCGCAGCAGTGTGCCAGAGCGTTTTCACCATAAGGCCGGAACAGGAAATCGTCGATTTCCTTAGAAGAAAGGCTCTCAAGGGCCGCAATCCGTTTTCCCCGTCTCGGCTGTAAACAGGCCTTCCTTTGCGGCCTGGACCAGAACCGTGCGGACCATTCCTCCCTGATACGCGCCGGAAATCATTTTTTCAAACATATAGCCGCCGGGGTTAACGGTGGTAGCGTCAAAGCCGGCGTCCAAATCGCCTCTCGGAGCCTTTGCGTAGCCGCCGGACTCCACATTGATCAGCATGGTTCCATCTATGTCGGCCGCACTGCCCAGCTTTGTGATCCTTCTGGTCTGCTCCATGTAGCAGGTATTGGTGCCGGTTCCCCAGATAAAGCCGATATAACTGTCAAACTGCCGGTCCGGACAGGCCGCCTTGCCGCCGATCAAAGTAGTCACGGCATCGTTTACCAGCACAATGCTCTTTTTTCTCCTGATGGCCTCTGGCCTTCACCGCTTCTAAAAGTCCCTTTCCGATAAACGCCCCCTCAGAGCCCTTTACCTTGACTTCCTTCACAAACCGGATCAGCCGGCCATCCCGATTGGGATAAATCTCGGTGGGATAGGAAAAACAAAAGCCGATTTTATCGCTTTTGTCAATCACTGGCTCTAAATATTCCGCCGCCGTGTCGAAAAATTCCTCAATCGTAATTTCTCCCTGAGTGCCAGGCATGGGATAATTGTTGAAATCGTCAATCGAAGCATTGCCCTTCTCGTCGAATACCACCGTAGCCACCCGGAAATTGGTGCCGCCGGCGTCCACCACGATGATCCGCTCCCCGGCGGGAATCTGCTTATCGATGCTGATATAGGTGGGAATCATAAACAGAGAGCTTTCCTCTCCCTTCAGGCCCCTTTCCATTTCACCGATAAAGACGTCCGCATTCTCCCGCAGATTGACAGCCTCCGCCGCCATGCCGTGGGCCGCAAGGAATTTGCCCGCTTTTTCCTGAATGATTGTCATGTTTCTAATCCTTCCTTCTTAAATATAAAATCATGCGCCCCTCAATGCCGCATTACTATAAATTATAGCATAAAAGCTTCCCGGAAAAAAAAAGAGGGTAAATCAGAGTTTTCAAAAAGCTTAACCTTTCATGCTCCAGAGCCTCTTCAGAGAAACCTTTCCGCTGGATTCCGCATTTATTTTAATACATATAGTTTATAATTTTTCAGTTATTACATTTAGTTCTTCGATTTTCCGTAAAATCATAGCTGCGCTGCCAGCTGAGCCCGCATCTTGATCCAACCCTGTAAAGGACGGCTGCCAGCAGGCTTCTCAAGATGCGCTGGATTTATTGCGCTTCTGATCCACAGCCTGTCAACAGGCGGCCCCTGCTTCACAGGCGGCTCTTCAGTAACCGGCGCTTGCCGCCGGTTTCACTCCTCCCGGCGCCCGCTTTAAAAATTTTCTGCGGAGCGCCCCGGCCTGCGGAGCCGTGGCTTGACCCCAAAAAGGCCGTTACCGCAAAGCCTGCTGAAATTTATCCCGCAGAAAGGCGTTGTTTTCCCGCAGGGTATCCTGCCAGTTTTCCTGGCCCACATACCAAAACTCTGCGTTATACAGCCGCACGCCTTGGCTCCAGGCAGTTTTGATCACATCCACAAAATCCACGTGGCCGGTGCCATAAGGCACCTCCCGGAAGACGCCAGGCTTAGTTTCCTTTAAATGAACGGCAGAAATAGAGCCTCTTCCCGTTTCGAGATCGTCTGAAACCCTGGTATGATAAGCCACCGCCGCGTTGGTCAGATTTCCCGAATCCGGATAAACCTTTAAATAAGGGGAATTCACCAGCTTTACATAGGCCATCGCTTTTTCCACAGTGTTCATAAATTCTGTTTCCATCGTTTCAAAGGCCAAGGTCACGCCCGCGGCCGCCGCCATTTCCGCGGACTTTTTCAGATTCTCCAAAAACAAGGCCCGGGTATCCTCGCCGCCCTCCTCGTAATAAACGTCATAGCCGGCAAGCTGGATGATTCTCAGCCCCAAATCGCAGGCAAGCTGAATCGCTTTTTCCATGATTTCCAGCCCCTGGCGCGCACCGATTCGTCCCGGCTGCCCAAAGGGTATTTCCGATGGCCGCTAAGGCACATGGTCTTAATGGGAAGCCCTGCCTGATACATGGCGTCCACCAAAGCCTTCCGTTCTTCTCTTGTCATGTCCAGGCGGCTCAGCTTCGCGTCGGTCTCATCGATGCTGATCTCCATAAAATCAAAGCCGGAGGCCTTGGCCTGCCGCAGCTTTTCCTCCAGGGTAAGTGTGTTTGGCATTGATTTTTCGTACAGCCCCAAATAATAATTTTTCAAAGATTCCACCGTCCTATTCTTTGGCTTTTATCAATATCGGCTTACAAAACCACGCCCGGCCCGCGAAGCCAGGCGGTAAGTACAAACAGCAGCAGGCATATTGAGCCGGCCCATCTTCCAAGCAAGCACATCGTACATCCGGCATCCTATCAGCCAATGCATGAAAAAAAGCCGGCGGCTTTTCTCCTCCCAATGTGCCGAGCGTCTCTATGCAAGCTGGGTCTTTCTAATATTATATCATCATCAAAAAAAATTTTTTAAGCCTTTGTGTAAAAAAAGATGGAACGTTTTTCTTCGTTCCATCCTTTTGGGGCTTAGCGCAGATCCCCTTCATGCCCTATAGGAATAATCGGAGGATTCATAGTTCCATTGCTGTATTTTTTAAAAAATTCTGAAAATTCCTGAGGATCAAATTCCCCGTTTTTTACCAGAACCTCCTGCTGCTCCTTCGAAAGCTCCAACAGGCATCCGGTAGAGAGGAATCCATTTTTCTCGTAAAACCTTTTGCGTCTCAATCGCTGTTCCAGATTTTCTACGGTTTTGTCGCATCTTTCAATGGAGACGATCACTTTGTTCTCCGGATAAAGGGATTGTATCTCCTTTAGCATCAAGCTGCCGCAGCCTTTAGAGCGCAGCTTGGAATCCACTGCCAAGAACATGATAAACGTGATCTTTCCAACCGCCGCGAAATAAGAAAATCCGCATACCCGGCCCTGGTCGCAAAAGGCGCGAAATTCCGTATGGTTCATTTTAGCCATGAGCAGCAGCATCCAATAAGGCATTCGATCCTTTTTCGGGAAAGAATCGAAATAAATCCGCTTTACCTGCCGCCGGTATTTAGAAACAGGCTCCATCGTGATCCCCATGCATAACACCTCACCATCTTTTCAAAACGGTCCTAAGCAGCCGTAACTTTCAGCGGTTGTCCAGCTTAACTATGCCTCCTTGTGAATATCTGATCCCGGAAAAGCAGCCCTTACAGCGCCCTCAGCTCCGGAATAATCTCCTCATAGCTCCGGCCCTTTCCAAACAGGCTGGAGGTTCCCAGCACAAAGCCCTTGACTCCTTTTCTGCTCAAGCTGGCGATCCGCTCCGGGGAAATCGCTCCATCCACTACCATCTCAAAGCCGTATTTCTCCTTGAAGGCTGACAGCTTTTCTATTTTATAATCGGTGAAGTCCAGATATTTCTGCCCGGCAAAGCCAGGATTTACCGTCATCACCATCACGTATTCGGACAAATACAAAGCTCCTCCACAGTACCGATAGAGGTTCCCGGATTGATCGCGATGCCAGGCTTAGCCCCCGCATCGATAATCCTTGCAAGGTTCTGGTCGGATGGGTATCCGCCTCCGGATGGATATAAATGATCTTGGCGCCCAATCCCGCGAAAAGTTCCACGTAATTCCCCGGGTCCTCAATCATCAAATGGACATCCGCAGGCTTCTTACCCTGCCCGCAGATATATTGGATATCCTGCAGGCCCATACCGAAATTAGGGACAAATTTTCCATCCATCACATCCAAATGGTATAGGTCGATTCCGGCTTTTTCCAAAGCCTCCATTTCCCGCTTCAGCGCACCGAAATCAGCGCACATCATAGACGGACATAACAGCTTTTCCATAGCTTCCTCCTTCATGCCGCCGGTTTGGCCGGCTTGGCACTTTATTGATTTTAAAAATTTTTCCCTTTTTCTTCCGGAAAGCACGGAAAGAGCGTCATTGGAACTTTCAGCAGCCTTGCGCCGGCCTCGCGAAGTCCCGGTATGCTGCTTTCCTGTTAAGTGGTTCCATCTTTGCTTTATCATCAAGACGCATGACCGCAGAAAGTTTTCAATCAACAGCCTGCGGCAAATAAAATCAGCCGCCCGGGCCGCGGGTAAGCCCTCTGCCTGATGAGTCTCCAGCCAACAATAGGTTCCTTCCGCTCCCGCTTTTCACCTGTCATTTTCTATCTTAAAGTATTTTCAAAAATTGTCAATGCTTATCCTGGAAGGCTTGGCCCACAGGAGCGACCGGGCCCTGGACCGGCGCAACTGGGTCCTCACCAACTGGTCCTACTGGTCCAAGAGGTGATGATGGGGAGTCCGCCACTCTCACCATTCGAAACACTACTACCGCACAGCCCGGCACGCCAGCTTCTGTTACAGACGTAAGCGGCGGACCTAACCATGTTCTGGATTTTGTGATTCCCAGAGGTGCGAC